>Ga0207905_1000007_pt1 | contig 444232 bp, 400 predicted proteins | sample LinPmetageLP49_FD_184060 | JGI IMG/M metagenome (GOLD analysis project Ga0207905, IMG submission 184060) | Marine viral communities from the Subarctic Pacific Ocean - LP-49 (SPAdes) | ecosystem: Environmental > Aquatic > Marine > Oceanic | place: Pacific Ocean | collected 2011-08-27 | reverse complement strand
CTGCTTGCTGAGAAGCTATTTATCGACTTGCAGAAAACAATATGTATCTGCAAGCCTAGCCCTTGAGTTATTATTCAAAAATCAGCTGCCTGATATATTCATTTCAGATGAGGCTGAATAGTTACATAAGATTTTCTTATAACTATTATTTTATAAGGTCTACAGCTTCAAGTAGCTCTAAAGTTGTTAAAAATAATTCTGCGTACAGAAATGTGTGCAGAAACGACTTCTACCCCCTGAGCAGCTCGTTTTTATTGTGGGTCTCATAATCGTGCCAATAGATTGTTGCTTGATTTTGCTCTTGATATGCCATGCTGAAAACCCTGAGTAGTTAACTTAAAAGCGCTTAAATACGCGCCAAGTTACTAAAATAATGAATTATTTAGATTATGGCATATGGGCGAGGGAGTTTATAGGTTTGGGTGATAAATGAGGTTACGTATATTCCTAGTCGAAAGTAATTTTTTTACAATTTTAATCTGAGGTAAGATATGAAGTAAGAATATTCAAAAAGATACTTAAGGAAGATTGCATCTTTTGAGGTTTAGAGCATGGTGAAAGTTGCGTGATCAAATATTTGTTTCAAGTAATGGTGAAGTTTAATTAAATTATGACTTATAAAACAACAATACAAATCCTTTTCTTACTTTTATTATCTAATAATGCATTAGCTAAATTGACTGTCGTCAAAGTAAATGGCTTTGACGTTGAATACGAGCTAGGTGGTAAAGGTAAACATACTATTTTACTCGAAGCGGGTGGTTCTGCTGGTTTAAGTGATTGGGACCCGATTTTTGAATCACTTACCAAGCACGCTAAAGTTATACGGTATTCTCGTATTGGTAATGGCGGCTCTGCACAAATAAAGAAAAACTATAGCTCAGAAGAATATGCAGCTGAGGCTGTGTTATTACTTAAAACACTGAAAATAGAAGAGCCTGTTGTGTATGTTGCGCACTCTTATGGTGCTTATATTGCGCGCGATTGATTTGCCACGCGCTGAAAAAGAAATTGCAGCAATAAAGCTTGATGACATGAAAAATGGCATGTCGAATCAGTATTTAGATTTTTGGGCAAAGCGCCCGCTGCCTGATTATCCACAAATTGCTGATATACCCGTGACTGTTATCGCCTCAGTTAAAAAATATAAAAAGCCATCGGTATTATTTTTTACCGACAAAGCGCGTGAAATGTGGGGCGACTTACATTCAAAGTGGGCTAATGCCTTTCCTCAAGGTGAAATAGTTATAACAAATAAAAGTTATCACTACCCGCAAAAAGATGAGCCAGAAATGGTTGTAGCCCAAGTAGTTAAGTTGCTTGAACGCACTAAATAAGGTGTGGGTTTGGTTGCTGATTGTATAAATACCAATTGCCGTAAATTAGTAATTTGGCATTAGACTAAAGTCTATAAGTTAATTTTCTTCACTTATTAGGTTTGTTTTAATCGTTTGTAGGTTTTGTGTTAATTCTCTAAAGTTCAGTTGTCGGCAACAAGCACGGCTAACTTAACAGGACAATAATCATGAAAACTTTTATCAAAACTATCGCTCTTAGCTCACTACTTACATGTTCAGCTGCTGCAATGGCTGAGCAAAGTGATTACAAATTAATGGTTATTGAAACTGCAACAGCGCCACAGCCACTTGAGCAATCATTTAATAGCTGCGCACTGAATGTTAAGTCAAAAAATTACGCTGAGGCTGAAGCAATTTGTACTAAAGCAATTGCGCTTTTAAAAGACGCAGATGGCCCTAAATTTAAAGTACGCCAACTTACGTCATTCGCATTAAGCAACCGTGGTGTTGCACGTTTAAAAGCGAATAACGACACTGCAGGCCTTGCTGATTTATACGAAGCAAACCAAATGTCTACAAGTACAATGGTATCGCACAACTTAACTCGCGCTAAAGAAGAGCTTTCTTTATAAACACTTTATAAAGTGCTTACCAAAAGCATGTTATAAAATAGCGAGAGTAAAAAAGCCCATGTTAGGTTAATTCCTAACATGGGCTTTTTTGTTTTATTAAATGCGTAAGTTAATACCTTAAATACGTTAATAGAGTAGGGTGTGTATTTATAATTAATATTTTGGGTATGCTTGTTTAGGCTACACGAATATAATGCGAGATAACCGTATAAAAATAATAACCCTTCTGCTTTGCTTTTTTTGAGCAAGGCATCATCAAATAAATATTGAGATTTAAACCATGGCACCAGGAACCAGCCTAAGCGTACTTGAAATAAGTGCGATATTTTTATCAATTACCGCGTTACTCACCTATGTAAACCATCGCTTTATTGGCTTGCCAACAACCATTGGCGTTATGGTTATTTCGATGCTTTTATCTATCGGCGCTATATTTTTGGGCTTTTTAGGGTTTGATGATCTTATAGATTACGAAGTGAGCTTGCTCGATCAGTTAGATTTTACTGAAGTTTTGCTCGATGGCATGCTCTCTATGCTACTTTTTGCTGGGGCGCTACATGTAAATGTTAGCGATTTAAGGCGCTATAAGTTGCCAATAGGTATTTTGGCCTGTATGGGTACGTTGCTATCTACGGTTATTATTGCTGGTGCGCTTTATTTAGTACTTCCTTTGCTTGGTTTTGATTTAGCATTTATTTGGTGTTTATTGTTTGGCGCATTAATTTCGCCAACCGATCCGATTGCGGTAATGGGAATTTTACAATCTGCGGGTGCGCCTAAAAGTATTGAAACCGTGATTGCAGGTGAATCGTTGTTTAACGATGGTATTGGCGTGGTTATTTTTGTGCTTTTATTGGGTGTTTTATCAAGTGGTGATATTCCTACAACTTATTATGTAGCACACACGCTGGCGGTAGAAGCCGGTGGCGGTATTGTTTTTGGTTTGGTATTAGGTGGTATTTTATATTACTTACTTAAAAGTATTGATAGTTACCAAGAAGAAGTACTCCTTACTTTAGCGGGCGTTATTGGTGGCTATGCACTGGCAAGCCATTGGCATTTGTCGGGCCCACTTGCAATGGTAATGATGGGGTTAATGGTGGGTAATCATGGTCGCAGTATGGCTATGAGCGACAAAACACGCCATTACGTTGATTTATTTTGGGAGCTGATTGACGAAATTTTAAATGCCATTTTATTTGTACTCATAGGGCTTGAAGTCGTCATGATTGCATTTTCGAGTAATTTGTTTATTGCTGGTGGCTTAACAATTTTAATAGCGTTAATGGCACGTTTAATTGTTGTGGGTATAACAACCACTACATTTAATAAGCAATTAGAGTTGCCATCTGGTGCGTGGAAAGTTTTAACCTGGGGTGGCTTGCGTGGTGGTATTTCGGTTGCACTGGTATTGCAATTACCTGATGGGAACGAGCGCGATATTTTGTTGGCTCTTACTTATGCGGTTGTGGTGTTTTCTATTTTAATTCAGGGTTTGAGTATTGGTAAAGTAGCCAAAACTATCCGTTAAATATAAATCGGATAGATCAAACCTGTTAAATATAATTCTTTAAAAAGCGTGTGAAATAGCTGTATTTCACACGCTTTTTATTTTTCTTATAAGAAAAGGGCAATTAAAACGTAAAACTGAGCTGCACACCGCTGTAAATATGTTCTTGTGCTTCCCAGTAGTCGCCATCTATTTGGCGTGCTCGGGTAAATACTTCTATTTTAAATGGCTTAAAGTGATAACCCGCACCTATACCTGCGTAGCCGTCTATGTCGTTGTTCGATTTTTCTATTTGGTAGGTGTTGTCGCCCCTATCGTTTTTAAAGGCAAGTTCGAACAGATCTAAGCCAAGCTCGGCGTATATAAAAAAGTCATTAAAATAACCAAGCTTCATGCCGTTGTCCCACGTTATAAATTCTTCTTGCTCGCCTTGTTTATTATCGATTACTGCCGCGCCAATTGCGCTTGTAAAAACAACACCAAAGTTACTGTAATTTTGCTTAACCATCATTTCTACACCCGCAGATGTAATGCTGCTATCGCCATTAAATTCTGATTTTATAAACATACCGGTGTTAGGCATGTCATTACCGAGCAAAAGCCTTGCGTTAACATTTTGGCTAAATGATAAAAGCGTGCTTAATAAAACAAAAAGAGAAAGTATGTGTTTCAAAAAAGTTAACCCATTAATGATGAAAAGTTACCAGAGCTGTAATTATAAATACATGACTTAGTATTGCATGTAATTAAATGTATAAATTTGTTTGATAGTTACTCAGCTATGCCAAAGTAAGGTGTTTAAAATAAAACCAACTAAAAAAAAGCATAAATAATTATATACATTTTAAAACGTAAAGTAGCGATTTTAGGTACGATTATTGGTGCGTAAGTTGTTTAAATATATAGAAAAAGTTTAAACGTATTAGACTAAGGTCTATAGGTTAATTTTCTTCACTTATTAGGTTTGTTTTAATCGTTTGTCGGGGTTGTGTTAATTCTCTAAAGTTCAGTTGTCGGCAACAAGTACGACTTAACTTACAGGAAATTAATCATGAAATTTACACTTATCAAAACTATCGCTCTTAGCTCACTATTAACATGTTCAGCTGCTGCAATGGCTGATCAAAGTGATTACAAATTAATGGTTATTGAAACTGCAACAGCGCCACAGCCACTTGAGCAATCATTTAATAGCTGCGCACTAAATGTTAAGTCAAAAAATTACGCTGAGGCGGAAGCAATTTGTACTAAAGCAATCGCACTTTTAAAAGACGCAGATGGCCCTAAATTTAAAGTACGCCAACTTACGTCATTTGCATTAAGCAACCGTGGTGTTGCACGTTTAAAAGCGCATAACGATACAGCTGCACTTGCTGATTTATACGAGGCATCAAAATTGTCTAACAGCTCAATGGTATCGCACAACTTAACTCGCGCTAAAGAAGAATTATCGTTATAAAAAACCTTTATAACGTGTTTTATAAAGCGCTTACTAAAGCATGATATAAAATAGCGAGAGTAAAAAAGCCGATGTTGGGTTAAACCTCAATATCGGCTTTTTCGTGCTTATTAACTTTCTATTGTGTTATACCAACCCGCAATAATACTTAATCATTTTGCGGGGCTAAACGTGTCGCTACCTGCGTTAAAAAATTCTCATTTAGAACAACCAAATAGCGAATTTTTTGCCTAGCTATCAACACGTTTTTTCATCCTCAAAATAGATCACTTAATTAAGCGAATTGGTATTATTAAAAAATAATAAAACTGTATTCTGTTATTTATTATTTATTATTTATTATTTAGTGATTTTTATGGTTTTTAACTTATTGTAATTTCTGGGTATTTTTGTTGGTGTTAGACTAAAGTCTATAGTTTAGATTTATTCACTTATTAGGTTTGTTTTTATCGTTTGTGGTAATTGAGCTAACACTCTAAAGTTAAGTTGTCGGCAACAAGTACGACTTAACTAATTAGGAATATAATCATGAAATTTACACTTTTAAAAACCATCGCTCTTGGCTCATTATTAACTTGCTCAGCTGCTGCAATGGCTAATCAAGGTGATTATAAATTAATGGTTATTGAAGACTCTGTAACTGCAGCACCTGCATTTGAAAAATCATTTAATAGCTGTGCTTTAAATGTTGAAGCAAGAAACTACGAAGAAGCAGAAGCTATTTGTACACAAGCAATTGCATTGCTTAAGCAAAGCCATGGTCCGCGTTTAAAAGTACGTGAACTTACATCGTTTGCATTAAGTAACCGTGGTGTAGCACGTATTAAGGCTCAAAAAGACACTGCTGGTATTTCTGATTTATATGAAGCGGTTCAAATTTCTAAAAACTCACTTGTAACACATAACTTAACTCGCGCTAAGAAAGAGTTATCTTTATAAGAATGCTTGTATAAAACGCTTATAATTTAGCGAGAGTATAAAAGCCCATATTAGGTAGCACCTAATATGGGCTTTTTTGTATGTTTGAATAACCGTAGTTACCTATAAACACACTTCTTTTAATAAAACAGTTTTACTGAATAATAGTGTTTTTAAAGGTGATTTTTAGAGCCTTACGTTACTAATTTATATTGGTAAGTACTTGTTACCTAAAACATAGATCTATAAATATAGAAACATAGGTAAAAATATAGTTTTTTAGCATGATTTAACTGTGCAGTAAAACGGGATTGTTTTATTTAAACTGTTGTTTTTAAATGATAATAAAACCTAATGTCTTTGACTTTAGTCTGTTTTTATTTAAAAATCGAAGTAATATATATTTTATAGCATTGACGCCACGTGGATGCTAATCACTGTTTTGTGATGAATAGCTAGATATGACTTTTGTTTTATTTTTAGTCCCACCTCAATATTACTAAAAATTAAACAGGGAATAGAGTAGTTATTAACTTGCGCAATAAAAATAAAAAGCGCAAATAAAGGGATTTAAAAATGCAATTTAAACTAAAAAAAATAGCTGCCTTGTTATTCGGGGTAGGTATTAGCGTTTCTGTATTTGCCGAAGATATAGAGCTATACGTAAACCATAATGTTGAAACCGACGAAAACCCTCGTGTACTTATTATTTTTGATACTTCAGGAAGTATGAAGACTAAGTTGCCTAATGGTGGACCTAGAAAAATCGATGCTGGTATAAGCGCGATGACCCAATTAGTAAATGATAACAGCTCGATTGATTTTGGTTTGATGCGTTTTAATGGCAATGATGGTGGCTATGTTATGGCTGGCCTAGGCTCCTCACATGACAAAATATTGGGTCAAATAAAAAAGCTGCCTGCTAGCGGGAATACACCTATTACTGAGACCTTATGGGAAGCTTACCTATATATGACTGGGCAGACGGTTTGGTATGGGCAAAATACGGACAAACGAGATACTACGATTGAGAGAGATCAAAGTGGTACTGATATACCTCGTTATGTTTCTCCTTTTCAACAGGCTGTTGGTGCAGATGAGCGTTGTGATAACTCAATTAGCTTAATATTAATGACTGATGGTGATCCGACACAAGATATTACCCGAAATGATGATATCAAATCATTATACAAATCTACTTTTGGTTCATATCCTAGTACTACAAGTAATAGCTATTTAGCCGCTTTAGCTCAAATAATACACGGTACAAGAGATGTTGAAGTTGACTTGTACGACACCACGCCAGAGGTTGCCGATACGGGGCGAGTTTTTACTATCGGTTTTGGTAGTGGCATGAGCACAAATGGTAAAAAGTTATTAGAAAAAACCGCTTTATTGGGCGGCGGCGAGTACTTACATGCCGATACATCGACTGAACTTTCTGAAGCGCTTAATAATACAATATCGAAAATACGCGAAGTTAACGATAGTTTTTCATCTCCTACGGTAGCAAGTAATAATGTTGACCAAACACGTAGCCGAGAGTCAATTTACTTTGCGATGTTTTACCCAGAAACAGGCGCACGTTGGAGCGGGAATTTAAAAAAACTAAAAGTATCAGGTGCAAATATAGTCGATTCAACTGATAAAATAGCCCTTGATGAAAATGGGTTAATTGATGAGAAAGCGCGAACTTTTTGGCTGCCAACTAATAAGCCTGCAGATGGGAATTTAGTAGCCCAGGGTGGCGTAAATTTACTTTTATCAACTTTAGACCCTGACAGTCGTAAAATTTACATAGATAAAACGGGCAGTATTATTGATTTTACTTTTGATAAAGTACAAACCATTTTAAATTTAGCGACAGGTACAGTTACCGATCTTGCCCCTGATTTGATTCCTAATATCGGGCTAACTTTACAGGAGAGTGATATTAGCTGGGCACGAGGGGTTGATGTTGACAATGAAGATGGTGATAACTCATCAGTAGATCAGCGAATCAATATTTTTGGCGACCCTTTGCATTCAAAGCCGGTATCTATAGATTACGGCGATGGAAGTATTCACATACTTGTTGGTACTAATGCCGGCTTTTTACATATGTTTGAAGACAAAGGCGATACTGTTGAAGAAAAGTGGGCTTTTACACCTGCTGCCTTATTAAAAAACATTCCTGCTTTGCGTAGTAATCTTGCAAATACAAAAGTGTATGGCATGGATGGGCCTATAAGTGTGTTCTTTAATAATAAAGGCTCAAATAGCGAAGGGTTAAACGATGGTGTTATTAGAGCAAGTGATGGTGATGAAGTGTGGGCATTTGCAGGTATGCGCAGAGGCGGTAAAAATTACTACGCGCTTGATATAAGTGACCCTAACGAACCTAAAAAATTATGGAATAAGCCTATTGTTGGTGGCTCAGAAGAATTTAAATATTTAGCGCAAACATGGTCTAAGCCTCAAATTGCATACATTAAAGCCTTTGGTGAGGATCCATTGCTAATATTTGGCGCAGGCTACGATACAAACAAAGATAATGCGATTAGAACAACAGATGAAACCGGGCTAGGTATCTACATTGTTAATGCTAAAACTGGCGAAAAGGTATGGGCGCTGACTCCAGATGAGCATGGTTTTACCGGAGAGCACAGTATTGCAGCGGATGTAACTACGCTTGACTCAGATTACGACGGGTATATCGACCGAATTTATGCAACCGATACTGGCGGTAATATTTGGCGAGTAGATATTCCTAGTGAAGATGAAGGTGATATTACCCATTTTAAACTTGCGGAACTTGGCAGTACATTAGCGTCGCAAGACAGACGTTTTTTTTACAAACCATTAGTTGCTAGAACGCTGTTTAGTAAAGTTACTAAAACCAATTATGGTGGTGAAATGATCACCACCCGTTTAGATACCCCGTACGACGCAATAGTTATAGGTAGCGGAAATCGTTCAAACCCACTTGCTACTAATGAGCAAGATCAGCTGTATATGATCCGTGATGAAAACACCCTAACAAAAATATTTACTGAATTTCCAGCCCCAATAATGCCAGATGATTTAATGAAAATGAATGAAGACCCATTTGGTAATGCACTTGATGACGTTGATAAATTTGTTAACCTTGAAGTTAAGTTAGCCGAATTTAAAGGGTGGCGATACGAATTAGGGACAGGCGAAAAGTCCCTTGCTGCAGCAACGGTCGTTGGTGGGGTTGCTTACTTTACTTCCTTTACGCCTGCATCTTCATCATCAACACAAAACCAATGTTCGTTAACGGGTGGTGGTGGTTCGCTTTACGCCTTTCATTTGCATTATGGAACGAAGGTTTATGACGATGTGAAATTTGCAACAAGTAATGATGTACCTGATACACCGAAACTATTTTTTGGGGAAGGCCCGTCGTGTGCAGATAATGATGCGGATGGTAAGTGCGATTGGGATGATGCAACGGATGTAACGCAAGTTAGTCAGTTTTATTTAATAGGCCCTGGGGTTAAAGGTTCTGATAAGCCGATAAAAGCTATTGAAATACTTGGGCCAAATTTAAATGTTGAAGGTGGAAAAGTTAAGCTAGTAAATGGCGCTGAACCAATTGGTTTTGGCTTTAAAACCCAACAAACCTATATTTATAAACGCGAAGAAAACGATACTCAGGCACTTTAGAAACACAATGCAATAAACATAAGCCACCTTAATTAGGTGGCTTTTTAATTTTAAGAGCGAATCAAAAATGCTAATGGTTTACTTATATAATTGGTTTAGAGTTTTCGAAGGGCTCTAAACCAACCTATGTATAATATACATTCGTTTACAAAACTCGGTCATCACTTGAGCCCTTTACTCTAGGTGCCTGTAGTCCATATTAGTTAAGAATAGCTGGCATTTGTTATATTTAATTAACAAATGTAAGAGCTAAATATAACATGCTGTGTCACTATATAGGTACAGGGCATGTTAACTTGTTGCCATCCCCCCATAAAAATTCAATAAATTTCTGTTGTTTAAATTTATACCAACCTGCATAAATCTTTGAGTAACTTAACAAATTAAATTGCACTATAACGTCGTTAAAATTTTATTTAGAACAACTAGATACAAAAATTTTTGCCTCGTTCTAGCGTAATTTCTTAACGTTAACTAGAACCCATATATAAGCAGATTGGCATTACTTATTTTGTATTAAAGTAACTTATTTAATTTATAACAATATGATTTTTAATAATAATTAAAGTGCAAAAAAGGAAGTCTTTGTATGTTTTTTAAAAAAAGTCAGTTAGCTATTTCATTAGCGTTTACGCTAGGCCTTGTTGGATGTGGTGGCGGTGATAAAGCGGCCGTTGTAGAGCCAGTTGTAGCTAAGCCAGATCCCGTGAAAGTAGAGCCCGTAGAAGTTAACACTATCTCTCTTACAGGAAAGGTTATTGATGGTTATGTATCTGGTGCAATAGTATGGCTGGATATTGATGGCGATGGTACTTTTGACGAGCAATCAGAACCTTCTGTAGTCTCTGAAGAATCGGGTAATTATAGTTTTAATTTTACAGAAGAGCAGGCGCTGTGTGTGCCGTATTCAACTATGTACGTTGATGTACCTGTCGGCGCAATTGACGAGGATTTAGGAGAGGTAACACAAGCGTATCAAATGTCATTTCCACCCTCAATTGAGGCTCTGACTGATGAAGATATTCGAAATATATCCCCTTTAACAACCGTTATTTGGGAACAGTTGAGCCTTCAATTACAAAAAATTGGTAACAATAATTTAAGTTGTGATGCACTTAAAGAAAATACTGAGCTACTGGCAAACCTTCAAAGCGAAATAACAAATGTTATGCAAAACTTGGTTGCGCATTATAATTTGTCGACGGAACAAATTTATTCAGATTTTATCGCTACTAACGACAGCGACGCTTACGACAGAGCACAAGCAATTGTTAAGGGGTTAAAAGCCGCCTATAAATTCAAGCAAGAGCTAGATGCTCAGTATCCTGATGCAGAAGAAGTAAGAGCAGTGATTTATCAAGACACAGCAAAAGATGCAGAGTATGGGTTTGAAAATGCATGGTACCGCGACAAAGTTATTTTTGCAGGCGCTGAACTTATTTATGAGCAAGTAAAGCTTCAAAATACAGACGAACTCGACAAAATTGACGTTATTTTGTCTCGATTGGATTCAATAGATACGCCTTGGGGCGAAGAATCGTTAAATGGAAAATTAACAGTTAGAGACGATGTTTACATTAACGCCGATCGTACTTACCGATGCTCTAGCATTGAGAACGTTAGTTTTGAGCAAAGCAATGTGCTTTATGGCGTTACTAATACTAGCCCATCGGTTAACTTCCCAACAGCAGATGAATGCGTTAGTGCTAATTTAGATACACCGTTCGAGCGAGGTTTTAGCATTAGCTATACTGAGTCAGGATCGTTTTACCAAATTGACTTTGCCTTTAGAGAAGAAAATGCCGACTTTCAAACATTATCTGATTGGGTAAATGTTAAAGACAAAGCTACTGACTTAGAAACTCAAGATTTAGTGACCGTACTCGCTGCTATGCCTTATAAGTTTGATGACGAAACATCTATTGATGCTAGCTTTTGGCGTAAATACAAAACCACAGACAACGTACGTATTATAAAAACAATTGAAGGGCAATGGTTTAGAGAGACTCGCCGAGAAGATGGAACAATGCTGTATGAATGCGGTGAAAACGGTGTTGATTGGGGGCCATGCGAATAATGTAAAAAGCACTTTAATGAATATTAGCTTAGTGCCAGTCAGTTAATAACTGACTGGCATTTTTTGTTTGAAAAAGCTTACTTTTATGTGCGCTTATAACTGTATACCTGATGAACTTTATTTTTAATCTGTTTTTTACTCGGGTTTACTGTAAAATTACTGGGTTAACATTTGTTAAGCAATGCTTACAATTGTTATTGCTCATTAAGTATTTAAACTAATTTAAGTAGAGCTTATGATTTTTTATATTATAGGGTTAAGTTTACTTGTTATTATTTTATGCGTTGCACTTTATGTAATTTACAGCAACGTACATAAAAGTCGGGTAAGAAAATCCAAGGAATACAACGTACTGTTTGATAAAGACACGATAGTTGATGAACTAATCACTCAACTAACAGAAAAAAATCAAACACAAGAAAACCAAGATAAAACAGCTAAAGGTAAAGAAGAAATCCTTGCAACATTTGTTGAGTTACATCGCTCTGGTAGCTTTTGCGCACATTTGAGTGAACAGGAAATTATTTACTTTGTTAAAAAGAAATTAAACATGGAGAGTAATAAAAATGGATAGCGAAAAAGCAGTCCCAGCAGTAAAAAGTGACTCATTTATGAGTCGATTTGGTCGTCGTAATGTAATTATAGTGTCATCAATTGTTGTTGTATTGGTAGTGATAGCAACCCTTACATCGCAAGTTGTTTCGTGGAATGAAGCAGATGAGCGTTTAGTACATCAATCGGCTTTTACAGGTAACTTAACCGTAATAAATCAAGCCGGCCCTTACTTAAAAGCGTTTGGTAGTACATCTGCTTATAAAAAAGTAATTTCGATTAACTTTACGGGCGATGCCGGTGCAACAGCAAGCGCAATTGTACCGCTAATACCAATTCGATTTTTAGATACCACAACAGGTGGCGCACGAGGTGTCTCTCGTTTTAGATTACCAGGCAATGTACCAGCAGCAGAGTCGGGTGCTCTACGTGGTTTACTTAAAATACACGAAGAGTTTGGTTCACAAGAAACATTAATATCTAATTTATTAATGCGTGCAACCACCGAAAATGTAAAAGCGTCGGCGCGAATGATGTCGGTAGAGCAACATTACTCTGGTGGTAATGGTCAATTAAGCCAAGATTTTGCAGATCAATTAACCAACGGTATTTTTGTTACTGAGCAAATTATTAGTACAGGTGAGCGCGATAAATCTGACGACTTAGGTAATTTAAGTAAACAGCAACGTGTCACTATTAATATTAAAATGGATGATGAGGGTAATACACTGCGTAACGCACCCATTTTAGGCGCTTACGGTATTACAGTAGTTGATGCCAGCATTATTGATATTGACTACGAAAGCAAAGTAAATGCTCGCCTTGAAGCCCAAAAGCAGGCTGCTGCTGATGAAGCGCTAGCGCGTCAAAACCTTAAAAAAGCAGAGCAACAAGCGCGTACTGAAGTGGCTTTAGGTGAACAAGCAATTGCTAAGCAACGTGCTGAATCTGAAAAGCTAAAAATAAAAGAGCAAATTGATGCTGAACGAATTAAGGCAAATGCCATTATTTCTGCGCAGCAACGAGTGGCTGTAAAAGCGGAGCTTGCGAAAGAGCAAGAAGAGATTCTAAAGCAACAACGTTTAGAAGCATTAGGTATGGACGTTTTAGCTGAGGCTCGTTTAAGAGCTAAGTCTGCTGCACTTGATCCAAAGTATGTATTTGATGAAACGCTAAAAGCAGAAGTTAAAATTCAAACCGCTTTATTTACAAGCCTAGGTAATAGCCGTTTAGTGCCTGAAATTGTAATAGGCGCAGGCCAAGGCGAGCAAAGTAATGGCTCTGAATTTATGCGTTTATTAGCCGCCGATGCTGCATTAAGTCTTAAAAAGCGTTTAGAAAAAGAGAAAAAATAAACGATTAGTTAAGTATTGCACAAACAATAAAAACGTTGGCTGATTCGCATTGGCCAGCGTTTTTTATTGCGTAAATTTTGTTATTGTATGGTGCGGCTTAGCTTGTGAAAACAAGCTTTTTAAATTATTAAATAAAAGAGTGAGCAGTACTTATGGACCCCAGTAATCAGTTTATTTTAGATTTAGGACAAGAGCATATTACCATCCAGCGACGATATGAAGCGCTGGGAGCGTTTAACGATTTTTTGATTGCTGTGTGGTTTTTAATTGGCAGTTTTTTCTTTTTAAATGACTCACTAATAGAAAGTGGCACATGGTTGTTTATAGCGGGCAGTGCTCAATTACTTATAAAACCTGTTTTGAAATTGATCAGCTTAGTACATGTTAGTCGGGTATTTCATTCAAATAAAACTTCATAAATAAAACCATAAATACGACTCATGATGAGTTCAGTTATTATGGCTAATAATTTACCAGTATAAGTTATTTAAATATCAAGGATAGAAAAGTGAAAGTACTTAAGTGGATTTCAATTGGAATAGCTACTTTACTAATTATAGGCTTACTAATTCCCGAAAAAATAATGATTCCGGTACAAGGTGCCACAAGTAAAGATTGGAACCATAACACGTTTTGGTACGAGCCTTGGGGTAGGTCGGGTGTGCACAAAGGAATTGATATTTTTGGCACAAAAAATACTCCCGTAGTTGCCTCAACAAGCGGTATTGTTATATTTGCAGGTGAGTTAACTCGTGGTGGTAAGGTGGTTGCGGTGCTTGGGCCTAAATGGCGCGTGCATTATTTTGCACATTTAAATAACTACTCGGTAAGTACAGGTGATGTAGTAAGCATAAACAGTCAAATTGGCTTACTGGGCGATACCGGAAATGCCGCAGGAAAACAGCCTCATGTGCATTATTCTATTTTATCGTTAGTGCCCATGCCGTGGCTTTTTACAACGCAAAACCAAGGGTGGAAAAAGATGTTTTTTTTGAGCCCACATAAAAAACTCACTGCTAAATAATAGTTTTAGCTGTTAAATCAAGATGTTTAACAGCTAGAATTAGTTAATAAGCAAGCGTGTATTTAAGCTAAAAATTAGCCTGCAACTGGGGTTTTACCCGCGCGAATATTTTTAATGCTTTTAATAAACATATAAATACAGGTAGTGATTAAACAGCCTGCTAAATAAAACACAATACCGTTGGGTGCATCAGATAAATTTGCAGCAAGCATAGGGCCAAATACCGACCCAATACTGTAACTCAAAAGCATTACCTCAGTTGCAGATACTATTTTTGCCATTGGTAATGAGTCGCACGCAAGTGTTATAGCAATCGGGTAAAGTGCAAAGCTGCATGCGCCTAGTATTAAGTAGCTTACTATTAATCCTGCTAAAGTGTTTGCTTGTAGTATACCCACAGCACCGGCTGCGCCTACTAAACAAAACATACCCATTAATAAGCTTTTTTCAAGCCGAGTAGATAAGTAACTCACAAGCGGCTGCACGACCATGCCGCCTAAGATAATAACCGCCATAAGTGTTCCTGTGTACTGAGCTTGATCAGCTTGTGCTGCAATATACACCGGCATTAAGCCGTAAATAGGGCCCAGTAATAAGCCCGATGCTAAGCATCCGAGCATAGCTGGGTGGCTTAATGTTTTTATTTCTTTTAGTGGTAGTTTTTCAAGGTGCTGTTTTTCGGGCTGACCTTTGGTTATTAATAAAGGGGCTAAAATAGCTAAAAATAATAACGAGGCTACAAATAAATAAGGCGTTGAACCTTCGGTGCCAAGCGGCCCTATAGCAAGTTGACCAACCGCGCTGCCCCCATAAAGTGAGGTCATGTATAAACCCAAACGTTTAGCACGCGACTTTGCTGTGTTGGTCATTAATAACCAAGACTCAACAACGACAAACACACCGGCAACAGCAACACCAGCTACAAATCGTGCAATTAACCAGTTAACGGTATTTGGCAGTGCAAGTTGTGCAAGCACGCTTGCTATTAATAGGCTTAAAAATAATATAAATGCGAAGCGATGACCCGTTTTTACCACAATGCGCTCTATTGTGGTGGCGCCAATAAGTAAGCCAAAGTAAAAAATGCTCGCAAGCCAAGGCGCTAGGTTTTCATCGAGTTTAAATGCGGGTAACGACAGCGGAATAAGGCTCATTAAAAAGCCGGATGCGATAGCAAAAAATGACAGCCCGATAACGGGTGCTAAAGGGTTATTAGAGGTGCTTGTGGCGGCTGATTCGGCCATGTGTGTTTATCGACTCATCAAGGTAAATAACCACTGTTTTAAAGTTTGAGAGGTTACTTTAATAATAAAATTTGCGCGAATTTAGAGCCAAATTAAAAATAAGTAAAGTGATATTTTATTAAATAATATAAATAAATTTAAAACGATCTTTTTGGTAAATTATCGGATCTATTATGCTTTTTATTGTAGTGTTTTTATGTAGATATTGTTTTATATTTGTGAGCATTTATGTCTGAATAGAGTTTTTTGTAATGCAAGCAGATAGGCACATATCGCATGCTGCACGTCACTTTTTAAAGTTTTCGCAGCAGCACGTAGAGCAATACGTAGAGCAATACGTAGAGCAATATTTAGATACGCAGTGGGTACGTAATGAGTTACATAACTTAGATTTAAAGTTAATTAATATCCGGTGTAGAGTCTCTTAAAATAAGCTTTGGCTGAAACACGTGCTTTACTGTTATGCCGCTTTTTTTGTAAATGTCTTTAAGCACTAAGTTAGCCGCAGCTCGGCCCATTTCGGGAACTGGGTTATCTATAGTAGTCAGTGTTGGGTAGAGATAATTGGTAAAAATTACGTTATCGAACCCAATAATGGCTAAATCTTTTGGCAGGTTAAAACCGTGTTCGCGGGCGTATTTCATAGCACCCGATGCCATTTCGTCATTGGCACATACAAGGGCGGTTATTTGCGCTTTATTTTGAATAAAATGCCTTAAGCCGTCGCTGCCGCCGGTTTCTTTAAAGTCGCCTATGTAAAATAAGTTTTCGTCAAAGGTTAGGTTGTATTCTGCGAGGGCTTTTTTGTGGCCTTTTAAACGATTTGACGCGTCTTCTTTAAACTGCGGGCCTGCTATGTACGCAATGTTTTTATGGCCTTTGTTGATCATGGCTTTAGTGGCTAAGTAGCCGCCCATTACGTTGTCGAGGCTAATGCAGTTTTCTTCAATTTCTTTAACGTAGCGGCTCATTAAGTAAATAGGGGTTTTGCCTTTACTTAACTCAATTAGGTACTCGTTTGATACCGCTTCTACGTGGGCAATAATAGCGTCGCAATTACGGCCTATTAAAAACTCAAAGCCGCTTTTTTCTTTTTTCTCGTCACTGTGCCCAGGGGTAATAATAACGTGTTTACCCGCAATACGAAGGTGCTCTTCAATGGCTGACATCATTTGACCAAAAAACGGACCATCCAACTCAGAAACTAAAATACCGACGCTGTTTGTAGTGCTAGACGCCAAAGAGCGAGCAATAGAACTTGGCTGATAGCCTAGCTCTTTCATTGCTTCTAATACCTTTTTTTTAGTTTTTTTGCTTACGTAGTCGTTGTCGTTAAGTACCCTTGAAACAGTTGATAAAGACACACCTGCCATTTCTGATACTTGATAAATTGTCGCCATTGATGTCCTAGCTTATATGTATTTTTACTCGCACTTTATAAAAAATATAAAGTGCGAAGGGTCATTAAAAGTTAATTTACACATTACTGCGTCTAATTGCTAAGTCTTCTGTTATTTTTTGCGTCATCGCTGAGGTTAGCGGATAAATAAGCATCAATGCGGCGCCTAAAAAAGCAAATGCGGCAGGTATCCAGCTCATAAGTAACTGCATACCAGGTAGGGCTTGTGTAATTGTTAGCTCATCCATACCGTTATAGCCGTAGCCTGCAAGTACCACCAATACTAATGCACCGGCAAAACCACCACCGGTTTTTTGCACAAATGTACCCGCAGAATAAATAAGGCCTGTAGCGCGGCGTTTGTTTTTCCACTCTGAATAATCGGCTGAATCACCAAGCATACTAAAAAATAATGTTGGCATCATCGCGGCAAAAAATTCAGCAGCGCAACCAAAGGTAAATACAGCAATAAGGTTATCACTAGGTACCCAGTAAAATGCAGTAGTGAGTATGCCGCTTAGCATTAATGAAGCAATAAATAGGTTTCGTTTACCCATAATTTCGGCCAGTTTACCTGTGGCAAGTGCGCCAAATATAGATACAACCAACAAAGCAATAAAGTATTGCCCAGCCATGAGTTCATTGGCTACGTGATACTTAAAGTAGTACGCAATTACACCGTATTTTATGCCATTAAACATCATGGTTAAAAAACCAATGCCGAGTAACACCAACCAAGGTTTGTTGGTCAGAAGATCAACCATGTCGCGCTGTGATCCCGTTAAGCTTTGTTTATCTTTATTGAGTAATTTTTTAATAACGAATGTCATTGCAGCCATAACAAGGGCAAAAAATACGCCGCTGTATAAATCGCGGTAATAAAAAAACAGGGTGGTAGCAAGCAAAGGTAGGATTATAAATGGCAGGCTTTTGGTTAAATCAAACAACTCTGATTTTAAATTCCCTTCATTTGAGGCATGCGGTGTTACACGCTCTTTGGTGGTCGCAAACGTTATAATCATTAAAATAATAAGTAAGCTGGCAAATAAGTACATAGTAAGCTGATAGCCTTTGGCGTTGTCGCCGCCACCAAAAAATGCCACTAGCTCAGGTAAAAAACCCATAACCAATAAGCCACCCGTAAACGCACCTGCAAACCTAAAACCAGAGAGCTTTGTGCGCTCTGTATCGTCTGGTGTCATTACGCCCATAAGTGCCGAGTAGGGCACGTTACTTACGGTGTAAGCAAGCGTTAAACCTATGTAAGTTACGTAAGCATAAATAAGTTTATTGGTGGTGCTAAAGTCGGGTGTAGTAAAACACAACACCATAAACAAGCCCAAAAACGGTGCCGAGTAGAGTATCCACGGGCGAAATTTACCAAAGCGCGACTGCGTTCTGTCGGCAATCATACCCATAATAATATCGGTTACGCCATCAGACAGCCTTACCACCAAAAACAACATGGCAGCGGCGGCTGCCGATATGCCAAATGTATCGGTGTAAAACACCGCTAAATAAGCAAGCGCGCCGCGCCATACTAAGTTAGCACCGGCATCGCCCATGGCGTAACCGACTTTTTCGTATAAAGGGAGTTTGTTCACAGTGTGTGTTCTTCTTGTTATAAGCCGATAAATTATCGGCTAGTTATTAGGTTACTGTACGCTTTACCGCTGGCTTTAACAGTTCGTTTTTGTGTGTTGTAGTCTACGTGTACTATTCCAAAACGTTTTAAATATCCTTCAGCCCATTCAAAGTTATCCATTAGGCTCCACGCAAAGTAACCATCTACTTTTACGCCTTGCTCTGTTGCGTTATGCAGGGCATTTAAATGCTCGTGGTAATATTCAATACGGTCGTTGTCTCTCACTTCACCGTCTGTAAATTCGTCAGCCATAGCTGCACCGTTTTCGGTAATATAAATAGGTGGTAGGGTGTATTTTTTGTTTAACGATACAAGTAATTCTGTAAGCGCTTTAGGATAAATTTCCCAGCCTATATCGGTCATTGGCGCTTTATGTGGCAGCTCATGGTAAAAGTCGGTATTGCTTGCTTGATAATGCATGCGGGTATAAAAGTTAACCCCTAGGTAATCTAGCGGTTGAGCAATTATTTCCATGTCGCCATCTAAAATATCTGGGCGGTGGGCTTTAGGTAATTGCTTAATAATATCAGGGTATTTACCTTGCATTACAGGCTGCATGTACCATTGGTTTATATAGTCATCAGCAAATGCAGTGGCTTTTAAATCGTCTTCACTTTGGGTAACTGAGTAACAAGGCGTAAAGTTAAGTACAATACCGTTTAGTGTATTTGGGCTATTTTTAGCAAGTACTTGCATAGCCAAACCGTGACCCAGTAATAAGTGGTGCGCGGCTTTACGACCAAATTCGCGACCTACTATGCCAGGAGCATGTACGCCAATTTCGTAGCCTAAGTAAGAGCTGCAAAAAGGCTCGTTTAAGGTGGCGTAAGAGTGTACGCGGTCACCAAATGCTTTTGTAATTAAATCTGTGTAATGCGCAAATTCGTAAGCGGTGTTACGGTTAAGCCAGCCACCTTCGTCTTCAATATGTTGTGGTAAATCCCAGTGGTACAGCGTTACAAAAGCTTTAATGTTACGGCGTTTTAATTCATCTAAAATGTCGGTATAAAACTTAACGCCTGTCGGGTTTAAGTGACCGCTTTTAGTCATTACACGCGGCCACGAAATAGAAAGTCTGTAAGCGTCTACACCTAATGATTCAATTAAGTTTATATCGTCTTTCCAGCGAGTGTAGTGTTCGCAAGCTACATCGCCATTTGAATTATCGACTATTTTGCCTTCTTTACTGCAAAAGGTATCCCAAATACATGGCAAGCGATCAGCTGCGCCGCCTTCAATTTGAAATGAGGCCGTAGCTACACCATAAGTAAAATTTTTGGCTAAAAGTGGTGAGCCACTAGGTAAAGATAATTGTTTCATTAAGAGAAAACCTCTGCTTCTTTTTTGGTAAAGTTTGCTTTGTATAGAGCGTATATTAAATTCATTATTGGAAGCGCTTCCATATTTAATTTGATTAATCACTAAGTATGGTATTTAATAACTTTAAGGAAGCGCTTCCATATTTAGGTTAGTGGCTATTGTTAAACAGGTCAATAGTTAAATTTAAATAACAAATAGGCGCTCACAAAATCACACTGACACAACACAGGGCTATAAAAATGAAAAAAAGCTTAAACACTAACAGGTTACACATGCTCCCCATTTTAATAGGCGGATTATGCGTTTTAAGTGCGTGTAATAAACAAGAGGTTAACGCTAATAATAGCCAAGGCGCCGTAGCCAAAAAGGCTGAGCATGAGCAAGGTGATTTATCACTTTGGCCAACGCTTAAAAGTAAGGTAGTGAAAACGCCTGAAATTGAAAATACGATTGCACAGTATTTAAAAACAATGACGCTTGAACAAAAAGTAGCGCAAATGATCCAACCTGAAATTCGCGATATAACCGCTTCAGACATGCGCAAATACGGTTTTGGTTCGTATTTAAATGGCGGTGGCTCGTTCCCAAATGCCAATAAGCATGCAACGCCTGCAGATTGGATAACACTTGCTGAGAGCATGTACCAAGCCTCGGTTGATGACTCAATTGATGGCAGTAAAATTCCAACCATGTGGGGCACTGATGCAGTACATGGCCATAATAATGTGATTGGGGCGACGTTATTTCCGCACAATATTGGTTTAGGTGCTGCTAATAACCCCGCATTAATTGAGCGCATTGCAGCAGCTACTGCAATAGAGGTAATGGCAACAGGCATAGATTGGGTGTTTGCACCGACTGTTGCGGTGGTGCGCGACGACCGATGGGGCAGAACGTACGAAGGCTACTCAGAAGACCCTGCAATTGTACGTGAGTATTCAGCCGCAATTGTAAACGGATTGCAAGGCAGAGCCGATGAAGACTTTTTAAGTGACAAACGCGTAATTAGTACCGTTAAGCACTTTTTAGGCGATGGCGGCACAGTAGATGGTGACGATCAAGGCGATAACATTGATAGCGAAGAGGTGTTATATAACATTCATGCGCAAGGTTATATAGGTGGCTTAACCGCAGGTAGTCAGTCGGTTATGGCATCGTTTAATAGCTGGAATGGTAAAAAAAATCACGGCAACAAATACTTACTTACCGATGTATTAAAAACAAAAATGGGTTTTGATGGCTTTGTTGTAGGAGATTGGAACGGACACGGACAAGTTGCAGGCTGTACAAATGAAAGTTGCCCACAGGCTGTTAATGCGGGGCTTGATATTTTTATGGTGCCAACGGGTGCTTGGAAGCCACTTTATGAAAATACAATTAAACAAGTAAAAGCGGGCACAATAACAATGGCGCGAATAGATGACGCCGTAGCACGTATTTTACGCGTTAAATTACGTGCGGGTTTATTTGATAAGCCAAGCCCTGCAAATCGAAAATATTCAGGTAAATTAAAACTAATAGGTGCGCCAGCACATCGCGATATTGCCCGCCAAGCGGTACAAGAGTCGCTAGTACTGCTTAAAAACAACAACCATTTATTACCGCTTAACCCATCAAGCAACATACTTATAGCAGGCGATGCGGCCGATAACATAGGCAAGCAATCGGGCGGTTGGAGTATTACATGGCAGGGAACTAATAATCAAAATGCAGATTTTCCTGGGGCAACGTCTATTTATGCGGGGCTAAAAACGCAAATAGATGCCGCTGGCGGTAACGCTATTTTAAGCCCAACGGGTGAGTTTAATACCAAACCCGATGTAGCCATTGTTGTATTTGGTGAAGAACCATACGCAGAGGGACATGGCGATAAAGACAACCTTGAGTTTGAACGTAACAATAAACGCTCTCTTAAAATATTAAAAACATTAAAGCAGCAAGGTATTGCGGTGGTGTCGGTGTTTATATCGGGCAGACCAATGTGGGTTAACAGCGAGCTAAACGCGTCAGATGCATTTGTAGCAGCATGGCTTCCTGGCACTGAAGGACAAGGCATTGCAGATGTATTATTAGCGGATGAAAGTGGGCAGGTACAATACGACTTTAAAGGTAAGTTGTCGTTCTCGTGGCCTAAATCGCCACTACAAACCGCAGTAAATAAGGGGGATGCTGATTACTCGCCATTATTACCCTATGGCTTTGGCTTAACGTATAAAGATGAAAGTACGCGTGCCAATAATCTAAATGAAGACTCAGGTGTTGATGTTAGTAACCTTGCGTCCTTATCTATATTTAATGGCAGCTTTAAAACACCGTGGCGTTTGTTTTTAAATTCAAACAGCGAGCAGCACCAAGTAGCAAGTAACAGTGTAAAGCTTGGCGGCATTACTTATCGCACTGAAGACAAAGCGATTCAAGAAGATGCGATGCAATTTAATTTTGATGGCACTGCAGCCAGCTACATCGAAATTAATAGCAACTTTACCGAAGACAAAGTGGCCTACATTGAAGCAAATTCGGCCCTTAGCTTTAGCTATAAAGTAAACCAAATACCTAGCTCACAGACATACCTTGCAATGAAATGCGAACAAGGCTGTGGTGGCGAGCTTGATATTACCCGTGATCTTGAAAATGCTGATTTAAATACATGGCAAACCATGAGCATAGATTTAACGTGTTTTGCTAAAAAGGGTGTTGATTTTGCCAGAGTAACCAGCCCTTTTATTATTAAAACGGCAGGCGAGCTTAACGTTTCAGTTGCAGATATTAGCTTTGAACCACAAGGCGCTGAAACAGCAAAAATAAAGTGTGAGTAGTAGAGTGCTTATAAGTTAAGTTTATTGTGTGTTGTCTCAAAGCCCTTAGTAATAAGGGCTTTTTTTAAAGAGGATATTTATGCTGGGCAATACTGCTTTAAAAACTCATGATGAGATGGTAATTGGCTGACGCGCTGCTCTATTTGTTGCTTAATACCGTGTAAAAAACGGGTGAGTTCTTCATCGCTCATCATGCTGGCTATTAAATGATGTTGATTAGGCTCAATACCCTGACCAAGCATAACTTGCACCCACGAGTCGACTCTAAAAATGTCGCCATCGTCTAAAAATACACGGCCGGTTTGTTTAAACAAATCAATTTTATGCTGAAGTGTTTTTGGCACTTCCATGGCATTACAATGCTGCCAAAACTCACTGTCATCGCGATTAGTTACTTTGTAGTGCAGCACAATAAAGTCGCGAATATTTTCAATTTCGCTTTTAAGCTGTTTGTTGTATTCGTCAATGGCGTGATTGGTAATGCCATTAAACGGAAATAAACGCATAAAGCGAATAATACCCGACATAATTAAGTGAATGCTGGTGGACTCAAGTGGCTCTACAAAACCGCTGGCAAGGCCAAGCGCTAGGCAGTTTTTATTCCAGCCTTTTAAGCGGCGCCCTGTTTTAAATTTAATAATACGTGGCTCTGTAAGCGCCTCGCCCTCAATGTTACTTAATAAGAGCGCTTTGGCTTGCTCGTCATCCATATATTGGCTGCAATAAACTAATCCGTTGCCTACACGGTTTTGCAGCGGTATACGCCATTGCCAGCCGCTTTTGTGGGCAATAGATCGGGTAAGTGGTAATACGGTCTCGCTGGTTGATTTTGTTTGCACCGCAATGGCGCTATTACACGGTAGTAAATGCGACCAGTCTTCGTAGCCAGTATGTAATGCTTGCTCTATTAATAAGCCTCTAAAGCCAGTGCAATCAATAAAAAAGTCGCCGTTAATGTGCTCGCCATTATTTAAAATCAATGATTCTATATGGCCCGTTTTAGGGTTTTTTACTACTTTTTGTATTTTACCTTCAATGCGTTTTACACCTAATGGCTCTGAAAATTCACGTAAAAACTGCGCGTAACGCGTGGCATCCATATGGTAGGCATAGTTAATAGGGTTTTGCTGATTAAACGCAAACTTACCGGCTTTAGCCGCTTGCAGCTCGTAGCAGTAATCGCCAAATGGGTTGTTTATTCCAAGTGCTTTACCTTGCAGCCAAAAGTGATGAAATTCACCCGCCCAACATTCTTTGCCCGTTGCGCCAAATGAGTGAATATAATGCGTGTTTTCATCGCCCCAGTTTTCAAAGCTAATACCTAATTTAAAGCTTGCTTGAGTGGCTTTCATAAATGCTTGCTCGTTTATACCCAGCAATTTATGAAATGTACGAATAGGCGGAATTGTTGCTTCGCCAACACCTACAGTGCCAATATCGTCAGATTCAACAAGGGTTATGTTTATATTGTTACCAACTAGTTTAGCAAGTGCCGCTGCGGCCATCCAACCTGCAGTGCCGCCTCCAGCAATTACTACGTTTTTAACAGCGTTTGTTTTAGTCATTATGTGGCTGCCCATTATTTGATAAAAGATGATTTAAAAGCGCGCGATTACTTGGCAGTCCATTTAAGCACTGCGCTATTTTTTCGCGATTTTGCTGATAATAGTAATCCCCAGCGCGTGGGTCGTTAAATGTATTTTGTGCAGATACTGTTTGTGTATCAAAGCCCATGCCATATAAAACGTATTGGTAACTACTTGATGAAAACACTTCTTCGTTTTCAATAAAATCAAAGCGGCTAGGGGGTTGAAATTGCCAAAGTTTAAGTAAGTTTTGCAGGCGCTCGGGCGCGGTATTTAAATTACTAATATCTTGCCAATAAGGAGTGTCGTCGCGCTCGCTTAGCACATAATGAAGTTTTAAAAACTCAATAACGCGCTGCCAACGAGTGCTAAAACGCTCATTAAAACGCGTTTCAAGCTGGCTCATGTGGGTGCGGTTTTGCGGGAGTTGCTCGCTTATCATGCTAATTGAAAGCTCAACCATAGCAAGAGCTGACGCTTCAAGCGGCTCTAAAAAGCCAGCAGACATACCCACGGCAACACAGTTTTTAATCCAAAATTTTTGCCTGTAACCAGGGCTGAATTTTAATACGCGGTAGTTAAGTTGCTCAGCTTGTTGCTCACTGGTAGTTTTAGCTATGTAGCTTTTTAGAGTATTTGTTGCGCTTTCATCACTTTGATATTTACTGCTAAATACATAACCTGTACCACGGCGCGTTGGTAGGGCTATATCCCAAATCCAGCCGTTACTTTGCGCTGTAGATAGCGTAGCAGAGGCAATTGGTTGATTGATGTGTGCATTAGGTATTTGCGCCGCAACAGCGCTGTTATTAAATAAAATATGATCTTGCGCTATAAACTCATTATTAAAATGCTCATCAATTAAACGAGCACGAGAGCCTGAGCAATCTATAAATAAATCACCTGTTATATCGCCATTATTATTTGTTTTTAATGAAGCAATATAACCATGTTCGTCGTTAATAACCTCGGTTACATCGTCAATAATATGTGTAACGTTTAGATTTTTAACACAGTGATTTTTTAAAAACTCAGCAAATTTACCCGCATCTAAATGATAGCCATAGTTGGTGACCGCTGCATATTCGGGTGTTTGTAATTGCTTTGGTGCAAGTGCTGCTTGGCATACAAAGCTTTGCATATTAACAACGTCGGCAAATTTTTGATCAGGTGCAATACGTTGCCAGCTGGCGTGTAAATTGGTTTGCTCATAGCCTTGTGGATTCATAAAAGGGTGGTAGTAGTTTTCTCCCTCACTGAGGTTGCGCCAATTTATAAATTTAGAACCTTGCTTAAATGATGCGTCGCACTGGGTTATAAAATCAATTTCTTTAATGCCAATGCGCTGCAGCGTGTTGCGCATTGACGGCCATGTACCTTCGCCCACACCCAATATAGGCACGTTTGCTGACTCCACTAACGTTACATTAAGGTGCGGGTGTTCGGCAGCTAATAAGCCTGCGCTTAGCCAGCCGGCAGTGCCACCACCTAAAACGACTATTTTTGTTATTGGTTTGGTCATGAGTTAACACCCTAAAGTTGATAACAATTAAACTAGCATTAATACTGTTTTAAATACAAAAAAGCCGCTAGTAAAAACTAACGGCTTTGCTTTGTATTACCTTTAGAAGTTGTAACGCATACCAATATTGTAACGTGCACCTAGCTGTTGTAAGTTCCACAATTGGGCTGACGTACGGCCATGTTCGCGGCTGTTTTGCTCAGTAATGTTAAGGCCTTCAACAAAAAACGATAGTTGTTCGCTGTAGTTGTACGCAACATTAAAGTCGATTTGATAATATTCTTCAGTAAAGCCTGGCTCATTTACGTATCGAGCTGCGCTATTTAAAAACTTATCACGCCAGTTGTAAGCAATACGTGCCTGAAAATCATCGTTTTCGTACATTGCAATAAAGTTAGCTGTATCGCTTAAACCCACTAGTGCAAATTGTGTTGTAGTAGGGTCAGCGTTTACATCAAAGTCTATGTCGCCATTAACTGTGGTGTAGTTTGCTTGCACACCAAAACCGCTTTCACCAAAAAAGTGCTGAAAGGCAATTTCGAAACCATCAATGGTGGCATTTTTATTGTTGGTAGGTACTTGCGCTGTAAATTCTAGTAATGGGTCATCGCTGTTAGCAATTACATCGTAAGCGGCTTCAAACTCTTCGTAGGTCATAGAGTCAAAATCAACGCCATTTTCTGTTGCGGCAACCATTTGAAATAAGTTTGAATCGGTTAGAGCAAGTCCGCGAGATTCTAGCTCAGCAATGGCAGCTTGTGCGCGAGGACCCGCTGTTGCATCGCGTAATCCGTAGTAGTTTTGCGTCATTGGTGTTAAACCAATAAAGTTTTCAATGTCTTTAGTGTAATAACCTACCGACACATAACTTGTTTCTGCAAAGTACCACTCAGCCGATACATCAATATTATCTGATTCAAGCGGCACTAAACCAGGGTTACCTGTTGACGCTGTAGCCGGTGAAGAACCCGCTAAAAGAGTAGGGGCACCTGGTACACCAACAGTAGCTGCTGAACTTAAGTTATCGTAAGTTGGGCGAGCAATTGTCGTGCTATAAGAAAAACGCGCTTTCACGTTTTCGATTACTTCTATGTCAAAGTCAAAGCTTGGTAAAAAGTGATCGTAGCTAGATTTAAGCGTGAAATCTTCTTTAGCCGAGCCAAAACGAACATTAAAGTCGTTATTACCTTCCCACGCTACTGCGTTAGGTAAATCGATATTAGCCGTTGAGGTAATGTCGGTAGACTCTTGCCGCGCGCCAATAACAATGTTGTATGGCATATCGCCAATGTAACCGTTGTAAGTAAATTGCACAAACGCAGCGGTTATGTCTTCTTCAATGGTGCGGTTAGTTGCAAATGCGCCATCGGCTGCAAAGTTAAAGCCGTATTCTTCACCTGCCCAGTAACCAATTTGAGATGCGCTGCCAGTATAACCTTGGTTGAACGAGCCCGATGTATCGTAGTCGTCAAACTCAGCTAAAAAGTTTGTTGGGTTTAGGTAGCCATCAGGTAGTTCGCCTGGGTTTTCTATACCCCAGTTACCCATTGTATTACGTGTAAGTGATTGCAGTGAATGGCTTTCCATAGAGCGAGACTCTATACCAAAGTCAATTGCCCCGTTTTCAATTTCGTATTTACCATGGATTCTAAATTCTGTGATTTCAGATTCTTGGCGAGCAAAGTTAGAATCTAAAATAGACGTACCCACATCAGAGGCATCTAATGTGTTATTACAATTTAGGTTGTCTCGGCGGCAATCATCAAAATCGATACTCATTGATGGAAGCTCGCGGCTAAAATCAACTTCTTGTGCGTTAACTACGTTTGCGCCTAAGCCTGCGTTTACCCAGCTGCCGTAAGGTGCATCTGGTTTGCTAGTGGCTTTTGAATTGTGCGCATCAAACATAAAGCTTAATTCTGAGTTGAAATAGTACTCAACGTTTAAACCAATAGAATCGTTTTGGTTAACTTGGTTTAGCTCTTGAAACGCTAAACCTAAATCGCGTGTTTGCTGATCGCGACGTTCTTCTCGGTAATAAATCGGGGTTTTTACCGTGTTATCGTCAAACGTTAGCGCGCTTTTGTAGTTATCCATCCAAATTGATTGCTCAGCACGGGCTTCGAATAAATCTTGCTTAGAATATGTGTAATCAAGCGTGGCTGTTAAATCGTCAATAGGGCTGTATTGCAGCGTTAATTGCGCGTTTGTACGAGTACGTTCTCTGTCGGCAATGGTGTAGCGCAAATCTGATGGCATTGAATAAAGCTGGCCAACGGCGGGTGCATTAGTTAAAACAATATCGTCTGCAGCTTGTGGGATTGTGCCGTCAAAAGCTGATGTATTCCATTGATTTACAAACGCACCTGTTGATGAGCTATCGCGCTGTTGCATGCTTGCAGTTAACGAGGCACCAAATTTAGCTTCACTGTCGGTCCAGCTAATTAAGCCCGAAAGCTCAGGTGTTATGTCATCACCAACGCGGTTTGTTGAGTCGTGTAAAGCTTTTACGCCAATGCTTGAAACAAAGCCTGGGTTATCAAGTGGGCGAGCGGTATTAATATTAATTGTTGCGCCAATACCACCTGATGCAATGCTTGCTTTACCAGTTTTATATACTTCAACCGATTTAACGCTATCAGACGCTAAGTTTGCAAAATCAAATGCACGAGAGCTGGGTGTACCACCGCCTGCAGGCAAAGATGCCGCCGGCATTGTACGCCCGTTTAGGGTTACCATATTGTAGTCGGGGCCAAAACCACGAACCGTTACTTTAGAGCCTTCACCATTTGAGCGATCAATCGACACACCCGTAATACGCTGTAGCGACTCGGCTAAGTTGGTATCTGGGAATTTACCAATATCTTCAGCTGATATAGCATCTACAACACCGGCGGCGTCGCGTTTTAAACGAGTCGACTCTTTAATACTGCTTTTAAAACCAGTAACTTGGATTACTTCAACATCTGTATTTGCTTCTTGTGCATATACAGGCAAAGAGATTGATGCACCTAAAATCAGAGATAGGCTGGTCGCTATCTTTGTTTTTCTTACAATATGGTTGGACATTCGGTTTCCCTCGCGCTTTTATCATTATTATTAACAGCTTGTATGGGGCTGTTATTGTGTAGTTATAAACATTGTCAAATGTGTGGAAGCGCTTCCAGAAAAATCTGTTTAACTAGGATTTGTGGAAGCGCTTCCAGAAATGCTAGTTTATATTTTGAATAGGGTCAACTGTTGTTTTAATAAAATGAGACTAAATTGTTTTTAAAATGTATGTTTTTTGGATTTAATTTTATTTAAATCATAAATTACAATTGGTTATAAAAAGCCGTTTGCAATAGTGCTGTAACAACATTTTATTATAAGAAAACCAATTATTGATTAATTTAGTTATTTACACATTTTTATAAGGTGTTTAAATCAGCTTTTAATACTAGCTAAAATTAATAAATCGGCCGTTGGTCACTCAACAAAAAATAGGTACATTTGCTAACTTAGCGAAAATGCCGATGTAGTGATTATGTACAACGCAATTGAAGCAATCGCATCAAGCGGCGGTTCTATCTCAGTTTATGTATCGGTCATTAAAAACCAGTAGTTGTTTAAAAAATCGTTAATTAAATCACTAAAAAGTAACGTAGTTTTTGCAGAAGATGGTTTAAAAATAAACTTATAAAGTATTGCGCATAAGGTGTTGCGAGTCGCTAGTTTTATCGCTATTTTAAAGGCTCTCTCATAGATGGATTTTATTATGCGCATTAAATTTTTAGCGAGCTTTTATTCTTTCTTCTTGTTTGCATTGTTTGGTTGTGACGACCAAAGTATGGCAATTCAAGGTAGTCCTCAGCTAAATAATAATGTAAGTAACTCACCCTCTAATCTCAAAGTAAACACGCCTTCAGCAGCTCAAACACACGAACCCGCTTTAGTGGTCGGTATGCTAGCAACACATTGTAAAAGTAATGAAGCAGCCTACATTAACGCAAAAATGCATAAAGTTGTGCGTAACCCAGATGAAAATACAGCCTACAAGTTAGAGCCTACCGATAAAGTGCTTTCTATTTGTGTTGCAAAAGATGACTCATCGCTTAGTTATCGATTTGGTAGAGTTAATGACATAGGGCTTGAAAAAGAAGCAACACCGAATGCTCCATTTGGCAGTTACTACAGGCAAGTAGGGCGTATTGGCGAGAGTATTTTATTTTTTAGTAACGGCGAATATCACTACTATATTATTAACTCAGGCGGTATGGGCAGCGGTGTAACCGTTAATGTTTATAAAAACGATACATTAATAACTGAGCTGTTTTCGGGTAATGATCCTTACGATGATTTTGTTATAGCAACCGATTTAAATTTCCCTAAAAAATTGGTTATCGAAAAACAGCCATTTAATAAGCAAATGCAGTAAATAATGACTCCACAGCAGCAAAACGTTATAGAGCAAGGGCATTGGTTTAAAAACCGTAGCGCTTATTTAAAAAGCTTTTTATTAACGCAGGGCAAAACGCTCTCACTAAAGGCTCAGCAATCATTATTTTTGCGAGGTGATAAGCACGATGGAATTTATGCCGTACTTAGCGGCGTGGTGCGTATTAGTGGCGTAAGTAACGAAGGCAAAGAAGCTGTATTGAGCTTTATTGATTCATCACTGTGGTTTGGCGAAGTTACCTTGTTTGATGGTGGCCTGCGCACTCATGATGTATATGCACAAACTGATGTTGTGCTTTTTTACGTGCCCCAACGCGAGCTTGAACAGCTATTAAACAAGCAGCCACAATATTGGCAAGAGTTTGGTTTATTGCTGGCACAAAAGTTACGCCTAATGTTTACCTCAATGGAAGATCACGCATTACTAAGCGCTGAGCAAAAAGTATGCAATCGACTTTTAATGCTTAGCGAACATACTGAGCACTTAACACCGCTTGTTTTATCTCAGCAGCAACTTGCTGATATGACCTACCTAACGCGCCAAACTATTAATCAAATACTGCAACAGCTTGTTAGCCTACAAGCCATTAGTTTGGGGTATCAACGCATAACTGTTTTAGATAAACAAAAGTTACAGGCGCGTGCTACACAAGCTTAAATAGAGACTTTTTTATTTAGTTGGAACCAAAATTGCTACAGATAATGTAACGCAACAATGGATTTGACCTAATGACTACAATAACCTTTAAAAATCAATATAGTAATTATAACTCTCCTACAGTAAATAAAGCGGCAGGTTCAAGCGAAGTTGCGGCAACTAATACCCTCCCTAATGAAAAACCAAATGGTGTTAAAGGCATAAGCTCAACGCCTAAAGATCAAACGTTTTTAGAAGGTGCCCAAGAAGCGCTGGTTTATCAGCGCTTAGGTGTAAACAAAGACAAAATAGACGAGCTAAAAGCGACAATAGAAGAGCTCACTAAAGAGCTACAAGGTCAGGGCGCAGACCCTAGCGCAATTGCTAATAAAATAGAGGAACTTCAAAAAATGCTTGAGCAAGAGTATCAAAAAGGGCGCGAGCGAACGGATATGCAAGATGAGCATGAGCCGGGTAAAATAATTTCTGCATTTGTTTAATTTACAAAATGTCGGATACCTGACATTGTTGCTATGCTTACTTTTGCTAAAGTAAGTTTTATATATAAAAATAAAGGCAAAACAATGAAAACACTTCAACAGCAACTTGGTAAATATGGTTTATATCATCGTTCTAAACGTAATGTACTAACGCACTTTATTGGTATTCCGCTCATTGTATTTGCAGCGTTGTGTTTACTAGCGCGTATTCAAATCCCCCTTGGTAGTGTAGTAATTGATGGCGCACAACTTTTTGTATTAGCGTCGGTTGTTTATTATTTTATGCTGAGCTTTTCGCTTGGCTTTATTATGGCCGTGATATTCACTTTACTCCTTGTTGGTGCTCAGCCTATTGCGGCAATGTCGTTTTGGCCTTGGTTGAGTATTGGCCTAAGTGTGTTTGTATTTGGTTGGGTACTGCAGTTTATTGGGCACTATTACGAAGGTAAAAAACCAGCGTTTGTAGATGACCTAATGGGTTTAATTATTGGCCCTTTGTACGTAACTGTTGAACTACTATTTTTAATGGGTTTTTACAAAACATTAGAAGATGAAGTAAACGCGATAGCTGGTCCTACAAAGGCGTAAAATACTTTTCTAAGTACCTTAATAAAACTTAATAAATAATAATAAAAGGCAGATAACGCATGCAATATAATAATAAAACCGTGTGGATCACCGGCGCATCATCAGGTATTGGTAAAGAGCTTGCTATACAATTTGCCGAGCTTGGCGCGCGCGTTATTTTATCGGCGCGCAATGTAGATAAACTAAACGATTTAAAAGCAACGCTTAAAGGCGAAGGGCACTTAGTTTTGCCGCTGGACTTAGCCCAGCCAGAGCATGTACTGAGTACAATAACAGCAAACATGAGCGAGCTTCCTGTAATAGATATTTTAATTAATAACGGCGGCGTATCTCAGCGTAGCTTATTTTTAGAAAACGACTTTAACGTGTACCGCCAATTAATGGAGGTTAATTACTTTGGCTCAATTGCACTTACTAAAGCTGTATTGCCTACTATGGTGGCAAGGCGCAGTGGCTCAATTGTGTCTATTAGTAGTGTGGCGGGTAAAGTTGGGTCAAAATTTAGAACAGGTTATTCGGGTTCTAAATATGCGGTGGTTGGTTTTATGGATTGCCTACGAGCAGAAGTAGCACAACATAACATTCATTGTTTAACAATTTGCCCAGGCTCTATTAAAACAGCAATTGCGCATAACTCACTAAACGAGCAAGGCATAGCTCAAAATAAACCAGAAGAATCGATAGAAAATGGGATGGATGTAAGCGTAGCTGCTTCAAAAATGATTCGTGCCATTAGCAATAAAAAAGACGAAGTGATTATTGGCAAAGGTTTGAGTGGTTGGGCGCCTACAATTAAGCGCTTTTTTCCTACTTTGTTTAATCGCATTACTGCAAAAACAAACTATAGGTAGCGTCGTTTATTTCAAAGGCGTAAAATGCCGTAAATTTGATCAATTTAGAAAAGGATTCTAAATGAAGTATTTATGGTTGAGCCTGTTTTTTATTGTATTAATTTGGTCTGGTATTAACCCAAAAGATCAATTTACATGGCTGCTTGAAGTTATCCCCGCAATTATTGGTTTAGTGCTGCTAGCAAGTACCTATAGCCATTTTAAACTTACCCCTATTTTATATACATTTATTTTAGCGCATTGCATAGTGCTGATGATTGGCGGGCATTACACCTACGCCGAAGTCCCTTTTTTCGATAACCTATTTGGTAGCGAGCGTAATAACTACGACAAGGTAGGGCACTTTTTTCAAGGTTTTGTACCAGCACTACTAGCACGCGAAATTTTACTGCGCAAAAAAGTAGTAAACGGCAAAGGTTGGTTAATCACCTTTGTTATTTCGGTATGTTTAGCATTTAGCGCGTTTTACGAATTAATAGAATGGTGGGTTGCAGTATTAAGCGGCGAAAACGCAGAAGCATTTTTAGGCACGCAAGGTTACGTGTGGGATACCCAATCAGATATGGGACTGGCGTTATTTGGGGCTATTTGCTCGCTATTAGTACTTTCAAAGGTACACGACAAACAGCTTAAAAACGTTAAAAATTATTTATAGACTATAGGAACGTTAAAGACTTTCTATAAGAATGTTTATAAAAACATTGGTAAAAAAGACTATTAACTTATGACCGCAAACATTAGTGATTACTCAATCAGCACAGACAAAAGTAAACTTAACTTTAACGTTATTTATAACTTTATTGCTAATAGCTATTGGGCCAAAGGCATTCCTAAAAGCGTGATGCAATCAGCTATTGATAACTCAATGTGCTTTGGTGTTTACAGCGCTCATAACGAACAAGTTGGCTTTGCCCGAGTAGTGACCGATAAAGCAACCTTTGCCTATTTAGCCGATGTATTTATTACTCCGCACTTGCAAGGTAATGGGCTGAGTAAGTTACTTATTAAAACAATAGTAGAGCACCCTGAGCTGCAAGGGCTCAGGCGCTTTTTATTAGCGACTTCTGATGCGCATGGTCTTTATGCGCAATACGGGTTCAAACCGATAGATAACCCCGCACTGCTAATGCAAATAAATCCTGAGAATGTGTATGGGAAATAGCAGCGTATTTCTACTTTTTCCTCCTCGATGTTAAGAGGAGGTGTTCACTAAATTGGGGGAAAACCAAAATCCCATTTCAATGGCTTGTTATGCCGCATTGATTGGTTTACTAGATGAGATAAGTACTCGATGTGCTAAGAAATTAGCCAGTTCAATATCATAACCCAAATTTTTAACTTCTTTACTTTGAGGGTGAAGTACATCTAACTCTCCCTCTGCTCCTTTTGTATGTACTATTCGACATCTTATATTATAAAACCTTTGCCATACCTGCTTTAATAAATCACCATCGTCTGCATTGGAATTTACTTGATATTCAGAAAGTTTAACTGCATTTTTTGACCGAAAATATTCCTCTCTGTTATTTTCAGACTTTAGCCAGTCTCGAAGCAAACTTACATCGATGCATTCCCTGAAGGTAGACTCCAGTTGAGAAAGTTCTGACCGAGCAGATGAAGCAGACTTAACTATATTAAAAATTCTAGCTATATCTTTTTCATTATGAGAATTGAAGCAAGGGTCTTTAAGAGTATTGGCAACTTTCTTTTGAGCAGCCAACTCAGAATATATTGGATAGTAAAATTCAATGACTTGGTATAAAGCTAAATACTGTAACAGTGGCATGCCAATAGAAGATTGTGCATACCAATATAATGACAATGCTTCGGTATCATACTTCTGATTAACTGCAGTTAACTCTAGGTTTTCCGTGGCTGAGTTATCAGTTTTAACGCTTGAAAAACTTCGCTCTACCGCAAGCATTAATGGGAGATTTGTTTTGCAGTCAAACTGGAAGCATATTGATGCAAAAATAGTCTCTATTATTTCTTTTGCTTTGTCATGGCTAGTAACATTCACCCCTGTAATCTTTAGAGAAGTAGCCCAGTTTTTTCTTCTATCAAACCGTTCAATATCCATCATTGGTCGAGAACGAGCTGTATCTTTATATATATCTAGGAGGTGAAACTCATATGATACTTCAGATAGTTCGACCTTTACATTCGTAAGGTGTGTATCAATAATTAGTTTCCCAGCTTCAGAAACATCTTTATTGCTGCGAAAAATTCGATCAAAAACAAAGCCTCTTTGTGGTAGTTCTATCTCACATTCAATAACATCATGCTCTTGTGACCAAATAGCTTCATAACCTTCAATAAACCGATAATCAAGAAAGTTAATATTACGCTCTACAGCGAACTGAGCAATTCCTTCATTTAAAGTGATATATTTAAAGGCACGAGCTTTAGGGATTTTTATTTTTAATAAATTGCGTTCTGTTACCTGTTCACATTCTATAGACTTTGTTAGACAGTTCGTGGAAATAATTTCGATGCTCAATGAACACTCCTTTGCGGCATAAAACTTTATTAAATTTTACTTTAGGGTTTATAATTCCCCAAAATAGCTTGCATTACATTATCTAATAATTCCACTTAAAAACGCTATTGTAAACAGTTGTTTATACGAGTTGTAAAATAAGCTTTGTTGTCAAATCTCAAAACGACTTTTAATAATATTATGAGACAATATATAAAACAGTTTAGACCCACAGTGATTTATTTTGTTTTATGAAGTGAGATTTGGCTGTTTATCTGAAGTTTTAAAGTAATGGTAGGGTGATATTTAATGACTACTTTTACTTGGCAGTAATTAAAAAATACTAAACCTGTATAAGTAGGGGCTATACGAATTTACGATTTATTTACTAAACGAAGCTCTGTGCTTTTATAGTAGAGCCTCGTTTAGCATATTTACTCACTTGGCTTTTTTAGCCTCTAGAGTTTCTATTTCACTCCAGATTTTTTCGGCTTCTGCACTTAACATTGCAAAGCTTTTAATGTCGCCTTTTCTTTGTGCCTGCATGCCTTGCTCTAGTTTTACGTCGTATTCTTTACGCAGTTTTTTTATTGGGTCAGGCTTTAAAAATGAAAACATTATTATTCTCTTAATTTATTAAATTATATGTATTTAGTGTACGCATTAATTGGCTTAATAGTTCTTTGTTTGGTGAAAATGTTTACTTTGCGCTTTAAAAGCGCAAAGTAAACACGGTGTAGTTATTAACGTACTGTGTGCTAGTTCTGGTTCTAGTGCTTACGTTTCTGGCTCTAGGCGTTTAATACCTTGTCCATCAATACCTAAATAAATAAAACCATCGCTGCCTTGGGCTAGGCTGCGTACTCTGCCAATTCCATCGAGTATTTTATATTGCTTAACAACCTTGCCCTTTGAGAGTTCTAGTGCGCTAATGAATGCAAATTTCATTGATGCTAGTAATAGCTTACCTTTAAGCTTTGGGTATTTATCACTCGTTACATACAACATATCGGAGGGGGCAATTGAAGGGGTCCAATGTAATACAGGCGATTGCATGCCGTCTTTTTCTTTAAGGTCGGTAAACTTGGTACCACTGTAGTTAACGCCATAACTTACTAAAGGCCATCCGTAGTTAGCGCCTTTTTTTATAATATTAAGTTCATCGCCGCCGCGTGGTCCGTGCTCGTGAGACCATAAAATATTGTTTTGATTATTAAACCACATGCCTTGTGGATTACGGTGCCCATAAGACCATGCCGCATGTTTTGCATCTTTTTGTTTAACAAACGGATTGTCGCTTGGGATACGGCCATCATCGTGTAAGCGATAAATTTTACCGCCATCGCGAGTGAGATCTTGCGGGTTTATGTCGCGCGAGCCGCGATCGCCAATTGAAAAATAAACATAACCTTCATTATCAAACACAATACGGCTGCCGTAGTGCTGGCCTTTGGTACTATTATGCTCGCCTTTGTATAGCAATTGCTGATCAGACAACTGCGTATGATCGCTATTTAGCTTGGCGCGCATTAAGGCGGTGTTACTTCCGCTTCCTTTGCCTTCACTACTTGCGTAACTAAAATACAGCCATTGGTTTTGTTTACTGTCGGTGTGTAGTGATAAATCAAGCAATCCGCCTTGGCCATTTGCATCAATGTTTGGTAGGCCCTTCACTTTAGTTAATGTAGTGGTATTTTTAGGCAATAAAAATAACGTTCCGCTGCGCTCAGATATTAATAAGTCACCGTTAACTAAAGGTTCAATAGCCCAAGGTATAACTACACCTTCTGCCGCTGTTACTGCGTTAACGCTAAGCGATAAAGTATCGAGCTGTTTATAGTTTTTTACGTAATCGCTTTTTGCATTTGCGGGGGCGTTAGTAGCAAACATAGCAACGGCTAAGCCTGCACTTATTAGTTTAGGGAGTGTGTTATGTGACATTAAATTTATCATTATGGCTTCCAAAATTAATCCAATCTTACATAACCTTATCATGGCATAAATAAATTTGTTAAGTGTTGAGTTGAATGAAAAACACACACTTCTATTTATAAAATTACCTCTTCACAGGAAATTGTTTTAGCAATTAGCGCTAATAAAAAAATTGAATAATTACTCTATTGGGGTTGAAAACTTGAAATTTGAGCGTACACTTGTGCGCTGAAGTTTGGGCGTACACGTGTAAGTTCAAAGCAATTAAGATTTGATAGAGATTTAATCATGATGACTCAAGTATTAAACCAATTTTCAAAATGGTTTTTACACCATCAAAGTTTTGCAGGCTACATAGAGCCCGTAATGCAGGTGTTTAAACCTGCGTGGCGTGCAGGGCAGTTTAGAGCGCAAGTAGTTAGTACCGCTGTGCTTGATGGCGGTTTTTTAAGTGTACAACTTAAGCCAAGCAAACAATGGCAGGCGCATACGTCAGGGCAGCATATAAGTTTAACGGTTGAAATTAATGGGCGATTATTAACACGCGTTTTTACCGTGGCCTCAAGCGCTAAGCAATTTAAAAATACAGGTTTGGTGCGCTTACTAATCAAAACAAATGCGCAAGGGCGCTTTACAGGCTTACTCAGCAGTGCATTAAAAGCGGGGTTGTGGTGCAATATTTCTGCGCCAAGCGGCGACTTTGTGTTTAAAAACACACACACGCCAGCCACTTTTATTGCAGGCGGCTCGGGTATAACACCTATGCTGGCTATGCTTGATGATTACTTAGGCCAAACTACGCAAAAAGTGTCGTTAGTGTATTACGCAAAAGCCACTGAGCATCAATGTGTTGATGAGCTAAGTGAGTTGGCAGCGCAATTTGAGCATTTTTCGTTTTTATTATTAACGCGCGAGCAATCAAGCGATATAACCAGCAATATTAAGCCGTGGGAAAACCCAGACATTTACTGCTGTGGCCCTGCTGCATTTATGCAAACGGTGAGCGATTTTGCTAAAACGCATAAGCTAAATTACTACCAAGAAGCATTTGGTTTAGCGCTGCCTACCTTAAACGACGACAGCCAATTTAATGTAAAAATTAACGCCAGTGCCCATGTTGTATCGGGCAACGATGTTTTACTGACTCAGTTTGAAGAAAAAAAGCTCCCCGTTAAACGCGGTTGCGGTATTGGTATTTGCCATCAATGCCAATGTATTAAAAAGTCAGGCGTGGTACGTAATTTAAAAACAGGTGAATTGAGTGACAACGGCGAGCAATTAATACAACTTTGCGTAAGCCAACCTGTTAGTGATTTGGAGTTACAATTATGAAAAACATTAACTACGACATGCTCGCAAGCGAGCTAGATGCCATTAAAATGGACACCCTTGGCAAAGTTGGCCAACAAGATGCTGACTATATTCGCTCTGTTGTGCGCAAACAGCGAGTGTGTGAATGGAGCGGGCGAATTTTGCTTATGCTTGGTTTTATTCAGCCACTATTGTGGGTTGCAGGCGTGCTGCTATTAGCGCTTGCTAAAATTTTAGACAATATGGAAATTGGCCACAATGTAATGCATGGTCAATACGATTGGATGAACGACAAGCAACTTAACTCACAACATTATGAGTGGGACATAGCGTGCGATGGACAAAGTTGGCACCGCGTTCATAACTTTGAACACCATACGTATACTAATATTATTGGTAAAGACAGAGACTTTGGTTATGGCTTGTTGCGTTTAAGCGATGATTTTAAATGGCGCTTTAAAAATGTATGGCAGTTTTTTACATATATTAATTTAAGTGTGCTATTTCAGTGGGGCGTGTCGTATCACGAGTTAGCTGCAGAGCGTGTTTTTATTGGTAAAAAGAAAGAAAACCGCGAAGGGCTTGTATCACACTCTACATTAAAGCAGCGCTTTTTTAGTAAAGGCGCTCGCCAGTTAATTAAAGATTATGCGATATTTCCGTTACTTGCAGGGCCTTTATTTTTATGGGTGTTAGCGGGTAATTTAGTGGCAAACTTAATCCGTAATTTATGGACATCAACCATAATATTTTGTGGTCACTTTACTGAAGAAACGCAAACCTTTAAACAAGAAGACTGCGTAAACGAAACGCAAGGACAGTGGTATTACCGCCAAGTACTGGGCTCGTCAAATATTAAAGGGTCGCATTGGTTTCATGTTTTAACGGGGCATTTGAGCTGCCAAATAGAGCATCACTTATTTCCTGATATGCCGTCTTCGCGCTATCAAGAAGTTGCACCTCAAGTACAAGCCGTTTTGAAAAAACACGGTATTGATTACCATACAGGTAGCTTTTTTAAACAGTATACCTCGGTGTTAAAACGTATTATTAGATATTCGTTCAAGTAAATTATTTACCTTTAAGAATCGGCTAGTGCAACTGTATTAGCCGATTTTTTTGTTTATAGCACCCAAAGCGGTTGATTAGTAAACAGCACTTGCAAAAAATTCTCATAGTTAATTAAAAAAGCCTTACTTTAGCTATGGTTAAATAGCGTGTGATTGTCATACAATGGAGGGAAATAGACCACACAAGAGAGATTAAAATGGCCGCATTTGGTACCGTGTTTATGCCGCAGATGATTCAAGCTCGTTTTTCTGATAATAAATGGAGCGAAAGCTCAATTGTCCCTTCCGATAAACTTGAACTTCATGCTGGTGCGCACGTTCTTCATTATTCAAGTACATGTTTTGAAGGCTTAAAAGCCTTTCGCCATGAAGATGGTTCTGTTTATCTTTTTAGAATGGATGCAAATATTGCACGCATGCAACAAAGCTCAGCGCTATTAAGCTTACCGAGTTTTGACAGCGATATGCTAAAAACGATGATTATCGATATTATGCGCGAATACGCAGATGAAACGCCATTACCGCCGGGCTCTATGTATATTCGTCCAACGCACATTGGAACTGAGGCTGCAATTGGTAAAGCGGCAGCGCCATCAATGAGCTCGCTTTTGTACACGTTACTATCGCCAGTAGGAGATTACTTTGCCGGTGGTGCAACTGCACTGCGTGTACTGCTTGAAGAAGATGGCATGCGCTGCGCCCCGCACATGGGAATGGTAAAAAGTGGTGGTAACTACGCCAGTGCTTTAGCACCTATTAGTGCTGCACGAACTAAGTATCAAGCAGATCAAATTTTATTTTGCCCAGGTGGCGACGTACAAGAAACCGGTGCTGCTAACTTTATACTTATTGATGGCAACGAAATTATTACTAAAGCGCTTGATAGCACGTTTTTACATGGTGTAACGCGTAATAGTATTTTAACCATTGCAAAAGATTTAGGTATGACGGTAAGCGAGCGTAACTTTAGCGTTACTGAGCTACTAGAGCGTGCTGCTAAACCTGGTACTGAAGCGGCGCTTTCGGGCACTGCAGCTGTACTAACTGCTGTGGGTACGTTTATTCATAACGATAAAGAATACAAAGTAGGTACTGGCGAGCCAGGCCCAACTACTGCGCGCCTTCGCCAAGCATTGAACGATATTCAATGGGGTAAAAGTGAAGACAAGCACGGCTGGTTAACTAAAATCTAATAATAGATTTAATAATAGATTTAGTAATAGATTTAATAGTAACTCGCATTAAAAAGCCACCTAATCGGTGGCTTTTGTGTGTTTGGTTACTTTAAGCTGTGCTTATTAAAACTTCATTTCTATTTTGCCGTACACGTAGCGTCCGTTAAATCCATACGGTGAAAAGCTTGAGTATGCGAACAAGCGTGAGAAAGTGCTTACTTCGTCAACATTTTCGCGTGTTGCGTCTGGGTAAATATCAAAAATGTTATTCGCTCCCAAGCTTAACGATACGTTATTGGTAAGTGCATAAGCTACGTCTAAATCAGTGATCCATTTTGGTTTTAGTACTTCATTTAGCTCTGCCGTTGATGATGGATCTTGAGTTTCACCGTAACGTGTTGTTCTAAGCGTGGTACGTATGTCGTCGTTAGTCCATGTTGCGCTTAAGTTGTACTTATTACGCGGTGTGCTTACTTCAAAACGACGTAGCTCAGTGCCTGAGAACAAGTTGTCTTGATCAAACCCAGCACCTTGCAGCTCTGCTGGTGGGTCGATAATATTTGTTACTTCATTTTTACCGTAGTTGTAACCTAGGTTAAAGGCTAAATCGCCATAACCATCAGTTGCTACATTATAAGAGGCAACCACATCAACACCACGGGTTTTACTGTCAATTGCATTTAAGAAGAAACGACCTTGGTTAGCGCCTGTGCCTTGAAGTAAATCGGCAATAGCATCGCCCGATAAGTTGTTTGATAACACAATGCGGTCATCAATTAATATTTGGTAGTAATCAACCGATAAGCTGAAATTAAAGTCGGTAGACCATGTAAAACCAACGCCGTAGTTAGTAGCTTCTTCTGCATCAAGACCAGGTGAGCCCAGTGCTTTTGCTACATCGCTGCTTGGTGCGAACGTACCTGTTTCGGTTGGTTCGCCATCAACAAATACAGTGGCCACTGAGGTAAAGTATTGTTGCTGCAAAGAGGGTGCTCTAAAACCAGTTGATACAGAGGCGCGCAGCGCTAAGTCTTCAGTTAATGAATAACGAGTCGCAACTTTACCGTTAAGTGTATCGCCAAAGTCTGAGTAATCTTCATAACGGGCGGCAACCGCTAAATTCCAATCGTCGGTTAGGTAGGTTTCAAGGTCTATATACAAGCTCACGTTATGGCGGCTATTGTCGCCCTCTGATTCGGGTGTAAACCCCGGGAATACTTGTGCGCCCGCTGCGCCAAATGGGCCATCGACTGGGTCGGTTACTGCGCCTCCTGGGCCAAATGTGCCTTGTGCATATGAAGCTTCTTCGCCTGCATCTATTTGGTATCCTTCGCGGCGATACTCAGCACCTACAGCTACACTTACCGAGCTTTCTAAAAAGCTGACGTCTACTTCGCGACTAAAATCAACGTTTAAGGTAAGTTGATCGTAGGTAAGTGTTCCGGCATCAAAGCTTGTTTGGCTAGTAGGGCCGTATGAGGTATTTAAGCTATTTATAACGCCAAACTCGAACGCATCTTGACCATATACAGCCGATACATCGTAATTCCATTCACTTACAAAACCTTTAGCGCCAAGTGCCAGTGAAAAGTCATCTATGTCTGAGGTGATAACAGGCAAAAAGCCATCAGGGTAAACTTCTTCTATATTACGGCTATCGCTTGCACGGCGATAAAAACCACCGCCTTCGCCTTCGCGTTTGCTGTAAGAGCCAAACGAATATAAATCTACTTCGTTTGTTAACTGGTAACCTGCGTTATAAAACACTGAAAAGTCTTCAACATCGCCATTACCAAAGTTATGGTTATATCGATTTACGGTAAGTTCACGCGGGTCGAGAGAGCCATCATCTGATCGTGCGTAGTTTTCACGATTATCGTAGTCAGAGCGGTTAGTTGAATGGCGGTCGCGGTATTCTGTTGAAATGTTTAAAAAACCATTATCGCCAAGTTCAAAACCCATGTTACCTTGCAGCGTTAGTGTTTGGCCGTCTGTTAAAGAGCGATCGCCCCCTTCGGTAAAGGCTAAATTACCATCACTGCCTTCAGATACAGACTCAAGCTGTGGTACACCGTCCATTTCGGTTACGTTAGCACCATATATAGCCGCCACTGAGCCACCGCTGCTGGCACTTTTAAGCACAATATTAATAACACCGGCTATAGCATCAGAGCCATATTGGGCTGCTGCGCCATCACGTAATACTTCAATGCGGTCGATAGCATTTGCTGGAATTGCATTTAAATCAACTGATGATGAACCACGACCCGTTGAGCCGTTTAAGTTAAGTAATGCGTTGCTATGGCGGCGCTTACCATTAACAAGCACTAAAGTGTGATCAGGTGCTAAACCACGAAGTTGAGCAGGGCGTACATGGTCACTACCATCAGTAAGTGATGCTTGCGGGAAGTTAAAGCTAGGTAATAAATTGCTAAGTAGGGCATTCGTTTCAGTAAAGCCTGAATTTTTAAGTGCATCTGCACCAATTATATCGATGGGTACTGCACTGTCTTCTACTGTACGGCCTAATCGGCGAGAGCCAATTACGCTTATTTGTTCGATGTTTTCTTCTGCTTTGGTTTCTTGCTCTGCAGCATTTACTGAGAGCGAACCAACTAGTGCAGCTGATGCACTCATGGCGAGTAATATTTGTGGTACCGACTGCTGTAATTTTAATAACGGTTTTCTATTCATGCTGTATTTCCCCATACCCATTGAATTATTTTAGTTTTGTACAAAAAGATAAAGATTAAACCTCTTTGTTACCTTGAACATATACTTAATTAACAAAGCCAGTCAATTGAATAACATTCAATTAATTTAAGGGTTTTTATAATTACATTTGGTTGTTTTTTATAATGACCATTGTTTTAGTTATATAGCGAAGGTAATTGCTAAGTAATTGATGGATAATGAATTATATTTAAAAATTAAATTTAACGTTTAATTAACTGGTAAGATGAGGTTGGTAGATTTAACTAATTATTTGTAGGAAGCCATTTTTATTGGGCTGGCAATAAACAACTGTTGAGCTATAAATATTTTTAAAAATATAAAATAAAAATACACCCATTAAATGTTAACTAAATTAACATTTAATGGGTGTATTATAAATTATGTACTACTTATTAGAACCTATACTTTAAAGCATGAAGTAATTTTGTTTTTATAAGTAATTGGTATAAAAAAGAGTGCTAGAAATAGTGTTAAAATTTAATTTTTCCAATAAGCATGTCTTTAAACATTACCCAATCTCCCCACAAACTGTAAAAAGGGTGTTTAAAAGTAGCAGGGCGGTTTTTTTCAAAAAAGAAATGCCCGACCCACGCAAACCCATATCCAATAACAGGTAATAGCCACAATAAACTGTAGTGTTGTTTTAATAATGCTATTGCGATTACAACAAGAACGAGGGTGCTTCCTATAAAATGTAAGCGGCGGCAAGTCACGTTGCGGTGCTCTTTTAAATAATAAGGATAGAAAGCTTTAAAGCTTTTAAATGTGGGGTTTGTACTTTGCATAGTGTGCTCTTTTATTGTTTTTTATTTTAATGAGGGTCGTGCTATTAAAGCGTAAGTTTACATTTGTTTACAGCGGTAAATGGCGCTTAACGCATCTAAATAGACAAAAGGGCTAAAAGTTAATAACTTAGGCGCACTATTAATAAATAAGAATGGAACTCAGGATGTTTAAACATACTCTAGCGTGTGCTGTAATTGTAGCGCTTAGCGGCTGTTCAGAGCCAACTAATACGGTAACTCAAGAAGAAGTAAAAGCACCTATGAAGCAAGTTAACGCAGTTATATACCCAGAAACAAAAAAAGGCGATGTAGTAGATACCTACTTTGAAGAAGCCGTTAGTGACCCATATCGTTGGCTTGAAGATGACATGAGCAGCGAAACTGCCGATTGGGTTAAAACGCAAAATAATTTAACGTTTTCTTATTTAGAGCAGATACCTTATCGCGATAAGTTAAAGCAGCGCCTTGAAAAACTAATGAACTACGAAAAAATAGGCGCTCCTTTTACTGAAGGCGATTACACCTATTTTTATAAAAACGATGGCCTGCAAAATCAATATGTTTTGTACCGCAGTAAAGATGGTGGCGACGTTGAAGTATTTTTAGATCCAAACAAGTTTAGTGAAGATGGTACGACGTCTATGTCGGGTTTATCGTTTTCAAAAGATGGGTCATTACTCGCGTATCAAATATCTGAAGGCGGCAGCGATTGGCGCAAAATTATAGTTATTGATGCACATACTAAAGAGCAAGTTGAAGAAGCGCTTGTTGACGTTAAATTTAGTGGCATTGATTGGTTAGGTAACGAGGGCTTTTATTATTCAAGTTACGAAAAACCTAAAGGCAGTGAGCTGTCGGCTAAAACAGATCAGCATAAAGCGTATTACCATAAGCTAGGTACTGCACAATCTGCAGATAGTGTTGTATTTGGTGAAACTGATGAGCAAAAACATCGCTATGTAGGCGCTGATGTAACTCATGACGGCCGCTACTTACTTATTTCAGCTAGTACGTCTACTTCAGGCAATAAGCTGTTTATAAAGGACTTAACAAAGCAAAACAGTGAGTTTGTAACGGTTGTAGGAAATACTGATTCAGATACATCAGTTATTGATAACGAAGGCAGCAAGCTGTTTTTAGTTACTAACCTTAATGCACCAAACAAAAAAGTAGTGACGGTTGATGCAAGCAACCCAAGCCCTGAAAATTGGGTTGATTTAATTCCTGAAACCAAAAACGTACTAAATCTTACAAAAGGTGGCGATACCTTTTTTGCTAACTACATGGTTGATGCGATTTCGCAGGTAAAACAGTACAACAAAAAAGGCGAGCTAATTCGCGAAATTACATTACCAGGCGTGGGTACTGCACGTGGTTTTGGCGGTAAAAAAGATCAAACAACGCTTTATTATTCGTTCACTAACTACAAAACACCAGGTACTACTTATACGTTTGATGTAGCTACGGGTGACTCGGGTGTTTATCGTAAGTCGGCTATTGATTTTAATAGCGATGATTACACGTCTGAGCAAGTGTTTTACACATCAAAAGACGGCACTAAAATACCGATGGTAATTACCTATAAAACAGGCATTAAGCTTGATGGTTCAAACCCTACTATTTTATATGGTTACGGTGGTTTTAATATTAGTTTAACGCCAAGCTTTAGCCCCGTTAATGCAGTATGGCTTGAGCAAGGTGGTGTGTACGCCGTTGCTAATATTCGCGGTGGTGGTGAGTACGGTAAAGACTGGCACAATGCAGGCACTAAATTGCAAAAACAAAATGTGTTTGACGACTTTATTGCCGCAGCTGAGTATTTAAAAGATAAAAAGTACACATCTAAAAAGCGCTTAGCACTTCGCGGTGGATCTAATGGTGGTTTGTTAGTTGGCGCAGTGATGACGCAGCGTCCAGACTTATTTCAAGTGGCTCTACCTGCTGTAGGCGTACTTGATATGCTGCGCTACCATACATTTACTGCGGGCGCTGGTTGGGCATACGACTACGGTACCAGTGAGCAAAGCAAAGAAATGTTTGAATACATTAAAGGTTATTCACCACTTCATAATGTAAAAGCAGGTGTTGAGTATCCAGCGACTATGATCACAACTGGCGATCATGATGACCGAGTTGTTCCTTCGCATTCGTTTAAGTTTGCCGCTGAGCTTCAAGCAAAGCAAACGGGTAATAATCCAATGCTTATTCGCATAGAAACCAATGCTGGGCATGGTGCAGGTACACCAACGAGTAAAACAATTGAGCAGTACGCTGATATATTTGGTTTTACGTTATACAACATGGGCGTAGAGTCGTTATAAAAGCGCTTTAACAAAATAGCTAACTTTAATAGCTGAGCAAAAAGGCCGAGTAAATTAAATTTACTCGGCCTTTTCAATGTTAGCAGTTAGCAGTTAGCTACTGCATAGGTGAAAACAATCGTTGGTATGTTTTATAGGCGTACTCGTCGGTCATTCCACTCAAATAATCGCAAATTATACGCATCCCTTGGTTTTGCTTTTGCGCTTCTATGTATTGTGCTTGTGTTGTTTCGGGCAATAAACGCAGCGGATCGCTAGCAAAAGCGGTAAATAACTCTATTAGCAAATTTTGACCTTTAAATTCTATTTGCTGCATTTCGGGGTCACGTATTAAACGTTGAAACACAAAATGCTTAAGTATTTGCAATACACTGTCGTATTGGGCATCTAATTTAGCGGTGTACTTTAAAATAGGGCATTCAAAGTTATCGTTTTGAATATCCAAATGTATATGAATAATAAAGGTATTAACCAGCTCACCTATGGCATCTTTTCGCTCATAATCATTTTTTGAAAACAAGCGCTGGGTCAGCGATTCAAGCATGGCGTTTAGCCAGTCAAAGTTTAGTGCTTTTAAATGGGGCAGAGCATGAGTTTGCCAATCGTCTAATGTGAGTACGTGGGTTGCAATGGCATCTTCTAAGTCGTGTACCGCGTATGCTATATCGTCGGCATGCTCCATTATGGCGCTGTCGAGCGATTTATACGTTGTTTTAGCGCGGTACTTATCAATAGCGGCATGGTTACCTAACAATGTTTTATCGTTTTGACTCAGTGGTTCTACTATCCAATTAAATATGGCTGCGTCGTCGTTGTATAACCCTTTGGCTGGTCGCCAATCATCCGCTTTTATAAATGCACGACCGGTTGTGGCATCGGGAATGGTATGCCAAAGCGTATTAATAAACGCGGGGTATTTTATAAAACCTAACAAAGTACGACGAGTTAGGTTCATACCGTGCCCATTACTGTAGGGCTCAAGTTTTGCAACTATGCGCAGTGTTTGTGCGTTACCTTCAAAACCACCGTGATCGCGCATCATGTAATTTAGCGCTATTTCGCCACCATGGCCAAAGGGTGGATGGCCAATATCGTGCGCTAAACACAGTGTTTCGAGCAGTCCAGTTGATGGAAAGTGCGTAAAGTCGCTATGTTGCGCTTTTAAATGGCGCAATATGCCGGTACCAATTTGCGATACTTCTAAAGAGTGGGTAAGGCGAGTGCGGTAAAAGTCGTTTAGGCCAATGCCCATAATTTGGGTTTTAGCTTGCAAACGCCTAAATGCTGCGGCATGAATAATACGCGAACGGTCGACCTGCCACGGCGAGCGGTTATCGTTAGGACGATGTTTATATTGCTCTATTATTCGGCTTTGCCATTGTTTATCCATACTGCTTACTCACACATAGTTAATAATATTAAACTTTGCTCAGTATACCCATGGACTTATAAATTGCGAATGAACAAATGCACTACATAGGCTCTGTTTTATCTAAAACCCAAATACACTGCTGAAAATTCAACCTTAAAGGTCATCAAACCCCAGTTATTCGCGTTTATAAAGTGGCTTAGGTATAATGCGCCTTCGTATGCTTGTGTATTAACCATGCATAGTTGTTGTTTCAAAGAGAGAATACATGTTAAAAACGATTTTTAAGCTTTTACTAACCGTGTTTTTTGTATGGGCGCTTGCATATCCGTTTATACAAAATGATGATGTTGAACTAGATGAACAAACGTCAGAACAACCAAAAAAAGTGAAGAAAAAAGAAAAACCATTACATAATGTAAAACTGCCAAAGTTTTCAGAATTTAGTGATGTTAAAGAAAAAAAACATGCATTTTTTAGCTTTATTCGTCCGCACGTTGAAGCCGAAAACAAAAAAATATTACAGCAACGCGCTAAGCTTGAAATAGCACGCATGATGCTTGAGGGTAACGAGCCACTGCAATCTAAACAAAGCAAAGATATTGTTAAAATTTTAAAGTCGTACGGTTTACCAACCACCATTGATACGCTAATACTTACGCAAGCACTACGCCGTGTTGATATAATCCCTAAAGAATTAGCGCTTATGCAAGCTGCGAATGAGTCTGCGTGGGGCACATCGCGTTTTGCACGTATTGGCCTTAACTTTTTTGGTCAGTGGTGTTACACAAAAGGTTGTGGCATGGTACCAAAACGCCGTAATACTGGAGCTGCACACGAAGTTGCTACGTTTAAATCGGTAAGAGCTGCTATAAACTCTTATTTTAAAAACATAAATACGCATCCTGCTTATAAAGATTTGCGCGCAATACGTGAAAACTTACGTCTTGAGCAAAAACCAATTTTAGCGACTGAACTTACACATGGTTTAATGTCTTACTCTGAGCGCGGTGAAGCGTATATAGAAGAGCTAAACACGATGATTAGCCAAAATAGAGCCTACTTTGATGAATAAATACATTTTTAATTGCACCAACGCCATTGCGTTAGTGCTGCTGGGCATGAGTGCATTTAATGTTAATGCAAGAGAATTTGTTATGTCGTATGACGGTTTTTATGACCGATTAAAAGTTGTTAACAAAGGCGACTTTCAATATGCGCGAGTTAATTTTTATATAAGTGATATAGCAACTAATGAAGCGTGTGCCATTAAAAGCGGCACTATTTTAACTGAAAGAAACGAGTACCCACTTAACTTCACCGATAAAGCACAGCTATTATTACCGTTCGATAAGCAACTTGATACAGATAAAGCCGTCATTGTGGTGCAGCCACAAAATCCAGATCATGATTGCCAATTAAAACTTCAAATAGAAGCAAACGAACTTGAAGACTTAACGTTTTCAAAGCAGTCGTTATATACCATTAACGAAGAACTTGATGAGCTGTTAACTGATTTATCGGGCTTTTTTGTAAGTAAATTAATGTGGTTTTTATTACCAGAGCAAAAGGGCGTAGCAGTTACATTTAAAAGCCCAATGCAATTTGATGATGAAAATATAACGTGTGAAAAGTCTGTGTGTTACTTTGCAGTTGAAGATAGCTGGGAAGATGATACCGCGTCACTTGGCGATATATCGAACGTTATTAAAGTAACGCCTTGGATTGTTAAGTAGCTCACATATAAAAAGCGGCATTTAGCCGCTTTTTTGTACCAAAATTAGTATTCGCTTTTAGTCTTTATTTGATAAGTGGTGCAGATGAATCGCGCTGCATTAAAGTAGGTTCAAAAAAGCGATTTATAACAAGGTTTTTATTTTGATAAACATCTTTAAGCACTAATTTAGCAGCCATTTCGCCCATTTTTCCGATCGGATTATCTATGGTCGTGAGTGTAGGGTACAGGTAGTTTGCAAAAATAACGTTATCAAATCCAACAATCGATAAGTCGTTTGGTAAATTATAACCGTGCTCTCGAGCATATTTCATAGCACCGGAAGCCATTTCGTCATTGGCGCACACTAGTGCAGTAAAGCTGAGCTTTTCATCAATAAAATGTTTTAAGCCTTTACTACCGCCGGTTTCGTTAAAGTCCCCAATGTAATAAAGCGCAGGATCAAATTTAATACCAGCCTCTGTGAGTGCTTGTTTATGACCCTCTAAGCGGTTAAAAGCATCTGCTTTAAACTGCGGACCTGCAATGTACGCTATTTGTGTATGGCCTTGATTTAATATCGATTTAGTGGCTAGGTAGCCACCTAATTGATTATCTAGGCTGATACAGTTGTCTTTTAATTGCTCTACGTAACGGCTCATTAAATAAACGGGCGTAGAGCCTTTACTTAGTTTTATTAGGTAGTCGTCTGAAACGGCTTCAACGTGCAAAATAATAGCATCGCAGCGTCTGCTAATTAAAAACTCAATGCCTTCTTGTTCTTTGTCTTCTTCACTGTGCCCGGTGGTAATAATAACGTGTTTACCCGCAGCACGAAGCTCCGACTCAATACCTGCCATCATTTGGGCAAAGAAAGGACCATGTAACTCAGACACTAAAATACCGACACTGTTAGTACAGTTAGAGGCTAAAGATTGCGCTATTGAGTTAGGCTTGTAGCCAAGCTGCTCCATGGCATCAAGCACTTTTTGTTTGGTTTTATCGCTTACACGGGTATTTTTGTTCATCACGCGAGAAACGGTGGCTAACGATACGCCCGCAAGCTCTGAGACTTGATAAATTGTTGCCATGTTATTTGTTCACTCGCTTATCCTTAACTACTTCGGCTAAATAATACCTTAGAGTATATATCTTAACTAGCTGTTAGTTTAGATTGAATATTTTCAACAACCTGATTAGTCAGTGTATATTTTTTCATTATGTAGGCAACAAATAAAGATCCAAAAGCAGGTAACACAGTAAATGAAAGTAAAATACCGTGTTGAGTATCAAGTGTTTGTACTACATCGGCCTGATAACTGTAAAAAGATAACAACCAGCCTGCAATTGCGCCGCCTACCGCCACGCCCATTTTAATAAAAAATATGACGCCTGAATAAACTAAACCCGTAATGCGTACACCTGTTTTTTCATGCCCGTAATCTATGGTGTCGGCCATTTTTGCCCACAACAAAGGGGTTGCCATATCTAAAAAGAATTTCCATAAAATAAAGGCAGTAAATGCGAGTACTAATTGATCTTTACTAATAAAGTAACTAAAACCACAAATAGCGGCGGCAATAACTTGTAAGCTTATATAGGCTTTTATTTTACAAAAGCGCTTTGCAAGCGGTTGAGCTAAAGCACACCCTAGCATGCTTGCTGCAACGCCTAGTGTCATAAATAAGGTGATTAAATCGTCTCGACCTAAATAGTATTTTACGTAGTAAACAGCAAGCGTAAGCCTTAATACTTGACCGGTAAGTAAAAAAAACGCAGCTAAGCAAAGCGTTCGCCATTGATCGTTTTTAATTAATGCTTTAACACTTTGGGCAAAAGGAATGTTTTGCTCTTTTGGCTGTTGTATACGCTCTTTTGTGCCTAAAAAACAAAGTAAAAAAAGTACAAAGCCTAAGATGCTCATTGCAGTCATGGTGAATTGATAGCCCTTAGCTGCATCGCCTTGGCCAAAGTACTCAACCATTGGCATAGTACAACCCGCTACTATTACGCCGCCTAACATACCAAATACAAAGCGGTAAGACTGAATAGTCACGCGCTCTTTTACATCTGCAGTAAGTACACCGCCCAGTGCACAATAAGGAATATTGATAGCGGTGTAAGCCACCATAAGAAGTGTGTAAGTAGTAAAGGCGTAAATTATTTTATCGGTGCCTTCTAAATCAGGCGTAGTAAACGCTAAAATACTAATAATGGCAAAAGGAAGTGAAAGCCAAAGTAGGTAGGGGCGAAAGTGCCCCCAGCGCGTATGTGTTTTGTCAGCAAGGTTGCCCATTAATGGGTCGGTTACGGCATCAAAAATACGTACTGCTAAAAACATAGTACCGACAACAGCGGGTGATAAACCCACTACGTCTGTGTAGTACAGCATTAAAAACATCATAACTGTTTGAAAAATAATATTACTGGCGGTGTCGCCTAAGCCATACGCTATTTTTTCTTTTACACTGACCATGATTATTTATCCCGCTTTATACTTGTTTTTAGTTATGGGTATGCTCTTATCTTTTAGAGATGAGTTCTTTATAAGCTAAGCCACTGTTTTTAATAGTGCGTTGCTGGGTTTTATAATCTACATACACAATACCAAAACGTTTTAAATAGCCTTCTGCCCATTCAAAGTTATCCATTAGGCTCCAAGCAAAGTAGCCATGTATAACAACACCTTGTTCAATTGCATTATGAACCGCGTTTAAATGAGTATTATAATAACTTAAACGGTCTAAGTCGTTAACTTCACCATTATTATATGTATCGGGCATTGCTGCACCATTTTCGGTTATATAAATAGGCGGTAAGGTGTATGTTTTATTAAGCGATACGAGCAAGTCAGTGAACGATTGCGGGTAAATTTCCCACCCCATATCAGTTAGCGGGCCCGTAGGTGCAATAGGCTCATAAATGTCAGCAGGGTGCGCTTTATAAACTTGGCGGGTATAAAAATTAATACCTAAGTAATCAATAGATTGAGAAATTAGTTCCATATCGCCCTCAAAAATCTCAGGCTGATGGTTTAATGGTAATTGATTAATTATATCAGGATATTGGGCATCAATTATTGGTTTTATATACCACTGATTAAGATAGTCGTCTGCAAATGCAGTGGCTTTTAAGTCTTCATCACTTTGAGTAAGGCTATAACACGGCGTAAAGTTAAGCACTATGCCATTTAATGTATTAGGCGAGTTTTGCTTTAATACGCTCATAGCGAGTCCGTGGGCTAATAATAAATGGTGCGCTGCTTTACGGCCATATTCTTTACCCACTTTACCTGGGGCATGAATACCAATTTCGTAACCTAAAAACGCACTACAAAATGGTTCATTCAATGTGGCATAAGAGTGAACGCGATCGCCAAAGGCTTTGGTAATTAAATTTACGTAATGTTCAAAAGCGTAAGCTGTTTGTCTGTTAAGCCAACCGCCTTCATCTTCAAGGTGTTGCGGTAAATCCCAGTGGTACAAAGTAACAAAGGCTTTAATATTGCGACGTTTTAGCTCATCTAAAATATCAGTATAAAACTTCACGCCTACAGGATTTAATTTTGCGTCTTGGGTCATCACGCGCGGCCATGAAATAGAAAGCCTGTATGCATCTACGCCAAGTGACTCAATAAGGTCTATATCATCACGCCAAAGGTTATAGTGATCGCAGGCGGTATGACCGTCTGAGCTATCGACTATTTTATTGGGCGTATCGCAAAAAGTGTCCCAAATACATGGGAGACGATCTTGTGATCCGCCTTCTATTTGAAAAGAAGCTGTGGCCACACCGTATACAAAGTTTTTAGATAAAAGCGGTGAATGGGGTGGTAATGATAATTTTGTCATTAATAACAAACCTTTTGTTAGTCATTTACAGAGAAATCAGCTCTGTGTTTTTGCTTAATTAATGCTGTATGCGTGGTACAAAAAATAAAAAGTGTTGAAATATACAGCTTGTTCGTATTTAATTGCATATGAAAGCGCTTACATTTAAGGTTAGTGTTTATTAATTCTTAGGTCAACTCTTTAATGCTTCTGGATGGTTTAAAGACAGCTGAAAACTAAAACAGGGCACCTTAAGAATAGATTTATAATAATAAAATACGGAGAACACATGGCAAGTTCAGCACCAGTGACAACACACACACAGTCGCAAAACTATCAGGATAAAAATTACAGTTTTGCATTAACTTCTCTAACAACATTATTTTTTATGTGGGGATTTATAACCTGCTTAAATGATATTTTAATCCCACACTTAAAAGCCGTATTTAACTTAACGTATGTACAAGCCATGTTGGTTCAGTTTTGCTTTTTTGGCGCTTACTTTTTAATGTCACTTCCAAGTGGTTATATAGTTAAAAAGGTGGGCTATAAAAAAGGCATCGTGATTGGATTATTAATTGCAGCAGTCGGGTGTATATTATTTTACCCAGCAGCGTCTTTACATAGTTACCCTGTATTTTTATTCGCTTTATTTGTACTTGCCAGCGGCATAACATTATTGCAAGTATCTGCTAATCCTTACGTAAGTTTGTTGGGCTCACCAAAAACTGCGTCATCTCGACTTACGCTTACCCAAGCTTTTAATGCATTAGGTACCACTGTTGCGCCATCATTTGGTGCTCTGTTAATTCTAGACTCAGCGTCAGAAGCCTTTTTAACACCGGCTCAAAATGCAGAGTCAGTTCAACTTCCTTACCTCCTTTTAGCTGCAATGCTTATTTTACTAGCCGGTATTTTTGCTTGGCTTAAATTACCAGACATTATGAGCGAGCAAAAAGCAGAAGCCGAAAAATCAGAGGCAATTGAAGGCAGTGCTTGGCAGTATCGCCATCTTGTATTAGGTGCTGTGGGTATATTTATGTATGTAGGCGCCGAAGTTGCAATTGGTAGCTTTTTAGTAAGCTTTTTAGTACAAGAAAATATAGCAGGGCTAAAAGAGAATGTTGCAGCTCATTACATCACTTATTATTTTGGTGGTGCTATGGTTGGGCGTTTTATTGGTGCTGCTGTAATGCAAAAACTACCCGCAGGTAAAGTACTTGGCTTTAACGCAACCATGGCTATTATTTTAGTCATTATTGCCATGAGCACGTCGGGTCAATTAGCAATGTGGTCAATACTATTGGTTGGTTTATTCAATTCGATTATGTTCCCAACTATTTTTAGTTTAGCGTTAAATGGACTTGGTAAGCATACCGCTCAAGGCTCTGGTATTTTGTGTTTGGCGATTGTAGGTGGTGCAATAGTGCCACTTTTACAAGGTGCGCTTGCTGATAGTGTGGGTGTTCAACTTTCGTATGTTTTACCTATTTTATGTTACATATTTATTGTTTTTTACGGCCTACGAGGCAGCAAACCAGTATTAGTGAAGGAGCCATCATAATGAAAACGACTTTTAAACTTAATGCATTAGCAATTGCAACGTTAGTAGGAAGTGTTACTGCACTAAGCGGATGTACTAACGAAAGCAATGTTGAAAAAGTAAATGTTGAAGCGCAATCAAAGCTTGAGAAAATTTGGCCAAAGCTTTCAATTGCAGTGAAAAAAGACCCTGCTATTGAAGCTCAAATTGTCACGTTTTTAGAAAATATGACGCTTGAGCAAAAAGTAGCGCAAATGATTCAACCAGAAATTCGTGATATTACCGTTGAAGACATGCGCAAATATGGTTTTGGCTCTTACCTCAATGGCGGTGGTGCTTTTCCTAATGGCGATAAGCATGCAACGCCAGAGGATTGGGTTGCACTTGCAGAAAAAATGTATCAAGCATCTATTGATGACTCAGTGGACGGCAGCAAAATTCCAACTATGTGGGGCACCGATGCAGTACATGGTCATAATAACGTAATTGGCGCGACACTTTTTCCACATAATATTGGTTTAGGTGCGGCTAATAACCCAGATTTAATAGAGCAAATAGCGTCTATTACCGCAGTAGAAGTAATGGCTACGGGGATAGATTGGGTATTTGCACCCACTGTAGCAGTAGTACGAGACGACCGATGGGGCAGAACGTACGAAGGCTATTCTGAAGATCCAAAAATTGTTCACGATTACTCAGCAGCGATTGTAAATGGATTGCAAGGTAAAGCCGATGGCGACTTTTTAAGTGATAAGCGCGTTATTAGCACGGTTAAGCACTTTATTGGCGATGGCGGCACCGTTGATGGAGATGATCAGGGAAATAATATAGACAGCGAGCAATCGCTATTTGATATTCATGCCCAAGGTTACGTAGGTGGTTTGTCGGCGGGTAGTCAATCTGTTATGGCATCTTTTAATAGCTGGAATGGCGTTAAAAATCACGGCAATAAATACTTACTTACAGATGTATTAAAAACACGTATGGGTTTTGATGGTTTTGTAGTGGGAGATTGGAACGGCCATGGGCAAATTAAAGGCTGTACTAACGAAAGCTGCCCAGAAGCGGTAAATGCTGGCCTTGATATTTTTATGGTGCCAACAGGTGCGTGGAAGCCGCTATATGAAAATACAATTGCACAAGTAAAAGCAGGTAAAATAAGTATGAGCCGCATTGATGATGCGGTTGCACGTATTTTACGCGTTAAGTTACGCGCTGGGTTATTTGATAAACCAAGTCCGGCTAAGCGCCTGTACTCGGGTAAAACAGAGCTTATTGGCGCTCAAGCGCATCGCGAAGTAGCACGCCAAGCTGTGCGCGAATCGCTTGTATTACTTAAAAATAAAAATAACCTATTACCTATCGCAGCTAATCAACACGTACTTGTTGCAGGTGATAGTGCCGATAACATAGGTAAACAGTCGGGTGGTTGGAGTATTACGTGGCAAGGGACTAATAACAAAAATGCAGATTTCCCAGGAGCAACGTCAATTTACAAAGGGCTTGAAGAGCAAATATCTGCAGCAGGTGGAAGTGTTACTTTAAGTGCTGATGGTACGTTTGAACAACGTCCTGATGTTGCCATTGTTGTATTTGGTGAAGAACCTTACGCAGAAGGGCACGGCGATAAAGATAATCTAGAGTTTGAGCGCGGAAATAAAAAGTCATTAGCACTTTTAAGCTCGCTAAAAGAGCAAGGCATCCCTGTTATATCTGTGTTTATTTCTGGTCGCCCTATGTGGGTGAACAGCGAACTTAACGCATCTGATGCGTTTGTGGCTGCTTGGTTACCTGGTACAGAAGGTGCGGGTATTGCTGATGTGTTATTAAAAGCGGCAGACGGTACCATCCAAAATAACTTTAAAGGTAAGCTATCGTTTTCTTGGCCTAAATCGGCGGTACAAACTGCGGTTAATAAAGGCGATGAAAATTACGATCCATTACTTCCTTATGGTTTTGGTTTAACGTATGGCGATAAAAATGTGCTAGCTGACGACCTTGATGAAGACTCTAAACTTGATAACTCAGGGCTTACGAGTATGGATATACTTGTTGGTGCACCTGTAGCACCATGGCGCTTATTGTTAAAATCGGGCGATGAGCTTTTAGATGTATCGAGTAGTACGCATGAATTTGGTGCAATTAAATACCGTACTGAGGACAAAACAGTACAAGAAGACGCGCGCCAATTTAACTTCAGCGGTGCAGAAAAAGCCAGTGCTGAAATAGTAACAAGCTTTGCAGAAGATACCATTGCCTACGTTGAAGCAAACAGTGTGATTAGCTTTGATATTAAATTAAACGAAGCACTAACGAGCGATGTAGCCCTTGCTATGACTTGTTCTGGTGAGTGTGGTGCAAGCATTGATTTAGCAAACGTCGTGGATAAAACTATTGAAAATAAATGGCAGTCAGTATCAATCGATTTAGATTGTTTTGCTGATAAAGGTGTTAATTTTGCAAGCCTTACAAGCCCATTTAGCTTGCACAGCAATGGTAAAGCATCAATTTCTGTAGCTAATATTCAGTTTGTACCAAATAAAGCGGACGAGGCTACGCTGTCTTGTAAGTAGTTTATTAACTCTATTGTGTGTATACCAAAGCCCTTCTGTTGAAGGGCTTTTTTTATGGATAGATGTTAGCTAGATAAAATATGGTAGTTTAAATATAGTTGTTTTTAATGCGCTTATAAGTCACTTAAAAGCAATTAACTTTTCGTGAGTAAGTTTTTTTCATCAAAGGTTACTACTTTGTCTCGGCCAGTTTCTTTAGCTAAGTAAAGGCGTTTATCGGCATAAGCGAGCAGTTCTTTTATAGTTGCATTCCCATTAATTGCATTACTTACCCCAGCGCTTACGGAAAGTTTTATATGCTGATTTTCATGATAAAAAGCTTGAGTGCTTATATTCTTTCTTAATAGCTCAGCATCACTTTTTGCTGCACTAAGGGTGTAATCAGGTAGTAAAATGGCAAATTCTTCTCCGCCAATTCTGGCACTAATACCTACATTTAAAAATTGCTCTTTAATAAAGTGAGATATCCACTTAATTGCGTGGTCGCCCGCTTCGTGACCAAACTGATCGTTTACACGTTTAAAAAAATCAATATCGAGCAAAATAACAGACACATTTTTGTCTATATTTTTAGGATCACTTAGTGCTTCTTTACTTTTTGTAAAAAAGCCACGGCGATTAAGTAATTGGCTTAAAGTATCGGTGTTAGCAAGGCTTGAAAGTGTATGCTCTGTATTAGAAGCCAGCAGGTATGGCAATATTAGTGCGCTACAAGTGGCCAAAATTAAATGACTACTTAAGATAAGTTGCAGTGGCTCTATGTAGTTTGGCGAATTAATACTAAAAATAGATATTGCCAATAGTGTTGTTTGTATGAGCATTAAAATGCTGTGAATTGAAAAACAAACTATCAGCGCTTTTTTTTGCAAAGTGGCTACAAAGTTCATCTGCTTAATAATATATGCGGAATATAGGTATAAAACCGAAATAATTAAGCTTGTCAGCATTTGCCCTGCAGGGTCTGAATATATGGGTAATAAAGCAACCCCCGTTAATCCAAGGAGACAATAAAGAGGTTTTAAGTTTAGTGCCTTACTGTGCTTATATTTATTTAACCCAATAATAATTAACAATGGACTTAGTAATATGAAAATATCAGCCAAATAGTGTGTAATAAAAGGCGCGTCTATTACTAACTTTAAACAGGCAAGTAACTCGGCAAATGCAAAGGTAATGCATGCTAGGCCAAATAATAAAAATGATGTTTGTTTTTTAAAGTTATGTACGGATAAAAAAAACAAGCCTATTAATACGTTAAGAATAAAAGAGAGACTGATCACAGTAGGCAGGTGTAGCATTTAAGATTCTCTTTTATTAAAGATAGGCGTGGTTGGTGTGGAAAACTTGCTGATTATTATGTATTAATGTTTAAAGGTCAATATGGGTAAAAAGTAGTAATTTACCCATATATCTAATTTGAAAGGGATTTTAACTGAACGAATATTAACGCCCGCTAAACCAAGCTCTCTAAAGCCGATTTTATATCAGGATGATGAAAACTATAATTGTTAACGAGTGCCTTTTTAGGGACTACAAATTGCCCCGTTGTTAGTAAGTCTGACATTTCACCCATTAATAGTTTAAGTACTGGGGTTGGCATAGTGATAAATGCAGGTCGAGAGAGCGCCTCGCCTAAGCTTTTACTAAATTGAGCATTGCTTACAGGGTTGGGTGCTGTTGCGTTAACAGGGCCTGATATTTCTGGGTGTTTAATAATAAAGAGTATTAGCTGAATCATATCGTCGATGTGTATCCACGACATGCCTTGCTCGCCATTACCAATCGGGCCACCCAGGCATAATTTAAAAGCAGGTAACATTTTTCCAAGTGCACCTCCTTTTTTAGCTAAAACAATACCCGTTCGCAAAAGGCATACTCTGGTTTGTTCTGATTGGGCGAGTAGTGCTGCATTTTCCCAGTCTTTACAAAGCTGGTGGCTAAATTCATCGTGTGGGCGTTCAAAAGTTTCATCAATAGGATTACTATTTTGTCGACCATAAAAACCAATTGCACTGCCAGATATAAAAGTATGCGGGGGTATACTACAGGCTTTAATTGCTTCACTAATTTGCTGTGTAATATCAATACGACTGTTTCGTATTATTTGCTTTTGTTTGTCGCTCCAGCGTTTATTTACAATCGGCTCGCCAGCGAGATTAATAACGATATCAACAGTGTTAAAGTCAACATCACGAATGTCACTTACGGCTTTAACTTTGTGGCCTAATAATACGTTTGCTTTAGTTGGATTGCGGCTAAGTACATTAACAGTATTATGATGAAGTAAAAAAGGGCATAAGTGCTTACCAATTAATCCGGTCGCGCCAGTTATAAATATATGCATTATTCATCCTTACAATAAAATAGAAGCAAGTGATTAAAAAACATACTCGCTAGCAAACAGCTTTGCAAATTTATACGTAAAACAGGCTTTTATGATCACTTCGTAATTATTTCATTTAATTACCTTTTGCCTTACACTGGGACGATATAGTTAATAAAAGGATTAATAAATTGGCAAGTTTAACTGGAGTAAATAAAAGCTTAATAGTTTTTGCTTCCTTGGTAGTGGTCCTCGCTGGAATAAAAGCCGCGAGTGTAATTATTATTCCGTTTATTTTGGCGGCATTTATTGCCATTATTTGTAACCCGCTTATCAAGTTTTTTGCGCGCTACAAAATTCCTAAAGGCATTGCTGTTATGTTGGTCGTGCTGATTATAGTTGGCTTAGGGGTAAGCCTTGGCGGGCTTGTAGGGCAATCTATCAACGATTTTTCTCAGCAGCTTCCTGAGTATAAAACACAACTTAAAGAAGAATTTGTGTGGCTGGTCGATTTAGCATCTCAATACAACATACTGATCAATAAAGATCAGTTAATCAATATGTTCGACCCTGGCAAAATGGTTGATGTGGCCACTAATATGCTCACTGGATTAGGTGGCGTAATGGCAAACATGTTTTTAATTATTTTAACGGTTGTTTTTATGCTTTTTGAAGGGCCAATGCTGAGCAAGAAAATACATATGGCACTTGAAGACCCTGATAGTAAAATGAAGCAAATTGACCGCTTTTTAGAATCTATTAATTCATACTTGGCAATTAAAACGCTAGTAAGTTTAGGGACGGGTATTATTGCTGCGTTTTATTTATGGATTTTAGACGTTGACTACTTTGTGCTTTGGGGCGTTTTGGCATTTATGTTCAATTACATTCCAAATATAGGTTCAATTATTGCGGCTGTACCAGCTGTATTACTTGCCCTTATTACTCAAGGCCCATTAGTGGCAGGACTTGTTGCTGCAGGATATTTAACAATAAATACGGTAATGGGTAATATTGTAGAGCCTAAATTTTTGGGTAAAGGGCTGGGTCTTTCAACGTTAGTGGTGTTTTTATCATTAATATTTTGGGGCTGGTTATTAGGTACTGTGGGTATGCTTTTATCTGTACCATTAACAATGATTGTAAAAATAGCCCTAGAAGCCAGTGCAGAAGGTAAGTGGGTTGCCACTTTACTAGGCAGTGGTGAAGACGTTACTAAAAACAACTAACATTTATAACCATCAAGGGCTGTAAAATTAAAACCCTTGATGGTTAAGTTATCAATAAATACAGGGCTATTAATTAATAAACGATTTAATTGCGTCATCCACAGCGTTTATTGCGCCTTCTAAATATCCAGCTTCTTGTTTTGCAAACTCACTCGCTACAAAATGAATATTGAGGTTACTTAATTGCTCTTCCAAGTTTGAAAAATCAAATTCTGGGTGCTGTGAAGGCTGAGTTTGATCGTCTCTATTAGCTACAAATTTATCCTCTGCCCAGTCTTTAATAAAGTATCCGGTTGCCTTTTCAGCATCCTTACCATAAAAGTAGCTGAGCTGTTGGGCACAGGCTTGAATTAATTGCTCTTGAGTTACTTGGTTTCGTGATAAGTAGGGCACACCTATAAAGCCAAATAATGCGGCGTAATTACTATCCTCAGCACTGGCATCGTGAATCTCGACCATAGGGCCTACGCGGCTAAAGCTTTGCCCAGATAAGTTTTTATCACGCCAAAATGCATGTTCAAAAGTAGCTATAAACTTGGCTTGTCCTGCCATCCATGTAGGTACGCTGCTAAGGCGGTTTATGAGTGTTGGAGTCGCCCATAGTTCAGGTGTTAAATGCGTTGTAACCATACGAGGAGGAATTGCTGAAATTAATTTGCCAGTAGTAAAGTGCTTTATATTGCCTAAGTGATTAACCGTAATTAGCCAGTTATTATCACCTTTTTTAAGCTCAGTGACATTATGTTCTAATAATATTGAATCAGGATTAAGCTGCTCATATAAGGCAGTTATTAAGGTATTCATGCTGTGTTTGAGTCTAAATAGTTGCATATCTCCAGCACCTGCAATTTGTTGAGGTTGCTTGGAGTTAGGTGCTTGATATAACACATCACCTTTATGGTATTGCTCAAATATACTTAAGTTGAGTGACTTTATTAGCGCTTGAATTTTTGGTTGGTGGGGAAATATCCACGTAGGACCCAAATCAAAACTAACATCGTTATTTATTGGTGATTGCGCGGCAAAAATTCGGCCACCTAATTGCGATTTAGCTTCTAATAATAAGTACTCAATATTAAGTAGTTGTAATTTATACGCACTGTATAAACCAGCAAGTCCGCCACCTATAATAATTACTGGTTTGGTCATCTGTTTATCCATTAGTTTTTAGCAATCTACTAGTAGGTAGTTTGTTTTGGTATGAATAAATTGTCAAGTAAGCTATAGGGAGTGAGTAAAGAAACGTAACTAGTTTAGTGTGCTTAAGTTACGTCAAAATGGGTGTTTTAGTGATTCTGTAAATTGATTTATAAGCTCAATTTCACACAGTTTATAGCTAATGGCTGCGGTTGTCGCATTAGGAAGTTTTATTAAGTAACGCCATTGGCAGGCGCTCTCAAGGTACTTTTCATTATTTTTAATGCTGCGCATAAATAACGGCAGCACTTGCGTATTGCCTGTGCTTTCTTGTGACTTAGTTAGCTCATATTTACGCTTTTGTATCCAACTGCCTTGTGCTTGTTTTGCTTTATCAATTTGGCTATCTAGGCATTGAATATATCGCTTAGCTTCATCGGTTGTTGCTTTAGCGGCTAAAGTACATGCTTCATCTGCAAAGCTGTATTGGCTTGAAGCTAATAACACAATGGCAGTTAGTTTTAATAAATAGTTACTTTTTGTCATTGTAATTAAACTCTAAAATAAATTGAGCGCCGCCTAAGTTATCAGCTTCTGTAATAGTAAGTGTACCGTGATAGGACTTAACCAAGTCAGATACAATTGCCATCCCTACGCCGTGTCCGCTTTCGTATGTATCCAGACGAGTACCCCGTGTAAGTAGAGATTCACGTTTGTCCTCTGGCACGCCAGGACCATCATCGCTAATTCCAATACATAAAGTTTTGCTTTGAATAACTTGTATTGCTACTTGTGAGCGACACGCTTTACAGGCGTTATCAATCAAGTTACCGAGTAATTCCATTAAATCTGTTTGATCGCCTAAAAAATAATCTTTTTCGGTTACGGTGCAGGTAAAAATAATATCTTTATCACGATATACTTTTGCCATAGCACTGAGTATTGAATCGAGTACTGGCTTAATAGGTGTTTGTTTTTTCCACGTGTCTGATGCACCGGTTGCAGCACGCTTTAATTGGTGCTCGATCATCACATTAATGCGGTCGAGTTGTTCTTGTGCATCGGCATCGTTTGCCAATGGACTTGATTTTAATACAGCAAGCGGCGTTTTGAGTGCATGAGCAAGATCGCTCAATGAGGCTCTATAGCGTTCTTTTTGGCGCTGTTGCGACTCAAGTAGCAAGTTTAGGTCTGCTTTTATTGTTTGCAGTTCTACAGGGTAGAGGCCTTTAATTTCTTGAATATCACCCGATTCAATTGCTTTTATTTCTTTATCGAGTCGTTGGAGTGGGCGAGCGCTCCAAATAAAACCAATCGCCATAAGGCCTGCAATTGCAATGCCCATTATAAACATCCAATCTACAAGGGTTTGCTTAAAGCCATCCATTAAACGAAGCAGAGCGTCATTACGTTTAACTAATATAAAGCGAGCTTGTTCTGATTGATCTATGTTATTTAAAATTACAGTCAGGCTAAGTTGCCAGTACGCGGTGTTATTATACTCCACGCGCCTGAAATCGGCAGCACCGGCTTTGGTTTCTATTTGTTGAGGTACATAGTTTAAGTTTACAGCCGATTCTGAGTTCCAAACAGGATCATCATCGCGGTAAATCATAGCGTAGGTATCTGAATTTAATCTGTTTAACTCAGGCGCTAAAATAGTGCTGGGCATAATAATACCATGCTCAGTAAAGTCGACTTCAGATATTAGCGAGTAAAGCTGTGCTTCGAGAGTTTTTTCTGTCGCATCAACAAGTGAAGCGTAATACGCCTTACCAATTGAATAAAATAAGATAGGAAGTGCGACTAACAAAACAAAGACAAGGATAAATCCTTGCCTTATTTTTAACGATATTTGCGGTATTACCACTGGCTTTTAAGCCTGTAACCACGCCCACGTAGTGTCTCTACTGGGTTTAGCACGCCATCAGGGTCAAGTTTTTTACGCAAACGAAGTACAAATACTTCAATTACGTTTGAATCAAGATCGAAATCTTGGTCGTAAATATGCTCAGTAAGTTCTGATTTAGAAATTACTTTTTGCGGATTTACCATTAAGTATTCAAGTACTTTATATTCGTAAGCTGTAAGGCTAAGCTCTTTATCATCAACCCATACTTGTTGTGAACGTGTATGAATTTTAATTGGGCCCGCAGTCATTTCTGGATTTGCTTTACCAGCACTGCGACGAATTAATGCATTACAACGGGCAATAAGCTCTTCAACATGAAATGGCTTAGTAAGGTAGTCATCAGCACCTGCATCTAAACCTTCTACTTTATCTTGCCAGCGATCGCGCGCTGTTAAGATTAAAATAGGAATAGTAATGCCTTGTGCTCGTGCTTTATTGATTAGCTCAATACCGTCTATTTTAGGTAAACCTAAATCAACTACTGCCATATCAAGCGGGTATTCTGTAATGTGGAAAAGACCTGCTTCACCATCGTGACATAAATCCACGCTGTAACGTTCTTTTTCTAAAGCATTACGTAGGTTATCTGCTAAATGTAAATCGTCTTCAATAACTAAAATTCGCATTTGTTAATCCTTTTTCACTTCGCCGGTTTTTTTATTAATATGTAAATCAACGACGTGGCCGTCAGATTTGAGTATTCGTACGGTATAAAAATCTGTTTTTTCGGTAATTTTTAAGGTCTTACCGCCAATTGTTTTCTTTGCGAGTATTACGGCTTTCTTTTTGTCCACCTCAGCATGAGATGCTTGGGTGGCGGTTGCTGCTTGACTAAAGTTAGCTAAGCTAACACAAGCAATAAAACCGAGGCTTAATAATACGCGCATAATGGAAAACTCCTAGACCAGACTCACTTAGTTTAATTAACTAAGTTACTAAAATTCAAGTAAAAACGGTAAATTCGTTTTTATCCTGATAATTTTAATTAAAAACCTGTGAACAAACCCTGAATTACAGTGCAACGCACGCTCTAGGGTTTAATACTTTTTAAGCAGGAAATACCTTTTTAAAAGGTTTAACAATTGTATTTTCATAGATGCCAGCGGCAACGTAAGGGTCTGCTGCTGCCCACTCTCGAGCTGCTTCAATTGATTCAAATTCAGCAACCACTAATGAACCGGTAAAACCTGCTTCTTGAGGATCTTCACTATCGACTGCCGGTAATGGACCGGCGGTAAGTAGACGGTTTTGTGAATCAAGCTCACTAAGGCGTGCTAAATGTGCCGGGCGTGCTGCTTTTCTAAGCTCTAAGCTGTTTTCAACGTCTGTTGAGTGAATCATGTACAACATAAGGAATCTCATAAAAATTGTTAAATTTGATTAACGCAATACTACCACAGCGTTGAAAATTGGTGAATTAAAAGCGTATTTACACAGGTTTACACTTCGATTTTATTTTTAAGCTGTAATTGCTTGAAAATCTCTGTGTAACACTGGTAGAGTCGCTGAAATATACAAAATAATAAAAAGGTTTTATGCATGAGCGAAAATAGAGAACGATTTAGTTCCCGCCTTGGATTCATAATGGCAGCGGCCGGTTCAGCTGTTGGTATTGGTAATTTAGTTGGTTTTCCGGTTTCTGCTACTAAAAATGGTGGTGGCGCATTCTTATTAATTTACGCTTTATTTGTCATATTCATTTGTTTACCAGTCATGATGGCTGAAATGGCAATGGGTCGTAACGCTCAAAAAGATCCACTTGGTTCGTACAAACTATTATCTAATAACGATAAAAAATGGAAGTTAGCTGGGTTTTTTGCGGTGCTTACACCATTTATGATTGCTGTATTTTATATGGTGATTACGGTTTGGATCTTTGGTTATTTAACGCAAACAGGCCTCGGTAATTTAGATTTACTTGCAGATCCTGGCCACTTTGGTGTTTTTATTAATAGTTACACTGTGTTTGGTTATATGGCTGTTGTGGTTATTATGGTGAACTTAATTTTGTTAGGTGGTGTTAAACAAGGCATAGAAAAAGCCGCCAAATTTTTAATGCCCGCTTTATTAGTTATGCTACTAGCTCTAGTTACTTATGTATTAACGCTTGATAACGCAATGGCCGGTGTTAAATACTACATTATTCCTGATTTTTCTAAGATGAGTGCAAGTGTACTTAATGGCGCATTAAGCCAAGCGTTTTTCTCGCTATCGCTGGGCATGGGCATCTTAATGACTTACGCGTCGTATATTTCTAAAAAGGATGACATTGTAAGTAGCGCTAAAATGGTTGCTATTACTGACTCACTTGTTGCGTTTGTAGCTGGTTTAATGGTGCTACCGGCTATATTTAGTTTTGATCCTAATACAGACCCAGCTGCACTTTCTGACTCGTCTGTATCGATGATTTTTGTATACCTACCTAAAATCTTATTAGCACTGCAAAATGATATTGGCTATGTAGGTGCATCTATTGTTGCATTCTCGTTCTTCTTATTAGTATTTTTTGCAGCAATTACCTCACTTGTTTCAATAGTAGAAGTCCCGACTGCAACCCTAAGTGACCGTAAAGGTATTAGCCGTAAAAAAGCATTGGGCATCCTTACACTTTCAACCGGTGTACTTACTATTTTATGTACAATGTCGTTTGGTATGATTGACAGCCTTACATCTTTCACCAGTTATGGCGGCGTTAGTAAGAGCTTTTTTGATATTATTGTTGATGTATTTTACGACACAATTTTACCGCTTAATGGCTTAATGGTGTGTTTGTTTGTAATGTACCGCTGGAAAAAAGCACGATTAACACAAGAGCTAAGCTTAGGTTCGCCTAATTATGCGGGAAGCTTGATGGAAAAGTACGTTAACTTTTCACTTTCAACGTTTATTCCTGTCATTCTAGCTGTAATATTTATAAATACAGTGGCGACTAAGTTTTTTGATTTAAAAATATTTGGTTTTTAATAGGCCTCTATAAAAGCTTATTGAATAATATAATGCCGCTCAGTTAAGCTTAGCGGCATTTTTTATAGGCGTTTTTTACAGGTATCTGGTCTAACTATTATACCAACCTGCATAAATCTTTGATCAATTTAAGGAATTAAATTGCACTATAACGTCGTTAAAAATTTTTTATTTAGAACAACTAGATACAAAAATTTTTGCCTAGTTCTAGCGTAATTTTCTTAACGTTAAATAGACCCCATATATAAGCAGATTGGTATTAAAGGGATTTAAAATGAATAAAATTATTATTGGGTTTGCTTTTGCTATTTCATCATTTGGCGCATTTGCACAAAGTACTGATGATTGGCCTGAAGGCGGTGCAATGCACACGGGCAATACTTATAATTTAGAGGGCAATAGATACAAAACTAAAATCAGTAAAATGATGGATGAGATCTACTCTCAACTAACTGATGATTACCAAGTAGATGCAGTTAAAGCGCAAATAAAAGCATGGGAGCAGTATATAGATGCTACATGTAACGTTGTTGGCATAGCAACGGGTGCCGGTGGCTCTTGGCCCTCAACGTATAGTGTTAAATGCGAAAGAAGCCTAAGTTATGATAGATACTTTGCGACTAAAAACGCGCTGAAGTGCGTTAATAGATTAAGTAAAGAAGAGTTTGTAGGGCGTAGCGAAAAGTTAAATTGTTTAATTCAAACATTAAATATAAAAATATTTTAAGGTTTGCAGCAGCGCTACAGCTAAATTATACAGTTAGCTGTAGCATTTTAGGCTTTATAGCAACTCAATACTTACTGTTGCACCTTTTTCGATATTGCCGCTTTGTGCTGGCACTACAATTAGGCAGTTAGCTTTACTAAGCGACGAAAGTACACCCGAACCCTGTTTATTAAACGGGGCAACCACTAAGTCACCTTGCTCGTTAATTGTTGCAGTACCGCGTTGAAAGTCAGCTCTGCCAGGGCGCTTTTTAATAACGGATGTAGTAACCGCGTTAAAGCGCATTTTAGGGTTTACTACACCAAGCCCCGACAGCTTTTGCAGTGCAGGCTCTACTAACTGATTAAACGTAACAGCAGCCGACACAGGGTTACCTGGCAAGCCAAAAAAGTAACTGTTAGCTAGTTTACCAAAGGCAAAAGGTTTACCTGGTTTCATGGCTATTTTCCAAAAGTGAATTTCGCCAATTTCGTTGAGAACTTCTTTAGTAAAGTCGGCTTCACCAACCGATACACCGCCTGAGCTTATTACGGCATCGGCAAGTTCGTTCGCTTTCAAAAATGCATTAGTGATGAGTTCTTTGTCATCAGGGATTATTCCTAAATCAAGCACGTCTATATTTTTTTGTTGCAGCGCACTAATAATAACAGCGCGGTTGCTTTCAAAAATAGCGCCTTGTTTAAGAGGCTGACCAGGTTCAATTAGCTCATCGCCTGTAGAAAGCACGGCTATTTTTAAGGTTCTTACCACGTCTATATTGGCAATCCCTAAAGATGCAAGTAATCCCACATCAACGGCTTTTAATTTATCCCCTGCTTTTAAAATAACATCGTCTATTGCAATATCTTCGCCAGCAAAACGTACGTTTTCATTTAGCTCTGGTTGCGCGGTAAACGTAATTTTATCGCCATCTACCGAGGCGTTTTCTTGCATTACAACGCCGTTAGCGCCAGGTGCAATGGCGGCGCCGGTCATTATTCTTACGCATTGCCCTGGGGTAAGTGTTCCTTCAAAAACTTGACCTGCAAACACGCTTCCTACTTGTGTGTAGGTTAAGCTTTTATCTGAAATACACAGCGCATAGCCATCCATTGCTGAGTTGTTATGAGCGGGTACGTTTATAGTTGACTTAACATCGCTTGCTAAAACGCGATCAACACTTTGCATTATAGAAATGGTTTCAACGTCTTTAACAGGCGTTATTGTGCCAAGTATATTTTGTATTGCAGTTTCAATTGGCAATAAACCGGGTGCATTGCAAACATCGTTCATATATATTGCTTACTTAAATCATTTTATTTTGAAACAATACTTATAATGTCAAAGCTTTACAATACATGGTTGGGTTATTTTTTGTGTGTGATATGCATGTTTTCGTGCAGCGTAAACGCAAAAGAAACGCTGCAAGTAGCCGTAGCGAGTAATTTTAAAACTGTATTGGAAACCCTACTAAAAAAATCCCCATTACCTAATGTTGACGTGAAAATATCAGCCGCTTCTAGCGGTGTTTTATATTCGCAAATAGTGCATGGCGCGCCATTTGATGTGTTTTTATCGGCCGACGATTTTCGCCCGCAATCGCTTATTAAAGAAGGTTATGCCGAGCAAAGTAGTTTGATCACTTACGCGTTAGGCGAACTTGCTTTGTGGCAACCCAAAGCTGAAAAAGTAAATGATAAAGTAGCCATTGCTAATCCGCGTTTTTCACCATACGGACGTGCCTCAGAGCACTACGCGAATAACCATTTTAAAAAACCAATAAATTATGTGTACGGGAATAATATTACGCATGCGTTTCAGTTTGTGCAAAGTGGTAATGTAGGAGTAGGGCTGGTGGCTGTTTCATCCCTAAAGGCGGCTTACCGTAACACGCAAGATCAAAAATATTTAGATTATACCGTGCTGCCTACCAATCAATATCCCGATATAATTCAACAAGGCGTTATTATTAGCTCGACTAAAAAACATGCTAGTGCTAAGCAACTTATGCAATTTTTAATGGCAGAAGCTACGCAGCAGCAGTTAATTGAATTAGGTTACAGAATAAAGGACAACAATGCTTCAAAGTGATTTAACCGCGCTGTGGTTAACTATAAAACTTGCCTTTATAACCGCAGTACTTCTTCTTATTTTTTGTATTCCTCTGGCTTACAAGCTCGCTGGCTATAACGGTAAATTTAAACCATTTTTAGAGGCATTAATTGCAATGCCTTTAGTGCTACCGCCTACGTTGTTAGGGTTTTATTTACTTGTTTTGTTTTCGCCTGATCACGCTTTTGGGCAGTTTTGGTTTTGGCTAACGGGTACGCAGCTTGCGTTTAGTTTTCAGGGCGTGGTTATTGGCTCGCTTTTTTATTCGCTGCCTTTTGTAATGCAGCCGCTTGTGGCTGGGTTTAAGCATATTAATCAAACCTATAACGAAGCTGCCATTGCGCTTGGATTAAGCCCATTTAAACGCTTTGTGCATTTAATTATTCCGCTTTTAAAACCCAGTATTGGTAGCGCATTTGCTTTAGGCTTTGCGCATACATTGGGTGAATTTGGTTTGGTATTAATGATTGGCGGTAATATTCAGGGGCAAACACAGGTGGTGTCTATTGCGCTTTATGACCATGTTGAATCGTTAAATTATACGGCGGCGCATCAGCTTTCACTTATTTTACTGGCTATTTCGTTTGCCTGTTTAGTGCTGTTATTTAAGTTTAATAAAAGCATTGTAGGGGTTAAGCAATAACATGATTAAGTTAAGCCTTTTTAAAGCACTCAATAATTTTGATTTAGATATAAACCTTGAGCTTGAGTCGTTTAATGTATTGGGTGTTTACGGTCCTTCAGGCTCCGGTAAGTCAACATTACTGCGTTGTATTAGTGGTTTAGAGCCTGCAAAAAGTGTTCATATTAATAATCAGCCAGTGCATGAGTTGCCAAGTGATAAACGCGGTATAACGCTTCAGTTGCAATCGTGCCCGTTGTTTCCTCATTTAGATGTGGCAGGTAATTTAGCGTTTACACAAAAACACTGCGAAAATAAGCAAACCAGCTTAACGCTTCAATACGTTGTTAAAACACTTGAATTACAAGATTTACTAAATCGTGATGTACAAAGCTTATCGGGTGGCGAGCGCCAGCGTGTAGTATTTGCGCGCACTTTGCTTGCCGGTCAAAAATTTATAATGCTTGATGAGCCTTTTAGTGCGCTTGATTGGTCATTGCGTTTTAAAACGCTCACTAAACTCAATGAGTTAGCCGTTAAGTTTAATATTAAATTTATAATAGTAAGTCACTCATTAAAAGAGCTGCTATTTTGCTGCGATACCCTTATTCAGCTTGATAAAGGTAAGGTGATAAACCAAGGTGCAAGTGCGCACGTTGCAAAGGCTATTTACGCAAACGACAGGCAAACACCGCTGAGCTTAATTAATTACGATGTGGTTAAATTTGATAAAGACTACGGGCTATATCAACTGCAATTACAGCAAAGTGAGCAACCGCTTTTTGTGCTTCCTGCACTTGTCGATAGCAGTAATAAGCTAATTATAGAAAGTGAGCAAATGTCGCTTAGTGTGTTAAAGCCTGAGCAAACAACGCACAGTAATGTTTTAAGGTCGGTATTAACTCAGGCTGAGCTTATTAATAATAAGTGGCAGTTAACGCTTAATGTTGACGGGCAAACTTTGTTTGGCTTGGCTTCAAGGCGAGTGTGGGACAAAAACAACTTTAAAGTTGGCGATGTGCTTTATACAACAATCAGTAATCTAGAATAACTAAATGCTGCACACCGCACATTGACTGTTTTTAGCTATTTTAAAACGATTAAACTCCATGCTTAAACCATCCACCAGCAATAAGTGTTTGTCTAAGCCACTTGGCAAACCAGCAAGCATTTTTAGCGCTTCAGTTGCCTGAATACTGCCTATTAGCCCCACAATAGGAGAGAGCACACCGGATTCAGAGCAGCTTTGTGTTTGTTCACTAAAAAATTGCGATAAACAACCATAACAATGACTGTTTTCATCCATAGTAAAACACGCGACTTGTCCTTCCATTCGTATTGCAGAGCCTGACACTAGCGGAACTTTAGCTTTAAAACAGGCGCTATTAAGTGCATTACGCGTTGCTAGGTTATCTGAGCAATCAATTACTATATCAATGTTATTAAATAGCTGCTCTGTAGAGGTATTTGCATCAAAAAATGCCTCAATAGTATTTATGTTTATTTCACTATTAAGCGCGTTAAGCTGTTTTTTAGCAACACTGCATTTTGAGCTACCAATGTCGCTTTCTTTATACAGTATTTGCCTTTGCAGGTTGGTCACGTCTATTTCATCGTTATCAACTAAGGTAAGCGTGCCAACGCCAGATGCCGCTAAGTATTGACCTACCGCGCAACCAAGCCCACCCACACCAATAATTAAAGCATGCGATTGCCATAGTTTCTCTTGTCCGTCTATATCAAGCTGCGGCAGCATAATATGCCGAGAATAGCGTAGTTGCTGTTGGTACGTTAACGGTGCTTTTTGCATTTTTAAATATCTCATACTTTTTTTGAACAATACCAATTTGTTAAATCCTAGAGCAAGTAGTAACGCTTTTTATTTGCACTGTAACAGCCCTTACCCCCTCACTCATATAGTGCAACTATAACGCATTAAAATAATAAATACATATAACTAGCTGAAATATATGGTTTTTAATTTGTGGCTCAGTAATTGCTGTGTTTGGTTAACTAAAATTTAACAAAGTTTGAGCTACTACTCATATAAAAGAGTGGGGCATTTATAAAACAATAATACGTTTACGAGGAAATAAACATGCAACCGAGTTCTGGATTTAACTTAATATCCTTTAAAGGAAAAATGAAAGTATTACATCTGAGTTGGATGGTCTTTTTTGTGTCATTTTTTGTATGGTTTAACCATGCTCCTTTATTAGGTGCAATTGCGGGCTCGCTTGGTATTACCATGGCACAAGTTAAAACATTACTAATTTTAAATGTAGCGTTAACTATTCCTGCCCGTGTTGTGGTGGGTATGCTGACCGATAAATTTGGTCCCCGGATTGTTTATGCCGCGCTACTTATTACCTGTAGTATTCCGTGTTTTATGTTTGCTATGGCAACCACATTTGAACAAGCCGCTATAGCGCGTTTTGCGCTAGGCTTTATTGGTGCTGGCTTTGTTGTGGGCATTCGTATGGTGAGTGAATGGTTTCCTGCTAACGAGCTGGGCATAGCAGAAGGTATTTATGGCGGCTGGGGTAACTTTGGTTCAGCAGCAGCGGCTATGTTATTGCCAATTATTGCACTTATGTTTGGTGGCGAAGATGGTTGGCGTTACGCAGTAGGTTTAACGGGTGTATTAAGCGTTATATTTGGTATTATTTGGTACTTAAATGTAACCGATACACCAAAAGGCGGTACATACTTTAAGCCTAAAAAAGTAGGCGCAATGGAAGTAACCAGTAAAGGCGACTTTGTATTACTTCTTATTATGAAAATCCCTATGTATGGTGCACTAGCATTACTTACTTGGAAGCTTTCACCAACCGGTGCTAACCTAATTTCGGCTAACTTTGTACTTGCCGTGTATGCTTTTTTAGTTCTGCTTTATATTTACGAAGTGTATAAAACCTTTGACGTAAATGGTCATATTTTTAAAGAGCCTGTACCTGAGTCTCATCGTTATGAATTTAAGCAAGTGGCTGTTTTAAATATTTTATATTTTACAACTTTTGGTTCTGAGCTTGCAGTTGTATCTATGTTACCGCTATTTTTTATGGATGTGTTTGCGCTTGATATGGTGTACGCGGGTATTTTAGCCTCAGCTTATGCATTTATGAACTTAGCATCTCGCCCAGGTGGCGGTTGGATTTCAGATAAATTAGGTCGCCGTATTACCCTTATTGTACTTACAACGGGTCTTGCTGTTGGTTATTTTGTAATGGGCTTGGTTGATGCATCTTGGCCTTTATGGCTTGCAGTTGTTGCGGCTATGGCGTGTTCGTTCTTTGTGCAAGCTGGTGAAGGCGCTGTATTTGCCGCAGTACCGCTAATTAAGCGTCGTTTAACTGGGCAAATAGCTGGAATGACAGGTGCTTACGGTAATGTAGGTGCAGTAGTGTACTTAACGGCATTGTCACTTGTTGATTATCAAACTTTCTTTTTCATTATTGCGGGTAGTGCATTACTTGGTCTAGCTGCACTGTTTTTTATGAGAGAACCAGATGGCCATATTACCGAAGTAAATGAAGACGGCACCGTTGAACTTATTTCAGTGACTTAAGGCATTATTGACTATGTTTGATGAAACACTCCACGCTAAATCGCTAAAAAATGAACTCAACGTTTCATTTGGCGGGCACAGTGCTAAAGGGTTAAAAGCAGAAAACCAAGATGCGTTTGCAGCTCTCAATACCAAAGCGCAAGAAAAAGAGTCTAAAGGCGTTATTGCCTGCTTAGCCGATGGGTGTTCATCAGCAAAAAATGCTAAACAAGCGTCTCAACTTTCGGTTACTCATTTTATAAATGAGTATTTAAATACCCCCGAAAGTTGGGCGGTTAAAAAGTCAGTGTCGAAGGTGTTAGCAAGTTTAAATCAGTGGCTTTATTCGCAATCGGTTAATTACAATCACTTAGGTCAGCGTCAAGCCGATTGGATGACGACTTTTACAGCACTTATTTTAAAGTCGGCAACGGGTTATATATTCCACTTAGGTGATACGCGTATTACTCGCTTGCGAGGAAATAAAATAGAGGCAATAACACGGGATCACAAAGTAAACGATACGCTAACGCGTGCTCTTGGCGCGCAACTTCATCAAGAAATAGATGTATACGAGGTTGACCTAAAAGCAGACGATATTTATATATTAACCTGCGATGGCGTACACGATGTGCTCCCAAGTAGTGATATAGCTAAATTAATTAACGAGTACACTAATTTAGAAAATGCAGCTAAAGCAATTACCGAACTTGCATTAGCACGAGGCAGTGACGACAACGTAAGTTGTTTACTGGTAAAAGTAGAAAATATTGCCGAGCAAAAGTTAGATGAACTTTACCATTCGCTAACACGACGAAAAATTCCACCTGCGCTTAATGTTGGGCAAAAAATTGATGATTACACGGTTATTCGTAAATTACATGCTAGTAGTCGCTCGCACATTTATTTAGTGCAACAAGCGCCCGATATACCGCCAGTGGTTTTAAAAGCACCTTCGGTTAATTTTGAAGACGATGTGCACTACCTTCAAGGCTTTATAAGAGAAGGCTGGGTAGGGCAACGCATAAACCATTTAAACGTGATGAAAGTGCTAAGTACGCAATCGCAGAGTCGTTTTTTGTATCATATTTGTGAGTACATGGACGGGCAAACACTCAGTGATTGGAAGCACGACGTGCCGCACCCAGAAATAACTCAAGTACGCAGTATTATTGAACAAATAGTACATGCACTAAGGGCGTTTCAGCGACTCGATATGGTACATCGTGATTTAAAACTCGATAATGTAATGATAGATGCGCACGGTAAAGTAACGCTAATAGATTACGGCACAGTAAGTGTTGCGGCCATGGACGAGTCGGTTAAACAAATTGCGGATGATTGCCCGCAAGGCACTGCCGACTACACCGCACCCGAAACACTTATTACTATGCACGCCGATTTTAAAAGTGATTTGTTTTCACTTGGCGTGATTGCATATGAGTTATTGTGCTCAAAATTGCCTTATAAACCACTGCCACTTAACCACGTAGCGCCAAAAGATTACAGCCATTGGCATTACACAAGTATTCGTAAATACAGAGCCGATATTCCGTTTTGGTTAGATCAAGCCCTTATGAAGGCGCTTGCCCCTAAACCTGAGCTCAGATACCAAGCTTTTTCTGAGTTTATAAACGATATCAACAAACCTAATCCTTATTTAGAAAGTACCGCTAATAAAAGTTCAATAATGAAACGCGATCCAGTTATGGTGTGGAAATGTATTTCGCTGTGTTTATTTATTGCTTTGGTATGTGTATTAATAATTAAAACTTAGAGAACCAAAATGCTTAATTACAAGAACAACTTACCTATTATTTTTATACTGGGTTGCTTCACTGCGCCTTTAATAAGCCAAGCTGCGCAAACTGATCTTGATTTTAGACTGCGCTTTGAAAGCGTTGATCAAGAAAATGCTCTAAAAGATGCAAGCGGCTTAACACTTAGAACCCGCTTAACGCATCAAACAGACGAGGTGAATGGTTTTTCAGCACTTATTGAAGTAGAAGACACTCGCAGCCTATTGGGCGTAGATGATTACAACAATACAGTGGGGAAAAACACTAATTATTCTGTTATTGCAGACCCAGAAAACACCGAGATAGACCAAGGCTTTGTTAAATATGTACGCGATGGTCTATCGCTAAAAGTAGGGCGCCAAATAATAGCTCTTGATGGGCAGCGTTTTGTTGGGCACGTAGGTTGGCGCCAAGACAGACAAACCTTTGATGCCGCGACCATTAATTACGCATTTAATAACATAAATTTACAGTACAGTTATTTAAATAAGCGTAACCGCATATTTGCTGACGATAAAGACATTAAATCGTCCGATCATTTAATTAATGCAAGCTTTAAAACAGACTACGGTAAAGTGGTTTTATACAGTTACTTATTAAGTGACGATGCACTACAAGACGACAGTTTAGATACTTATGGCGTTTCTTTTAACGGTAATAAAACCCTAAACGACATAAAATTTTATTACAAAGCGGAGTATGCAACGCAGTCTGCTTCAACAAGCGTGAGTGATTTTGATGCCGATTACTATGCACTTGAAGGCGCTGTCGATTTAAATGGGTTGGGCATAAAAACAGTAACATTAAAAGTTGGCATAGAGTCACTTGGCTCTGATAATGGCGATTACGGGTTTGCAACACCGCTTGCCACGTTACATAAATTTAATGGTTGGACAGATACGTTTTTAAATACACCCACACAAGGTTTGAACGACACTTACATAAGCTTAAACGGTAAAGCGTTTGACGGAAAATGGCTGGTGGCTTATCACAGTTTTGATGCTAATGAGCAATCAAATGGGGTTGACGATTTAGGCAGTGAACTAAACGTACAATACGTTAAACCTATTAATAAACAATACGCAGTAGGTGTTAAGTATGCTGATTACTCAGCGGGCGATACTGCTGCTAATAAAGTCGATACTCAAAAATTGTGGGTATGGATGAGCGCTAAATTTTAACCCTCTCTATCTTCTAATATTCACTTGTAATTTATAGCGACACACGATGGTGCAATTGCACCATCTTGTGGGACTTTATGCTTTTCACCTCTGCACCAATGTAGGCAACTTGCTGATTTTAAATGCTTATATATTTGGCTTACATATTGCTACAACAAACCTATAACAAATTATTCGATTTCAATTTTAGTCAATTACTAAAATAGGTATCACTTTAAGGTGGGTGAATGTTAAGCAAGCAGCGTGTTGTAGTGGTAGGAAACGGAATGGTCGGGCACCATTTTGTGCAACAGCTAGTTTCTCAAAATCAAGCTGATGAGCAATTTGAAATTACGGTACTTAGCGGTGAAGACCGTTTAGCGTATGACCGCGTACAACTATCCTCTTTTTTTAAAGGCAAAACCGCAGACGACCTCGCACTTACATGTAATAAAACCTATGACGATTGGCAAGTACGCTTTCATACTCATTCTAAAGTGGTTGATATAAATCGTGATACGCAAACTGTAACGACCGCTAAAGGGGAATTGTTTGAATACGACAAACTTGTGCTTGCTACAGGTTCATTCCCATTTGTACCGCCTATACCGGGTAAAGATCGCGAGCATTGCCTTGTTTATCGCACCATTAACGATTTACACGCAATAAAAAATTCAGCCCACGGCAGCAAAGTAGGCGTGGTAATTGGTGGCGGTTTACTGGGGCTTGAAGCTGCAAACGCATTAAAGCAATTGGGTTTACAGACTCACGTAATAGAATTTGCACCGCAACTTATGGGTGTACAAGTTGATGCTGGTGGCGGTCGGTTACTAAAAAACAAAATTACGGATTTGGGCGTTACTGTACATACAGCGGTAGCAACTGAGGAAATAGTAGAAGGCGAAAGTTGCCGTTATAAAATGTGTTTTAAAGGTGGCAAAACCCTTGAAACAGACATGATTGTATTTTCGGCGGGTATTCGCCCTTATGATAATTTAGCCCGCGAGTTTAATTTAGAGTTAGGCGAGCGCGGCGGTATTGTAATTAATAACCACTGCCAAACGAGTGATAAAAACATATACGCTATTGGTGAATGTGCACTGTGGAATAATTTTATTTTTGGCTTAGTGGCACCCGGTTACGCCATGGCTAAAATAGCAGTTGGGCATATTTTACAAGATACGCAGCAAGGTACTTTGCAAAGTACTGGCTTAGACAATAAAGCCGATGAATTTAATGGTGCCGATATGAGCACCAAGCTTAAATTAATGGGTGTTGAAGTAGGCTCTATTGGCGATGCACATGCACGCAGCGAAGGCGCAATAAGCTATTACTTTGAAGACCAAGCCAATGGTATTTATAAAAAAATAGTCACTAACTCACAAAGTAATAAGCTGATTGGCGCGGTACTTGTTGGCGATACCAGCGATTACGACAATTTGCTGCAATATCATTTAAACGACATTCAACTTACCACCGCTCCCGAAGCGCTCATTATGCCCCTTGCCGGCGACATAGCAGAGCTAAGCGCCGATGACTTGCCTGATGACGCCATTATTTGCGCTTGTCATAAAGTAACTAAACACACCATTGAACAAACAGTCGCTAAAGGCTGCATAGATTTGGCAAGTGTGCAGCAAAGCACCAAAGCCAGTACAGGCTGTGGAGGGTGTGAAAAGCTCGTTCAAAATGTAATAAACAGCGCGCTCGCTAAGGCAAGTAACACTATTAACGTAGTTACCCTTAATGAGCCTGTAAAACAGCCTGCATAAATTAAAGCACACTAAAAGAGAGCAGTATGACAACCGCAAACACATCACCAACTATAAATAAAACGAGTTTAAAACAAACAACATGTGCTTACTGTGGTGTAGGGTGCGGTGTTGATATTTCACTTTTTAATAATGTGCCAACCAAGCTTGAAGGCATGCGAGAGCACCCCGCAAACTTTGGTCGTTTATGTGTAAAAGGCACGCATTTGCTAGACACCACAGGCAGTGATAACCGCTTAACGTCGCCCCTCATTAATAATAAAGCAGCCACGTGGGATGAAGCAACCGACCACGTTGCCAATAAATTTAACGACGTAATACAAAAGCACGGACCCGATGCGGTGGCATTTTATGTGTCAGGGCAGTTACTTACTGAAGATTACTACATCGCGAATAAATTAATGAAAGGCTACATAGGTTCAGGCAATATCGATACAAATTCGCGCCTGTGTATGTCATCTGCTGTGGCAGGTTACAAACGCGCTTTTGGTGAAGACGTAGTGCCGTGTACCTACGAGGATTTAGAGCAAACTGAGCTGCTTATTTTAATTGGCTCAAATGCAGCGTGGACTCATCCGGTTTTGTATCAGCGAATGGAGCGTGCAAAACAGCTTAACCCAAATATGAAAGTGGTGGTTATTGATCCGCGTAAAACTGACACCGCTGAGCTTGCCGACACATTTCTAAATATAAAACCAGGCAGTGACGCCGCACTTTATAACGGTTTGCTTAATTATTTAAATGAGCATAGCCACCTCGATACGCAATTTATTGCTCAGCACACAAACGGCTTTGAAAGCGCATTGCAAGAGGCACAAAAGTGGAGCTGTGAGGCAGTTAGCGACTTTTGCGATATAGCAATTGAGCAAGTTACTGAGTTTTATGCGCTATTTGCTAAAAGCCCAAGTGCGATTAGCTTTTATTCAATGGGTATAAATCAATCAAGCTCGGGTGTAGATAAATGCAACGCCATTATTAATGCACATTTAGCCTCAGGTAAATTACTTAAGCCAGGCAGTGGTCCGTTTTCGATTACTGGGCAACCTAATGCGATGGGCGGGCGCGAAGTAGGTGGTTTGGCTAATCAGTTAGCGGCGCATTTAGATATTGAAAACGAAGCGCATCAATCACTTGTACAACGTTTTTGGCTCTCGCCAACTATCGCTAAAAAAGCAGGCAGCAATGCCATTGATATGTTTGATGAAATAGCCGCAGGCAAAATAAAAGCAGTGTGGATAATGGCAACAAACCCAATGGTGAGCTTGCCAAATAACGCTGCAATTAAAAAGGCATTAGAGACCTGCGAGCTGGTGGTTGTATCTGACTGTATTGCAAAAAGTGATACATTAAAATTTGCCGATGTTGCTTTTCCATCAACCGGATGGGGCGAAAAAAACGGCACAGTAACTAACTCAGAACGCAGAATATCAAGGCAACGCCCGTTAGTAGCGCCTTATTCGGGTGCTAAAAATGATTGGCAAATTATGTGCGACGTTGCTAAAAAAATGGGCTTTGAAGGATTTGATTTTATAGACCCAAGTGGCATTTTTGAAGAATGGGCACAATTAACCGACTTTGAAAATAACGGCAGCCGATTACTAAATCTTTCTGGTTTAGTTGGGCTCACAAAAAGCCAGTACGATAACTTAAAACCCATAATGTGGCCTGTTGTTAAAAATCAGCCTTATAAAAACGGTCAGGTTTTTACAGATAACCAATTTAGCACCGCTGATAAAAAAGCGCGTTTTATACCCATAACGCCGCAATTACCTGTGCAACAAACATCAAGTGATTATCCGTTTATAATGAACTCAGGACGTATACGCGACCAATGGCATACCATGAGCCGCACAGGTAAAAGCACTGCGCTTTCATCGCATATTACACGCCCGTACATTGAAATTAATCCGCTTGATGCCAGTAAATTAGCAATTAAACAAAACGATTTAATAAGTGCAATTGCCCTAACTGGGCAGGTTACCGCGCATGCAAAAGTAACCGATGCCGTGCGCAAAGGTGAATGCTTTATGCCTATTCATTGGAATAAGCAATTTGCGTCATCAGCAACAGTAAGTGGGTTGTATCAATCGGTAGTTGACCCTCTATCTGGTCAGGCTGAGTGCAAACACGGTGCTGTTAATATAGTTAAAGCACCCTTTGTGCAATATATGCAGCTGTTTACTAAAAACGAACTTGTTATAAACAGTGATTTTTGGCTCAAAGTTAATGCTAGTAATTGCTTTAATTACCAATTGGCGCTTAATGAGCCACAAAGTGATTTACTGTATTACTGCCAAACCTTAACTGGTTTACAAGGGCAGTGGTCGGCTATGAATACGGCAAAAGCCATGCATGTGCAGTGTATTCAAAACGATCAATTAGCGTTTGTTGGTGTTATTTCTAATGAACAAAAAGAAATATCACTTGAGTGGATAAACCATTTGTCTGCAGAGCCATTACTGACTTTTACACAGTTACAGTCTTTGCTTTATGCAACCCCCGATGAAGAATTTACCCAAGGCGTGCAAGTGTGTAGCTGCTTTAAAGTAAGAGAGCAGCCAATTATAAACGCCATTAAAAACGGTGCAAACACAGTCGAGCAATTGGGGTCTGAACTTAAATGTGGAACGAACTGTGGTTCGTGTAAAACACAATTAAGCCAATTAATAAAACAACATTACAAAGCAGGTTCTAGCAGCATTGATGTTGCGGTTGTAATGTAAACAAACAAGGAAGCATATGCTTAATGATCAATTTGGTCGGCAGTTTAACTATTTGCGCCTCTCAATAACCGATGTATGTAATTTTAGTTGTAGTTATTGTTTACCAAACGGGTATCAGTGCGATACGCCGCGTAATTTTTTAAATAAAAACGAAATTAGCACGCTAGTAAATGCGTTTGCAGAGCTAGGTACTAAAAAAGTGCGTATTACAGGTGGCGAACCGTGCTTGCGAAACGACGTCACCGATATTATAAAACTCTGTAAAAACACGCGCGGCATAGAAAAAGTAGCCATTACTACCAACGGGTTTAATTTATTAAAGAAAATTGATGAATTTGCAGAAGCTGGGCTTGATGCGCTTAATGTCAGTATTGATAGTTTAAATTCGAGTATGTTTAAACTCATAACAGGGCACGACAAACTTAACCTTATTTTAAAAGGAATTGAACGTGCGGTAGAGCTGGGCATAAAAGATATAAAAATAAATGCAGTGCTTGCCAAGCAGTTTAATAAAAACCAATTGAAGGATTTTTTAGCGTGGGTAAAACACCACAAAGTTACAGTACGCTTTATAGAATTAATGGAAACCGGTGACGGCGCCACCTTTTTTGAAGAAAACCACTTAAGTGGGCAAACGGTTAAAGCCCAGCTTTTAGCTAAAGGCTGGTTACAAGTAGTTAGGGGAAAATTAAACGGACCCGCTGAGGAATTTTGTCATCCTGATTACGATGGTCGTATTGGTTTAATAATGCCTTACAGCAAAGATTTTTGTAAAAGCTGTAATCGCTTAAGGGTATCGGCACTGGGTAAATTACACTTATGCTTGTTTGCCGAGCAAGGTATAGATTTACGCGAACTACTCAACGAGGACGATACTGCAGCGACCGTAAAGGCAATTCGAGCCGCTATGGGCAATAAAGAAATAAGCCATGAGCTGGATAAACGCTTAACAGGTGCGACAACTCACTTAGCCATGTTAGGCGGCTAATATGGAAGCTAATATAAAATCTAATATGAAAGTTAAGCGAGATTTTACAGGCGTTGTGCTTGCTGGTGGTAAGTCATCAAGAATGGGCACAGACAAAGCCGATTTAGTTTTAAAAAATAAAACGCTATTGCACAATGCGTGTGATTTATTAAAAGACGCAGGCGCTAAAAACATACTTATAAGTCGCAACGTTACAAATCCAGTCAAGTCATTGAACCATTATTCACAGAGCGATTATCCCTCAGAAAAGTACGTTAAAGATATATACCCAAATAGTGGACCCCTTGGCGGAATTTATTCCACATTAATAGCCACTGAGCACGACTTACTTATTACTGCGGTAGATATGCCTCTACTTACGAGTAGTTTGTTAAGCGCAATAGTGCTGGCTTCTCAGTCAAATAACGTACAAAGTGTGAGCAATCAATTAAATCAGTCACAAATACATGCTTGGCACTTTGAAAATGAACCACTACCGCTGTATATTCGTAATACAAGCAGTGTAAAAAATCATTTAAAACACATACTCACAAACGCTAACAGTCATAAATCAATAAAACAGTTTACCCAAAGCATTGGTGTGCAAACGCTTTTATGTAATAAAGCGCACGCATTAATAAACACCAATACACCGGCGCAATTTAAAGCTGTAAATGAGCATTTTGACCAAAGCATTAATCAATTAAGAAGAACATTATGAGTCACACAACTGAGTCACAAATAGCATTAAACATTGCCGTAATGACGGTAAGCGATACACGCGATGCGATTACCGATACTTCTGGTCATTACTTAATTAAAGCGCTAACTGAAGCTGGTCATCACTTAGCTGATAAAGACATAGTTAAAGATGATGTTTACCAAATGCGCGCTATTGCATCACAGTGGATAGCCGATGACACCATTCACGCTATTTTAGTGACTGGTGGTACAGGATTTACTGAACGTGATTCAACACCTGAGGCATTTGCGCCGCTGTTTGATAAAAGCGTAGACGGCTTTGGTGAGCTATTTAGACATATATCGTACGGTGAAATTGGTAACTCAACTATTCAATCTCGTGCACTTGCAGGACTTGCTAACAACACCGTTATTTTTTGTATGCCAGGCTCTACAGGCGCATGTAAAACTGCCTGGACAGGCATTATAAAAGATCAACTTAACTCAATGCATAAACCATGTAACTTTGCACCGCACATTACTATTGGTAAAAAGTGTGAATCGCGTGAGCAATAGTATGTTGAGTCACGTTGACGAAAACGGCCAAGCGAATATGGTTGATGTATCGCTCAAAGACGTAACCTTGCGCGATGCCTCAGCTGAAGCATTTATTAGCATGAGCAAGCTTGCCTTTGAACAAGTAATGCTTAATCAAAACAAAAAGGGTGATGTGTTAGGCGTGGCACGCATTGCAGGTATTCAAGGCGCTAAAAAATGCGCTGATTTAATTCCGCTTTGTCATCCGCTTGCACTTAGTAAAGTCGCTGTTGATTTTGAACTTGATGAAGCAAACAGCCAAATTAAAATAACCAGCTACTGCAAACTTGCAGGTAAAACGGGGGTTGAAATGGAAGCGTTAACAGCGGTATCTGTGGCTAGCCTTACTTTGTTTGATATGTGTAAAGCAGCCGACCCACTAATGGAAATTAGCGGCATGCGCGTTACTCAAAAAGCAGGGGGCAAAAATGGTAGTTGGCAACGCGATTAATCCAAACGATGTTGTATCTAGCGCCCAAAATGTAGAGTTATTGTTTTTTGGGCAACTAAAAGAGCGGTTAAAGTGCAGTAAATTAAGTCTTGAGATTACGCAGCCGCTTACTATTTCAGAGCTTAAATTAAAATTAGTGAGTCAATACCCGCACTGGCAACCGTGGCTGGAAGAGCGTGAGCTACTTGCAGCGCTTAACCAAACTATGTCATCAAGCGACGAAATAGTGAAAGCAGGGGATGAGCTTGCCTTTTTCCCGCCGGTTACAGGTGGCTAATGAGCATACATATTCAAGTACAAACCGATGATTTTAATGTAGGTGACGAGCACAATACGCTTTGTAGTAATAATAAAAGCGATGGCGCTGTTGTCACCTTCACAGGTTTGGTAAGAGAGTTCAGCAGTGGCGATAACGTTATTGTACTTGAGCTTGAACACTACCCTGGTATGACCGAGCAACTCCTTCAATCTATTGCAGAGCAAGCACAAACTCGCTGGCAACTGGCGCGAATATCTATTATTCACCGCGTTGGTTACTTAGCACTTGGCGAGCAAATTGTATTTGTAGGCGTAACGTCCCGCCATCGCCAAGCCGCGTTCGAAGGCGCACAATTTATTATGGATTACTTAAAAAACCACGCCACGTTTTGGAAAAAAGAGCACTTTAAAGACTCATCAAATTGGGTTGAGTTTAAACAAAGTGACAAACAAGCGCTGGATAAGTGGGAAAAGTGATGCAGATATTTCATTACTTGTGCTCTACAGAGGTTATATAGCTCTCAGTTTGCGTGTGAAGTCTGCGTTTTTCGTGTTATAAATCAGCAATATTAGATTGTTAGCTCGACCCAAGTCTGGAAGGCATATGCGCACATCAAAAATGTTATATTTTACAATATTATTACTTGTTCTACTTTCAGCTTTTCTTGCTGTATGGGTATATGATTTAAAAGAAGGTAAAGATTTACTGAGCTTTACCATATCAACAGTAAGCTTTTGTATAGCCGTATTAGCTTTATTTATTACTGTTAGAACATATACATCAATTGATAGTGTAAATAATATTAGCAAAATGGAAGGTAACATTTTAGATAATGAAAATTACGTAACCTCACTTCCAGAGTTAATTAACCAGTTTAAGTCCCAAAATGAAAATACACTAGAGAAAGAAATTTTTGACTCTATTGAGCATAAACTAAAAAAAGAGTCAGAAACCGCCGTTCTTTTTGCCGATACCCTTCAGTATATAATTGACCTAATTGTATTATTTCCAGCTGTTTTTAATGCATCAGAAACTAACAAAGTACTTTATAAAAAGCGTATGGATACAATTTTGTCAGAAGTTGATAGGCGCTGTGAAATATTGCACTCGGTGAGTAAAGGTAATTCAATTCAAATAACGGAAACGATAAAGCTATTTAAAGCTGTTGTGTCTTACCAAAGTTTTGTAGCTGATGATAATTTTAATATTCATGCAGACTTACTTCATGTGAGAGGTCCAATTCTTCGTAATCCAGTTACAAAAACCATTTACCATAATTACCTAGGTTTGTATTACAACAAAAAAGGCATGCATTTGCTGCGAGAGTCGCTAAATATGAACTCTGTAGATATTTTGTCGATTGATGGTTTAGAGCTGGCTCAAAAAAATATTAATACCATAGAGCCATCAATACTTGAAGAAGTAATTATGTATCTTAGATCTGCCGCTGAGCAGTTCGATAAAGCACTTAAAGTATCTAGCGAAGATGTTATGTGGCCTGGTTTTATTAATTACAATAAAGCACGTACGGTATATTTTCTAGCTTTACTATCAAATAGCGAACTTAATTGGTTAGATATTCTCGACGAAGCAATAGAGTCTCGCAGCAGGTTAAATCGACTAATTGACGAAATTTTAATGATAGACAGATCAAAATCAGCCAATATTGTTAGCACACATTTAAGAGAATTTTTTCTATATCAAGAAGAGTTAGCACGTACAGTAAAATTGAATATTTTACTGTCGAATAATCTAACCAGACAAAATAATGCACCTATTATATATAAAGGGATTAATATCACTGATATATCAAACGAAAAACTAACTGACTTATTTGTTTCAATACAAAAGTTTTCTACAGTTAGTATTTATCAAGAAAAAATTATAAGTCGACTTAAGAATAACCTCGCTGTGACAAACTAACAAAGCTTCAGCGAGAAAGTAGGGGATATACTATTTTTACGGCTTTTTGCTCATCATAAAAAAGCCACTTACCTATGCATGAAAAGTCATAGCAAGAATAAATGGCTCTTTATTAAAATGTTTTTTGGACTGAACTTATTTTATTACACTTTTCCAATGCTCAAATCAGGCATTAAATTGAGCCTGTTATGGATAGCATGATGGATGAAAGATAACTTAGTTCGCACCGCTTGAGTTAGTACAAATGGGTAGGCATCGGCAAGTCCCATGCTGCGATTTAGTGAATTTAGAATGATCGAAAATTCCATCCAAGTATCTAAAATAGCATCAATCGATGTTTGTGAATTAAAGTAATATGCACTTTGTGGCAATCTAAGCTCGTCTGCTTCATCTAATTCAAACTCATTACCCGTTGTTGAGCCTGTAATTGAAAAGTTTTTGGCTGTTTCTAAAGTATCGATAATATGCATGTAATGCGCCCATGTTTCCGCCCAGTCTTCATAAGGGTGCATAGTAGCGTATTCACTGATAAAGGTTTCATGCCAGTTAGCTGGCGCGCCTTGCTTGTAATGAGTATCGAGCGCTTGCTGGTAATCTAATTCGTCATCACCAAAATATTGCTTACATAAAGCATGTTTTTTTGATGAATTTGCGATTAGTTGATCAAAATAATAATGACCAAGTTCATGGCGAAAATGACCAAGTAAAGTACGGTAACGCTCGCCCATTGCTATTTTAGCTTGAGAGCGTGCTACGTCGTCTGCCTCGGCTAGATTTATAGTGATATGGCCACAGTCGTGTCCTGTAAATACAACGTCTTGACCTATAATAGGGCTTACAAAGTGATCGCTTACGTTACGGTCTGCTATAAAATCGAAGCTTAATCCGCTCTCAGGTTCTTGAATCGTGGTATTTAAAGGGAGTGATAATGATTTTAATGTATACAAAGCGCGACGTTTTGCTGTCTCCATTTTTTTCCATAATGGAATATGTTCAACAATACTTAAATCGGGCACCGTTTCATTAAAGCGGCATGAAAAACACAGCACTTCGGCTTTATCGGCAACGGGTATAAATGTATCTAAATTAACCATACCATTACAAACGTGGTACTGAGCATTGTTATCACATTTTTTATAAAAAACGTCAGGCGCTTCTGCTTTGTAAAATAGACCCGATTGTTCATCAATTTCATAGGGTTCAACTTGGTCGAACTCATCATCTATACCAACGGTTCTGCCACAAGCCAAACAATGGCTGCTTTCAAAAAATAAAATAAGTTGTTCTGTGCAATTACATTTAAATGTTTTCATATGTTACCGAATAAAAAAGAGACCGTATAAACCACTTTTATTGAGCGTTATGCTATTGGAGGATAGTGGTTAAATCCTTTTTAAAAGTTCAGACTTTTTAATATTAAATTCATCATCACTCAACGCATTTGAATCGCGTAGTTGTGCTAACTTTTCAATAATTTGAAGTGTTTCGTCTACCGAGTATTGCCCCGTTGTATTATTAACAGGTGCTTCAATTTGGCTAGGCGTTAATAATGCAAAATTGGGCTGCGTTACTTGCTGTGTAAAGTCTTTTTGTGGTTCTGGAGTCGTTGGCGTTTGCCCTGAAATTAATGGCAGGGTATTTACATTAATTGTCCCCCACTGACTGTTAAATGTAAGGGAGGTATTATTGCCTTGCTGTTGGCTTACACCACCAATATTATGATCTAACGTGTCGTATACGCTCACTTGTCCATTTAATTCAACGGCTAAGCGATTAGGGAATATAGCGTAGCGAATATTATTTTGCGCACCACTGCTAAATGGGCTGCCTAGATTACCTGGCCACCACTGATTGCTGCCAGGCGATCCTGCAGGAATAACCGGAAATATTTGGTTATTGCTCAATATATTAGCAAGTTCGTTGCACAAGTTATCAACGGTTGATTTTAAACCGTTGTTAAACATGTCGCCAACCATTGTCATTCCGCCACGCATCCATTGACCAGAACCACCAAGTTCTGGGCAATTAAACTGTGCCATTGAGCAACCGCCGTTATTAACGCTAACTAACATGTGAATTACTGCATCGTGACTGAGGTTATAACGAGATGCTATACCATTAACTAAGTTTTCACCGACATCTGTTAGCTTTTGCATAAGAGAATATCCTATTAGGTAGATTGGGTTGATTTAAAAAATCTTAAATACGCTAGGGCGTGTTGTTTTTTGGGATTGAAATTTGTTCAATCTAGGGGCGATTTAATCGCGGCGCGAGGTTTGTAACCTAGTGGGCTAAGTAAAAACCGAGCAACAAAGAGTCAATCGTCCCTAGAAAGAACCCAGGGGCAGCGCATGTTTGGCATTTATGCTGCGTTATCGCCTATGTATGGGGAACAACCACACATCATAGACTCTGCCTTGCTTAAATACCAAACACACTGCTGCAAATTCAACCACCAAAGAACAATACGCCCTAGTGCTGCATTACCTTTAGCTTTGATGATAATGAAAAATTAACAGGTTAGTGAGGTGTGCTGGTTTTTCAAATTGGACGTGTTCTGTTTTGTTTGAAATTAAAACACACCACTGCAAAACTAATCTTTAAAGTAAGCATCTATGTATTAAAAGTTGCTTGTTTTATGTCATCGAGATTGTTAGTTTTACTGTAACGTAAGCGGTTAAAAATCGATCTAGTATAGCACCGTTACTTACTTTAACAGCAGCTTTATTGTGAACTATTTCTTACTATTTAATGATTATTTTTAATGATTTTTAAACTCTAAATAAATACTTTTAATTATAACCGTTTAGCGTTATAAATAACGGAGTAAGTATTTTTAAAAATTAACTTTATTTGTTTTATTTCAATATTTTAAATTAATTAGCTTTAATTGTAAGTTATTTTAAAGCACTATTTTGGTGCATTTTCTGCACCATTAAAAATCTAAAATTGATGGTTTAAATTACACTAAGTTTACTATTTATTAAATAGGTGTGTTTTTCCTATTAATTAGGTCAAAACCTTTATGCATAACGTTGCTTTGTGCAAGAGCCGCGAGTGGATGAACAGTACTACTTAAGCAAGTCTTTTGGTATAAAAATTGCACAAGTGAATTAGTCCAAATAATATTTTCAGCGTTATATTGTGGCCATACATTATTAAAGGGGAATTAATAGATGACAATTACAGTTGGGATTTCGCACCATACTCAGTATAAATACGACCGGTCAGTTAATATGGGGCCGCATATATTCCGATTACGTCCAGCGCCACATAGCCGTACAAAAATTAAAAGTTATTCTTTAAAAATAGTTCCAGAAGATCATTATATAAATTGGCAACAAGACCCTTTTGGTAATTACCAAGCGAGGGTGGTGTTTAACAAGCCAACTACCGAATTTAGTTTTACAGTTGATTTGGTCGCCGAACTAACGGTTATTAATCCTTTTGATTTCTTTTTAGAAGATTACGCCGAAAACTTCCCGTTTGTTTACGATGCTATTTCAAAGTCAGAACTCTCTCCTTATTTAAAAAAACGCAAAGCCAGTCCAAAATTTAAAGAGTTAATTAAATCTTTAAACCCTAAAGAGCCGCTTAGAAGCGTTGATTTTTTAGTCGCTGTTAATCAAGCTATTTATGAGTTAGTTGGTTATGGCATTCGTTTAGAACCTGGCGTACAAACACCGAACGAAACAATAAGTAAAAAAACAGGTTCGTGTCGTGATTCTGCTTGGTTGTTAGTACAATTGTTTCGTCATTTAGGGTTGGCATCTCGATTTGTATCGGGCTACCTAGTACAGCTAACCTCAGATCAAAAATCACTAGATGGCCCAAGCGGTCCAGAAGAAGACTTTACCGATTTGCATGCATGGACCGAGGTGTATATTCCGGGTGCAGGTTGGATAGGGCTTGATCCTACCTCGGGTTTATTTGCTGGTGAAGGTCATATTCCATTGGCGTGTACGCCAGAGCCAAGCTCGGCAGCGCCGGTAACAGGCGGCATAGACGACTGTAAATCTGAGTTTAGCTTTTATAATAAAGTAACGCGTGTACACGAAGACCCACGTGTTACTAAGCCGTATTCTGAGGCGCAGTGGGCGGCAATTAACCGCTTAGGTCAGCACGTTGACAATGTTTACAATGAAGAAAACATACATTTAACTATGGGTGGCGAGCCTACGTTTATTTCTATTGACGATATGGAACATCCTCAGTGGAATACTGATGCCGATGGTAAAGAAAAAAGAATATTAGCTCAAAATTTATTTGTAGAAATGAATAAAGTATACACAAAAGGTGGCTTTACTCATTACGGACAAGGTAAATGGTATCCGGGTGAGCCATTACCACGTTGGCAATACGCATGTTATTGGCGCAAAGATGGTGAGCCTTTATGGCAAGATGCTGCACTATTAGCCGATCCTAATAAAGATTACAAATTTGATCATACCGATACTAAAAAGTTTGCTGATAAACTGTGTGACTCACTTGGTCTTGAAACCAAGGCACTTACTACGGCTTATGAAGATATTTTATATCACATGTGGCAAGAAGCCTCATTACCTACCGAAATAAAGCCAGATCAACCAGAGCTTCTTCATGCAATGAGCCGAAAAGGCTTTTTAGCTAAAATGGATAAAGGCATAGAAAAGCCTGTTGGCTATGTTCTACCTTTAAAATGGAACGATAGTAAAAACTGTTGGCAGTCGTGTACGTGGGAGTTTAAACGGGGTCATTGTTTTTTATTACCGGGTGAATCACCACTTGGTTATCGCCTACCTTTAGACAGCCTTGAGTGGAGCGGCAATATTATTGACCGCGACCCGTTTGATATTCCAGAAAATTTTACCAAAGCTAAAAAGCTTAAAAAGGGCTTTATTGGTAAAGAAATGGTTAAAACTGCGCTTGTCATGGAAGTGAGAGAGGGGCGTTTATATATATTTATGCCACCAACAAGTCATTTTGAACATTACATGGGTTTAATAAGTAGTATAGAGAGTGTGGCTAAAGAACTTAAAATGCCGCTTGTTATTGAAGGCTATAGCCCACCTAAAGATAGCCGCGTAGAAAAATACGCTGTAACGCCAGATCCAGGTGTTATTGAAGTAAATATTCATCCTTCAACATCGTGGGATCAATTAGTCAGTCGAACCACAACGCTATATGGTTTAGCAAAAGAATGCCGATTAGGTACCGATAAGTTTATGGCAGATGGTCGCCATACTGGTACTGGTGGTGGTAACCACGTAACGCTTGGTGGCGAAACACCTGATCAAAGCCCATTTTTACGCAGACCTGATATTTTAAGAAGTTTTATTACCTATTGGCAGCATCATCCTGGTTTGTCGTATTTGTTTTCGGGGCTTTTTATTGGTCCTACAAGCCAAGCACCGCGAGTGGATGAAGCCCGTGATGAAGTTTTATACGAGCTAGAAATTGCTTTCTCACATATGCCCGAAGGTGAGGTGCCTGAGCCTTGGTTAGTTGATAGGTTACTGCGTAATTTATTGGTGGATTTAACGGGTAATACACACAGAGCAGAATTTTGTATAGATAAGCTCTATTCACCCGATTCAGCCACAGGTCGTTTAGGGATTGTAGAATTTAGAGGCTTTGAAATGCCTCCACATTCACAAATGAGTTTAGTGCAAATGCTACTGTTGCGTACTTTACTTGCTTGGTTTTGGAAAAAACCTTACCACAAGCCATTAATACGTTGGGGTACTGAGTTACACGATAAGTTTTTATTACCACAATATGTAGAAAACGATTTAGCTGAAGTAAGCCGCGATTTACAACAAGCAGGTTTTCAATTTCAGTTAAGTTGGTTAAATCCATTTTTTGAATTTAGGTTTCCGGTATGTGGCACGCGAGAACTTGATAACGTTACACTTGAGCTTAGAACCGCAATCGAGCCTTGGCATGTACTAGGCGAAGAGGCAAGTGCGTCGGGTACGGCGCGCTATGTAGATTCGTCATTAGAAAGAGTGCAAATAAAAGTACAAGGAGTAATGAGCGATCGCTATGTTGTAACGTGTAATGGTCGAAGAGTGCCGCTTAAACCGGTTAAAGGTAAAGCAAAAGATGAAATGGTCGCGGGTATACGATACAGAGCTTGGCAACCACCTACAGCGCTTCACCCAACTATTGGCGTACATGCACCATTAGTTTTTGATTTAATCGATACGTGGGAAGGACGTTCAGTTGGAGGCTTTGTATATCATGTGAGCCATGCTGGTGGGCGTAATCCTGAAACGCTACCGGTTAATGCATTTGAAGCAGAAGGGCGCAGAGTCGCAAGATTTTGGGAGCATGGGCATACACCATCTTTACTTGCATCAGCAGAACCAAGCTGGAGCCCATCGGCGGTTACGCATAGTTTTCAGTCGGCGCAAAGCGCAAGTGAATACGTGGTACCTGATGAAGAAAGTAGTAATCCTGATTATCCAAATACCTTGGATTTACGCAGGCAGCCTAACTTTAAATAATAATTGATAGTTGTGTCATTCCACTTTGAAATTATTTAAAGTGGAATGACTAAATATTTTTAAAGCATCATTATGAACACGGCTATTTACTATAAATTGGAGCACTTTCAGCTTGTATATTAACAATAACGCGATGCCGGAATTGCCTGAGTGGTTGTCTTTATACCTTGATAAATCACATGGACATGATGAACTAGCAAACCACAGTGGTTTAAACCCAGACCATTGGGATACTTTATTTAAGCGTTTAGCTAGCCTAACAGCAGATGATGTTAGTAGCCGCGCTACAGAAATTAGCCAATTACTACAAAATGGCAATATTAAAAATGAAAGTAATAAGCAATGGCACTTCGACCCGTTGCCTTTTATGTTATCAAAAGCTGATTGGACCTTGCTCGAAGAGGGAATAAAACAAAGAACCCTTCTATTAAATAAAATTCAGCAAGATATTTACGGTGACCAAACTCTATTAGTTGATGGCCATATTCCTGCAAAGCAGCTTTTTCAAGACCCTAATTACTTACGCGAAGGTTTTAGTTTACCTAGTAACGAATTAACACTTTTTTTTACAGCATTAGATGTTTACCGCACGCCAACAGGCGAATTTAAAGTATTAAGCGATCATTGCCAGTGCCCGCTGGGCTTAGGGCTATTAATTAAAAGCCGTATTATTGCAAGGCGTGTAATGGCTGAAGAATTTGCAGAATGTAATGTTCAGCAAATTAAAGAGTTTTTAAACCTATTCCAAGAGGGTATTAATGAATATACCCACTATATGGATGACCCACGCATTGTAATTCTCACCCAAGGAATTGATGACCCTAACTACAACGAGCATGCATTCCTATCTACCTACTTTGGCTACACATTAGTACAAAGCGCCGACTTAACCGTACGTGGTGGTGACGTTTGTTTAAAATCGTTACAAGGCTTGGGTAAAATTAATGTCATTTTACGCTGGGTTTCTGATCGTTGTATTGACTCTTTAGAGCAAACTGAATATTCACTTCATGGTATTCCGGGCTTATTACAATCGGTACGACAAGGGTCGGTTAAGGTTTTAAACCCGTTTGGTAGCGGTGTGCTCTCGTCACCTTCAATAAAGTGCAACTTAGAAAAGTTATCGCAGCAAATTTTAAAACAACCGCTGTTATTAGGTGAGCCAAATTATTTAAGTGTAAAAGAAGCGCAAGCCGTTGATTGGAATAACCTCGAACTACTATCTGCTATAGACCCTACACTCAAGTTAGATGGAGTGTTAGACGAGCAAGAAATAAAGCTACTTATTAGCAAAGAACCCGATAATTACTTTTTCCAAGAAAAACCTTCTTTTAGCAGTGCACCATTTTGGCATGACGGGCAATTAATCTCCAAGCCAGTGGTGTTTAGGTGTTATGCATTAACCACTGAAAATGGCGTAGAAGTACTTCCTTCAGCACTGTGTTTTTCGAACGAAAAAAGTAACAACCCAAGAGTATCTGGTTGGATCAAAGATACATGGATAAATACAGCCGATAGAGTTGATTTAGGCGAGCATAATCCACCGGTGCCAATTAGAAAAAGAATGGATGTAACGCTACTCGAAGGGGTTATTTCGAGCCGTACGGCTGAGCACCTTTTTTGGTTGGGCCGATACTTAGAACGCTGCGAAAACACCATACGTATATTGCGTATTTTTATAGACAAGTACACCGAATTTTCTGTTTACCCAGATTCAATACGAAAAAGTATAGTTGCACGGCTTTCTAATGCCATTAGGTCGCAATATATTGTTTATCCCTATATAGAACCTGATTTAAAACTAGATGGAATTGATGTAAATCTGTCTAAAGAAACTGCCTTTCAACTCCTTGCAGACGAGCAATGCGCTGGCAGTATTATTAATACATTAAAGTACATTGCTAATGCGTCGGTGCAAATTCAAGAATTACTATCTCATGATAGCCGCCGAATAATTGATGATATTAATGAGCAAATTAAAGTATTTAAAAATGTAAATATTAATATCCCAACGCGTGCAATGCAAAGCAGCCTAGATAGAGTTATAGGCTCAATTATGGCTTTTAATGGCTCGATTACAGATTGTATGCCAAATAGTAACGGCTGGTTTTTACTCGAAATGGGCAGAAGAGTAGAGCGGAGCTTACAAATAACATCACTAAGTGCGGCTTTATTAACCAAAGAGTTAGACGAGCCCGAAGAGCTTGGCTTACTTGAAGCAGTGCTAAGTTGCCAAGTTAGTTTAGTTACGCATAAGCGCCGATACAGAATGTATCAAACCATTGGTACAGGGCTTGAGTTATTACTTTTAGATGCTGAATACCCACGTTCTTTATTATTTCAGTTAGAGGAAATTAATAAGTTGTGTAAGCATTTACCCACAAAACGCAGACAAGGCGTAATTGCGGCACACGAAAAAGCAATTTTACTGTCTAAAACAAGTTGCTATGTAACTGAGAAAGATTACCTACAAAAAAGTGAAAATGGGCAACGTAACCAGTTAATCGAATTTAACCATAATACGCGTATGAACTTAGATACATTTTGTGATGTATTATTACTACAGTATTTTTCTCATACCCAAACGGCAAATAAATTGAACTGGACTAATATTGAGCAAGCTCAATCGTGAAATATAAAATAAAGCACTCGACTACATACAACTATTCAGACTTTGTTAGTTTGTGTCAAAACCAAGCGCGATTAACGCCAAAAACGAATCGCGGGCAAATATGCCACAGTAGTCGTGTAGAAATTGAACCTACACCGACTTACTTACAAACATTTACTGATTATTTTAATAATCAGGTAACAGCGTTTGAAATAGCAATACAGCATAAAAAACTTAAAGTAACGATGATCAGCGAGGTAGAACTGTTAGTCGGCGCTAATAGCAATTTAGAGAGTGTTGATATTGCTTGGCGAAAAGTACGTGATTTATTGGTTAAACCAAATACGGCGGAATTATTAAAAACGTCTGAATTTGTACTACCTTCACAGCTTATTCCAATAGATAAAGGAATTAAGGAATACGCATTAATTTCGTTTGATGCACACAAAAATATAATTTCTGCATGCAAAGATTTAATGGCACGGATTTTTCATGAATTTCATTATGATCCTGGTTTTACAACAATTAGTACGCCTTTGAGCACTGTTTTTGCACAAAAAAGGGGCGTTTGCCAAGACTTTGCACACTTTGCGCTTGCATGCTTACGCAGCGTGGGGTTAGCAGGTCGATACGTAAGTGGGTACATAGAAACCATGCCGCCAGAAGGCGAAGAAAAGCTAGAAGGTGCAGATGCAACTCATGCATGGTTTGCGGTATTTGTGCCAAACTTTGGTTGGGTTGATTTTGATCCAACAAATAATGTTTTACCACGCGATCAGCATATTACTCTAGCCGTAGGGCGAGACTTTTCTGACGTAACTCCTTTAAAAGGAGTGGTATTTGGTGGCGGTAGTCAATTGCTTGATGTAGCGGTTGATATGATTCGAATGGAATAGCAGTTTAACTACGTCATATATGATGATGGATAAGGTGAAAGAGTGTATGAAAATTGATTGGAAAGCGTACCAAACAAAAGGTTTCTTTGATGAATTAATTGATGCACAAGGAAACGTTAGATCGCATGGAACACAATTAGCACAATTTTTTGCTAATTTATCAGCAGAAGAATTAGTAAAAGCCAGAGCGGTTGCTGATTTAGCAATTAAAGAAATGGGTATTACTTTCACGGTTTACAACGAAGGTAATATGATTGATAGAGCCTGGCCGTTTGATATTATACCGCGTACCATTGGCAAAAAAGAATGGCAAAGCGTAGAGGTTGGTTTAAAGCAACGTGTTGAAGCGCTTAACCTTTTTATAGATGATTTATACCACGACCAAAAAATAATAAAAGATGGTGTTTTTCCAAAAGGGTTACTAGAAAAATCAGTTAACTTTCGCCAGCAATGTGTGGGAATAAATCCGCCAAATAAAATATGGGCGCATATCTGTGGCTCAGATTTAGTACGCGATGGTAGCGGTACAATGTATGTGCTTGAGGATAACCTGCGTGTTCCTTCAGGTGTATCTTATATGCTTGAAAATCGCTCTGTAATGAAGCGTGTATTCCCTGAATTATTTGAGCAAGTGTCTATTTTACCTGTTGATGATTACCCCTCACAATTATTTGATATGCTAGCGGCAATGTCGGCTCGTCCACAAGATAAACCAGAAGTTGTGGTACTTACGCCTGGGGTATTTAACTCAGCTTACTTTGAACATTGTTATCTTGCCCAAGAAATGGGTTGCGAACTGGTAGAAGGACGGGACTTAGTTGTTGAAAAAGATGATTGTGTATACATGAGAACAATCACAGGGCTACAACGAGTTGATGTTATTTATCGTCGTATTGATGATTTATTTTTAGACCCAGAAGCCTTTTTACCAGAATCACAACTGGGCGTTCCTGGTTTAATGCGTGCTTGGTCTAAAGGCAACGTTGCTTTGGTTAATGCACCAGGTGCAGGTGTTGCTGATGACAAAGTAGTTTACGCCTATGTACCTGAGATGATTAAGTACTACTTAGGTGAAGAAGCTAAACTTGCAAATGTCCCAACGTTCAAATGTTTAGATCCGAAAGAATGCGACCATGTGATTAAAAATATCGATAAGCTTGTTGTTAAACCTGCAAATGAATCTGGCGGATATGGATTATTAATTGGTCCTAAATCGACGAAAAAAGAACAAGAAGCGTGTATTGCTCAAATTAAAGCGGACCCACGAAATTGGGTAGCTCAACCAACATTAGATTTATCAACAGTACCAACATTTGATGGTAATAAACCAGATGGGCGACATACCGATTTAAGACCGTTTATTTTATCATCAGGTAAAGATACGCAAGTTACCACTGGTGGATTAACGCGTGTTGCTATGGTTAAAGGCTCTTTGGTGGTTAATTCATCACAAGGTGGTGGCAGTAAAGATACTTGGATTGTTGACGAAGAGGCTAAATAATATGTTATCAAGAGTAGGCGAAACTTTATATTGGGTATCTCGATACATTGAGCGCGCGGAAAATGTGGCTCGTTTAATCAACGTTAACAATTTACTGATGATGGACTTACCCAAAGGCGTATGTACCGGCTGGGAGCCATTAATTGATATTATTGGTGTGCGTAAAGCGTATTCAGAAAACCATACTGATTTTACTGAACAAAAAGCATTAAGGTATTTACTTGTTGGTAGTGATAACAGCTCGTCAATTTTAAACTCTATTACTTCGGCACGAGAAAGCGCGCGTACAATTCGCGATGTAATACCGCGAGATGTATGGGAAGAAATTAACTCTCTTTATTATTATGTAAAAGATAATCAAAAAGAAGGGATAACAAAGCGCGGACGTTTTGATTATTTAAAAAAGATTATAGATTCAGCCCATCAAATATTTGGGGCGTTAGATGCCACAATTAATCATGATCAGGGCTATGTTTTTATCCGCTTTGGTTCGATTATAGAGCGCGCAGATATGACATCGCGAATTTTAGATATTCGCTCTGCTACGTTAATTACTAATGAAGAAGAAGTGAAGCCGTTTGATAATATTCAGTGGATCAGTTTATTGCGTTCGTTAAGTGCTTATCAAATGTATCGCCAAGAAATGGGCGTTAGAGTACAGCGTGCTGATGTAATAGAATTTGTGATGCACAGCAAAGTATTCCCACGATCTATTTTATTTTGTATGAATGAATTAAAAGCATTGGTTTTACCTTTGCCAAACTCAACAGAAATTATTAAATCAATTGATGATGCAATTGTTGAGTTAGAAAATAAAGACGTACGAGTACTTAAAAATGGTCTGTTGCATGACTTTATCGATGAAATACAAATAGACTTAGCTGGAATACATAACGGACTGGCCGAAACGTATTTTTTAAAACAAGCAGAATAATAAAAACTGTATATTGTTAAATGACTGCTTAGTCTTAAGCGGTCATTTTTTTGCTTAAATTTATTTATAATAATTTTAAAACCTGCATAATTAATCTTTACTTCCTCATCCGTTGGTATCGCAATGAAAATCATCTCGACTAATATCTCTAAAATTAAAACTCTTATTCATAATGGTAAAGAGGTGAAAACGGGAATATTCAAAACGCCAACTAACGAACCTGTTGTTATTGAAAAGCTAAATATTATAGGGGATGAGCAAGCTGATTTAGTTAATCACGGCGGGGTTGATAAAGCGGTTTACGCGTGTTCGCACAATCATTATGATTATTGGAAACAAACCCTCGAGAATGATGATTTGGCAGTAGGTGCCTTTGGCGAAAACTTCACGATTTCTGACCTTGATGAAGCGAATATACACATAGGTGACCATATTCGAATTGGTACTGCATTACTTGAAGTAAGCCAGCCTCGTGTGCCTTGTTTTAAATTAGCTATCGCCCTTAATAATAAAAACAGCCTTAAACTGTTTACGCAGCATTACTGCACTGGCGTGTATTTTAGGGTACTAGAGCAGGGCGTTGCAAAAACGGGTGATAGTGTTGTTATCGAGAAGAAAGCCTCGCACGACATATCAGTAAAAAAACTGTTCCAGGCTTTTTTTGATAAAAAATATCCAGATTATGAAAGTGTATTATTAGCAGCACTCGAATTGCCGGAGCTTGCTCTTGAGTGGCAAACTAAAATTAAAAAGAAGCTTTGTATTAAAAATGAACTAAGTTAAGCGTAAATTGTTATTTATAGAGGAGCTAGTAAAAAAGATAAAACCTGCTATACCTAATGTGATAAATACTATAATTATTATAGTGTTATTAATAAACTGTTGGGTTAGTAGCTAAAATAGGTGTCGTATATGAATATCTCCAGAAAACTGATGCTTATTGTGATTTTAACAGCTGCAGAGGTAAGTATTACTGTTTACTCAGCTTTTGAAATAGCTAAAGGGGCCAAGTTTCACCAACTTAATTTTCTTCACTTAAAATATACTCATCAACTTACTAAGTCAGTTAAAAAAATAGAAAATGATCTCCCCATAGATATAAATACCATTGAGTCAGATATATTGTTAATTAGGCAGCAACCAATTGACTGTATTGAAGAAATAAATCCATTAAATTATGCTGTTATGAAATTTATTAACACAGAGCAAACTTTAACAATTTGTGAAAAAGATATAGAAATTGCGGATAAAACACTACTGTCAGTTACTCAGTATGAAAAAGGTGAACTCAGTAGAGCTGATTTTTTACTAAACCTTAATGTTGCACTTGTCAGCTTTAACAAACACTCTGAGATGTTTGAAGAACCAATCAGAAAAACAGTATCGTTTATACTAATGACGTTAATTCCACTTGTTATCGTCATATCTTTTTTTAATATTATTTTTATAAGTTACCTTTCTCGTACTATATCCAGCTCTATTCGAAATCTTACCCTGCTCTTATCAAGTAAACCCGAAAGCAATATTAACCTAGATGATGAGCTTGATATAAAAACGTCGGGTGAATTAAAAGCACTCGTTATCGCGGCCAGGCAGCGGATTAAAAATGATCTTTTAAATATTGAAAACAGTATTGAACTCAAAGAGATTATAAATAGCCAAACAGCCTCCCTGCAGCAAGCAAATGACGAACTTGCACAGTTTGCTTATCGAGCTTCTCATGACCTGAAATCACCGTTGTCAGGGGCTAAATCCCTAGCGCATTTTGTTATTGAAGATATAAAAGCAGGAGATACTGAAGAGGCAAGTCGAAATGCATTGGTTATCTATCAACAAATGGAAAAGTTAGAGACACTTGTTGTTGATATTTTACTATTAGCTAAAGCTGAAATTGGTAGTGAAGATAGATATGTAATTGATTTTAATCAGTTGATTATTGATATGAAAGAGCGACTCACTTGGCTTATGAAAGACAACCCTTGTAAGCTCGAGACAACAATTAATCTATCAGTACCTATAAAGTCAGAAAAAGCGCGTTTTGCTCAAATTATTGAAAACTTAATTTCAAACGGGTTGAAGTATTACGACAGAAATAAAGACTCCCCTTATGTCCGCTGTAATATTTTTAATGAACAAGAGACGTTTTTTATTACTGTTACAGATAACGGAATGGGAATACCACAAAAGCATCAAGGTGAAGTGTTTGATATGTTTAAGCGATTTCATGCACAGACGAGTACGGGCTCTGGTTTAGGGATGGCGTTGGTTAAAAAACATATTGAGTACTTAAACGGTGAAATATCACTGCAAAGCTCTGATAAAGGCACAACATTTAAAATAGTAATACCATTGGATAAGCTAATATGACAAAAATTAAACCCCCTATATTAATTGTCGATGACAACGAAGTTGACCGGTATATTCTTAAAAGGCTAATAAAAGAAGCCAAGTTAGACCTTACAATTTTTGAAAAAAAAGATGGTCAAGAAGCATTAGAATTTTTAGAAAATTATGAATCTAATAGAATAAAGTACCCTGATGGATTTCCTCCAATTCTTATATTTTTAGACATTAATATGCCAAAAGTTAATGGCATTCAATTTTTAGAGAAGTTCTCTAAACTCAGAAAAATGATAGAGATAAGCTCGTGTGTAGTTATGATGTTTAGCTCATCTGAAAGAGAAGAAGAAAAAAAGATTATAATGTCACACGACTTTGTAAAAGGTTACCTTGTAAAAGGAAGTTTTCAGGCAGCAGAGTTAAAAGAAAAAGTCATGGCTGTTATTGGTCAGCATTTAGATAAATACAGCTGATGTGCATGTATTTTAAGTTTTAACCTATTAGGCTGTGCCAATTGAAGAGCCTTTAGTTTGAGTATGTGGCTCAAACCAAAGGTTTTTAGCTTAAAGTTATATAGGTGTCTGATTTAAGCTTCAATTTTACAGAGGCTCAAAATAACCTATTTATTTAAGGATGATTTTTTACAATAGTCATCGAGTATCAAGTTAATCTCGTTTGCAGGCATAGGTTTTGAAAATAGAAAACCTTGCAAGTAGTCTATGTTTAGTTTTTTACATAGCTGATGTTGGGCTTTCGTTTCGATTCCTTCAGCTACCACAAAAAAATCTAATTTTTTTAGCATTAAAGATAAACTCTCGATTATTTTTAATCGCTTATTATTTTCTCCATCCAACGACTGCATGCTTTTGTCTAATTTTACTATATCAATAGGGTAAGATATTAGATGAGATATGGATGAGTACCCCATACCAAAATCGTCCAAAGCAATCCTAAATCCCTTGTTAGACAAAGAAGTTAATATCTCAATCACTTCTTTACTATTTTCCATAAAAGCTGTTTCTGTTATTTCAAGAATAATACTGTTGGTTTTTAAGTTGTATGTTTTGACTGTCTCTAATAAATAGCTCTCTAAAATCTCTTTTTGTAGCTGAATAGGTGAAATATTGATAGATAGTGTTAAGGGAGTTTCATAGCTTTGCTGCCATAAAGATAACTGCTCTAAAGCGCTCGCAATTATCCATTTTCCAAGAGGGGCTATTAATCGGCACTCTTCAGCAATAGGAATAAATTCATCAGGAGTATAATGAATGGTTGTATCTGGCCAACGGATAAGGGCTTCGACACCTGTCATTATTTGTGTTTTTGAACAATAAACAGGTTGATAAAATAGCCTAAAGTTTTTTTCCTCTATATGCTCTTTTATACTATTTTGAATATCCACTCGGCGACTAAATTCGTACTGATATTGCTCTTTGTAAAAGCTAATTCTACTTTTACCACTTTGCTTTGAGCGATACATTGCAATGTCAGCACATTTTAGCAGTTCATGAGATTCAGTCGCATCGTTTGGGTATAAAGCACTTCCTATACTAACACTGCAATTTAAAGTTCTACCTTCATGCAAAAAGGGTTTAGACACTTCAGCTAGTATTCTATTTGCTATCATACCTATTTGATTAATATTGCAAATTCCACCTATTATAACTGCAAATTCATCACCACCTAATCGAGCAAATCCTTCATTTTGTCTCAGGCAACTATGAATTCTTTCTACTGTTTGTATTAAAATTTCGTCGCCGACACTATGGCCAAGCGTATCATTAATATTTTTAAAGTTATCTAAATCTAAAGCAAGTAACGCCACGCAGTTTTTAGCACGTTTATTGTTAGCTATCATTACTTTTAGTATTTCTTCAAAATGATATCGATTAGACAAACCAGTAAGCTGATCCCGTTCTGCCATATGCTTTACAGCAAGATAACTGTTGTGCATACGTTGTTCTGCCTCGAAGCGTTTTTTGGCATATATAAGTGCTTTATTTAAACTGCTTCCTGTTATATCTCCTTTAGGTAAAAAATCTTGAGCACCGGCTTCTATACACTCAATTGCCAAGGTTGAATTTTCTGAAGAGCTGATCATGATAATTGCGGTATTACCGAGTTTAGGTTTTTTGCGCATTTCAATTAGCATTTCAATACCGTCTTCTTTGGGCATATTATAATCGAGTAAAATTATGTCAAAGTGGTTGTTTTCAATTACTTTTAACCCTTCGCAAACGCATGTTACTTCAGTGATGTTATGAAGTTGAGAGCCATCAGAAATAAGCATTTTTTTAATTAATTTGCGATCAACTAAGTCATCATCAACAATTAAAATATTCATACGTTCCTTCTAAGAGCAGCATCAACATGATGCTCGTTTATAATTGATAATTTCATAGTTAAAATTTTGGCCAATAAATAGTGAATGTACTGCCAAGCTTTCCACCGGAGGCTACTTCAATTTTTCCCCTGTAATTAATAATGAGCTTATTGGCAATGCAGAGTCCAATGCCGCTACCTTCAACGTCATCTCGAGATTGTAATGTTTGAAATAACTTAAATATGAGTGAAAAATATTTAGGGTCAATTCCAGGGCCATTATCTTTTATTTCAATAATGTAATATTGATTAGAGGGGATAAGTGAAATGTCGATAACCGAGTGCTCTTTATTGTTATGTTTTATTGCATTACTAATAAGATTTTGAAAAACAGTTTTAAAAGGGATCAGTGGTATATCGAGTACTTCGTTATTGGCATGTATATCAACAGTGACAGCTTGTGGAACTTCTAAAATTTTTTCTATATCTTGGTAAAGACTTTCTAAAGATATGTTTGCACGAGTTGAATCACAGCTATTTATTCTCGAGTAGCTTAGTAAATCTTCTAGGAGTACTTGCATTCTATTAGCTCTGCTGAGCACAAGCTGAAAATTTTCTAGGTGCTCTTGAGGGAGTAAATCTTTGCAATCATCATAAACCCATTCTAATAAACGTTTTATAGCATTTAATGGTGACTTGAGATCGTGTGAAGCAATACTGGTAAATTCATCAAGTTCATCGCTCATTTTTTGTAATTTTTTAATTAAGCGATCTTTTTCAGTTTCGTCTTTTTTGTTTTGCTCGCAAATTGTTGAATTATACTTAGCACTGTTTATTTTATCTAATAAGTTTTTACGTTGGACTAACTGATTTACAAAGTTTTTTTGTAAACTATTTAAAATTGATTTTTCTTTTTCTGTAAGTAGTGAATCACTTGCTCGCTCGAATATCAACCATCCAAACTTAAGGTTTGAGGGCAATATAATAGGCGATATAACTCTAAATATTTTAAGGTCATGCTCAATAATCGATTCATTAAAAATATCATCAGCTAGTTGCTCTTCAGCTACTGCTATTTCTGAACCTGATTTATATAGCTCAACGACACCTGAAGGCTGATTAGCAACAATAGAAAATGAGCTCGCATCAAAAATGTTTAAAATTAGCTCAGCAATGTTTTTTATGTTTGTTTGAATGTCATTATCAAGAGAAGTTGTTAATTGCTGCTCATCTATTAATGATACACCTTCTATATAACTCTCTACATTGGGCATTCAAACTCCTACAACAGTATTAAATATGCCTCATTAAAATGAGATGCAACAAATGATTAACTTATTGTAGTTGATTATTTTGAATGCGTTGAATAATTTGCATTATAAATAGACTTCAAATTAGGGTTTTACCTTATTATAGTCAGCAGGTTATGAATCAATTTTAAAATAAGGCAAAACTCAATATGGGTGTGAAATTTGTAACTTAATAAATAACTATTATTTAGGGTAGTGGTATTACTAAAGATCAACATGCCCAAGTAAAAACAGCATATTTAATCGCTCATTTGTACAATTGTTTGCGCTACGCTAAATAAGGTTTTATGCGTATCCATTGCTTGTTTTTGTAGCTGTTTATGGGCTTGCTCTTCGGTGAGCTTTAACTGCTCAATAAGTATGTACTTGGCTTGGTGAATTACCTTTTGCTCACTAATAACTTTTTTAGCGTCAAGTAACGCTTGGTTTATTTGTTTTATATGCTGGCTTTGCTCGATAATTAAATCATACATAGTTTTATTACTGTTGAGCTTATCGGCCGCTATATTTTGGTTTACTTCTGGCTCTGGTTGCTTAATGGCTAATTGGCCAAAAGTAGGGGCTATGTGTTGCTCTGCCATATTGTTAAGTACTTGCTTATTTGTATTTAAACTACGTTGAGCAAAGGCTATTTGCATTGCTGCGGTATCAATTAATTGATCTGCTATATTTTGTTCAATTTTGTGCATTATATCTATGCGCGTAGTGGTTACTTCGTACCATACTTCGCTTAGTTGCGAGAGCGGTTGAGCATTCTCGTCATCGAGTTTTTGCAGTAAACTTCTAAGTTGCTCTACCTGATTATTAACCTGATGTGTTGTTAGTGTGGCAAAGCATTTTAAAAGGTGCGCATCGGCGTACTCATTAAAAAAGTCAAAGCTGTGGTTTTGCTCTTGTTCAAAATGCGCGAGTTGTTGTTTTTGCTCAGTGGTAAATTTACTCGCTGCAAATGCTTGTGCACCACAGGCGCGCTCTTGTCCTGCGTACTCTTTACCTTGCATAAAATTGAAAAATGCGACTAACAAACGCGTTATTTTAGGATCGCTTGCGCCATCTGCTGCCTCTAAAATAATATTGAGTAAACTAGCAATTAACTGAGTGAATGACTGCGTAGCATGCACTGCACTAATGTTTTGTTGTGCTATTTGATTGCGTAGTTCGGGCAATGCGTCAAGTGTTTGCAGGCTATAGGTAATTAAATTAAATAACCGAGTATGACCAGTATCGGCGTTGTCGTTTATAAATGTTTGTTTAAGAGAATCATAAAATGCAGTTTGTGCGCTGCTGCTTAAAGGGATTTGTTCTTGTAATTGGGTTTTAAATCGCTCGCGATTTGAGGCCAAAAAGATATTACTCATTGCACGTTCTTTTTGTAACTGATGTACAAAATCGCCTAACTTAGTAAGCGAGGCACAACTGTTTTGTAATTGCTTTAGCGCGTGTATTTCTTGATACTTAGCCGCTAATAAAAACTGTTTTGTGAGAGGGTTGCTTGTCGCCATTGGTATTATTCCACACTTTTTTGTTTTTAAAGTGCAACCACTGTTCCAATCATTAATAAATTTCATCATTGAATTTAAAATCAAGCTAATACAATTGCTTAAAGTATTATTTTTATTTGTCACTGTGTTTCTATAATTTAACTTGCCATTACTTTTAACTTATTTGGTGCATTTAAGTATGTTATTGCACACAACTTGAACCCAAATTAAAAACAAAAAAAGCGCCTACTCCTGGGGAGGTAGTAAGCGCGAAAAGTGCATTATTCATTTTACGTCATGCGTTAACATTTACACTGTTTAGTAACTCAGGACTAATAGCCATTTTATGATTTATTACTTCACCAATCATAATTAGGGTAGGGCCTTGAAGGTTGTGTTTAGCATGCTCATTTACTATTTTCTCAAGCGTACTGGTAATTACTTTTTGCTTAGTACTAGTGGCATTCTCTATTAGTGCGATGGGTGTATTACTTGGCCAGCCCACTGATTGCAAACCGCAGCTTAGCGTTTGTAAGCGCGAAAGCCCCATATAAACCACTAAAGTGGGGTTGTTGTTTGCAGGCATAAACGCGTAATTTTGCCAATGAGGTTGCTTGTTAGGATCGGCAAACTGCGCTGTTAAAAATGTAACACTACGCGCTACATCGCGTGCAGTGAGCGGAATACCCGTATAAGCGGACGTAGCACAAGCCGTTGTCACACCCGGAACAATAGCAAAATTAATATTATGCTCACTAAGCGCATCGGCTTCTTCGTTAATACGTGCAAATATACTCGGATCGCCGCCTTTTAAACGCACTACGTTTAAGCCTTGTTGTGCGTATTTAACCAGTAGTTCGCAAATGTTAGCTTGGGTCATCGAATGTTTACCCGCACGTTTACCTACAAATACTCGCTGTGCTTTTTTAGGAAGCGTTTTTAATAAATCATCGCTTACTAACCAATCGTATAAAACAACATCGGCGGTATTAATTAAACGCTGCGCTTTTACTGTAATTAGCTCTGCGTCTCCTGGGCCCGCACCAATTATATAAACGTTGCCGCTTTTGACGCTGCGACTATTTGAGCTCGTTAACTTAGCAACAAGCTTATTTAGCCACACGTTTTCAATACCCGAAAAATAAGACAATACACTCATACTATTCCCCTAAGCCACAGCTGTTGTAACTTTTGGTTCAGAGCTTATAAATACACTTCCATCTTCAATTTTTGCATTAAAAACCGGTAAGTGTATTGCTTCTGCTTCTAAACATTCGCCTGTTTCTAGGCAAAAGTGTTGCTTATATAAAGGCGATGCGACAACTAATTTATTGTCGATTGAGCCAATAATACCACGTGATAATACATTAGCTTTGCCAATTGGGTCGTAGTTACTAATAGCAAACACAGCCGTTGGATTTTGTGGAATGTAAAAAATAGCCACTTGCTGATTATTAACTAATGCACATACGCCGCTATTAGCCACTAGGTTGTCGATTGTTCCAATATTATGCCAAGACATCAGCTTGCTCCTCTTCAACTTCAATTACTGGAATACGGTTTTGTGTATTACGTTGCTCACGTTTTTCGGCTTCTGTAGCAGGGCGAATTTGGTTACGCTCTTGCACAAATAGAATGTTGTCGTCGGTTTCGGGGCTATTAACAAACTGGCGGAATCGTTTGGCAGCATCTGGATTTTCAATTGCTTTTTTCCACTCACACGCATAGGTTTGTGTAATTAATTCCATTTGCGCTTCTAACTCGTCGCAAATACCTAAGCTGTCGTCAATAACTACGCTTTTAAGGTAGTCTAAACCGCCTTCAAGATTTTCCATCCATACCGATGTACGCTGTAATTTGTCAGCCGTTTTAATGTAAAACATAATTACACGGTCAATGTATTTAATCAGTGTTGGTGTGTCTAAATCGGTCGCAAATAAATCAGCATGGCGAGGGCGCATACCGCCATTACCACACACGTATAAGTTCCAGCCGTTTTCGGTGGCTATAATGCCAATATCTTTACTTTGTGCTTCGGCGCATTCGCGGGTACAACCCGATACCGCCATTTTAAATTTATGCGGTGCACGTAACCCTTTGTAGCGGTTTTCAATTTCAATTGCGTGTCCAACGCTGTCTTGCACACCATAACGACACCACGTAATACCCACACACGATTTAACGGTTCTGAGTGACTTACCATAGGCATGACCGGTCTCAAATCCGGCTTCTATAAGTCGCTCCCAAATAACAGGAAGCTCTTCTAAGCGCGCACCAAATAAATCAATACGTTGACCGCCAGTTACTTTGCAGTACAGGTTAAAGTCTTTGGCTACTTGTCCAATTACAATGAGTTTGTCGGGCGTTATTTCGCCACCCGCAATACGCGGTACCACAGAGTACGAGCCATCTTTTTGCATGTTTGCTAGGTACGTATCGTTAGTGTCTTGTAAGCCAACATGAGCGGGTTCTAAAATGAAGTCGTTCCATGTTGAGGCTAAAATAGAGCCAATGGCAGGTTTACATATTTCACAGCCATGACCGCTACCCTGTTTAGTTAGTAAGTCATCAAAGCTTTTAATGCTTTCTACTTTTACCATGTGCAGTAGTTCTTGGCGTGAATACGCAAAGTGCTCACATACATGGTTGTTTACTTCAACTCCACGACTTGCTAATTCGTTATCAACAACTGATTTTAATAATGCCGCACAACCACCACAGCCGCTTGCTGCTTTAGTACATGATTTTACCGAGGCTAAATCGCATGAGCCGCCATCAATTGCACCTACAATGTCGCCTTTACTCACATTGTGACACGAACAAATAGTGGCGGTGTCGGGTAGGGCACTGCCCGATAACGACGGCGCGCCGCCGCTGTCTGGTAAAATTAAACACTCAGGGTTTTCTGGTAAGTCCATGTCGTTAAGCATGTACTGTAATAAAGTATCGTAATCGCTGGTATCGCCAACAAGTACAGCGCCCAGTAATTTATCGCCTTTTTCACTTAGTATGATTTTTTTATAACAGCCGCGAATAGCATCTTGATATATAAGTTCTTTACAGTCTGGCGTTTTTGCATGAGCGTCGCCAATTGAGCCTACTTCTACGCCTAACAACTTAAGTTTAGTACTCATATCAGCACCTAAAAACTCAAGCTCGCCACCACTTAACTGGCTCGCTGCAACGCGCGCCATGTTGTAACCTGGTGCAACTAAACCAAATAGTTTTTTGTCCCACAGGGCACATTCACCAATGGCTAAAATATCAGGATCTGACGTTTGGCATTGGTTATTAATAATAATACCGCCGCGTTCACCAAGCTCTAAATCAGCAATTTTCCCTAGCTGATCATACGGGCGAATACCGGCAGAGAATAAAATTAGGTCTGTTTCTAAAAATGTTTCGTCCGAAAAATTTAATCTAAAGCGTCTGGTTTCGCCTTTTACTATTTCGCTGGTTGCCTTTGATGTATGTACCGTTACGCCAAGTTTTTCTATTTTATTTTTTAGTAGCGTACCGCCTTGCCCATCAAGTTGAACAGCCATAAGCTGCGGTGCAAACTCAACTACGTGGGTATCAAGCCCCAGTTGCTTAATGGCATTTGCAGCTTCAAGCCCCAACAAACCACCGCCAATAACAACACCGCTTTTACTTACAGAGGCACTGGCTTTTATTTGTTCTAAATCTTCTAATGTGCGATACACCAAACAATGAGGTTGGTCGTTACCTTTTATAGGCGGCACAAACGGAAACGAACCTGTCGCGAGTATCAGTTTGTCGTATGGGTATTGCTCACCGGTTAATGTGGTCACTATTTTTGCTGTTCTATCAATGCCTTCAACCCACTGGCTGGTATGCACATTAATATTAAGCTGTTTGTAGTTGTCGTGAGTGGTAAGTGCTAAATCGGCGGCTGTTTTGCCATCAAATACACTTGATAAGTACACGCGATCGTATGCAAGATTTGCTTCTCCGCAAAGTACAGTAATGTCTGCGTTGGCATCGCTTTGGCGCATTTGCTCAACAAAGTGGTGTCCGACCATACCATTACCAATAATGAGTATTTTTTGCGAGGTTTGCATAGGGCATTCCTTAAAGTGACGGTTTAAATACAATTAACAAAAAAGCCCGCCACAAATACGCATTATGCATAACTGTGTGCGGGCTTCTTTGCCGATGGTTGCTAATAGCTATTGTGCTAACAACCTAAATTTTTGCCGTAAGTAAAACGGGCTTGTTAATAGAATGTTTGCAAAAATACAGCCAGTTTTTTAAGTTATTGTTTAAATAGTATTAAATGTGTTTTTAGAGTGAGGATAAAACCTGTTTTGTTATATGTTGGTGCGCGCCTGGCACTAAGAGGGTGCAAGTATTGTCATTGTATTGTGCATTATCAGTCAATAAAACACCCATTATCATTCATTGTGTATTGCGTTAAATTTAACCCATGAAATATGCACACGAATTACGAGCAAAATGACTAACACAAACTCAATAGATGCTTCCCCTTTTCATGAAGGCGAGCTGGCAATACAAGACAAACTCGGTAAACGAAAAATAATGGCAACATTTAGCAAACGTGGCGTGCGCTCATTTATGCCAGAGCAGCATAGAAAGTTTGTGGCTCAAAAGGTTACGTCGTTTATTCAGTTTTTATTTGAAAAGTTTGAAGCTAAGCCAAAAACAAAAAAGCCTAAAATCAGTTAAGTGATTTTAGGCTTTTTGGTGCAGGTTATTAAATTTATTTTAAAATAACCACAGGCACATCGCTGTTCTCGAGCATTTTAATGGTGTTACTGCCCACAAAAAACTGCCTTAGTTTAGAGTGCCCAAATGCACCCATTACAATTAGTTCTACATTATTTTGTTCTTTATATTGCATTAACGAGTCAAAAATATTGCCCTCTAAAAAGCTTGCCGACACTTCAAAGTCCATACTGATAAGCTTGTGCTGTGCGTTAACAAATTTTTCTTCAAGGTCTTTTTCGTTATTTTTAATACTCACTAAATGACAATGCAAACCATGTAACAAGCCGCCATCAATCACTTGTTGTAGCGCTTTGTCGGCTGTTTCGCGGCCGTCGTACGCAATCATAAATGATTTAGGCTGTTTAAATGTTTCAGGAATAAGCAAAATAGGTTGTGTTGCATTGCGCACTAAGGTTTCTATATGTGAGCCCAGCACCGCGAAGCTATTACTATGTCCAGCACCATTTTGGCCAATAACAATAAGGCGTGTATCGTCTTTTAAGTCTATAACGGTATCGAGCAAATCACCGTGGCGCTTAATTAGTTCAAAATTAGTAACACCTGCCGATTTAGCATGCTCACTTACTGAATTTAATAATTCGTCAGCCATTTTTAAACTTACTTTGCAGCGTTGTTCGTCAAGCTTAGTCATTTCATCAAGAAGTGTTGACTGTGCACCAAGCCCAATACTACCAGAGTAGTCGCCGATATTAGTTTGCTGCGTTTTTTCAATTGTATGCACAAAGCTAATTGGTTTATTTAGCTTTTTTGAAGCCCAAATAGCAGCATCGGTTACATTTTTAGTAATGGCTGAGCCATCTACATAGGTAATTATTTTAGTCATTGCATTCTCCTTAATGTCCGCCAAGTAGTTTTTCGACTTCTTCAGGGTTGTTATGCACACCAAATTTATCAATTACAGTTTCGGTTGCGCTATTCATACCAATAATACTAACCGTTGCGCCTTCACGCCTAAATTTAATAACCACCTTGTCGAGTGACGATACACCAGTTATATCCCAAAAATGTGCATGGGTTAAATCAATTACCACGTTAGAAACCGCATTTTTAAAATCGAACGATGCAATAAATTGCTCAGCTGAGGCAAAAAATACTTGGCCAACGACTTCATAGGTTATTTTATCGTTGCTTTCATCATGCTTGGTTTTAACCACCATAAAGCGACCAATTTTATTGGCAAAAAACAACGTAGCTAACAACACACCAACTAAAACGCCAATGGCTAGGTTATGCGTGGCAACAACCACAATAACGGTGGAAATCATCACTACATTTGATGAAAGCGGGTTCTTTTTTAAATCCTTAACAGATGTCCACGAAAACGTACCAATCGATACCATAATCATTACCGCAACTAAGGCTGCCATAGGAATTAACTGCAGCCATTCATCTAAAAACACCACCATGATGATTAAAAATGAGCCTGCAATAAAGGTAGAAAGCCTGCCGCGACCACCCGATTTAACATTAATAATTGATTGCCCAATCATAGCGCAACCCGCCATACCACCAAATAAGCCTGCGCCAATATTAGCAATACCTTGGCCCTTACATTCTTTATTACGATCGCTCGTTGTATCAGTTAAGTCATCAACAATAGTGGCGGTCATCATTGACTCAAGTAAGCCCACAACAGCAAGACCAATTGAATACGGTAAAACAATTTGCAGTGTTTCGAGTGTTAGGGGGACATCGGGCCATAAGAATATAGGTAGAGTGTCTGGTAGTTCGCCCATGTCGCCAACGGTTCTTATATCAAGACCCAAAAATATTGAAACCAGTGTAATAACAACAATACACACTAAAGGAGAGGGAAATATTTTGCCAATAGTTGGAATATACGGAAATAAGTAAATAATACCTAAGCCCGCTGCGGTCATCGCATAAACATGCCAAGTAACATTAGTCAGCTCAGGTAACTGCGCCATAAATATTAAAATCGCCAGCGCATTTACAAACCCTGTTACAACAGAGCGCGATACAAAGCGCATTAATTCACCGAGCTTTAAAAAGCCTGCAAATATTTGTAGTACACCAGTGAGTAAGGTAGCAACCAGTAAGTATTCCAAACCATGGTCTTTAACCAGCGTTACCATTAACAGTGCCATTGCACCGGTAGCCGCCGATATCATGCCAGGACGTCCGCCTACAAAGGCAATAATAACCGCAATACAAAATGAGGCGTATAAACCTACTTTTGGATCAACACCGGCAATAATAGAAAAGGCAATCGCTTCAGGTATTAGGGCAAGCGCCACAACAATACCAGCAAGCACATCGCCACGAACATTAGAGAGCCAATCTCTTTTTACGTGATCAAACATGTAATAAACCTAATTAGTTAGTTTCCCAAAGTATAGGGGAGTATTTTATTTAAATAACAGTGATTCTCGCGCAGGCGGCGATTAAGGTTGCACGTAACGTGCTGATGAAAAAGGGGAGTGGTTGCCTAGGGCGGCGTAAGTTTCAAGAAAAAAGCTCCTTTTGATTAGTTTATATTAATAATGCGGACGAATTATAAACATCACATATATATTAGCAATATGTTATTTGGCCTTAAAGACCAAACATTAATTTAATTATGCATTTGCTTATTTAAAACTCAAATGTAAAACCAAACTCTCTTAGTTTTTCGTATACGTTTATATCAAAACGGTACAAAGTAGCAGCTCGGTGAGCTACGTTGGTTTGTTTTTCTTTGCAGTTTATTAGTAAGTTCATTTTTTGGAACTTACGTCTAAAGTTAGGCTTATCGAGTGATTTATTTAAAGTCGACTCGTAAATTCCTTGTAGCTCAAGCAAGGTAAACTTTTCAGGGAGCAGGCTAAAACCAATCGGCTCGAGCCTTACTTTATAGCGTAAGTAATCTAAGCCACTTTTTAAAATGTCGGCGTGGTCAAACATTAAAGGGAGAACGTTATTTACATCAAACCATTCACATTCTAAAGCATTGTCGCCGCTCACAAGATTGGTTTCTTCAAAGCGTACGAGCGAATAGTAAACAATGGTTATAATACGTCTAGCAGGGTAGCGGTCAACGTTACCAAAGGCACCTAACTGATCTAAATAAAGGTTTTCAACACCGGTCGTACTTTTAACAACACGCAGAGCTGCTAACTAATGGTGACTTTGAAGCCGGTCTTGATTCATGGCAATCACGAGGCAGTGCTACTATTTCACTTGAAACAACCCAAGCTCACAGCGGGCAAAACCTATAATGTATCTGCGTGGGTTAAGTTATCTGACGATAACACAGCGGTATCGCCAGGAATTAAACTTACACTGCAAATTGAGCATGCGAGCACTGAATACCTCGAGCTAACCACTGTTACAAACGTAGTTGCAGGCGATTGGGTAAAGCTTTCGGGCACTTATACCCATTCAATAACAACCGAGGAAAGTGCGGCTTTACTTTATGTGGAGTCAAACGAACTGACTGCTGATTTTCATGCAGACGACGTATCGGTCATTTTGGTAGAACAATAAACCAAACTAAAAGTAATTAACCCCACATTTGATAGTCTGTATTTTTATACAGACTATCAAATGTGGGGTTTCATAAAAAGAAGTGCACTATGCTTTTATATTAGTAATGAGTAACGCTTTAAAGCGACATATACCGTCATTATAAATACATTAGCACGATAACGCCGGTGCGTGAAAAGCTATATTAGTTTGACTCAAATGACGAAAGTTTCTTTTGAACGTTATTTCGCAATACATCGTCTATGTACTCATTAAATGCCTTATTACCGGTTATCACGGGGTTTCGTTGATCAGATTTACGATTTTTTAATGTATTAATTTGATTAATTAGATCATGTGAAAACGGGTGGTTTGAGATACTTCCATCAACATCGTTTTTGTTTGCAATTTTTTGAAAATAATTTAAAGAGTGCAAATAAGTTTGATTTGCTTCTTTAGTATCCGGTAAACCGGTACCTCCCCAAAGTGCAACTGTATGAGGTATGCCATTATCTGTAACAGGTATTATCAAAGACAACCCACCAGGCGTATGTCCTGGTGTAGCAAGTACAGTTAAATTAGTTTTACCTAAACTTATTTTTTCGCCATCGATAACTTGGGTGTAAGTGCTAGGTAATGGTATTTCGGTAGAAAAGTTACCGAAAGGATCAGTTAATACAGGTGCATTTGGATTATGGATGTAGTCCCACTCATTTTTTCTCATTAAAATTTTAGCGCCATAATGTGATTCAAAGTAGTGAGCGCCGCCATAATGGTCGCTGTGGCCGTGAGTAACTATTACGTATTTAATATCTTCAGGATTTAAGCCTAACTCTTTTAGTCCAGGAACAATCACATGTTTGGCATCGTGCGGAGTCCACATGGTATCGATTAAAATAATGCCCTCAGTTGTAGTGATAACAAAAGTGCCTACGCTGATATATCCTACAAAATAAAGGTTATCAAATAGCTGAGTGGGTTCAACAACAGTGGTATTGAACAAATCACTAGAGGTTAGCGAGGAAGGTAATTTATTTAATCTAGTACTTATTTTATCTTCACTCAATTTTGTAATATTACCGTTATTTGATGTTGTGCAGCCGCTCAGTAAGTAAGTTATTACTGTAATCGAGAAAATGCCTAAAAATGTTTTTTTCATATTTTACACCTTAGTTAATTAGGCATATTAAAAGCCCAAGTAATAAACTTTAGTACGCCGTTTATTTAATTATTAAATACAGGGTATGAACTCAAAATTAAAATTTAATGGATAAAACAACCTTAGCCTTTGTTTGTTTAGAGATCGAGTTTGTTATCTTTATTCTAAATGAGAGATGCGAAAGCATTAGTCATTTTGTAAATGAGGGTTTGAATAACGATAGAAGCGAATATATCGTTATTCATTGTATTTAAAATAGCTCTAGGTTACTTACTATCCTAGGCGTTTATATCATTGACTCGGTTAATTATGATATTAATTAAAAAAGCACATAAAATAACGGCAGGTATTGCATTGGCAACACTGTCGTAAACTACATGAAAAAATGTTGCACCAGCCATAATAACTAACAAACCACTTGCAGCTATAATGCTTAGTTTTTTTATCCAAATAGCAACAGCACCTGCAAGTTCACTTGCACCAATAAAATAGCCAAACCAAGCAGGTAAACCCATGAGTGCAAAAGATAAGTGCATTTGCTCAACTCCTGCTAGTTTTGCAGAGCCTGCAGCTATAAAGGCAAGTGTTGTTAATCCTAGTGATGTATACATAAAAATTCTTTTTACTTTTGTGCTCATGTTATTCCCAACTTTAATAAGAGTGATTTAAGCAGATGCTTAGCTTTTGACGTTAGAATAATCACAGTTCTTATTAATTAATATTGAATGTTTTTTTATAAGACATAAACTTTAGCTTTACATGTTTGGCGTAAATTATGAAATTAGAACAGCTTAGTATGTTTGTTACTGTTGCTCAGGTTGGATCATTGAGTGAAGCAAGTGCTCTTTTACACAAAACTCAACCAGCTATAAGCCAAGGTATTAAGCAACTAGAAAATACCCTTAACTTTGCCTTATTTAGTCGTAATGGTTATCGGTTAGAGCTTACCAGTGCAGGAAAAACTATGTTTCATAAGGCTATGAAATTGCTAGATGATGCAGCACAACTTAAACAAGTTGCACACCACATAGCACAGGGGAACGAGGTAAGTATAACGATTGCAATTGAAGCATCATTTAATTTAAAAGGTATTTTACCATTACTAAAAAATATGCAAAATCAGTTCCCTGAAACTCAAATAATAATCAGGCAAGAGTACATAACAGGTGCAATTGAAGCCTTACTTGATGGCGGTGCCGATCTGTGTATAACACCAACAATGGAATTTTCTGCACAAGAAGAGAAAATTGAAAAGCATTTGTTAAATAGCGGCTCATTAATCAATGTAGCTTCCCCTTTGTTGTTAAAGCGAAATCCAAACCTAAGGCAAGCCACTGATTTGTTGAACGAATACCAAATAATTGTGCAGGACTCAGGCACTGGTTCAAAAAACATAGAGTGGGGTGTACAGCAAGGTCAGCGACGATGGTATGTAAATGACTTTCCAACTAAAAAAATGCTTATCGAAAGTGCAATGGGTTGGGGCAAATTACCAGGTTATTTAGCTGATGAAGGTATTGCAAATAATACTCTGAAAATGCTGTCACTTAGTGATGTGCAAAATATAACGCCTCTAAAATATTACATTATTAAGAAAAGGGGAGAAGTGTTGGGACCTGTAGGAGAGGCCGTGTGGGAGCAATTTAAAAACTATCAGATATAACAATTACATATATGTGAAAAACGTATTTAAGTGTTTATATTGAGGTAATTTTGCAGCTTGTAAAATTAACGAAGGATTGGTTGTTGCATCAACCGGTTGTAGGGCTTTGATTGACTCTACATCGCCACTGTCGGCAACGACCGTGGTTACTTTTTTGAGTTGTTCTAACAAGTTCATAATGATGTACGCCTCGGCTTTAAAACCGAGGCGATGTCCTTATACGTAGCGGTTAACAATATTCTCAAGCAGCTCTTGTCGGCCAGAAACTTGCTTAGGATAGATGTCGTTTTCGTGTACTAACGCAGCAAGGCTCTCAAGTGATTGTTCACCTTTTAAAATGCTTTGGCCTAGGTCTTCTTTCCAACCTGCGTAACGTTTTTCTACAAAGTCAGAAAGCTCGCCGCCTTCAATCATTGCTGCTCCATTGAGTAATGCTTTTGCCATCGTATCCATACCACCAATGTGACCGATGAATAAATCATCGCGTTCACACGATTGACGACGAAGTTTAGTATCAAAGTTAAAGCCACCGGTTGTAAAACTGCCATTCTTTATAATTTCGTAAACGACAAGTGTGCACTCAGCTACATCGTTAGGGAATTGATCTGTATCCCATCCGTTTTGCATATCACCACGGTTAGCATCAATACTACCCATAATACCTTTAGCGCAAGCAACGGCAATTTCGTGGTGGAAGCTATGACCTGCAAGTGTTGCGTGGTTTGCTTCAATGTTTACTTTAATTTTGTCTTGTAAGGCGTGCTTGTGTAAAAAGCCTGCAACCGTTGGTGTATCGTAATCGTACTGGTGCTTAGTTGGCTCTTGTGGTTTTGGCTCAATTAATAATGTGCCTTTAAAACCAATTTTTTTCTTGTGTTCTACAACCATTTTCAAAAAGCGTGCGTACTGCTCGCTTTCTTGCGCAAGGTCTGTATTTAGTAGTGTGTCGTAACCTTCACGACCACCCCAAAGTACGTAGTTTTCGCCGCCTAAACGATGCGTAATTTCCATTGCATGTTTAACTTGCGCTGCTGCATATGCATACGTATTAGGATTAGGGTTTGTTGCACCACCGGCACAAAAACGTTTGTTTGAGAACAAGTTAGCAGTACCCCACAGTGGCTTTAACCAGTGCGCTGCATTTCTTTTTAGATAATGTTAGCTATGTGCGTTACGTAATCGAGGCTTTCTTGTAGTGTTTTGCCTTCAGGGGCAATATCAACATCATGAAAAATATTTGTATTTAAGTTTTTACACGAAACCAAAGGCAAAGAGCTTGAACAAATGAAAGGGTAAATATTACCCCTTTAATAAGCGCCAAAACTATTGTAATAGTTTGGCGCTTATTTTATTTATTTTCATATCTACAATGAAAAAGAGTGCTTATATTCATTTTTATTTTTCTATAAAAGACTCCTAATAGATAAAGTTATATTTAGGAGTCATTAATTTTCTAACTTGCACCGCAATAGTACCTTACATAAATTATGCTGGCTAAGTGGCCTTAATAATAGTTACCCTATTTGTATGGTTGTTTTAGCAAATTTAAGAGGTTGTAATTTAGGTTTTGCAAAACAATAAGCAAATGTCAGTGGACCTACTCTGCCAATCAGCATAAGTAAAATTATTATTAGCTGGCTTGGCATACTTAAATTACTAGTAAAATCACGAGATAGCCCTACAGTGCTCAATGCCGAAATTACTTCAAAAGTAATATCTAAAAGAGACGCTTGCTCGATTTTACTCATAATCATGATGCTTAAAAAAGCCGTAAATAAGTATAAAATTACAACACTCAATGCTTTTATCACAAGTTTGTCGCTTAGCTCTCTGTTAAATATGGTTACCTGTGGTTTTTGGCGTAAATAACTATACATAGCAAGTAGTAAAATAACAAAAGTTCCTATTTTAATGCCGCTTGCTGTACTTACCGAACCGCCACCTATTACCATTAATAACAATGTAAGCAATGTCGAGTCGGAACTGAGCTGGCTAATAGGTAAAGTATTAAAGCCTGCAGTACGTGGTGTAACTGCTTGAAACCAAGCAGCAATTACTTGCTCGTTAATAGGTAGGTTGGCAAGTGTGGCTGGATTTGAATATTCAAATAAAAAAATAAGCAAAAATGCACTGCAATTTATTACAGCACTTGCAATTAATACAATACGTGTATTAGTTGCTAATTTATGCCAGCGACGTTGTTGATATATATCTATTAAAACGGTAAACCCTAAGCCACCGATTATAAATAATGCACTGATAATAAGATTAACAGATACATCACTTTTAAAAGCCATTAAGCTATTACTATCGAGTGCAAACCCGGCATTGTTAAAAGCCGAAATAGTATAAAATAGACTTTGATAGGCGCTACCCGCAATACCATAGTCATCTACCCAGCTAATAAAAAGTAAGCAAAATGCTATAGTCTGAATTATTAGCGAGTAAGTTATTACACATCTAGCTACATGGATCACTCCATTTAAATCGCTTGTATCGAATGCTTGGCTTGCAAGTAAACGTTGTTTTAATCCTAAGTTTTTACCAATACTTAAAAATGAAATAACGGCTACGGTCATAAAGCCGATTCCTCCAATTTGAATAAGTACCATAACAACACATTGCCCAAATGTGGTTAGCGCAGTACCTGTATCAATAACAACTAGGCCTGTAACTGTAACCGCAGAGGATGCAGTAAAAAAAGCTTGAATAAAGCTAAGCGATTCAGCACTTGCAAAAGGTAATAGTAATAAGCAAGTGCCTAAAATAATGAGAGCAAAAAAACCAGCAGTTAAAATTAAAGGGGGGTTAACAGGCCTTTTGAAATTTTTTAAACGGCGATTAAATTGCTTTGGAAGTACGTGTGCTTGCCAGTTAATCATAAAGCTTTAAACCGTTTGGTGAGTTTTGTTAGGTAATGTTTAGAGCCCAGTAATACAAGGCTATCACCATGGCGTAACTCGGTGTCGAGTGTTAGGTCTGTATTAAAATTATCATCTCGGCGTAAGGTGAGCGGTTTTATATCTGAGTTACGGTCTTTTAAAAGCCAGCCAATATTGCGCCCTGATAAATGTAAATCTATGGCAAGCTCAACAATAAATGTAGATTGTGTAAGCGCAAAGTACTGGTTAACCATAGGGTAGTTAAGTGCATGTGCTACTCTGATACCCATTTCTTCTTCGGGGTGAATAATACGAGATACGCCAAGTTTACTTAAAATTTGATGGTGACTTTTAGAGCACGCCTTAACCCATATTTGTTTAACACCAAGATTTTTTAAGTGCAGCACGCATAAAATACTGGCTTCTATATTTTCACCAATTGCAACTAATACGGCTTGGCAGCTGGTTAAGTCGAGTCGAGCAAGCTGTGTTTCATCACTAGCATCTAAAATGACAGTGTAATTTAACTGATTAGCAAACGTGTTAATGGTGTTTTCGCTTATATCGGCTGCGCAAACGTGATGCCCCTGATTAGCAAGCTCAAGCGAGGCGGTAACACCAAAACTACCTAATCCAATTACTGCAAACTGTGCCATGTGTGTTCCTATTAAAAAAATACGACATAGCAAAGACTATGGAATTTTAAAAAAGAGTCACCCCATATCAATTAAGCTTTATAAACATTTAACACTACAGCCAAAAATCTTTATAAAAACTTTATACACAACGTATTAAAAAGCAGTAACCTATAAAAAGAGAATTTTATGGGAGTGCACAAATGGGTATTAATAAATGGCTTAAGCCGCTTTTATTAACAACAATTGCGCCTATTTTTATTGTGCTGGCTATTTTTCCAGTTCGAGAGTGGCTAACGACCACCGACATTGTGATGTTGCAATTACTTTGGGTGGCATGGGTTGCGGTGCGTCAAAATGCCGCCTTAGCGGGGATTACAACGTTAGTTAGTGTGGCATGTACCGACTGGTTTTTTGTACTGCCGTACTTTACATTTCATATCGAAAAAATTGAATACTTAGTCACTTTTACTGTCATGCTTATAGTTGGCTTGATGATAAGCAAATTGGCGGGCGAGCTAAGTAAAAACGTTCGTGATACCCAGTTACATGCCAGTAATACACGATGTTTATATGAGTTAGCTAAGGCGCTTAATGGGCTTGATGATATAAACGCTCAGCGCCAAGTATTTACAACCTCGATTAAAAACCATCTAGGTATTACACTTCGTTGGAACAATAATACAATGGATAATGGAGAGTACTTCAATATCGAACAAAACACACAATGGGGCGGCTTTAGTTCAGATGCCGAACTTAGTCCTGAAAACCGTGCATTTATAGATACGGCACTGTCTTTGTTGTTTCAGGTCCACGAAAACTCAAATCTTAGAAACCAGTCTGCATCGATGAAAGTACAAGCAGAGTTAGAACGTGCTAAAAACGCATTGCTGCGTAGTTTATCTCATGATCTACGCACGCCTTTAGCTACTATTATGGGCTCATCAAGCATGTTAGCTGACGAAAATATTGAGCTGAGTAAGGCATCAATTACAGAACAAGCAAAAAATATTTATGAGCAAAGTGAAATCTTAAATCAGCATTTTAATAAAGTGATGGAGCTTAGCCGGGTAAATAAAATAGGAGAGCAGCTAGCATGGCAAGCTATAAACGTACATACACTTGTTACTGAGGCTAAAGCACGCAGGCAGCAGCAATTAAGTGGTTTTAACTTAGTGTTAGTCTTTGATAAAGCTACTTGTTGTATAGGTGATATAACACTTTTAGAAATCGCGCTTGCGAATATATTCGAAAACGCGGCACGTTACGGTGATGGAGTGGCGACAGTGGACTTTAATACTGAGCGAATTGCTAATATAACACACTATAAAATAGCCGTAAGCAACCTCATAGTTACTCATCCAAGCAGTTCGGATGAAGGAGTTGGGCTTGGTAGCGTAATTTGCGATGTAGTTGCTCAGTTTCATCAAGGCGAATTTGTATTAGCTATTGATGAGCTGACCCAAGTAGCCACAGCAATACTTAGCTGGAGTGCAAAGAATGATTAATGTATTGGTGCTAGAAGACTCACCTGCATTGCAAAGTTTTTTAAAAACATTACTAGGTGCCAGTGGCTATAACGTATCAATTAGTGCGAAAGGGCTTGATGGTTTTTCATTAATGAGTGAGCAAAGCTTTGACTTAGTGTTACTTGATTTGGGATTGCTTGATATGGATGGACAAGCTTGGTTACTTGAAGTACGACAATGGAGCCAAATACCAATATTAGTGCTTTCGGCTCGCGATGGCGAGGTGGAAAAGGTTACAGCCCTTGATAATGGGGCAAACGATTATATAACCAAACCTTTTAGTGCAAACGAACTTCTGGCAAGAATGCGTGTGCTACTAAGAGTAAATACACAGCCGAGTTTGGCACTGCAATGCGGTAGCATCATTATAGATCCGCATAAGCACACAGTTACGCTTAACAGTAGCGATGTAAAGCTCACTAATAAAGAATATAAAATTTTGCTTATGTTATTTCAAAATAAAGATAAAGTGCTTACTCATAATGCTATTTTAAGTCAGGTATGGGGGGAGCAATACATTAATAGACCTGAGTATATTCGTGTACATGTAGCGCAACTAAGACAAAAGCTTGAAGTAAACCCTGCAAGCCCTATTCATATCTTAACTGAGCCAGCGGTAGGTTATAGATTAGTTGGGTAGGCACTAAAAAATTATCGTCCTAAATTTAGCTATTTAGGACGATAAAGTTACACGTTTTCTAGTTTCGTTCCTTTGGTTTCTGTTACTAAGTAAATAACAAAAAGCACCGATATTAATGCGAAAAATGCATAGAGCGAATATGCGAGTACAAGCCCTCCAGCGGCTAGCAATATGGGAAAGGTAATAGTGACTAAAAAATTAGCCAGCCATTGAGCAAGCCCTGCAACTCCTAAGCCTAATCCTCTCATGCTATTTGGAAATATCTCGCCGAGCATTACCCACATTACGGGACTCCATTAAAGGTTAAAAAAGAATACATATAAGTTGGCCTTTACAAGAAAACCAAAGCATCAAAATCTTGATTCCATACAAAAAATTAGTAATAACCGCTCATGGACATAGCCGAAGTTGATATAAAAGCTGAACATTCAGCTAACCCAATACAAAGCGAATTAAACCTGCTCTACAGAGTAGTGCTCTTTTTATTTCAGTGTGAGATACCCAAGTTAGTAATACTTATATAATGCGGCTTTTTCATGTGGCTGCATTAATCAATAAGCAATTGCTCAATAAGGCAACCTGCTTAATTCAGGAATTTAATATGAATACCTTAAAACGAATTCGCTTTATCATTGCAATGTTTATGAGCATAAGTATTTGTGCGAACGGGCAAGACTCAGCTGAACTTAATGAGCAAGCAAAAGCCACACATAATGTGATTGCAAAAACACAATTATGGCTTGTTAAAGGGGTGTCTGTACTAGATACAAAAATGCCAGTTAATAAATTTTTGGGGATCCCTTATGCACAAGCACCTATTGCTAATTTACGCTGGCAGGGACCTAAAAGTTCGACTCAGTGGCGAGACGTGCTTGATGCAACTCAATATGCCCCTGACTGTATGCAAACCACATTTCCTGGTGATTCGGCGCCCCTAAAAGGCTCATTGAGTGAAGACTGCCTTTACTTAAATATATGGGCACCAGCACAAGATATCACTCAAAAGCGCCCAGTTATGGTGTGGATACACGGTGGAGGCTTTGTCAATGGTGGTTCGTCAGCGGCTATTTATAGTGGTCAGTCGTTTGCCGAATCGGGCGTTGTATTTGTTAGTTTTAACTACAGGTTAGGGCGTTTTGGTTTCTTTGCTCATCCTGGGTTGAGTGAACAAAGCAAAAATACACCGCTTGGAAATTACGGCTTAATGGATCAAATCGAGGCCCTAAAATGGGTTAAAAATAACATTACCCATTTTGGTGGAGACGCTGATAATGTAACACTTTTTGGTGAGTCAGCTGGTGGTCGCTCGGTGAATTTTCATATGTTATCGCCCCAATCTAAAGGGCTTTTTCACAAAGCGATTGTGCAATCAGGGGGTGGTAGAAGTGATTCGACAGAGACGGTCGTATACTTAAATAAAAAAGGCACTAAAGGTAACCCTTCAGCTGAGGATGCTGGCATTCAATTTGCTAGAAGTGTGGGAATTAATACCAATGATATAAAAGCACTCGCAAAACTACGTGCTTTACCTGCAGAAAAGGTATTGAGCGGTTTGAATATGATGAACGCAAATACGCCTACTTACAGCGGGCCTATGATTGACTCATCTATTGTATTAACAAGTGACGAGGAGGGGTTTGCTCAAGCTCTACAAACAAAAGTTCCACTTTTTATTGGCAGTACGGATTTTGAGTGGGGATTTTTAAAAGACTACAATCCGAAAGGTGCTATTGCAATAGCCACAGAAACGCTCGAATCAGTGAACAATAAAGCTCAGTTTACTAAAGCGTATGCGCCATTTGTGCTAGCTAAAAATGGGGAGTTAAATTATCCACTGCTAGGCTCTATGATATTCGGAGATAAGCGTTTTGTAGAACCTGCGCGCTATATTGCAAGCAAAGCGAGTATGAGTGAACAGCCTACATGGCTTTATCGTTTTAATTACGTCCCTAGCCACTTAAAAGGCAAAGTTGATGGCGCATACCATGCCACTGAAATACCTTTTGTATTTAATACTCTTGCGCAAAATCCGTTAACATCGCAAAACGATTTTAAAATTGCCAGTGCAATGCACGCTGCATGGGTAAGGTTTGCTAAATACAGCAACCCGTCACCTAAGCAAGGCATTGCTTGGCCTAATTACAATGCTAAAGATAATAGAATAATTGAATTTAACGAGAACGGAAGTGAGGTAAAACAAGACCCACTTGAGAATCGCTTAAATGAGATAACCAATCTAATTAGCCAATAAACATTTATAGAGCCCGTATATATACGGGCTTTTATTGGCATAAATATTAAATTTTCATAACTAAAATTTATATTTTTAGAGCGTGTTGATATGTGTTTATTAAAAAATTAAACAAAGCATGTTTAGTGCATTTTAAGCATGATATTAGATTTTAATGTATTAACCATTTGGTCCGTCTGTTAGGCTGATTCAGTATGCTAAAGCTGCATATGTGCCATTTAAATTAAACTCAAATACCACACAATAGCATTAAATCAAGGCGCAAACCCTGACCAAAGCGTTGCTGTTTACTTTTTAATTATTACGAAAAATTTCATTGATTCAGTAAAATTGTAGCTAGGTAAGCCGTATTTATTGGGTAGCAGACATGGCCTTAACGATTCAAATACATAGCTTATAGCTTAAAAGGAAAAGTTTAGGAGGCATATTATACAATTTGAATTCAATTGTTTTGATTCTGTGAAAGTTAAATTTCAGCAGCAAATCACCTCCAGATAAAATGTTGCCACTGAAATGTATGTTGTTTGGGTTAAATTTGTTACATATGGCAACCCATCACCTTATTTTACTCAAAATTTGCCACTACTTTCAGCGATAAAGAATGAAATTATTGAATTTAATCAGTTTTGGTAAGCTATCAAAAACGATCAGATAGTTAAGCTTTTAAACGATATAACTAAGTTAGTTAACTAATCGTATATATTAATAAATAAAGCCCATGTTACTAATATCATATGAGCTTATTATTTTAAGGGAACTTGTTTAAATTTTCTCGTATGGCATTCCCACATATTGGATTGCTATTACTTTTTTACCTTCTTCATAATTTAGATGAAAATCAAGGTCGGATGCCATGAATCGTTCAAGCGTTTTAGTCTCGTTTTCATTCATGTTGTCATCATCGTATTCATGCAGCATGTTTGACATCCACCATGAGAATCGCTCGGCGTGCCATACTCTTTTTAATGCTATTTCGGAGTATTTGGCTACCGCATCAGGTTCCTCACCATTGTATGTCTTATTTAGCAATTTGCTGAGGGTGGATACATCAGATGCTGCCAGATTAAGACCTTTAGCGCCTGTAGGTGGTACAATGTGAGCGGCATCGCCAACTAAAAATAAGCGTCCATCTTGCATTGGTTCACATACAAAGCTACGCAGAGGGGCAATACTTTTTTCAATGCTGGGGCCGGTAATCAGCATCTCAGCTACGTCTTCAGGTAAGCGTTTTTTAAGCTCAGTCCAAAATTCATCATCAGACCAATCTTCAATTTTATCAGTTAATGGCACCTGTAAATAATAACGTGAACGGGTTGAAGAGCGCATACTAGCTAAAGCAAAGCCTCGTTTAGTTTTACAGTAAATAAGCTCATCAGCAACGGGGGGAGTATCGCTAAGTAACCCAAGCCAGCCAAAAGGATAAATACGTTCAAATTCGTTACGTTTTTCTTTAGGGATAGATTGTCGAGAAACGCCATGAAAGCCATCGCATCCAGCAATATAATCACAGTCTAATTTATATTCAATACCATTTTGTGTAAACGTTATAAATGGGCAGTTTGAACTTTGCTCATGAATGGCAACATCACTAGACTCATAATAAGTCGTTGCCCCTATGTTTTGGCGCGCTTGCATTAAATCACGGGTAACTTCTGTTTGCCCGTAACACATAACGGTGCTGCCATTTGTAAGTGCCTTTATATCGATTCGATGACGTTGATCATAATGTGCTATTTCAAAGCCATCGTGAATGTGGCCTTCCTTTTTCATTCGCTCATCTACACCAGCTTCTGCTAGTAGACTCACTAATCCTTGTTCTAAAATACCTGCACGAATACGACCTAAAATATATTCGCCTGATGCGCGCTCTATAATTATGTTATCGATCCCCTTTTTAGCTAGAAGTTGACCGAGTAACAATCCAGAGGGCCCAGCGCCAATGATTGCTATTTTAGTTTTTAATGATTGCATTTTTATACTCGTTGAAAACATCGTGTTCTTTTATATTGCTCATTAGTTAATGTTTAAACCATTCACAATTGATGTCATCTGTTGTACTTTTGAGTCAAAGTTAATTTGAGTACACGTGCACATGAATAAAAAAATTCCATTTTATGACCTATACGGAGAGCCGTTTATTCGCCAAGAGCCAGGTGCTGTTCATGTTGAAGATATAGCTTATCGAAGCAGTGAGCTTAAATGGGAGATATCACCACATCGTCATAATAAGTTAGTTCAAATTGTAATTGTTTTTAATAACTCTTGGGCTGCGAGGTTAGATGAAAGAGAGTATCAACTGAATGGGGATTGGGGGGTAATTATTCCGGCTGGTGTTGTACATGGCTTTCATTTTAAACCACGCACACAAGGCTTTGTGATTTCAATAGACGACAGTTTTTTAGTAAGCAATTATGGTGAGACTAGCCTGAATCAATTGTTATTAAAGCCATTAACGGTTGAGTTTGAAAATGCAGCACGTTTAGTGCATTTAAAGCACTACATAGAGCTGCTAATGTATGAAATTAATTATAATGAATTAGGTGCGCCTATTGCCGTTGAGCAATTGCTAAAATTGATATTATTAAATATTTTTAGGCAAAAAAAACACTACTCTTTTGGCAAGTAACGCCCGCAGTCGAGAAACAGAAATAGTCGTTAATTTTAGAAGCTTAATTGAGCTAAATTATACCTCACATATGACTATTCCTGACTACGCTGAGAAGCTACATATATCTACTTCAAAGTTAAACCGTATTTGTAAAAGTTTATTAAATGATTCTCCCAAAGCAATTGCTCATCAACGTCTGATCACTGAGGCAAAGCGACGTTTAATCTATACTACACAAACAATCGACGAAATAGCGCTTCATTTAGGATTTAAAGATAGCGCGTATTTTTGCCGTTTTTTTAAGTTAGCCACTAATACAACCCCAACATTATTCAAGCAACAGTCGAATATTAACTAGCTCGATTAAAGCATGCGCGTATTGTTTTTAATTATTGTTAAAAAACGCGATTGCATTTGGGTAGGCTGCCAGTCTTTTCGTATCGTCAGTCCTATACTACGGTCAGTATCGGGCAGTGTCATCGGGCAGATAGCTAATATTCCTGTTTGTACTTCTATTTCAACTTGCTTGGCTGGTAACAAGGCCGCTCGAGAACTGTTTAATAAAATACCGCGCGCAGCAACTTGCGAGCTGCACTCTATTACATGGCTTGGTGGTGGTAAACCTCGGCTAACAAATATGTTACTAAAAACCTGCCACGCGGGTGTGCTTTTGTTAGGTGCTACCCAATCAAGTTGCTGGAGCTCTTTTGTTGATATTGTTTGGCGGCTTGCCAAAGGGTGTTGAGCATTTACTACAACACAAAGTTGATCTTTAAATAATGGAATTTGTTCAATATCATTATGTTGAGCAGGGATGCGTAATGCACCGACAATGATGTCAATTTCACCATGAAGCAAGTTAGCTAGCTGCTCTTGGTATGGACCATCTATAATACTTAGCTGGGCATCAGGAAATTCATTATTTAAAGTAATAATACTCAATGGCACAATAGCTGAGCGTGCCAATGGTAAGCTACCTACTTTTAGAGCACCATCCATTTGTCCATTAAACTCCCTCATTTCATAAATACCTTGGCGTAATTCAGAGAAAAACAGCTTTGCAAAACGATTTAGCAAGTTTGCCGTCCAAGTAGGTTCAATACCCACGGGTGAACGTACCGCGAGGTCCTTTTTACATAGTTGCTCTAAATCTTTGATGCTGCGGTGTAAGGTGGGTTGCGACAAATTAAGTTTATTGGCTGCAGCGGTGTAGTTTTTCATTTGTACTAAGTGTATGAGTGCTACTAATTGCTTTGAAGTGACAGAGCGATTAAAGGCATCTTGCTTATGTTTATTATTAAAAATAACCCTCGAAAATTCATCCAAATACTCAAATGCACGTTCAACCCGGTTTAGAAAAAATATACCGCTTGGCGTCGGTGTCATCCCCGAGTGGGTCCGAATAAATAGGACTTGATTAAGTTCGTTTTCAAGTTTTTTAATGCCTTGGGTGAGTGCTGACTGGGTTAAGTGAACAGTATTAGCTGCCTTGCTTAACGACATTAAGTTCTTTATATACAAGGCGCTTAACAAATGTCTATTGTTAAAATTCATTTTTATTTAACTCACACATTAATATTTGATTACTACCACTATAGAAAAAACTAATGTCCTTTGACAGCTTTTTAAAGTTCTTTATATAGCTGACTTCAATATACTCATTGCATCAATAGCGTTTAATTATAAATAAGGTAAATAGTATGGCTGTGTGTATTACAGATATAGCGCGCCCTAATAAAGAGATATTAGAAAAATACCAAAATGCTGAAGTTGCAACGGTACATGAGGCACAAGGTCGCGTTGGCTTATTAGCCAGCTATATGAAGCCTATTTATCGCTCTGCTCGTATTGCTGGCAGTGCAGTAACATGTGAAGTGGCTCCTGGCGACAACTGGATGATTCATGTAGCTGTAGAGCAATGTCAGCCAGGTGATGTACTTGTTGTTACACCTACGAGCGGGTGTATTGACGGTTTTTTTGGTGACTTGTTGGCAACTTCATTACAAGCGCGAGGCGTTAAAGGTTTAATTATTGATGGTGGCGTACGCGATATCGCAACACTGACTGAAATGGGCTTCCCGGTTTGGTCTAAAGATGTTTATGCGCAAGGTACAGTTAAAGAAACCATTGCAAATGTCAATGTGCCAGTTGTGTGCGCAGGGGCTTATATAAAACCTGGAGACATCATTGTTGCTGATGATGATGGCGTTGTTGTTGTTGAACAAAGTCGTGGTGAAGAGGTTCATGAAAAAGTCCTGAAACGTGTTGCTAACGAAGAAGACAAGCGAAAGCGTTTAGCTTCGGGTGAGTTAGGTTTGGATATATATGCTATGCGCGAGCGTTTAGCAGCTAAAGGCTTAACTTATATAAAGCAAAGTGAGGATAAGTAAATGCACGCGGCTATTCCTTGCTCAATTATGCGCGGTGGTACCTCTAAAGGGCTTTATTTTTTAGCCAGTGATCTTCCGAGTGATTCCTCAAAGCGCGATGAATTACTGTTACACATAATGGGGTCGCCTGACACAAGGCAAATTGATGGTTTAGGTGGTGCGCATCCTCTCACCAGTAAAGTGGCTATTGTTGAAAAATCAATGCGAGCAAATACTGATGTGGATTACCTTTTTTTACAAGTTGTAGTTGGTAAAGCGGTGGTGAGTGATACACAAAATTGTGGCAATTTACTCGCCGGTGTTGCGCCATTTGCAATTGAGCAGGGCTTAGTGAATGCAAAAGAAAAAACAACCGATGTACGAATTCATATGCTAAATACTGCAGCCTCAGCTGTTGCACGCGTTCAAACTCCTAATGGCAAAGTAAGCTATAAAGGGGAGGCCGTAATCGACGGTGTACCAGGTTCAGCAGCGCCTATCACGCTCGACTTTCTAGATATAGCGGGTGCCAATTGTGGTGCACTTTTTCCTACGGGTAATGCCATAGATGAAATTAATGGGTATTCAATAACCTGTATTGATAACGGCATGCCGGTGGTTATTTTAGATGCTAGCGAGTTTGGTTTAGTGGGTGATGAGTCGCCTAATACACTCGAAGATAATACCGATTTAAAGCAAAAGATTGAAGCTATTCGTTTAATCGCGGCTAAGATGATGAATTTAGGGGATGTAACTAATAAAACGATTCCAAAAATGTCTTTAGTAAGCCCTGCAAAAAATGGTGGGGTAATTAACACTCGAACATTTATACCCCACCGTGTTCATGAGGCTATTGGGGTGTTAGGCAGTGTGAGCGTAGCAAGTGCATGTGTTTTAAAAGGTACAGTAGCCTATAGGCATGCTAACCAAAACTTTATTGATGGGGAGTTTGATATTGTTGTTGAGCATCCAACGGGTCAGTTTACTGTTGAAATGCAGGTATCAGGTATCGCTCAACTGAGCACTTATAAAATACATCGTTCTGCGCTGTTAAGAACCGCGCGCTTATTAATGGTCGGCTCAGCAATGGCTTGATCGACTACTAAAAGATAGTTTCAATAAGACTCTCAGCAGGAGACACACAATGATAATAGACTGCCACGGACATTACACAACAGCGCCAGAGTCATTACAGCTTTTTAGAGCAGCGCAAATTAAAGCATTTGAAGAGGGAAGAGCCCTTCCAGGCGTTCCCTATATTTCGGACGATGAAATTCGCGAAAGTATTGAAAAAAATCAGTTAAAATTACTTGATGAACGCGGCTTAGATATGACTATTTTTTCACCTCGTGCATCGGCTATGGCTCATCACGTAGGTAATGAGGAGGTATCAAAACAATGGACCTCAGCCTGTAACGATTTAATAGCGCGAGTTGTTGACTTATACCCTACGCGTTTTATAGGAGTATGCCAATTACCACAATCGCCGGGAGTACCAATTGAAAATTCAGTTGCTGAGCTAGAGCGCTGTGTTAATGAATTAGGATTTGTTGGTTGTAATTTAAACCCTGACCCTTCTGGTGGTCATTGGACTTCAGCTCCGTTAACCGATCCGAGTTGGTTTCCACTTTATGAAAAAATGGTTGAGCTCGATGTTCCTGCAATGATCCATGTATCGGGCTCATGTAATCCAAATTTTCATGCGACGGGCGCGCATTATATGAATGCTGATACCACCGCATTCATGCAATTTTTACAAGGTGACTTGTTTAACGAGTTTCCTGATTTACGGTTTATTATACCCCATGGTGGTGGAGCGGTGCCTTATCATTGGGGGCGTTATCGTGGATTGGCTGATATGATGAAGCAGCCACCACTTAACGAGCATGTTATGAAAAATGTATATTTTGATACCTGCGTTTATCATCAACCAGGCATAGATTTATTAGTAGACGTTATTGATACCAAAAATATTTTATTTGGCTCTGAAATGATTGGGGCTGTGCGTGGTATTGATCCGCAAACCGGACACTATTTTGATGATACTAAACGTTACATTGACACATTAGAAATATCGGCAGCAGACAAAAAAGCGATTTTTGAAGAGAATGCGCGTCGCGTATACCCACGCTTGGACGTCAAATTAAAAGGGATGGGTTTGTGAGTAAATTTATAATGGATGCCGATTGGCTTCATTGGCATCAATCGCCATCAAAACCTGGTTTTGAGTTACCCGAAGGTGCGGTTGATGCGCATTGTCATGTATTCGGCCCCGGCAATGAGTTTGGTTTTGCGCCCGAGCGTAAATACACACCGTGCGATGCATCAAAACAGCAGCTCTGGGATTTACGCGATTACTTAGGATTTAGTCGAAATGTTATTGTGCAAGCAACCTGTCATGGATCTGACAACAATGCGATGGTAGATGCGCTTTTAGCATCAAATGGTTTAGCACGTGGTATTGCAACTATTAAAGAAGATATTAGCGAAGCCGAGCTTGATAAATTACATGCTGCAGGTGTACGCGGTGTGCGTTTTAATTTTGTAAAGCGCCTAGTTGATGCCTTGCCATTTGACTCGTTAAAACGTATAGCTGATCGTATTGTTAAACGTAATTGGCACATTGTTATCTATTTTGAAAGCCAAGATTTGCCCGAGCTTTATGATTTTTTCACTAGTTTGCCAACGACATTAGTCGTTGACCATATGGGGCGCCCAGATGTTACTAAACCTGTTGAAGGCGAAGACTTTGCGTTGTTTTTACAGTTTATGCGTGAGAATGAAAATGTGTGGTCTAAAGTAAGTTGCCCTGAACGGATCTCTGCTGATGGTCCTGATAAAGGCTACCAAGACGTTGTTCCTTTTGCGCGTAAAGTCGTGGAAAGTTTTCCTGATCGTGTTTTATGGGGCACTGATTGGCCGCACCCAAATATGAAAAGCCACATGCCCGACGATGGTAAATTAGTGGACATGATTCCACTTTTTGCACCTACTGCTGAATTACAGAAAAAGTTATTAATTGATAATCCAATGCGTTTGTATTGGTCGAAATAAGGAATACATATGGCTATTAATAAACCTTACAAAGAGGTGCCAGGTACCATTATATTTGACGCCGATATGGCGCGTTTAGGTTTTCACTTAAATCAATTTTGCATGTCGTTGATGAAAGCGCCAAATCGGAAGAAATTTAAAGCAGGTGAGAAAGTCTACCTTGATGAGTGGCCAATGAGCGAAGCACAAAAAGAAGCGGTCATAGCACGTGATTACAACAGAATGATGAGCCTAGGCGGCAATATTTATTTTCTTGCAAAAATATTTTCTAGCGACGGTATTAGTTTTCAAGCCGCAGCATCAACGATGACGGGGATGACACAAGATGAATACGCGCAAATGATGCTATCAGGGGGTCGTGCACCCGACAGCAGTAATACATTAAAGAAAGGAAGTTAATCATGGCCAAAATAAATGCAGGTGTTGCTACATCACATGTTCCGGCTATTGGGGCTGCTATTGATAATGGCATAACAGATAATGAGTATTGGAAACCATTATTTGAGGGTTATGATTACGCTAAAGAGTGGATAAAAAAGCAAAAACCAGACGTTGTATTATTAGTATATAACGATCATGCAACCGCGTTTGACTCTAATTTAGTTCCTACCTTTGCGATTGCAACGGGTGAAGAGTTTAAGCCAGCCGATGAAGGATGGGGGCCACGTCCTGTGCCAAATGTAAAAGGCTATCCTGAATTTGCTTCACATATTGCTCAATCTGTTATTCAAGACGATTTTGACTTAACTGTCGTCAATACTTTAGATGTTGATCATGGCTTAACGGTCCCGTTATCACTGATGTTTGGTCAGCCTGAAAATTGGCCGTGTAAAGTTATTCCTATTGCAGTAAATGTAGTACTTTATCCAACCCCATCTGGGCAGCGTTGTTACAATTTAGGTAAATCGTTACGTAAAGCTGTAGAAAGTTTTGATGAAGACCTGAATGTACAAATTTGGGGGACGGGCGGCATGAGCCATCAATTACAGGGACCGCGTGCAGGTTTAATTAATAAAGAATTTGATAATGCTTTTTTAGATGACATTGTTGATGATGCTGAAAACTTAGCCCTAAAACCACATCTTGAATACATTAACCTAGCTGGCTCTGAAGGCATTGAGCTTATTATGTGGCTCGTAATGCGTGGTGCGCTCAATGATGAGGTTGAATTAAAGAAGCGTCATTATCATGTACCCGCATCTAATACTGCTGTTGGTCATCTTGTTTTAGAAAATAAATAACCTGGAGAAATTTTATGAAAGTAATTGTTGTTGGACCAGGCGCATTTGGAATTAAGCACCTTGACGGTATTAAAAATATCGACGGTGTTGAAGTGGTAGCACTTGTTGGTCGTACGCTAGAAAAAACTCAAAAAGTGGCTGATGAGTATGGCATTCCACAGGTTTTTACAAGCTTAAATGATGCGCTTAAAATTGACGCAGATGCAGTTATTTTATGTACACCTACTCAGCAACACGCTGCGCAATCTATCCAATGTATGGAAGCGGGTAAGCATGTGCAAGTTGAAATCCCATTAGCAGATAGCTGGGAGAATGCATTAAAGGTAGTTGAGGTACAAAAGCGCACGGGGCTGACTTGTATGGTTGGGCATACTCGGCGCTTTAATCCATCACATCAATGGGTTAATAATAAAATAACGGCTGATGAGTTTAGTATTCAGCAAATGGATGTACAAACGTACTTTTTCCGTCGTAAAAATATCAATGCTAAAGGCGAGGCCCGGTCGTGGACTGATCACCTTTTATGGCACCACGCTGCGCACACTGTGGATTTATTTGCTTATCAAGCAGGCGCTAAAGTGGTTAAAGCGAATGCTATTCAGGGACCAATTCACCCAGAGCTTGGTATTGCTTTAGATATGTCTATTCAATTACTAGCTGAAAATGGTGCAATTTGTACCTTATCATTATCGTTTAACAATGATGGGCCTTTAGGAACATTTTTCCGCTATATTGGTGACACAGGAACATACATAGCACGCTATGATGATTTAGTGGATGGCAAAGAAAATGCGATTGATGTCTCCGCTGTTGATGTATCAATGAATGGTATTGAGCTGCAAGATAGAGAGTTTTTTACTGCTATAAAAGAAGGTCGCGAGCCTAACTCAAGTGTGGAGCAGGTACTTGATTGTTATCGGGTGCTTCACGACTTAGAGCAGCAATTAAATAATCAATAATTAATCGCAAAGGAGGACGTATGAATAAGCGTAAAATTAATGGTCATAGCGTTAATCCAATTGGGTTGGGCTGTATGAACTTGAGCCATGCCTATGGGAGTCCTCCCTCAGATGAAGCTGCAATTAATTTATTACACGCAGCGATTGATTTAGGTGTTGAGCATTTTGATACTGCCGCTTTGTATGGATTTGGTAAAAATGAAGCCCTACTAGGTAAAGCTTTAGCACCACACCGAGATAAAATTTTTTTGGCGAGCAAATGTGGTATGGCGGGCGTTAATGGCAAGCGTGTTATTGATGGGCGTCCACAAACGCTTCGATCAACAATAGAGGCGTCTTTAACTAGTCTAAATACAGAAGTTCTAGATTTATATTACTTACATCGTATGGATAAATCTGTGCCGATTGAGGAGAGTGTTGGCGAGCTCTCGCGCTTAGTTGGTGAAGGAAAAATTAAAGCAATTGGCTTATCTGAGGTATCAGCCGACTCAATAAAGCGAGCAAATAATGTTCATTCGATTGCAGCGGTGCAATCAGAGTATTCGTTATGGACACGTAATCCTGAAATTGCAGTCCTCGAAACATGTAAGCATATAGGGGCTGCTTTTATTGCATTTTCACCATTAGCGAGAGGCTTCTTAACTGAGCAGGTTACCAGTCTAGAGGTACTAGTTGAAGGTGATATTAGACGTGGTATGCCACGCTTTAATGAACCTCATTTTAGCAAAAACAAGCAATTGTTAAGTGCATTAAAATCTATCGCACAAAGCACAAATTTAACACTGGCTCAATTGTGTTTAGCCTGGGTGCTTCATCAAGGTGAGCATGTTCATGTTATCCCTGGCACACAGAATAATGCACATTTAGCCGATAATGTAAGTGCTGAAAAAATTGTACTGTCAGCAGAGCAGTTAACGCAACTATCAGCTTTATTCTCACCGTTCTCAGTTAGTGGTCCGCGTTATCCTGAAGCAACTCAAGCGGAAATAGAAACCGAAGAGTTTTAAATGTAGCAATTAAGGTTTTTCGTTTTGAGCTTATTACTAAATGATTTACTCACCCCGCTATATGCGGGGATTTTAATTGCATTCGCTTTTTTTGGATCATTTATTACCGCCGCATTTGGCGCAGGAGGCGGCTTATTACTACTGCTTTCAATGGCCTCTATACTGCCTATGTCAATTGTTATTCCCGTTCATGGCCTTGTTCAGTTAGGCTCTAATGCGACTCGAGCAATAGCAACGTTTAGATACATTGACCTGAATATGTTGGCTTATTTTTCAGTAGGAGGGCTGTTTGGTGCTGTGCTATCGACTACTGTAGTAACACAAATAGCACTTGAGCCGATGAAAATTGTGTTGGCAATATTTATTTTTTATTTGTTGTGGGGCCCAAAGCCTAAATTTAGTGGCACATCACCAAGCGTGCGCTTTATTGCAGGGTTAAGTACTGCCTTTCTCTCTGTATTTGTTGGCGCTAGCGGCCCAATTGTAAGCAGTTACTTGTATACAAACGAGTATGAAAAATTAAAATTTACGGCAACATTTTCAAGCTGTATGGCACTTCAGCATGTATTAAAAGCGGGAGTTTTTAGTGTTGTTGGATTTGCATTTTTTAATTGGCTGCCTTTAATTTTTTGCATGGTTGTCAGTGGTATGCTCGGAACGTTTATAGGTTTACATGTACTAAATAAGATTCCCACATCTAATTTTAAAAAGGGATTACGACTTATTTTGAGCTTTTTATCTCTGCATTTGATATGGCAAGGTGTCCGTTATTTTTTATAATTAGTAGAGATAATATAAATAATACCCCCTCGCTGTCACTCATTTTCAGCGAAGGGATATTAACAACCTATTTAACCTAAAATCGGGTCAGTTATATTGCTTTAGCTAAGGCAATATGGGAGTCACGCATAATTGCAGAATGCTCAGCTTTGTCGCCTCCTTCTATTTCAATTTGAGCAAGTCGACCTGAGTTTTCAACAACAAGCTTACAACGCTCCCAACGGCGCTCTTTAAAGGCGCTAAGTGCGTGTTCTAACTGAGCATGCTTAGTTAGTTCATCAGCCAGTACAATAGCGTCTTCAATACCTATACATGCACCCGACGCTAAATGAGGTGTCGTTGCATGTACTGCATCGCCAATAAGTACGATTCGGTTTTTATGCCATGCTTCTTTAACTAATAGCCCTTCAAGTGGTCGGTAATCAATTTTTGAGTTTTCATTTAGGTGAGCATGTATTTCTTGTACTACCGGTGCTGGAAATTTGGCTACAAGTGCTTTTAATAAAGGTAAAAAGTCTTTTGGTTCAATATAATTATTTTCAATTTTATCCTCTGTAACAAACATATACATTTCGTTTTTCGACATAGGGTTAACCCCTACTTTAATATGTTCGCCTACCCACATTACCGTGTTATCAATGCCTTCAAGGCGAGGCAGTACGGCTCGCCATACACCTTGGCCTACAAATTTAGGCTTTTCAGCTTCAGGGAATATGATTTGTCGTACTTTTGAGTACAAGCCATCAGCACCAATAATTAGGTCATATGTTTTTGTCGTGCCATCGGTAAAGGTTACTGTTGCCCCATTTTCGTCTTGTTCAATAGATGAAAATGTACAGCCAAGCCTAACATTGGCATTGGTTTGTTTCGTTTTATTTGCCAAAATTTGTGCAAGTGCTGGTCGCATTATAGCGCCCGCTTTTGGAATATTAGCATTAGCCATTAATGGCGTTGGTATATGGGCCAGGTGCAAACCATGTGGGGCATATATATCTAACCCTTCATGGGCACTGCCTTTTGCTAAAAACTCTTCTAAAATTCCAAGTTGTTGAAAAGCTCGAATTGTAGCTCCACCTAAACTGATCCCAGCCCCTTCTGCTCGCCAGTTAGGATCAATTTCTACCAAATCGACAGCAATATTTTTTTTCTCAAGTTCGATGGCTGCCGACATACCTGAGAAGCCACCACCAATTATTAATACATTAGAAATACACGGGTTCATTTTAGAACTCCTTTATTGTTGTTATATCCACCCAAATTTCATTGTGTTGGTGAATATCTAATTCAATGTTTGTTAAGGCCTGATTTTTACATGGCCCTTGTGTGCAAATACCAGTGCTAATTTCGAATAAAGCGCCGTGAGCAGCACAGACTATTTGATCACTTTTTGAATCTAAGTATTCATCTTTTTTCCAAGGTAATGTGGTATCACCGTAGTGAGGACAGATATCTTTATAGCCATAATACTCCCCATTTTTATGAACTATAAAGAGGCTGTCGCGCCCTTGATTAAGAGGGTCAAAGCCTTTAGCTTGACCCTCTGTAATATCGCTTTTATAGGCGATAAATACTTTACTCATGACTACTCTGGTTTACCGGGAGGTGGGCCCATTGGTGCCCACTTTTCGCGGTACTGAAGCAAGAAAGCTTGCGAATTATCAGCACCCGGCATTGCTTCTCGTGCAGTCCATTCATCATCGTGTAAATCCATATCAGCATCATATTCAATGTTGCAGCCAAACGGACTTTTGAAGTACCAAAACCAGTTTGATCCGAATATATGACGACCTGGCCCCCAAAAGCTTTGATAGCCTTTATTAACTAAGGCAGTACCTGCCTGAGAAACTTCTGTTGGTCCGCTCATATGAAAAGTGAAATGCTCAATACCTTGCATGTGTGGCGGGGTATTTATAAAAAATAATGTGTGGTGATCGTTGGTACCGGCAGGGCGCATAAAAGGACCTACATGGGTAAAACGATCCGTAGTAATAAAGCCTAAACGCTGTGCGTAAAAAGCTTCAGCTTTAACGGCATCCGGTACAAAATACACAACATGAGAAAGGCTACGAGGCTTTGCCTTGAAGTCTGTATTAATACCAATATTGTTTACAGCACGGTTGTTTTCACACCCTGGCGCGTTGACTTTTTCTGCTGGTAGATTCTCGAGCGATTGCCGTATGGTCACTTGAAAACCAATAACAAACCCTAAATCGTCAACAGATTCGATACTGCCATCGTCTAAAGTTGTTACTGTTCGGTCTTTTTCAAGCTCTGTTTTTAAAGCATCTATTGTATGCTGATCTTTTACACCGTAAATTGTTTTACGCAGCATTGAACCAGTAGCAAGAGGATTCGGTAATGAGCTGTCATCTGCTTTTTTAATCTCAATACCTGTGCCATCAAGAGCAACAAATCGTGTTTCAGTTTTTTGTGTTAAGCCATAATCTAGTGCGAACTGCTTACAACTCTCGGTGTCTTCAACACCAAAAACAAGCGTATCGGGGCCAATAATATTCATGGTGTGATCCTTATTGTTTTTTTAATTCGTTAAATGTTTCAGCTACCCAATCAGCTATGTACTGACCCGCGTTTGAACTGTTGTCGAAGCTAGAGTGCTGCACACCACCTTCTCGTTCTGTAAAGATTTTTAGCTCACGCTTAGGGCTATTGACTAGTTGCTCAAAGGTGCGCTCGGCCCATTTACGTGGAATTTGCGAATCTTTAGCGCCGTGAGTGACTAAAAATGGCACTTTAATTTTTTCAATTTGACCATCAAGGTGGACGTTTTCAGCAATTTCCATGAAATCATCCATATTTTTTGCACCCCAAACCCATTGCACATGTGCCCAGTAATGAGGTACGGGGAAGTCACCTTCTTTTTCTAAGCGACGTTTTTGAACGTCACGCCAATCGTGGTTTGCACCCCATACACAGCCTAGGGCAAGTCTCGGTTCATTCGCTACCGCACGAGGGCAGTAATAGCCACCTAAAGAGACACCTTCCATGCCAATTAGCTTGCTATCTACTTCATCATGTTGTTCTAACCAATCAACAACAACACTTGCCCAATGCTCAGTGTCAAAACGAGCATGGAAGTCTTGTAGCTTTAACGCTTCACCTGTACCTGGTTGATCTAAAACAAGTGATGAAACGCCACGTTCTGCTAACCATTGTGGTAAACCAACGCGATATTTCATTTCCTTTGATGAATCTAGGCCGTTTATTTGTATAAGAATAGGGGCAGGGCCTTTAACGCCTTTGGCTTTGACATAAAGAGCACTAAGGTGTTTGCCTTCATAAGGAATTTCCACGCGTTCACAGTTTTCGTGACCCAGTTCGATTGATTTTTGAAAAAGCGAAAGTGAACGTTTATACAGCTCTGTTCTTCCCGAGGCGCCATGTGCTTGAATGCGTTCACAGGTTATAAGGTAGGTTGCAGCGCGATTATATTTGTACCCTGCAGAAAGTAGTCTGCCACGTTCTAGATCTTCTTCAGCAAGACCACATAGTTTATCGGCCATTTTAGCCCACGTGTCTCTAAATGCTTGAACGCCTTCTTTATCTGGTGATTTTGCAGCCTCTTGTAAAGGGCCACACATTTCTTCGATTTCGCCAATGCGAGCGCCCATTTCGATAGCTAAATTTACTGATAAATTCCATACATAATTCGTCGGGAAATACTTAAACATAATAACCTCTTAATAAATTAATGTGTTGTGCTCAACTACTTTTCTAGAAATGCGACAGCTCTGACAAAACCTGCTGAGGCATGTTTAATTTTGTAAGGAAAACATGAAACTAAAAAACCACTACTTGGTAGTGATGCTAAGTTTGCTAGCTTTTCCATTTGCCCATAACCAATGTCGCGACCCGCTTTATGGCCTTCCCAAATGATTGATGGGTCGCCGCTTTCTTCGAAACGTTGTTTAGTGAATTTAAAAGGAGCATCCCAGCTCCAAGCGTCGGTACCCACAACTTTTATACCGCGCTCTAAAAGATACAAGGTGGCTTCGCGGCCCATACCAACACCAGCATCAAGGTAACCAGGCTTACCGTAAACAGAGCCTGCACGGGTATTGACTAAAACGATGTCTAACGGCGATAAGGTGTGATTAATTCGGGCTAGCTCTTTTTCAACGTCTAGGGCAGTAATTACATAACCATCAGGGAAATCTCTAAAATCTAATTTAACACCGCGTTGAAAACACCACTCCAAGGGCAACTCATCAATACCAAAGGCTGGTTTTCCACCATCTGTGGTAGAGGCATAGTGCCATGGTGCGTCCATGTGAGTGCCACTATGAGTGGTGATCTCTAAACGTTCAGCCGCCCACGATTCATTTCCTGGGAGTTGATCTTTTTTTAAACCAGGGAACATTGATGACATTTCTGGCCAACCTTGTTGGTGGTCGGTATACTCGATTTTTGGTAATAATGGCGGTGGATCGGTATAGGGGTTATTCTCAAGCGTTACCGATAAATCGATTAATGTGTATTGTGATGGATTAAACATGTGTATTCTCCATTATGGCTTCTTGTTTTATATCTCCAAATATTGACTTGCCCTGCGAATCTAGTACTCGCATATGAACTGTTTCGCCAGATTGTAAAAAGTCTGTTTGTGGTTTGCCTGTGGCAATCATTTCCTTAGCACGTAGCTCTGAGATACAGGCTTGTCCTTTACTAATATCTGCGTTAGAAACAGTACCTGAGCCAAACACGGTGCCCGCTTTAATAGGGCGAGTTTTAGCGACATGGGCAATTAATTCATGAAAACCAAAAAACATCTCTATGCCATCAGGCGCACCAAACCATTTGTCGTTACGGTAAACTTCTAGTGGCAGTGAAATACGACCATTACGCCAGTTTTCACCAAGCTCATCAGGGGTAATAGCAAATGGTGCGAAGCTGGTAGGGCCTTTAGCTTGTACAAAGCCAAAACCTGTTTTCATTTCTCTTGGCCCGAGTGCGCGATAGCTGATGTCGTTAAGCATGACTATTAGACGTATTTTCTCAAGTGCAAACTCTGGACTACTCCCCATTGGGATGTCACCGACCATCACGCCAAATTCGCCCTCAAAATCAAGACCAACTTCGTTACTTGGAGCTGCAATTTTATCATTAGCGCTAAGAAAGCTATCGCCAGCACCTTGATAAACAAGTGGATAAATATCAGCATCTTCGATTGGGTCCAGATGAAATGCTTGCTGCATCAACACGCCATGATTTAAAAAAAGTGAACCGTCTAACCATTGCCAACTACGTGGTAAAGGGGCCATTAATTGAGTGTTACACACTTTATTAATGCCTGTTAGCTCAAGTGCGTTAAGTGCCTCGTAGCGAAGTAAAAGCTTATCTTGTATAGCAGGCCATAAATCTAGTGCCTCTTGGAGCGTGCCGGCTAGGTCGCTAATGTCTACGTAGTCAGTTAGATCCTTTGAGACTAATACAAGCTGACCATCTGGTTTTGAATTATTAATTGTTGCAAATTTCATTGTGTGTCCGCAGATGTTGTTAAACTTTGGTTTAAGTCATATTAATACTTCATTTGCAATTGATGAAATTGAATGTTTAGATAGGTTGTATCAATAATTTTAATACTTAAAAATAATCAAAATTTAAAAATCAGCAGTGGGCCAATGTTATGAGATTTGAGCATTTAGATTTAAATTTACTGGTTGCATTAGATGTTTTACTAGAAGAAAAAAACATAACCAAAAGCGCTAAGAGACTGCATTTATCGCAGTCTGCTATGAGCAGTATTTTGGGTAGAGCACGTGCCTTTTTCGAGGATGACTTGTTGGTGCAAGTTGGTAAAACTATGCAACCGACCCCTTTTGCGCTTGAAGTTCAAGTACCAATTACTGAAGTACTGACAACCATTAGAGGCGGGATTATTGGTAAGCGATTTAATGATCCATTAAAAAGTGAACGTCATTTCAAAATTGTTGCATCGGATTATGTTATTCAAGTTCTGTTTTCTAGTATTTTAACCGAGCTTGCTACGTTAGCTCCATTATTGACGTTTGAGTTTTTATCGCCGTTTTCGCATGAAGTTAATATACTTACCAAAGGAGGAGCCGATTTATTTATAGCACCGGAATCGGTAATGCTTGATGGTTACCCTAGTTCATTACTTATGGTTGATGAACTTGCATGTGTAGTCGATATGGATAACAAGTTAGTTGCTGGTGATGTAATTTCAGCTGAACAAGTTGGCAGTATGGGGCATGTGTCGGTAGGTTTTGCACGAACAAGTCATTTAAGTATTGAAACATGGTTAACGGAGACGATGGGAGGAAGTCGAAAAGTTGATATTATTACAAATGACTTTTCTACTATGATTTATACTTTGAAGGGGACTCAACGCGTAGCTATTTTACCCAAAAAGTTTGCCAATATACACGCACAAAAGCATGGTTTAAAGGTCGTTTCATTTCCCTTTGATACACCCCTTTTAGTTGAATCAATGATGTGGCACCCTACACTTAATAACGACCCTATACACCGGTGGTTAAGAGAAAAAGTAATTTCTACTGCACAAAACTTATAAAAAAGTCGCCTTAATAGGCGACTTATAGTTTTATATAATTAGGTCAGTGCTTTAATTCATACCGATTCAAATCTTGAGCTATTGATATCGTCCCTTTGTATTCACCTTGCACTTGCTTGGTATAAAAGTCGATTTCCTCTGAAGTATCTAACCCTGGCGCCATATGAGTAATGACGAGTTTTTTTACGTCTGCTGCTTTAGCCAGCTCACCGACCTGCTGAGGAGATAAGTGATGCTTTGAAAGGTGCCTATGAATACCTTTAAATTTTTTCTCTGGCATACGAGGATTCGTTTTCTTAATTTGATTAACGGTATGATCAATATCCATCATCTCACTAACTAATAAATCAACGCCGTTTGCGAGTTTTTCTACGGCCTTACTAGGGCCCGTGTCACCAGTGTAAACAGCAGTATAACCATCATCCAGTGTAAACTTAAACGATAAAGCTTGAAACTTGTTCCATTCGTCACTGCCTTTTGGCCAGCTATAATGAGTGTTTCTAATTACATTTAGGGTAAAGTCATCAAATTTAATATCTGAGCCATCTTGAACCTCAATTACTTTAATATTGTTATTTGCAGGAGCTGGAACTTGACCAGGAACACCATAATGACCTAATGCACCGTAAGTCATGTATTTAAAAATACCATCAACGGTTTGCTGAGTACCTGGCGGGCCATATATAACAAGCTCATTATTAGCACTTGTTTGCCACCTTAAGCTAATAATTGCAGGCAAACCACCTGTGTGATCAAAGTGAAGGTGACTTAAAAATATAGCATCCACATCCTTTATATTAAGTCCTGCTTTTGCTAATTGCCCTGCAGTTCCATCACCCGCATCTACTAAATAGGTATTACCATTAACAAGCATCGCATTAGCTGGTTGAGAGTGTTTTGCATTAGGAATAGGGCCTGCCATCGTACCTAGAGTTATCCACTCATTTTTTGTTTCGCTTGCGTTACCGTTAAACGTAAATGCTAAACAGCCTATAGATAGAAATAAATTAAATAAAATACTACTTTTTTTCATTGTGTGTGCTCTCTTAATAGAAGTCATATTTAAATGTAATGCCGTATGTTCTTGGTTTTTCATAGGTTGATACCATGGTGTTGCCACCATTTGCAAATAACTGTGATGTTGCTTTTATCTCTTCGTCAGTTATGTTTCTCACATATGCGAGAATTGACCACTTATCATTTGCTGAAAATAATTGCATAGAAGTGTCTAAGGTAATAACATCTTCAGCACGCTGTGATGGTAAGAAGTCAAAGCCAACCCAACGTTCGTCGCGGTAACGAGCATCAAAAGACACCGATGCCGAATAACCATTATTAAACTCTAAGTAATGGTTAATACTTGCAGTTAAAGAAAGTGATGGCGAGTTTCTGCCTTCCTTACCTGAACAGTTGACATTATATGTGGGCTCCCCATCAGTCATGCTTATTACCGTTGTGTCACAACCAGTCACAACATTTACAGCTTCGTCTGGCGTTTTTTGAAGGTAACTAAACTCTTCAATCTCATTTTTTAGGTATTGAATATTACCTTTGATTCGTGTTGCTTCAGTCAGTTGATAAAGAATATCAACTTCAACGCCTTTAATACTTGATTGACCTATATTTTCAGTAAAGAATGCAGAATTACCATTACCATCAATACCAAAGTGACTTGCCTGTTGATCTTCATAATCCCAAATAAATGCCTCAGCATTGATTTGTAAATAATTATCTAAAAATCTATTTTTAGAACCAAATGTCCATGCATTTATATACTCAGGTAAAAACTCTTCACGACCTGCTGTTGGACTAAACCCTCCTGAACGATAGCCTGTTTCGTAACTAGTGTAGAGTAAATTACTATCAGCAATATCGTATTCTATTGCTGCTCGATACGTTATTTCGTCATTTTCTTGAACACGGTCAATTTGTGTTTGGTTAATGAAAAGCAAGTTTGCACGCAGGTTATCTGGCGCACCAGGAAACAACGGAATTTGGCCATACGGAACAGGACCTCGATTAGCTATAGGAGCTCCTTCTGGCAAATCCGCTGGATCAATAGATGCAATTGTTTCTGCAACAGTTGCACCAACAGGAATAACTGGCGCACCGTCACAATTAGGGATTTCTGGTCCGCCAGGGTAGGCTGGTAAATCTCTAATACATAAATTTAGAAATACATCCGCTTGTCCCTTAAATTCTTTTTTATCTTTGGTCCAACGCACAGCACCAACGAGTCTAAGATCATCAGAGATGTGATATTTACCATGAACAAAAAACGCGGTTGACTTTGTACTGGAGTTTTCAATATCTTGCGTTGATTGCAAGCTGTATTGGTTAAATGAGGCTAGACCATCAACTTTTTCATCAAAGTAAAAGCCACCCATAATTAAATCAAGCGCCCCTACGGTTGTAGAGAAACGAGCTTCTAAACTAGATTGCTGGTGATTTTCTTGATTAATAGCTGCTTGGAAAGCGGGATTATTAAATAAAACGTCAACCGTATTCTCTCTATAAGCCGGAATAATTGTTAGATCACCCAATGATGTTGCAACGTTTAACTCTGCCGACACCCCCATATACTCGTTGTCTATATAAGGGTCATATAGGGGAGTGATAGAAGTAAATGCTGGCGAGGTTATTTGGCCTGTGTAGTATTCAACTGCAGCTGGTGTACCTGGGCCTGTATGAGGAGCTGATACGTTATCTGGAGCAGGATTGAAGTTGTAACCTGGAATATTTTTTGGGTGGTTATTACTTCCTTGGAGAGGGAATCCGTAACTACCTTCAAATGAAGGTGAATTACCATTGCCTTTTGTTGTTGAGTAATCTGCAGTGACGGTAAGGTTTACATCTTCTGAAAACTCACCAAATAAACGTGCGCGGAATGCGGTATCATCTGTTGCCGCTGTACCATCATCGTTGTAGCCGTCATTTTTAGTTTTGCCAATCGCAAAACGAGCTGCCCAGTCATCGCTTATTGGTAAATTGACAGCACCAGAAGCTGTTATTGTTCCATAGTTAGCAGCACCAATAGAAATATTGCCAAATGTCTCACCAAGTTCAGGTTTTGTTGAAATAACATTGATCGCACCCGCTGTTGCATTTCGGCCATAAAGAGTGCCCTGAGGTCCCTTTAAAACCTCTATACGTTCTACATCTAAAAATGATGCCGTTGTGGCTGTTGGGCGCCCTAAAAATACACCGTCAACGTTAAATGCTAAAGCAGCATCTGTGTATGCATTTACAGCAAAGTTACCAACGCCTCTGACAAAAAATACAGTATTAGAGCCGCCACCAGAGACAACATTGAGTGCAGGTGATATTTTATTAAGCCCTGTTGCATCGGTAACACCGATGCGTGATAGTTCTTTACCTGTTGCGGCATCAATAGGTACAGCCACATCTTGTAAACTTTCTGTTTTTCTAAGTGCTGTAACCGTTATTAACTCAATACCACTATCTGCTTTAGGTTCTGTAGTTTTTTCGGCAGTTTGAGCCGAAATAGCTAAAGGTGCTAAACATGCAGTCAGAATACATGAACGTAAATACGATTTGTTCATAGTTCTATCCTTATAATTGTGTGTGTAAAAGCGTTTTACTAATCACTTGTTAATACAAGTGACGAGATTGCGATGTGTGTGCAACGCAAAAGTAAAGATAAAGTAAAAACTGCATATCAAGTTAATTGATTTTTATGATTGAAGTTACCTATTTCATAGATACATGAGAGAACTAGGCACTCTAGCGAGGAAAGGTGATAAAAAAGGTAATTGCAATTAACTATTTATTTACGTGATACATTCTATCTAAATATTAAATTCTACAATTGGAAACTTTCAACACATAGTGGAGCCTTCGGGTTTGTATTTAATGACTCGACAACACACTAAGCAAAACACACAATAATTAAAGGAAGTTTTTATGAATACTATCTCGCCCACTGTGGCTTCTACTAAACACGGTATTATTTTAATTTTAGCGGCTATTATGCCTGTTATGGCAGTCATCTCCCTTGTTCCTGTGCTGCCTATGTTACTTGAAGAGTTTAAGCATATTAGTGGTTATGAGGTTTTAGTGCCTATTGCTATGACTATTCCTGCACTCTGTGTTGCTGTATTCTCTCCAATTGCGGGTTCTCTTTCTGATAAGTTTGGCAGGAAGTCGCTCCTTATTTTTGCTCTGTTAATATACAGCGCTGTTGGGGTATTACCTTATTTCTTGGAAAGTTTATCTCATATAATAGTATCTCGTATTTTTTTAGGTATTACAGAAGCGGTTATTATGACAATTGCTACCGCATTAATTGCTGACTACTTCATAGGAAAAGAAAGACAAAAATGGATTTCTATACAAATAGCGTCAGTGAGCTTAAGTGCTATTTTTCTCATTGCACTTGGCGGTATGTTGGGTGAAGTATTGGGTTCAAGAGGCCCATTTGTTTTATACTTACTTGCCTTGCCTGTTGCTTTGCTGGTTGCTTTAAACTTATTTGAACCTAAAGTAAGAGCAAATGAAGACAAACAACTCACGGGATTCCCTGTAAAAAAAGTACTGCCTCTATTATTTATAACACTATTTGTTGGTATTATTTTTTATTCTATGATTGTAAAACTAGGTGAAGTACTGTCGATTAGTCAGGCAGTGACGCCCGCAATTATTGGCGGAATAGGAGCTTTAGCAAATATAGGTGTTGCATTAGGTGCATTTTGTTACGGAAAAATTAAGCATATCTCAGGGCCACTTTTATTATGTGTTGGTTTTGGTTTAAGTGCCTTTGGTTACTTTGCAACAGCAGTGTCTTCTTCAATTGTAATTTCATCAATAGCTATTTTTATTGGTTGCTTGGGTTTTGGCTCTTTATTACCAACGACTTTAACATGGGTATTAAAGCTACTCCCTGAAAATGTACGTGGTAAAGGAACTGGGATGTGGACGGGTATGTTCTTTTTAGGTCAGTTTACAGCACCTATTGTTGTAACTTTACTTCAAAAAACATTGGACTCTTTGAGTGCTGTGCTTGTGCTAATTGCTATTTGTTGTGCAATTGCATCGCTGGTCGCTGCACTAAAAAGTAAAGGTGCAAGAGATTTAAAGTGTGATGATACAAATAAGGCACCTGTTTGAACATTCAATGGGCCTAAATTCAATCTCTTAACTCCAATGAATAGAGCTTAATTGTTTCAAGCATTGATTTAGCCGCGATAGATAAAGACGTGATAGGTTTAGAAATAACGCCTACACGTCTTGCAATAATAGGGGAATTTATTTCTCTGCATATTACGCCTGCTTCTAATGCTTGCTCTTTGCAAAGTGCAGGTACAACAGCCACTCCTAAATCATTACTCACCATCCTTATAACAGTCGCTAACTGGTGCGCATCAAATGCAGGGTTGAGTGCAATGTTATGCTGCGAGAGAGTGTCTTCAATTAGCCCTCTGACAGAAGAGGGACTTTGCAGAGTAATTAACTCAAACTTTAGTAGCTCCGACCAACTAATACTATGGCACTTAGCAAGCGGATGAAATTGAGGTAAAACCACAATAAATTGATCGTTATACAGCGGATGAAATACTAAGTCACCATTATGTTTAGGCTCAAATGAAATACCGAGTTCCACCAAGTCAGCATTTACCAAGTCAATAACCGTATCAGATAAGACATCGTCCACTGAGAGTTTTATGTTTGGGTACTTTGTATGAAAACGCTTAATTATTTTTGGCAAAATTGAACTGGCAAAAGAGGGCATGGCTGCGATAGATGTATGCCCAAGATCCAGTGCAAATCGCTTTTTCATCTCTCGTTCTGCTGCGTCTATTTGGTTTAATAAGTTTTTAGCGACAGGTAAAAATGCTTTACCTTCTTGGGTGAGTACTAATGTACGTGTTGTGCGAGTTAATAATTTACCGCCCAAGCTCTCTTCTAAATTTTTGATACTTAAACTAAGCGCGGGTTGCGATAAGTGTAATTTAGCTGCGGCTTCTACAAAGCTTAGGCTGGAAGCCACCTGCGTAAATGCCTTCAATTGTTTTATATTCATTTATAAGAAAAACTAATTAATAAAACATAATTATAAAATTAACTATATCTTGCTTTGTTGTCAAACTAATAAACACATTCTTAATTTGGACTTAAACAATGGCTGGATTTAATAAAGTAGTAATTACGTATTCTCAAGCGCTTGAAGGACTTGAAGACGGTATGACCGTTTTAGCTGGTGGCTTTGGCTTATGCGGTATACCAGAGAATTTAATTAAGGAAATACAAAAAAAAGGTACTAAGGGGTTAACGCTTGTGTCGAATAACTGTGGTGTTGATGACTTTGGTTTAGGGTTGCTGCTAGAAAAACGACAAATCAAAAAGATCATTGCGTCTTATGTTGGTGAAAATGCAGAGTTTGAGCGACAAATGATGTCTGGTGAACTGGATGTTGAATTGACACCTCAAGGTACATTAGCCGAAAAAATGCGTGCCGGTGGTGCCGGTATTCCTGCCTTTTTCACCGCAACGGGTTATGGAACTCCAGTTGCACAAGGAAAAGAAGAACGTAACTTTAATGGTAAAACTTACATCTTAGAAGAGTCGATTAAAGGTGATTTTGCCATTGTTAAAGCTTGGAAAGCTGATACATATGGTAATTTAGTTTATCGAAAAACAGCACGTAATTTTAATCCTTTAGTTGCAACAGCTGGCACAGTTACGGTTGTTGAAGTTGAAGAAATTGTTGAAGCAGGGCAATTAGATCCCGATGAAATTCATACCCCTGGGATATATGTGGATCGGGTTATTAAAGGTTCATTTGAAAAACGTATAGAACAACGCACAACTCGTGCTAAACAAGTTCAAGGAGTGTAACAATGGCTTTATCCCGAGAGCAATTAGCAATGCGTGTTGCGCAAGAACTACAAGATGGATACTACGTAAACTTAGGTATTGGTATTCCAACGCTTGTTGCTAACTATGTGCCTGAAGGCATTGAAGTGATGCTTCAATCAGAAAACGGATTGTTAGGTATGGGGCAATTTCCAACAGAAGATGAACTTGATGCTGATTTAATCAATGCAGGCAAACAAACGGTGACTATGGCAACCGGCGCCTCTGTTTTTGATAGTGCAGAGTCGTTTGCCATGATCCGTGGTGGCCATATTGATTTAACTGTATTAGGCGCTTTTGAAGTGGATGTGAATGGTAATATTGCGTCTTACATGATCCCCGGGAAGTTAATTAAAGGAATGGGAGGTGCTATGGACTTAGTGGCGGGTGCCGATAACATTATTGTCACTATGACCCATGCATCAAAGCATGGTGAATCAAAGTTATTAGCAAATTGTACACTGCCACTAACTGGTAAAGGCTGTATTAAAAAAGTGCTAACTGATCTCGCTTTTATGGAAATTAAAGACGGTAAATTTCATTTGTTAGAAAGGGCGCCGAATGTCTCGGTAGAAGATATTCAACGGTTAACAGCAGGTGAGCTTGTTATTCCTGAGCATGTACCCGAAATGGACTTGCCCGAGGTGGTAGCATGAAGGCTGTTATTGTTGCTGCAAAAAGAACCGCAATTGGTGGTTTTGGACAAAGTTTATCAAGCCTATCAGCTATTGAAATAGGTAGTCAGTTACTTAAAACCGTTCTTGATGAAACACCGCAAGTAAAGCCACACATTGAGGAGGTGATTTTAGGGCAGGTGCTAACAGCTGGTTGTGGCCAAAATCCAGCAAGGCAGACAGCACTTAATGCCGGACTACCTATTAATGTGTCTGCTTTTACTATTAATCACGTATGTGGCTCAGGACTAAAAGCGGTGCAATTGGCTGCGCAATCAGTTCTTTGCGGTGATGCTAAAATGGTGGTTGCTGGTGGGCAAGAAAGTATGTCTCAGGCGGCGCACGTATTACCCAATAATAGAGTACCTAAAAAATTAGGTGACTTATCTTTGGTTGATAGCCTGATAAAAGATGGTTTGTGGGATAGTCGTGAAAATATTCATATGGGAGTAACCGCCGAAAATATTGCCGAAAAATTTTCGGTTTCACGAGAAGCACAAGATAAATTTGCAGTTCATTCACAGCAAAAAGCAGCACATGCTATTAGTAGTGGTTTATTCAAAGATGAAATTGCCCCTATTCATATTGTAAAACGTGGAGGCGATATCCAGAGTTTTGATGTTGATGAATCAGTAAAAGCTGATACACAAATTATAAACCTTAGTAAGCTTAGGCCTGCGTTCAAAAAAGGTGGCTCAGTTACTGCCGGAAATAGTTCTACTATAAATGATGGTGCAGCGATGGTTGTGGTAACCACAGATGACCATGCCAAAGAGCTAGGTTTACCTATTTTAGCTGTGATTGAAGCTACCGCTTGTGAAGGCGTTGATCCGCTTTATATGGGGGTGGGGCCTATAGCCGCTACGCAAGCCGTGTGTAAAAAAGCGGATTGGCAAGTCGGTGATATTGATCTAATTGAGGTTAATGAGGCATTTTCAGCCCAAGCGCTGCATGTAACTAATGAATTAGGGCTTGATCCTAAAAAATTAAATGTAAATGGGGGGGCGGTAGCTTTAGGCCACCCCATAGGTGCTTCAGGTTGTCGTATTTTAGTCTCGCTGATATATCAAATGCAGCGAGCTAATAAAACAAAAGGGTTAGCAACACTTTGTATTGGTGGTGGTATGGGCATTGCTATGTTGGTTTCGCGTGAGCGCACAAGGGCTTAATAAGTTGTAATATTTAAAGGCCGTCTTTATTAGCAAGCTTCATACCTTACAGAATATGGCTCATTCAATGTGTAAGAGTGAGTAACACTCCTGCGCAGGTTATTTATTCGCGTGCGAAATAACAGTGAGTATGTTTTTAAGCTCTGTTCGGTGATAGTTTCGATCGTAACCGAGTGTTGCTTGTGCATGCTCACGCATAATTCCTTCTGCACGAGCACCTTGGCGAGAAAGCATGGCATGAAATACGTGGTGATGTTGCTGATGGGCAAATGCAAAGCGTTTAAACTCTTTTTGCATATTATTTTTGTCGATGGCAAGCGCGCTTACCGATGCAAATGGTAGGTGCTCATTTTTAGATAGTGCAGCCTGGATAGCCAAGTTACCCGACGCTTCAATAATTAGTAGATGAAAACGGCGGTTCATATCATGGTAGGTTGCTAAGCCATCTTCAGTTAGCTCGGCCACTTCAAATAATAAATCACCACAAGTAAGCAGGGATTGCATTTCATTTTTTTGTTCTTCATTAAGGCCGTTTTCAGCAGCTTGTCGAGCAGCTAGGCCTTCTAATACTCCTCTTACTTCAATAGCGCCTTCAATTTCAATTGGTGAGACTGAGCGAACTTCGTAGCCACGCCTAGGAAGTTTGGTCAACAAACCTTCTTGTTCAAGTGTTCTAAATGCAATTCTTACAGGCGTTCTTGAAACACCTAGACGTTCAGAAGTGGCAATTTCAACTAGCCTTTCTCCGGTTTTTAGTGCTCCAGTTAAAATCATTTGTCGCAATGTGGTTACTGCATTTTGGCCTGACTTAGTCATAAAAAATTACCTTAATTACTTTTTAAACTGGATCCAATTAAGAATCTACACTGCATATAGTCATTGAAATAGTGTGAATTTACAACTAAAGCGTGACTAAAAGTGCAAAAAATAAAATTATATGGATCCAATTTACGCATGTTTGTTTTATTTATCTGGATTATTAGTTTATATTGGATCCAATGACAACAAAAACACAACAGGAGATCAAGGTATGGCTAAGCAGACCTTTATTAAAAATACATGGTATGTGGCGGCAATGAGTGATGAAATCAATCACAATAAACCACTCGGCCGAAAAGTGTGTGATCAAAGTATTGCTTTTTATCGTCAGGCGGATGGAAAAGTAGCTGCGGTGCTAGATTTTTGTCCACACCGTGGAGCAGCTTTATCTTTAGGATATGTTGAGGACGGCTTGCTTGTATGCGGCTATCATGGTCTAAAAATGGGTGAGGACGGTAAAACAAAAGAAATGCCGCTGCAACGAGTGCAGAAATTTCCGTGTATGAAGTCATTTGCAGTTGAGGAGCGCTTTGGTTTTATCTGGGTTTGGCCTGGTGATAAAGAAGCTGCAAATACAGATCTTATCCCACATTTACCTTGGGCTGAAGATGATGCTTGGGCCTATGGGGGCGGGGTGTATCATATAAAATGCGACTATCGTTTAATGATCGATAATCTAATGGACTTAACTCATGAAACCTACGTTCATGCTAGTAGTATAGGTCAAAAAGAAATTGATGAGTCTCCGGTGCAAACTAAAGTAGAAGGCGATAAAGTTTTTTGTCGCCGTTATATGGAGAATATTATGGCACCGCCATTTTGGCGAACTGCTCTGGAGGGAAATGGGCTTGCATCGGATACACTAGTAGACCGTTGGCAAATTTGTCGCTTTATGCCGCCATCACATGTAATGATTGATGTGGGTGTAGCACATGCTGGTTATGGTGGTTTTGATGCACCAAAAAATAAAAAAGCGAGCAGTACAGTGGTTGATTTTATTACTCCTGAGACTGAAAATACGATGTGGTACTTTTGGGGGATGGCACGTAACTTTAATGCCCAAGACGCTACATTAACTGATAAAATTAGAGAAGGGCAAGGCAGTATTTTCCAAGAAGATTTAGAGGTATTAGAGCGTCAGCAGCAAAATCTGAAGAATTTCCCGCAATTTGATCTTTTAAAGCTTGATATAGATGCAGGTGGTGTTCAGTCGCGACGTATCATTGAGCGTTTAATTGATAAAGAAATAAATGCGAAAAATATATCTACAGACGAGCTACCGCTCCAATCAGTAACATTTTAACAAAGGGAATTAGGATGATTTCAGTTATTGTTAAAAATGTGGTCGTTGAAGCAAAGGCGGTTGTTAGGCTCGTACTTGGATGCGCTGACAATGAGGATTTGCCACCATTTGAGGCAGGTGCACATATTGATATAAAGCTACCAAATGGTTTGCTTCGTCAATATTCTCTATGTCGGTTACAGTGCGACCCACGTTACTACGAAATTGCAGTATTAAAAGATCCTCAATCTCGTGGTGGATCAGCAGAGGTACATAGCCTACAAATAGGCGATAGAGTCGAAGTAAGTGAACCTAAAAATCACTTTTCATTGCTGAATCCAAAGAAAAATACATTACTGATTGCAGGTGGAATAGGGGTTACGCCATTATTAACGATGGCTCAAACATTACATAGTTTAGGGACACCTTTCGCATTTCACTATTGCGCTAAATCTTCTGAAACTGCAGCATTTGTTGAAGCATTAAAATTAGGGTCGTTTAGCGATAAAATAGCGTTTCACTTTAGCCAAGAATTGCAATCGGGTCGTATGGATGTAGAACAGGTGCTAAGTGAGCATATTCATGATACTGACTTGTATATATGTGGCCCTGCTGAGTTTATAACATATGTATTAACTCAAGCTCGTTTGCTGGGTTGGTCTGAGGAGAGATTGCATCGAGAGTACTTCGCCGCACCAGTGGTTGCTGAAAATATTTCAGAAGACACGTCATTCACTATAAAAATTGCTAGCTCAGGTAAACAGTTTACTGTAGGCGAAGGGCAGTCTATCTCTCAAGTGCTAGAGGTTAATGGGATATTTATACCAGTTGCGTGTGAATCAGGAGTTTGTGGCACTTGCCAAACTGGTGTAGTGGAAGGCAATCCGGAACATCGCGATGTTTTTTTAACAGACAAAGAAAAAGCACAAGGCAAGTTGATTATGCCGTGTTGTTCAAGAGCAAAAACAGGGTCCATAACACTCGATTTATAAATACACTTACACGTATAAAACGATTTATAATTACTTTTATACGTGTAACCCGTATCAGCAACGCATAATCTAGGCTTTCCCACGAAATGCCGAGATACAGCTTGCTAGAATTACAAAGCCTAAAGACACGTTAAACGCGAGTGAAATTGTACTCATTAAAGCATGACTATGTTGCGCTGAAAACGTGCTGTCCCCTAAGTAATAATGCACAATTAAATTTACCAAGCTCATTCCAAATAAATTACCAATTGTTCGTGATAAATTCATGGAAGAAGAGGCTACGCCTAACTCATTCTTATCTACAGCACCCATAATTGCATTATTGTTAGGCGTTGAGAATAAGCCAAAGCCAATACCTAACAATAACAGTGAGCCACTTATGTATGTGATACTTGAGTCCATAGATAACAGTGATAGTAAAAAAAAGCTGACCATAACAATTATACAGCCAAATGTAGCTATTATGCGTGGCTGTATTTTATCTGAAAGTTTACCAGACAATGGTGCCATAATGGCCATAGAAACCGCTTGCAGTAACACGATTTGGCCAGCATGGGAGGGACTTAACCCTTTAATATATTGCAGATATAAGCTTAACAAAAAAGCCAATGAAAAATTACTGGCGTACATTAAAAACGATGTAGACAGCGATAAGCTAAATACTCTGCTTTCTGAGAACATTTGTACTCTGATTAATGGTCGCCTACTTTTACTTTGGTGAATAATAAATAATCCTAAGCTTATTACCGAAAGTAATGTTAAACCCCATCCAGTCATAGTGGGTAAATCACTGAGTCCTAATACTAAACATATTGCAAAGAGTGAGAAAAGCGCAGTACCCCACCAGTCAAACGAAGATTTTTTATCGTTTTTCCACTCACCATGTAAAAAAAGTCTAATAGCAAGTAGTAGCAGAAGCACAAGCGGAATTTGAGAGTAAAATACAGCCCGCCATCCCCATATTTCGGTGAGCCAACCGCCTATTGCAGGGGCTGCACTTAAGCCTATATACACACACGCTGCAGAGGTGCCTAGGGCCATGCCTCTTTTATTATTTGGTGTAATAGAAGTAATAATAGCAACACCAATACCAAAAATCATGGCACCTGCAGCGCCTTGTACAAAACGCCAAAAAAGCACCCATTCAATTGATGACGCAATAGCACACATCAGTGATGCTAGTGCATTTAGGCCTAAACCAAATGCATATACTCGTTTTCGACCATAGTTATCGGCTATTTTCCCGCAAGGCAGCATAAATATCACGCTACTAAGTAAGTAAAGGGTCGGCATCCAACCAATCATTTTAGCGCTTGCTTGTAAATCCTCTGCAAGATTTGGAATGGCAATGTTGACACCGGCCATGCCAAGAGGTCCGATAATAGACCCGCTGCATACAATTATAAGTGCAATGGTAGTAATAGGAAGTTTAAACAAATATGGTCCTTAACGCATAGACTGTAAAAATAATTAAAGGTGGTGTTTGAGAACATGGGTTTGTTAATGCGTTTATTATTGCTAATAGCAACAGAGGTAGCAAGCTGGTCTACTAAGTATCGACGTAATTTTTAATTAGCGTATTTTTTGGTCCAATATGATGAGGTATTACTTTGTAGGCCATTGAAAAAGTAATACCTCAGTTTGAGTTAATATAATTAAAACAAGCCTTTAAGCTTCACATAAGCGCTTAATTATTCGCCTAGCGTGATTTGCACCGGTATCAACATGGATATCAATCATAGGTTGCCCTTTAAAGTGCTTCATTGATTTGTGTTGCGCTTCAATAACCACTTTGTCTTCATTGAACGTGTAACGAGTTTGTTCTACTACTTTTTGTTTTACGTTTTCAATATCAGTTGTTGGGTTTGTTGATATAGTCCAAAAATAATGACATGTTTCTTCTGTCTCTGGAGTTATGCAATGTAAGCCACGCATATGAAAGCCGCCACGGTTAGGGTTAGTTACCGATTCACTGTTTGCGTCAATACCGCCAGTCCATATCCTTAAATGTGATGGATAGAATTCAATTTCTTGCCAGCGATCTATTTTATCTTTAAATGGATAAGCAGCTGTATATGTTGGTGGCGGGGTTGAATTTGGCATGTAACGTTTTACGGTCACTTTATCACCTATAGCTTCTACATCCATTTGTGCATGCATATGCGTTTTAGCGTCACCACCAATCGTTTTAAGGTGTACGTAACCTAAGTGGCTAAGATCAAGTAAATTGTCATGTATGAGTTGAAATGGTGCTTGGTAGTGATATACATCACCATCGTAAACATATTTTTCGTCAGAATGATAAAGATAGCGAGGTGGGTCTTGATCAGGGGTTGAGCCTTGCTCTGAACCAAACCAAATCCAAATTAAATCATCTTGCTCTTTAAGTGTAAAAGGCGTTACTTTTGCTTTTCTTGGAACTTTTTTTTGCCCTGGTACTTCAAGACATTGGCCTTGGCCATTAAATAATAGACCATGATAACCGCATCTTAATCCTTCTTTTTCAAGTGTTCCCATCGATAAAGGTAGTTGGCGATGGCAACAACGATCTTCAAGTGCGCTAGCATGGCCTTGTGCATCTCTAAATAAAACTATAGGGGTGTTTAATAAAGTGCGAGCTAGTGGCTTGTCGGTTAACTCTTTGCTTAGTGCTGCTAAGTACCACATGTTAAGAGGAAAGGGGGTTTTAGTGTCCGAATTAGTTTGTGTATGTGTGGTCATAAGTGTCTCGTGTAAAGTCTAGTGTTAAAATTTTCTCTATAAATCTAGCGTTAGAGAGTCGCTTAACGCTCTTGAACAACAGGGTGTGAACCTATCGTTTTTTGCCTTTTCATCAGCAGTAAAGAATTCATCTCTGTGGTCGGGTATACCGCATGTCACAGAGGTAACGCATGTCCCGCAAATTCCCATTTCGCATGATACGTCTAACTCAATACCCGCATCTTCCATTGCTTCTAATGCGGTTTGCTCTGCAGAAACATCAATTTCTAAGCCTGAACGGCTCAAAATGAGCTTAAACGGAATATCTTCAGTACCTTCTGCTTTAGGTTCAGCTTTAAAATTTTCTTTGTGTAAGTACTCGTCTTTCCAGTTATTTGATTTTGCACTGTCAAAAATATATTCCATATAAGCTGCTGGGCCACAAGTGTATAAATGCGTATTCGTTTTAAATTCACCAATAAGTTCTTTGGCATCTTTTTTTGGCTGGTTTGAAAAGTGAAAAAATACCTTTTCAGAAAATGAACACTCTAGCAATTCTTGATAAAAAGCAGCCTCTACGGGGGATTTAGCATGATAATGAAGCTCAAAATCAACGCCGTTAATATCAAGCTCTCTTGCCATTGAGATTATCGGAGTAATGCCTATACCGCCTGCGAATAATAGTGCTTTATTATGAGTTGAATTGAGTGCAAAGAGGTTGCGAGGATCAGAAATTGATAATGTATCACCGACTTGCACATCAGAGTGAAGTGCAATTGAGCCTCCTCGTGAATTGGCATCTTTTAATACAGCTATTTTATAAAACTCATCGGATTGAGGATGGCTGATAAGTGAGTACTGACGAGTTATTTTATCATTAAGCACCACATCAATGTGGCTACCCGCATCAAATTTAGGTAAAGCTTGCCCATTTATAGGTATTAGCTCAAAACTGACAATATTAGGTGTTTCAACCTTTTTACTGCGTACGTTTACTGAAAACATAAAGTTCCTAATGTTTGTTACTTTATGTTTATAATGTTGAATTATAGTTGAGGTGTCAACTATAATTTGGGTGTAGAGATTAACTTAGTGTTAACGTTATGAATGTAAAACTCTTTGCTCGTAATAAGCAATGATCATAAATAGTTTTAATCTCAAGATTTACCTAGTAAAATTTATTTATACCTAAAAATTGGAAAAACCAATGCCTTCTAAACCCAAAGAACCTAGTGCTAAGCAGCTAGATCTTGAACGATATATACCTGCGCTTGTAAATTTTCTTTCTAATAAACTCTCAAGTGGTGCATCTGTATGCTATCGAAAAAACTTTAATGTAGGCGTTATTGAGTGGCGTGTATTAGCAATGCTCAAGGTGGAATCAAATATTTCTGCAAATCGCATCTGTCAGGTCATTGGTTTAGATAAAGCCGCTGTGAGTCGAGCTTTAAAACAATTACAAACGTTAGGCCATATTAGCTTTATAAAAAATGCTAAAGATGGTCGTTCATCATTAGCAAAGCTGACGGAAAAAGGTGAAAAGTTACATGATAAAATTCTCTATGTAGCTTTAGAGCGAGAAAGATTGTTATTACAAGGGGTTTCACAAAAAGAGCTTGATACACTTATTGAGGTATTGTTAAAACTAAATAAAAACATTAAGCAAGTAAATGAGTTTAAGGTAAGTAATACCACATAGGGATTCTTCCTCAAACTGTTGAAAGGTAATTGTTTAAATTTTTTGTTGCTCAATCTAAACTACTGTAAAGTTATACACTTGCTAAGAAGTGGTCTATTTTAACTGAAAATAGCTTTAGGCGTTCAGATATTGTTTTAGGAACAACTCGATGAAAAGCATAATATTTAGGACGGTTTTTTGGATTTGGCTCTAGTTAGTTCTAAATTTTGAATACAAAATAATAAAAACTTAGAATTTAAATTCAGCGTAAAAATTATATAGATAGATTATTTAGGTTTTTAACCGTTTAAAATGTATAGTTTAATTGGTACGACTGAATGGATTCGAGTTACTGACCCTTGGACCGGGTGGTCAAGAGTAGGTAGTGCTTTTTCCTTCAGATGTACTTTTATTTATTTTACTTAAATGTTGGTACGACTGAGTGGATTCGAACTGCTGACCTTTGGACCGGGTGATCAAGAGTAGGTAGTGCTTATTCTTCGGTATTTTTAGTTTTTTTTTATTACTTTGAAGTGGTACGACTGAGTGGATTCGAACCACCGACCCCTACCATGTCAAGGTAGTGCTCTAACCAGCTGAGCTACAGTCGTACAATTTTTGAGGTTTTACTTAAATGTTGGTACGACTGAGTGGATTAGAACTACTGACCTTTGGACCGGGTGATCAAGAGTAGGTAGTGCTTTTTCCTTCAATTATACTTTTTTAAATGTTGGTACGACTGAGTGGATTCGAACTACTGACCTTTGGACCGGGTGATCAAGAGTAGGTAGTGCTTTTTCCTTCAATTATACTTTTTTAAACGTTGGTACGACTGAGTGGATTCGAACCACCGACCCCTACCATGTCAAGGTAGTGCTCTAACCAACTGAGCTACAGTCGTATTACTTTATTTAAGTAAGTGTTAATTGCTTAACAACGGCGGCTAATATATAGCGTGGCGGTTGGTGAATCAAGCAAGTTTGTTGTTTTTGAGTTTATTTGCCGTTTTTTTATTCATATTGGGCTTATTTCACACGTTTTATAAAAACCTTGCCACCAAACCACATGTTTTTTAGCTGAGCTTTTAAGTAAGTTCAGTAAGTTACTTGTTGAGCCCGTTTTTACTAAGTTATTAATTTGAGGGCTTGAGATACTTTCGTTAAACCAAAGCTCATTATAAAGCGGTTGTAGTACCTCTAGATAACCAGTTAATTGCGCTTGATAGGGCTGAATTTCTTTTAGGTAAAACTTTTGAAATACGTTGCTTATGATTTTTGCGTTTTTATTATTTTTATCCTCTGGGCACAGCGTATTAAAGTTTAGTGTTTTTACAAACTGTGTAGCGTTGTTATTTAACACGACCTGCATGCGGACTGATTGAATGAGTGCTTGGTTAAATTGAAATTTATTAAGCTGCTCGAGTGCACTAAAAATAGAGTCGCTATTAATTTCACTAAATTCTTTAGCCTTAATTTGCTGTTTAATGAGTACAAGTTGCTTTAGCGCAAATACGGTATCGCGAAAACCAGCGGGTTCAGTAGTGAGCTCGTTTGAGGTGAGTTGCCAGGTACGATTTAACTCAGGTTCTTTAAATAACATGGTATTAAAAAAGTACATTAGGTGTGTTTCTTTATAGTTTTTGGCTGCGAGTATTTTTGTGTAACTAGGGCTATTTTTATCAAGCGTATTTAAGCAAACCTGCGCACTTTTAATAAAGTTTATTTGATATTTTAATTGCCCAGCAGCGCTGGCTGTTTTTCCTAATTGGTTATTGTGCTCACTTATAAGCACGTTAAGCTTGCATTGGCTAATGCCTGCAAGCTCAACAATACTCAGTGTTAAGTCACTTTGTGCTATTGGGGGAGGCTGCAGTAAAGGGAGTTGCTTGAGCGGCTTAGGCTGTGTTGGGCTTGCATTAACTGTGCTACTTAAGCGTTCAATATAAGTAGCGTTTACAGTACTTTGTGGTTTGTTGCAGCCTGTAAGCATTAAAAAACACATTACCAGCAAAGCAGCTGGTAATGATTTAAGGCTGAGTTTATTAGTTTTGATTGAGTGAATCACTGTTAACAAATTCATATTTTAGACGCTTTCTTACTGTTAGCATTAATAAAATAGCAGCGACACTAAGGCCTACTATTATTCCAACCCAAAAGCCATGCGGCCCCATAGCTGGCACAATTATGTCTGTTCTTGCCAATACGTAACCTAAACAAAAGCCGATTAACCAATACGATATAAACGTAATATACGATATAGGCGTGGTGTATTTTAACCCACGAAGCATGCCATTTGCAGCAACCTGTAATGCATCGGGTAACTGGTAGACACACGCTAGTATCATAATTGATGAAGCCAGAGCCATTACTGCGGGACTGTCGGTATAAAGTTGGCTAATTAAATCACGACCTGTAAAAGTCATAAGTGCCAAAAATAGTGCAATTACAATAGCTAATATGTAACTAGTCGATACGGCAACTTTTAACTGCTGTAAATTATTTTGACCATATAGATTACCAATACGAATACTTATAGCGATAGAGAGGCTCAGTGGCATCATAAACAGCAATGTAGTTACACTCGCTGCTATTTGGTGCCCCGATACAGCCACTGCTCCTAAATGCGCAATAAATAGCGGTATACACGCAAATAAAGTGACTTCAAAAAAGGTTGCAAGTGAAATTGGTATACCTAGCTTAGTAATAATACCAATGGTAGTGAAATTAGGTTTTTCGAATGATGAAAGCAGGCCTTTAGCATCTACCTTTTTACTCATTTGGCAGTAAGTAACTTGTGCTATTGCCATAACAGTTAAAACAATTGCTGTGGCAATGCCACAGCCTGCGCCGCCATAAGCAGGAAAACCAAATAAGCCATTTATGAAAATATAATTTACTGGAATATTAACGGCTAAACCTAATAGGCTTATATAAAAGGCGGGTTTGGTCATCCCCATGCCCTCGGTAACGTTTCTGTATACTGTAAAAATTAAAAATCCAAACACACCCCATTTCACAAAATGGATGTAGTCAATGGCAAGGTTTGCAATAGCAGGCGTTGTATCGAGCTTTAAAATAATGGCATCTGCTAAATGGGCAATACCAAAACCTGTAAAGCTTAAAATAGCGGTTAAATAAAGCGCTTGTTGAAAATAGTGGCTAATGCCTTTGCGGTCATCACTGCCCGAAAACTGCGCAATAATACCAGTAAGCGCTAATAAAATACCTTGCAGAGCAAGTAATAATGGGTTCCATATTCCTGTTGCAATAGAAAGTGCAGCTAAGTCAGTAGGGCTAACTTGGCCGGCCATAATTGTATCGACTACCGACATTAAAATAAGTGTAACTTGTGCTAAAAAAACAGGTAAGGCTAGGGAAAGTAAACGCTTGGCTTCCCAATTGCAAAAGGTCATAAAAAAAGCTATTAAATAAAACAGGCGGCAATTGTAATCTATTGCGTTTCAAATAAAAATCACAGTAGTGAATGATTTTATGAGTTGATACGTTAAACTAGCACTTTGTAATAATTTTAAGTGATTTTATGTTTACAGGAATAGTGCAAACACAAGCAACAGTGGTCTCTAAAACTCAAGCTGATGGTGTGTTACGCTTAGTTGTATCGGTGAGCGATGAGTACGTTAAGCATTTAGATTTAGGCGCAAGTATTGCTATTAATGGCTGTTGTTTAACGGTTGTGCAAGTTGAGCTAAGTAATCATGATGTGGTGGCGCAAGTGCATTTTGATGTGATTGACGAAACTCTAAAGTTAACTAATTTAGGCTTGCTTGAGCTAGGTAGATTAGTAAATTACGAACGCTCTGTTACGTTTGGTACTGAGCTAGGTGGGCATATAGTGTCTGGGCATATTCATTGTACGTCACAAATCTCTCAAATAGTGAAACTTGAGAATAACTGTAAAATACAATTAAGCTTGCCAAAAGAGTGGAAAAAGTATGTGTTATATAAAGGCTTTGTTGCTATAAATGGCGCAAGCTTAACCGTGGGCGAAGTTGATGAACAAGGTTTTTGGATACACCTAATTCCGGAAACGCTCGCCATTACAAACATTGGTGCAGCGCAAGTGGGTGACAAGTTTAATATTGAAGTTGATCAGCAAACTTACACTATTGTAAATACGGTAGAGAACTACTTACGCCATCAGGCTTAAGTTAAAATATTTGTTCGTCGTCACTGTCTACGTGTAGCTCCAATTTATTATTAGCATGGTCTATATGCATATTTAAATGAATTGGGTTACAGCAGGCAGTGCAATCTTCTATATAGTCTTGATCGCCGCTGCTTGCGTCTAAGTCTAGATGTATGTGGTGTCCGCAGTGTGGGCACGTTATTCGTTGTGATAAAAAATCTTTCATAATCACTCCAGTTATAAATAATTAAGTTAGGTTCAACTTAATCGCTTACAGATGAACGTCTACTTACTCATTAAATATAGTGCTCAAATGCAGCTTATGACATTTATTTTATACCTTCAAATACCAGCTTTTCTATATGTTGTTTAGCTTCAGTAAGATAGTGACCGGCAAAGATGTTGGCATGATTTAAAATGGGGTATAGCTGGTATATTAACTTACGCTTCTCGTAATTTTGAGAAAGCGGGTAGTGCGCGTTATAGGCGCTATAAAAGTCTTTAGGCAGGGGGGCAAATAGTTCGCTCATTGCAATATCCACTTCCCGATCACCATAATAACAAGCCGGGTTAAATATTGTTGGTTCTGCTTTTAAAAATCCCATATTGCCACGCCAAAAATCGCCATGCAGTAATGAAGGTTGTACTTGATGGCTATGTAGTTGCTCTTTTACGGTATTAATTAAGCGTTCGGGTTCAATAAAGTTAATGCCTTTTTCAGCGAGTAGTTGTAATTGCCACCCTATACGCTCTTCGGCGTAAAATACATCCCACTTTTTGTGCCAGCGGTTTGGCTGTATGGTCGTGGCTAGGTAATTATCTACATCAAAGCCAAACATAGCTTGGTCATGTTTTTGATGCATTTTAGCGAGGTTGCGACCCATATTAGTCCACGTGTCGTGGGGTTGTTTATCTAAAACAAGCCATTGTAAAACAATAAACGAAAACTCTATATTTGCACCAGTTGTAATACATTCAGGTACTTTAAAATTACTATTTTGCGCCATAAGCTTTAAGCCAACAAATTCACTTTCTAAACGCTCGAGCTCGCTTTTTAGTGCTATTTTAACGAAGTAGTTATGCGTACCATTGGTAATATGAAATAGTTTGTCGGTGTTTGTACTTTGTAATTGGCGTTTGTAGGTGTGCTTAAAATCAAAATTAATGGCTTGGCTGATGTGCTCATTTACTGTTTTCCACATAACAATTGCTCGCCTTTTAAACAGATACTTAAACTATGGCAAAAAGGTATTAATTTAACAATCTAAACGTTGTAAAATTAACGGCTATATTGAATAAAATTACACTTACTGTAGTGGAGTTAAAATGAACAAAAGTTTAATAACCAATTTGCTAGCGGGTTTATGTGTTGTTGTAGGTTTTATGTTTAACCAAGCAATTGTGTTGTCTGTTGGTTTATTTGCACTTTCTGGCGCGGTAACTAATTTATTAGCTATTCATATGTTATTCGAAAAAGTCCCGTTTTTATACGGTTCAGGTGTTATAGCGCTTAAGTTTGAAAGCTTTAAAGTCGCTATACGAAACCTGATATTAACGGAGTTTTTTTCAGAGCAAAAAATTAATAATTTACTCAATAAAGCGCAGCCCAATATCGACTTTGAGCCAATAATTAGCAATGTTGATTTAAACCCTGCATTCGACAATTTGTTAGAGGTAATAGAGCAGTCTCAGTTTGGTAGTATGCTAGGAATGTTTGGCGGTACAGCGGCAATAGAGCCGATGCGTGAAAAGTTTATTGAAAAAATGCAATTGTCGCTTAGTGAGATTTCTCAAACTGACGACTTTAAAGCATTAGTAAGCCAAACACTTTCACAAGGTAATAGCGCAGAAAGCCTGCATAAAACGGTGCTTAAACTAGTTGATGAGCGCTTAGATGAGCTTACTCCTAAAATGGTTAAAGATATTATTCAGACCATGATCCGCGAGCACCTAGGCTGGCTTGTAGTATGGGGCGGTGTGTTTGGTGGTTTATTTGGTTTAATAGCGGCCGTTATTTAATTCTAGCGACTAATAAAAAGCATAATCATTCTATTGCATTAAATAGTGTACTTACTGCGTTAAAAATTATTTGTATAGAATAACTACACGTTGTTATTTGTGCCTGTTATTGCACTACTTTTTAGCGAAATAATAGAGCACTAATTTGATGCAATTGGTATAACTTATTTTTTCAGGCTGTTATTATCGCCCCCATAATTTAGTCGTGTTTTTTTTAGGAGCAACGGTGAGCAAAACGTTAGCCAGTTATTATCAGCAAGCATACGCGTGCGATCAGCAACATTTTAATCAGTGTTTTTATTGTGGCTGTGAAGCGACAGAGCGCGATCATTGTCCGCCACTTCATATGCTACAAAGTATTGTTGATTTAGGTGAAGAGGCTGACTTTATCTCAATCCCTGCGTGTTATGAGTGCCACGCACTTTTACATAACGAAAGACTGATGACGATTGATGAGCGCTTTACCAAGCTTAAAAAAAAGCTCTCAAATAAATATGCTAAACCACTGCGCGTTTATAACATGTGGGAAGAAAGCGAACTTGGCGACATGAGCGACGAGTTTGCGCATAGTATTGCTGCGGGCATGAAATTAGGAAAAGAAGCCGCTGAGCGTTTAGCCTTTACGGGTTTTAGCTATGCCACAGAAGATGCCAAAGTAGCAGTGCGCGAAAAAACAAAAGAGTTTGATGTAGAAGGCATGATATTTACCGACTTTAAAGAGGCGTTAAATTACTGCATTAACGATTTAAATGTTCAAAAAAGCGACTTTTATAAAATTTTGGTTGAAGACTACCAAGGCGATTTTAATAAAGCATTGAGCCAGTATCGTCATCGTCATGACAAAGTTACTGCGGCTAAAGACGGTAATACACTTATTAAAGATTTTTCAAAGCTACATAAGCAAAACTCTGATTTTGTAACGCGTACGGTTAAGCACTTTATTAGTAAAGATCCCTCGCTTACCACCGAAGGTGCGCTTGAAAAGCTATATAACAATTATATAAAGAAATAATTACAGAAATTCATCTTAATTAACTGCGTTTTCACCTGTTTTTTTGGCTTTATCCTTTAGGTTTCGCTAAAGTAGCAAAAAAACAGGAGATCCAAACAACATGCAAAAATTTGCACCTTCTTTATTAGCGGTTGGCTTAGCTGCTGCACTTGTAGGCTGCCAAGAAAACGGCCCACAAGACGATAAAATAACAATTAACAAAAATCCTTACCCAAGTACTTATCAGCCACTTTCTACATCAAGCACTCTTATCACAAATGCAACAGTACTTACAGGTACTGGTGAGCGTTTAGATGAGGCTGATGTATTACTTGTTGATGGTAAAGTACAACAAGTCGGTAAAGACTTAACAGCGACTGCTGATATTACAATTGATGCACATGGAAAATGGGTAACACCGGGTATTATTGACGTACATTCACATTTAGGCGCATACCCAAGTCCTTCGGTCGAGTCGCATCAAGATGGTAACGAAATGACCAGCCCTAACACTGCAGAAGTGTGGGTTGAGCATTCTGTTTGGCCACAAGACCCAGGCTTTAATCGTGCACGCGAAGGCGGCATTACTTCTCTACAAATTTTACCAGGCTCAGCTAACTTATTTGGTGGACGCGGCGTTACGCTTAAAAACGTACCAGCGCACACTATGCAAGGGATGAAATTTCCAGAGGCGCCGTATGGTTTAAAAATGGCGTGTGGTGAAAACCCTAAACGTGTTTATGGTCGTCAAGGTGTATTGCCTTCAACCCGTATGGGTAATATGGCTGGTTACCGTATGGCATGGGCTGAAGCCGCTGAGTACAAACGTGCGTGGGATAAATACGATGCTGATTACGAAGCCGGTTTAAACCCAGAAGCGCCAGTACGTGATATTAAACACGATACGCTTCGCGGTGTGCTTGAAGGCGAAGTACGTATTCATAATCATTGTTATAAAGCTGAAGAAATGGCAATGATGATTGACCTGTCAAAAGAGTTTGGTTACCACGCGGGTACTTTTCATCACGGTGTAGAAGCATATAAAATTGCTGACTTACTTGCGCAAAATGGTTCGTGTGCTGCACTTTGGCCAGACTGGTGGGGCTTTAAAATGGAAGCCTACGATATGGTTCAAGAAAACGTGGCTATTGTTGATGCGGTTAAAAACTCGTGTGCAGTTGTTCACTCAGATTCAGATACTACTATTCAGCGTTTAAACCAAGAAGCGGGCAAGGTGATGTACCGAGCTAACGAAAATGGTTTTGATATTTCTGAGCAACACGCTATTAAATGGATCACGTCTAACGCTGCTAAATCGTTAGGTATTGATGACAAAACAGGTTCACTAGAAGCGGGTAAGCAGGGCGATGTTGTTATTTGGAATCAAAGCCCATTTAGTGTCTATGCTAAAGCTGAACAAGTGTTTGTTGATGGTGCAAAGGTTTACGATAGAAACGACAGCGCGTACCAAGCAACAAGTGATTTTATGTTAGGTCAACAATAAGGAGCACCCAGAATGAAAAATTTATCACGTTCGTTTTCGCTTTCTCTGGTTGCTGCAGGATTATTAGCATCTGGTGCTGTAAGCGCACAATCGCTAGCAATTATTAATGCAACATTGCATACGTCTTCTGATCAAGGTGTATTAGAAGCGGCAAGCATTGTAATGACAGATGGTAAAATCACAGCGATTAACCCAACTGAAATTAAAGTAGATCAAATTATTGATGCAAAGGGCCAAATTGTAACCCCTGGCTTTATAGCAAGTATTAATCAACTTGGTTTGGTTGAAGTAAGTGCAGTTGCAGGCTCTCGCGATGCAGGTGAAGAAAAAGCCGGTATTGATTTTGATGTAAGCCTTGCTTATAACGCACATTCAAGCTTAATTCCTTACGCTCGTAAAGGCGGCGTAACACGCGATGTAATTACTCCTCATGGCGGCGATAGCATTTTTTCAGGCCTTGCGAGTGTTGTTGATTTAAGTGGTAGTTTTGACAGCGACATGCAAAAACAAGCGGCTTTAATTGTTTACTTAGGTGAGCGTAGTAAAGGCTCACGTGCTTTTACTTTGCAAACACTGATTAATAAGCTTGATGAGCACAAAACTAAAGCCGGTAAAAAAGCGAAAAAAGATGACGACAAGCCAAGTACTGAAGATAAAGTAATGGCTAAAGTACTCAGTGGTGAAATGCCATTAGTGGTTGGCGTTTCGCGTGCGGCGGATATTATTGAGCTAATTAAAGTAAAAGAGCAATTTGGTTTTAACCTAGTACTTAATGGTGCGCAAGATGCTGTTGTAGTAAAAGAGCGCGTTGCTAAAGCAAATATTCCAGTGATTATTAGTGCAATGGATAGCTTACCTGGAAGCTTTGATTCGCTTCATGCAAGTTTAGATAATGCTAGTATGCTTGAAAAAGCAGGCGTTAAAGTATTATTAACGGTAGGTGGTGATGCAAGTCACAATATTTATCAGCTGCGTTTTGATGCTGGTAATGCTGTGTCTTATGGTATGAGCCAAGAAGGTGCGTTAAAAGCGCTAACATCAAACGTTGCTGATGTATTTGGCATTAATGCAGGTAGCCTTGAAGTAGGCAAAGCTGCTGATGTGGTAATATGGAGTAATGACCCGTTTGAGCTAAGCAGCCATGTGAGCAAAATGTTTATTAATGGCGTTGAGGTTTCTACACAATCTCGTCAAGATAAATTGCGTGACCGCTATACGACAGATTCAAAAATGCCACGTGCTTATACCAACCCGCAATAATACTTAATCAATTTGAGGGATTAAATCTGACGGTAACTGCGTTAAAAATTTCTGATATAGAGCAACTAAATAACGAAATTTTTGCCTTGTTATCGACAAGATTTTCTTGCCTCAAAGTTGATCACTTAATTAAGCGAATTGGTATGATACTAAATAATTAATTAAATAAATAAATTTAATTATTCAAAGGCCGCTATTTTATAAATAGCGGCCTTTTTTACAAGATACAGACATAAAAAAGCCGCTTACTTTTGCAAGTAAGCAGCTTTTAAATTTAAACCGGTATTTATACTAATTTAGCAAGAATATCATTAAATGTAGTGCTTGGACGCATCGCTTTAAAGGCTGCATCATCGCTAGGCTGGAAGTAACCGCCTAAATCAACTGCAGGGCCTTGCGCATCGTTAAGCTCACTTACGATTTGCTCTTTATTAGACTCAAGGTCACTAGCGATTTGAGTAAACTGTGCTTTAAGTTCACTGTCATCATTTTGCTTAGCAAGTTCTTGTGCCCAGAATAAAGATAGGAAGAAATGAGAACCACGGTTATCAATTTCTTTCACTTTACGTGAAGGCGATTTGTTTTCAGCAAGGAACGTACCTGTTGCTTTATCTAGGGTATCAGCAAGTACTTGTGCCTTGTTGTTACCAGCAGTTACGCTTAAGTGCTCAAGTGATGCAGCAAGTGCTAAAAATTCACCTAAAGAATCCCAACGTAAGTGGTTTTCTTTTTCGAACTGTTGAACGTGCTTAGGTGCAGAACCACCCGCGCCAGTTTCAAATAAGCCACCACCGTTCATAAGTGGAACAATTGAAAGCATTTTAGCACTCGTACCCAACTCTAAAATTGGGAATAAATCTGTTAGGTAATCACGTAGTACGTTACCTGTTACAGAAATCGTGTCTTTACCTTCTTTAATACGCGCTAGTGAGAACAATGTTGCTTCAAGCGGTGCTAAAATTTGAATATCTAGGCCAGCTGTATCGTGATCTGGTAGGTATTTATTTACTTTTTTGATTAGCTGCGCATCATGTGCACGGTTTTCGTCTAACCAGAAAATAGCTGGAACGCCTGTTGCGCGTGCACGATTTACTGCAAGCTTAACCCAATCTTGAATTGGTGCGTCTTTAACCTGACACATACGCCAGATATCGCCTTGCTCAACACTGTGCTCAAGTAATGTATTACCATTTGCATCAACAACACGGATAGAACCGTCCGCTTTTGCTTCAAATGTTTTGTCGTGTGAACCGTATTCTTCAGCTTTTTGAGCCATAAGGCCAACGTTTGGAACGCTCCCCATTGTTGTTGGATCAAACGCGCCATTTTCTTTACAAAAATCGATAGTTGCTTGGTAAACACTTGAGTAACAACGATCAGGAATTACAAAGCTAGTGTCTTGTAATTTTCCATCGTTATTCCACATTTGACCGCTTGAACGGATTGCTGCAGGCATAGATGCATCGATGATCACGTCACTAGGTACGTGTAAGTTTGTAATACCACGGTCAGAATCAACCATAGCAATAGCAGGGCGGTTAGCGTAAACAGCTTGAATATCTGCTTCAATTTCTTCGCGCTTAGCATCGTCTAATGTTTGGATTTTAGAATATACGTCGCCTAAACCATTATTTACATCAACACCTAGCTCTTCAAAAAGCTCACCGTGTTTAGCAAATACATCTTTGTAGAAAACTTTAACAGCGTGACCGAAGATGATTGGATCAGATACTTTCATCATTGTCGCTTTCATGTGAAGCGAGAACAAAACACCTTTTTCTTTAGCAGCGTCAATTTCTGCAGCTAAGAAAGCTTGAAGCTTAGAAGCGCTAATGCTTGATGCATCAATAACTTCGCCAGCTAAAAGAGGTGTGCTTTGTTTAAGAACAGTAACGTCACCGTTAGTTGCAACATGTTCAATACGCACATCAGTGGCTGTATCAACAGTTACTGATTTTTCTGAACCGAAGAAATCGCCTTCGCTCATACTTGCAACGTAAGACTGAGAATCTTTGCTCCACGCACCCATTGAATGTGGGTTGTTACGTGCATATTCTTTTACAGAGCCTGGCGCGCGACGATCTGAGTTACCTTCACGTAGTACAGGGTTTACTGCACTACCTTTAATTTTGTCGTAAGCCGCTTGAATTGCTTTTTCTTCATCATTTTTAGGTTCAACAGGGTATTCTGGAAGAGCGTAACCTTTTTCTTGAAGCTCTTTAATTACAGCGCGAAGCTGTGGTACAGATGCACTGATGTTTGGTAATTTGATGATGTTTGCTTCTGGTGTTTTAGCAAGCTCGCCAAGTTCAGCAAGTGCATCACCAATGCGTTGTTCTTCTGTTAAATAATCAGGGAAGCTAGCAATTACACGACCTGCTAATGAAATGTCGCGAGTTTCAACTTCAACACCGGCCGCATTTGTATATGCTTGGATGATCGGTAGCAACGAATAAGTTGCTAGTGCCGGAGCTTCGTCCGTTTTTGTATAGATAATTTTTGATGTCATCATCATTCCTAGATAGTCGACCGATAAGGTCTTATTCAACAATGCAAAGAAAATCATTACTTATGAGTGAGTACATATTATTAAACAAGTTAATGAACACGTACGCTCGTAATGAATAGTTTGTTAGGTGTTGGTACTCAGCGTTGCTCTTTTATAAAAGCAGAATAGTCACACCTGACGAACTGGAATCGTATTTATAGCTAAAAAATTAACAAAAATAAATCAGCCTTTAGCCTAGTACATTAAAAGAGGCGATAAGGTGTTATGCGCAATTTTTAGCACCAAGAGTGTAACAAGCTTAAATAAAAAGGGCTAGAGTTTGAGCATGCCCAATAAGCAGTTAAACAATCAACTCTTAGAACATTGGGGTATATAAAATAAATTCAAGGAAAAGGGTTGAATTTGAATGAAAAGAGGCAATAAATAAGAGAAGAAGAGATAAGTTAGTATGCTTAAGGAATTAAGCGAGGATCTTAAAAGGTCGCTCGCTTTAGTCGAACAAAACAATCGTCACTCAATAATGTCACCATCTGGGGCAATATTTTTAGCGTGTAGGCCTTTAGGCCCTTGTTCTAATTCGAATGTTACATCTTGACCAGCTTTAAGCGTTTTATAGCCGTCCATTACAATTGTTGAGTAATGAGCGAAGATATCATTCTCGCAGCCGTCTTCTACGATGAAACCAAAACCTTTGGCGTTGTTGAACCATTTAACTTTACCACAAGCCATACTTCTACATCCTTCAATAAGTTGACTAATTTAGTTATTCTAAACCGTATAATTTGCTAGACTGACTAAGGTTTAATCAATCTATGTTTGACTGTAGTTTATTTAGCCAACCAGTCAAGTGTTTTGAGTTATTTTTTAACATTTTATTTATTTTTTATTCAAGTTTGCTTGAGTTACAAAGACAAGACTATATTTAATTATGAGTGGTATGAAAGATTCAGGTGTTATCGACACAGTTCGCGACAGTGAAAAGCAAAAGCTACAGCCGCCGCGAAAATATAAAGTTGTTTTAAATAACGACGACTACACGCCGATGGACTTCGTAATTGAAGTTTTAACGACGTTTTTTAATATGGATAGCGATAGAGCAACCGATGTGATGCTTCAGGTTCATGAAAAAGGTAAGGGTATTTGCGGTGTTTACAGCGCCGATGTTGCCCACACCAAAGTTGAACAAGTTAACCGTTACTCACGGGATAACGAGCATCCACTGCTTTGTAGTTGTGAGCAGGAATAATACCAATTTAATACAATTGGTATAAATACCAATTAGGGTGATCAAACATCCGATTGTTGTGGTATAAATTATTATCTCAGTAAGGGGTTGCCAATGCTAAACAAAGACTTAGAACTCACTTTAAATGCCGCGTTTCGTGAAGCGCGCACTCGCCGTCATGAGTTTATGACCGTAGAGCACCTTTTACTTGCGCTATTAGATAATCCTTCTGCAGGAGAAGCCTTAAACGCGTGTGGTGTTAATCTTTCAGGCTTAAAAACCGAATTATTAGAATTTATTGACGAAACAACACCTGTCATCCCAGATTTAGAAGAAGAGCGTGAAACTCAGCCAACGCTTGGTTTTCAGCGTGTATTACAACGTGCTGTGTTTCATGTGCAATCGTCAGGAAAAAACGAAGTGACGGGTGTCAATGTACTGGTTGCTATTTTTTCAGAGCAAGAGAGCCAAGCTGTTTATTTACTTAAAAAGCATGATGTATCGCGCTTAGATATTGTTAACTTTATTTCGCACGGCATTTCAAAAGCTGATGATGAACTAGGCGACGACAGCGATGATATACATGAAGAAGTGCAAGAAGTCCAAAACGAAGAAGCAAGTAAGCTAGACAGCTTTACAACTAACTTAAACGCTCAGGCTCGTGAAGGTAATATTGACCCATTGATTGGGCGCGACAGCGAAGTAGAGCGCACGGTACAAGTATTGTGTCGTCGTAAAAAGAATAACCCATTACTTGTTGGTGAAGCGGGCGTTGGTAAAACAGCCATTGCTGAAGGTTTAGCGTACCGTATTGTGAACGAGCAAGTACCAGAAGTAATTGCAGATGCAGTTGTGTACTCACTAGATATGGGGGCATTGCTTGCAGGTACTAAATACCGTGGCGATTTTGAAAAGCGCTTTAAAAGCTTATTAAAAGAGCTTCAGGCACAACCTGGGTCTATTTTATTTATTGATGAAATACATACCATAATAGGTGCTGGCGCAGCGTCTGGTGGCGTTATGGATGCTTCAAACTTACTCAAACCACTTCTTTCAAGTGGTAAGTTACGTTGTATGGGTTCAACCACTTACAATGAGTATAAAAATATTTTTGAGAAAGACCGTGCATTAGTACGCCGTTTTCAAAAAATTGATGTACTTGAACCAAGTGTTGCCGATACCACTAAAATTTTAAATGGATTAAAAGAGCGTTACGAAGAGCACCATGGTATTCGCTACACTCAAAAAGCATTAAAAGCAGCTGCTGAACTTAGTGCTAAATACATTAATGAGCGCCACTTGCCAGATAAAGCAATTGATGTAATTGATGAAGCGGGAGCTAACCAACGTTTACAGCCTAGTTCTAAACGTAAAAAAACCATTGGTGTGGCTGATATAGAGCTAATAATATCGAAGATGGCACGTATTCCACCACAAAATGTGTCTTCAACAGATAAAGAGACGCTTAAAAATCTAGACCGTAACCTTAAAATGCTGGTGTTTGGACAAGATCAATCTATTGATGCGCTTACATCGGCTATTCGTTTATCTCGCTCAGGTTTATCAAGCGAAGAAAAACCAGTGGGTTCGTTCTTGTTTGCAGGCCCAACAGGTGTTGGTAAAACAGAAGTAACTAAGCAACTTGCTAAATGTATGGGTGTTGAGTTTATTCGTTTTGATATGTCTGAGTATGTAGAGCGCCACGCAATCAGCCGACTAATTGGTGCTCCACCAGGATATGTTGGTTTTGAGCAAGGCGGGTTATTAACCGAGGCGGTTATTAAAAACCCTCATGCGGTTGTACTTTTAGATGAGATTGAAAAAGCGCATCCAGATATTTACAATATTTTACTACAAGTTATGGATCACGGTACGTTAACCGATAATAACGGTCGTAAAGCTGATTTTAGAAATGTAGTGGTTGTAATGACTACCAATGCGGGCGTACAAGAAACTACGCGCAAGTCGATTGGTTTTACAGAGCAAGATCACACGCACGATGCAATGGGTGAAATTAATAAAGTATTTTCGCCAGAATTTAGAAACCGTTTAGATAACATTATTTGGTTTAACCACCTTGAACGTGAAGTTATTTTACTGGTGGTTGATAAATTTATTGTGGAACTGCAAGCTCAGCTTGATAAAAAATCGGTTAATCTTGAGCTTACGCCTAAAGCGCGTGAATGGCTCGCAGATAAAGGTTATGACAAGGCTATGGGTGCACGACCAATGGCACGTGTTATTCAAGAAGAGCTTAAAAAGCAATTAGCTAATGAAATACTGTTTGGTGAACTTGTTGATGGCGGTACAGTTAAAGTATCGGTTAAAGACAAGAAGATTCGCTTTGATTACGAGAGCAATTTAACGCCAGCGTAAAACGTTAATTACACTACTAAGTTAAATAAAAATGGCCTGCTAAATAATAGCGGGCCATTTTTTTGCCATTTTTATAGGCAACAAAAAACCCAGTAAAAACTGGGTTTTTTGTTTATTAAATGTAATTGCTAGTCAATGTCTATCAATTACATTTAATAAACGCTTAAAGCTAGTAAAACACTAGCCAAAAACTAAATCTCGTTTACGCACTTACTTAGCGAGCACGGAATACGATACGACCCTTTGATAAATCGTAAGGAGTCATTTCTACCGTTACTTTATCGCCGGTTAAAATACGGATATAGTTTTTGCGCATTTTGCCTGAAATGTGAGCCACAACTACGTGACCATTTTCTAGCTCAACTCGGAACATTGTATTTGGTAAAGTATCAAGGACTGTCCCTTGCATTTCGATTACGTCTTCTTTCGCCATGTTTAGCGTAACACCTCTTTAATAGTTAAACGTTGCAGATTTTGCCCAAAATACATCAATAAGTAAAGGCGCAGGGGCTATATTTGCAAATTAAATAGCCACCCACTCATCATTGAGCTGTTTTTGAGCTGGTAAAAACTGAGTTTTGTACTTCATTTTATCGCATTCATCAATTTGATAGCCTAAGTACACGTATTGCTTATTTTGCTCTTTTGCAAATTTAAGCTGCTCTAATATCATCACAGAGCCTAAACTATAGTGTTCAAAGTCGGGGTCAAAAAAAGTATAAATTGCAGAAATAGAGCTGTTCATACAATCAGTTACGGCAACTGCGGCTAAAGTATCTTGGTGCCATAGCTCAATAAATGTGATTTTGAGCCAACTGCAAAGTAAAAAGCTTTGAAACTGTTCTTTTTCAGGAGGATACATACTTCCATCCTGATGGCGCATCGTTATGTACTTGCTATAAAGCGGATAATACTCAGGGCGTTCTTGCGTCGAGTATTTCACTTCAAACTGGTTTTTTGCTTTGTTTAGTTTACGTTTTTGCGATTTTGAAGGGATAAAGTCTTGTGCTAATACACGTACAGAATTACATGCACTGCATATTGGGCAGTGTGGACGATATATTTGGTTACCACTGCGACGAAACCCTAAGCCTAATAATGACTCAAATTTGTCTGTACTGTAGCAACTAGGATCTAGAATAACTAAAAGTTGCTCTTGTTTGTTGGGTAAATAACTACAGTCAAATTCTTGGGTTAAACCAACACGTGCAGGAATTTGCTCATTCATAGATTGCGTCAAGTTCTTGTGGCTCCCACATAATAGGATTAATAATATAGTTATGTGCAGCTTTTAGTTTAGTCAAAAATGTTGAGCGGGGGATTACTTGTGCACCTAAGGTCATTAAATAAGGGTTTTCTAACTGGCAATCAATAAAATGCGCATTATGACGTTTAAGCCAATTTACCAGTGCCCACATAGCAAGCTTGGAGCAATTGGTTTGATGATGAAACATCGACTCACCACAAAAAACACCATTTTGCATAATACCGTATAAGCCACCTGCAAGCTCTCCGTTGCTCCACACTTCTAAGCTATGGGCAATGCCAGCATTGTGTGCATTAACATAAGCGTTGAGCATGTCAGAGGTGATCCAAGTGCCATCGGTATCAAGGCGTTGATCGCGACAAGCTTCTATTACCTCCTCAAAGGCATTATTAATGGTTACTTTTACAGGGTGCTTTTTTAAATGTTTACGCAGGCTCTTACTTATATGAAAATCATCCAGTTCAAAAATCCCGCGTTCGCTCGGCGACCACCACATAATAGGCTCATCTTCGCTAAACCAAGGGAATATTCCGCTTTTGTAGGCATTACTTAGGCGAGGTAAACTTAAATCTCCGCCAATTGCTAACAAGCCATCAGGGGATTCTAATGCGTATTCCGGATTGGGGAATGCTATATCGGTTTCACTTAATTGGTATAGCTGATTTCTCATACAGTACTTATTTTATAATTGATCGTAAAAGTGTAACTATATTTTAGACATAAAAAAAGGGCTGAATAATCAGCCCTATTATAATTTATTTAATTGCTTATAAATTATCTAAAAAACGTTCTGCATCAAGGGCAGCCATACAGCCTGTACCCGCTGATGTGATTGCTTGACGGTAAATGTGGTCAGACACATCACCTGCAGCAAAAACGCCCTCTACACTTGTTTGAGTTGCGTTACCATTCAATCCAGACTCTACAACTAAGTAGCCGTCTTTCATTTCTAGTTGACCAACAAACATATCTGTATTTGGCTTATGACCAATAGCAATAAATACACCGGCTAAATCTAGCTCTTCTGTTGCATCAGACTGTGCATCTTTAATACGAATGCCAGTTACGCCCATTTGGTCGCCTAATACTTCGTCAAGCGTACGGTTGTAATGTAAAACAACGTTACCGTTAGCTGCTTTTTCAGCAAGGCGGTCTGCAAGTATTTTTTCACTACGGAAACTATCACGGCGGTGAATAACATGTACTTCGTCAGCAATGTTAGATAAGTATAGCGCTTCTTCAACCGCTGTATTACCACCACCAACAACCGCTACTTTCTGACCTTTATAGAAAAAGCCATCACATGTAGCACAGGCTGAAACGCCACGGCCTTGGAAATTAGTTTCAGACTCTAAGCCTAAGTATTTAGCAGAAGCACCTGTTGCAATGATTAACGCATCACATGTGTAAGTACCTTGGTCGCCAGTTAGTGTAAAAGGGCGCTTAGATACATCTACTTTATTGATGTGATCGAATATGATTTCAGTTTCAAAGCGCTCAGCGTGCTCTTTCATACGATCCATTAATGCAGGGCCCGTTAAGCCGTGTGCATCACCAGGCCAGTTTTCAACTTCAGTTGTGGTTGTTAATTGACCACCTTGTTGAATGCCTGTAATTAAAACAGGGTTTAAATTTGCACGTGCGGCATATACTGCTGCAGTATAACCAGCTGGGCCAGAGCCTAAAATTAGTAGCTTACAATGTTTTGCTTCAGTCATTATTTTTTCCTAAACGTTTAATACGGTCTTTAATGCGCTCGATTCTAAGAAAATCAAGGCGGATGTAAACAAAATCCGCGATTATTTTTTTTCGCAAATCGAAAAGCTGTGCAGTATTGTGTACTAGAGCTCAGTACTTTTACAGTTAAAACACCTAAGTAGCTCAATAAATAGACTAACAGGCAACAAAACAGCGTTAATTCATGACCCCTTTGATTTTTTTTGTTATGTTTTACCTAATTTTATTTGTCACTGATAGATTATGTGACCTAAGCGAATAGGCAACTATGTTATTTTGGCAGGAAAAACCCGCATTCGGGTTGACTTCAAAAGACGTTAACGTCTTAACCAATGCGCAAGATTACCGAACGCAATTGCTACGTTTGATAGCTAATGCAAAAAAACGAATTTATATCACAGCGCTTTATTTACAGGATGACGAAGCAGGCCGCGAGATTTTAGAAGCCCTGCATCGAGTATCATTAGAGAACCCTGCGCTTGATGTAAAAGTGCTGGTGGATTTTCATCGTGCGCAACGTGGTTTAATTGGTGCAGAGAAGTCTGATGGTAACGCAAGTTTATACTGTGACGATTTAGAAAAGTTTAAATCGAACGTACAAGTTTATGGCGTACCTGTAAAAGCTAAAGAATTATTTGGCGTATTACATTTAAAGGGTTTTGTCATTGACGATACCTTACTTTACAGTGGCGCAAGCTTAAACAATGTGTATTTGCAGTATAACGAGCGTTACAGACTCGATCGTTACTTTTTAATAACGCAGAGCGAGCTGTGTGACTCAGTGGTTGATTTTATTGAGACAAAGCTAATTAGCTCCGATGCTGTGCCACGCATAGACACACGACCGCTTAAGCGTTTACAAGACTTCAAACTTGATCAAAAGCAATTAATGCGTGATTTAAAAGTCGCAAGTTATAACGCAGCAGAGCAACTAAATACGCAAGCATTAGGTATTCGTTTGTTTTTAGGGCTTGGTCGTCGCAATAACGAATTAAATCGTTTAATAAAAGCGTTATTTGATACCACAGAGCAAGAGCTTGTGTTGTATACGCCATACTTTAATTTTCCGGCGCCACTTATGCGATCACTGCGCCGATTATTAAAGCAAGGCAAGCAAGTTACGATTGTGGTAGGGGATAAAACAGCTAATGACTTTTATTTACCGCCAAGCGAGCCGTTTAGTAAAATAGGGGCGTTGCCTTATTTATACGAAACTATTTTGCATAAGTTTGTAAAAACGCAAAAACGCCACATCGATAACGGTAATTTAAATGTGTATCTGTGGAAAGATGAAAGTAATTCGTTTCATTTAAAAGGTATTTGCTCAGATAGAACAAAACATTTACTGAGTGGGCATAACTTAAATCCGCGTGCATGGGGTCTTGATATCGAAAACGGTATTTTAATAGAAGATCCAGAGCAAACAATTATGGATGCTATTGATAACGAAAAGCAGGAAATTTTACAACACTGCCGCCGTTTAACAGGCCCAGATGATTTAGAAACAATGGATGATTACCCGCAGCCAGTTAAAAAACTACTAGGCCAAGCTAAGCGCGTAAAAGTAGATTTTATAATTAAGCGTTTTATCTAAATAAGTTTATATAAATCTGAAATTTAAATATAAAAAAAAGCAGCTAATTAGCTGCTTTTTTTATGGGTTGTAGTTAGGTTACTATATTATTTAATACCAACCCAACTACGAAACGCTAAATTATGCGTTTTCTACTGCTGTGCGTGGGTCAACATATTCCATGTTGAACGCTTCAGCTACTTCTTTGTAAGTTACTTGGCCTTTTATTACGTTTAAGCCTTTTAAGAAGTGAGCGTCATCTAGTAGCGCCTTTTTATAACCTTTGTTTGCAAGGTTAATGATGAAAGGCAATGTTGCATTGTTAAGTGCAAACGTAGATGTGCGTGGAACAGCACCTGGCATGTTAGCAACACAGTAGTGAACAACTTCATCAACGATGAAAGTTGGATCAGCATGCGTCGTTGCTTTAGAAGTAGCAATACAGCCACCTTGGTCGATTGCAACGTCAACAATTGCAGAACCAGGTTTCATTGCTTTAATGTGCTCAGCAGTTACTAGTTTAGGTGCAGCTGCACCAGGGATCAGTACACCACCGATTACTAAATCAGCTTCTAGTACGTGTTTTTCTAGTGCATCAGCAGTTGAGTAAATAGCTTTAACTTTATTACCAAATTGCGCGTCTAGTGCACGTAATACGTCGATGTTACGATCAAGAACGACAACTTCAGCACCAAGACCAACAGCCATTTGAGCTGCGCTACGACCAACCATGCCGCCGCCAATTACAACAACTTTAGCAGCTTCAACGCCAGGTACGCCACCTAGTAGCATGCCACGACCGTGGTTAGATTTTTCTAGCGCTTGTGCACCAGCTTGAATAGACATACGACCAGCAACTTCGCTCATAGGAGCAAGAAGCGGTAAACCACCGCGTGAGTCAGTTACAGTTTCGTATGCAATACAAATAGCTTTGCTTTTTACAAGGTCTTCAGTTTGTGGAAGATCAGGTGCAAGGTGTAAGTAAGTGAAAAGAATTTGGTCTTCACGTAGCATTGCACGTTCAACAGCTTGCGGCTCTTTTACTTTTACAATCATGTCTGCTTTAGCAAAAACATCAGCAGCAGTTGCTAAAATTTCAGCACCCGCTTGTGTGTAATCTTCGTTAGTAAAACCAATGCCCATGCCTGCATCAGTTTCTACAATCACTTGGTGACCGTGGTTTACTAATTCACGAACACTTGCAGGGACCATACCTACACGGTATTCATGGTTTTTAATTTCTTTAGGAACACCAATAATCATATCATTTGCCTTATTAAGAACGGATTAACATTTTCCACTATTATATTCATCATAAGCCCGTGTGTCTCACCTTTTTTAAACTCAAATCTAGTGTTATCATCTAGATAATAAAAATAAACAGCATAAAAAACTAGTTGGTACTATGCATCAATTATTAGATAGAATTGACCGTAAAATTTTAATGGAATTACAACACGATGGACGCTTGTCGAATGTAGAACTGGCCAGACGAGTTGGCCTAAGCGCCACACCCTGCTTGGAGCGAGTAAAAAAGCTAGAACGAGAAGGTTACATACTTGGCTATAAAGCGGTGGTCGATCCCGCTAAGCTTGGGCAAGGTTTATCGGTGTATGTAGAAGTAACGATTACTAAAACATCTCCCGACGTATTTGATGAGTTTAGTGCTGCGGTTAAAAAGCACGAAGAAATTATTGAATGTCATTTAGTATCGGGTAATTTTGATTTTTTACTTAAAACGCGCGTAAATGATATGTCAGAATACCGTGGCGTATTAGGCGACATACTATTGAAACTGCCAAATGTAAGTGAAAGCCGAACTTATGTAGTAATGGAAGAAGTAAAAGGTGAAGAAGGCGTAATTATTCGTCCTTATATTACTTAAGGTTATTTATATTAACTGCGTCATTTGCTTATATAAGCTCAAATTATAAAAACTTGTTCATAATCAGGCCATCAAGGTTAAGATAAAGTGCAACAAATTGCATTTCCTGCTAAGGTATTTCACTGCTAAGTAAGTGTGAATAAAAATAGAATAATAAAGAGGAATAGGGAACTATGCGCCTAAACGGTGTGCAAAGACTATTAGAAACAGGGCTGATTATCAGTACCTTTACGGCAATATTTATTTTATGTGCCTTGATCAGCTTTGATCCAGCAGATGCTGCATGGTCGCAAACTAGTTTTAGCGAAGTAAGCAACATCACAGGAGCAGCCGGTGCATGGATAGCCGACATTTTATTACTCACCTTTGGTTGGTTGGCTTACTTAGTGCCAGCGGCCATTCAGCTATTTGGCTACTTGCTATTTAAACAACCTCACCGCATTTTACAGCTTGATTACACTACCTTAGCGCTGCGAGTTATTGGTTTTGCTTTATTTATTACCTCAGCTACCGCTATTAGTAGTATTAATTTCGACGATATTTATAACTTTTCATCGGGTGGGGTAGTGGGCGATGTTATTGCATCAGCCATGATGCCTGCGTTTAACTTTACCGGTACATCTATATTATTGCTGTGTTTCTTTTTTGCAGGGCTTACCTTATTGACGGGAGTATCGTGGGTTGATTTTGTAGATTACCTTGGCGATTTAATGGTTAGGCTTTATCGCTATGTTGTATCGTATGCAAAAGGCTGGATGCACCGAGAACATACTGCAGGTAAAGTAAATAATAACGATGAAGCAGACGCCCATTTTGAAGACGATATAAAAGAGCAGATAGAGCTGCCTACATCAGCTAAAAAAGCAGATAAACAAAAAGCGATAGATAAGCCTCAAACACCGTTTAGTGAACCACAAATTAGTGATGACTTTATGCCGTTTGATGAACTTGACGATATACTCGATCAAGAAATTGGCTTTAGCGCCATAGACGACGAACCAATGGACACGGCTGCTGCATTAAATGCGCTTGATCAAAGCCCAGTTGTGGAGCCTGAAAAACCAGTTACAACGGTGGTATCGCCAGCAAGACCAATGCCTAAACCAAAAGCGCAATATCAACCACCACCAACAGCAAAAGAAAAGTTTGAGCAATTATTAACGCAAGAGCCACCACCAGGGCCATTACCATCGCTCGATTTACTCGACAGACCGGATAAAGCTAAAAACCCAATTTCGCAAGAAGAGCTTGATAGCGTATCACGCCTAGTAGAGACAAAACTTCTCGACTTTAACGTACAAGCAACCGTAGTAGCGGTATACCCAGGCCCCGTTGTTACGCGTTTTGAGCTAGATTTAGCGCCAGGTATTAAAGTGTCTAAAATTACAGGCTTAGCTAAAGATTTAGCCCGTTCGCTTTCGGCAATTAGTGTACGTGTTGTAGAAGTTATCCCAGGTAAAACCTATGTTGGTATTGAGCTTCCAAATAAACACCGTGAAATAGTTCGTTTATCAGAAGTAATAAACGCCCCTAAATTTGAGCAAAATCCGTCGCCTCTTACCATGGTGCTTGGTAAAGACATTGCTGGTCAGCCGGTATGTGCTGACTTAGGTAAAATGCCACATTTATTGGTAGCCGGTACAACTGGTTCAGGTAAATCAGTGGGCGTTAATGTCATGATAGTAAGCTTGCTTTACAAATCAGGTCCTGACGATGTACGTATGATCATGATTGACCCTAAAATGCTTGAGCTTTCAGTATACGAAGGCATTCCGCATTTATTGTGTGAAGTAGTTACCGATATGAAAGAAGCTGCTAACGCACTGCGTTGGTGTGTAGGCGAAATGGAACGTCGTTATAAATTAATGTCAGCATTGGGTGTGCGTAACTTAAAAGGTTACAACCAAAAAGTGCTTGAAGCCAATGAAGCGGGTTACCCAATTCTTGATCCATTATTTAAAGACACCGATGGCATGAAAGAAGGCCCCGACGAGCTAGGTAAATTACCAAGTATTGTTGTAGTAATAGACGAATTTGCCGACATGATGATGATTGTAGGTAAAAAAGTAGAAGAACTTATTGCACGTATTGCTCAAAAAGCACGTGCGGCAGGGATTCACTTAGTGCTTGCTACGCAGCGCCCGTCAGTTGATGTAATTACCGGCTTAATTAAAGCTAATATTCCAACACGTATGGCGTTTCAGGTATCGAGCAAAATAGATTCACGGACAATACTTGACCAACAAGGTGCAGAAAACTTACTAGGTATGGGCGACATGCTTTATTTACCGCCAGGCACTAGCGTACCAGAGCGTGTGCATGGCGCGTTTGTAGACGACCATGAAGTACACGCCGTAGTAAACGATTGGAAAGCACGTGCTAAACCAAATTACATTGACGAAATACTCAATGGCGATGCCACTGAAGATATTTTATTACCGGGTGAAGCTAGCGAAAATGCAGATGAAGAATCTGATCCTTTATACGACGAAGCTGTGTCGTTTGTAATTGAAACCGGCAAAGTATCGGTATCGTCAGTGCAACGTAAATTACGTGTTGGCTATAACCGCGCAGCACGTTTAGTAGAACAAATGGAAACATCGGGTATCGTGAGTTCACCAGGTCATAACGGTGCTCGCGATGTATTAGTACCTAATGGAGCAAATTCATGAAAAAAGTTAACGCCTTATTATTAGTGTTAGGCAGCGTACTTGCCGCACCAAGCTTTGCTGACGACAGCCAAGCATTACAAGACAGACTTGCCACTTTAAAAAGCTTTAAAGCGCAGTTTGCACAACAAGTAACAGACAAAGAAGGCCAAGCAGTTATGCAAGGCGAGGGCACAATAGCGCTTCAACAGCCTATGATGATTCGCTGGCAGCAAACTAATCCAGACGATACGTTATTTGTATCAAACGGTGATAAAACCTATTACTTCGACAGCTTTGCTGAGCAAGTAACGATTATGAAAACCAGCAGCCTAATCGACTCAACACCATTTGTGCTACTGACATCAAAAGACCCAGCACAGTGGGAAAAATACAGCGTACTTGCAACAAGTACAGGCTTTAGCGTAACGCCAAATAAAGGCGTAGAAAGCCAAGTAGAACAACTTGATATAGCATTTGCGGGTAACGAGCAAGGGCTTGCTAAACTAGTGGTTACCGACAACTCAGGGCAGCTATCGTCATTTACGTTTAACAATGCCCAAGTTAATACGCCGCTTGATCAAAGCACTTTTGAATTTACGCCTCCTGAAGGTGTTGAAATAGACGATCAGAGTAACGGTGAGTAATTTAGGTTTTAATTTTGGGCCCGATGTACGCCCACTTGCTGCGCGTATGCGCCCTACAACGCTTGATGAATACATTGGTCAGCAGCACTTATTAAGTGCTGATAAACCACTGCATCAAGCCATTGTCGCGGGGCGATGCCATAGTTTAATTTTATGGGGTCCGCCTGGTGTTGGTAAAACAACACTTGCGCAAATAATTGCCAACCATGCTGATGCCTCACTTATTCAAATGTCGGCGGTAACTGCAGGCGTAAAAGATATACGCGACAGCGTAACGCAAGCGCGGGACAACCTAGAAAGCCGTGGCCAACGCACCCTTATGTTTGTTGACGAAGTTCATCGCTTTAATAAATCCCAACAAGATGCCTTTTTACCGCACATAGAAGACGGCACCTTTATATTTGTAGGTGCAACCACCGAAAACCCATCGTTTGCCCTTAACAACGCTATATTGTCGCGCGCGCGCGTGTATGTTTTAAAATCGCTTGCCGATACCGACTTATACACCGTAATAGAGCGCGCACTTAAACAAGACGAGCAGCTAAGCCAAAAACACATCACTATTGCCGACAACGCTAAAAAGGCACTGTGCCAAGCAAGTGGCGGCGATGCGCGTAAAGTACTTAATTTACTTGAACAAGCAGTTGACTTAACAACCGAGAAAAACGGTCAATACAACGTAGATGAGCACGTACTTAGCCAAGTGCTACCCACGCATTTAGCTAAATATGATAAAGGCGGCGATGAGTTTTACGATTTAATATCGGCCTTTCATAAATCAGTACGAGGTAGCTCCCCCGACGGTGCACTGTATTGGTATTGCCGAATTTTAGCCGGTGGTGGCGACCCTTTGTATGTAGCAAGGCGTTTACTTGCCATAGCTACAGAAGACATTGGTAACGCCGATCCGCGTGCGATGGAAGTGGCTTTAAACGCGTGGGATATATTTCAACGTGTTGGCCCAAGCGAGGGCGAGCGTGCAATAGCACAAGCCACACTGTATTTAGCCAGCGCACCTAAAAGTAATGCAGTTTATATGGCGTTTAATCAAGCAAAAGCAGATGCCAAAAACGAGCCAAGTTACCCAGTACCAGAGCATTTACGTAATGCGCCAACTAACTTAATGAAAGACTTAGGGTATGGCGCTGAGTACCGTTATGCGCACAATGAAGAAGGCGCATTTGCCGCAGGTGAAAAATACTTACCACCAGAGATGGACGGCAAAGAATATTACTTACCGAGCGAGCGCGGACTTGAGCAAAAAATAAAACAAAAACTCGATTACCTAAAAGAGCGCGATGCGCAAAGCCCACTTAGACGATACGAAAATGATTAAACTTTATATGATGATCGCCCTTGGCGGAGCCTCAGGTGCGTGTTTACGGTTTTTTATTAGCGAAAGCATGCTAAAACTCCTCGGTAAGGGATTCCCTTTTGGCACGTTGACGGTTAATATTCTGGGTTCATTGTTAATGGGCATTTTGTACGGTTTGATAGATAAAGAAATTATCACCGCAAGCCCCGCCAAAACCCTTATCGGTATTGGCTTTTTAGGTGCATTAACCACCTTTTCAACATTCTCAATGGACTCGTTGTTGTTATTACAACAAGGTCACTTTATTAAAATGGCCCTCAATATCATCTTAAATGTGATGGTGTGTATTTTTATGGCTTGGCTGGGCCTTCAGCTGGTAATGCAAAAAGGTTAAAAAACTAACATGTTAGATTCTAAATATTTACGACAAGACGTTGAGCAAACTGCAGCACGCTTAGCGGCTCGTGGCTACGAGCTTGATGTTGCAAAAGTGACAGAACTTGAAGAACAACGCAAAACATTACAAGTAAAAACGCAAGAACTTCAAAGTCAACGTAATGCAAGCGCAAAAGCAATTGGTCAAGCCAAAGCTAAAGGCGAAGACGCACAGCCACTACTTGATGCAGTAGCTAACTTAGGCAGTGAGCTAGATGCCGCTAAAACTGAGCAAGATGAAGTATTAGCCGCTATTAACGACATAGCTTTAGCAATTCCAAACTTGCCAGACGAGTCAGTACCTGAAGGTAAAGATGAGGACGACAACGTTGAAATTTTAACGTGGGGCACACCTAAGAAGTTTGATTTTGAAGTTAAAGACCACGTAGATGTAGGCCAAGACTTAAACGGCTTAGACTTTGAAATGGGCGTTAAAATTAGTGGTGCACGCTTTACCGTAATGCGCGGCCAAGTAGCGCGTATGCACCGTGCACTAACGCAATTTATGCTAGATACGCACGCTGATAAAAACGGCTACACAGAAATGTATGTACCGTACCTAGTAAATAGCGCAAGCCTTTATGGCACCAGCCAATTACCTAAATTTGCAGGCGATTTATTCCACACATTAGGCCTTGTAAATGACGACGGGGAACAACAAGCCGGCTTTAGCTTAATTCCTACAGCTGAAGTACCACTTACAAACAGCGCCCGTGACGAAATTTACGACGAAAGCGATTTACCAATTCGCTTAGTTGCCCACACTCCGTGTTTTAGAAGTGAAGCAGGCAGTTATGGTCGCGATACGCGTGGCTTAATTCGTCAACACCAGTTTGATAAAGTTGAACTTGTACAACTTGTAAAACCAGAAGACTCAATGGCAACGCTTGAAGAGTTAACAGGTCACGCAGAGCAAATACTACAAGCATTAGAACTTCCGTACCGTAAAGTAATTTTATGTATGGGCGACATGGGCTTTGGCTCAGCTAAAACATACGATTTAGAAGTATGGTTACCTGCGCAAGATACATACCGCGAAATTTCATCATGTTCAAACATGGCTGACTTTCAGGCGCGTAGAATGCAAGCACGTTTTCGTCGTGAAGGTGTTAAAAAGCCAGAGTTACTACATACACTAAATGGTTCAGGCTTAGCCGTTGGCCGTACACTAGTAGCGATACTAGAAAACTACCAACAAGCCGATGGCACAGTAGTAGTACCAGAAGTATTACGCCCATACATGGGTGGACTTGAAGTGATTGGTAAACAATAAAAATCAAGTTTAAGTTAAGCAAGCTTTAAGCTTGTAAATCTTAAGACGAAAGCCGCTGTTTGCAATGAACAGCGGCTTTTTTTAGGTTAAAGGCAAAAGCTTAGAGAAAAATTTAAGTTATCTTATTAATAATATCGCTTACACCTATTTTATGGCTCATTACTTTTTTGTCCGATATTACTGATCTCTACCATTTTGGGCTATTTCTACATCAAGGAAACTTAAATATCGGCTAACTAGTTGTTTACAAGTCCTTATTAGCTGGTTAAATTAGAATCTTTGTAATATTTGGACATTTGTCGGTTTATAAAGCGACAAATGTCGGATACAAAGTTGTTAGAATTCATCTGTATGTATAGCAAGCTAATAGGTAAAATTTTAGAAAATACTCGGCCAGAATTTTTGGGTGCGGCACTCGTAGTAATCTACGGTGGAACTTATCTCGCTGGGTATTACGCACTTCAGCTCTTTGCACAATTAATTAAGTGGGATATTAGTATCAACTTTTACATGCTAAATATATTTATTGGCTGTATTGGGGTTGGGGAGCTATCGCGAGGGATGCTGAAGTTAGCCATGCGGAGCAATGGATGGAAGTATAGTATTATTAGTACAGCTGTGGCGGGTGCTTCTTGTGTTGGGGTGTTTTGGGTGTTAATGGTTTTTAAGTGGAGCCATAACACCTTTTCACAAGTACCATTGGCTGCGTTAGCTGGAGCTGTATTCTATTTGGTGTTGGCTGGGGCGATGGCTCTAGAAAGCCGTAAAAAATTCTAACAAGTGTAGCCACCTGACAAAAATTGTTACGCGCCTTTTTGTGTTTTCGCTACGCTCAATTTTACACAAAAATGCACTCCACAATTTTTGCAGGTGCTACAGGCGTTATATGGCAAAGGAAGCTATGCGATTCATCCTCACAATTTCACTCTTATTTCTAGCTGGTTGCGCCAACCTTAAATACCAGCCTGAAGATGGGCTTGTAAAAATAGAGGTTCAGAAATTAGTACCTACAGAAAATTGCAGTGGCAAAGGCATTCGTGCATATTCGGTAAAAGGCTCTAACAAACGTCATTTGCTAGACAAAGAGGTGTTTTATGTATCTCCCGGCAACTGGGAAATCGCTTATTATCCAACCTATGAAGAATTGCAAAATGGTATGTGTGAAGAAATGGAGAGGCTAATAATTCATGGAGAATACACTATTTCTCATGAGTTTAAACAAGGCTTTAGTTACTTCATCTACCTAAACAAAGAACGTGAAGCTGGCATTAAGCAAAATGCCATATAACAAGCTAATAAATAAGGACAAAAAACAGTTGGCTGTTTTCGTTCCTCAACATTTTAGCCAACAATTTTTTGCCCATTATTAGGGCGTTAGGTAACCTTATGATACTTCGCGATGTTCAATTAGTTAACGGTGGTAAATCGAGTAAAGAGAAGCTTGAACAAAATAAGTACTTGATGAACTATTGGAACTTAGTTGAAGATATTTTTTGTATATATCTGCCTGATAAGTTTGATTTTGCAGGGTTGGCAAAGCTGAATGTATATCTGGGAAGATATTCAGGTGAGGATTACATCCCACCACGATCTGATGGAATAGCGGCTTATAAAAGAGATGACTTTATATTCGATGATTTTTGCGAACTTTCCGACCATAGTAAATGTGTTAAGTCTCTTTATTATCTAACTGATTCTCTTAAAATTATAGGAAATAGGCTCAACGTACCTTTTGAGATTTTAAACACCATTGATCTAATTGCTGAAAAGGTCTTAGGTTGTGATTTCCAGTTGGAACGAATACATAAAAAAACCAGCAAATGGAATAAGTCTAGGAATATTCGAGCTACTACGACCCTAACTTATAAAATTGGCGGGATAGATATCAACTTTGCATTGATTGATAAGAGTGGTAGTGTTTTATACTCAAAGCAATTATTTTCGAACCAATTCAGGGACTCAACTTGGTTTATTCTTTTCCACGGAGCATGGCGTGACTCAATTTTCACAATTACTAATAGAGTTGAGAAACCTATATTTTCAATTGATAGCTCGGAGTTACCGGTTACCTAACAAAACCATTAACCGGATTTGTGGAAGAACGCCACAAACCGGTTATGGAAGGTGTTATGTGTATTGGGAAAGTTGTGAGTATGACTCGATTTTGGGATATTCAATTAGTATTAGATAGCACGTACACCGAAGAAGAAAAAAAAACTGTGATTGTGAATTCTAGATCTATGGTTCATTTCATTGAAAGGCTTTTATACCCACTTAACTTTCGTAGCAAATTTTCAAGACTAGTTATAAGTTGCTCTAAGTTACCAGTAGAAACTGAGTTTAGCCTGGGAAAAGATCCTGCAATTGCCCATGTTAATATCTCACAAGATTTAGGGTGTTTCATTCACTCAGATGATGAAAAGTATTTAGCTTTCGAGAAAATTCTAAAACATGGTTTTGAGGTTGCTGAAAAATATGCTGAGTTGCCGAAATCAGAAGTGTTTGATGCCATAGAACAGTTTAAATCCACTGGCTTCAAAAACGAATGGGTTCATATTGAAAAAACTTGGAAGCGAAAAGGAGTCACTTGCATAATTGAGTGTCATCATAAATTGAATACTTTCCAACTAGTTCAAAAACTTTATAAATGTGACGCATTGGTTCATTCCTCAATTATTGCTGAATCTATGCCTAGGGAGTGGTTGTTCAATCAGTTACTGGGTAAAGTCGTGCTCAAAGAGGGGGCAAACTTATTTATTCAGTTAAATCTGAGGTTTTATCAATTTTTGTTCTTGATACCAATAAACTAGAAATATTTGGTTCAGTTTAAAATACACATAACAAGCGCCTCAATTCGCTCTTAAGTTCGCTCGGACAATTAACAATGGGCTATTGTCGCTGCGCTCAATATTTTAGCCCATTATTAAATTGCCGCTTAGGCGGGCGTAATGTGTATAAATCTATATGGTGCAATATTCCAGTGTTTGAACAATTTAAGAAAATAATTGCTAGTATTTTCCTTTTATTTTTCCTTTCGGGTTGCACTGTCGGTCATAAGGACTATCAGAGATATCTGAATATGAATATTGGTGAGAATATAAATAATCAAAAGCTTTCTAAATCACCTGATGCTGGTGAGTTGATAAGATCGGATTATTTAATCGCAGGCGAAGGGTTAACCAATATTACAACATTAGATACTGGTTTTTTGAGATACCATTTTAGCAGGCAAGAAGTATTACCGAATTACAGTATTAAAGACTTTGTCGGTAAATGTCTTATTTATTACGATGTTGATCCTAAAACGGAAATCATAATTGCTTGGGGTTTTGATAAAGGTGGTAACTCTTTAAGTTGTAGAACTTGGCCTTGAGTGCAATATACACATAACAAGTGACTATGGTGTCAATTCCTAATTTCAAACGATTTTAGGATCCCGCATGACACTATCTCGCACCATTGAATTTATGATCACTACCAGCTTTCGTTAGACTTCCTAGCTTTCACTAGACGTTTTAAAATTTGAATTGGCATGCCAGTTGTATGAAAGTACACAGTTTTTATCACTAAACCGAGACCATGTAAAGGCTGCTGGTGGTGGCAATACAATATATGGATTATTAGGCTCTCCATTTTTTAGAAAATACCAAGCTATATTAAATTTTGGTACTCATACACTCACAATTAGTGAGCCATTGTCTGATTGTGAGTGATTAAAGCGGTTCCCTAAAGCCGCTATTATCCTCTAAAAGCGAAGCGCCTTAACTCTCTTTGTGAACTAATTTGGCTTCACTAACATCAGCTCTGCATTTTTTCCATCCATTAATACCGCGACGTTACCCTTATCAGTTATAAACACATCTCTTAACCTGCCTGCGGCATTAGGAAATACGTGAGACTGTGTAAATTCACCACTTAGCAGATTAACGCTGTAGAGCTTTTTATCAACAAGGGTAGTGATAAGCACATGTTGCTGTAACGAAGGAAAAGCTGCATGTTTAGAGCCGTAATACGCCATGCCTGATGGCGCTATTGATGGAGTCCAATTAACACTTGGTTTTTGCATGCCTTTATATTCGGTAAAGGGTGAAATACGCGCTTGCGAGTAATCTTTGCCATAGGTGATTACCGGCCAGCCATAATTAGTGCTAGCGGTTAAGTAGTTTAGCTCGTCACCGCCTGCAGGGCCGTGCTCGTGGCTAACAATTTGCTGCGTATCGTAATCATAAACTAAGCCTTGAGGGTTACGATGACCAAGTGAGTAGACAGCATGTGCATTTAGGTTTTTATGATAAATAAATGGGTTATCTGTTGGAATGGTGCCATCTAGGTTTATACGTAATATTTTACCAAGTTGGCTGGTGATAACTTGTGCTTGCTCTCTAAAGTCAAACCCATCGCCCGTTGAAACTAATAATGTATTGTCGGGTAAGACAAGGGCGCGTCCTGCGTAATGTTGCGGTGTGTTTTTATCAGTCGCTACTTTATAAATAACGTTAGGCTTTGAAAAGTCAGTGCCATTAAACGTGGCTTTGGCAACAACCAGCCTGTTTGCGCTTGCATCACCTTGGGCATAAGTAAAAATAACTTCTTTTGAGTCGTTATAATCTGGTGATAAAACAATGTCGAGTAAACCACCTTGGCCCGCAACGTATAAGCCCTCAAGGTTTAATTTTACTCTTGATTGCACGTTGTTCTTAACTATAACTACATGACCATCACGCTCTGTAATTAACCATGTGCCGTTTGGTAGTTCAACCATGCTCCACGGAGACTGTAATTGCGTAGCCAGTGTTTGTGTACTGTATTGCTCCTTTGGTAGCGCAGCGCTTGCATTAACAGAAAACGCACAAAGCGAAAGCAGAGTAAAAAAAGAGATACATTGTTTACCGGGCAAGCCTTTGCTAGCATGGCCAGTATAAGAAAAAAGCTTTATTTTAAGTTGAGATAACCATGTCGTTTTTAACACGTGTATTGCCTTCATTTTTAGTTTCTTGGTTACTTACATTCACACTAGCTAGCTTGTTTCATAGCCAATACGTTGTCAATCAATTAGTTAATGTAGGTGTAGTGGTGGGCTTTAGTGATCGTGCTAGTTTAACGCTTGATGATTGGTTAGGCCTATTACCTACCTACGGCGCTATTATTGCCGTAGCACTTGCCATCGCTTTTTTTGTTACCGCAAAGCTTAATAAAAAGGTTCAAAAATACAGTACTCAGTTATTTGTTATTGCTGGCATTGTGGCATTTGCTATTGTGTTAATTGCCATTGAATCAATTATGAATATTCATATTATAGCGGGCGCAAGAGGCTGGGGTTTTTATGCTCAACTGCTTGCAGGCGCGGTAGGTGGTTTTACATTTTCGCAATTATTTAAAGTAACTAAAAACCAAAAAGCGTGTTAGATGTGTGAATATAAGTACGGTTTATACGTTATATAGTGATTAATAAATAAAGCCCGCTGTTTATTATAAACAGCGGGCTTTAAATATGGCCTTTAGAAATTAATTAAAAAATTAAACTAATCAGTTTGTAGCTACTTAACCCAAAAATTAGGATTAAAACGGGTAGGGTTACCAGGTTTAACAGCAAAGAATTTGTGTAGTTTCCCATAACCCCTTTTTGATTAACCAGCCATACAAGGTAGGTGCTAACAATAGGGAGTAATAACCCGTTAGCCGCTTGCGCGAATATAATTACCGCGACAGGGTCTAAACCGAGTGACGCCACCGCAGCACCAAACAATAAAATAACAATAGCGACGCCTTTAAAGCGCGTGTTGCTCATATTGTTAGACCAGCCTAACATGCCACACACAGCATAAGCACCGGCAAGCGGCGCTGTAATAGCACTTGTTAAACCTGCAGCAAATAAGCCAATAGCAAAAAAGTAATGAGCGGCGTCGCCAAGCAATGGCTCTAGTTGCACGGCCATGTTAGCCGCACTAATTTGCCCCGCATCGGTGCCATAAAATGCAACTGAAGCTGTAGATAAAATAGCTAAAGTGATCACACCGCCCAAAGTGATTGATAGGCCTGTATCAACATTTGTTTGTTTAATCATTTTTTGCATGTCGCTGTTACTGTCGTGTCTAGCAGCGAGTACGCCGGAGTGCAAAAATAAGTTATACGGCACAATGGTAGTGCCAACTAAAGCTAGTATGGTTGTAATAGAGCCTTCAGGCATACTAGGAATAAAACCAGCAAATACATCACCCAGTGAAGGCGCTGCCATTACAAGTGTTGAGATAAACACTAAGCTCATTAAAATAACGAGTAAAATTAGCGCGTTTTCAACCACTTTATGTTTGCCGCTATACAGTAAAGCTGCACTAAAAAAAGCAATAAGTGGTGTCCATAGTTGGGAGCTAACTTGAGGGAATATTTCAATTAATCCCATGCTAGCGCCACTTAAATTACCCGCTTCATAAGCTGCACTGCCCACACCAATGGCGCTGATGACTAAAAATATAGCTAAAGATTTAAATAAAGGCGTTTGAATATGTGCTCTGAGCGCTTGAGCTAAATCTTGCCCGGTGGCAACGCCAAGGCGCGCCGCCATAGATTGTAATAATATAGTGGCAATTACTGAAAACAGTAATGTCCATATAAGTGCAAAACCAAAGTTTGCACCTGCCACGCTGGCGGTAGTAATGGTCCCTGGTCCAATGAAGGCAGCGGTGACGAGTAGTCCTGGTCCTAATCGCATAATTGACCTTAATAGTGCTATTGCATGTTGCTATTTAAAGTTACATCTTACGTTTAAAACCAATATTTATACGCGATGCCGATTGTGTTAAAGCTGTCACTTACAGTAAGTGCCTTGCAGCAGTATTCGCTCCTTGACGATTTCTTTTTTATAAGCATATATTAAAAAAGGGCGCGTAGGATACCAACTTGTATATAGATTTAAAGGGGATACAGTGCATTTGCATGAATTTTAAACGAATATATAAGCGAGTTAAATGAATGATGCCGATATTTATATCGGCATCAGTATATTTACTTTATTAGGCTTCTAATCGCTTCTAAGCCTTTTTTTAGGGTGTCTGCATCGGTAGCATAGTTAATACGAATACACTCGTGCTTGTGCGCCCAATCATCGTCAATGCCGATAAAAAAGTTGTGACCTGGGATCACAAACACGTCTTGCTCTTTAAGTTGTTGATACAACACCTCGCTTGTTATTTTTGTATCTTTAAACCACAGCCACATAAAAAATGCACCTTCAACTTTGTGCAAATAAACAGGCAGTTCGGCAAATACTTCGTCAAACAACTCAATCGCTATGTGTGCTTTATTACGATAAAAAGGCAGTACAACGTTGCGGCACAGTGGCAGTAGTTCGTTGTCGTTAATTAAGCGTGTCACTAAGCTTGGGCCAATACTATTTGGCGATAACACCATGCTGCCGTTTACGCGGCCAATTGCTTTAATAATCTCATTGTTTGCAACTACAATACCGCTGCGTAAACCCGGTAGGCCCAGTTTTGAAAGTGACATACATAAAATTATATTTGAGTTCCACGTTAGGTTTGCATCGGTGTAAATACAACCTGGAAACGGATCGCCATATGCGTTATCAATAATGAGTGGAATACCATATTGCTTAGCAAGCAAATCAAGGTGTTTTACTTCATCGTCAGTAATTACATTACCTGTTGGGTTGGTTGGGCGTGATACGCACAGCGCGCTTATACTGCTGTCGTTTGCTAGTGTTTTCTCAACTGCTTTAAAATCAATGACGTATTTAAACTGTTTTGATGTGCTGCCTGTATTTAAAATTTCGATATCAGGCTTTATGGCAACAAACATATCAGCCGATAAACCTTGATCGGCATAACCTATGTACTCTGGCGCGAGGGGGAATAAAATCTTTTTTTGGCTGCCATCCGGCATTTCGCCTGCCAACATATTAAACAGCACAAAAAAGTTAGCTTGACTGCCATTACCGAGTGCTACGTTATCAGCGCTAATATCCCATGCGTACTCTTTACTTAGCTGGCCAGCTAATGCAGCTCTAAACTCGTCGTTACCGGTTGGGCCATCGTAAAGCCCAAATACTTGCGATACTTTATTGCTGGCAACAAGTTTTTGTAATTCACTTAAAAAAACCTCATTTACTTGTGGTACTAATGCGGGATTACCGCCACCCAGCATAACAATATTAGGATTGTTACTGTTTTTAGCCCCGCCTAAGTCTTCCATTAATTGGGTAATGCCGTTGGGTTGTGTAAATTTAGTGCCAAAGTTTGAGTAGTTCATAATGCATAGCGTTTGTTAATAATGGGGAGGGCAGTATAGCGTAAATATAGGGCTTAAATCCGATGATGAGAATAATTCAATGCTGAGATTTACAGCTAGTTAAAGTAATGTAATTCCTTATAAAACAAAGGCTAAGTTAAGACTTTTTAACGCCGTATAAAAACTCTTCGCCGCAGTCCATATACAAATCAAATTTGGCCATGACTTTGGTGAAAATAGGGGCGTGTAAAAACTCGTTTAACCATGCACGAACATGCGTATATTCACTTTGTAAGTACCAGTGTTTATCTACGCGGGCAAACTGTCTAATAAATGGCAGCAGGGCATAATCGGCTAGACTTTTTTCATCGCCTATTAAGTATTTATGCGTGGTTAGTTTTACTTCAAATTGCTTAATAAACTCTTCGCAGGCTTTTTGATAATAAATTTGTGCCATGTCTTTTGTACGAGCATAAAATTTGTACTTTTCGAGCACCGGTTTAAATTGCGTGTCGTTTAGCTTAATTAACTCAAGCATGCGCTCAAGTGCTAATGGGTCTTGAGTATGCAGTAAATTATGCGGATCGTTTTGCTTTAAAGCCCACAGCATTATATCGAGGCTTTCATCTATAACTTGGTTATTAGGCAGTAATAAAACAGGCACAGTGCCTTTAGGCGATATTTGCAACAGATGCGGCGGTTTATTTTTAGTTTTTATAGCGCGTAGAAGTACTTGTTGCTCTGCCATTAAAATACCCATTCGTGCACGCATTGCGTATGGGCAGTGTTGTAATGAATATAATAATGGCAATGTCATGTTAGTTACCTTAGCTGTTTAGGCCTTCAACATACTGCTGGCGGGTTTGTACTTTAACCAAGCTATTTAAGTGTTCAACCGCTTGTGTTTGCCCGTTAATTAAATCTTGAAAATGCGCAAGTAACACGGCTTTATCCAGTTTTTCTTTATCGCCTGAGCCAATGTCGGTTAAATCAATCATAAATTCGTCAAATTTGTCGGCAAAGTCACTCACAATATCCATGTTTAAAAATTGCTCATGGTTGTAAATACTTGGGTAGCCGCCTTTTTGTTTATCAATAGCAAAGCTAATACCTTTAACATTGGTAACGGTGGTTTCTTTTTTACAGCTCAGCATACAGCTTGCGTCAATACGTGGTTTTTTACATCCTACTGTTTGCTGGAAAAAACATTGTCGGCTAGTCATCATTAGTATTGGATGATAAATGCTGTACATCATTTTAAAATTGTTAGGGCGTTTAATATTACGCATTTGTGGTTTGTTTATTTCGTTTGAAATAAACGCGCCTTTTGCGTTTAAATCTTCTTGTAGTGTTAGTAACGCATAAGAGTTTGTGGTGTTTAACAACGGGCCTGCAATCCAGTCAATACCCATTTGTACTGCTTTAAATGCAACGCCTGTGTTGTTACTAATAATAAGCTTAGGTTTTACAACCTCGAGCAAACGTACCGCTTCTTCAAAATCTTTACCAATTAACACCGCCGGAAACCACGGAATTAAATGTGGGTGCTCTAAAAATACATTAATGTATTTATCGTTATCGGTTCTAAAGCTCTCTGGTAATTTAAAGTAAACATCGCCATCTGTTAAATCACATAGATGAACGTCTTTTATGTCCGATATTAAAATAGAGAGTGTTGTTTTGTTATCGGCTTTAGGGTGGTTTACTAGTTTTGGCAGTTCAACAGGGGCGAGGACGTCTTTGCCTTCGTTTAATAAAAACGCGACTTGCTTTTTAATACGGGCAAGCTCTTTAAACGGAATGCTTAAGTTGTTGCCTAAGTTTGAGTAATCCATATTTTTAATTTCAAAATTGGCATTACTAAAGGTTTTAAAGCGTTTATCAATAGCTGCAATGTCCACAATCGATTTATCGGCGGTTTGCATAGGCATTTGCGATTGAACTTCAAAGCGTAGAGGTTGCAGAGCGCTTTGCTCTGCTAGGGTGTTGTCGTGTTTATCGTTTATTGTCAGTGTTACTGTAAATGGCTGGTTTAATTGGCCGCTAAACTCAAAGCGTAGTTCTCGCTTTGAAATATCTAAAAACTCAATTTTCTTTTTAACTAACGTATCAATGTCATTTTTTTCTGCGGCGAGCTCTTGTTGTGCATCGTAAATTTGCACAACCGAAATCGCGTTACTCTTTTCGTTAGCGTGATTAAAGCTATGGTCGCGCGGGTTGTCGGTAAACATGTTTTTTGTCATGTCACCTTGCAAAAACTTATTAGTAAAATTACGGTTAAATACTTTGTATAAGCTTGAATCGTCTTCAATTAAGTTACCTGTTTGTACAAAGGTATCTATTTGTTTGCGCCAGCTATCAATAACGGTATGAACGTAGTTAGCACCTTTAATGCGACCTTCTACTTTTAACGAGTCAACACCTGCGGCTACCAGCTCTGGTAAATCAAAATAGGCTGAATTGTCTTTTAAGTTTAACGGATGTTTGTTACCCATAGCCGTTGGCTCGTATTCATCACGACATGCTTGTGAGCAACGACCACGGTTACCTGAGTTACCCACACTTACTGAGCTTGAATAACATTGCCCCGAAAACGCAATACACAATGCACCATGTACAAACACCTCGGTTAATACATCACATTTGTGCGCTACGTCGGTCAATATTTTAATTTCAGTTAGGTTAAGCTCGCGCGATAAATTTACACGTGTAGCGCCAATGCGCGCTAAAAACTCAACCTGTGATTCGTTATGGGTGGTTAACTGAGTTGATGCGTGAATATGCAAAGTAGGAAAGTGCTTTTTAACTATATTGAATAACCCTAAATCTTGCACAATAATGCCATCGAGCGTGGTATTTACGAGTTGGTTAAGTAGCTTAAATAGCGCTCCCATTTCGTGCTCTAATATAACTACGTTTAGCGTTAAAAATATTTCACAGCCGTATTCATGGGCTAGGCGAAGTGCGCCGTTAAGCTCATCAAACGAAAGATTAGACGCTCGGTTACGTGCATTAAAGGTATCTAATCCACAATAAACCGCATTAGCACCGGCTACAATGGCGGCTTTTACCGCGTTAACATCACCGCCTGGGGCTAATAGTTCAATCTTTCTACTCATTACAATGTCGCTTCGCTCATATTTAATTGCCGCGAATTTTATATGGTTAAGCACGTTAATGCTATTTATTGAGGGATATAATAAAGACTAATACCAATTCGCTTAATTAAGTGATCTATTTTGAGGCTGGAAAAACGGGTTGATAGCTAGGCAAAAAATTCGCTATTTAGTTGTTCTAAATGAGAATTTTTTAACACAGGTAGCGACACGTTTAGCCCAGCAAAATGATTAAGTATTATTGCGGATTGGTATAAAGTAAAAGAGTGTATAAAATTACAATTAAGCTGGCTGATTTATTACGTAAACATGTAATAAAATGATAGTTTATAAGCCAGCAACACTTTCAACTTTACTTAGGCGAACCCCATCAGCAATCAAGATCTTAAACAGTTAGATACAGATTTAAAAAGTGATGAATCTGGAATTATTAACACCCAACTAAAAATAGCCACATTTAACCTGTTTAACTATCTTGAGCCGCCCAATGCATACTATGAGTTTGAGAAAATTTATACCGCGCAGCAGTGGGCTAAAAAGCAGCGTTGGATTGTTGATTACTTAACAGAACATGCCCCTGATGTGATTGGTTTTCAGGAAGTGTTTAGCATTGACTCATTAAAAGAGCTAGTAGGCGAGCAAGGTTATAATTACTTTGCTGTAGTTGATACGCCAGAGGTGATTGATGACTTTATTTATAAACGCCCTGTAGTGGCAATCGCCTCTAAATACCCCATAGTTGAAGTAGCAGCGGTTGAGCACGATAGTGAGCTTGCATATGCGCTTGGCCTTAATAGTGAGTTTACTTTTAGTCGTAAAGTACTAAGAGCAACTATAACGCTGCCGCATATAGGCAATACTGATTGTTACGTGGTGCATTTTAAATCTAAGCGCCCAATGATTAATGTCGATGAGCATAATAAAGAGCTTACACCCGAGCAAAACATAATTGAAATTTTAAAAGCGAATGTAGCGGGTGGGTGGGGCTCAACTATTCAGCGTGGCAGTGAAGCTACATTACTAATGATACAAATGATTGCCCGTCGCGAAGCTACGCAACAACCCATGCTATTAATGGGGGACTTTAATAATGAACTAGCGGATGGCGTATTAAGCCATTTACTGACAAGTACGCTACGCTTTGCGCCTGCATTTGATGCTAAAACCTACCTCGCTAAATATTGTTTAAATGATTCATGGGATTTGTTTGTTAAGTCGCAGCTAAGCGAAGATGAACTGTCTAATGGTGAGGCAATGACTAGCGATGAAATAAGCGATAGTGAAAGCAATAGCATTTTTGATTTAGCTGATGAAAACGAAGCAAAAAATGTTAATGCAACTAAGCTTATGCCCTTAAGAGCACCAACACATTATTATGGCGCGAGCAGCTCCGTGCTTGATTATATTTTATTATCTTGTGAGTTTGATGCCAGCTACCTTGGCAGTTTTTTTGAGGTGATTGAGTATAATACTTATGATCGTCACTTAATTAACCCCGAATTTGAGCGTGATGATTTAAGTACCGATCATGGTATTGTGTTAGTTACACTAAAACTAAGAAGCTAGGCTTGCTATATGCATAATTATGCTAAAATTATAAATTAAAAGTATTCATATAGCAGCAATACTTGATGTATTGCGCCGGTTTGTATATTTTATCATCAGCCTTTTGAATTGTATTAATAATAAATTACTAAAATGGTAAATATGGAATTTTATACCTACTTGAATCATAAGCGAAATATGGATTTACCTTCGCAAATACATAGTTTCATTGTAAAGCGAATTTATAATTTTACATTTTTAGTGAAAGCTTTGCTTTTTGCTTTGTTTGTTAGCTTAAACAGCGCTTACGCACAAGAAACCACCTCATACAGTTTAACTAATGAATCTAATGCAGGGCTGCTAAAAAGAGCTGAATTACTTATAGATACTGACGTTATAACAAGTATTGAACTAAGTAAGTCGTTGTTGTCACAAGCGCAAAGTGCTGATGACACGTTACTCAGCGCAAAGCTACATAACTTGCTAGGTAGGGCGAATAAAAAAAATAACAATATTAATGAATCACTCGAGCACTTTTTACAATCCTCTGTTTACTACAGCAAATTAAATGATTCACGAAACCAAATAAAGGCATCTATTAATTATATAAATATATTATTAGAAGAAAAACGTTATGACGAACTTACTACCCGCATTGAAACTTTATTACCAACAACCCTTGTATATGGCGATGACTTTTTTATAGCGCAAGTGCTCCTTACTAAGGGGGATTCGCTTTATGAACAAAAAAAGTACAATAACGCGAACGCGCAATATACATCTGCTTTAAAATACCTTGTTGACGAAGACGAATTAATACAAAGACAGTTAGGTGAAACGTATAAAAAATTAGCTCAGTCGTATAAACGCCTCAAAAATAGAGAGCAAACGGCTCACTTTTATACAAAAGCTTTAGAGGTATATTCTAATTTAGGTGATTTAAAGCTAATGGCGCGTACTTTAAATACACTAGCAGAAGCACATCGTTATTTAGATAACTTAGTTTTAGCCCTTGATTACTCCACTCGCGCATTAGAAATACATAAAGACATTGACGACCCTGTTGGCTTTGCTAAGGCATTACTAGGGGCGGGTATTATTTATCGTCATATTAACCTTTATGAAAAATCACTTGAACATATAAATGAGGCATATTTATATTATAAAAAAGTAAATAACATGCTTGGGATTGCTAAAACATCAAATCAAATGGGACTGGTATATACACGATTAAGGCAGTTTGATCAGGCCGAATTTTTCTATCAAATAACTATCGATTTGCCAAAAGGTATGGTCGAGGAAAAAACGCTCGCTTCAGCTTTAAGAGAAATGGCTGTTATTAACCTCGAATCTGGCGACTTAGCATCAGCAATGCAATATGCTAAAAAAGCTTATATCACTTATAAAAACAAAAACCTTACATCGTACATTTCTACAACCGCACGTATTATTGGTAATATTTATCGTGCCCAAGGAAATAACAACAAGGCTATAGAGTATTACAAAGAGTCATTGTCGTTTGCCAGAGAAGCAGGTGGTAAACTTTATGAGATAAAGTCGCTTACTGCGCTTGCGGGCATTTTAATTGGTATTGATACAAATGAGGCGATTTCTTTACTAAAAAGGTCACTCGCTTTATCAACCGAAATAGATGATAAGTTACATATGCTATATGCCTATCGTGAAATTCGAATAGCAGAAAAATTGCGTGGTCGTATAGAAGAGTCACTTCGTTATGCAGAAGAAGAAATAGCCCTAACCGATATCATTCAAAATGAAAGAAATGAAGATAAATTGGCGCTTGAAAAAGCACATTTACATTCGCACAAAATGGAAATAGAGCTTGAGACGTTAAGAGAAAAAGAAAAACGCCATAAGCTTGAGCTTGAAAAGAAAAATAATCAAATTGAAATCGCCGCCCAAGCTAGAGTTATATCAGAGCTAGAGCTTTCAAAGAATAAATACGCCAGTATTGCGCTAGCATTTTTATTAGCCGCTTGTTTAGCTATTGTATTACTGGTTTATAGAAGTTTTATTGCCTCTAAAAAACGTAATGAAGAGTTAGACTATTTGGCAGCAAGAGACCCTTTGACCAATTGTTATAACCGTCGTATTTTATTTGAGGTTATGAATCGCGACTTTATGGATTTACCTCAGATTGAAGAGTACTGTATTTTAATGGTCGATATTGATCATTTTAAAAGCGTTAACGACACCTATGGGCATAGCATTGGTGACACAGTACTTTGTGGCGTAGCCGAACTTTTACAAGCTAATATACGTAAAAGTGATAGCGTGGCCCGTTTTGGTGGCGAAGAATTTTGTATTATTTTGCCCAACACAACTCAAGAGCAAGCAATACGTATAGCTGAGGCTATTCGTATTAAAGTTGAAAAAGCGACATTTGAAGATATTCCTGTTACGTGTAGCTTTGGGGTTACGTCTATTAAATTTAAAGCCAGAACACCTTCTGAGTTGATTGAACAGGCTGATTTAGCTCTTTATGAGGCTAAGTCCTTGGGGCGTAATCAGGTAGCGTTATGGGATGCTTCGCTTGAAGAGTTTAAACTTTATAGATCGGAGTAAATCCAGCAGTATACAGTTTAGTTTTGATGTTATTTTTTAAAATTATAACAAGTAAATTTTATACAATGCTGTGTGTTACTTACATATGTAATTCGGTCTATTAGATTAACCCTTTGAATATCAGTGTGTTAGCTTAGGCTTCAAAATTGCAATCAATACTAAGTTAAAAACAAAACAAGGGATTTAATAATGACTGAAGTTGCACTTTCGGCCTATTTGGCATTTTACCTCTATTTAATTATGTTGCTTGTACAGTGGGCTGTGGCTACTTTTAGCAAAGCTAAAGAACCAAATGCTGTACCAGGTAAAATTGACGAGGATTTATCGCACGACAGCTTTATATTTAGAGCACATCGTACGTTTCATAATACGCTTGAAAACAGTGCATTATTTATAGGTACGGTGTTATTTGCGTTTGTAATTAATTATCAAAGCCCGATTTTTGCAATGTGTATTTGGGTGTATTTAATTGCGCGTTTAATTCACATGGCGCTGTACTACGCTATAGCAACGGAGAAAAACCCAAGCCCACGTAGTTACTTTTTTTTAATCGGCGTACTTGCTAATGTGGTTATGCTGATAATGATAGGGTTAAGGCTAATCTCTTAATTTATAAAAAAGTTATAAAATTTATTTATAACGATAAAAAAAGCGAAGAGCCTTTAAGGCATCTTCGCTTTTTTGTTTAAAGTAGAAGCAGAATAAAACTACCTCTACCGTAATGTAATATTAATGGCTAATCGACGCCTATAAACCCGCCTGTTTGGTGTGTCCATAGGGCTGCGTACATTCCACCCTTAGCGATTAATTGTTCATGAGTGCCTTGCTCAACTACGCCGCCGTCATCAAGTACAATTAATCTATCCATTTGTGCAATGGTTGATAGCCTGTGCGCTATGGCAATAACTGTTTTACCTGTCATTAAATCATCAAGACTTGCCTGAATTGCGGCTTCTACTTCTGAGTCGAGTGCGCTGGTGGCTTCGTCGAGTATAAGTATGGGGGCATTTTTAAGTAGTACACGTGCAATAGCAATACGTTGGCGTTGACCGCCTGAAAGCGTAACACCGCGTTCGCCCACTTGTGCATCAAAGCCTTTATTGCCTTTGCTGTCGACCAAGTCGTTTATAAACTCAAGCGCCTTAGCTTGTTTGGTCGCGTTGATCATCTCATCGTGGGTTGCATCGGGGCGACCGTACAAAATATTGTCTTTTACTGAGCGATGAAGCAAGGAGGTATCTTGCGTTACCATTGCTATGTAGCGGCGTAGGCTTTCTTGGCTAACGTCTGTGATGTTTTGCCCATCAATTTTTATTGTTCCAGAGTCGGTATCGTAAAAGCGCAGTAATAAGTTAACAAGTGTTGATTTACCCGCGCCAGAGCGACCGACTAAACCAATTTTTTCGCCAGGTTTAATATTTAAGTTTAAACCGTTCATTACAGGGCTGCGATTAGTCTCTTTTGCAGCTTTGCCGTAGTTAAAGTGTACGTTGTTAAACTCAATAGCACCTTGGCTTACGTTAAGCGTATCAGCATTTGGTTTATCGGCAACTTCGATAGGGTTCGACAGTGTTTTCATACCATCGGCTACGGTGCCAATGTTTTCGAACAAGCTGCTTATTTCCCACATGATCCACTGCGCCATACCGTTTAATCTAAGCGCTAAGCTAACAGCAACAGCAATAGCTCCGGCGCTAATTACGCTAAGCGACCATAAATAAAGTGATACAGCGGCAACAGAAAATACTAATAGGTAATTTAAGCTTTGAATAACAAAGTTTAAACTGGTTACTAAGCGCATTTGCTTGTACACAGGCTGTAAAAATACATCCATGCTTTGTTTTGCGTATTGCTCTTCACGCTGGGTATACGAAAACAATTTAATAGTTGAAATGTTAGTATAACTATCAACAATACGACCAGTCATTTCTGAGCGCGCATCGGCTTGTGAGCTGGCAATTTTTTTAAGGCGCGGTACAAAGTAAAGTTGCACGCAAATGTATAAAACCAACCAAACTAATAAAGGGATCATTAAGCGCCAATCAGCTTCGGCAACTAAAAATACCATTGAGCCAAAATAAACCACGATATACATTAATACATCGAGTAGTTTGGTCACTGTTTCGCGAACGGCTAAAGAAGTTTGCAGTACTTTAGTGGCTATTCTTCCTGCAAATTCATTTTGATAAAAGCTAACACTTTGGCGCAGTAAATAACGATGTGCTAACCAACGAATTGACATAGGATAATTGCCAAGCAATGCTTGGTGCAAAATAGCAGAATGGAAAAAGACAACAATGGGCAATACTAATAACAGCATGACAGCCATTTTAATAAGTTCAGACTTTTGCTCTATAAACAAAGTTTCGGGCGTGTAGGCGGTTAACCAATCAACAAGTTGGCCCATGTAGCTAAATAAAGAAACCTCTAAAATAGCGAGCATGGCGGCACTGATTGACATAAGCAGCAACGACAGTTCCATTCCTTTGGTGTAGTGGCGACAAAAAGCAAATAAAGTAGAAGGCGGCTGAGTGGGTTGGTCCTCAGGAAATGCTTTTGTCATTTTTTCAAATAATCGATACATTTTAAAAACTTAAATGGCAAATAATGACGAGTATCATACCATTTAAGTATTTTTAAATGCAGGTTTGTAGGGCACTAATTATGAGTATTATTCTTATTTATTGCGTTGGGTTACTTAGGTTTATTCCTTCGCTCATGTATAAATCGTCATATCTGAGACCACCATTTCCGTAAGGCTTTTTAATTGGGCCTGTATTACAGTTTGCTAAAAAGTATATAAGAGGTTGTTCGCGCTTCATTCTAAATTGTGCATTTTTATATACCAGCGTTTGACTGTTAAACTCACCACCTTTTACGTAAACATCATATTGCTGACCTTGCTCTGAGGCTGCTGCGTTATTAACAACGTACCATACGTCGTACCAAGTATTTGTTTGCAGAGGTTTAGCTGACTGTTTTGTAGTGTAGTTTTGAATGTTGCTATATCCGCTGTCGGTTTTAACCATTAAAGCGCCATCGTTTACAAACCCGTTTGATTCTGTTTTATCGGTTACGCGAAGTGTTGGCTCAAACGCATCGTACGCATGTTTATTTATTAGCGCTGGAGAAAGGTTACTCAATCCAAAAGCATGGTTATTAGGAAACGCAGCCACGTTTATACGCATATAAAATGTGTAGGTGGCGCCAACTTCAACCGCTTGTGGAAGTTTTGTATAAGAAAGCGCTTTACGATTTCCAACAATGCCATCGCGTGCAGGCTTTTTTAGTAAATAATGATTTATTGATGAGTTTGTTTGTTCTGGTTGTATAACCGTGATTTGAGGGTTTTTGACCTGTGGCTTAGTTTCATTTTGGGTATCGACACTTTGCCAGTCGCTAAGAGAGTTTTCAAAATTATCAATAAGTAGCCAATCGCTCGATGTATTTTTTTGAATGGTTGAACACGACGCTAACGCGCTTAACAAACATAAAAGTGACATGTGTTTAAAATGCATAATTGGGTCTCAGTAAGTTTAGATGTTTTTGGTTAACCAATTATTGTTTTGGCTATAACTTTAAAGCAAAGGTTATGTAACCAATTTAATGTTTTTATGTCAATCACTAAAATAAAAGTTATGGTTTAATAGAGCTTGAGAAATATAATGTTGTTATTGTATTTATAAAATCAACTCAGCAAATTTTAACTGAGTATAAAAATAATTTAATAGTTAGGATGTTATATGTATACGGGTTCGTGTTTGTGTGGTGAAGTAAACGTTGAAGTGTCGGGCAGTATAACTAGGGCGTGTTGATCTTTATGGATTGAAATTTGTTCAATCTAGGGGCGATTTAATCGCGGCGCAAGGTTTGTAACCTAGTGGGCTAAGTAAAAACCGAGCAACAAAGAGTCAATCGTCCCTAGAAAGAACCCAAAGGGCAGCGCATGTTTGGCATCTATGCTGCGTTATCGCCTATGTATGGGGAACAACCACATATCATAGGCTCTGCCTTGCCTAAATACCAAACACACTGCTGCAAATTCAACCACCAAAGAACAACACGCCCTACTATTATTCATTGTCATTGTTCACTGTGCAGAAAAAACAGCAGGACTGCATTTGCAACCAATGGCTTTGTAAATACAAGTGACTTTACAATAACAAAAGGGCAAGAACGACTCAGTGAATATAGTTTTAAAGCAGGGCGCACACGTTATTTTTGTAGATGTTGTGGCTCGCCTGTTTACAGTAGCAATAATGATGACAAAAGCAGAATACGAATTCGTTTAGGAATATTCGATACCGATATTACTGAGCAGGTTTTATCGCATAATTTTGTTACGTCTAAAGCTAACTGGGAGAAGTTAGAAACAAGCTTACCGTGCTATGAAAAACATGAACCTGGGCGGTAAAGCGTTTCATTCAATGTGGTAAATGCTGTTAATACTTTTATAAAGGTCTGGCGCAAAGTTTATAAACACCGGTGAGTTTTGTATTTCATCAACGTTTATATGCATTAATGTTTGCTGGCTTAGTATGATCACTATATTTTTGTATTCGTTAAACTCTATTATCGCTAAGCACTTAAAATGTTGCCTTAAAAGTACTAAAAGCATTTGCAGCTCTTGGCCAGTTTGTGGGTTTAAATTAATGATTACTTGCGTATTTTGCTCACTGCAGCGATTTATATTTTGCCAAAAGCTATCGCTGGTTAAAAAAGGCTGATGATATTCACCACTAAAAATATCGATAGTGATTACGTTAAAGTGATCAGTGCATTGGGTAATATATTGCTCGGCGCATTGTAAATAGCTGCTGTGCTTAATAGGTAACTTAAAGTGCTGGGCTGCAATTAAGGCAATGCTTGGGTTTATTTCTACCGTGTTAAATGTATTGATGGTGTTTATGTAAGGCGTATTACTTTGCAAGTGATACATAATTCGCTCAAACCCTGCCGTGCCTAAACCTAAATTTAATATATTTAGTGTATCTACCGGTTTAAGTAAAAATAACATCATACATTGGTTTACAGGCACTATTACTTGCTCAGGGTGTATAAGGTTCATAACGCCTTGAATTGTTATATCTTCATTGGTTTTTTGTGCAAGCGTTAACCAACGGTATTCTTTGTTTTGATACACGCATACTGGGCCGTATGCACTTTGCTGCGACTCAATAAGGTTACTTTTAATTGTATCTTCTTTTAGCTGACGCATAACTTAAACTATTAATGTATACACAATTACAGTGTGCCACGAAAATCGCATTTTTTTATAGATTATTGTGTAACAAGGTTTGTAATTTAACCTCTAAATATAATATTGTATTAGCAATTAATTACTTAGACGTTATTCAAGGATTGGAAATGGGGTTGATTCTAGGGCCTGCTGTTTTAGCGTGGTTTGCGGTATTTATCTATTCTTTACGATTAGGGTATGTGCTTATTTATAAAAATATGAGCGTGTTAACCACAGTGTCTACTTTTGCAATTAGTATTGTTGGTATGTTGGCTTTTATGACGTATGGATATAGGCAGTTTGTAAACAATACCTCTGTTTGGGCATTTGAGATCCCGAGTTACTTTTTATTTAGCAAAATAGCTTTTATAGGTGTGTTGAGTGGTTTTTTACTTAACTACTATATTAATCCTGAAAATAGTTCGGAGTTTTTGAGCTGTTTAGCATTTGTATTAATATTTATGTTTTCTGCTGGTGTGCTTGCAAGCTTAGGAGTACATGAGGCCTTTTTGAAAGAATTTGATATTAAAACCACTTATTAAAAGTATGCATAATAAATTTTGGCCCAGTACCTATAAAAGGTAGTGGGCTTCTTACTATCCTAATAACCTCTTGTAAATGCGCTTTAGCGTGCTCCTTTCTGCATCTACCTCAAATGTATTGCCATAAAACCTTAGTTAAGTAATGGTTACACTATAATAATTAGGAGCTAATAGATGCTTAAAACACCTTTGAAAATCACAACAACGTTACTTAAATTTACTGCAATTGCAGGTGCCTGCACACTTGCACTATCAGCACATGGGAAAACACAACTTCAATACACAGAACAGCAAAAATTACATGACATAGCAGCTCAAGTATCAGCCGAACGTATTGGTAGTGACATTCAAACGCTGGTGGATTTCGGTACCCGCCATACGCTTTCAGAAACTAAATCGGATACTCGAGGCATTGGTGCGGCTAGGCGCTGGATAAAAAAAGAATTTGAAAAAATATCCGCGAAGTGTGGCGGTTGTCTGGAAATTATTGAGGTAATGGACACTATATCGGGCGAAAAACGCATTCCTAATCCTGTTGAAGTGGTTAACATTGTGGCTATTCAACGAGGGTCAAGTGAGCCTAATCGCATGGTGATTATGTCGGGTGATATAGATTCTCGTGTAAGTGATGTTATGGACTTTACGAGTGATTCACCTGGGGCAAATGATAACGCATCAGGTGTGGCGGGAGTAATTGAAGCTGCTCGTGTTTTAAGTAAATACAAATTTAATGGTTCGGTAGTTTACGCGGCGCTTTCGGGCGAAGAGCAGGGTTTGTTTGGCGGAAAAATATTAACGGCTTATGCGCAAAAGCATGACTGGCAAGTTCATGGCGTTTTAAACAACGATATGATTGGCAATATTACCGGTATTAATGGGGTAACTGATAATACAACTGCGCGTATATTTTCAGAAGGTACCCGTGTTGTAGAAACAAAAGAGCAAGCTAATACTCGCCGCTTTACGGGTGGTGAAGTTGATTCGGCGAGTCGAAATTTAGCGCGCTACATAGATACTATTGCTGACAGATACATTCCTAACCTAGATACAATGCTTGTATATCGATTAGATAGATTTGGCCGTGGTGGGCATCATCGTCCATTTAATGATGCAGGTTTTGCAGCAGTGCGTATTATGGAAACTAACGAGCACTACGATCGTCAGCATCAAGATTTACGCACTGAAAATGGCGTTGAGTATGGCGATACTATTGAAGGCGTTGATTTTGATTATACGGCTAAGTTAACTTCACTTAATGCGGTAACTATGGCATCTATGGCGTGGGCGCCCGCACCGCCAAAAGAAGTTAAAATAAAGGGAGCTGTTACAGCTGATACGTCGTTTTCATGGCAACAAAGCAGTGATGAAAATATTGCTGGCTATAAAATTTATTGGCGTTACACGAGCGAGCCGCAATGGCAGTTTAGTAAATACGTTGGTAGGGTTTCACAGTACACACTTAAAAACGTAGTGATTGATAATTATTACTTTGGTGTAGCCTCTGTTAGTAAAGACGGTGTTGAGTCGCCAGTAGTATTTCCGGGTGATGTGGGTTCGTTTGATCACAATATAAAATAATAGTTTGGCTAAAAACACAGCAAACAGAGCGCTTTAAGGTGCAAATGACCGTTTTATACTTGCACCTTATTTACTAAGCCCTTAGAGTGTTAAAAAAGAAGTAAAAGGTTAATAAAAATGCAGCAACAAGAAAAAAAGCCGTTAACAGCAAAAGAACAAGTTATAACTGATGAGCAAAGAATGCAGTGGCAACGCGAATGTTTTCAAACAGCGCAAAAGCATTTAGCCGAAAAGGGCATTATGCCAAAATCAGTAGTTGATAAAGACAGTCGATTTTTAGCACCACTTTGTGCAATGTGGAAATTTAAAGCACAGAACGGTAAAACATATTGGGTAGTAACAGGGCGGTTACCTACAGATCATGCTGAAGTAAGTGCAGCTACAGATGCTCGTGATGCAATGCGTTACTTTTCTTTGCAGTGGCAATTAAAAGCGGATCAGATTATGAGTACAGGCGCGCGTGATAAAACACAGGTAGACTTTGCTAACTTACTTATCAATAGAGCCCATGGCTTGTACGAAATGTATGATAATGAGCCGCTGTGGGCAAATGAGGCAAAGTAACGACGGTTTGGGTTAAGTAAAAAAGTAGAGGGTGATAGCTTATTTATCGCCCTTCTCTTTATCTAATGGACAAGTGTGAAGGGAGTAGTATTAAACGCCGAAACAGGGCATTGCATACGTTGCCTAGGAATTCCCGCCTCCATAAATACATTCCCTTGCTGAATAAAGCCATTGCGCTTAAAACGCTCTACTTCATTTAAAATACAATTAATGCTTACTTCTTCAATACCTTGGTTTGACGCTAATTCTACAATAAAGTTGAGAAGCGATTTATATACTTTGCGATTACGGTGCTCAGGTAATACAGCTATTCTGCCGATTAAGCCATCTTTACATAATCTACCTGTTGCTATTGGGCAGTTTGCATCGTCTGTAACAAGTACATGTAATGCAATTTTATCTAGGCTATCAAATTCGATATGCTTGGGGATATGTAACTCGTAAACAAAAACTCGCTCTCGAATTTTTTGTAGCATATCTTTTTTTATATCCCATTCAACCTTATCAACCAGATAGCCCATTGCAAACTCCTATTGATACCAAATTAGAATGAGTAAGCAATCACAGCAAAATTATTTAAGCCAATATCAGATGAAAATTAAAAATTTTAACTGACCTGTATACATAATATCTTACGCTGTAAAATGCTCATCATTATTAATATAATTGGTATTATTACTCGTGGTCTATATTAAACCAGATCCCCTCATTAACAAGTGTAGTAAAAGTTTGAGTAAAAACTAAACTTGGCTTTGTTAAATTTAATGCTGAACTTTCAAACTCAGTATGATCGGTAAGTAGTTTAACCGCCGCTAAGTCGGTTAACGGCATAGCGTAATTTTCGCCATTTACACTTAGTAAAACTTCTGTATCGAGTTGCTGATAAATAGCGCGTGTGCCACCTAAACGCTCAAACACAGCTTCTTCATTATTTAAATCATCGCTTATTTGCTCTGACGTAAATGGAGGCTCTACTGGCGCTAAATCCATTTCATGTTTGGGCTGACTAAGCGTTGAGCCTAGCCATTGTTTAAATAAATCGTCATTTTCTAAAAGTGCCGCCATCAATGTTTTAACTTTATCAACTTCAAGGTTTGTAAGTTCACCCTTTGATTTTCTTAATGTGATGTTGTGATCGGTATAACGTTTTTGGCCGCTTTCGGTATCAATAATATGATCGGCAAAGCTCGACAATAAATCTTGTTGGTTTGGCGCTCTAAAACCAACTGAATAATTTAGTGCGTTTTCTACAGCGTAACCTTCGTGAGGGCACCCTGGTGGAATATACAAAATATCGCCAGGCTCTAATATGCAATCGATTACGGCTTCAAATGCTTCTACTTGCAGTAATTTTTTGTTTTGAGCAAACTGCTTAAGTGTTGGATCGGGCAGGCCTACGCGCCAATGACGTTTACCTTCGCCTTGAATAATAAATACGTCATATTGGTCTAAATGTGGGCCAACACCACCATTAGGCGTTGAATAGCTAATCATTAAATCATCTATGCGCCAGTTTGGAATAAACCTAAATGACTCTAGTAGTTGTGCAGCTTCAGGATGCCAATGATCAACAGCTTGCACTAATAAGGTGGCATTTTCGTCTGTTAACTTTTCAAAGTCTTCAAATGGACCTTGGTGCGTTTGCCAATCATTTTTATGATTGGTGATAATACGTGACTCTATGCTTTCTTCCATTGCGAGACCGGCAAGTTCATTAGCATCAAGTGGGTCTTGAAAATCAGCAAAACCTTGTTTGATTAAAAGCGGCTTTTTTTGCCAAAAATGGCTTAAAAACTCTTGCTCAGACAAATTATTTATTTTTAAATGATACATACATTATGCCTACTAGTTAGTGCAATGGGGTTAAAACAAAAAAGCGAAAGGATGATCCTTTCGCTTTTTAAAAGAGCAATTTAGTTTTTAAACTAAATCATCAATAAACTCAACAGCACGACCAATGTAATTAGCAGGTGTTAGTTTTTTCATTTCTACTTTAGCGTGCTCTGGAAGGTCAAGACCATCGATAAAGTCAGCCATTATTTCTTGATTTACACGTTTGCCGCGTGTTAAATCTTTAAGTTTTTCGTATGGCTTTTCAATACCATATTTACGCATAACTGTTTGAATCGGTTCGGCTAGCAATTCCCAGTTTTGATCAAGCTCGTCAGCTAAACGTTGCTCGTTTACTTCAAGCTTGCTTACACCTTTAAGTGTTGATTGGTATGCAATGATCGCATAACCCATACCTACACCTAAGTTACGTAATACCGTTGAATCGGTAAGGTCACGCTGCCAGCGAGAAACTGGTAATTTTTGTGCAAGATGAGCAAAAATAGCGTTTGCTAAACCTAAGTTACCTTCTGAGTTTTCAAAATCAATTGGGTTAACTTTATGCGGCATTGTAGATGAGCCAATTTCGCCCGCAATTGTTTTTTGCTTAAAGTGATTAAGTGCGATGTAACCCCACATGTCACGGTCAAAATCGAGCAAAATAGTATTAAAACGTGCAATTGCGTCAAAAAACTCTGCAATATAGTCATGCGGTTCAATTTGTGTAGTAAATGGGTTAAGTGTTAAACCTAAGCTTGATACAAATTTATCTGCGTGAGTATGCCAGTCGTAATCTGGGTATGCACTAAGGTGAGCGTTGTAGTTACCAACAGCACCGTTAACTTTACCTAGCATTTCTACTTGAGCAATTTGGTCTCGTTGACGCTTTAAACGCATGTATACGTTAGCAAACTCTTTACCCATCGTTGATGGTGTAGCTGGTTGCCCGTGCGTACGAGTCATCATTGGGATTGCTTTGTACTCAATCGCTTTTTCTTTAATTGCGCTTAAAAGCTCATCGCAATAAGGAAGCAAAACCTTGTTACGTGCTTCGCTAAGCATTAAACCATGAGATAGATTGTTAATATCTTCTGAAGTACAAGCGAAGTGAATAAATTCATTGATTGCATGAAGCTCACTGTTATCGGCTACTTTTTCTTTTAATAAGTATTCAACCGCTTTAACATCGTGGTTTGTAGTGCGTTCAATATCTTTAACGCGCTGTGCATCAGCTTCGCTGAAGTTATCTACAATGGCGTTTAGAAGTGCATTAGCTTCTTCGCTAAATGCAGGTACTTCTTTTATATCGCTTGCTGCAGCTAACGCTTGCAACCAACGCACTTCAACAATTACGCGGTATTTAATTAAGCCAAATTCGCTGAAAATACTGCGTAGTTCAGTGGTTTTGCTGCCGTAGCGACCATCCACTGGAGAGATAGCCGTTAACGCTGAAAGCTCCATAATAACTCCTAAATTTTAGTTTGAACGATAGTTAAATTTTTGTTTTAGCAATGGCGAGTATTTTTCTTTTTGCAAAGAAAAAGTGACGGCGTTTACCGCCCATTTGTCGCCATAATACTGCACTTCTAATGCCGGCTAATAATAACGCACGGATTTTATTTTGAGTGAGCTGCTGTTTTAATAACTCGGGTTTACCATAAACCTGTATTCGGTGCCCAAGGGGGCTCAGCACCGACGAGTATATATCTGCTAAACCGGCAACAACGCTCTCGTCAGTAATAGCAAAATGATCTAAACGACGATGAATATCATCAATTCGTTTGCCTAATTCGTTTAAGCTTTTGTCGTTTGCACTTAGTGCTCGCTCAAGCTGCATCAAACCACCTACGTATTTTACTATTTCAACATCTTTTTGAGCGCCAGCAGTTAGCTGCGCCATTAAAGTTTTATAGCCATCACGTAAGTTGTCAGTACCTTGGTAAACATCTTCTGGCGATGCCGGTGATGTTTGAATAATGCTTGAAAGTAATACTTCTAAGTCGTGCTCATTATTACTGCCGTACTGGGCAATTTTTTGAACTTGCTTAGCAACCTGGCACATGGCGGCAAGCGCCATGACTTGGTGTTCATTCATTACTTAATCACCGAGTCAATAATACCACCACCTAAACACACATCTTCTGCATAAAATACAGCAGATTGACCTGGCGTAACTGCTTTTTGTGGTTCATCAAATAATACACGAGCCATGCCGTCTTCACCTACAAGTAGGGTACAGCTTAAGTCTTCTTGGCGGTAACGTGTTTTAACTGTGCAGCGAGTGGTACCTTTAGGGCCAACGCGGTCTACCCAATGTAATTGGTTTGCATTAAGACCATTACTGTATAGGCGAGGGTGATCTTTGCCTTGGCCAACAACAAGTACGTTACGTTCTAAATCTTTATCAACTACGTACCATGGTTCGCCAGAACCTTCCTTCATACCACCAATTAACAAGCCTTTGCGTTGTCCAAGTGTGTGGTACATTAAGCCTTCGTGCTCGCCTACGTTATTACCGTCAGTGTCTTCGATAACGCCAGGTTGCGCTGGTAAGAACTTTTGTAAAAAGTCTTTAAATTTACGCTCACCGATAAAGCAAATTCCGGTGCTGTCTTTTTTATCGTGAGTGATTAGGTCTTGTTCTTCTGCTATGCGGCGCACTTCTGGTTTTTCGATATCGCCTACAGGGAATAAGGTTTGGCCAATATGTTCATGGCTTAGGGTATATAAGAAGTAGCTTTGATCTTTATTGTTATCAAGTCCGCGACACATTACGTATTTGTCATCGCGAAGTTCACGGCGAACGTAGTGTCCGGTTGCAATAAAGTCAGCACCGAGTGCTTGAGCCGCAAATTCTAAAAAGGCTTTAAATTTAATTTCTTTATTACACATTATATCTGGGTTTGGCGTACGACCCGCTTTGTACTCTGCTAAAAAGTACTCAAATACATTATCCCAGTATTCAGCAGCAAAGTTTACTGTGTGAAGCTCAATGCCTAATTTGTCGCACACGGCTTGTGCATCTTTTAAGTCATCAGCGGCGGCACAGTATTCATCATTGTCGTCTTCTTCCCAGTTCTTCATAAACAGGCCTTCTACTTGGTAGCCCTGTTGTTGTAATAAATATGCAGATACAGAAGAATCAACACCGCCGGACATGCCAACAATGACTTTAATGTGACTATTTTCGCTCATGAATAATTTCGCTTATACAGATTGCTGTTAACTTGGAAAGGCCGCGATTATAGCATGTATTTTGTTTGTGCTTAAAGAGCGTAGGGCGGCAAAGGACATAATTTGTCACTATTTTATTTGTATAACAAATAGCAAACTAGACTTAAACGCATTATCAGGCTGTAACTTTAGTAATATTAAAGTGATCTTTACTAATAAATTAAGACTATAGAATAATTCATGTAGTTATTGAGTTTTATTAATAGTATTTTCTTTTAAAACTACTAGAGTAAATATACACTTAATAAAAATAAAATAGTGGTTAGTATATGAATGTAAACCACTTTAAAGCCTCTTGAAATATAGTCAATGGAATGAATATATGAATTATGCCTATCAAATAAACAAGATAAATTCTTTAGTTGAGCATTACACACGAAAACCTGATTTTGTGGATAGCGAATTACTTTCTAGCAAAACGACAGAGTTTAAAAAATCAGCCTATCATCTTTTTTATGAGTTAATAAAACTCAAAAACCCTCATATTTACCAAGAGCCAAACCATGTACATGAGTTATTTAGCTTAATAAAAGGTTCAACAGTTAAAAAAAACGTTGAGTTAAAGGTGCTTGATCATGTAGAGCACTGGTGGCTTGAATGGTATTTCGCTTTAGAAATGGACGAAAAGCTTAGTATAGAAAAAAGTGATATGCCAATGAGTTACTTACCTCAAAGTACACTCAACCCTATGCGCAAACATGAGATAAGTCACTACGCTAGGTTATTTACCGTTTTGCCAATGCCTGTATGTAATGTATGTGCCAAGACGGGTGATATTTTGAAAGTTAATCAACGTTTTGTAGATGTTTTTGGTTATACAGTAGAAGATGTGCCAAATCTTAAATCATGGTGGGAAAAAGCGTATCCAGATCCCCAATACAGAGCACTTGCAAAAGAGCTGTGGCAAGACTCACTTGAAAAGGCACTAAATAACAATAACGACATACCCGCAAATAACTATCGAGTTTCTTGTCGTGATGGCTCACAAGTGATGATGGAAATTTCAGGGATTGATATAGGTGAAGAGTTTTTAGCTGTTTTTAATGATGCAACAGAGCGCTTAGAAGCAGAAGATATACTCAGGGATATGGCCTTTTTGGATGCATTAACCAAAATTGCGAATAGGCGTCGGTTTGATGAAAAGCTAACGCATGAGTTTGAACGAGCAAAAGAATGCGAAGGCATGCTATCGATGATTATTATTGATATTGACCATTTTAAGCAATTTAATGACCGGTATGGGCATGTAGCGGGCGATACGTGCTTATATGACGTGGCTCAAAAAATTGCTTCAACGGTTAGTCGCCCAGAAGATTTTGTGGCTCGCTATGGTGGAGAAGAATTTGTTGTTTTACTTCCACAAACGGATAGGCAAGGAGCGTTGTTTATAGCTGAGCAAATACAAAAAGCTGTAGAAAGCTTAGCTATTGCTCACCAGGATAGCTTTACCGGATTTTTATCTATAAGTATGGGTATTAATACCATCAGCAACTATACAAATAGTAATGAAGTCAGCTTTGTTAAAGCCGCTGATAACGCCCTGTATTATGCTAAAAAACAAGGGCGTAATTGTATAGCGCTAAGCTCTGAGTAAATCAATTGTAAATGGTTTCTAAGCTTAACGCTGGTCGATTCAGGCTGTCGTTAATACACTTGAGCACTAAAGGGCTCCTAAGCGGTAATGATTTTATTTGCTCTAATGTATGCCAATTAGCACTGATAATGTCAGAATCTATTGGTGTTGGTGCTTTTATATTATTAGGTGCTTCAAATAAAAAGCAGAATCGCAAATAGTGCACTGCGTTATCGGCATGCAAATTATAAACACCTAAAAACCCAATAGGCTCAAGCGTTAAGCCTGTTTCTTCTAGTAGCTCTCTGCTTGCAGCTTGTGCAAGTGTCTCATTTTGCTCTAAATGACCCGCAGGTTGATTGTAACAAATTTGCTTTGTAAATTTATCGCGCTCTTTTACAAGTAAATACTCGTTTTGCTTTTTTACTATTGCTGCAACCGTGACATGCGGTTTATGCATCAACTACGCCCTTAATTACTTTGTATTCACCACAATTAATATCATCCAACGTATAGTTGCCAATGCTATAGCGGATGAGGCGAAGTGTAGGGTGTCCAATATGCGCGGTCATTCGGCGAACTTGTCTGTTTCTACCTTCATTAATGGTAATACTTAGCCAAGTGGTAGGGATTGCTTTTCGCTCGCGTACAGGGGGATTACGCGCCCAAATTGTTGGCTCATCAATTATTTTAACGTTAGCGGGGAGTGTAAGCCCGTCTTTAAGTTCTACGCCATTACATAAATCATTAATTGATTCACTCGTTGGTTCACCCTCAACTTGTGCCCAGTAGGTTTTATTCGTTTTTTTATCAGGAGCAGTTAAGGTGTTTTGTAGTTTCCCACAGTTTGTTAAAAGCAATAAACCCTCACTGTCTCTGTCTAACCTTCCTGCTGCGTAAACTTCTTTAATAGGAATAAATTCAGCAAGCGTTTTTCTGTCTGCGTCATCCGTAAATTGACATAGCACATCAAACGGCTTGTTGAATAACACAATTTTTCTGTCTTTAGATGCTATCTGCGGCTTTATTTCTCTTTTACCAGATGGCGTTTTGTTAAGTGCACTGCGTGAATAAGTACGCCCAGTACTTCTTTTTGGCTTGGTTTGTGTTGCTTGATTATTGCCTGATTTAGCTCTCATTATATGCACCTAGCTGGTTTTGGTAATCCGGCAATTTTTGTTGCTTGCTTGGCTGGGCCTTTAGGAAATAATTTATATAAATAAAGGCTATTTCCTTTATCTTCACCGAGTGCTTTAGCCATTGCTTTTACAAGCATTCTAATTGCTGGGCTGGTGTTATATTCAATGTAAAAATCACGAACAAAATTAATGACTTCCCAGTGTTGCTCACTAAGTGTGATGTTTTCTTGAGTAGCAATTACAGGCGCCAGCTCCTTTGACCATAAAGTATGGTCGAGCAAGTAGCCTTGTTTGTCGGTTTCAATCTGTTGGTTGTTAAATTCAAGCATGAGTTACCACGTAATTGATTGATTAGTTGATAAAGTGAGTGCCACAAAGTCTTCATAGCTAATTGCTTTATCGTTATCTGCTAATTTTATTGCACGTACTTGCGCGTCTTGTTCAAGTATTAACAGTGTATCTGCAAATTGCCTAAATTGTTTTTTTGCAAAGCAGGCATCACCAACAAGTAGTACCTTATCGCCTGATAAAATTAAATTCTCAAGCTGATTTGCCGAGTAATAGTTAAGCGGCTTTGAAAAAATATGTAACGTACTCATAGGTTCACCACATGTTGCTGCGCTTTAATTAGTGTTTGTTGTTGACTAAAGTTAAGAGCTTTTGCCTCTACGAGTAAATCATGTTTATTTAAACCATAATCAAGCAATGATTTTTCACACACGAAAATGTTTTCAACATCATAAATTTCGAGTGTTTTAATATTTTTAAAAAGGTCTTTTAAGCCAATATTGTTTGGTTGCTGATGCTTTTTTAAAGCTAAAACGGCGGGGCCGCTAAACAACCAACTTACATTTTGGTCAACAGCAGCAAAAATCAATGTCATATCTAGTGCATCACGAATATTTAAATCGTCAAATGGGCTGCACTGACTCATTACTAATACGTTTATCATTTAAATTGCACCCATTTATCTGCGTCGCTTGCAAGCATTGCAAATTCAGCTAACCCTGCGACTTTAAATACACCTGTGTTTTTAATATCTAACCCGCGCTTTTGCGCGGCGGTAACACACAGCATTAAATTTAGTTTTTGATCAGCGAGTTGCTGCCAAAGTGCTGAAATTTGAAGTTCGTCTGAGGATAAATCAAAGTGGGTAGATGCATGATAAATACCTTGCTGGTATAAAAAAATAGCATCAATGGTGTGCCCTTGGGCTAAACATGCATTCGCAAATTTAACTATGCGTTGCGTGGTATCGTGATCGGATGGTGGTGTATGTAATGAAAGAACAAAGCGTGCCAAAACAATTCCAATAAAAAAGCCCCAATAAAGGGGCTATTTTAACAGAACTATTTAATTAGTCATCACTTGCGCCAAGTAGAGCAAGCAAAGAAGTAAATAAGTTATATACGCTTAGGTATAAAGACACTGTTGCGCGAATGTAGTTAGTTTCACCACCGTTTATGATTCGGCTTGTATCAAATAAAATCAAACCAGACATAATCAGTACAACTGCTGCATTAAGCACCATAAACATCAATGAACTGCCAATAAAAATATTAACGATGCTTGCTACAATCACAACGATTAAGCCAACAGTTAAAAAGCCACCCATGAATGAGAAGTCTTTTTTAGTATTTAGTGCATAAGCAGATAAACCAAAAAAGATAAGCGCTGTAGAACCTAAGGCTTGCATAATAAGCATTGGGCCATTAGGTAATGCAGCATAATGGTTAAGCAATGGACCTAAGCCTGCCCCCATTAAACCTGTGAAAGCAAACACCCAAAATACACCAGATGCTGTATCTGCTTTTTTATTTACAACAAATAATAAACCGAACGAAACGAGTGTAAACACAATTCCCATAAAGTAAGGTAATTGTAGTGCCATTGAAATACCGGCTGTAACTGCACTAAATGCAAGTGTCATAGCTAGTAAAAAGTAGGTGTTTTTAAGTACCTTGTTTGTTTCAATGGTAGACATTACCGGTTTCGCGGTATTGTACGATTGATTAAACGCCATTGTAGAGCTCCTTTAAGTGAAACGTGTGTGTTTCGATAATTTAACTAAAATTAGATTACCAACTCTTATATGTTTGGGCAAACCTTTGTAGATCAATAGAGTTAAATATTTAAATAAAAGTATATTGATGGCTAAATTAAAAACATTTTGTTTTAACTTTAAACAAATCAATTGTTTTTTAGGCACTTAAACAATTAATTTAAAAAAAAGCTTCACAAAAGGGATGGGTTTCCCTATTATGCAGGCCGTGCGGAGAGATGGCAGAGTGGTCGAATGCACCGGTCTTGAAAACCGGCATGGGTTTATAGCCCATCTAGGGTTCAAATCCCTATCTCTCCACCACTTATTTAATAAGTGTGTGGTAATTAAAATATCATTCATTTAAAAAGTTATTAGTACACTCTTACTTTTAACTTAGCAGTATCGGAGAGATGGCAGAGTGGTCGAATGCACCGGTCTTGAAAACCGGCATGGGTTTATAGCCCATCTAGGGTTCAAATCCCTATCTCTCCACCATATAACAGAATAGCCCGCTAACTTAGCGGGTTTTTTTGTGTTTGGAACAATATCAGTACACTTATACCAACCCGCAATAATACTTAATCATTTTGCGTGGCTAAACGTGTCGCTCCCTGCGTTAAAAAATTCTCATTTTGAACAACTAAATAGCGAATTTATTGGCTAGCTGTAAACACGTTTATCCGCCCTCTAAATAGATCACTTAATTAAGCGAATTTGTATTACATCTCTTATCTCTTATTAGTAAAACCTTAAAAGCAGATAGAATTGCTCACACATCATCTTCTGATGTTAAAAAACGTTGATGTTCTCTTCCTATTTTTGTTTTTAATAAAACTACCATCACAAAAAACTTTAAATGAGTTGGAATGCACATATTAATGTGTGTTATTTTTAAATATTAGTGGATTAAAGGTATGCAAAATAGGATGTTGTGGCTCAAAGATGATCTAGATTCGAGAAAGTTAGTTGTATATCGTGCCGTCATGTTTTCGTTTATAACGCTTTTTGTACTTTTTGTATTTCAACCTTTTGGCACTTCAAGCGATACCGAGTCTTACAAGTTTCTGCGACTTTTTGGCTATGGGTTAGTAACCTTTTGTGCTTTGCTATTGTCAGGTTTCATAGAAATAGTGTTACTTAAGTTTAAGCTAAGTAAATTAAACCGTTTAATTATTATTCCTATCACATATATTTTAATTACTGCGATATTCAATCATGGGTATTTTGTGGTTGCTGTACTTGGATCTTGGCATTGGCAGAATCAATTACTTTTTGTAGGGTATATTTTTTGTATTGGTGTATTTCCTCTTATTTTTTTACTTGTGGTAAATAGGCATGTAATAGATTTAACTAAGCCAAGTACAGTTAGCGTTGCTCAAGAGCAGTTGAGAGAAGTTGAGTTAAAGACAATTACTCTCAAAGGCGATAACAAAAACGACGAAATTAATACGGCTCCTCACCATATTTTATTTATTAAATCTTCAGACAACTATTGTGAAATAACAATACAAGAAGGAGCTTCAACTTCACGTAAACTATTACGTGTATCTCTTAGCGGTTTATTAAAGCAGCTTCCAGAAAAAACAATTATATTACGATGCCACCGTTCTTATGCGGTCAACCTGCAAAACATTCAACACTACAGTGGTAATGCTGGAGGGTTGCAATTATCGCTACATACAATTGATATTAAAATTCCTGTGTCTCGTTCTTATGTAAAAGTAATAAAAGATGCTTTGTCATTAATCCCAAAAACATGTTAATCCCCCCTAAAACATGGGCTTTATACCTCGTCTTGTAATTGAGACCTAATAGGTCGCTTTGTATTTTTACTATTGCCAAGATTAAGTTGAAATTTACAACTTAACGAGAAAAGTAGATATGAAATACGCTATCAAGGCATTTGTAATAATTTCTATATTTGTATTTTGCCACTATGTAATGAGGCGGTTTTGGGGAGAAGGTTGGTCTAGCTGGTTGTCTGAACTTGATAATCTAACTGGCATTTTATTTACCCCCGCTAAATATATTTTTTTATATGGACCGTTAGTTATTGCGGCTATTATTTTGTTTAAACAAAGTAAGCCTTTTGAATCTATAGGGCTTAATTCCTCTGGTTTTATTAACTATGCACTCGCAGCAATTATTTGTTGTACTCCAATGGCAATAGGTTATGGATTTTTGAGTGATGAACTTAACCTATCAATACCAGCAATAATAACTGGCTCAGTTTATGCGGGTTTTTTTGAAGAGCTAATTTTTAGGGCTGCATTGTTTGGTGTTTTATTTAAATATTGTAGATGGGGCTTTGTGCCTGCGGCATTAATTAGTTCAGTAATATTTGGTCTGGGCCATATTTATCAAGGCAATGATGCGATTTCTGCTTTGATGGCGGTTGCAATTACTACTGTAGCAGGTACATGGTTTGCGTGGCTATATTGTGAATGTGGTTATCGTATTTGGTTTCCTATGTGGATGCATATTTTTATGAATGCAGCTTACGGAATATTTGGTATGTCGGGTGGCGCAGTAGGTGATCTACAAGGTAACTTATTTAAAGCAACAGCCATTGTGTTAAGTATTGTGTATGTTGAGATGCTAATTCGACGAGGAAAGCAGCGCGAAGTTACATTATCAAAATTATTTCAATGCACTAAAAATGGCCTTTACACGCAACAAGCTAACTTAAACTGAGTGGGAAACGACCATGCTAGAATTATTTATTGTAATAATTATATTTAGCTCACCCTTTTTGATTCTTATTATTACTAAACGTTATTTCTCCTATAAAACTACAATAATGGCAGCGCACGCAAAATTTAAAGGACTAAATAATAACAAGATAACAAAATTAGAGGAACAAACAGCGATGTTGAGCAAAAGGGTAGCAGTGCTTGAGGAAATAGTAACATCTCGCCACTTTGAGTTATCAAATAAAATAGCTAAGTTATAAGCATTTTGATAAGTGTAACCCAAACTTATGAGCCTATTAATAAAGTAATAGGCTCATACTGCAATAAGGTTTATTTTTAATCATAAATTACGACCATAGTCTCTGTTTCTAACCTTTAGATCTTGGTGCATGCTTTATACATAGAATTTAGATTTGTGTATTAAGGATTTTAAATGAAACATCAGCTAGCAAAAAGCGTAGGGCTTTCGTTATTATCGCCTGTTATTGTAGGCAGTTTACTTGGTGTTTATTACTCACTTACGCTTGAAGGCGAGTTTGTATCAATATTTCTTACCTTATTAATGACTGCTATATCAAATGCACACATAGTAGGCTTAACAATGGCTGCTTTTGTTGTGCCTGGGTATTTACTCATGTTTAAGTATTCTAAAGTTAATTATTCAGGGGTATTAACTCTTGGACTACTAGGCGGAGCGATATTTAGTTACTTATTAAGTGCCACAACTGGCGAGATATTTTTGATCAATAGTGTAATGTCAGCATTCGCTGCAGGGCTGTTTTTGTTTGGTCTTCGTAAAACGGCAAAAAAATAATCGCAGCATTATTAACCAAGCGCACTGATAAACGGTGTGATTTCCTTTTTTTTACCTCCAAAAGGTTCCAATTTTTCACGACAAAGAGTACCTTTAGCTACTGTATGTTTAATAAGAAGTAGTTTGGTATGCAAAAGCACGATTTTTACCAGTCATTAGTTAAGCAAACTGAATCGCTGATAGCTGGTGAATCCAATGTAATTGCCAATATGGCAAACATAAGCGCGCTGTTATTTACCTCTTTAGAGGATGTAAATTGGGCGGGCTTTTACTTTATGGATTCTCCTACTGAATTAGTACTTGGCCCGTTTCAAGGTAACCCTGCATGCATTCGTATTCCAGTAGGAAAGGGTGTATGCGGAACTGCTGCGGCAACCGTAGAAACACAATTAATTGAAGATGTTCACGCTTTTGAAGGCCACATAGCCTGTGATGCAGCGTCTAATTCTGAAGTAGTTGTACCTATCATGAAACATGGTAAAGTATTTGCTGTACTAGACATTGATAGTCCGAGTATTGGTCGATTTGATGCTGACGATAAAGCCGGTCTAGAAGCATTAGTAAAATGCTTAGAGGCGAGCTTGTAATGAAAGATTTGCTAAATGTTCAAGACTACCTATTTGCTGTACAAGATGTCGGCGATTGGGAAGGCGAAGAAGAACATGTAGCGGAAACGCTCAATGATTTGATTCATATTGCATGGGATCGTCTTCCAGATGATTCAGAATGTGAATTTATTGATGAAACAATAAATGGTATTTGGGAACACCTTCGAGGTGATATGGCTGTTATAGAAGCCGATTTCGAAGAGTTGGTCGACTGGGTAACACACTACGTCGATTCGTCCCTTGATGAAAAGATGTGAAAAATAGGTTCTAAAATGGAAACCACAAACAAGCTAAAAGATATTAATGAAGTGTTGGAATTTTTATATCAAGAATTCCCACAATGTTTTAAACAAAAAGATGGCATCAAGCCGCTTAAAGTAGGTATTTTTAAAGATATTGCTGAGCGTATTGAAGGGTCTGAAAAAGTAAGTAAGACTCAAGTTCGTCAAGCGCTTAGAAAATACACGTCTAACTGGCGTTATTTAGAAGCTGTGACCAAGTCAGAGTTTCGTATTGATCTTGATGGTAATCAAGGTGAAAAAGTTGAGCAAGAGCATATCGACCATGCACAAAAAGCATTGGAAGAAAGCCGCGCTAAAATGGCTAAACGCAAAAAACAACAGCGTCCTCGCCAAGATTCTGATTCTAAATCTTTCAAGAAAAAACCAGCTCATGCTAGCAAACCAGGCGATAAAAACGCTCCTGCAGCTAACAAACCTGCTAAAGCAGCGCCGGCTAAGCGTTCAGGAAAAATTGAACCTTTGCCAGCAACTGAGGTCAAGGTTAATAATAAGGTTAAGGTTAAACTTGGCCAAGCACTTGTAAATGCAGTAATAACTGAAGTGAACAAAGATGATGTTCATGTTGAGTTAGTAACAGGTATGCAAGTTAAAACCAAAGCTGACAGCTTATACATTGTTTAAGTTGTAAATAAATTAAGGAGTTGTGTATGAGTAAAAAGTTTACGCTCATTCCGTTAGTTGCTGCCCTGTTTTCAGGTTCATTATTTGCTGCTGTAGAAGCCGTCACTATTGACGATTTACCCCAGCTCAAGCAAGAGAGTCAACATGGTACTGCTAGCAAACGAGTGGCTAGCTTATTTGCTCGTTCACACTATACACCGGTTCAATTTAACGATGAGCTTTCTAGTAAAGTGTACGATCGTTATATCGAATCCCTTGATTTTAATAAAAGCGTTTTCTTAGCCAGCGATATAGCCTCATTTGAGCAATATCGTGATGACTTTGATAACGCTATTACTACCGGTAAATTAGACTTTACGTTTGATATTTTTAACTTAAGTCTTAAACGCCGTTTTGAACGTTACGAGTATTCACTTACTCTGCTTGAAAAAGAGATGACGTTTGATAAAGAAGATGAATACTTTTTTGACCGTGAAGATTCAGCATGGCCTGCGTCACAAGCTGAGCTTGATGAAATTTGGCGTGAGCGTGTAAAGTACGACGCACTGCGTTTAAAAATGACGGGTAAAGATTGGGAAGGCATTAAAGAGGTGCTGACCAAACGCTACAAAAATGCAGAAAAACGTTTAGTACAATCAAATTCAGAAGATGCTTTTCAAATTGTTATGAATTCGCTAGCACGCAGTATTGAGGCGCATACGTCTTATTTATCGCCACGTCGTGCAGAGCAATTCAAAATGGATATGGACTTAGAGCTTGAGGGCATTGGTGCCGTATTAAGCCCTGATGAAGATTACACCGTTATTCGCAGCTTAGTGCCGGGAGGCCCTGCAGATAAAACAGATCAAATTAAAGCTGATGATCGCATTATAGGTGTTGCTCAAGATGGCGAAGAGTTTGTAGATGTAATTGGCTGGCGTTTAGATGACGTAGTTGATTTAATTAAAGGTCCTAAAGGGACTAAAGTACGTTTACAGTATTTAAAAGGTGTTGATGCTCACGGCGCTCCGAAAGTTGTAGAAATCACTCGCGATAAAATTCGACTTGAAGATAGAGCGGCTAAATCAGAAGTATTTGAAGCAAAATATTCTGATTTAACAAGTAAAATTGGGGTGATTGAAATTCCTGGCTTTTACAATAATCTTTCGAAAGATGTAAAAGTAGAACTTGCTAAGCTTAAAGAAGAAAAGGTTGATGGTATTATTATCGACTTGCGCCAAAATGGTGGTGGTTCATTATATGAAGCAACACAATTGTCAGGTTTATTTTTTGACCAAGGCCCAGTTGTTCAAATTCATACCTTAAATAACCGTATAGAAGAGCAAAAAGATCGTGATGGTATAACTTACTATGACGGCCCTTTAACTGTGTTAGTTGATCGTTACAGTGCATCTGCTTCTGAAATATTCGCAGCAGCAATGCAAGATTACGGTCGCGCTGTAATTATTGGTGAGCAAACATTTGGTAAGGGTACTGTACAGCAGCACAAAGGCTTAGGCCGTGCTTATGACCTATACGATAATGCGTTAGGTAGTGTACAGTATACTATTGCTAAGTTTTATCGTATTAACGGTGGTAGCACGCAACATAAAGGTGTTATCCCTGATATTTCGTTTCCATCAGCAATTGATCCTGCACAGTGGGGCGAAAGTAAGCAAGATAATGCACTTCCTTGGGACAGCATTGTTAAAGCGAAATATAAAAAACTAGGTAATTTAACCCCTATTATTACGTACCTTGAAAAACAACACGAAGTACGAATTAAATCAGAGCCAGAATTTGGTTATGTATTTAATGACATTACCTTATACAACGAAGAGAAAGACCGTAAAACTATCTCTTTAGTTGAAGCAGACCGTATTAAAGAAAAAGACGAAGGTGAAGCACGTGCACTTGTACGTACTAACGAACGTCTTAAGCGTTTAGGTAAAGATCCGGTAGAAAACTTAGACGATATACCAGAAGTAATTGAAGAGCTTGACCCATTTTTGGAAGAGGCTGCATTAATTACTCAAGATTATATAAATTATGGTCGTATAGCTAAGAAGTAATAACTGGTTTTACCTCTGTAAAAAAGGCGCATTGGCGCCTTTTTTACTACCTAAAATTTACTAAATTGTTATAATCTTCGATTACATAAAGTTGAGCTGAATTAATGACGCTCAATTAATGCGCTTTACGTGCTAAAAATAATAATTAAACACACAGCAAGTGTGTGTAGGAGTCTCTATTTTGAAGCCATTGGAAGATAAACCAATCAAACCCGCCTCGTTTTTTGATGCATTAATTCCTATCTCTGTATTAATCTGTTTACTTGGTGCGGCTGTATACTTATTCGGTGACAACTCTTCATCCGGTCCTAACCAAATAGCACTTTTATTTGCCACTTTTGCAGCGGCTTTAATTGGTCTTAAAAACGGTTACACATGGAAAAAATTAGAACAAGCTATGATCGAAGGCATAACGCTTTCACTTGGTGCTATTTTAATTTTACTTATGGTAGGTGCATTAATTGGTACTTGGCTACTTTCTGGGACTGTACCAACTCTAATTTATTATGGCTTACAAGTTATCAATCCAAGTTGGTTTTATGCAGCGAGTTGTTTAATTTGTGGCATTGTAGCAATGAGTATTGGTAGTTCTTGGACCACAGCTGCTACGATAGGTGTTGCTTTATTAGGTGTTGCTACGGGTCTTGGACTTGAGCAAACAGTAACCGCAGGTGCAGTTATATCTGGTGCATACTTTGGTGATAAGCTAAGCCCGCTGTCAGAAACAACCAATCTGGCACCAGCAGTTGTTGGCGCTGATTTGTTTGAGCATATTCAACATATGCTGTGGACGACAGTACCAAGTTTTGTAATTGCACTGATTATATTTATATTCATGGGGTTTAATGCAACAGCTTCAAGCGAAGCAGGGCGCATTGATGAAATAACGGCTATTTTACAGCAAAACTTTAATATTGGTTTTGAAATGCTGATCCCGTTAATCGTACTTTTAGTTTTAGCTATTAAAAAAATGCCAGCATTTCCTGCTATCTCAATTGGTGCTGTTGTGGGCGCTGTTTGGGCTATGTTGTTTCAGTCTGATCTAATTGCTAGCCAAATTGATGTTTCTCAAGGACAGCTAGTTGGCTACTTTAAACTTGTTTGGACTACTTTCTTTGATGGTTTTAGCATAAGTACCGGCGATGATAAGATGGATTCCTTACTCAGCGGTGGCGGTATGGCCGGTATGCTTACAACTACATGGCTGATTATGACTGCACTGATGTTTGGTGCCATTATGGAAAAAACAGGTCTTTTGGATATTTTTGTAAAAAGCATACTTAAAATAGCTAAAAGCACGGGGTCGTTAATTGCGGCGACAATAGCTACGTGTATAGGAACTAACGTAATAGCGGCCGATCAATATATAGCGATTGTTGTACCGGGACGTATGTTTAAAGATGAATACGAAAAACGTGGTTTGAAGCCTGTTAACTTATCTCGTACATTGGAAGATGGCGGTACAATTACTAGCCCACTAATTCCATGGAATACGTGTGGCGCATACATGCAAAGCGTTTTACTTATAAACCCTTTTGATTATGCACTCTACGCTTTCTTTAACTTAATTAACCCTGTTTTAGCGGTTGTTTATGCCTACTTAGGCATTAAAATTTTACGTATTAAGCCAAAACAATTTGCCTAATTTTAAGCAGCTCCTTTTAACTTAAAAGGAGCTGCTTTGGAGTATCTATGACTGAATCAAGTAAACCCCAAGCACAATATCTTAAAGACTATAAAGCTCCTGACTTTCTAATTGACCACACAGAGCTAACATTTGACTTACAGCCTTTATCAACCAAAGTAAGCTCTTTACTAACACTTACCCGAGTTGGTGATAAAAAAGCACCTTTAGTGCTTGATGGTATTGATTTGCGTTTACTGTCTTTATCTGTTGATACAGTTGATATAACGGATTATGAAATTGTTGGTGAGCAGCTAATAATTAATAACCTACCGGATAGTTGCCAATTAAGTATTGTGACCGAGATATCACCTGAGACGAATACTTCTTTAGAAGGTTTATATTTATCGGGCGGTGCGTATTGCACACAGTGCGAAGCGCAGGGGTTTAGAAAAATCACCTATTACATGGATCGCCCTGACGTACTTGCCACGTTTGATGTAACTATTATTGCGGATAAAAAGTATCTACAACTTCTTTCTAATGGTAATCAAGTAGATAGCGGTGAAACATCAGATGGTCGTCATTTTGTGAAATGGCAAGACCCATTTAAAAAGCCGAGCTATTTATTTGCACTTGTGGCGGGCGATTTTGATGTTTTGAAAGATACCTACACGACTAAAAGCGGTAAAGACGTAGAGTTAGCATTATTTGTTGATAAGGGTAATTTATCTAAAACACCTCATGCTATTGCTTCACTTAAAAAAGCAATGCAATGGGATGAAGAACGCTTTAATTTAGAGTATGACCTTGATATTTATATGATTGTAGCCGTCGATTTTTTCAACATGGGCGCGATGGAAAATAAAGGGCTAAACGTTTTTAATAGTAAATGTGTATTAGCCAATCAAGAAACAGCGACAGACAAAGACTACCATACGATTGAATCCATTGTAGGGCACGAATATTTTCATAACTGGACAGGTAACCGAGTTACTTGTAGAGATTGGTTTCAATTATCGCTAAAAGAAGGATTAACTGTATTTAGAGACCAAGAGTTTAGTAGTGATTTAGGTTCTCGTGCACTTAACCGAATTGATGCAGTTAAAGTAATGCGTACGCATCAGTTTAGCGAAGATGCAGGCCCTATGGCGCATCCAATTCGTCCTGAAAAAGTTATTGAAATGAATAACTTTTATACTGTAACAGTATACGATAAAGGTGCTGAAGTTATCCGTATGATGCACACGTTACTGGGTGAAACTAATTTTCAAAAAGGGATGACACTTTACTTTGAGCGCCACGATGGGCAAGCAGTAACATGTGATGACTTTGTCAGTGCAATGAGCGATGCATCAGGTGTTAATTTAGAGCAGTTTAAGCTGTGGTATAGCCAATCGGGTACCCCGCGCTTAAATGCAATACAACATTTTGATAGCAGTTCAAATACGTATACATTAACAATAGAACAAGCAGCACCGGACAATCAGCCAGACAATAAACCACTTCATATACCTTTTGCTATTGAACTACTTGATGCGAATGGGGAAAGTATTGCTCTGCAATACAAAGGTAAAAAACTAGATCATGTGCTTGATGTAACAAGTACGACTCAAACATTTAGCTTTGATAATATCTTAGAAAAGCCCGTTGCGGTTTTACTCGAAGATTTTTCTGCACCTTGTATTTTAAATCAGCAAACAACAGAGCCCGAACTATTACATATTATGCGTTTTGCACGCAGTGATTTTTCACGTTGGGATGCACAACAGCAGCTATTTATTAAAGCGATTAAATCTCAGATTACCGACACAACTAATAGCGTGTTAAGCAGTGAAACTATAAATGCGCTACGTGTACTTATAAACACCAAAGAGGGCGATTTAGCTTTAATTGCAGAGCTGTTTAAACTGCCAAGTTTTGATACATTAGCCGCTGAATTTGAAGTAATACCTGTAGATGAGATTATTGAAATAACAGAAAAGTATGAGCAACAAATTGCTGACGAACTTGCTGATGAACTGCTTGCTTGTTACGAATCTCTTGAAGATGATGGCAGTATAAGTGCAAGCTCCGTTGCTAAGCGCGCTTTAAAACAAACATGCTTGCATTATTTGGCTAAAACTCAAAAGCCAGAGGCTGTAAGCTTTATTAAAGAAGCCGCAAGTTCGACTAATATGACCAATGTACTTGGTGCACTAAGCGCAGTGGTAAAAGCATCCCACCCTATACAAGATGAGCTTTTGAGTCATTTTGATAGTCAATGGCGCCATGATGTTTTAGTGATGGATAAGTGGTTTGCACTGCAAGCTATGCAGTCAGGCAATAAAGCTATAGATAATATTAAGGCACTTTACGAACATCCGTGTTTTGATTTTTCAAACCCGAACCGTGTCCGTGCACTTGTAGGAAGCTTTAGTCACTTTAATACAGCACAATTTCATCGCTCAGATGCCCAAGGCTATACGTTATTAGGTGACTTGTTAATAAAACTTAATGCAATTAATCCACAAAATGCGTCTCGTATGCTAACACCGTTCATGTCATGGAAGCGTTACGATGATGTTCGCTCTCAAGCAATGAAACTGCAATTACAACGCTTAGCTAATCTAGATGGACTAAGTGCTGATTTGTATGAAAAGGTTGAAAAAGCGCTCGCATAAATGATTGAGTATTATTTTACCTTAAGATTGAGCTATAACGAGTGCATGGATTACTACCATGGCCGTTTTAGCTCTTTACAAGTTGTAGAAGATGGCGGTAAAACGATTCGTTTTGCTGCTACACATTTGAGGCCCTTCATTTCAAGTTTAGGTGTACGTGGCCGTTTTAGACTCTTATTAACCCCCGAAAACAAGTTTATCCGCCTAGAGCGAGTGGCCTGACACTCGGTTTTTATGTTATATATACATAAAAATATTGTATTTTTGTTAATTTCAATTTGTCCTATTGTTAAATTACGTGTATAAATTATCTGGTACGACGTCTTACCAATACGTAAGCGTCAACCAAAATATAAAGTATACGGAAGATTAGAGCGAGTATTTGTAATTTCACTGATTCGCTTCTATCGTTATGATTACACTAAAAACAATAACTTGATCACACAAAATGACCCGCGACAGGGGGGAACCAAAATGATAAGAAGATCGCTTTTTGTTAAAAATAGAATCGCTATAGGTATAGCAGCCGCTAGCTTAGGTTTATCTGCAGCAAGTACACAAGCTGTAACATTTGAAGCTGGAGGTTTTGACATTACCTTCGATTCAACCTTTTCATATGGGCAAAGTGTTCGCGTAGAAGACAGAGACTTTAGCCTAATTGGTAAAAGTAACAATCCGGCATTTGATTGGACAGGTTACAACCCTGCGCTAAACAACACTATTTACTCATCTCAAGATGTATGGGCTCAACCTGGCTCTTATTCAAATAATGGTGATGCTGGTAATTTAAATTTTGACAGTGGTGACTCATTTTCAAAACTTTTGAAGGGAACACACGACCTTTCAATAAATAAAGATAACTACGGTTTGTTCACTCGCTTCATGTATTTTTATGACTTTGCGTTGATGGATGGCTATCATGCATATTCAAATCCTACATCAGGGCAGGGGGTTGATCCGTGTGATGATAAAGACACTAAAGCGCAAAGCTGTGCAGATATTCGTTTATTAGATGCGTTTGTGTGGGCTGATTTTGATTTAAATGATGGTAATAACCCTTTATCTGTCCGTTTAGGTCAACAAGTAGTTAACTGGGGTGAGAGTACACTTATATCTCATGGTATTAACGTAAACCCAGTTGATATTGACCGATTGAAAGCGCCAGGTGCTGAGCTTAAAGAAGCATTCATACCTGTAGGCATGCTTTGGGCATCGCTTGGCATTACTGACAACATTACCCTTGAAGGTTTCTACCAATACCAATGGCAAGAAACGCGTTTACCAGCAGCTGGTACGTATTTTTCGACTAATGACTTTGCAGCAGAAAATGGTTATCAGCAGAATGTTCAATTAGGTTTTACGTCTAATCCTGATATTGATGTCGCTTTTTTAACAGATAGCCTGAATAACTTAACATCTGATTTTGCATTGGCCGCAGCAGCACAAGGTATTGATCCTTCAAGTGCAGAAGGAAGTGCTTTATTAGCTCAAATGTATCTTGCATACCCAACTAAAGTTGCTTTAAAAGGTAAAGGAGATAATGGTAAAACAGAGCCTGAAGATGGCGGTCAGTATGGTTTACGTTTAGGTGTATTTTTACCTGAATTTAATGATACTGAAATTGCACTCTATCACGTGAATTATCATAGCCGTCGTCCGCTTATATCTGGTCGCGTATCAAACTTTTCACAAGCTGCAATTGCCCAAGATTTAGCGATGATCATGACAACAGAAATCACGTCAGATAATGTTGCTGATTTAACTGCTTTTTCTAAAGCTGAAAACGAATACCCTGAAGATATTAAGTTATATGGTTTAAGTTTTAATACGACTATTGGCGAAACAGCCTTCGCGGGTGAATTTGCTTTTCGCCAAGATGAACCGCTACAAATTGATGACGTAGAGTTACTTTACACAGCTATGCCTGAGCAATTGGCGGTTGCTGGTATTCGTCCTGATTTTGCGGGTATTTCGCAAATGAGTATAGGCGATGCGGTAAGCTCAGTTGGTGCAGGTGAAGTTGCCAAAGGCTACATTGAACGTGATACATCACAAATTCAATTTACAGCAACACATTTATTTGGTCCTTCATTAGGTGCTGATAGCTGGGCTGTAGTTGGTGAAGTGGGTGTAGTTAAAATTCACGATATGCCTGGCTATGACGAAATGCGTTTAAATGTATCAGGCACTGGCCGTAGTGGCACAATAACAGGCCCAGGTACTACTGATTATTCAACATTGCAACTTGGTCTTTCAAATGGCGCTGAAGAGAAATCATTCGCTACAGCATCGTCTTGGGGTTACCGCCTAATTGCGAAAGGCGATTACTTCAACTTTTACAAAGGTATTAACTTTTCACCACGTTTTGTATTTTCTCATGACGTAAACGGTAATACACCAGATCCTATGTTCTTATTTATCGAAGATCGTAAATCTTTAGGTGCTACGATGAACTTTAACTACCAAAATGCGTGGTCACTTGATGTGAGCTATAACTCGTTTTGGGGCGGTGGCGGTGTTAATACATTCTCAGACCGCGATTACGTTTCTTTTAACTTAAAATATTCTATTTAGGGGTAACATTACTATGATTAAAAAACCTACCCTCATCGCTACAGCATTTTGTAGTTTGTTTGCAAGCAGCGCAGCCTTGGCTAAATTAAACGCTGATGAAGTTGCTCAATTAGGTCAAAACTTAACGCCAATGGGTGCAGAAAAAGCTGCGAATGCTGATGGTTCTATTCCAGCGTGGAATAATGGAATTACAACAGCGCCTGCAGGTTATGAAGCTGGTATGCATCATCTTGACCCATTTACAGCTGATAAAGTGCTTTTCACTATCGATAAAAGTAATATTGAAAAGTACAAAGCCAATTTAAGTCCGGGTCAAATTGCTTTATTTGAAGCATACCCAGACACATTTAAAATGCCAGTGTATGAAACACGCCGCTCAGCTTCGTACCCTCAGTTTGTTTATGACGCGACTAAAAAGTTTGCACCGACTGCTGAATTAATCGAAGGCGGTAACGGTATTAAAAATACCGCGATAGGTATTCCTTTCCCTATTCCTAAAACAGGTTTAGAGGCAATTTGGAATCACTTATTACGTTACCGTGGCCAGTCTATTGAGCGCTTTGGTGGTCAAGCTGCACCGACTGCATCTGGCTCTTACAACTATGTTGGTTTTGATGAGCAGCTATTAGTTAAATACTCAGATCCAAGCGCTACACCAGCAGAGCTACAAGACTCAAACATTTTGTTTAAGTTTAAACAAAGCGTTACAGAGCCTGCACGTTTAGCGGGTACTGCATTATTAGTTCATGAAACAATGGACCAAATATTAACGCCGCGCCAAGCATGGACTTATAACTCGGGGCAACGTCGTGTTCGTCGTGCACCTAATGTTGCATATGATGCACCAGGCACAGCTGCAGATAGCCTGCGCACTACCGATGATTTTGATATGTTTAATGGCTCACCAAATCGTTACAACTGGACGCTAAAAGGTAAGCAAGAGTTATACATACCTTACAACAGCTATAAACTTCATAGCGACAAGCTAGAGTACGATGATATTTTAATGCCTGGCCATATTAACCCAGAACATACACGTTACGAAAAACATCGTGTTTGGGTTGTTGAAGCTAACTTAAAAGATGATACACGCCATATCTATAAAAAGCGTGTGTTTTACATTGATGAAGATAGCTGGCAAGTACAGGTAACTGATATTTATGATAACCGCGACCAACTTTACCGTGTAGCCATGGCTTATGGCCTTAACTATTACGAAGTTCCTACACAGTGGAGTACCCTTGAGGTTTATCATGATTTGAATTCTCGTCGTTATTTAGCAATTGGTTTAGATAACCAAGAAAAAATGTACGATTTTTCACAGTCGTTTAACGATAACGAATTTACTTCAAGCGCTTTACGTCGCGCAGGTAGATAGTATTAAACTAGGCACTTAACAATATGTTAAGTGCCTTTTCCTTTCTCATCGCGTTTGTCTTACAGCGCGCAACGCAATCCCTAGTAAAAAGACAAACAACTCTCTCGTACAAGGCGATTAAAATTTATGAAGTATTTGGTATATGCCAGCCTGATAATAAGCGGTGCGAGTGTTGCACAAGAAGCCCCTAACTATGCAATCAGTGCAACAAATGCAGCTAAAACCTTACTCACCGATATAACTAACACGGGTAATGGCTTAATTGCTGTTGGTAAACACGGTACTGTTATTAAAAGTACATCGGGTGATTCATGGCAACAAGCTGAGCTAGTTCCAACTCAAGTGCTCTTAACTGCCGTTGATTTTAGTAACGAAAATAATGGATGGGCGTGTGGCCACGATGCAACAATCATAAATACTACTGACGGTGGCGTTAATTGGCAGCTACAACAAGCATTACCTGAATTAGACAAACCATGTTTAGATATTTTATTTGAAGATGACTTAAAAGGTTTTGCAGTGGGCGCATATGGCATGTTTTATCAAACTGCAGACGGTGGTCAACATTGGCAAAAACGCTTTTTAGATTCGCTACTTTTTAGTGATGATCGTGATTACTTAAACGATTTAAAAGAAAATGACCCACAAGGATATGAAGCGGAAACTGCTTCTATTTTACCGCACTTTAATCGTATAGAAAAAACAGACAATGGATTAATGCTCGTTGGTGAAATGGGTTTAATGGCCAGAAGCATTGACGATGGTCAAACTTGGCAAAGAATAGAAGAAGTTTATCCCGGTTCATTCTTTGCAGTTGCCTCTGATAGCATTCAAGAAATTGTGGCGGGGCTACGAGGTAATGTTTTTGCAAAGCAAAGTGGCGAAAAGCAGTGGCAGCATTTTGAAAATGTTAAAACAGCGACGATTAACAACATCATTAATTATAATAACAAACAATGGCTCATGCTCGCTAATAGTGGCGTTATTTTTCATCTTCAAGATGGGTTACTCACCCATGAGCAGCTTGCTGACGGTAAAGCGATTCTTGATGGTGTAATTTTAGATAACAGATTGATCATGGCTACAGAAGATGGCATTAAAGTGAAGGAGTTAACCCCTTAATGCATAAGTTACTCGATTTTATTGAAAAGGCGATTTTTAGACATCGCTTAATTATGCTTATAAGTTTTGCACTTATAACCTGTTTACTTGTATTTAAAGCGACTCAAATTCAACTTGATGCATCGTTTAATAAAAATATCCCGTTAAATCACGATTACATGAAGGTATACACTAAACATGAAAAACAGTTTGGTGGTGCAAACAGTATTTTAATTTCAGTATGTGACGACAGCGGAGATATATTTAATCCAGAATTTTTTACTCAATTAAAAGCGGTTCACGATCAGCTTTATTTTATTCCTGGTGTAAATCGTCCTTTAGTGAATTCTATATTTTCACCTAGTGCTCGCTTTGTAGAAGTAGTAGAAGATGGCTTTGCCGGTGGTCCAATTATTCCTGCAAACTTTAAAGCTGATACGCGTGGATTAGGTGTAGTAAAGGAAAACATTGAAAAAGCAAAAGTTGTAGGGCGTATGATTGCCAGCGATTACTCGTGTGCAATGGTAACGGCTCAACTTTTAGAAACAGATCCCCAAACACAACAAAAATTAGACACATTAGCTTTTGCACAAAAACTAGAAAGTGATTTAAGAGAGCCTTTAAGTACAGACAAAGTAAGTATTCATATTATTGGCTTTGCAAAAATGGCTGGTGATATAGCTGAAGGCGCAAAAGGGGTAGTCGTATTTTTTGCCATTGCTATCGCCTTTACCTTTATTATGGTTTGGCTATTTTGTGGCAGTTTAAAGCTAACTATTTTGCCTATCGCGTGTTCTATTATTGCCGTTATTTGGCAATTAGGCCTGCTTTCAAGTTTAGGGTTTGGACTAGACCCTATGTCTATTTTGGTGCCGTTTTTAGTCTTTGCTATAGGTGTAAGCCATGGTGTGCAGATGATTAATGCTATTGGCAAAACAGTAGGTGAAGGAAAAAGTACGCGAATTTGTTGTCAGTCAAGTTTCAGGGCTTTATTAATACCTGGTGGTATTGCACTGCTTTCAGATACCGTAGGCTTTTTAACATTACTTACTATTGATATTGGTATTATTCGCGAACTTGCTATTACAGCGAGTTTAGGTGTAGCAGTAATTATATTTACAAATTTAATTTTGCTGCCAGTTTGGGCGTCGTACATGAACTTTGAAAACAGTGTACATATTCAATCTGGTGATGCTGAGAAGCCTAATATACTTGATAAGATCAGAGACATTTTAGTAAAAGCAACCGATCCTAAAATCGCTAAAATGATTATCGGTTTTACCCTTGTTTTATTTGCTCTAGGATACTGGCAAGCAGATAAAATGCGTATAGGTGACTTACACGCAGGCGCGCCATCTCTGCATCAAGATGCCCGTTATAACCAAGACACGTTTTTAATTTCGGATAAGTACACTATCTCGTCTGATATTTTAAAAGTAATTGTAGAGGCGTATCCTGCAGCATGTACTGAGCATGATGTGATGGAGCGTATAAGCCGTTTTCAATACAAAGTTGAGAATGTGGCCGGTGTGCAGTCTGCTGTAAGTTTGAGCTCTGTAGCTCAATCGGTTAACGCGGGCTACAACGAAGGCAATTTAAAATGGCAGAGTTTGCCACGAAATTCAGCAAGCTTAGTACAGTCAACGTCTCGAGTTGAAACTAGTACAGGCTTACTTAACGGTGATTGTTCAGTTATGCCAGTGATTATATTCTTAGATGATCATAAAGCACAAACTATCGATACCGTAATTAAGAGTGTTAAGCAATTTGCCCAAGAAGAGGGCACTGAAAAACTAGCATTTAAATTAGCGTCAGGACCTGTGGGCGTAATGGCAGCTACTAATGAGTCTGTATCAGAAGCACAAATACCCATGATGCTTTACGTTTATGGTGCCGTTATTATTTTATGTTTAATGAGCTTTAGAAGCGTAAAAGCAACAGTAGCCGTGGTATTACCGCTTTATATTGTATCAACCCTTGCCCAAGCACTTATGGTACAGCTGGAAATAGGCTTAACAGTTTCTACTTTACCTGTAATTGCATTAGGTGTAGGTATTGGTGTTGATTACGGTATTTATATACTGTCGTCGATGATGGGGCAGCTTAAGCAAAACGTACCGCTTAGTGTTGCTTATCGAAATGCGCTTGTTGAGCGTGGCAGCGCGGTTCTATTTACTGGTATTACATTAGCTATTGGTGTGAGCACTTGGATATTCTCAGATCTTAAATTCCAAGTTGATATGGGTATACTATTAACCTTCATGTTTTTAGTGAATATGTTAGGTGCAGTGTTGTTATTACCCGCAATTGGTAGCCTTCTCTGGACTGACCAGAAAAAATAATGTGAATACTTTTGCTCCTAAATGGCCAGTAATGGCCATTTATATCTATATTTTGTGAATAGATGACCAAATAGCTGAAATGCTTAAAATGTTTTCATCGAAAAGGCTGTTTATTAGCTGTAAAAGGGTTAGAATTTAACTGACTCCACGCTAATAATACGCTGTACAAATATTCTGCTTTTAGCAGTAATAGATTAAGGAACATACAATGACACGAAATGAAGGCCAAGCCTCGGTTATCCTAGATAATGTCTGTAAGCTGATCCAGAAAAAAGTTCGCGCTGATAATGTGTTACTCGTTGAGAAATTCGCCAAAGCCTTGTACAGCAATATGTCTAAAGAGGATTTGGCAAACCGCAACGATAGTGACCTATATGGCGCAGCATTAAGCCTTTGGAACTCGCTAGAAAAAAATACTACTGACGACGCTGTTATCCGCGTTTTCAATCCAGAAGTGGCAAAAGATGGCTGGCAGTCATCACATACAATCGTTGAAATTATCACTAAAGATATGCCGTTCTTAGTTGATTCTGTTCGTATGGCCATGACTCGTGAAAATATCGCCTCTCACTTATTACTTCACTGCCCATTAAAAATTAAGCGTGATGAAAACGCTAAAATTTCTGGATTATCAAATTTAAAAGCAGAGCAAGAATCTTCATCTACTAAAACAGTATTTTTTATTGAAATTGACCGTCAAACAGATTCTTCTGTGATTGAGTCTTTCAAAAAAGAATTAGAGTCTGTGCTTGTTGATGTATCAGTTGCTGTTGATGATTGGCAACCAATCCGTAAAAAATTGATTGCAGTGACTAAAGAGTTACCTAAACGTCATCATAATAAAAGTAAAGATGAAGTTTCAGAAACAACTGAGTTTTTAGATTGGTTAGCTAAAGATAATTTTACTCTAATGGGTTACCGTGAATATGAGTTAAGCCCAGTTCAAGGTGATTACCAACTAAAAGGTAAAATGGATACAAGCCTAGGCTTGATGAAAAACTCGACTGAAGAACACACTCGCTTATTATCAGAATTACCTGAAGTTGCACGTCAAGAAGCTCGTAGCAGCAACCTACTGATTTTAACAAAAACTAACTCTGTTTCTCGTGTTCATCGTCCAGCTTACATCGATTATGTAGGCATTAAGCGTTTTGACGATGAAGGCAATGTAATTGGTGAAGACCGCTTTATCGGTTTATTTTCATCAAGCTTTTACAATAACAGTGCTACTGATGTACCTGTGTTAAAAAGTAAAATTAATCGCATTATGGAAATGTGTGATTTTGCTAAAGGTACTCACGCTTACAAAGCTGTTTTAAATATTTTAGAAACCTACCCACGTGATGAGCTAGTTCAAGCGCGCGAAGGTGAGCTACTTGAAGTTGCTATGGGTGTGTTACAAGTACAAGAGCGCGATATGTGTCGCTTGTTTGTACGTAAAGATGCGTATGGTCGTTTTTTATCTTGTATGGTTTATGTACCTCGCGAGCGTTATAACACGGCTCTTCGTCGTGAAACGCAAGATATATTAGCTAATGCATTTAATTCTGACGATAAAGTTGAATTTACTACTTATTTCTCTGAGTCAACACTGGCGCGTACTCATTACACCGTTCGTGTGACCGACAACAAGATCGAATATAACGTGAAAGACATCGAAAACAATTTAGTAGAAGCTGCACGTACGTGGGAAGATAAACTTCAATCTGCACTTTTAGAGTCTGCGGGTGAAGCTCGTGGTAACGATTTAAATCGTAAATACTGTAATGCGTTTGCACGCTCATACAAAGATGAAGTGCTTCCAAGTGCTGCGGTTGTTGATATTGAAAAGTTAGAACTACTTAGCGATGAAAACAAACTAGAAATGTTGTTTTACCGTCCTCAAGAAGAAGCAAACAGCAATATTGTACGATTAAGCTTATTCCATAAAGATGAGCCGATTCACTTATCTGATGTTATGCCAATGCTTGAAAACTTTGGCCTTCGCGTTGTTGGTGAAACACCATACTCAGTTAAAACTAGCGATGGTCGTATCAACTGGATCATGGACTTCTCGATGCTTATTGACAGCAAAGGGATGGCGGATTTTGATAAAATTTCAGCACGTTTTCGTGCTGCATTAACAAATGTTTGGGGCAACCGCCTTGAAAACGATGGTTTTAACCGTTTAGTGTTAATGGGTGGTCTAACAGGCCGCGAAGCCTCTATTTTACGTGCGTACGCTAAATACATGCGTCAAATTGGTGTAACGTTCTCACAAAGTTACATAGAAAGTACATTTGCAAATTATCCAAATATCGCAGCGCAAATTGTTAACTTGTTTGCTAAAAAGTTCTCAGTTAAAAGCCCTGCAAGTGCTAAAACACTTGAAAAGCTAAGCACGCAAATTTATTTAGAGCTTGAAAATGTAGCAAACCTTGATGATGACCGTATTATACGTTTATACGTTGATATGATTGTTGCGACGCTGCGTACTAACTATTTCCAAAAAGACGATGCCGGACAGTTTAAGTCTTATGTGTCGTTTAAAATACAACCTAGCTTAATTCCTGATGTACCACTTCCTTTACCTGCGTTTGAAATTTTTGTTTATTCTCCGCGCGTAGAAGGTGTGCATTTACGTTACGGCAAAGTAGCACGTGGTGGTCTGCGTTGGTCAGATCGTCGTGAAGACTTCCGTACTGAAGTACTTGGCTTAGTTAAAGCACAACAAGTTAAAAATACTGTAATCGTACCTGTAGGTTCTAAAGGTGGCTTTGTATGTAAACAACTACCGACTGAGCGTGAAGCGTTTATTAAAGAAGGCCAAGAGTGTTATAAAATCTTTATCCGTGGTCTTTTAGATATTACTGATAATATTGAGCGTGGTGAAATAGTACCAGCGCGCGATGTTGTTCGTCACGATGAAGATGATGCTTACCTAGTAGTTGCAGCGGATAAAGGAACTGCTACTTTCTCTGATATCGCAAATGGCATTGCTAACGAATACAATTTCTGGCTAGGTGATGCATTTGCATCTGGTGGCTCGGTTGGTTATGACCATAAGAAAATGGGTATCACAGCAAAAGGCGCATGGGAGTCAGTTAAACGACATTTCCGTGAAATGGATATTGATTGTCAAACTACCGACTTTACAGTAGTAGCAATTGGCGATATGGCAGGCGATGTATTTGGTAATGGTATGCTGTTATCTAAGCATATTCGTCTACAAGTCGCCTTTAACCATATGCACATTTTTGTTGACCCTAATCCAGATGCTGCTACATCTTACCCTGAGCGCGAACGTTTATTTAATATGCCGCGTTCTTCTTGGGAAGATTACAATAAAGAGCTAATTTCTGCCGGTGGCGGTGTGTTCTCTCGTGCAGCTAAATCAATTACGCTTAGCCCAGAAATGAAAAAAATGTTGGGCACTAAAAAAGCTAGTATGACACCAAATGAGTTAATGAAAGCCTCATTAATGATGGAGTTTGATTTACTGTGGAATGGCGGTATTGGTACATACATTAAACACTCTAAAGAAACTGATGCCGATGTAGGGGATCGTGCAAACGATGCACTACGTATCAATGGTAGAGATTTAGGCGCTAAAATAATAGGTGAGGGCGGTAACTTAGGTGCAACGCAATTAGGTCGTGTTGAATTTGCAGCTAAAGGTGGTCGTGTTAATACTGACTTCATTGATAACGTAGGGGGTGTTGCCTGTTCAGATAACGAAGTTAACATTAAGATTTTACTTAATGGCTTAGTCGCTGAAGGTGACCTAACACGTAAACAACGTGATGAGCTACTTTACTCAATGACAGATGAAGTTTCTGAATTAGTATTAAAAGACTGTTACCGTCAAACACATACTATTTCAATTACGCAGTCTAAAGGAACTTCAACGCTCAAAGAAAAGATTCGCTTTATTCATGCGCTTGAAAAAGAAGGCAAGTTAAACCGTGCTATCGAATTTATTCCAAGTGATGAAGAATTGGCAGAACGCGCCGCTGCAGGTAAAGACTTAACTCGTCCTGAGCTTTCAGTGCTAGTGTCTTACGCAAAAATGGTATTAAAAGAGTCTTTAGTAAGTGATGAAATTACTGAAAACCCTTACTATCGCCAATTGCTTGTTAAGTCATTCCCACGTCCATTGCGTGAGAAGTTTAACGATGCGATGAACAACCACCCACTTCGTAAAGAAATTATTGCAACTAAACTTGCTAACAGTATCGTTAACGATATGGGTTTAAACTTCATGGTACGTATGCATGAAGAAACCGGTGCTAATGAAGCTGAGATAGCAATGTGTTACTCAATTGCTAGCGAAATATTTGAAATGCGTGAAACATGGTCTTCTATTAGTGCACTTGATAATAAAATACCAGCAGCAGTTCAAACTGAAATGCTTTACCAACTTCGTCGTACTGTGCGCCGAGCAACGCGTTGGTTCTTACGTCATCGTAATAAGTCACAAACGATTGAACAAGGAATTGAATTCTTTGCGCCAACCTTTAAAGATTTAAGCGATAACTTAAATACGTATATGATTGAAAAAGAAAATGATCGTATTGTAATTGAGGCCAATAAGTTAATTGACGCGGGCGTTCCAACAGATATAGCTAATCGTATTGTTTCTTTATCAAGCTTATTCTCTGTGATGGATTTAGCAGAAGTTGCGAATAGTTCAGGTAAGAGTATTTCGATGGTGTCCAATACTTACTTTAAACTAGGTGCAAGAATGGGTCTGCATTGGTTCTTAGAGCAAATAACTAAGCAACCAGTAGCAAATCATTGGCAAGCACTTGCTCGCTCGTCTTATCGAGAAGAGCTTGATTGGCAGCAACGTACGTTATCTGAAGTTGTATTAAATAGCTTTGAAGGTGATGAGAGCGATGTTGATAGTCAAATAGACGAGTGGATGGATAGCCAAGATTTATTACTGCAACGCTGGAAACAAATGCTGGCTGAGTTTAAAACATCACAAAGTCACGACTTTGCTAAGTTCTCGGTTGCACTTCGTGAACTTATGTTGTTAAGCCACAATTGTGATACATCGGGAAAATAATTTAGCTTTAATCAGTTAATTGTTTAGTAAATAAATAACTGATTGTTAAAATTGTTATACAATACCTCAGCCTTGTCTGAGGTATTTTTTTGTCTAAAATTTAAAAAGAGGATTATATTGATGTTTTATGATTTAGCTCGCCGTTTTATGTTTACCCGTGATGCGGAGTGGGCGCATGAGTTTGCACTTAATAATCTTCGTCGTTTTACCAATACCCCTTTAAATTTAGCTTGGTCGCAAAATATTTCTGATAAGCCAGTCGATTTTTTGGGTCTGAAATTTAAAAACCCTGTAGGGCTAGCAGCTGGCCTTGATAAAAATGCGGAATGTATTGATGCATTCAGCCAAATGGGCTTTGGTTTTATTGAAGTTGGCACTATTACGCCGCGTGCTCAAGCGGGTAATGATAAACCTCGTATTTTTAGGTTGCCAGAATCAAACGCTATTATTAACCGTATGGGTTTTAATAATAAAGGCGTTGATAACTTAGTTTCAAATGTAAAAGCAGCAAAATACAGCGGCATACTCGGTATTAATATTGGTAAAAATAAAGATACGCCAAATGAACAAGGTAAAGATGACTATATTCATTGTATGCGTAAAGTGTTTGAGCATGCCTCATACATTACGGTAAATATTTCATCACCAAATACACCTGGCTTGCGTGATTTGCAATATGGCGCTGCACTTGATGATTTACTGCAGAGTCTTAAAAACGAACAGTTAGATTTAGTTGCAAAGCACAATAAACAAGTGCCTATGCTTGTAAAAATTGCACCGGATCTAGATCAAATTCAAATTCAACAAGTAAGTGAATCACTTTTAAATAATAAAATCGATGGTGTAATTGCCACCAACACCACGCTTGAGCGAGCTGCAGTTATGGGCCAGCAATATGCAGAAGAAGCCGGCGGTTTATCAGGTCACCCTGTTAGAATGCGTTCTACAGAGGTTGTGAGTGAATTGAAACGCTTAACACAAGGTAAATTACCAATCATCGGAGTTGGCGGAATAGATGATGCGCAATCTGCAAAAGAAAAGTTCGATGCAGGCGCAAATTTAGTCCAGGTTTATACTGGGTTCATCTACAAAGGTCCACAATTGGTAAAGTCGATCGTTAACGGCTTATAAGGATCAGTTATCTAAGCTTTTGATCGTTCGATAAATGTTCTAAGCAAGCATTTTAAAAGTGGTCAAAAGCGGTTATACTGTGAGCAATAATTATTCAACATACCCAAGGAGGAGTAAATGTTACAAGCATCAAAGCAATGGCAGTGGATTACTTGTCCTAATAAAAATCGTTTATTACTTGATTTAAATGACGACATGCAATTATGTACGCCCTATAAGTTAAGACAACTCACCGATTCTGTTTTTAAAAATCCACGTTTTAGTTTAGAAGATGCTGCATTTTATGAACAAGTTTATAACTATTTAGATGGGTTTGAATTGTGGTCTGCTGCTCAAATTTGTCAAATATCGCTAAATGCAACCGCTGTTAAGTATCACTTAAAACCCGTTTTATCAAAAAGCTGGTTTTTTGAAGAATACACTGGAACAGAGCCAAGTGTAGAAGCAATAGTTAAATTAATATCTAAAGCGCAGACTGGCGATTTTTTAATTGTAGAGCATTGCCCTGATGCATCTATTTGCTTAAATTTAAGCGAAACCTTTAAATTAGACGAAAATTTATCTTTAGCGCAATTTGAAGTAATCCGTATTTTGAATAATCGAGTACACCCCATCCTAAATCAGCAATATCAAAGTCAAACCGCCTAACCAAATTTAAGTCTTAAGCGTGTCTTTATGGCGTGTTTGTCGCCCAACCTATGTTATAATCCTGCGCAATTAGCTATTAAGGGTTATTACTTTGCAATTTATCGCACTTACTTCTATCGGAATCGAAAATTTATTGGTTGATGAACTAACAGAACTTGGCGCAACTGTGTCTAAGCAAACTGTTGGTTCTGTTCGTTTTGAGGCTGACTCATTACTGGCGCAAAAGGTTTGTTTATCAAGTCGTTTTGCAACGCGTGTGCTTATGCTTATTGAAGAAAAAGAAGGCGTAGATGATAAGAATAGCCTGTATAATTTTGCTCGCTCGCAACCTTGGCAAGAGTGGTTTGGACCAACTCAAACATTCGCTGTCGACTTCAACGGTACCAATGACTCATTAAAAAACACACAATTTTCGGGTCTTGTAATAAAAGATGCGATTGTTGACTACTTTAATGATTTATACGAGCAGCGTCCTAACGTTGATAAGCAAGATGCAAATGTGCGTGTTGTTGCACGATTAAATCGTTACGGCGTTTCTATGTATATTGATTATTCGGGCCCTCGTTTGTCTGAACGTGGTTACCGTCAAGGTCAAGGTAAAGCACCAATTAAAGAACATTTAGCTGCTGCATTAATTAAACGAAGTGGTTGGCTTGATAATGTAAAACAACCTTTATTCGATCCATGTTGTGGTGCGGGTACTATTTTAATCGAAGCGGCTGGCATGGCACGAAACGAAGCACCGGGATTATTTCGTGAAGGCTTTGCTTTTGAGCGTTTACCCAGTTTTAGAGCCGCTAAGTTTAAAGAACTTAAAGAAGAGTTACTTGCTAACATTACCGATCCTAAATTGTGGTTAATTGGCCACGATTACGATGAACAAGTTTTAAATAAAGCGATTGATAATGCCAAACGTGCTGAGCTTGATGATGTTATTAAGTTTAAGCAAAGTGATGCAACTAAACTTACTGCTGTTGCAAAATTACCGGGTGTTGTAATTTCAAACTTACCTTATGGTGAGCGTATTGGTTCTATGGCTGAGCTTGTTGATTTACACCGTAATTTAGGTGTTGGCTTTAAAAAGCACTTTAATCATTGGAAACTTGCCTTACTAGGTATGGACGAGAGCTTATTTAAACTTTTAAAACTTGTGCGTCTTAAGCGTTATAAGTTTAAAAATGGCCCACTTGATGTTGAACTTAACTTATATCAATTAGATGATAAGCAAGTAAGTTTGACCACCGATGATAAAAAAGCGCTTAATTTTGAATGCTCTACGTCATTCGCAAATAGATTGAAAAAGAATAAGCAAGGCTTAAAAAACTGGCTTAAACAAAATAAAGTAGACGCTTATCGAGTTTATGAAGCGGATATCCCTGAGTACAATGTTGCTGTAGATATTTACGGTGACTCTGCGGTTATTTTTGAATATGCAGCGCCTAAAGAAATTGATGAAAAAACATCAGAAAAACGCCTGCAAGACGTAATAACATTGACTTCGCAACAACTTGATATCTCACCTGAAAATATTGCTGTAAAAGTGCGTAAAAAGCAAAAGGGCGAAGAGCAGTATACGGCCATGTCTAAACAAAACCGCACTATGGTAGTTGAAGAGTTTGGTGCTAAGTTTAAAGTTAATTTATTTGACTACTTAGACACAGGTTTGTTTTTAGATCACCGTTTAATGCGTCGTTATATTCAAGAAAATGCGAAAGATAAGCGCTTTTTAAACTTGTTTGCATACACAGGTACAGCCTCTGTGCATGCTGCACTTGGTGGCGCTAAAGCAATTACAACAGTTGATTTATCTAAAACCTATTTAAAATGGGGCCAAGATAACTTCGATTTAAACAATATCAGTAATACACGTTACCGTTTTGAACAAGCAGATTGTTTAAAGTGGTTAGAGCATGCGACAGCACAATATGATTTGATATTTTTAGACCCTCCAACGTTCTCAAACTCAAAACGTATGAAAGACGCGTTTGATGTGCAAAGTGATCACATTAAATTATTAACGTGGGTTAAAAAGATCTTAAGTCCATCAGGTACTTTGATTTTCTCTAATAACAAACGTGGTTTTGTAATGGATGAAGTTGGCCTGATTGGTTTAGGTTTAAAAGCCGTTAATATCTCAGATAAAACGCTATCACCAGACTTCAAACGTAATAAAAAAATCCATAATAGCTGGCTAATTACGCATGGCTAAATGGATTTTATATCATACTGATGGTTGCCACTTGTGCGAACAGGCTGAGCAACTTATCACTGATGTACTAAATGACAACAGTGAGTTATTACTAATCGATATTATGACTGATGAGCAGCTTATTGCTGAGTATCAAATTACTATTCCTGTATTAAAAAGTGAAAAAGGCGAGAAATTATATTGGCCTTTTACTTTACACTCTGTGCGCGAATTTTTAGCACAAGCAGAATAAGAGCAAATAAGAACTATGGATTTAATAAGAATTTTAAAAGCACAACTTGCTTTTGGTACACATGCTTTGCTTAACAAAGCAGACGCCGTTATAGAAAGTGGCGAAAGAGTGTGTGTAGTTGGTCGAAATGGCGCGGGTAAGTCAACGTTATTAAAAGTACTTGATGGACAAGTTGTTTTAGATGACGGTGAAATAAATCAGCTTGGTGGCATTCGAATTTCTCGTTTAGAGCAAGATCCACCAAAAGGTGCAAGCGGAACAGTATTTGATTACGTTGCGCAGGGTATGCCGGAAATCGCTAACCTACTCATTGATTTTCATCATGTTAGCAACGAACTGCAAACACAATGTACTGATAAGTTATTAAATAAACTTGAACGTTTATCAAACCAACTTGAAGCCGCTGATGGTTGGCGTTTTGATAGCCGAATTCAATTAGTTTTGACACAATTAGAATTAACACCAGAGGCTAAACTTGAGTCCCTTTCTGGTGGCTGGTTACGTAAAGTAGCACTTGCGCGTGCACTTGTAAGTGAGCCTGACTTATTATTACTAGATGAGCCAACAAACCATTTAGATATGGCTAGTGTAATGTGGCTTGAACAGTTTTTAAAAGAATTTAAAGGCGGCATTGTATTTATATCGCATGACCGTGCGTTTATTCGCGCTGTTGCTACGCGTATTTTAGATTTAGATCGCGGTAAACTTATTTCGTACCCAGGTGATTACGCGACTTATCTAGAGCAAAAAGCGCATGATTTAAAAGTAGAAGAAGCGCAAAATGCATTGTTTGATAAGCGTTTAGCTGAAGAAGAAACGTGGATTCGCCAAGGTGTTAAAGCGCGAAGAACGCGTAACGAAGGGCGCGTTCGAGAGCTAAAACAGCTACGTAATGAGCGCAAGCAACGTGTTGATCAAGTTGGAAAAACTGACTTTAATATTGAAACAGCTGATCGCTCAGGTAAGTTGGTATTTGAAGCTAAGAACCTTTGCCATGCATTTAAAGACAAAGTTATTGCTGATGATTTTTCGACACTTGTAATGCGTGGCGACAGAATTGGCCTAGTAGGCCCAAATGGTATTGGTAAAACAACACTATTAAAACTAATGTTTGGTGATTTAAAACCTGATAGTGGTATTACTAAGCAAGGTGTTAATTTAGAGTTTGCTTACTTTGACCAATACCGTGAAAAACTTGACGAAGAAGCAACTGTTCAAGATAACGTTGCCGAAGGTAAACAAGAAGTGATGATGGGCGGTCGTTCACGCCATGTTTTAGGTTACCTGCAAGACTTTTTATTCCCTCCAGCACGCGCTCGAACCCCGGTTAAAGCACTCTCTGGTGGTGAAAAAAATAGACTGCTATTAGCTAAACTGTTTTTAAAACCATCTAATATACTTGTTCTCGATGAGCCAACGAATGACTTGGACATTGAAACGTTAGAGTTACTAGAGGACATTATTAATCAATATCAAGGTACAGTGCTGATTGTAAGCCATGACCGAGAATTTATTGATAATACATGTTCTAGTGTATGGGCATTTGAAGGCAATGGTAAAGTAACAGATATCGTCGGTGGTTATAGCGACTATGAAGCTTATGTAGGTTACTTAGCTGAACAAGAAAAAAAAATTCAGCAACAACCAGTAAAAAAAGTTGAAAAAGTAGCCGCTCCAGCTGCAAAACCAGCAGCTAAGACAAATAAACTCTCTTACAAATTAAAACTTGAATTAGAGCAACTACCGAATAAAATGGAAAAACTAGAAGCTGAAATTGAAGCTCAACAAGCTGTAGTGAGTGACGCAAACTTTTTTAAACAAGAGAGTGATGTAACAACTAAAGCATTGAACCATTTAGCACAACTTGAGTCTGACCTTGAAGCTGCCCTTGAGCGCTGGGAAGAACTTGAAGAATTACAGAATCAGTAGTAAGGACTAAAATGAAATATAAATTACTCGCTGCCAGTATTTTAGCGACATTAAGCACTTCAGCCACAAGTGCGACGTACCAGTTAAGTGAATTAGGGACTCTTGAAGACGCTAAATATTCTTATGTAACAGATGTAAGCGAAAGCGGGCATATTATTGGTTTCGCAAATGGTTTATACAATTTACCTATTGATACCAGCTATATAGATTTTACTGAAAATGTTATTGAAAGTGCTTACGACAGCACAGAAGCAGCATATGAATTAAGTGATAAAGAAATTACTTTCACACTTGATGACATTGAAAATAATGATGCCGTAAGCACTAATCCTGATGCTCATGCTTTTATGGTTAGTTTTTTGGCAAATTCGAATTTAGGAATTCCGTCTAACTTTGAATATCAAAAAATGAGTTCTTTAGTTGGGATTAAATTTAACGAATCAGAGATTACTGAACAACCGATTTTTGATATAGCTTCTGTTGATTATGATGGATTAACTCGTTCTACTGTCAATCTTTTAAATGCAGTAAGTGAAGATGGCGTTACAGTTGGTTGGGGTAGTGCCCCATACGATAAAGTATCTTTTACACCTGATGGTGAAGATGATGCAGAAACATGGTTTACTCATGAATTTATAGAGCGTGGGATTGTAATAAGCGCTGATGGCAGTGTAAGTGTTGAGTTAGAGCCTGAGTTTAATGAATACGGTGGTACAAGTCGTGCCAACGATATTATTAAAACTAACAGTGGTTATACCGTTGTAGGTAATATGTCTACAAGCATTCCAGATGACAGACAAGATAATATTGATGATAACTGTGATAATGAAGACGAACCTACGTCAGTATGTATCAACTTGTTAAATACAAATATTACACGAGGCTTATTTAATAAGCGCGCTGTTAAATGGGAACTTGATGAATCACTTAATATCACGTCTGTTGAAGAGCTTGGTATGGCACTGACACCTGATGAAGGTGAAGCGGAAGATGATGCATTTACAAGTACTGCTTTAGCAGTGAACAACAACGGGACAATTGTAGGATCATCGAATACACGTTATTACAAAAATGACGATACAATTCTTACAATGCCAGTTTATTTTAAAGACGGTGCGGTTGTTGATTTTATTAATCAAGAAGATGACTGGCAGTCTGGTAAATCAATTGCTATTAATGATAACGATGTAATTACAGGTTATGCAACTAAGCGTATTGAAGGCACTCTTCGTAATAAATTCTTTTACCATGATATAGCAACGGGTAGTACGGTTTTCCCTACTGATTACTTTTCAAGCTCAAGTTCTTACGGTAACGATATAAACAACCAAGGTTATATTGTAGGTGAAGGGGAAGTGGGTGTTTCTGATAGCTCGCGACTCAAAGAGGCCTTTATTTACAAAATTGGTGAAGACAAAATCACTAATCTAAACGATTTACTGCCTTGTTATGACACCGACGGTGAAACTGATTACGCTTATACTATGGTTGAAGCGACTGCTATCAACGAAAATAATGAAATATTTGGTACTGCGACTAAAACAGTTGAAAAGCTAGATTCATTAGGCGGTGTAGTAACTGATATTAATGGTGAAATTGAATATGAGAGTATTGCAATAGCAGTTAAACTAACGCCAATTGCAAATGGTGAAGTAGAAAGCTGTGCTCCAGTAGAAGCTGAAGTTTATGAGCGTAACTCTGCTAGCTTCCCTTGGTATACATTATTGTTATTACCACTGGTTGGCTTAAGGCGTGTATTTCGCTTTTAAAGTTTATTGATTATAAAAAAACCAACTTGATAAAGTTGGTTTTTTTTCGTCTATAATATTTTATTAGATTAGGATTGCAGCGATTATTTAGCTTTAACGCCACTAATTATTTCGTGATAACCATGCTTTTTTCACAGAGCGGCGCCAAATAATATCGATACCAAAATATCCTATAATTGATGCAATAGAAGCACATACTAATGAACCTAATAAAAATGCAGGACCAATTGTTTCTATACTTTCTAAAAACCAAGACCAACTTGCTTCAAATACAAAGTGTTGTTCTGGCTGATTAAGTATTAACGTACCCACTAAGTATGAGCCATAAAAGATAGGTGGCATGGTTAATGGATTCGTAAGCCATACTAAAGCAACTGATATGGGTAAATTAACCCTAAATAATATAGCACCTGCTGCGGCTAAAACCATTTGAAAAGGAACAGGGATGAAAGCAAAAAATAACCCGACCGCGAAGGCCCCTCGAGCTGAACGTCTATTTAAATGCCAAAGATTTGCGTCTTGCAAAAGTCGTCCAAATATTTTTAGTGATTTATGATGTCTAATTTTATTTGGATCAGGTAAAAATCTTTGGATCGTTTTTTTAGCCATTTAAAGCAACCATTTACATCAGTGTGGATAAGTCTTGGGTTTGTAATTGGCTGTGTAGCAACCGTGTTTTATTATCAAACTCTCGAATTTACAGTCTTCACAATTTTCATTGTAATAGTGAGCGCTTATTTTAAGCCGTTTTTAAACGTATTGTTAGGCTTTATTTGTGCAATTTGCTTTGTTGGTATGCATTTCTACCTTTTTTATAGTTTTGAAATACCAAAATCGAACGAAAAGTATGCACTTGATTCTACATTAGTTGTTGAAGAGGTTATTTCTGATAAAAAACCTCAGTATATCAAAGCCAAAATAGTGGCATTAGACGGGAGTAGCTTTTCGAATTTTAGAGCACCCAAAGCAATGCTCAGTGTTAATTCTGCACAGCCTTTTACAGTCGGGGATGAATTCTCTGCATTAATCCATTTAAAATATTTTCGCAGTAATAAAAATTTTAATGTGTTTGATACTGAACGTTATGCATTTATAAATAGAATATTATTTAAAGGCAAAGTTCTCAATAAAGAGCTTAATATAATACACAGCGATAAACAAAGCATCGTACTAGATTATCAAAACTTCATTAAAAATACCTATACAAATACAAGATTGCAGTGGCTCTATTATGCATTACTCAGTGGTGATAAATCGTTAATGAGCTATACAGATAAACAATTAATGCAATCACTTGGGTTAAGTCATTTACTGGCTATATCGGGTTTACATATTGGTTTGATTTTTAGCTTTGGTTATTTATTCATTCGATTTATCTGTACGAAAATAAACTTTTCAATTGGTCAATCATTTAACCTTACACTTTACTACAGTTCGTTCGGTTTTATAGCTGCATTAGTTTACGTATATTTAAGTGACTTTTTAGTATCAGCAACGCGAGCACTAATTATGCTGGGTTGTTATTTGTTACTTTATTTTCTTGCTAAGCAGCCGCTGCGATGGCGGAGTATTTTATTTGCCTTGGTAATAGTGCTTGCTGTTAACCCATTTAATTTACTTAATCCAGGTCTGTATTTTTCATTTTTAGCGGTCGCTATAATTTTTACTGTTATTAATAAATTACCAATATTAAATACACGAATCAAAAACAAAATTATTGCGTTATTTGTTATTCAAGTAGCATTGTTTATCGGTTTATTACCACTTTCACTTTATTTTTTTAATGGCGTAAGTATTGCGGGCCTAGTCATTAACTTAATTGCGATACCGTTTCTTTCCATCATTATTTTGCCATTTTTGATTGTTTTTACATTACTGAGTACTTTTTTAGATATAGGTAATTTAATACATTTGTTTGATACAGGGTTATATGCGTTATTTAAATTACTTTATGAAATACCCGAGTCGTTAAGATGGCTGACAACAGGAAGAATCGAGTTAATATTCGTCATTTTTACCTATATTACTATGTTGATGATTTACTTCCTCCCCTATAAATTGTTCTCTTTCATTCCTTTAACAGTACTTTTATTGAATAATCTTCTAAAAGAAAAGCCTAACTGGCAACTTCATGTGTTTGATGTTGGGCATGGTCTCATGGCATTAATTGAAAAAGATAACCAAGTGCTTATCTATGATTTTGGTCCAAGTTATTTTAATCGTTTTAGCCGTACGCGAAGTATTTTATTGCCTTATATAAAAGCAAATAATTTCACAGTAAAAACAGCGATTCTAAGTCATGAAGACAGCGATCACGCTGGAGGAATACAGCATTTTATTGAAGCTGGATTTGGGGAAACATTAAAGCAATTTCATCCTGAAAATACACTTAATGTGTGTGAAGTCCAAAGTGTTGATTTTGTCGGTTTAAGAGTAGAAAGCTTTAGCACTATAGGGTATGGAAATGAAAACGACGATTCATGCGTTGTTAGAGTATCGAGTAATACTTATAGTGTGTTATTTACAGGTGATATATCAAAATCCCGTGAAGCCTCATTATTAGCTAATAATACATCGTTGAAAAGTACAGTCATGTTAAGCCCGCATCATGGCAGTGATACATCCTCAAGTGTTAATTTTATTAGTGATGTAGCTCCTATAGTTGTGATTCATTCAAGTGCTTATAAAGGACAGTGGGAATTTCCCAAGCCCGTTGTCGTCGAGCGTTACAAAGCAATAAGCGCCGAGCAATTTACAACAGGCGTTGAAGGACAAATTAGTATTAAATTCTACTCAAACAATTTGGTCATAGAAACAGCAAGAGGGCAGGAAAGTTATTGGTTTATCAAAGATTGACGTTTAGTTTTATCTCATCGAAGGATACAATACAGGGAGTTACTGTATTTAGAGAGTGTTATGGATCAAAGTACTGCACAAATTTATAAACGTCTTGTTTCGTATGTTGGCGCATACAAAAGCGTCGCTTTTATCGCAATTGTTGGGATGATAGGCTATTCAGCAATGGATGCTTTATTCATTCAATTAATGAAGCCGTTTATTGATCAAGGTTTAAACCAACGAAATACAGAAGTTTTAAAGTACGCTCCTTTTGTAGTTATCGCGTTAGTACTAGGGCGTGGTGTTTTTAACTTTATGTCTTCGTACTGTTTAAGTTATGTGGGCTCTCAAGTTGTACGCTCTTTACGCCAAGAGTTATTTGAGCACATATTGCATTTACCCGTTTCTTTTCATGACAAAAACTCAACAGGCGATTTAATTTCAAAAATCACTTTTGACACAGAGCAAGTTCAACAAGCAATTACTAAAGCGTTACTTATTGTTGTACGTGAAGGAGCCTTTGTTGTCTTTTTACTTGGTGTAATGTTTTATACCAGTTGGAAGCTCTCACTTATATTTTTAGTCATCATCCCTCTCGTTGCCATTATTGTAGCGGTTGTATCGAAACGTTTTCGCCATATTTCTAAAAGTATCCAATCAGCTATGGGGCAGGTTACACGTAGCTCTGAACAGATGCTTAGCGGACATAAAGTTATTCATGGATTTGGCGGACAAGACCAAGAAATAAACCATTTCTCAAAGATTAATAATCATAACCGCCAGCAGCGCATTAAAATGGATGCGACAAAAGCTTTAAGTGTATCAATTATTCAAATATTAGCAGCAAGTGCTATGGCTGTTATTTTATGGGCTGTATCTCTTCCATCAATGATTGATACGATTACCTCAGGTGACTTCATGGCATTGATTGCCTCAATGATGATGCTATTGCGACCGCTAAAACAACTCGCCAATGTTAATAGCGATATGCAGCGTGGTATCTCTGCAGCTCAAAGTATATTTTTAGTTTTAGATGAAGAAATGGAAAAAGATACTGGCACCGTTTCAGTCGATAAAGTTAAAGGGGTAATTGAAGTTAAAAATGTAACCTTTAAGTACCCAACAAAAGATGAAGCCGTATTAAACGATTTGTCGCTAACGATTAAAGCGGGTGAAAGTATTGCCTTAGTTGGGCGCTCAGGCTCGGGTAAATCAACAATTTCTAATTTATTACCACGCTACTATGACTTAGAGTTACCGAGTGAAATATTACTTGATGGTATAGCCCTGCAGGATTATAAATTAACAGATTTGCGTCGCCAATTTGCTTTAGTGTCTCAGCAGGTCGTGTTATTTAACGATACGATTGCTAACAATATTTGTTATGGCATAAAGCATGATGTGTCTGAGGAAGAATTAGAGCAAGTTGCTAAACAAGCGCATGTTTGGGAGTTTGTTAAAGACCTGCCAGAGCAATTAAACACCATGGTAGGTGAAAATGGTGTAATGCTCTCCGGCGGTCAACGCCAGCGTATAGCGATAGCACGTGCAATATTAAAAGACGCACCTATTTTGATTTTAGACGAGGCTACATCAGCACTTGATACCGAATCTGAAAAGCTTATTCAGCAAGCATTAGAAACGCTAATGAAAGATAAAACCTCAATTGTTATTGCGCATCGCTTATCTACTATCGAAAACAGTGACCGAATCTATGTTATTGATAATGGTCGTGTAACAGAAAGTGGCGATCACAATAGTTTATTAGCAAATGACGGTACTTATTCAGCCCTTTGCAAAATGCAGTTTGGTGATCAGGCGTGAGTAAAATAGAACAAAGCTGGTATAAATCATTTGGTCTAATTACTTTACTGTTATTACCATTAAGTGCTTTGTTTTGGGTTGTATCGTCATTTCGAAAATACTTATACAGCGCTAAAATACTTAAACCTTTTGAGTGCAAAACGCCTGTAATTGTAGTTGGCAATATAAGTGTTGGCGGTAATGGTAAAACGCCTTTTGTTTTGTGGCTGTATGGTCATTTAACACAGCAAGGTTTATCAGTGGGAATTATTAGTAGAGGATATGGTGGGCAATCAAAAAATTACCCGCTGTTAGTTACTGAGCTTGTAGATGCTCAGCAGGCTGGAGATGAGCCCGTACTTTTATACCATCGTTTAAAGTGCCCAATAGCGGTTGGGCCTAATAGACAACACAATATCGATTTATTAGAAAATAATTATACACTCGATGTTATTATTTCTGATGATGGAATGCAGCATTATAAAATGCCTCGTAGCATTGAGTGTTGTATTGTTGATAATGAGCGTCGTTTTGGTAATGGCTTTGTTATGCCAGCAGGGCCACTTCGTGAAACAACTAAACGTTTGCAAAGTGTCGATATAGTAATTGAAAATGGTGGTGAGGCTAATAATAGCTACACATTACAAGTAAGTAATCTTCGCTTGGTTAATTCAAGCGATTATGCAAAAAGTAACGTAAGTGAAGCACATGCAATAAGTGCAATTGGGAACCCTAAACGGTTTGAAAACTCATTAGAAGCACAAGATATTACGTTATTATCGACTCATCATTTTAGAGATCATTATGCTTATACAGTAGATGATTTTGCCCAATTTGGTGATGATTGCATTATAATGACCGAAAAAGATGCCGTTAAATGTAAGTCCTTTGCAAAGCCTAATTGGTATTATTTACCAGTAGATGCACAACCTACCGATAGCGTAATAAACACATTAAATTCAATATTAAAAGAAAAAGGAATACTCAATGGCCTTTGATACAAAATTACTCGAGATAATTGCGTGCCCTGTTTGTAAGGGAAAATTACGCTTTGATAGAGAAAACAACGAACTAATTAGCACAGCAGCTAAGCTTGCTTATGCTGTTCAAGATGATATTCCAGTATTACTTGAAAATGAAGCACGTGAGTTATCTTTAGAAGAGGTTGAAAAGTGGAATTCGTAGTTGTAATTCCTGCTCGTTTTGCATCGACCCGACTACCAGGTAAACCGCTTGCTGATATTTGTGGCAAGCCAATGGTTCAACACGTTTACGAAAAAGCATGTTTATCAGGTGCTAGTAAAGTAGTTATAGCAACCGATCATCAAAAAGTATTTGATGCAGTAAGTATGTTTACTAATGATGTAGTAATGACGCGTGAAGATCACCAGTCGGGTACTGAACGATTAGCTGAAGTGGTTGATTTTCTTAAACTTGATAGCAATACAATTGTGGTTAATGTACAAGGCGATGAGCCATTACTTGCACCAGAAAACGTATCTCAAGTTGCTGCACTATTAAGTGATTCAACAGCACTAATGGCAACGTTAAGTGTTGCTATTGAAGAACGTGATGAAGTATTTAATCCTAATGCCGTTAAAGTGGTTAGCGATATAAATAAAAATGCCCTGTATTTCTCTCGTGCAAGTATACCGTTTGATAGAAATACGATGATGGATGATAGCACTGCCCTTAATTTAGCACCATTTCAACGCCATGTAGGTATTTATGCGTACAGAGCGGGTTTTATTAAACAATACATAGAGCTGAGTGTATCACCATTAGAATTACTTGAATCACTTGAGCAGTTACGTGTTTTGTATCACGGTTATAAAATTAAAATAGAACAAGCTCAAATAGCCCCTCATGCAGGTGTAGATACGCCTGATGACTTAGCTAAAGTGATAGCGCATATTAAAAGTAAAAACGTGTGAGTGAGCAATTAAGTAAGATAATAAAAGTTGTTTATACACATAACGACTTTTATATTTTAGAAAAGCCAGCGGGTCTTAATTTTCATTCTGAAGAGGGACCCGGCTTTGTTGTTTTAGCCGAACAACAATTATCGCAAAAGCTTTATGCCGTTCATCGTTTAGATAAAGTGACATCAGGGCTTATTATTTTAGCAAGAAACAAAGCCGCTGCAGCCGCCTTTACTGTTATGTTTACTGAGCATGCGATTGCTAAATTTTATTTAGCGATTAGTGATGCTAAACCAAAAAAGAAGCAGGGGTGGATAAAAGGCGATATGGCTAAGTCTCGCCGTGGCTCGTTTAAGTTACTAACGAGTACACTTAACCCTGCAATCACCCGATTCTATTCTCTGAGTTATAAGCCAGGATTTAGAGGGTATATTTTAAAACCTTACTCTGGCAAAACACATCAACTAAGAGTGGCACTAAAAAGTGTGGGCGCAGCTATTTTAGGCGATGCAATGTATTCAGGCGCGCCTTCTAATCGTACCTATTTACATGCATATGCGTTAAGCTTTTTATGGCAAGGTGAACAAATACAGCTAACTTTATTACCCGATAGTGGTGATGAGTATTTGGCGTTAATTAAACATCAAGATTTTCAAGCATGGCAATCGCCATGGCAACTGGATTGGTAAATGAGCGAAAAAGTTACAGATATACGTTTTGGTGGTATTAAACGTTTATATGGTCATCAACAGTTTGATTGGCTTCAAGAAGCACATTTTTGTGTAGTAGGTATTGGTGGTGTAGGAAGCTGGACAGCAGAAGCACTTGCGCGTACTGGTGTTGGTAAAATAACACTTATAGATTTGGATGATATTTGCGCCACTAACGTAAATAGGCAAATTCATGCGTTAACGGGCACTATTGGTCAAGCTAAAGTCGATGCAATGAAAGCGCGCTGCGAGCTCATTAATCCACAGTGCCAAATTAGTGTAATAGATGACTTTATTACGCTTGATAATATTCAAGAGCATATTCAAGGTTTTGATTATGTAATTGATTGTATTGATGCAGTTAAAGAAAAAGCAGCATTAATTGCTCACTGTAAACGTAATAAACTACCTATAATTACAACTGGTGGTGCTGGTGGGCAAACAGATCCTAGCCAAATAACTTTTGGTGATGTAGCTAAAACTACGCAAGACCCATTACTTGCAAAGGTGCGCTATATTTTGCGCAAGCAATATAATTTTAGTAATAATCCTAAACGTAAGTTTAATATTGATTGTGTTTACTCAACAGAGCAATTGGTTTACCCAGGAAGCGATGGCAGCGTATGTCATGCTAAGCAAAGTGCTGATGGCACAATGAATATGGACTGTAATAATGGTTTTGGCTCTGTGACTATGATCACAGGAAGCTTTGGTTTTTTTGTTGCTGCAAAAGCGGTGCGTAAATATCTAGATAAAAAACAACGCTCACAAGCTTAGTTTTCGTTAACTAAGCTTGTGTTGTGCCATGGTTTGTATCTTATCAACCATGGCTTTAATACCATTACCACGTGATGCGCTTAAGTGGCTTATAAGGCCGAGCTTTTCAAATTCTTCATACGCATTTTTATTCACTACCTGTTCTGGTGTAAGCCCGTTGTAAAGCGCTAAAATAATGGCTAATAATCCTTTTACTATACGAGTATCAGAGTCACCTATTACAACAAGTGTATTTTCGGTTAAGTCAAATTCAACGAACATCCATACTTTGCTTTCACAGCCTGGTACAAGTGCATCATCAGTTTTCAAAACATCAGCTAAAGCCGGTAACGTTTTTCCTAAAAGCATTATCTCACGATATTTTTGCTGCCAAGCGGTCGCATTTTTTATAGATTCTGTGACTTTTTTAAACGTATTTGTCATGAGTTATCCTAATTAATTCTATTAAACTGGCGTTCAATCTAATAAAGCGATACATTTTTTAAGTGAATCAATGAATATATCTACATCTTTGTAGGTATTATAAAAAGAAAAACTCGCTCTTAACGTTCCATTAAGCCCTAAATGTGTCATTAATGGTTGCGTACAATGGTGTCCACTTCTGACTGCAACCCCATATCCGTCAAGTAAAGTTGCCAAATCATATGGATGTTCATCTTTAAAATTAAAACAGAGTGTACCAATATTGTCAGATAGGTTGCTGAATATGGTAATGCCATCCACCTTTACCAATTTTTGTGCCGCGTAACTAAACAATTCTTGTTCATATTGCTGTATTTGCACGTGATCTAATTCTTTTAAATAGTCTAGTGCGGCACCAAAGCCTAAAACTCCAGAAATATTTGGTGTGCCAGTTTCAAATTTTGCAGGCGCAGGGCGATAAGTGCTATGAGTTAAGTAAACTTTATCGATCATTTCACCGCCGGATTGGTAAATATCTAGCGTATTTAGCTCTTCATATTGGCCATAAAGTACACCTAAGCCTGTTGGACCGAGCATTTTATGGCTTGAGCAAACATAAAAGTCACAGTTTAATTCACGTAAATCGGGTTTTAAATGCAGTGCACCTTGGGCTCCGTCCACTAAAACAAGCGAATTCACCTCTTTTGCAGCTACAATTAGTGGCTTTAAATCAGTGATATTACCCAGTGTGTTCGATGCTTGTGTAATAGCTAATAAGGCAGGTTTTGTTTCTTTTATAAATTCACAGCATTGTTGGGTGTTTAGCGTGCCGTTATTATTTAGCGGCAGAGAGACTAATTTAGCTCCCGTCTGTTGGCTTACTAGTTGCCAAGGCACTATGTTTGCGTGATGCTCAAGCGGAGATATTATTATGGTATGACTTTCATCTAAACGCTTTTTTAAGCCGTTAGCGACCAAATTTATGGCTTCTGTAGCACCTTTAGTCCATACAATCTCTTTACTTAAGACATTAAAAAACCTTGCAGTTTTATCCCGGACTTGTTCATAAGAATAAGTGGCCTGTTCGCTAAGTGTATGGCGTCCACGGTGTACATTTGCATTTTGAGACGTATAAAACTCAGTAATTGTATCTATAACTGATTGAGGCTTTTGTGAGGTTGCTGCTGAGTCTAAATAAACAAGCGGGCAGCCGTTTATTGTTTGATTTAATGTCGGGAAGTCTTTTCTAATTTTATTTATATCAAACTTTAAAGTAGGCATAGCTCATCTACATAGTGTTTTTAAGGCAGGGATTGTAATCGGTTTATGATAATTCTCAAGTGCTGTTAATAAAAAAGGCCGCAAAATGCGGCCTTTTAAACTAACCAGCGTCAATTAACGCTTGTCAGTTGATACGTAATCACGTTGAGTGTAACCAGTATACATTTGGCGAGGACGGCTGATCTTATGACCAGGTTGAGATAGCATCTCATCCCAGTGAGTGATCCAACCAACAGTACGTGCCATTGCAAAAATTACAGTGAACATGCTTGTTGGAATACCAATCGCTTTTAAGATAATACCAGAGTAGAAATCTACGTTAGGGTATAGTTTCTTCTCTACAAAGTACGGGTCTTCAAGGGCAATTTGCTCAAGCTTCATAGCAATATCAAGAAGTGGATCTTGGATATTAAGCTCAGCTAAAACTTCATGACACGTTTGACGCATTACTGTAGCACGTGGGTCGAAGTTTTTGTAAACGCGGTGACCAAAGCCCATAAGGCGGAATGGGTCAGCTTTGTCTTTAGCTTTAGCAACGTATTCATCAATACGATCCACAGAGCCAATCTCTTCTAACATGTTTAAACATGCTTCGTTAGCGCCGCCGTGAGCAGGTCCCCATAAAGAAGCAATACCAGCTGCAATACATGCATACGGGTTAGCACCTGATGAACCAGCAAGACGAACTGTTGAAGTCGATGCATTTTGCTCATGATCTGCATGAAGCATAAAGATTTTATCCATAGCTTTAGCAGTTACAGGATTAACTTTATATTCTTCAGCAGGTACAGAGAACATCATGTGTAAGAAGTTTTCTGCGTAGCTTAAATCGTTACGTGGGTATACAAACGGTTGGCCGATGTTTGTTTTATAAGCCATTGCAGCAATAGTTGGTAACTTAGCAACTAGCTTAACTGCACTTGTTTTACGTTGTTCTGCATCAGTAATATCAAGGTCTTCATGATAAAAAGATGATAATGCACCCACTACGCCACAAAGCATTGCCATTGGGTGAGCGTCAAAGCGGAAACCTTGGAAAAAGTTAGCAATTTTCTCGTCAAGCATAGTGCTTGTAGTGATTTCATTCTTAAAAACTTCGTATTGTTCTTTAGAAGGTAACTCACCATTTAAAAGTAAGTAGCAAAGCTCAATATAGTTAGAATCTTCAGCTAATTGCTCAATTGGATAACCACGGTGAAGTAGTACACCTTTACCACCATCAATATAGGTGATTGCAGATTCACAAGAACCAGTCGACATGAAACCTGGGTCATAAGTAAAGTGACCATGTGAACCTAACGTACGTACGTCGATTACATCTTGGCCAGCAGTGCCTTGATAAATTGGAAGTTCGATTGGATCTAGTCCATCAATATGGACTGTGGCTTTTTTATCTGCCATCGCTATGTATCTCCTATTAAGATATCTATTCTGATTTTTAGATTTTAAAGTTCTGAAATCTGTTTTAAGCACATCTTCGCATTTTAACGTGAAAGAGGGGGTTAAAGTCAATTTTTATAAACATTATGCATATATGTATAATAAATATTCGGTATTAATTAAATATAATACTATTGGCTAATTCGCAAACATCTCTAAATAAACAAGAATTGTAAAAAGTCCTGTGGGTATATATACTAACGGTGGTTTTAAACCGTATTGTATTTGGGTAAACATATTCTTAACAGCTTAAAATTTACTGTTTTGTGAACTTTAACTATTTTGATACGTTTATTCTGATAGTTCCATCAGTAATATTTGGTGGGTTTTTAGAAAAACAAGTAGATGAGCTCCACTGTGAGCAAAGATGGGCAAGTAACTGTGAAAAAGCAAAGACCTGTAAATCTAGATCTAACAACTATATCTATGCCGGCAACGGCTAAAGCTTCAATTTTTCACCGCGTCACCGGTGTTGCATTGTTTTTTGCTTTAACGTTTGTCATTTGGGCTTGGTCTGAGTCTCTCTCTTCAGCTGAAGGTTTTGAATTCGTCAAGGGTCTGTTTAACGGATTCATTGCCAAATTTATAGCTTGGGGCACTGTTTCTGTATTAGGTTATCACCTTATTGGTGGCATCCGTCATATGATTATGGATATGGGACATTGGGAAGAACTTGAATCAGGTAACCTCAGCGCTAAAGTATCAATGGCTCTTGGTGTTGTGTTTGCCGTATTGGCAGGGGTGTGGATATGGTTTTAAATCAAGCAACTCTAAAACGTGATGGTGTACAAGATTTCGTATCTTTACGTACCACGGCATTAATAATCAGCGCGTACGCGATTTTTATTATCGGCTATTTTTTAGCGACGCCAGAAGTCACTTTCGAAGCCTGGACAGGCCTCTTCTCTAACCTAGCAATGAAAGGGTTTACTTTAATTACCCTTATTTGCATTATGGTTCATACCCGCATTGGCCTTTGGCAAGTTCTTACAGACTATGTTAAGTGTTCGAAGTTGCGTGCTGTTTTAGGTTTTGTTTTAAACCTAATGGCCGTTGCTTACGTAGCTATTGGTCTAATCGTATTATGGGGTGTTTAAGTGAAATATTCTGTTCGTGAATTTGACGCCGTAGTAATTGGTGCAGGTGGTGCTGGTATGCGCGCTGCTTTAGCAATTACAGAATCTGGCAAAACGTGTGCATTAATATCTAAAGTATTTCCAACGCGCTCACACACTGTATCTGCTCAAGGTGGTATTACAGTAGCGCTTGGTAATTCACACGAAGACAACTGGGAATGGCATATGTACGATACCGTTAAGGGTTCCGATTTTATCGGTGACCAAGACGCTATTGAATACATGTGTCAAACTGGCCCAGAAGCTATTACTGAATTAGAAAACATGGGACTACCATTTTCTCGTTTTGAAAATGGCCGTGTTTACCAACGTCCTTTCGGTGGTCAATCGAAAAACTTTGGTGGTGAACAAGCCGCACGTACTGCTGCTGCAGCTGACCGTACTGGTCATGCTTTACTTCATCTTCTATATCAACAAAACGTTAAAAACAAAACAAATGTATTCTCTGAGTGGTATGCACTTGACTTAGTTAAAAACGACAATGGCGATGTAGTAGGGTGTACAGCAATTGAGATTGAAACAGGTGAAATCACTTTCTTCAAATCTAAAGCAGTTGTATTAGCCACTGGTGGTGCAGGTCGTATATTCGCATCAACAACAAATGCTCACATTAACACCGGTGACGGTGTTGGTATGGCAACACGCGCTGGTATTTCTATGCAAGACATGGAAATGTGGCAGTTCCACCCAACGGGTATTGCAGGTGCTGGTACTCTAGTAACTGAAGGTTGTCGTGGTGAAGGCGGTTATCTTTTAAATAAAGATGGCGAGCGCTTCATGGAACGTTACGCACCAAATGCAAAAGACTTAGCGTCTCGCGATGTTGTTGCGCGTTCAATGATGACTGAAATCCGTGAAGGTCGTGGTTGTGATGGTCCTTGGGGTCCTCATATCAAGCTGAAACTTGACCATTTAGGTGAAGAAACGCTTAACCTACGTCTTCCTGGCGTATGTGACCTAGCTAAAACTTTCGCTCACGTTGATCCAGCTAAAGAGCCAATTCCAGTAATTCCTACTTGTCATTATATGATGGGTGGTGTTCCTACTAACGTAAATGGACAAGCACTACAAATCGATGCTCAAGGCAACGAAAAAGTAGTTGAAGGTTTATTTGCTGTTGGTGAGATTGCATGTGTATCTGTACACGGTGCAAACCGCCTAGGTGGTAACTCATTACTAGATTTAGTTGTATTTGGCCGCGCTGCTGGTAACTTCTTAGGTAAATACCTTAAAGATGTTGAAGTATCAAAAGCGGCTTCAGAGTCAGATTTAGAAGCGTCTCTTGCACGTTACAACCGTTGGGAAAATTCAACGGCTGGCCAAGGTGAAGATCCAGTTCAAATCAAAAAAGACCTACAGCAATGTATGCAGCTTAACTTCTCGGTATTCCGTGAAGGCGATTCAATGGCTTCAGGTCTAAAAGAACTTAAAGAAATTCGTGAACGTCTGCAACATGCTCGTCTTGATGATAAATCATCAGACTTCAATACGCAGCGTATCGAATGTCTTGAACTAGATAACTTAATGGAAACAGCTTACTCAACTGCAGTAGCTGCAAACTTCCGTACAGAAAGCCGTGGTGCACATTCTCGCTTTGACTACCCAGATCGTGATGACGAAAACTGGTTATGTCACTCAGTATTCAATCCTGTAACGGATGAAATGAGTAAGCGTGATGTAAACTATGCGCCTAAAACGCGTGAAGCTTTCCCACCTAAAGCACGTGTTTACTAGGAGATAGACGATGGCACAAGTACAATTTTCAGTTTATCGTTATAATCCAGATGTTGACAACGCTCCTCGTATGCAAGAATACACCTTGCAAACAGAGGAAGGTCACGACATGATGGTGTTAGATGCACTTATTCTTTTAAAAGAACAAGATCCTACACTATCTTTTCGTCGTTCATGCCGTGAAGGTGTGTGTGGGTCTGATGGTGTTAACATGAATGGTAAAAATGGTTTAGCATGTATTACTCCTTTATCTACGCTACAAAAAAATGGCAAAGGTAAAATTGTAGTACGTCCGTTACCAGGCTTACCTGTGGTTCGTGACCTTGTTATTGACATGAGTCAGTTCTACACTCAGTACGAAAAAGTTAAACCTTATTTAATTAATGATCAGCCTGCAGCAGGCGAGCGTCTTCAATCTATTGAAGAACGTGATAAATTAGATGGGCTATATGAGTGTATTTTGTGTGCATGTTGTTCGACATCGTGTCCTTCGTTCTGGTGGAACCCAGACAAGTTCATTGGTCCAGCAGGCCTTCTTCACGCTTACCGTTTCTTAGCTGATAGCCGAGATACAGCAACTGAAGAACGTTTAGCGGATTTAGACGATGCGTTCAGTGTGTTCCGTTGCCACAGTATCATGAACTGTGTTAGCGTTTGTCCTAAGGGTCTTAACCCGACTAAAGCAATTGGGCAAATCAAATCTATGTTATTAAACCGAGCGGTTTGATTACTTAGTAAACGTAAGATGGCTAATACAGATTATTAGCCATCTTGTTATGATAACTATTAATTTCTGCGCTAAAGAAAAGGGCTTATAAATGCACGAAGGTGTGATGAAGGCATGGCTAGAATCTTCACATTTAAACGGCGGCAACGTTGCTTATGTAGAAGAGCTTTATGAAGCGTATTTAGACGATGCGACTTCTGTGCCAGATGAATGGCGAGAAGTGTTCGAACAATTACCTAAAGTTGATGGTGTGGATGTTGAAGTAAAACATTCAGAAGTTCGAACGCAGTTTGCACAGCTTGCAAAAAACAAGCATAGAGAAGTAGTGGTAGCAGAGGGTAGTGGCGGTGACCTTAAACAGGTTAAAGTTCTACAACTTATTAATGCTTTCCGTTTTCGTGGACACCAAAATGCAAACCTAGATCCATTAGGTATTTGGCAACGAGAGCGTGTACGAGATTTAGAGCTAGAGTACCACGACTTATCTTCAAGTGATTTTGACCGCGAGTTTAACGTAGGATCGTTTGCCGTAGGCCGCGATACTATGCCTTTAGGTGAACTATACCAAGCACTAAAAACTACATATTGTGGTTCAATTGGCGCTGAGTATATGCACATCACATCAACAGAGGAAAAGCGTTGGTTACAACAGCGTTTAGAATCTGTCCAGTCTAGGCCAAAATTCGAAAAAGACGAAAAGCTGCGTATCCTAAAAGGATTAACTGCTGCTGACGGACTTGAAAAATATTTAGGGGCTAAGTTCCCAGGTGCTAAGCGTTTCTCACTTGAAGGTGGCGATGCGTTAGTTCCAATGTTAAAAGAGCTTATTCACCGCGCTGGTGAAAGCGGCCAACAAGAAGCTGTTATTGGTATGGCTCACCGTGGTCGTTTAAATGTTCTTGTAAATGTACTTGGTAAAAATCCATCAGAGTTATTTGATGAGTTTGCTGGTAAACATAAAGAAACATTAAGTTCTGGCGATGTTAAATACCACATGGGTTATTCATCTGACTTTGCTACTAAAGGTGGCAATGTTCATATGGCGCTTGCGTTTAACCCGTCTCATCTTGAAATTGTAAACCCAGTTGTTATGGGCTCAGTACGTGCTCGTCTTGACCGCTTAGGTGACAGTTCTGGTATTAAAGCTTTACCAATTACAATTCATGGTGATTCTGCGGTTACAGGCCAAGGTGTTGTACAAGAAACGTTTAACTTATCACAAACTAACGCGTTTAGTTGTGGTGGTAGTATTCGTATTGTTGTAAATAACCAAGTTGGTTTTACTACATCTAAACAAGACGATGTACGCTCTACAGATTACTGTACTGACATTGCTAAAATGGTTCAGTCACCTATCTTCCATGTTAACTCTGATGACCCTGAAGCAGTTGCATTTGTTACTCAAATTGCACTTGATTTCAGAAACCAGTTTAAACGTGACGTAGTAATCGATTTAGTATGTTACCGTCGCCATGGTCACAATGAAGCTGATGAGCCTAATGCAACTCAGCCTGTTATGTACCAAAAAATTAAAAAGCACCCAGTTCCACGTTTAATTTACGCAGATCAACTTATAGCTGAAGGCTCTTTTTCTGAACAAGAAATAAAAGCACTTGCTGATGAGTACCGTAATGCATTAGACGAAGGCAACTGTGTTGTTTCAGAAATACAACCAGAGACATCGCATTCTTCAGATTGGGCAAAGTATGTTGGCCATGAATGGGATGTTGATTACGATGCCAGCGTACCTGTTGAAGAGCTCAAAGCACTCGGTGAGAAAATCGCTTCTTACCCAGAGCAATATAAAGCACAGTCACGCGTTAAAAAGATTTACGATGATCGTAAATTAATGGCTTCTGGTGAGAAACCTCTAGATTGGGGTATGGCAGAAACACTTGCTTATGCAACAATTGCAACTGAAGGCACTGACATTCGTTTAACTGGTCAGGATTCAGGGCGTGGAACATTCTTCCATCGTCATGCTGTTGTTCACAGTCAATCAGACGGCGCTACTTATACACCTCTACAGCACTTAAGCGAAGATCAAGGTACTTTTGAAGTATTTGACTCTGTTTTATCTGAAGAAGCTGTTGTTGCTTTTGAATACGGTTATGCAACTGCAGAGCCTACTTCATTAGTGCTTTGGGAAGCACAGTTTGGTGATTTCGCCAACGGTGCACAGGTTGTATTTGACCAATTCCTAAGTTCTGGTGAGCAAAAATGGGGCCGTTTATGTGGTCTTACAATTTTGTTACCACATGGCTATGAAGGACAAGGTCCAGAGCATAGTTCAGCTCGCTTAGAGCGTTTCCTACAACTATGTGCTGATCACAACATGCAAGTATGTGTTCCATCTACTCCTGCACAAGTTTACGCTATGCTTCGTCGTCAATCAGTTCGACCACTACGTCGTCCGTTGATTGTTATGACGCCTAAGTCGTTGCTTCGTCATCCTCTTGCAACTTCATCGCTTGAAGAGCTATCGCATGGTGTTTTCCATAATATGATCGACGAAGTTGATGATATTAACCCTGAGAAAGTTGAACGCGTTGTATTTTGTAGTGGTAAAGTTTATTACGAACTATTACAAGAACGTCGTAAGCTAGAGCAAGATAATATTGCTATTGTTCGTGTTGAGCAGTTATATCCGTTCCCACATGACGAAATGCAAACAATTATGGAGCGTTACCAACACGTAACTGATTTTGTATGGTGTCAAGAAGAGCCACAAAACCAAGGTGCATGGTACTGTTCACAACATCACTTTATTGATGCAATCCCACAAGGTGCTAAATTAAAATATGCAGGACGTAAAGCGTCTGCATCACCAGCGTGTGGTTACATGTCAGTACATACTAAAGAACAACAAGCGCTCGTTGCCGACGCGCTTACTATAGAAAATAAAGGATAAGCAATGAGCACAGAAATTAAAGTTCCTGTTCTTCCTGAGTCGGTTGCAGATGCTACCGTTGCTACATGGCATGTAAGTGTTGGCGACAAAGTAACTCGCGATCAAAACTTAGTAGACATTGAAACAGATAAAGTGGTTTTAGAAGTTGTTGCACAGCATGACGGTGTAATTACAGAAATATCACAAGAAGAAGGTGCAACCGTACTTGGCGATCAAGTTATGGGTTTACTTGGTGATGCTGATGCAGCGCCAGCAAGTGAAGGTTCATCTAAAGAAGAATCAGCACCAGCTAAATCAGAAGACGCGCCAACGGCGCAATCAGCACCAGCATCAGAAGGTAAAGAAGTGGACATTAAAGTACCTGTACTTCCAGAATCAGTTGCAGACGCAACAATTGCTACATGGCATGTACAACCAGGCGACGCTGTAACACGCGACCAAAACTTGGTAGATATTGAAACAGATAAAGTTGTTCTTGAAGTAGTAGCTCAAGAAGACGGCATCATGGGTGATATCATTCACAACGAAGGCGATACTGTACTAGGCGAGCAAGTAATTGGTTCGGTTAAAGCTGGCGGTGCACCAGCGGCTCCAGCTGCAAAAGCAGACGAAACGCCTGCTGCAAGTGAGTCTAACGATAGCTCAGATGTGTTAACGCCGTCTGTACGTCGTTTAATCGCTGAAAAAGGGCTTGATGCGTCTAAAATTAAAGGCACAGGTAAAAACGGCCGTGTAACTAAAGAAGACGTTGATACGTTCTTAAAAGCACCAGCGCCAGCGGCTAAAAAAGCAGAAGCTTCTGCTCCTGCAGCACCGATGGGCGATCGTACTCAAAAACGTGTTCCTATGACTCGCCTGCGTAAAACGATTGCTACACGTCTTCTTGAAGCTAAAAATTCAACTGCAATGTTAACAACATTCAACGAAGTGAACATGGAACCAATCATGAGCCTTCGTAAGCAGTACCAAGAAGTATTTGAAAAGCGTCATGGCATTCGTTTAGGTTTCATGTCTTTCTACGTGAAAGCGGTAACTGAAGCACTTAAACGCTTCCCAGATGTCAATGCATCAATTGATGGTGACGATATTGTTTACCATAACTATTTTGATATCAGCATTGCAGTATCTACTCCACGTGGTCTAGTTACTCCAGTACTTAAAGATTGTGACAAACTATCTGTTGCTGAAATCGAAAAGGGTATTCGTGAATTAGCACTTAAAGGTCGTGATGGTAAGCTAACGCTTGCAGATATGACCGGTGGTAATTTCACTATTACTAATGGCGGCGTATTTGGTTCATTACTATCTACACCTATCATTAACTTGCCACAGTCTTCAATTTTGGGTATGCATAAAATCCAAGACCGTCCGATGGCTGTAAATGGTAAAGTAGAAATACTTCCTATGATGTATTTAGCTCTTTCTTATGACCACCGTATCATTGATGGTAAAGAATCTGTTGGTTTCTTAGTGACTATTAAAGAGTTACTTGAAGATCCAACTCGCTTATTGCTAGATGTTTAATCTAGTTGTATGAAATGTAAGCTGTGAATGAACATTCACAGCTTTTTTTTTGCGCCTTTGGTCTTACTGGGGTTTTCATGTTAAGCCTTGGGATCTATACTAGGTGCGCAATTTGGGATAGTTGTTTATTTGAAAAAATATTCAGCTCTTTTAGTATAAAAAATTGGATAAAGCATCATGAATTTGCATGAGTATCAGGCAAAACAACTTTTTGCCGAATATGGTTTACCAGTTTCTCAGGGTTTCGCTTGCGATACACCTGAAGAAGCTGCAGCAGCTGCTGAAAAAATCGGCGGTGATATGTGGGTTGTTAAAACTCAGGTTCACGCAGGTGGACGTGGTAAAGCTGGCGGTGTAAAGCTAGTAAAAACTATCGACGAAGTAAAAGCGTTTGCAGCTAACTGGTTGGGTAAAAACCTAGTTACTTACCAAACAGACGAGAAAGGCCAGCCAGTAGCTAAAATTTTAGTTGAAAGCTGTACTGACATTGCTAACGAATTGTACCTAGGTGCAGTAGTTGACCGTGCATCTCGCAAAGTAGTTTTCATGGCGTCTACTGAAGGCGGCGTTGAAATTGAAACTGTTGCAGAAGAAACACCAGAGCTTATCCACAAAGCTGAAATTGATCCATTAGTGGGTCCTCAAGCTTACCAAGCACGTGAGCTAGGCTTCAAATTGGGTCTTAACCCAGTACAAATGAAGCAGTTTGTTAAGATCTTTATGGGTCTTGGTAACATGTTTACTGATTTTGATTTCGCACTACTTGAGATCAACCCGTTAGTAATTACAGACGAAGGTAACCTTCACTGTCTTGACGGAAAAATCGGTATTGATGGTAATGCACTTTACCGTCAGCCTAAAATCCGTGAGTTCCACGATCCATCTCAAGAAGATGCACGTGAAGCACACGCAGCAAGCTTCGAGCTTAACTACGTTGCGCTAGATGGCAATGTTGGTTGTATGGTTAACGGTGCAGGCCTAGCAATGGGTACTATGGACATCGTAAACCTACACGGCGGCAAACCGGCTAACTTCCTAGATGTTGGCGGCGGCGCGACTAAAGAACGTGTTTCTGAAGCATTCAAAATCATCCTTTCTGACGATAATGTTAAAGCTGTTTTAGTAAACATCTTTGGCGGTATCGTACGTTGTGACATGATTGCTGAAGGTATCATTGGCGCAGTTAAAGAAGTTGGCGTAAATGTACCTGTAGTTGTACGTTTAGAAGGTACTAATGCTGAATTAGGTCGTGAAGTTCTTAAGAACTCAGGTCTAGATATCATTGCTGCTGAATCACTAACAGACGCTGCTGAGAAAGTTGTTGCTGCTGCGGAGGGCAAATAATGTCTGTATTAATCAATAAAGATACAAAAGTTATCTGTCAAGGTTTCACTGGTGGCCAAGGTACTTTCCACTCAGAGCAAGCGCTTGAGTACGGCACACAAATGGTTGGTGGTGTAAGCCCAGGTAAAGGCGGTCAAACGCACCTTGGTCTTCCTGTATTCAACACAGTTCGTGATGCTGTTCAAGAAACTGGCGCAACTGCTTCAGTTATCTACGTACCAGCTCCTTTCTGTAAAGATGCAATCTTAGAAGCTATCGATGCTGGCATCGAGCTGATTGTTTGTATCACTGAAGGTATCCCTACGCTTGATATGGTTGACGTTAAAGTTAAACTAGATCAAACAGGTACTCGTATGATCGGTCCTAACTGTCCAGGTGTTATTACTCCTGGTGAGACTAAGATTGGTATCATGCCTGGTCACATCCACAAACCTGGTAAAGTAGGTATTGTTTCTCGCTCTGGTACTTTAACGTACGAAGCGGTTAAGCAAACTACTGATGCTGGTTTTGGTCAGTCTACGTGTGTTGGTATTGGTGGTGATCCAATCCCAGGTACTAATTTTATCGACGTTTTAGAAATGTTCGAAAAAGATCCACAAACTGAAGCAATCGTAATGATTGGTGAAATTGGTGGTACTGCAGAAGAAGAAGCTGCAGAGTACATCAAAGCTAACGTAACTAAACCTGTAGTATCTTACATTGCTGGTGTTACTGCACCAGAAGGTAAGCGTATGGGTCACGCTGGCGCAATCATCGCAGGCGGTAAAGGTACTGCTGATGAGAAATTTGCTGCATTAGAAGCTGCGGGCGTAAAAACTGTACGTTCACTTGCTGAAATCGGTAAAGCACTTAAAGAGAAAACAGGCTGGTAATTGCTTGTTTCCTCTGAAAAGGCCCGCTTATGCGGGCCTTTTTGTTATTAAGGTAAATTTAGAACGGATAACTAATATGCTGAAAAAAGCGTACAGACAAATCCTGTCGTTGTTTATTTATAGCCAGCTCGTTACATAATGCATGAATTGTTTTCTCTACTTGGTTCATAAAGCGGCCATAACCAATTTCATGTTTATCCTGCTGCGTTGCGACAATAACAAAATGTAGTGTTTCTACTAATTTTGTTGCTTCATAAAAATACTTAATTTGATTTTCATTTGATTCAACATCAAAGCTCAACTTTTGTAACTCTGCATTACCTTCATTTTTATCTATTTTACTGTTTCGGACAATGGGTATTGCGCCATTAGCTACCATTGCACCGTGTGTTAATTTGTTTTGTTCACATGCGCGTTTAAAACTATCTGCAAAGTAATCATAAAACTTTTCCACATCGTTATTGTTCACCATTGTTTGAAACTGTGTTTTGATGGCCCGAGAAACCGCAATGGTAAATGTTGCGTAAGTCATTTCAGCATAGTCACTAGGAATATTACATTGCCTTGATTGATAGCGAGGGTAGAGGCTTCTGAGTTTATATCCATAACTCTCTTTATTTCCCTTATCTTTAGCAAATAAATCGTAAGTTAGATGCTGGTGATCGCGAAGTTTAAATTGGGGCTGATTTATAAATAACTGTTCTTGTAAAAGGGTCAATACTTTTTGTACTCTATTGTGAAACAAAGCTGAGTTTGCACGTAAGTCTTCACCCGTGGCTAAAAACAAGAAACGTATTTTCTTACTTTTTATATCTGATGAGTAATAAATTTTATGTGCTTCGTGATAACGAGGATTATAAAAAAACAACATCTGCTTGTCGGTTTCTAGTTGATATGACTCATCATGAAAGCGTACAACCGGTAGTTTATCGTTTGCTAATAAATGTACATTATGCAGTTCATACTCATCACAACATGCAAATAATTGACGTGCAATACGCTCGTAGCAACAGTTTATAGTGCTAAAGCTATTATAAAATGCTTCATTAGGTATTATTTCAGCCAATAAATAGTGGTTAGCGCGTGCATTAGTTGGAATATATACACGGTGTTGATTAAGTGTCGCCATCTTAGAATCCTTATAAAGTAGGTTATTTAGCTACTATAATTGGCTTTGATGACCTAAATGTTGCGTTAAAACAAATTTTATTCATAAACAATTGAACAAGTGGATTAAAGTTAATCAATATCTAAAATAAACCTTAATCTATTGCTGTATGTTAGTGTATGTTTTTGTAATAATGCATTAGTTTTGTTATTACGTAATATTTAGAGGATCACACTCCTATGGCGGAAATTGAGAATCGCCCAAGTAACTTTATTAGAACCCGAATTGATGAAGACTTAGCAAGTGGCAAACATGCGACAACGCATACACGTTTTCCACCTGAACCAAATGGTTTTTTACATATTGGCCATGCCAAATCAATTTGTTTGAATTTTGGTATCGCAAAAGACTACAACGGTTTATGTAACCTACGTTTTGACGATACAAACCCTGAAAAAGAAGACATTAACTACGTTAACTCTATTAAAGAGGATGTACAGTGGTTAGGCTTTAATTGGGATGGCGACATAAAGTATTCTTCTAACTATTTTGATACTTTATATGGTTACGCAGTAGAGCTTATTGAAAAAGGCTTAGCGTACGTTTGTTTTTTAACTGCAGACGAAGCACGACAGTACCGTGGTACATTAAAAGAGCCAGGTAAAAACAGTCCTTATAGAGATACTTCAGTTGAAGAAAACCTAGCGTTATTTGAGAAAATGCGCGCTGGCGAATTCAAAGAAGGTGAATGTGTACTGCGTGCTAAAATAGATATGGCAAGCTCATTTATGGTGCTTCGCGATCCAATTATTTACCGTGTACGTTTTGCTCATCATCATCAAACAGCTGACAAGTGGTGCATTTACCCAATGTATGACTTCACTCATTGTATTTCTGATGCGCTTGAAGGTATTACACATTCATTATGTACATTAGAGTTTCAAGATAACCGTCGTTTATACGACTGGGTACTTGATAACATTAGTTTAGAGTGTCACCCACAGCAAATTGAGTTTTCGCGCTTAAATCTTGAATACACTATTATGTCAAAGCGTAAGCTAAATGATCTAGTAGTAAATAACTATGTAGAAGGGTGGGATGACCCTCGTATGCCTACTATTGCAGGTTTACGTCGTCGTGGTTATACACCAGGTTCAATCCGTGAATTTTGTTTGCGTATTGGTGTAACAAAACAAGAGAATATGGTTGAAATGGGCATGCTTGAAGCCTGTATCCGTGAAGACTTAAACGAAAATGCACCACGTGCAATGGCTGTACTCGATCCTGTTAAAATCGTTATTGAAAACTACGATGCAGATAAAGTTGAAACTTTATCAGTGGCTAATCACCCAAATAAAGAAGAAATGGGGCGTCGTGATGTTCCATTTACTCGTGAAATCTATATTGAACGAGAAGACTTTAAAGAAGAAGCGAATAACAAATTCAAACGTTTAGTACTTGATAAAGAAGTACGCTTACGTGGTGCTTATGTTATTAAAGCGCAGCGTGTTGAAAAAGACGAAAATGGCGAAATCACAACTATCTTCTGTACTTACGACAGCGAAACACTTGGTAAAAACCCAAGTGATGGTCGTAAAGTAAAAGGTGTTATTCATTGGGTTTCAGCACCAGAGTCTATTAGTGCAGAAGTTCGTTTATACGACCGCTTGTTTAGCGTACCAAATCCAGCAGCTGCAGAGGAATTTGAAACTACGCTAAACCCGGAGTCACTGGTTGTTTTACCTAATGCTAAATTAGAACCATCGCTTGCTAATTCACAAGCAGAGCAGGGCTTTCAGTTTGAGCGTACAGGTTATTTTTCTCGTGATTCTAAATCAGAGAACGTTGTATTTAATCAAACAGTGGGTCTTCGCGATTCATGGTCTAAAACTCAATAAGTAATACCAATTCGCTTGATTAAGTGATCTATTTTGAGGCTGGAAAAACGTGTTGATAGCTAGGCAAAAAATTCGCTATTTAGTTGTTCTAAATGAGCATTTTTTAACGCAGGTAGCGACACGTTTAGCCCCGCAAAATGATTAAATATTATTGCGGATTGGTATAATACTTAAAATATACCCAGGATTTACTGGGTATATTTATTACTATTGTCTTTTAGGCACAAAAAAAACCTGCACTTAGCAGGTTTTTTTATTGCTTTTAAAAGCGATATTAGCTGTTAGCGTCGCTAAATTCTTTACACGCTGCTTTATCATTACACTCACCGTATAAATACAAAGAATGGTTTGTAAGAGTAATACCATTTTCTTCAGCAATTTCTAGTTGACGACGCTCAATCATGTCATCTTCAAACTCTACCACTTTGCCACATTTCAAACATACTAAATGATCGTGGTGAGTGCTTCCAGAAAGTTCAAATACTGATTTTCCGCCTTCAAAGTGATGACGGCTTACGATACCCGCATCATCAAATTGGTTAAGTACGCGGTATACAGTTGCAAGACCAATTTCTTCACCTAGATCCAAAAGAATTTTGTAAACATCTTCAGCACTGATGTGTTGGTTATCTGGAGATTGTAAAATCTCTAATATTTTAATACGCGGTAAAGTTACTTTTAAACCGGCTTTTTTAAGTTCCAAGTTATGATCAGTCATTAAATCTGTCTCAATTTTATTTGGTTATACTAGACATCTTGCAAAGATGTACACGACACATTAGCAACAAACAGGATAACGTGCCTAAGCGTTAAGTGCAAAGAACAATTGATATATATTGCCACTAAAGCTTAAAACGCTAACTGTTTGATAATTATTTAAACAGCTAGCGATATATGCAGTAAATTAGTCTGCTAATTCACTTAAACACATTTCTTCATATACTTGAGCAGACCATGCTTTAACACGTTGTTCTGTAAGCTCTGGTTGACGGTCTTCGTCGATACCCAAACCTACAAAGTGCTTATCATCAGCCATTCCTTTAGAGGCTTCAAAGTCATAGCTTTCACTTGGCCAATGGCCCACAACAATAGCGCCACGTTCAGTAACAATATCGTTGATCATGCCCATTGCATCTAAAAAGTACTCAGCGTAATCTTCTTGGTCACCACAACCAAAAATAGCAACAAGTTTTCCTTCAAAGTCTACTTCCTCAAGTTCTGGAAAAAAGTCATCCCAGTCACATTGAGCTTCACCGTAGTACCAAGTAGGGATACCGAATAAGATTAAATCAAATTCAGCAATCTCTTCTTTAGAGCTTTTTGCAATATCATGAACAGCCACTAGCTTTTTACCCAATTCTTTTTGGATCATTTTTGCTACGTGTTCTGTGTTACCTGTGTCACTTCCGAAAAAAATGCCTACACTTGCCATGGATTTAAAACCTTTTATGTATCAATAGCCAATCTTTCTTGTAAAATCGTTTCAATCAGCGCACTGCGGCTAATATTTTGTGCATCTGCCATATCACTCAATGCTTGATATAACTGCGATGAAACTTTAAATTCAACACGCTTTAAACCACGTGCTTTATCTCTTTTTATTTGATTACGTTTATTTACCTTTAACTGCATATCCCGAGAAAGGGGATTGGTCTTAGGTCTGCCTGGGCGTTTTTCGTATTCAAATAAATCGAGTGTAGTTCTATCTGTTTCTGACTTCGCCATGCTTAACCTACACCTGCGCCTTGCCAAAATACTTGAATAAGCCCTTTAGCAATAAAGCCTGAACAACCTAAAAAGAGCACGCCCCAAACAATGTATTGTCCGAACTTTGGCACATTGCCACTTTTTAGTACGTCTTTAATTGCCATGCCGATGAATATGAAAATACCGGCTAAGCCAAAATACAACCCTAGGGTATCAAATTCGTTAATTAACTGACTGACCATCAACGTATAACCTTTAAATTAAACGGCGCGTACTATAGCATATAAATATTCATATATTTAGTGCGCTGAATTAAAAACACGCGATTAAAATTGCTTTAAACCGCAGTTAAAAAGTCATTTATCGCTTTATTAACAGCAAGAGGCTTTTGAGCATGAAGCCAATGACCTGCGCCATGAATAATTTTAGCCTTGGTGTTTTTAAAGCGTGCTGTAATTGCAGTACGATGCTCGGGCAATATATAGTCAGAATCATTACCTTTGATGAAAAGAGTATCGCATAAACAAGAATTGTTTTCATTAACATTGGACGTAATTGTCGAATATTTTTCGTCAAGCACATTTAGGTTAAATCGCCATGCAAAATGACCTTCTTCATTTTTAGCGAGGCTTTTAAGTAAAAACTGTCGAACCCCCAGCTCTTCAATATAAGGCTGCATAATTGCATCAGCTTGCTTTCTATCGTCTATTGACTGCGTTGAAACTGCTTTTAATGCTTGTAATATTTTTGTGTGGCGAGCAGGGTAACTAACAGGTGCGATATCAAGTACAACCAATTTATTTACCAGTTCAGGGTGTGTTAGTGCTAATTCCATTGCGACTTTCCCACCCATAGAGTGACCAACTAAATGAGCTTTATCTATGTTTAAATGTGCTAATAACTCGACAATATCTTGAGCCATTGCAGGGTAGTTCATTTCATCACTATGAGGAGAAAGCCCGTGGTTGCGTAAATCAACGTTAATAACATTAAAGTGTTCACTTAATGGTTTTGCGATTACATTTAGGTTTTCTAATGATCCAAAAAGTCCGTGGATCAAAATAACATTAGGGCCTTGCCCTTGTTGCTTGTAATTTAACTGCATACACGCCTCCTGAAAATTTCGCCATAGTTTGCCGAGCATTGCTCTAAAAAGCAAAAAATACAGCGACTATTTATTAAATTGGGCTTTTGTTTGTTAAATCAACAACAATCTAGTAAATATTAATATGTTTACGGGAGTGCTTGTTGTAACTCGCATTTCTGATTGGTTTGGGTATAATCACACGGGAGAAAAAAATGTGACCCGTAATGACAGGAAGAACATGAAACAAATCGACATAGACGACGAGTTATATCAGTATATTGCAAGCAATACGCAAAGTATTGGTGAAAGTGCATCCACTATTTTACGTCGTTTATTAAATCTGAGCGGCGAAAAAATTCAAACCGCAAACGTAGAACTAACTCAAAATAATCAAACTGCGACTACGTCTACCGCCACATTAAAAAGCTCAGAGCTACCTGCTGCTGAGACTGCAAAAAAACAAACGCCTGTAGCTCACGCACCCGTGAAGCAAAAAAGCGATAATGTTTTTAATGTATTAAATAAAGAAGAGCTGGCAATGCAGAAGGGTGTTGTTGGGCGCTTTTTGTTTATTTTAAGTGCATTTTACCGCACACATAAATCTGATTTTTCGGCTGTACTAGATATTAAAGGGCGTGACCGTGTTTACTTTGCTACTAGTAAAGAAGCCTTAGTAAATAGCGGTAGTAGTATGAACCCTAAAAACATAACTGATAGTGAATATTGGGTTATGACAAATTCTAATACAACGCGTAAAAAAATGATGCTTCATGAAGTTGCTCTTTGCCTTGGATATAGTGCAGAGCAAGCTGAAAAAATTCGCGATTACCTGTAAGGAAATATAATGGCTATTCACTCAGGCGCAGGCAAAACTGCTCCACAATCAGCACTGGTTAACGTACCTAAATTAGTATCTGCGTATTACTTAAACGAACCTGATCTTGAACAAAATCCAGAGCATTGTGTTGCTTTTGGTACATCAGGCCACCGTGGTTGTTCTTACGATGTTAAATTTAACGAGTCACACATTTTAGCGATTACTCAGGCTATTTGTGATTATAGAAAACAAAATGATATTTTTGGTCCGTTATTTTTAGGTAAAGACACACACGCACTGAGTGAGGCTGCATTTAATTCAGCTATTGAAGTTTTAGTTGCTAACGAAGTGCAAGTGATAACGCAAGAAAACGGTGACTTTACACCAACGCCAGTTATCAGCCACGCCATAGTTAGCCATAACAAGCTGCACCCAAATGAGCTTGCAGACGGGATTGTTGTTACGCCTTCACATAACCCTCCTGAAGATGGTGGCTTTAAATACAATCCACCTAATGGCGGACCTGCTGATACCGACGTCACTAAGTGGATTGAAGACAGAGCAAATCAACTTTTATTAGAAGACTTGGTTGAAGTTGAGTTATTCCCATTCGCTAAAGCTTCACGTTCAGGCTTTATTCGCTACGAAGATTTAATGACTCCTTATATTGATGATTTAGCAAATATCGTTAATTTAAAAGCCGTTAGCGATGTAGGTATCAAAATTGGTATCGATCCACTAGGTGGTTCAGGTATTAATTTTTGGCCTGTTATTGCTAAAAAATATAATTTAGATTTAACCGTCGTTAATGATGTTGTTGACCCACGTTTTGCTTTTATGCCACTTGATAAAGATGGCAAAATTCGTATGGATTGTTCATCACCTTATTCAATGGCGAACCTTATTGCATTAAAAGATGATTTTGATGTGTCTATTGGTAACGACCCTGACTACGATCGTCACGGTATTGTAACGCCAGATGGTTTAATGAATCCAAACCACTTTTTAGCAGTGGCAATTGATTACTTACTTAAACACCGTGATTGGAATGAAACAGTAGAGATTGGTAAAACACTGGTTTCTAGCTCTATGATCGATAAAGTAGCAGCGCGCAATAATCGTAAAGTAAAAGAAGTACCCGTAGGCTTTAAATGGTTTGTTGAAGGCTTAAGCAAAGGCAAGCTTGCTTTTGGTGGCGAAGAAAGCGCAGGTGCTGCATTCTTACGTTTTGATGGCTCTGTATGGTGTACAGATAAAGACGGCTTTATTATGGGACTACTCGCTGCAGAAATACTTGCAGTAACAGGTAAAACTCCATCAGCGCTTTATAAAGAACTAGAACAAGAGTTTGGTTCTCCAATTTATAAACGCCTTGATGCACCGGCCTCAAGCGGCCAAAAGTCACGTTTAAAAGCATTGAGTGCTTCTGATGTTAAAGCAGATACACTTGCTGGCGAACCTATTTTGCAAAAACTGACTCATGCACCAGGTAACGATGCGGCAATTGGTGGTTTAAAAGTGGTCACTGAAAATGGCTGGTTTGCAGCGCGTCCATCAGGTACTGAAGATATTTATAAAATATACCTTGAATCATTTAAAGGTGAAGAGCATTTAGCGTTACTTGAAAAAGAAGCTAAAAAGTTAGTCGATTCTGTGATCAGCTAACACTGCTTAAACTATTTTAAAACGGCTGATTTATTCAGCCGTTTTTGTTTCTATACCTTTACCTTGTGCATATATATGCATAAGAGTTTACTCTCACATTATTTTTAAAGGGCTTATTACATGTCAGCCAATCCATCTTACTTAAATGAATTAAAACAAACGGGCGATTTTTTAACGCTTAGCCGTAATAACGAATGGCATTTAGATGCAGGTGAATTTGTTTTAGATAATGGAATTTGTGTAAATATACACGATACCGGTGTAATTGAGTTTCAACCTGCTGTTAAAACAAGCAAAGATGTAATTTATTCAAGCGCTGTACACGGTAACGAAACTGCGCCAATTGAAATTTGTGATGCGCTCATTAAACAAATTATAAAAGGTGAGCTAGTCCTTAAACAGCGTGTTTTATTTATTTATGGTAATCCACAATCAATTAATATTGGCCTGCGTTTTGTAGAAGAAAACTTAAATAGATTATTTAATGGTCACCATACAGTTGAAGGTGTACCAATGAATAATGAACGAAACCGCGCTGCAAAGCTTGAGCAATACGTAAGTGACTTTTATGCCCGTGGCCAGCAAGGCAGTAGCCGATGTCATTACGACTTACACACTGCAATTAGAGGCTCTAAAAACGAAAAATTTGCTGTGTATCCATTTTTACATGGTAAGCCATGGAAAAAGTCACAGTTACAATTTTTATTGAGCTGTGGTGTAAATACCGTACTTATGATGAAATCACCCGCAACGACGTTTAGCTATTATTCGTCGTTTGTTCATGGTGCAGACTCGTTTACGGTAGAGCTGGGTCAGGTTAAGCCATTTGGCCAAAATGATATGACCCGCTTTGAAAAAACAAAGCAAACATTAACTGCATTAATTAGCCAAAATGTAGTTAAATACCCTGATTTTAATGCAAGTGAGTTTGAGTTATTTGCAGTGCACCGCACAATTAATAGAACGCAGGATGATTTTAGTTTCCCTTTTTCTGATGATGCTGAGAACTTTACTGGCTTTGCGAAAGGTGAACTACTTGCAACCGACGGTGATACAGCGATTTACGCTGACGTTGAAGGTGAGGCTATTATATTTCCAAATTCGAGCGTAGCATTAGGTCAAAGAGCACTGCTTACTGTTATTCCAATGGATATTGATAGCAATTTCGTCTAATTAAACTCATCAGACCACTGGTAGCTTCAAGTTAACTATATGATTACTATTAATTAAAGTAACCGTATCGTTAACTTGCCACTTATTTAACTTGTATTTGCTTTTGTTTCGTCCCAGATGTGTTGAATAACACTTTACGTTAACGTAAAGTGTTGGCAGCTTTAATTAAAGATAGTGCAGATGTTGCAAAGTTTAACCAGCAACAATCACCCACAATAATAATTTAAAGGGGCACTGTTTTACCGACAACAAAAGAAGGTAGGTTATGAGTAATCCAAATAACGTATCGCTGAATATTAACCACGAGCTTGAATTTATTGATGGCCAAGCACTTAATATTCCAACCCTTAGTATTTTAACTGAGGACGGCGACATTCATCCTAGTGCAACCGCACCTGATATTTCAAAACATACCGCTATTAAGTTATATGAAACAATGCGTTTTATACGTTTGTTAGATGAACGTATGCAAGGCGCGCAGCGCCAAGGTCGTGTTAGTTTTTATATGCAATGCCTAGGCGAAGAAGCCGCAGTTACAGCCTCTGCTGCTGCACTTGATCAAGACGATATGATCATGGCTCAATATCGTGAACAAGCTGCACTACATTATCGTGGTTTTACGCTTGATCAATTTATGAACCAAATGTTCTCAAATGAATTGGATTTAGGTAAAGGTCGCCAAATGCCAATCCATTATGGCTCTAAAGCGCTAAACTACATGACGATTTCATCGCCACTGGGTACGCAAATACCACAGGCCACAGGTTATGCATATGGTCAAAAAATAAAGCATATCGACGCTAAAACAGGTGAGCTTGCAAGCACAATTGATAACGTGACTATTTGTTACTTTGGTGAAGGTGCTGCATCAGAAGGTGACTTTCATGCGGGCTTAAATATGGCGGCTGTTCACAAAGCGCCGGTTATATTTTTTGCACGTAATAACGGCTATGCCATATCTACCCCTGCTGATGAACAGTTTAAAGGCGATGGTATTGCGTCGCGTGGTGTAGGTTATGGTATTAAAACAATTCGTGTTGATGGCACAGATGCACTTGCTGTGTATGCAGCGACCAAAAAAGCACGCGAAATAGCCTCAACACAAGGTGAGCCTGTACTTATTGAATCGATTGCTTATCGATTAGGCGCGCATTCTACCTCAGACGATCCCAGTGGTTATCGCTCTAAAGATGAAGAGGCAAATAATCAAATCTGTCCTATTGATAAATTTAGAAAATGGTTGGTCAAGCAAGATTGGTTAAACGAAGAAGACGACATAAAAGCAAAAGAGTCGATTCGTGAAGAAATTTTAGCAGCGCTTAAGCGTGCTGAAGTTGTTGCCAAGCCGGCTTTAGAAGAATTGGTATCTGACGTTTACGATACACCAATTCCATTATTGCAACGTCAGTACGAGCAATTAAAAGAACATATAAAACAGCATCCAGATGCTTACCCAGTAACTGCAGGGAGAATTAAGTAATGGCTAAAATGAACATGCTCCACGCAATTAACTCTGCCCTCGATATTACGATGAACGAACACCCTCAAGCCTGTATTTTTGGCGAAGATGTTGGTTACTTCGGTGGTGTATTTAGAGCAACATCAGGCTTGCAAGAAAAGTACGGTAAGCATCGCGTTTTTAATACGCCTTTAACCGAACAAGGTATTTTAGGTTTCGCTAATGGCTTAGCGGCTTTTGGTGCGCCTGCATTGGCTGAAATTCAATTTGCTGATTATATATTCCCAGCGTTTGATCAAATAGTAAATGAAGCCGCTAAATTTCGTTATCGCAGTGGTAATGAATTTAATGTTGGTAACTTAACTATTCGTACGCCTTATGGCGGTGGTATTGCTGGTGGCTTATATCACTCGCAATCACCCGAAGCTTATTTTGCACATACACCGGGCTTAAAAGTGGTTGTACCGCGTAACCCTTATCAAGCTAAGGGCTTATTACGTGCCTCTATTAAAGATGATAACCCTGTCATATTTTTTGAGCCTAAGCGTTTATATCGTGCATCAACAGGCGAAGTGCCAGAAGAAGATTATAGTATTGAATTAGGCACGGCTGAAGTAGTACAAGAGGGTACCGATATTACGCTTTTAGCGTGGGGTGCTCAAATGGAGATTATTGAAGAGGCAGCACAGCAAGCAAGCGAGCAAGGTATAAGCTGTGAAGTAATAGATCTTCGTAGTATTTTACCATGGGATGTTGAAACGATTGCTAAATCGGTTATTAAAACCGGCCGTTTAATCGTGAGCCATGAAGCGCCTATAACTAATGGCTTTGGTGCCGAGATAGCAGCAACAATACAACAAGAGTGTTTCTTGCATTTAGAGTCGCCAATTTTACGTGTATGTGGTCTAGATACACCATACCCGTTGGCACTTGAAAAAGAATACGTACCGGACGCACTAAAAGTGTTGGCTGCAATTAAACAATCAATGGATTTTTAGGGGTTACCATGGCGAAAGATTTTATATTACCCGATATTGGTGAAGGCATTGTTGAATGCGAAGTTGTTGAGTGGCTAGTTCAAGAAGGCGATACCGTATCTGAGGACCAGCCAATTTGTGATGTGATGACAGACAAAGCATTAGTACAAATTCCAGCAGTGCATGATGGCATTATTTCAAAGCTATATTATCAAAAAGGTGAAATTGCTAAAGTACATGCTCCTTTATTTGCTATGGATGTAACTGGTGATAGTACGAGTAATGAAGTAGTAGAAGAGCCTGTTCAAGCTGAAAATCAAACTAATAACAATGCATCTGATGTAGTTGAAGACTTTATACTCCCTGATATTGGTGAAGGTATTGTCGAATGTGAGATTGTTGATTGGTTAGTCGCAGAAGGCGATGAAATAGAAGAAGACCAAGCGGTTTGTGACGTAATGACCGATAAAGCATTAGTACAAATTCCGGCAAAATATACAGGCACAGTAAAAAAACTATATTATCAAAAAGGTGAAATAGCAAAAGTACATAGCCCGTTGTTTCAAATGACAATTGCAGGCAGTGCAGTAAAGCCAAATGTTGATATAAACCAAGCGGTCGTAAAGGCTCAAACTAATGCCGTCGCTGAAAAAGTTGCCTCTGTTAAAACGCAGCAAGCTGCAAAGGTTATCAATCAAAAAGCGGTGGCGTCGCCTGCAGTTCGTCGTAAAGCACGTGAGCTAGATGTTGATTTAACGTGCGTACCAGGTAGTGGAAAAAATGGACGTATTTACAAGCAAGATATTGAAGAGTTTGTAAAAGGCGAAGTGCCAAATACTATTGATACTTCACCGCTTAATAGCGATGCTTCTCAAAGTGCAGTACAAAACCAAACACAGAATCAAAGCGGTGGCGTACGAGTAGAGCAAATTAAAGGCATTAAAGCGGCCATGGCCAAGCAAATGGTGGCATCGGTTTCAACTATTCCGCACTTTACGTTTAGTGATGAAATAGACTTAACACAGCTTATAGCTTTGCGCAGCTCCTTAAAAGAGCAGTACAAAGCACAAGGCGTAAAGCTCACCATGATGCCATTTTTTGTAAAAGCACTCTCGCTAGCAATGAAAGAGTACCCTGTACTTAATTCAAAAGTGAATGATGATTGCTCAGAGCTTACCTATTATAACGATCATAATATTGGTATAGCAGTTGATTCAAAAATTGGCTTGTTAGTGCCTAATATTAAGTCGTGCCAGAGTAAGAGCATTGTTGATGTGGCAAGTGATTTAACCCGCTTAACTCATTCTGCGCGAGAAGGGCGTGTTGCACCGGATGATTTAAAAGGAGGGACGATTAGCATCTCTAATATTGGTGCAATTGGCGGCACTATCGCAACCCCCATCATTAATAAACCAGAAGTGGCTATTGTTGCATTGGGTAAACTGCAGCACTTACCGCGTTTTGATGAAAGTGGCCAAGTTGTGAGTAAAGCTATTATGCAAGTGAGTTGGTCTGGCGATCATCGCGTTATTGATGGCGGCACTATTGCACGCTTTAATAACCTATGGAAATCGTACTTAGAAAACCCATCGGCAATGATGATGGCAATGAGTTAATAATATAATTGTTTAAACCTAGGGCGTGTTGATCTTTGATGATTGAATTTGCAGCAGTATGTTTGGTTTTTAGGCAAGGCAGAGCCTATGAAGTGTGGTTACTCCCCATAAGTAGGCGATAACGCAGCATAAAAGCCAAACATGCGCTGCCCTTCGGGTTCTGCCTAGGGGCGATAAACTCTTTGTTGCTCGGTTTTTACTTAGCCCACTAGGTTACAAACCTCGCGCCGCGATTAAATCGCCCCTAGATTGAACAAATTACAATCCGCAAAGGTCAACACGCCCTAATAAAAAAACCAGCAATTTGCTGGTTTTTTGTTTTAAATGAGTCTGTTTTTATTTAAGATACATGTGTTACTAAAAAGTAATAAAGTTAACCCCGTTAGGGAATATAAAAAAATAACACTAAGGAAATTTCATGGAACATTATATGAACGCGCTTCGCAGCTACGCGGATTTTTCAGGCCGTAATCGTCGTAAAGCATATTGGATGTTTGTATTATTTAACTTCATTTTTTCGGTAGTTTGTAATGCGATTGATGGTGTACTAGGTACAATGTTCATTGGCTCTATTTATAGCTTAGCGCTATTAATTCCTGGCTTAAGTGCTGGTGCACGTCGCCTTCATGATACTGGTCGTTCAGGCTGGTGGCAGTTACTTTGGTTAGTGCCAGTAATTGGTTGGATTGTTTTAATTGTTTTTCTTGCACAAAACTCACATGAAGGTGAGAACGATTATGGCCCAAATCCAAAAGAACTAGCTGCAGAGCCAGCAGCCGTATAAATAAAATAAGTTAACATCCTAAAAGCTCAGCAATAGCTGAGCTTTTTTGTTTATGGCAATTTTAACTTAAAAAGTAAAGGCCATAGCCAACGGCCAAAGCAGGAATAGATGTATACACAGTCGCAATTACAGCCGCTTTAGGTGCCATTGCAATTGCAGGAAATAACGCATCACCATCGTTAGATATTGCATTAGCAGTTAATGCACTAAATGGAATGATCCCCTGAATATATAACGTAGTAACAATTATTTGCGGACCACAACCGGGTAAAAAACCAATCACTACAGCAATAAGTGGCGCTAAATAAGCATAATGTGCAAACCAGTTTTTTAAATCAAGCCCTGCAATATTTACTAAAATCTCAAACAACATAAACGATGCCACTACCCATGCGGTCACAAAGTGTGTGTCTTGAAGTACTTTAATAATTTTAGAAGGTGGATTACATTCATCGTCTTCTGAGGTTACTTCTTTATAGCTTTCACCTTTAGAAGAATACGCCCATATAGTTACAGTAAATAACGCCATTGCAGCACCAAAAATACTAATACTTGTCCCTGTGTATTTTCCAAATTGATCAAAGTCGACATTAAATGCAATTAAAAAAGCAATAATGAGGCTTGGAATAATAGCGAACATCCAAACGGGTTTGCTTATTTTAATTATACGAGTTGGCAATACTTTAACTTGGTGTTTTTGTTCTTGCTTTGTTGGGCGTAAAAAGTCTTTTGCATGAAGGGCGTTTACTATAACACCACAAAGCGTGCCTACTACTAAGCCAATGGCCATTATGGTTAAACCTTCAGTAGGGCGAGTGGCAAGGAGTAAAAATGCGGCATCTCCCATTGTAGCTGTTAAAACAGCAACAATAGCCCCAAAACTTGCTTGGCCTTTTGTAAACTGGGTAACCACTATTATTGCACCACCACATCCAGGAAGGGCACCTAAAACGGCAGCAAAAAATATTTCTAATACCGGCGATTTAGCACTTAAATAACTAAGCTCTAATTGAGGTAAATGCTCTATGGCGTAGTAATAAATTAATAATGTAGCAGCAACAAATACGCTAACTTGAAAAAAAGCATCACTTAGTGCTGTTATTGTAATTTCACGAAGTGATGGCACAGCTAAGCATACCAGTAAAAAAAGTGGTAATAATAAACGTTTATTTTGGCTAACAAAGCGTTTAGAAGCGGGCGTAATAAATCCTATTTGAGAGAGTAAAATCATACAGTGTTACCAATTAAATAAACTTAGTAACACTGTATATTTTAATTAAATGATAATCAATATCATTTACATCTATTTAAATCGATTACTCTCTTTGAGTTTTTCGATGTTAAACCAATGCTACTTACGTTGAAATTCTGAGCTTGCATTCCACGTTGGCCATTGCTCTTGCTCCGAAATATCAAAACCTACTTTATAAAACAATTGTAAGTCTTGAACAGCACCCGATAAATCCCATTCGTCACGGTAACGATCACACGGTTGATGATAACAACCGCGAAGTACTAAACTCATGCGTTTACGGTAATTAGCTGTCTCTTCGTCAGCTGCGACTGTGCCGCCACCTGCGTACATGGCTGGAATCCCCATATTAGCAAATGCAAAGTGATCAGAGCGGTAATAGCCACCAGATGATGGTTTAGGATCGCCTGATATTGTTCTGCCTTGCTCTTTAGCTGCAGTTGCTAAAAACTCATCCATTTGTGACTTACCAATACCGACCACATTCATGTCTTTTACTTTGCCTAATAAATTTAAGCTATCCATGTTTATGTTAGCGACTGTTTTATTAGCTGCAATCACTGGATTAGCTGCATAGTATTTAGAACCTAGTAAGCCTTGCTCTTCAGCAGTTACTGCTAAAAATGTCATTGAGCGGCTAGGGTGCTTTGGTAATTTAGTAAAGGCTTCAGCTACTTCAATAAGCCCAGCGGTACCCGTTGCGTTGTCGTGAGCACCGTTGTAAATTTGATCGCCTTTACGTGTTTTATCTGTACCTAAGTGATCCCAATGCGCTGAGTAAATAACATGCTCATCTGGTTGCTCGCTTCCTGGTAACGTAGCGATAAAGTTATACGATACTGATTTTTTAATCGTGTTTTTAACATTAACAGAAGCAGTTAAATCGCCCATATCAACATGGTAAGCACCTTTAGCTGCGTTTTCTTTCGCAGTATCGAAATCTAATCCTGCTTTAGTAAAAAGCTCTTTTGCTACGTCAGTTGTAACCCAGCCTTCAACGGCTACGCGGTCCATATTGTTGTTTTCTTTTTGAAAACCAAACTGCTCACCGCTCCAAGAGTTTTCAACTACTGACCATGGGTATGACGCAGGTGCTGTTTCATGAATAATAATTGCGCCAGCTGCACCTTGTCGACTTGCTTCTTCATATTTGTATGTCCAACGACCGTAATAAGTCATTGCGTCGCCAGTAAATAAAGCAGGGTCTTTTGTTGCAAAGCCCGGATCGTTAACCAGCATTACAACCGTTTTGCCCTTAACGTCTAACCCTTCGTAGTCATTCCAATTGTATTCAGGTGCATTAACGCCGTAGCCCACAAAAACAAGTTCAGAATTTTCTATGCCTTCTTGTGCGCTAATGCGGCTGCTACCCATAACCATATCTTTTTTATATTGATAGTCTTTACCACCAATACTTAATACCATGTTTGCATCAGCCTCAAGCGACACAAGTGGAACTTCTTGTAAGTAGCTGTCGCCATTACCTGGCTCTAAACCTAGGGCTTTAAACTGCGCAGTTAAATAATCAAGCGTTAGCTTTTCGCCAGGTGATGAAGGAGCACGGCCACCAAACTCATCCGATGCGAGCACTTTTACATGTTTAGCCAGTTCATCAGCTTGAATACTGTTATAACCATTTGTTACATCAGTAGGGGTAATACTTGTTGTTGCGCAACCTGCTAAAACAGCAGTAGCGAGGAGTGTGAGAGAGAAATAATGTTTCATGTCAGCTCTTTTTTTGTTTTAAGTTGTGATTAGTATATTAACTTCTATTAAGCAGAACCAGTTTTTGCGGTAAACTTCTCGTAAATTATAGGCATAAATTGTTAAAGGTTTAAATGAAGCGTTTTACTCCCCCCGAGCAGTGGCAAATCAGTAGTTTAGAAACAGGTGCATTTGCGCATTTACGTGAGCTATTTAAAGTTAACGAACTAACAGATTGGCCGGCGCCGCAGTGGTTTTCTCCATTTTTAACTGCTATTAATGAGAATAATATTCCTATTACTTTTGAAGATGATGCAAAGGTAGACTTTGGCCAGCGGTATTACGAGCAAGTAATTTTTGAAACGGGTGTTGTACCTACACGAAGTAAAAATTGGCATGACTTATTTGGTGGGTTTATATGGTGTTTATTTCCAAAAACCAAAGCGTTAATAAACCATAGACATGTGCAAGATATAGCTGAGCATGGACTGCAACAGCGTACTAAGCATCGTAATGCACTAACGCTTTTTGATGAGTGTGGTGTTGTATTAGCTATAAGTGAGAGTAAATGGCAGCAGTGGCTTTGCGATCACCAATGGAAAACTGCATTCGTTGAACACAAACATGAGTGGGGTAAAACAATAAAACCTTTTATGTTTGGTCATGCTAATTATGAAATGCTAACAAAGCCTTATATAGGTTTAACGGGTAAAGCGTTATTTGTTTGTGTACCGAATGAAATATTTTGTAAAGATTTAGTAACTCAATACCAGTACCTTGACCAAGCCCTTTATGAGATGATTAATACAGATAACTGCTTAGCCGATAACAAAAAGCTTTCACCGCTGCCTTTATTAGGTGTGCCAGGCTGGCATGACGAAAACAAAGATGACTCTTTTTACAACAATACAGATTATTTTAGAGCGAAACGAAGGATGCGAACATGATAGAAGTTGCTGGGCTTAAAAAGAAATTTAAGCTAACTAAAGATCACAAAAAAAATAAAATAGACGACATCGATCCTCGTGAAGATAAAGACTACTTTCACTCAGTACGAGACGTTAGTTTTAGTTGCGCTAAAGGTGAGGTACTTGGATTGCTCGGCCCAAATGGTGCGGGTAAAACGACGACACTGAGAATGATTTCAACCGCGTTAAAGCCCGATGAAGGCTCAATAACGATTGCCGGAAACGATATTGTAAAAAAACCGCTACTGGGCCGTAAGTCTATTGGATTTTTATCAGGCTCTACGGGGTTGTATGGCCGCTTAACTGTAAAAGAAAACATAGAGTATTTTGCAAAGCTTCATGGCATGAACAAAAGCGATATTGCATCGCGTTGTGATGAGCTATTTACATTGCTAGACATGCACAAATTTGTAGATAAACGGGCAGAAAACCTTTCAACGGGGATGAAGCAAAAAGCAAATATAGCGCGTGCAGTTGTTCATCGGCCAGCAGTTGTGGTACTTGATGAGCCAACAACGGGCCTAGATATTATGACCACACAAACCGTTATTAAATTTATCAAAGGTTTAAAGGCGCAAGGGACGCCTGTTATTTTCTCAACCCATCATCTAGATGAAGTAGCCCTTTTATGTGACCGTGTCGCTGTAATTAACGAAGGAATTAGCTGTTTTGACGGGACAGTAGAAGAGTTTAAACAAGCAGGTAATAGTGATGAGCTTAATCAAGCGTTTATGAATATATTAACGGAGAAACATGATGTTTGAGGTATTTAAAAAGGAATTAAGAGAGTTATTACGCGATAAAAAAACGCTATTATTTGTTGTCGCGCTTCCTGTTGCTATATTTCCGTTATTGTTTGCCGTAATGGCATTTATAAGCTCGCAAGCTGCAATGGACGCTGAGCAAAAAGTAAATACTTACGCGATAATCAACGGTGAATACGCACAAGAGTTTACAGATAAAGTGTTTTATCACAAAAGTTTTGAGCTTTATAAAGGGGATAAAACCTTTAACAATATTGATGAGCTTAAAGCAGGTGTAATCGCTGGCGATATTGATATGGGTATTTATTTACCAAGTCATGCTGTGCAAACATTGAACGATGGAAAACAAAGCCAGTGGCAGGTTGTTTTTAACGATTCAAAATCTATCAACTTTTTATTCGAACGCGTTAAAGAGCTCGCAAAAGAATACAGTGACGTGCTGCAAACTCAAAAGCTAATCAGTTTTGGTATTGAAGAGTCTGTTCAAAAATCTATTCTTAATCCAATTGAAGTCATAAAAGTAGATACCGCCGATAAACGTGAAAACCTTGGCGAAAAAATTGGCGGTTTTTTACCTTACCTACTTATTCCATTAGTATTGATGGGGGCAACTTATCCCGCTATTGATTTAGGCGCTGGCGAAAAAGAACGGGGCACACTAGAAACACTCCTACTTACACCTATTACGCGTACAGAGCTGGTGCTTGGTAAATTTATAACCTTGTTAACTACATCCATTGCCTCCACAACCATAACCGTCTTAAGTATGGGCTGTTGGATAGCATTGGCGCTCGCATTTGCCGATCTTGATTTTATTAAAGCCGCGTTTAGTACATTAGCAGTTACCGATTTACTTATGATATTTGTACTATTATTACCTGTTGCAGCTATATTTTCGGCCTTAGCTCTGGCTATATCTATCTATGCTCGCACGTTTAAAGAAGCGCAGAATTATATGGCACCACTTAGTATGGGCGTATTTTTCCCGATTATTATTTCAATAATGCCAAATATGGAACTAACTGCTAAAACAGCATTCATTCCTGTTACAAACGTAGCATTAGCAATTAAAGAAATAGTAAAAGGGACTGTTGATTACACATTTGTAGGCTTAATATTTTTAGCCACTGCAATCATTGCTGCTGGACTATTGGCATTTTGTGTTAAGTGGTTTAACAGAGAAGATGTGCTATTTAGATAATGTACATAAAGGGTTTTAAGAATATATAAAAGGTAGCAATTGCTACCTTTTATACTTTGAAGCGATTAATAGTTAAAATAGCTCATTTATTAATTTTGTAAGCCAATATTTTTTAACCCATTCATTTAAAATTCACATAAGGGTTGTGCTCTAAATAAAACTAATGATTTAGTCTTTTTATTATAAAAATTATAACGATAACTGATTAGTTAGAGGGTCCAATTCTCTCTTTAATACTCTATACTAATAACAATAAAAACTTATGGTGAAGGTAAATGTTAAAAAAGAATATTTTTTTGAACGTGACAAAAAATAATAACTTAATGCTTGTTGCAACAATAATATTTGTTCTTATAGCTTTACCATCTCTGTATTTGTTCGATCAAAAAGTAAGAAGTGATGTTTATAATTCAGCTCAAATAGAATTAAAGCGTGAACTTGAAACAAAGAGCTATTCATTAAAAAAACATCTTAAAGACAGTGTTACCGCCATTCGTTTTTTAGATGCTACACCACCAATACAAGGCATTACCCGCGCTAAAGAAAATAAACTAATTGATCCTGTTCTCGGTACGCCAATAGATGTTTGGCAAGAGCGCTTAGCAAGTATTTTTACTGGTTTTATGCAGACCGATGACAGTATTTTGCAAGCTCGCTATATTATGCTCGAAGATGGTGGGCAAGAGATTGTTAGAGTTGACCGAAATCAACTTGGAGAGATTAGTCGACTACAAGGTCTGCAATTACAAAAAAAAGGTCAACGCGATTACATAATCAAAGCAAGCATGCTTGATAAGAAAAGTGTCTATATTTCTCCAATTAACTACAACCGTGAAAATGGACAGATACAAGAACCTTATATAAGCACTTTTCGTGTTGCTAAGCCTGTTTTTGATGAAAATAATAAAATATTTGCAATATTAGTTACTAATTACTTTGCGGATAAATTACTTGAAGATTTAACAGTTGAATCTCCACAAGGGACGCAGATTTACCTTATGAATAATGAAGGTGAATTTTTATATCATCCAAACCCTCAACTTCGATTCCGTTTTGAATTTAATAAAACTAAAACATGGTCTGAAGAATTCTCTACTGCAACCACCATGACAGAGCAAGGCACTTTACCAATAAGTAATTATCCAGTGGCTTACACTTTAAAAAAACGAATTTCGTTTGAGGGTGATATAGCCATGCTACCTTTAGAGCTTGGTGTAAGTGTTGATACAAAAACATTGTTTGCAAAGGTGAATGAGAGACGTCAAAACTTTATTGCAATGTTAGTGGTATTTTTTAGCATATTTTTAGTTATTGCTTTTTTATACCAACGCTTTATAAACCGTAAGCTATTAATTAATTCTCTAAAAGAGCAAAACAATAAAGTAATAGAAAATTCTTTGGATGCTATTTTTACAATTGAGCAAAACGGCGAAATTGTTCACTTTAATAATACCGCTAAAGAGGTTTTTGGTAGTTCAATTTCAGGCACTAATCCTGATTTTGTTTCGCTGTTTAATTTAAACGACGCAGACACTAATTGTATACAAGAGACTATTACAAACGGTTCAAAAATGCCGTTTGAAGCTATCTACACAGATGGTTATGGCAACAAACAATACTTTTCTATCACGCTTAGTAGTATTTTTGACGTATATAATAACCGTTATCAGGTAGCGGCTATTTTAAGAAATATTAGCTCATTAAAAAATACGCAATCAGAGCTCGAAGCGTTAAACAGTACTCTGGAGCTAAAGGTTTCACAAAGGACCATTGAACTAGAACGTGCAATTGACCAAGCATTAGCAGCAAGCCAAGCAAAAAGTGACTTTGTAGCAAATATCTCTCACGAAATACGCACACCAATGAATGGCGTACTAGGGATGCTTGAAATGCTCAAAGAAGATGGCTTAACCGATCAACAATACCATTATTTAAAACTAGCAAATAGCAGTGCTAATTCATTGATGAATCTGATTAACGATATTCTTGATTTTTCTAAAATTGAAGCAGGTAAGCTTGATATTGATAACCATACATTTGATGTTGTGACAGTATGTAGCGATATGATTAGCTCTTTAGCTTTACAGGGCCAACGCAAAGGTCTTGAAGTATTTTTAGATACTAAAGATGTAGTAGACAGAATGGTTATTGGCGACAGCCATCGACTTAAACAAATTTTAATTAACTTAGTTAATAATGCATTTAAATTTACCCACCGAGGTGAAGTAAGTTTAACTGTCGGTTCTAAGTACATAACTGACTCAAAATTATTAATGAGCTTTACAATAAAAGATACCGGAATTGGTATAGCGCCTGAAAACATAGACAAACTATTTGAAGTATTTACACAAGAAGATTCAAGTACAACCCGTCATTTTGGTGGTACAGGCTTAGGCTTATCTATATGTAAAAAACTTGCTCAGTTAATGGGTGGTAATATTACGGTTATAAGTAAAAAGGGCGCGGGTAGTACCTTTACCGCAACGGTTGAGCTACACGTTGCACAAGAGAAAAAATTAAACACAGGTATAGAGCTTGCTACAAGTATCAACGTAGCTGCATTAATAGCGCGCGATAACGTTTATAAAAACGTATGCGACTTATTGTTATTAACCTGCAAAGTAAAAGCAGAAAACATTGTACGACTTGACTACTTTAGTGAGCACAAAGAGTTTGAAGCTGACTTATTATTGATTGACGATGAGCATCCTCAAATTGATGCCCTTATTGATTATTGTAAACAGTTTAATAAAAAGTACGTCTTAATTTTACGCGACATGGTGACCGATAAACCGACTAAAATGATATTACCTGAGGGTAGCCACATTCTAAATAAACCGCTTACCCAAGATCAATTTAGCTATAAGTTAGCCAGCTTATTTGGTGCCAGTAATGATTGCATTATAGCGCCACCAAAAGGCTTGGAAGAGGAACAAGTAGAGCCTGACCTATCTGCGTATCATGTATTATTAGTTGACGATAATATGATAAACATTGAAGTAGCTAAGGCAATATTAAAACGTACTAAAGTAAAAATCACTTGTGCGTCAGACGGTATAGAAGCCTTAGAAGCACTGAGAGAAAACGAAGAGCAAGCTTTTGATGTTATTTTAATGGATTGCCAAATGCCTAATTTAAATGGCTATGATACAACAAGTGAAATCAGAAATAGTAAGGCCGAGGTAGATTATACTCACATACCGATTATCGCTATGACAGCGAGTGCGATGGAAGGTGATAGAGAGCGTTGTTTAGCTGCTGGAATGAACGACTACATTACTAAACCAATTAAACCACAAACTTTAAAAGACAAGCTAATTACTTGGTTAAGTTAATCGTTTTGAAAATCAGCTGCTAAGCAGCTGATTTTTTTGGTTTGGTATTTGTTGACGTATTTAAAGGCGTGTTAAGAATAGCTATGTCTGCGCTATCGAGTATAAATTGTGTATCTGACCAATGTAGTAATTCTATCTTTCCATCTTGCTGCTCTACAAGCGCAGTACAGCTCTCAATCCAATCACCATCGTTACAGTACATAATACCGTCATCCACTTTAATTTTGGGATGGTGAATGTGTCCACAAATAATACCGTCTACGTTTTGTTTTTTAGCTTCATGAACTGCGGCATCTTCAAAGGCACTAATCGCTTCTCGAGCTTTGTGTACCCGAGCTTTTATCCACGATGCAAGCGAGTAGTAGTTACCACCAAATATTTTACGTATACGATTGGTCCAGCGATTTAAAAATAATAAAAAGTCGTATCCTGCATCCCCCGCAATACTAACAAGTTTGTTATAACGAGTCGCTGAATCAAAGTCGTCGCCGTGTATAAGTAAAAACCGTTTATTAGCTTTAGTGGTGTGAATAAACTGCTGGTGGATTTCAACACCAAATAATGTTTGATTTATATAGTTTCTAAACGCTTCATCATGATTACCGGGAATATAAATGACACGTGTACCGCTAGCTGCTTTTGTTTGTATGCAGTTTAATACTTCATAATGAGAAGGGTGCCAATAAAACTGTCGCTTCATTGACCATAAGTCAATAATATCACCCACTAAATAAAGTGTGTCAGATTCTACCGAGTTTAAAAAATCAAGTAAGTAATCAGCTTTACAATCTTTGTAACCTAAATGAACATCAGATATCCAAATGGCTGGATAATGTTGTTTTTTACGCAGTTGATTGTTTGTCATGCCCGTCATCCATAGTGTAATAATTAAACACTGTAGATAAATCTAATGACACTTATGAGACACTTTAGCGAAGCCTCCATGACAATTTATACCAAGGCCGTAATTAAATGATTTCTACAAAGCTAGGAAAGGTGAGTCATTGAGCAGCTATTATTACGTATTGCTATTAATCGCGCATAAAAAAGGCCGCATTTTAAATGCGGCCTTTTAGTCTATTTTGAGCGTGCGTGTTATTAACCTTTAACAGCCGCTTTAATTGCATCAATTGCTGTATCAATATCAATCATTAGCTTTTCACCGGTGCGGCGGTTTTTAAGCTCAACTTTATTCTCGTCAAGGTTACGCTCACCAATTACAAGCGTGTAAGGTACACCAATTAGCTCCATGTCATTAAACATAACACCAGGGCGTTCTTTACGGTCATCAAATAACACATCAAGACCTGCATCTTTTAAACCCTGGTAAAGGTTATTTGCAATATCAGGAATACGATGTGATTTGTGCATGTTCATTGGAACAATCGCTAAATCGAATGGCGCGATTGATTGTGGCCAAATGATCCCGTATTGATCGTTGTTTTGCTCAATAGCAGCAGCAACAATACGTGAAACACCAATACCGTAACAACCCATGGTCATGGTTTGGTTTTTACCACCTTCGTTTAATACTCCCGCTTTCATTGCTTCTGAGTATTTAGTGCCAAGTTGGAATATATGACCTACTTCAATACCGCGTTTTATTTGTAAAACGCCTTGGCCACATGGACTCATATCGCCTTCAACAATATTACGAATATCAGCAACTTCGTAATCAGTTACGTCACGATCCCAGTTAATACCGCTGTAATGCTCGTCGTCTTTATTAGCACCGGCAACAAAATCAGCAAGGATATTAGCGGCTCTATCAACAATAATAGGCATAGATAAGCCCACAGGGCCTAATGAGCCAGGTTTTGCACCAATAGCAGCAACAATATCTGCCTCTGTTGCCATTTCAAGCGGAGAGTCTACTAATGGGTGCTTTTCAGCTTTCAATTCATTTAAATCATGATCGCCACGAAGTACAAGCGCCACTAAACCACGTACATCGTTTTCATCAGGTGCACCGTAAACAATTAAGGTTTTAACACCGCGATGAGGTTTTACACCGTAGTGCTTTTTAAGCTCATTAATTGTTTTAGCGTCAGGAGTAGGGAATGCTTTTAACTCTTTACTTGCTTCTGGGCGTGGATCGTTTGGCGCTAGTGCTTCTGCTTTTTCAATATTAGCTGCGTAATCACTGCCATCACTAAATGCAATGGCATCTTCGCCCGACTCAGCAAGTACATGAAACTCGTGCGATAAGCTACCACCAATAGACCCAGTATCAGCAAGTACAGGGCGGTAATCAAGGCCTAAACGCTCAAAAATGTTACAGTATGCTTTGTGCATCGCTTGATAAGTCGCATCTAAACACTCTTCACTTAAGTGAAAAGAGTAGGCATCTTTCATTGTAAATTCACGAGCTCGCATAACACCAAAGCGAGGGCGACGTTCGTCGCGTACTTTAGTTTGTACTTGATATAAAGTAACAGGTAACTGCTTGTAGCTGCTTATTTCTTTACGTACGAAATCAGTTATTACTTCTTCGTGTGTTGGACCAAGTGCAAACGTACGGTTATGACGGTCTGTGAAGCGCATAAGCTCAGGACCAAATTCATTCCAACGGCCAGACTCTTCCCACAAATCAGCGGGTTGAATTACAGGCATTAGCATTTCAATAGCACCTGCTTTATCCATCTCTTCACGTACAATGTTTTCTACTTTACGTAGCACACGTAAACCAGAGGGTAACCAAGTGTATAAACCCGAAGCGACGCGACGGATCATACCGGCTCTAAGCATTAACTGATGCGATACGATTTCAGCATCTGATGGCGTTTCTTTAAGTGTTGCGAGTATATATTGGCTTGTACGCATGTTTTTTCCGAAATAGAGTAATTATGTTCTTTTAATAGAACTTAAGTTTAACAGCGGATGCTTTTACACTAAAGCGCTAAGTGAGTTATTTAGTTTTTTTCTATGATTGTTACTACGTTATGCTCGCCATTGACTTGCCAGCGAATATTATAATTGTACAAAGTCATACCATAGCTTTGCTCGCCGTCTTTTTGTTTTTTATAGGCAGGGCGGGGATCTTGTTTTAAAACATTAGCTATAAAATCATGTAAATCTGGGTATTGTGTTTGCGCATTAACAAACTCAATTGCCTGAGGGCTAAATTCAACCGTCATTTGTGTTTCTGGGCGTGTATCTGCAAAGCCAGCACTGGCGTCAAGCATTGCATCTGAATAGGGTAAGTACGGTTTAATATCGATAATGGGGGTGCCATCAAGTAAATCAATGCCAGCGAGTAATAAACTAAGTTGTCCGTTTTTATATTCAATACCTTCAAGTTTTACTGCGCTCATACCAATCGCGTTTGGTCTAAATGTAGCGCGGGTAGCAAATACACCTTTTCGCTCATTCCCACCTAAACGAGGTGGGCGCACCATAGCAGAATAACCTTTATCGGCCGTTTCATGAAAACGAAATAACAACCAAATATGAGTAAATTCATCTAAACCACGTACAAACTCTTCGCGATTAAAATCAGGTGCAAAAATAAGTTTTGCCTTGGCTTGTGGCACTAAACGAGGCTGCCTAGGTATAGCAAACTTTTGTTTATAAGGAGATTCAATGTGGCCAATAGCCGAAATGGTATAATCGCTCATAGTACTCGGGTACAAATAAAATAGAGCGCTATTCTACCTGCATTTAGTATTTATGGCATTAGTGTAAGTAAGTTTATTGCTTATAGACCAAGCGGTTTAAAATCACTTATTAGACTGAGTGGTTTATATTTTGTATTAATATATTTAAAAAGGACCTAAAACAAAAAAGGGCAAGCTCTTAAGCTTACCCTTTCAAACATGTTAAAGATTAATTAAAACATGTATTGAACTGATACAGATGCTACATCCATGTCTGGATCAATATCGTCATCAAGTTTGTAGCGTTCGTACTCTAAACGAAACTGTACATTTGTTGTAAGTGCGTATTCAATACCCGCACCGTAAAATGCATCACCACCATCTGTAGACGCTGTTACACCACCTACTGGTAAATCTTGTGTGTAATCTGCATCCCACTCAAGCCAACCGCCTTTTGCATATACAGAAAAGCTCTCTGTTATTGGGTAGCCCAAACGTGCGGCAAGCGATACGCCATCAATTTCAGCTTTGCTGTCAATATCACTTACTTCATCAAAGTTTTGATAAGCAAGTTCTAAGCTTAGGTATTCGTTAAACTGAGTACCGATATAGCCTTTAAGCATTTGTGCATCGTCGTCAAAGTCAGTGTCGTTGTCACTGTCTTCAAATTCAAAAGAATATTGACCGTAACCGATACCAGTATAAATACGTGGAGAATCGAAATCAGAAATATCAGCGTGTGCTGCAGAGTTAAAACCCAGTGTTGCTAGTGCAATAGCTGAAAGAGAAAGTGTTTTAATCATTGAATAGCTCCTTTACAAAAAATAATCAAATGCTTGATTTCATTAATCAAACTTCAATTATCTACTTGCAGCGAGCGTGCCAATATTAAAATGGATTAAAAACACGCCATAATTAGTTCTTTTGTATTGGTTTTTACATTGTTTAGCGTGTTTTATAATCAAAGTGAACTTTTGTGTAATCGTGTACTCTAAAATAAGTTGTATGTTTTACAAAGTATAATGAGTTTTTTACATAGCCTTACTTTATTCAAATTACTAATTAGACTTTATGAAGCAAGTTTTCTGTTTCAATTGCTATTTCTTTCATTTTTATAGCGTAATTTTCTAATTTAATGTCTTCATCGGTCACTGCTTTAAACGAAGGCACTTCTATTGGGTAGCCCGTTTCATCCATTGCAATAAAGCTGATAACACAATGGTTTGTTTCAACCATATTTTGCGTTTTTGGATCGCCACACCTAACTTGAATAAATATTTGCATGCTACTTCTACCCGTATGGGCAATTTTAGCTTCTACTTCGACTATTTGACCCACTAAAATAGGGCGTCTAAATTTAACACCCGCAACCGAAACAGTTACGCAGTAATGACCACTCCAACCTGCAGCGCACGCATAACCTGCTTGGTCAATCCACTTCATGACGGCCCCACCATGAACTTTACCACCAAAATTCACATCAGTAGGCTCTGCTAAAAAACGAAAAATAACTTTTGACGACGGCATAAATAACACTCTTATTATTAAAACTACTATTAGCATAACGTAAAAAAGGGGCCGAAGCCCCTGCAATTTAGGATATGTTTATAATTTATATGTAAAAAACGTAGTTATATAGCTATACAGCGCATAATTTAGTTACATATTAGGATAATTTGGCCCACCCGCACCTTCAGGTGTTACCCATGTAATGTTTTGGCTTGGGTCTTTAATATCGCAGGTTTTACAGTGCACACAGTTTTGGGCATTAATAACAAACTCTTTATTGCTTGCAATTTCTTGTACTTCGTAAACGCCTGCAGGGCAATAACGTTGTGCGGGTTCATCAAATTTAACTAAATTTACGTTAATAGGAATTGACGCATCTTTAAGCTTTAAATGACACGGCTGTGATTCTTCGTGGTTAGTATTTGATAAAAACACACTTGAGAGTTTATCAAAGCTAAGGTGTCCATCTGGTTTTGGGTATGCAATTTTGTCAGCGGCGCTAGCATCAACAAGGGTAGAGTGATCGGGCGTATTATCTTTAAACGTAAAGGGTAAAGCGCCATTAAAGATGTTTTGATCAAGCGTATTGTACGCACCACCTAAAAATTTACCGAGTTTGTGCATAGCAGGGCCAAAGTTACGAGATTGATATAACTCTTTATATGCCCACGATTGCTCAAACGCAGTTTGATAATGAGTTAAATCGGTATTTGCTAACTCATTTTGCAATGCTTCAAAAATAACCTCAGCGGCCATCATTCCTGATTTCATTGCGGTGTGGTTACCTTTAATTTTTGCAAAATTAAGAGTGCCTGCATCACACCCAACAAGTAAACCACCAGCAAAATGCATTTTTGGTAATGAGTGCAAGCCACCTTTAGCAATAGCACGCGCACCGTAAGCAATACGTTCAGCGCCTTCAAGTACGTTTTTAAATACAGGATGGTGCTTCATTCGCTGAAACTCATCAAACGGGCTCAAATGTGGGTTTGAGTAATTTAAATCAACAATTAAACCAACAACAACTTGATTGTTTTCACTGTGATACATAAATGCACCACCATTAGTATCGCCGCTAAGTGGCCAACCTGTACCATGAACTACCTTGCCAAGCTCATGTTTACTTTCATCTATTTGCCAGATTTCTTTAAAGCCTAAACCATAATGCTGCGGTGATGAATCTGCATCAAGTGCAAACTCATTGATTAGTTGTTTACCTAAATGACCACGGCAACCTTCAGCAAAAATAGTGTATTTTGCACGAAGCTCCATGCCTGGCATGTAACCGTCTTTTTCATTACCATCTTTGTCTACACCCATATCACCAGTAATAATGCCTTTTACTGCTTCATCTTCAATTATTAAAGAGTGTGCGCTAAATCCTGGAAATATCTCTACGCCTAAGCTCTCAGCTTGCTCTGCAAGCCATCGACATACATTGCCCATAGATACAATGTAGTTACCATCATTATGAAATGTTTTTGGTGTAGCAAAGTGGGGAATTGATGTCGCTTTTTGCTCGTTATTAAACCAATAAATTTCATCATTAGTTACTTTGGTTGTAACCGGTGCGCCAAGATCTTGCCAATTAGGTAGTAGTTCATCCAAAGCTTTGGTTTCAAAAACAGCACCAGAGAGTACATGTGCTCCTACTTCAGAACCTTTTTCGACTACGCAAATCATGCACTCTTGTTGTTTTTCTTGTGCTAATTGCGCGAGTTTAATTGCACTTGAAAGCCCAGCAGGGCCTGCACCAACAATTACTACATCAAATTCCATGGTTTCACGTTCGACCATAATAACCTCTTTATCTATGACGGACTTATTTGAATGTTTACTACGCATTTAAATAAGGTGTACAGCCTATTTATAACCTTGCAAATTAAACGTTACAGACTGTGAATAGTTAAAGGTTATTTTAGGTTGACGTTTACGTCAACAGTAAGTAGTCTAATTTCATAAAATAAATAGGTTGACGTGCACGTTACCTTGTAGGTTTAAATAATTATGGAGTTCCTATGAAAGTTCTCGTACCAATAAAAAGAGTGATTGATTACAACGTAAAAGCACGCGTTAAAAGTGATAACAGCGACGTTGATTTAAACAACGTTAAAATGGCAATGAACCCGTTTTGTGAGATTGCTATAGAAGAAGCAATTCGTCTTAAAGAAGCCGGTACCGCCACTGAAGTGGTTGCTGTAACTATTGGTTCAAAAGCATCACAAGAACAATTACGCACAGCATTAGCATTGGGTGCTGACAAAGCTATTCACATCGAAACCGATGAAAAGCTCGAGTCACTTCATATTGCAAAACTACTCGCTAAAATTGTAGAGCAAGAAACGCCTGAACTTGTCATTTTAGGTAAGCAGTCAATTGACTCAGATAATAATCAAACAGGTCAAATGCTTGCTGCATTAACTAATCGCGGGCAGGGTACATTTGCATCAAAAGTAGTTATTGAAAATGGCAAAGTAAACGTAACACGCGAAGTTGATGGCGGGCTGCAAACGGTAGCACTTAATTTACCGGCAGTTGTTACAACTGATTTACGCTTAAATGAGCCTCGCTATGCATCACTGCCAAATATTATGAAAGCCAAACGTAAGCCGCTTGAAGTAATAGCAGCAGATTCGCTTGGTGTTGATTTAACACCGCGTATGCAATTAATAAGTGTAGAAGAGCCAGCTAAACGCACCGCAGGAATTATTGTAGAAGACGTAGCGCAGCTTGTAGAAAAATTAAAAACAGAGGCAAAGGTGATTTAAATGAAAACACTCGTAATTGCAGAGCACGACAACGGTGCCTTAAAACCAGAAACCTCAAAAACTATTAACGCCGCAGTAAAAATGGGTTTTCCTATTGATGTACTAATTGCAGGTAACAACTTAAGCGCAATGAGCTCACAAGTGGCCAGCATTGATGGCGTAGCTAATGTTTTAGTTGCTGATAATAGCGTTTATGAACATCAGTTAGCTGAGAGCATGAGCGATTTAGTTTTATCAATTAGCGACAACTACAGCCATATTGTTGCAAGTGCTACTACAACGGGCAAAAACTTTATGCCACGTGTTGCTGCGCTATTAGATGTTGCGCAAATTTCTGAAATTATCGCAGTAGTGGACGCCGATACATTTAAACGTCCGATTTATGCAGGTAATGCAATCGCCACGGTTAAATCACTCGACAGTAAAAAAGTAATTACCGTGCGTGCCAGTAGCTTTGATTTACAAGGTGAGCAATCAGCTGTTGCTATAACAAGTATTGATACAGTATCAGATTCGCAATTAAGCAGCTTTGTAAGTGTAGAGCAAACTGAATCAGAACGCCCTGAGCTTACAGCTGCTAGTGTGGTCATATCGGGTGGTCGCGGTATGCAAAACGGCGAAAACTTTGCATTACTTAATGGTATTGCCGATAAACTAGGTGCAGCTATTGGTGCATCGCGTGCAGCAGTTGATGCAGGCTTTGTACCTAACGACATGCAAGTAGGCCAAACAGGTAAAATTGTAGCGCCTAATTTATACATTGCAGTAGGTATTAGCGGTGCTATTCAGCATTTAGCGGGGATGAAAGACTCAAAAGTAATCGTCGCGATTAATAAAGACCCTGACGCACCTATTTTTCAAGTTGCAGATTACGGTTTAGTGGCTGATTTGTTTGAAGTACTGCCACAGTTAGAGAGTGCTTTATAGCCTTTAAATAAACAAACTTATTCTGGTTGAAAGCCGTGGTGCTCTTTGAGTGCTGCGGCTTTTTTATTCGGTAAATTAAAGACACAAAAAAACCAGCCAATTGGCTGGTTTTTAGTATTTATAAACGGCTAACTTAGTATTAGTAAGTTGCGCTGCCTTTAGTACGAGGGAAGGCAATAACGTCACGTACGTTGCCCATACCTGTTACATAAGCAACTAAGCGTTCAAAGCCTAAACCAAAGCCTGAATGTGGCACGCTACCGTATTTACGTAAATCGCGGTACCAGCTGTAATCTTCTTTGTTTAAGCCCATTTCTTCTAAACGTGCATCAAGCACATCAAGGCGTTCTTCACGTTGTGAACCACCAATGATCTCGCCAATACCAGGCGCTACTACGTCCATTGCGGCAACGGTTTTACCGTCTTCGTTTTGGCGCATGTAGAATGCTTTAATGTCACGAGGGTAGTTTTTAATAACTACCGGTGCTTTAAAGTGCTCTTCTGCAAGGTAACGCTCGTGCTCAGACTGTAAATCTACGCCCCATTCAACAGCGTACTCAAACTTTTTGCCACAGTTTTTAAGGATTTCTACAGCGTCTGTGTAGTCAACTTGTGCAAAGTCTTTATCTACAAATTCTTCTAAACGCGTAATTGCGGTTTTTTCTACACGTTGTGCAAAAAATTCCATGTCATCACGGCGCTCTTCAAGTACGGCTTTAAACACATACTTGAGCATGTTTTCAGCAAGTTTTGCTATATCTTCTAAATCAGCAAACGCTACTTCAGGCTCTACCATCCAAAATTCTGCAAGGTGTCGAGATGTATTTGAATTCTCTGCGCGGAATGTAGGGCCAAATGTATAAATTTTTGACATTGCAGACGCGTAAGTTTCGCCATTTAACTGACCAGATACAGTAAGGAATGCTTCTTTACCGAAGAAATCTTCGCTGTAATCAACTTCGCCTTTGTCTGTAAGTGGTAAGTTTTGCATATCAAGCGTTGATACACGGAACATTTCGCCAGCACCTTCACAGTCACTTGCCGTAATGATTGGCGTGCTGATCCAGTAAAAGCCTTGCTCGTGGTAAAAACGGTGAATAGCTTGTGCTAAACAGTTACGTACACGAGTTACCGCGCCAATCATATTTGTACGAGGGCGAAGGTGAGCGTGCTCACGTAAGTACTCAATGCTGTGGCGTTTTGCCGACATTGGGTATGAATCTGGGTTCTCTACCCAACCTAATACAGTCACTGAGTTAGCTTGAATTTCGTAAGATTGACCTTGGCCAGCAGATTGAACTAAAACACCAGTAACCGACACAGAACAACCGGCTGTTAAGCTAGTAACTTCATCATAATTATTCAGTGAATTAGGAACTACCGCTTGAATAGGATCAAAACACGAACCGTCATGAACGGCTAAAAATGAAATTCCTGCTTTTGAATCGCGGCGAGTACGGATCCAGCCTTTAATTGTTACTTGGCTGTCTACCGCAACATTGCCTTTTAATAGCTCTGAAATCGCTAAATGGCTCATCTTCACTCCAATGATATAAGTTGCCTAACTATTTTATTTTAACTGTGCGCAACACTCGGGCATAAATTGCACATAAACGGCGCTGCACTTGAACCCTGTATCTTACCTAGTAAAGTTAAATAAAAAAACTATTGTGGGCAACTCTTTAAAAGTTTTTATGCATGCGGTTTATTTTTAAACAGTTTTTAGAGTTTAATTGCCACTATTATGATTTGTTGCTCTGAAATTTAATGATTTTGTGGCATTATTAACATCCAAACTAAATTAATATTTATTCACCCTTAAAAAATCGATGCTATGAAACAAGTTTTTATTTTACGAGGACTACCAGGAAGTGGTAAGTCTTACTACGCGCAAAGCCTTGCTGACGAATTAGGTGGAGCCGACGAAAGTCAGTATCTAATTTGCTCAACTGATGATTACTTTAATAATGAGCAGGGCGAATATCATTTCGATAAATTTAAGTTACCACAATTTCATAATTTAAATTTGGCGCGCTTTATAAATGCACTTGCTCAAGGCATTCCATTGGTGATTGTAGATAACACCAATATTAAAAAGTGGGAATTTATAGCTTACTCTCAAGCTGCCGTTGCTTTAGGTTATCAAGTAAAAGAAGTGATAGTGGGTGAAGTAAAAGACAAAGCTATGCAGCACCTATACGCTAAACGAAACTCACATAATGTGCCGCTAAAAACAATAAGTAAAATGGCCTACATGTTTGAGTGGTAGTGCTTCGACTTTAGTTAGTAACCTACATAGCAATACCTATTGAAAAGCCCATATATGGGCTTTTTTGGTTTATGTAAGTTACAAGGTAGTTAAGCTTTTTGTTTATAAACCGCTAATGGGTGCGAGGTACTTAGTGATACATGCACTTCGTCGCCTGGGTTTACCACAACTTCATGGCTTACTCTGCTAGTTACAACCGTAGAGCACGCAAGTTTTACAGCGCACAAGCGGCTGCCACCTTCAAATCGTACCCAAATTACTTCGCCGTTATTGCCAACACTGCTTTGTACAAGTAACACATCGTCTGGTCGAAGTAGTACATCAACGTCGCCACTTTCACAGTCAACGCCATGAGCGGGCGCATTACCAATTGAGGTAGTGGCTTGTCCTTGGCTAAATTGGCCGCTAATAAAGCTGGCTTCACCTAAAAAGCGTGCCACAAAGCGATTGTTTGGGGTACTAAAACAGCGCTCGGGTGTATCGATTTGCTGAATTTCGCCGCCTTTAAGCACACCAACGCGGTCGCCAACGGAGAGTGCTTCTTCTTGGTCGTGTGTTACCCAAATCGCCGGTACGCCAGCGGCTTTAAGTGCGTTTCTAATATCCCAACGAAGCATGTCTTTAAGAGCGGCATCTAAGTTTGAAAGCGGCTCATCAAGTAATACAAAGTCAGGTTGGTGGGCAAGGGTACGCGCAAGTGCAACGCGCTGCTTTTGTCCGCCAGAAAGCGTTGCTGGTTTTTTGTCTCTAAAATCGCTCAACCCAAGTAGGTTTATCCAATACTCAGCAGGGGCTGTATCTTTTAATCTAAAGCAAATGTTTTGCTGTACGGTTAAGTGCGGAAATAACGCAAAATCTTGAAATACCATGCCTACACTGCGTTTTTCAGGAGGTATTGTTAATTTGGGTGTAGCGCGCCATTTACCTGTGTTTATTTCGCCTTCGCTAATAGGTATAAGGCCAGCAAGGGCTTGTAAAATTGTACTTTTACCACAACCTGTTGGCCCTACAAGCATAAGGATTTCGTTTTCACCCAGCGAAAAGTTTAAATCGCTTACTACGCGGTTACTGCCATAATCTATAGACAACTGACTTACAGATAGCATTGTTTCTTAAATCCTTAATGTTCAAACTGGTTGCGTTTTTCGCCAGACATCATAATAGCTAACCCGCAGGCAGATATCACTACTAACAATAACCCTGGAATCGCGGCGCGACCAAAATAGCCCGCTTCGTATACACGCCATAAATAAGTAGAGAGGGTTTCAAACCCTGTAGGACCAAGTAATAGCGTGGCTTCGAGTTCACGCATTGACTCTAAAAACACCAGTGCTGCACCGGCAATAATACCGCGCATAGTTAAAGGCAGTGTTATGCGAGTAAATACTTCACGTGGGCTTGCACCTAATACGCGCGCAGACTTCACTAAGCTTGGATCTAAGTGTTCGGTGCTTGTTCTAACAGAGCCTACAGCAAGTGGTAAAAATCGCAGCATGTAAGCAATAATAAGCAATCCCAGTGTTTGATATAAAAACGGCAACTGCAAACCACCGTAAACAAGCGCTGTGCCCATTACTATACCCGGAATACCAAAACCAAAGTAAGTAACACGCTCCATTATACGACCCGCTTTTCCACTCAGTGCAGCATGTGCAACGGGGATCGCAACGATAACGGCTACAATTGCCGCAATACCCGATGCATACGTAGAGTTCCATGCAATATTAAAATCAAATGAGCTAAAACCATCGCGAGCTAACCAAAGCGAAAATATAGCCAAAGGCAAGCCAATAGCAAGCAGTAAAACAGGTGCAAACGTAACAAACATGGCACTTAATTGTACTTTACTTGGAAATAAAATTAACGGGCGACCATGGCGCTCAGGCGCTGTTTTTATTTGTGATTCAACTAAAAGTAAAAAACCGACAATAACCATCAGTTGAAGTGAAAGCATTGCAGCGCGTCCTAACGCAAAGGCATTGTATTCAACGTAAATTACGCGGGTAAAAGTATCTAAGCGCATCATTGCCGGCGTGCCAAAGTCTGATAACGTATAAAGCGCGACTAACAATGAGCCTGCTGCAATACCGTTAACTACGCGCGGTAATATAACTTTAAATATACTTTGCGTCATCGACATGCCCAGCGTTCGTGCGGCATTAACCATGCTTGCGTCAAGGCTCAGTAGGGATGAGCGAGTTGTCATCATTACAAACGGGAAGGTATAAAGCGTCATTACAATGGCGGCACCTGTTAGGCCATACATTGATGGTGTTTCTATTCCTGTTAAGGTATTTATTTCGCCACCGGGGCCAAAAGCAGCATAAAGTGTAAATGCGCCAATATAACTGGGAATTGCCAGTGGGGCTGCAAATACAACCAGCCAGAGCTTTTTAAATGGTAAATGCACATACGCGCTAATAAACGCCAGTGGCACACCAATTAAAATAGATCCAAGTACCGTTAAACCCATTAACGATAACGTGTTACCTAAAATTTGAAGATTGTGGGTGTCAAACACTGAGCTCGCATCGCTTGCAAGCACAATTAATACATAAACAGGGGTAAGCGCAACAAGCGCTGCAAGCAGCGCCATTGGATAAGAGGCAGGTATTTTCATTACAATACGCCGCTGCTTCGCATCAAATCTATAGTAGGACGTAAATCAGCTAGCTGTGTTAAATCTACTTTAGGTGGAGAAATATTAGCAAGTGACGGTAAACCCTCAGGTTGGGTAATACCATTTACTAACGGAATTTCGTACGCTTCACTGGCTAAGTAACCTTGTACTTCTTTACTTAGTAAGTAACGCATAAAGTTAGTTGCAAGCGGATCGTCGTTAAGCGCTAATACACCCGATGCATTAACTAAACAGCCCGCATCATTTTGTGTAAATGCTAAATCTAGCTTGGCATCAGGCTTACCTGATTTTAAACGTAAAGTGTAATAGTGATTTGCAAAACCAATATCAACTTCACCGCGTTCAACGCCCATAACAACACCTAGCTCGCCGGCGTATGTTTTAGCACGTTTTTGAATCTTTTTAAGCCACTTAGCGGTTTTGTCATCGCCTTCTAAAATTCGCATTGCGGTTACAAACGATTGAAAAGAAGCGTAGGCGGGCGCCCAGCCAATACTTAAATCGCTGTCGGCAATTTCCATAATACTTGTTGGAATTTGATCTTTAGTCAAACGCGACGTGTTATATGGCAATGTACGAATACGGCCAGTTACAGGTGCCCACTCTTTATATCTAAATTGTGGTTGTAACTGAGCAGATAAATCACCTGGGATAGGTTGTGCAAGGCCAGCATCAGTTACTAAACCAATTGCGCCTGAATCAACTGCCCAAAATAAATCAGCGCGGCGAACGCCAGCTTTAGCTTCTGCAACAATGGTATTTGCTAAAGCAGCAGTAGGACCTCGGCGTATACCGAGTTTAAAGTCTGGATTTTTTTTCTGGATTGCTTGTAATACGTTTTCATACAAACCACCTTCGCCTCGGCCTAAATAAAGCGTTAACTCGCCTTTGAGCTTTGGTAAATCGTCAACAGAAACAGGGTTTGCTATATCAGCGGCTAGCGCACGAGAAAGAGGCAGTGGCAATGAGCCAACCACCCCTAACGCAGCTAGGCCTTGAATAAAGGTCCTACGCTTCACTTAAAATACATCCTTACGTGCTTTTTCGGCTTTTTCTATTAAAACCTTAGCGCGGTCTAATTTTGTTTGCATATCACTGATCACGTCGCGTACTTCGTCTACGCTTTTGCTGTTTTTAATGGCTTGTGGCAGTGTTACGTTAAAGTCTTTTTCCAGCACTTCAACTAGTTTTGCATCTTGTTCAATAAGTGTACCTTCAACGCCTTCAAACAGGTGCAGATAAGTATCGTGAACAATTTCAGTTGCTTCGTCTCGTAAACGCTCAGCAAATTTTGCTACTACACGGTCTAATTTGTGCTTAATTTCATCAATTGTGGCACTTTGTGTCATTTGAGTTGTAGCGGTTGCTTTTACAGTGTCTAACAAGCCTTTTTGCTGGAATTTTGCAGCAAGCTTAACAGCCCCAAGGCCTTGCCACAAGGCTATGTTCATCGCTTTTTGCTGTTTACGAACTTCCTCAGCAGGCTCTTTATTATCAATGGCCATTTTTACGCCATAAAGACCCTGCCAAATAGAAGCGTATACTGGTACAAAGTTAGTTTCTATTGCGCTGTGAAACTTAACTGATTCCCAATATTCAATTAAATCATCAGTTTTTACAGATTTTGCGCCTTTAGTATCGTAGTCGCTTACCATGGTATCAACTTTGCCTACCATCCATTCTACTTCTTCTGCGTAACTTTTGAGGTTAGCTTGAAGATGATTAACATGCTCGCCAATAGGGCCGTTAGCTAATACTGGTTGAGCCATAAACGCCGAGGCTAGTAAAAGGCTTGCACCTAAAGTTTTGGCTGGTTTAAATAGTAATTTCATAGCAAAGAAGTCCAAAAAGGTAATTGTAAATGATAGACATTATCATATAGCTAATGGTTAACGAGATCAATAACTACAAACTCGCTTAATAGATAAAAACACTAAATGTAGCGGTAGGTTACAGCAAATAGCGCTATAACCTGTATTAGGATTAGTTATTGAGACCGACTATTAAGCGTAATGCTTGCCTTTAATGGCATTATAAATGGCATCACACAGTGTTTTTATACTTGTGTCGTCACTTATATACGGTGGCATAAGGTAAATTAGTTTACCGAATGGGCGTATCCATACACCTTGCTCTACAAAATAGGCCTGAATTTTAGCAACATCAACATTGCCAGCAGCCTCGTTTAGTTCAACAACACCTATTGCACCTAAGGTACGCACATTAGCAACTGCATTAAGTTCACTGCATTTATGAAGTTGTTGTAGTTGGGTGTTAATTTGCTTTATTCGTTGTTGCCAGTTTTGCTTAAGTAATAAATCAATACTTGCGCAGGCCGCTGCACAGGCAAGTGGGTTACCCATAAACGTAGGGCCGTGCATTAAAACACCTGCTTCACCTTCGCTTATGCCAATCGCTATTTTATCGCTAGTTATAGTGGCCGATAACGTCATTGAGCCGCCAGTTAATGCTTTACCAATACACATTATATCGGGCTCTATATTGGCGTGCTCTACAGCAAATAATTTACCTGTACGGCCAAAGCCTGTGGCAATTTCGTCGCAAATTAGTAGTACGTTATAGTGGGTGCATAATTTACGGACGCAGGCTAAATAATCAGGATGATAAAAGTTCATGCCACCTGCGTTTTGTACAATAGGCTCAATGATAAAGGCGGCTACTTGGCTGTGGTTTGCTTTAAAGTATTCTTCAAGCTCTTGGGCTTCAGTTTGGTTAAACTCGAACCCAAATTGACTAACCGGTGCAGGCACAAAAACGTGTTCAGGTAAAAAGCCTGAATATAAACTATGCATTGAGTTAACGGGGTCGCATACGCTCATGGCTGCAAACGTGTCGCCATGGTAGCCCTTGTAAGGCGTCATTAATTTTTGTTTTGTAGTAATACCTTGGCTTAACCAATATTGCAGCGCCATTTTTATTGCCACTTCAACACTTACCGAGCCGCTGTCGGCTAAAAACACTTTAGTTAAACTAGGCGGCGTTATATTTACTATTTTTTTGCACAGCTCTACCGCGCTGTTATGTGTAATACCGCCAAACATAATGTGGCTCATATTATTAATTTGCTCAATCATGGCGTTATTTATAACAGGGTGGTTATAGCCATGTATTGCGCTCCACCACGAGGCCATGCCATCGATTAATTGCTCGCCAGTTTCGAGATAAATAATGTTGTGATTTGCATGTGTAACGGGGTATACCGGAATTGGCTTAGTCATCGATGTATATGGGTGCCAAATGTGCTCACGATCAAAATCAAGGTCAATAGTGTTCTTTTTAATCATATGTAAACTTTAACTTGGTGGGCTTCGTTGACAATGGTACTTCAACTCGTAGACTAAGCCAATATCACCGCTGAGAAAAAAATAAGAGAGTATTATGGAACTTGCACCTGTTCGTCACGATTGGACCCACGCTGAAGTTAAAGCATTATTTGAAATGCCATTTAACGATTTACTTTTTAAAGCCGCATCGGTTCACCGTGCTAACTTCAACCCAAATGAAGTGCAAATTTCTACGTTGTTATCAATTAAAACAGGCGCTTGCCCAGAAGATTGTAAGTATTGCCCGCAGTCGGGGCATTACCGAACTGATTTAGAACGCGAACGCTTAATAGAAGTAGAAAAAGTAGTAGAGCAAGCACGCCTTGCTAAACAAAAAGGCGCGACCCGTTTTTGTATGGGCGCTGCATGGTCAGATCCAAAAGACAGAGACATGCCATACATTTCGCAAATGGTTAAAGAAGTAAAAGAGCTAGGGTTAGAAACCTGTATGACGCTAGGCAAACTCACTAACGAAAAAGCCCATGAACTTAGAGACGCAGGGCTTGATTACTACAATCACAACCTTGACACGTCACCTGAGTATTACGAGCAAATTATATCAACCCGTACTTTTCAAGATAGATTAAATACCATTGACCACGTACGCGACGCCGGTATGAAAGTATGCTCGGGCGGAATAGTCGGCATGGGCGAGCAAGCAAGCGACCGCTTTGGACTACTTATGCAACTAGCTAATTTGCCACAACAGCCAGAAAGCGTGCCTATTAATATGCTGGTTAAAGTTAAAGGCACACCGCTTGAAAACGTAGACGATTTAGATCACTTTGAATTTGTACGTACCATAGCAACAGCGCGCATTATGATGCCACACAGCTATGTACGTTTATCGGCAGGGCGTAACGCCATGAACGAGCAAATGCAATCGATGTGCTTTTTTGCAGGCGCTAACTCAATATTTTATGGTGATAAACTACTTACCACCGAGAATCCCGACGCTGATGCCGATATGAACCTAATTAAAAAACTAGGCATGAACCCAGAAAAACGTCACGACTATTCAGACGAAGCAGTAGAAGCCTCGCTTTCATCGCAAGTAGCCGACAAAGCAACGTCTGAATTGTTTTACGAAGCGTAGGCTTTTATATCTATGCCTTTTGATTTTATAAATACGCATCTTGAGGCTCGCCAGCAAGATGCGCTGCTTCGTAAACGCAATGTAGTAGAGCACGCTACAGCGCGCACCATAACGGTTAATAATAAAACCTATCTTAACTTTGCCAGTAATGACTACTTAGGCTTTGGGGATGAGGCTGTAAACCTTAATGACTCCTACGCATTAGGCAGTCACAGCTCTGCATTGGTTACCGGTTATCAGGCGCAGCAAAAAGCGCTTGAACAATACTTATGTGAGCAATTTGGTTATGGCGCAGGAATGCTATTTAACTCAGGGTTTAGCGCTAATAGCAGCGTAATTAAAGCGCTGTTTCAAGATAAAGCGGCTGCACAAAACAGCGCTATTTTTCAAGATAAGTTAAATCATGCAAGTTTGATTGACGGGGCTATGCACTCAAACGCGGCATTAGTGCGTTTTAATCACAACGACATGAATCACTTACGTTCACAGCTCGAAAAATCAAAAGCGCAAAACAAGCTAATTATAAGCGAAGGTGTGTTTTCGATGGATGGCGATACCGCGCCTCTTAAAGAATTACTCGTCTTAGCAAAACAGCACAACGCATGGCTAATGATTGACGACGCACACGGCTTTGGTGCATTAGGTAAAACAGGCTTAGGCAGTTGCGAAGCGTTTATTACTCAAACGCTGCCAGATATATTAGTCATTACTTTTGGTAAAGCAGTGGCTAGTAGTGGCGCGTGTGTATTAGGAAGTAAACAGTTTATTGATTACATGCTGCAGTTTAATCGCGATTACACGTATTCAACCGCCATGTCGCCGCTTATGGCAAGTCACACTCTCGCGCGTATTAAAAACATAAAAACAGCCAATGATAAACGCGATAAGCTAAATGCCAATATTGCATTATTTAAGCAACTCACTAAAACCCATAATATTGCAGTAATGGAATCAAATACAGCCATACAGCCCATTGTATTAGGTTGTGCTGAGCAAACGTTACAAGCGGCAGATAAACTTAAACAACAGGGTATTTGGCTCACTGCAATTAGACCGCCCACGGTTGCACATAACACCTCACGTTTACGCATTACTTTAACCGCCGCACATACCGAGCAAGACATAACGCACTTAGTTAAGCATTTAGTAGGTGCAATAGCATGACTGCTCAGCCAGTATTAAAAACAGATCTAGTGCAAACACAACTTGTAAAACCGTGCCTAGTGAGTAGCGATTCAAATAAAGAATTAAATAAGGAGCCAAATCGAGAGCTAAACAAGGAGCTTAAAAAGTCTACACAAAGTAAGTTTTCAAAGGCGGCGGCGAGTTATAACACCCATGCAAATGTACAAAAACATGCTGCGAGCGATCTATTTGCGCTAATAAAACCAGGCATTAATAAAAATAAGCTTTGTGTTGATTTAGGCGCAGGCCCGCTTGTTAATACACACACATTACAAAGCGTATTTGCAAGCGTTGTGGCAATGGATTTGAGCTTAAACATGTTGCAAAGTAGTGATTTAACCACACCAAAAATATGCGCCGATATGGATAACTTACCGCTACAAGCAAACAGTGTTGATGTTATTTACAGTAATTTTGCAGTGCAGTGGTCTGCTAATTTTTCGGCTTTAATGCAATCACTTTACAGCATATTAAAACCAGGCGGGCAGGCGTACATAAGCACTGTGGTAGAGGGTTCACTAAACGAAATAAAAACAGCCTTTGCCGCGCTTGATTCTAACAGCCATATAAATACCTTTAATAGTGAGCTGCATATAAACCAATCAGTCCAAAATGCAGGGTTTACTATTAATAGCGCTAAAAAACGTATTTACACCGATGAATACACAACACCTTTAAAAGCTATTGCCTCAATTAAGGCTATTGGCGCTACTACGCAAAATCATACCAATACGCGCCAAGGGTTACTTACTAAATCGGCGCTACAAAAAGTATGCAGTGCGTATCCGCTTATAAATAACAAAGCATGTGTGTCTTATCATGTGGTGCTGTTATCATTACAAAAACACTAAATAAGTCCAAAGACATTAAAGGCAACGCATGAAAGAATTTTTTATAACAGGCACCGACACCGATGCCGGAAAAACCCACGTTACCAGTTTGCTACTAAAGTTACTTGCCCAACATAAAAAACAAGCCATTGGCTTTAAACCCCTTGCTGCTGGCTGCGAAATGGCGTTCGATCAACTAGTAAACGCCGATGCCCTAATACTAATGGAAAGCGCAACAGTGAGCGCTAAATACGACGTAGTAAATCCGTTTGCGTTTGCACCACCTATTGCGCCGCACATAGCAGCGGAGCAAGTTGGGGTTAGTATTACTGTTGATAAACTTAGTGATGCTTATAAAAACGTAAAACAACAGGGCGCTGACATTATACTTACAGAAGGTGCTGGTGGTTGGGCATTACCTATTAATAAAAACGATTATTTATACGACTGGGTTAAAGCAGAGCAACTGCCGGTAATACTTGTTGTTGGCATGAAGCTAGGTTGCTTAAATCATGCGTTACTAACCGCTGCGCATATGCAAAGTATGGGTATAAACTGCGTTGGCTGGATTGCAAACCAAGTCGATAAAAACATGGACGAATACCAAGCGAACCTTGATTCACTTAAAGCACGTTTACCGTTTCCAATACTTGCTATAAGCCCATACAGCGAGCAAACTCCTAAGTTACAAATATACAAAAGCTTGCTTAGTGCGTTATCTATAAACACTTAAGTGGTTTTAAAAAAGTTACTTTTTTAGGTAAATCTTGAAATAGTCAGCCTTAGTACACATATAAACGTTTATAAATACATAGCTTGCTTAAAGACAATGTTACTAAGGACATAACGACTATATGACGCACCCATTTATTGAAAACTACGCCCCAGATGCGCACGTAAGCGCTGAGCCAAAGGCACTAAACTATGGCTTACCTAAAAAACGCGTAGGTATAATAGGTGGAGGCACAGCTGGCGCCACTATAGCCATTAGACTTGCTGCGTTAGGGCTAGAAACTTATGTGCTTGAAAAGAAAAAGTCGTTAATTGATGGCCCTCCAATGTGCCATTTGCATGCGGGTGGCAACTTATATCGTGAAATACCCGACGAAGACTGCATAGATTTACTCAAGCAATGTATAGATATTGCGCGCCTTTATCCTTACACCATCGATGTTCGCCCCACAGTATTTGCAGTGCCTAAACGCGATGACGACTCACCGGAGGACTTATTTCCGCGTTTAAATAAATTAGTAAAAGCCTACAGCGAGCTTGTAGAGCAAGATAGCGCTAATAAAGTGTTAGGCGAGCCAGAGCATTATTATCAGTTATATAGTTATGAGCAAATGCTAAAGCTTGCTAAGCAAAAACAAGTAGCCAAGCCCACGTCGTTAGATGAGTGGATGATACCCGTGGCTAAGCATTTAGATTTAGATAAGCTAAAGTTTCCGCTAATTGTTGCACAAGAATATGGCTGGAATATTTTTCGTTTATCGGCCAGTGCACAACTCGCCCTTGCACAGTACAAACACGCTCACGTTTTAACAAGCACCAGTGTTAAAAATGTATCGCCAGTTATAAATACCAATAATGATAAGCAAACACTTAAGTGGCGTATTGAATACCAATCAGAGCCAAGCCTTGATGAACAACCTGATACTTCAACCAATACACAAGCCGATACGCAAACCATTGAGGTAGATTACCTAATTAATGCGTGTGGTTTTCAAACCGGTATTATTGACGACCTCGTTGGGGTAGATGTAAAACGCATGGTCGAATTTAAAGCCTCTTATATAACTCATTGGCAAGGTGCTGGTGGGCAAATACCCGAAATTATTATTTACGGTAACCGTGGCACACCAGAGGGCATGGCGCAGCTAACGCCTTACCCTAACGGGTATTTTCAAATACACGGCATGACCAACGACATTACGCTATTTAATGATGGCTTAGCTGATGCAACACCAATGAGTGCTCAACCTAAACTCCCTGATAAATACCTGCACTATATTAAAGATGGGTGGGACAAAACAGCATTGCAAACACGTAACCAAACAGCAATAGATTATGTAGCCGAGTTTGTACCTGCATTTAAAACTGCTAGCACACAAAATAATGCCTTGTATGGCGGGCAACAAATCCCAGGGGATGACGACACTTTGCGCGTAGCCGATGTAAGTTTATATTCGCATATTAGTTACGCACGGGCCGAAAATGTTAAAGCATCGTCAACGTTAATAGCGGCAGATCAAATAGTGGGTGAGTTTATAAAATTAGGAATAATAAGTAGCGATCCTGCTGTAAATCATCACCGCAGTACCCACCAATGGTCGTACCTTAAACATAATAGCGGCGACAAAATTGACGAAGTTGCACGCATATTGGCACACGAGCGTGGTTTTCCAATTGATATGGCAGAGCTTAATAACAGCTTGTAATAAGCTGACTTATAAAGAAACTTTAGTCTTAAATTTGCTATAAAATGCCTCTCAAAAAAATTATCAATAAACACATAAATAACACTTGTGTTATGACATAGTTTGTCACAGAATAGCGCTAACGTTATGACATAGTGTGTCATAACGCAGTGGTTGCTTTAACCTAATTTAATTTTATGTTCGGTGATCAAACCTATTTTTGTGAGGACAATATGAAACGTATATTTTTGTTTTTATTAACTAACCTAGCGGTTATGTTGGTATTAGGTGTAGTGCTTTCAATAATAATGAGTGCGCTGGGCTTAAGCCATCGTAGCCTTGGCGGAATTTTACTTATAGCCACAGTATTTGGTTTTGGTGGATCGTTTATTTCGTTATTTATGTCGAAATGGATCGCTAAAAAATCAACAGGCGCGCACGTAATTACGCAGCCTCGAAACGAAACCGAACATTGGCTTGTACAAACGGTATCTGCGCAAGCACAAAAAGCAGGTATCAAAATGCCAGAAGTGGCTATTTACGACAGCCCAGAAATGAACGCGTTTGCAACGGGCCAAAGTAAAAACAACTCGTTAGTGGCAGTAAGCACAGGCTTAATGCACAACATGACCAAAGATCAGGCCGAAGCCGTACTTGCCCACGAAGTATCGCACGTGGCTAACGGCGACATGGTAACGCTTACGCTAATACAAGGCGTGGTAAATACCTTTGTAATATTTGCCGCAAAAGTACTGGCAGGCATTGTAGATAACTTTATTAATAGCGATGAAGAAGAGGGCGGCAGTAGCTGGACATACTTTTTATTCGATATGTTATTCCAAGTATTATTTGGTGTACTAGCAAGCATAGTGGTTGCAAGTTACAGCCGTAAACGTGAGTTTGCAGCCGACAGCGGCGCAGCAAAACTAGTTGGTGCCGATAAAATGCGATCAGCCCTTGAGCGATTAAAGCAAAATCATCCGTCGCAATTAGAAGGTTCAATGATGGCCTTTGGTATTGCAAGTGGCAAAGGGATGGCTGAACTGTTGTCATCGCACCCACCGCTTGATGCACGAATCGACGCACTACGTAAATAACGCATAAATATTACACATAAAAAAGCCTGCTAATGCAGGCTTTTTATGTGTAATATTTTTTGTATAGAGAAATAATTATTACTGAGAAAGGATAATCTCGGTAATTCCCTCAGCAGAGAGTATTTCAATCCAGTAGCCGTCAGGATCTTTAATAAAGGCTAAGCCTTTCATTGAACCATCATCTGGTTTTTTAACAAACTCAACATCGTATTTTGCAAAGCGCTCACAGGCTTCGTAAACATCCGGTACGCTAATACCAATATGGCCAAAGCCTTTAGGCTCTTGGTTACCACTGTGGTATCCCTCAAAACTGTCGTCGTTTTCAGTGCCCCAATTATGAGTAAGCTCAATCAACGCAGGGCGACGAAACACCCATTCAGCTTTTGCCTTATCATCGCCTTCTGGCAACTCTTGTTCGTAGCCTAAAAAGTAAAGCGTAAATTTCATACCAGGAAAGTCATACTTACCTAAAAGCTTCATACCCAATACATTTTGATAAAATTCTAAAGACGGCTTTGGATCTTTAATACGCAACATAGTTTGCTGCATCACATAGCCTTGTGTGGCTTGTTCAATTTGTTCTGGAGATTCGTTATAGCTAGACATGGTGATCCTTTCTAATAATTAAAAAGCGAAAATAGAGATATAATGCTTAAGTTATCATAATCAACCGTAGTTTAAATTTAAACTGCCCTGAGCATAAAAGAGTGGTATAAAATAGTTAGTGAAGCTTAATATCATTTATCATTAATGCGCCCCAAGTCGTTTCATCGCTGCAGCCATTTATTTCTGAGCTAATAAACAGACACCCATAACCTTTGGCTTCTGTTTTTTGAATTTCGGTGTAAACACTAGCACCATTATCAGATAACCAAGTAGTGGTGCGTTCACGACCATAAGGTAATATAAGAGGAATAGGAATAATTGGCGAAATTATAACACCCACCCATTTAAAGCCATCCCCATACTTAATTTGTTTAACGGCTGTACCTTTGACTGGCTTTTGCCCTGAAGTATATGTTTTAACGTGCACTAAATCGTAAGAAACACATCCTTGTGCCAGTATTAATGCACCGATAACTATCGCTTTTTTAATTAATTTCAAGATAAATCCCTTTATAACGTTATTGAGCAAAGAAAACTGCTAACTTGTACCTAAATTGATAATCATACTATCCTATAAAAAAGTAAACTTATAACGCCATAGCGTTTAGCCCTTATGTTTATTTGTAGGATGTATGTTCGTTTTTAAACATGGGTAACCACGTAATCAAAGTACAGAGCAAAGCAAAATTAAGTTTGTAAAACATTTAACAAAATAAAATAGGGCACTTTATTCATCGTTATTTAACTAAGTGCCATGTAGAGTTTAAATAACTACTGCGGGCAATTACTTATATAAAAAATAACGCACATAAAGGAGTGACTATGTTTTTTGATGATATGCAGGGTTTAATACGCGTACTTATTATTGGCGTACTAGGTTATATCGCACTGGTTTTTTGGCTGCGTATATCGGGTAAACGTACGCTTTCAAAATGGAATGTGTTCGACTTTATAGTCACCATTGCGCTGGGCTCTATATTAGCGTCTGTTATTATTTCAAAAAGTGTCCCTTTAGCTGAGGGCATACTTGCCTTTGTAGTATTAATTGGGCTGCAATATGTTATTACATGGCTTAGTGTGCGCTCGTCAAAATTTGCAGCGCTTATAAAAGCAGAACCCACGCTTTTAATGAGTGATGGTGAATACTGCACGGCTGCACTTAAATCGCAGCGCGTAACAAAATCAGAAATTCGCGCAGCTATACGTGGCGCTGGTATATTAGCCATAGAAGATGTAGCCGCCGTAGTGCTAGAAACCGATGGCAGTTTTAGCGTACTTAAGCAAAATAACAGCGGGTTAAAAACCGCGTTAAGCGATGTAAGCGGGCGTTAAATTAATACGCTAATAGTTATATTAACTAAGGCAGGTATACTACCTGCCTTATTTTGTATTGAAGGTTATTTTTATTTAGCGTGCTGCTCTAATAAACTAAAGGTAGGTAAGCGCCATTTAAAGCGTATTGATGCCATACGTATTAAGTACCCCGCAACCAAGCTCACAATAATGCTTATGTTGTCGTCAATATTGTAATGGTGTAATGCTAAGTATAAGCACGCTACAATTAGCGATACGCTTGCATATAGCTCATTGTGTAATACTAACGGTGCTTGGCGACATATTAAATCGCGCAGTAACCCACCAAATACGCCAGTAACAACGGCGGCCACTACACAAATACCGTAATGTAATCCCATATTTAGTCCCACTTGGCAGCCAATAATACTAAAGGCAGCTAAACCAAGGGCATCCAAGCGCATAAATATACCTTTAAATTTAACCACCCATTTAGCCAGCCATGTAGTTACAATGCCGGCAATACAGGTAATTAATAAATACTCTGGGTGTTGTACCCACGTAAGCGGGTAATTGCCTAGTAATATATCTCGAACGCTACCACCACCAATTGCCGTGGCGCTGGCTACCAGCACTACGCCAAACCAATCCATTTTCATCCGTCCTGCGCTAAGTGCGCCGGTCATGGCTTCTGCGGTAATACCAATAATATAAACAACGGTTAGTAACATGAGATAATCACTTAAAATACGTGCGTAAAAATAAGGTGTGGATTGTATAGGTAAATTAAGTAAATAACGAATGAAAAATCGTACTAAAAACGGTTAATTGAGATAGAAATAATTAATGACAAAATCGAGTGTAAACATGCTGTTAAGCTAATCGCTTTGCAAAAGTTAGCAGTCGTAGAATAAAGGACAAATGGCCGTAATTTATAAAATAAAACACGCGATTTTTTTTCCTGATTTTAAAGCTCAAAGCTCGATATTTTTCCTATACGGTTAAGTGTTTTGCCAACTAATTAGAATATTTAAATTAACATAATATGAATATTTGGTTGCGTGGTAGCAATTTAGGAACGTATACTAACAAGTGTTAACTTAAATGGAATTTGCGTAATCGCAGCTTAATCAGCACAGGTAAATACATGAACAAAGGATTGTTAAAAGCGTGGAATGACGAAAAGGGCTTTGGTTTTATTAAATCAGACACCCTAGAGCACGACACCTTTATACACATTTCAGCGCTCAAACATATGAGCCGCAAGCCAAAAGTGGGCGACACCCTTTATTTTGAAGTGGCAACACAGCCCGACGGTAAAACCAAAGCCGTAAATTGCCGGATAGAAGGCGTAGCTGCGCTTAAAGTAACGCCTAAAAAATCAAACCATCATCGTGTTGCTAAATCTAATTTTACCGACAGCTTTTTAGGCAAAGTAGCCTCAATTAGTATTATCGCTGTACTTGGTTTTGTCGCAGTTAATAAATACAGCCATTATAAAAGTAACGAGCAATTTAATTACCACACCCCCGTTATTACCAACGCCGATTTAGCCACATTTGATGAGCAATACTCAAAAATCGTGATTCCAAAAAGCACGCAAAATTTTACCTGTGACGGCAGGCAGCACTGCAGCCAAATGACTTCACGTGCTGAGGCGGTGTTTTTTATTAACAACTGCCCTAATACAAAAATGGATGGCGATAGAGATGGTGACCCATGTGAGAACGATACAAGGTTTGAAAATGAGTGGTAATTTTATAAACCGTTTAGTTAAAGGTTAGGTTAAGTAAAAATAGAACTAATTAATGGCTGTGTATAAATATAGCCATGTAAGTTTTGTCCCATAACATTATTGAAAGTCGTTTTGGGTTAACATAATCCACCAAACTAGCACGAAAAAACCTTTTAAAAATTACAATTATTCTTGGAGGATTTAAGTGGTATCAACTAGAAAACATAAATACGTTATAACAATCGACTTCGCAAAGAAAGATAATAATGAAATTTACAAGGGAGAAGTTCCATACCCTTTTTCTAAATCATATACAGATACTGTAAGCGTATTTGGGAATAAAATTATTATTGTTGCTCAACGTAGTAATAAAGTTGAAATTTCTGGCATATTTGAAAACTATACAAGTGCTATCTATACGCAAATAGTTAAAGCATTAGTTTATTACTACTGTAATTTAGGGGAGGCGATTCAAATCTCGGAAATATCCATAGATTACATTCGTAACCTAGAGTTTAAGAGTAGCCATAAAATAGAAAATACACATGTAAACCAGATTGTAAGTAAAGCGGATCAATTATCTAATCTTAAAAAGCTCAATCATAACGCCGTTAATGTTATTTTTGAAGAAACGGTAAAGGGGCACTCGTATTTGATTGCTTTGACTCACTTAGTTAAATCACATTGTTCAGAAAGTCCATATGACGCGTTTGAGAGGAAGTGGAAAGCTTTCAATGCAATTTATAGGCAGGTATCTGGGCTTGAAAATGAGTTTAAAAGACTTAGCTTTATCCGCAAGGATTTAGTTGATAACCCTGAGTATTATCCATTAATAATAAATGAAGTTAGCAAGTTGAAAACAGGTACGATCAGGTCAAAAGTCAGGTGGATTAAATTTATTTACAACAATTTTTCTACAATTAAGCAAACTGATAATTATAAAAACTTCATCTTAAGTAACGATGATTATCGGTTGGCTGAGATTAATCAAAGTACTTTAACCGTCAGAGAAGACTTTCTTAAAGAGAAAGGATTTTACGAAGATGTAACAGCTCACCTAGTTGAAATAATTAGCAAAAAGAGAATTAATAACTCGCATTTAGCCGCTACGCTATGCATTAAGTACATGTACTTTGTTCGTAATAAGTCTGTACATGCAGAAAAAATAGATTCTAGTTTTAGGCTGACAGCGTTGAGTAAAGAAGAAAATGAAATAATATGGTTATCAAATCTTTTAGATTTATTATTAATTGATTTAGTAAATGGTCATGAACATTTTTAACAAGCAAATTTAATCAGAGTGTTATCGACTGTCAGGTTTTTTGTTAAAACAAAAATTAACAAGGCACCCATTCTAAATTTTGTATTTAAGTTTATCTTTAAAAATTTAAAATGGACAATTTAAGGCTAATGGAACTAATGATTGATTATGAGAGGCAAATTCTAGCTTTAGATGATGTGAAGTTAGAGAAGTTAGTTCGTGAATGGGCTGAACAACAAAAAACAAAGTATCACTTGGCCAAACGCTTTGCAGGTGCAGGAGATATGGGAAGAGACGTGGTGGGTTTTTACTCCGAGTCGAAACACGAGGGGGATTGGGATAATTACCAATGCAAACAATATAATAAGGCCTTACCTACTGAACAAGGAATGTTAGAAATTGGCAAGATTTTATATTTTTCTTTTCTTAAAAAATTTTCAATACCTAAAAATTATTACTTTGTTGCTCCCAAAGGAGTAAATCGTAATTTAGAAGCATATATCTTTAATCCTGAAACTTTTAAAGAAGAGCTTATTAAAAACTGGGATAAATATTGTAAAAAATCCTTAGTTCCCTTAGACCATAAATTACTAAAATTTATTCAATCATATGACTTTAATTCAATATACATTGTAGACATCGACACAATTGTGTTGGATAAAAAGTTTAAAAATATTCTTGTGGAGTGGTTTGGAGGTGAGATGCTTCCTGCTCCAGATGGAGTTGTGCCCACTGAGATTCAAAATGAAGAATCAACATATATTCAACAGATATTAATGGCTTACAGTGAGTATGATCAAATTGAATATACACACTTTAAAGATTTAGATGGACATAGTGATTTTGAAATTAATTTAGAAATTCAAAGAGAAAGGTATTTTAGTGCTGATGCTTTTAAACGCTTCTATCGGGATAATACTATTGGAAATTTATTAGGTGCCCTAGAAAAACAGGTATTCAATGGGATCTATGATACAGCTAAGCAAGCTTACCCAAATGGGTATGACTGTATGTGTTCAGTGATGTCCCAAGCTGCAAATGTAGTTCCTTCAGGTAAATTAGCTGTACATGCCAAAGTTGATGTAAAACAAGGATATTGCCATCATTTTGTAAATGGAGGTAAATTGAAATGGATCAAGTAGAAACAATAGATGTTTTTAATACTGTGTTGGAAGCTGGTCTACGAAGTGTAATTTTATTGAATGAATATTACCCAACACCAATAGGATTCGAAGAAATCGTTAAATTGGATTACGTACTTGTCTACTCAAAAGATTTTAATGGACCTAAGAGTCTTCATCCATGTATTCCAAATAGAAAAGGTGAATTAGCCGTAAGGCGGAAGTTAGTTAGGGATGGTTTAGCCTTAATGAAGAGATTTGGATTGATAAACGTTCTTTGTGAGAAAGAAGGTATTTATTACTCTGTAACGGGAGATGCTAAGCCGCTCATTAAGCTTATGAAGAGCGAATATAGTATGTCATTAAAAAATAATGCCAAGTGGTGCGTAGGACAGTTGAATCATAGTGGCTTTCAATATTTTAATAAAATTTTTATGGATGTAGCGTTTTGACTTTGAAAGATGATAGTAAATTAGAAATGGAAATTCATTCAATCCAATTCACGGGAGAATCAGCTAAAACCGTTTCAGTGGACTTTAAAACTCGTGTTAAAGTAATTAATGGAGCTTCTAATACAGGTAAGTCTTTTTTGGTTGACTCTATTGATTATATGTTTGGCAAAGAATCGATAGATAAAATTGAACAAAGTAAACCTTATTCGGAGATATCTCTACAATTATCAGTTAATTCAAAAAAATATACTTTATTTAGAGGTTTTCCCTCTCAGAAGCTTGAACTCTATGATGGGCATATTAAGAATAAAAAATCTGACCAACATTTGCTTGACTATAAAGTTGGCACCTTAAAAAAAGGTGAAGTGAATTTAAATGAGTTTTTCCTCCCTCCTTGGCAACAAAGCAATATTAAACTTGCAAAAAATCTATCTGGAGAGAAAGTTAGTTTAACAATCAGATTACTTTCAGTAATTATATGTTCATACGAAGAAAGGATTATCAATAAAAAATCACCAATAGAAAGTGGGGATAGCTTTGAAAAAACAATTAATCGTAATTTGTTTAATTATTTACTGACAGGGGTGGATTATAGTTCATTTAAAGAGCTAATTAAAAAAGAAGTATTTGATAGTGAAAAATCAGGCAGAAAGAGCTTATTGATAGAGTTAATAGATAATTTGAAAGTCGATATTGATGTTGAATATGAAAATGAATCCATAAAGAATTTAAAAGAACATCAAATGAAATTAGAAATGTCTATTTCAAAAAACAAGTCATCACTAATCGAGGCACAACTGGATGTTTCAGGAATTATAAATCTTAAAAAACAAACCTCAGAAGAGCTCATAGAAAAAAATGAAAGGCTTAATAGTATAAAAGCCAATTTAGTTAATTTTGAATATCTTGTCGGTATATATAATTCTGATATCAAAAGACTTGAATCTCAGGAGGAGACTGCTTTTTTACTATCAGTAAACCATAATGGACATTGTGGGGTCTGCGGTAATAAATCTAATAATATATGCTCTGATTTAACCGAATTAAAACAACTGAAAAGTGCTTCCCTTGCCGAAATAGAAAAAATAAAACTAAACAAAATTGAGCTCGACTTAACTATTAACTCAGTTAAAAAACAAAATAAAGAGCTTATTCTGGCAGTATCTGATTTAAATAAAACCCTTGAAGACTTAGATGCAAAGATATCAGCTAGAACACCAGATTTGCAAAAGTATGATTTTGATAATTCATTATTAACGGAACAATATTCAAATCATAAGAGAAACATTAAGCAACTCGAAATGATTGAAGACTTGCAACGAAGACTTCAACAATGTAACTCTGAAAAACCCCCACAAAAATATAAATCACCAGATTTTCATCCTAAAAATGAAGTAATAGATGAGTTCTGTGAAATTTACTCCGATGTTTTAACTGAAATCAAGTTCCCAGGTAATAAAATAGTGACTTTTGATTTCAAACAATATGATGTTTTAATTGATGGGAATCCAAGACACCTTAATGGTAAAGGCGTTCGAGCAATTCTGCATTCGGTTTTTAAGATAGCAACGCTATTATATTGTTCTCGTAAAGGTTTATTTCATCCTAAATTATTGATTTTAGATTCACCTTTGGTTACTTATCGAGATCCTACAGAAAGTAAATATGGAGAATTATCAAAAGATGAGCAGGAGCTGGCAAGCACAAAATTAAGTTATTATTTCTTGAATTATTTAAGTGAAATTAGTCATATGGCTCAGTTTGTGATTATAGAGAACATAGATGTTCCAGATATAAAAAGCGATAAAATAAGCGTTGAAACCTTCCATGGTGAAAATTCACCTAGTAGAAGAGGCCTATTTTGAAGATGGTTGGGGTCACCCATTAGCAAGATAACAGTGACATCCATTCTAAATTTTACAATTAAGCAGACACACATCTTAATTTTTTGCACTTTAAACGCCTAGATTCTAATTGGAAGTGCAAAAAACGAGCAGGGTGTCTTATGGCAATTGCAAGAAAGCGTCAAATAAGTTTGGTTGATACAAAAATATTATCACTGTATTTCACGCTGTGTTCGTCGTGCATTTTTATGTGGAGAAGACCGTTTTACTGGTCAATCTTACGAGCATCGACGAGGGTGGGTTGAAGATAAGCTGCTTGAATTAGCAAAGGTATTTTGTATTGATGTGTGTGCTTATGCTGTTATGAGTAATCACACTCACTTAGTCCTGTATGTAGATGATAACCGAGCAAATAGGTTGAATGATAAAGCGATTGTTATTCGCTGGCATAAACTGTGTAAAGGAACATTGTTGACGCAGAAATATGTACGAGGTGAAAAGTTAAGTAAAGTTGAGCTCATATTTTTCAATCAAACGGTTAAACAATACCGCGAACGCCTAGCAAGTATCAGCTGGTTTATGCGGTTGTTAAATGAAGACATTGCGCGAAGAGCAAATAAAGAAGATAACTGCACAGGGAGGTTCTGGGAAGGGCGCTTTACGTCTCAAGCATTATTAGATGAAGCAGCACTTGCAGCTTGTATGGCCTATGTTGATTTAAATCCCATTAGAGCTAAAATAGCTAACACCCCAGAAGAGTCAGACCATACCAGTGTACAGAATCGCTTAACATGCGCGGCAGAAGGTAAGCAACCTAAGCAGTTACTACGTTTTGCAGGCATGCCACGTCAGATTATGCCTAAAGGACTGCCGTTTGAGCTTAAATCGTACCTTGAACTCGTTGAGCTAACAGGGCGAATAATACGAGAGGATAAACGCGGGCATATTGATAATATGACCCTTCCTTTACTCGAAAGACTAAACATATCCCCAGAAAACTGGTTAAAACTCACTACGCAATTTACACGCGTATTCCATGGTGCGGTAGGAAGACCCAATTCACAAGCAAGTTACTGTGAAAATTTAAAGCGTAAACGGCGATCAAATATTAGTAATTGCGAAAAGTTACTCGCATAAAACTTAAGCTACTCAGTAAAGCTATTCAGTAATAAATCATAACTGCATTATGCAGTTATTTTCATGTGTGTAATTTAGGTTTAATAGGGCTAATGACTTATTTAACGGATGAAATAAAAGTGACCCAGCAATAAAAGATAAATTCTTAATCTGAAGAGCGAATTTTTTGGCATAGTTCTGCTTGTTCAATTAAGGTGGCTGTTTGGTTTGGTATGGTTGCAAAATTAAATGAATTTAATATAGGGCTGATGGGCACTTCGACTAGTGTCTATTCTAAAAGAGTTGGTGATTTTGCCGATGCAGTAAGTGATTATCAGAAATCACTGCTCGAATTTCGTCAAGCCATCAAGTCTAAATCACCATATAAAGCTGCGGCTAAACAAAAAGCAAAGCTTGCTTTTGATAAAATGCAAAATAAATTTAGATTGGAAGTAAAAGCAGTTACAAACCAAATCCAATCTAAACGCGGTACACCTATGACAAACTTTTCAAGGGGGGCAAATATAGCTAGGAGCAGCCGTAATGTTGCTAAGCTGGACTTAATAACCCCTACTCATGCAGATAATGTTGTTAAATTTACAAAGTATTCTAAGTTTTTAGGAAATGGTTTAGCTGTAATTGATTTTGGTAGTCGGGTGGGTAACATACATAACACCTACAAAGCTGGTGATAATTGGGAGCGCGAAATGTTCGTAGAATCAAATAGTTTTATTGCAAGTGCTGCTACTGGTATCGGTGTTGTTAACGCGGGGGCTGCTGCTCTAACTTTTTTAGTTGTAGCAACTCCCGTCGGCTGGGTTGGGCTTGTTATTGGGGGATTGGCAGTAGCAGGAACTGCGGCGGCCGCCTCAATAGAAATTAATGATTATACGAAGAAAAATAGCGGTAGTTTATACGACGAAATTATGAAGTGGTTTGACTCTTAATGGATATTGAAAAAATCTTATTTGTTATTTTTCTAGTTGGTTGCCTTCTTAGTGCAGTTTTATATGTTTTTTTTGGGCAAGTTACTGTACGCAAATTAAGGAAAAATCCAAATACCAAAGAGCTTCTTGGTATGGAGTATATAAGTGGCTGGGATATCATAAATGTTGCTAAAGTATTCTCACTACCAAGGAAATGGATGCTCAAGGTTGAAAAGAGTAAGTTTGCATTTATGTATGCAAACTCTTCTGCTTTATACGAAAATACAACAATATTCGATAGGGTACTTGGTTGTATCTTCTATTGGTCATTGACTCTTTCAGGTTTATTCGGGGCTTTTTTCGCACTACTAAACTCACTCGGTTTTTTTGATTAACACATGCTGATGGGGTTTTTAGCTAATAAAGTCAGCTATTGGCTCCAATCACCAAAACTTAAATTAGCAAAACTTTTTGTTTTAAGCTATTTTGTCCTCTAAAAGCGAAGCGCCTCATATCCTCTTTGTGAATTAGCCTTTAGATTACGAAGAGGGCATTAACTTGGGAAGCTGTAGTCGAACGCTTTAAGTTGAAAGTGGGCGTCACTTTAAACGTAAAACATCGGCGAATTAGATCTCTAATACACGCCGATGTTTATAACTTATTTAAATAAGCACATTACTAGTAAGCTATTAAACCTTAGTCTGCTTTACGGTTAAGACTAATCAAACATATTGCTAATATTAACGTTGCAATCATGCCTGAAGCGCCAGCAACAGCTGATGGAAGGAATCCATCACGGCCAAAGATGATTAATATAGCATTGGCAAGCATTGCAACTCCGCCTGCTAAGGCAGTAAGCCCGCCAATTGCTTTGCCACCTTTAGCGATAAAAGACAGGCCAAAAACAAGTGCTGCTAATCCCAATAATAATTTAGCTGCGTAGTAAATCATGAATGACAAAGAAACCACGCCACCAATTAAAGGTTGTGCGCCTTCTACGGCACCCGCTACTTTTCCAAATGTTGAAAACAAAGTAAGGCCAATGCTTACCTGTACTATGTTAAGAATTGCGCTAAATGTTATAGCCGACCATCCTAGCTGAGCGTTTTGTGCTTGCACCATAGCAGAACCCGCTAAGGCAACAAGTAGAGTGAAAACTACGGCTTCTAGTCCCCATGCATACTGCCTTGAAAAACTAATTTCTGCACTGTAAAGGGCAGTAAAAACAGCCTGTGTTAACGCCAATACCAACAATAAAGATGCCGTAATTAGAGTGGTGCGTTTATTCGTAAATTCCATTATTTACCTCTTATAATTTTATATTTAATGCTTTAAAAAGATTCGACAGGTTTGAATACGTCAAACAGGGAGCTTTTTAGCTAATTAGCTTTTACACTTAGCCTATAAGACAGGTAAAGCTATTTAATTATTTCACTTAAACCTATAAAAATAATAATTAATTACAAATAGGCTCAAATTTTGGTTTTATTCAAAACTTAAATTGGGAAATCGTTTAGGTTCAAGCCATTTATGCCCTCTAAAAGCGCAGCGCCTCATACCCTCTTAGTAAATCAATGTTTAACTATCTTAATTATCAAGAGGGCATTAATTTTGAGTATGTGGTTAAACGGCTTAATACTTACGGCGTTAAGATAAAAACGTAAAATGAGACCAGTCACTTAACGCTGTAATAGTTTGTTCTGTGGGAGGGGCAACATAGATTAAACCTGCAATGGCAATAATTGAAGCTAGCGTAATTAGTTTATTATCGAAGTCAGCTATTTTTAAAGCGGTTCCGAAAGAGCGTTTAATTGTGACATTACTTAAATCTACACTGTAAATTTCATCCAGCAATAAATGAATTAATCCGCCGAGTAAAATAAACCCACCCGTTAACCAGGCAAAGACGGCTGCTTGTGTGGTTGATTGGTCATTCAGTTTCCATGTTAATTGAGTTGTTAATAGCGCGCATAACAGTATAAATAGTAAAGAGTGGCAACTACCTCTGTGTACTGTGATCCATTCAAAAATGGGTCTAATAATGTATTTCATAAATCCGTAAACCAATAACGGCACTACGATTAACTCGATAAAGCTAATTTCAATAATGAGCTCGGTGGTTATGTAATGCAGTACCAGTAATACAGCGCTGAGTGCGAATAAGTTAAAAATAGTATCGAGTGATGTTGAGTTATCTGAATCTATGTCGGGCAATAAGCCGCCAATTGAGCCTAAAAACCAAAGCCAGAGTGCGCCCTTTAAATCAATATGGCTTGCAGATAGTAAGGTGGCTGAGGCTAAGCCTGTGATGATTACGGCAGTATTAAGATGAGTATTGAAGTTTGCCATTGTATCTCTTTATGGGAAAAAGTAGGGCATTCTATCAATTGAAAAGTTTATTGTTCAATATTCTTTTTAATTAGATTTTTTATTACTTTGATTAATTACTAATAGTACAATTGTTATTCTGTTTTGTGGTTAGTAGAGCAATCAAGTTGTAATTTTTTTATAAAAATCAATAATACGGACAGTTTTTATTGTCTATTGGCCTTTTGTGTTTTAAATAAAAGCCTAGCTATCAACTTATATAAAACGGCTTAACTGGAATCCACATGAACCAAAATAGATATAAAGCATCGTTTCCTGCGCCTGACATTGGTAGTAACTATTTTGTCTCATCAACTTGGAGCAGTTATGGTTTCTGGGCTTTATTAGCACTGACTCCGCTTGCTCATTACATGATGTACTATACCGAAGATGGTTTAGCGCATGGGGAAGATTTAAACACTTTAGTGTATGTAATACTTGGTGCTATTACCTTGTTTGTTTTAAATATTGCAGCCCAATCTATATGTTGGTTAGGCAGGCTTTTGGCAGTGGTTTGCTTTAGCATTAGTCTGTTTTTTATATTATTGCTTATTTACCTCAGTGTATATTCACACTTTCCAATTGCTTATTTAGGTGCTATTTCTTATTTTGGGTTAGCGGCTTATTTTTATAATAAAGACTATTTGAAAGCCATAAAAACATTATAGCATTTACTATGTAGTTACTAATTCACGCCATCTAATTTTTTATATCGTCATAAAAGGCAACTTTCCCTCGGCCTGTTTCTTTTACGTGATAAAGAGTTTTATCACCGTTGTGCATTAATTGATGTAGTTCATTACCATCATATGGGGCTATTGCAATTCCTATGCTTGCACCTACTGCGCATGTTTTTGTGTTTGAAATACTAACCTGCTGTTGTAGCTCATTTAGTAAGGTGATTGCTTTTTGTTGTGTTGCCGTTTTATCGTAGGTTTTAATTTGCTGCGCAACAATAAATTCGTCACCACCTAGGCGGATACACATGTCGTTTTTTTCGTGAAAAAGTGTTTTAAATCTGTGCGCTATTTCAATTAGCACTTTGTCACCAGCTTCGTGTCCGTAGGTGTCGTTAATGGGTTTAAAGTTATCTAAATCAATCATCATAAGCACTAAATGTTCATTATGTTTAATACATTCACGTAGTGCTTTTTTAAGGCGTTTTTCACCGGCGCGTCGGTTTAATAAGCCAGTGAGTGGGTCGTGATCGGCTTCAAAGCGGGTTTGCTGTTCGCGTTCTGCGCGCTCGGTCACATCGTGTAAAATTACTTCTACTAGCTGCTCTTGTTTGGGGTTTCGTTTGGTATCTCTTTGGTCTGTTAACCTTACAAATAAACAATGAAACCATACCGTTTTATAGCCAACTTTACACTCTACATCTAAGGTGGTTTGTGGTGGGTTTTTAGCAGAGCGAATATCTGCCAGTAGGCTTTGTAATTCGTCTACATTGCTAAGTAACTCAGGAAAATGCAAGGTTGGTAATTCTTCTTCGCCGGGTACGGTAAAGTAATGCTTAAATGCAGGGTTAAAGGTGGTGATAATGTTTTTGTCATCTAGTAAACAAATACCTGCGCTGGCTTGTTCAAAAATAAGTCTAAATTTAGCTTCTAGCTCTTGAGTTTTTTTACGCAGTGTTTGCTCATTACTAATAGTTAAATGTAGCTCGTGCATTAAGGCATTTATACCTTGGGTTAAACGGCTTATTTCGTCCCGCTTGCCTTGCTTGAAGGTTAGCATTTTAAGGGTTTCTGGCTCGCTTGGATTTATTTTAGCAAAGCTGTCGGTTAGGTTTTGAATTGGTTGTGTAAGCCAGCGCTGAACTACCAGCGATACAAAAAATGCGATAACAATGGATTGAATCAGCATTAAGATAAATTCTTTTATAAGCGCTGACTGTGCTTGTTGTTCAATAAAGTTATCGTCAGGGTATATGGCAAGTACACCTATAAAAGTGTCTTCTATAAAGGGGTGAACTAATTTAATTAAAACAGCTTCATTTTTTTTGTTAGTAGAGCCTTTTGCTATAAATAAATCTATCTCTCCTTTAGGGTTTACTTCTCCTTCTAGGCTTGCACCTTGCACTAAGTCGTTACTGAGTAGGCCGTTAATAATTTCTTGGCTTAATTCTTTGTCATTTAAGTAAGCGGCAATAGCGGCTGTTTTTTCCATTGTTTGCGCTAACTGTTGAACAAGTAGGTAATTTGTATTTTTTTTCTCTTTAAAGCCTGAGTAATAAGAGAGCATAGATGAGACTAAAGACACAACAATAGCAACTAACGCAATTGATATAGCGACGCGTATGTAGAGTTTTTGGCTAATAATTTTAATCAAATGTGTATACCACTTTTACTGCATCTGTAACTTGCGATAGCGGAATGTAGCCAATAGCAAATTGTGATGCTGCAATTTTATTTATTGCATCTTCAACGGATGCCGAAGGTGTAGGGGGCTTTGCACGGCCAGAAAATAACAACCTGGCCCAATACGCATTTATTTTTTGCTCGTCTTTATTGACCAGTTTTAAGTAAAAATCGTTTTTTAATGCTGATTGGGCGGGCAAATCGAGTGGCTTTGACGTTTCACCATCAGGAAAAGTTAAATACCTACCCATGTAAATATCAATTATTTCCCGTTTTGATAATGCGTTAACTGCGTTGCTTTTATTTACCACTACAACAAACTCTGTAGATTTAGCATAAAAGCTCACAAAAAGCAGGCATAAGGGGATCATTACATTAAGACCTAGATTACGAGCGCTTATCATAACTAAAACACCATACTAGCATTTAAACTGAGTATATGTACTTTGTTGCTTTTATTTGCATCAGCAGGATTGCTAAGGCTCCATAGCCCCGCACCTTGAGGCTTTATATCAAAGCGGTCTAACTGCGCTTTAAATACTAAACGATCCGAAAAGTGCCATTTTACGCCTACGTTAATAGAGTGCTGGTGAACATTTGTAATTTGAACTGAAGATTGAGTGGCAACCGCGAGTTGTTGTATGGGTACTGAAAACTGCTCAGGAGTACCTGGTGGGAAAATAGGGCTGTTTACTTCAACTACATCATGGCGATTTTTAGCTGCCGTAAAGCCTGTGTAAAATATTGCATCATCTACTCTGTAGCCCGCACTAATATAAGTGCTAAATACAGATGGAGCTATTATCCAATCGGATTCTGAAATACCTAACTCAGATTGAATAAGCCAATTATTATTATCGTAAGTAACGCCAAAGGCTGCGTATTCTATGCTGTTGCCTTTGGTGTTAAATTTGTTAGATATACTTTGTGCTTGCGGCCATACACTTTGTGGTACTAAATCGAGTGCGGTTATAAATTCGTCCAACGCGGTTAGTTTATAATCGCCAAAGTTTGACCTTGATAACGAAAAACGCATTGTCCATGCATCTAAAGAGTAGGTTGCACTAAGGGTTGTTAAGTTATCAAAATCAATAAAAAAGTCGTCATTATAGGCTTGTAGCTTGGCTGTTGTACTACCATAAGCAAGTTTTAAACGTAAAAAACCGTCGTTAATTGCTTTGCTGTATTCCACATCTACACCATCGAAATTTCCTGCAATGTTTGCAAACGAGTAGTACGAATGAGGCGGGCGCACCCATAAATAGGCATATCCTACGTAAGGGTATTCCGATAGTAAGTAAAGGTCGCTATTTAACCTGCCTGCACGAATAGCCCAATGACGGGTAGGGCGATAGCGCACAAAGGCGAGCTCTAAAAAATTATCAAAGCTTTTAAAGGCATGATCTTGAATAACTACTTGAAACACAGAGTCCCAATTTTTTGAGAGTGATATATTAGCCTGCCCACCTAAAATTGAATCTCGCGTTGCTGAAAAACCAGATTCGTTGACATTGGAATAACTCGATGCAAAGCCAATATCTGAATCGTCCGTGTAGCTGAGTGTTAAGGATGCAAAACCACTAAATTGTACATCTATGTCGTTTGCATAGGTTTTACTAGCAGCAGAAATTGCCAATATTGCTATGGCAATTGTACCTCGGAACAACATGTTAGCTCGTATTTTTATAATGTAGATAGTAAAAAGATAGCACAATTTATTAAATTACCAACTTAAGCATTACAGTGGCTTATCAATTAAATACAAAAAAACATGACATCCCCCTAAATTTTGTACTTTGTTAAGCGAAGTACTGGGACATAAGAAAAGCAAGGCGGAAAATTTGTGTTATCTATTGTTATAAGTGGCGACAATATAGATTATGAATAGGGCGGTTTTTTTAATATTACTAAACTTAAAACGTGTTGGTTACTGGATGAGCTTTATTTTTATAAGGCTGCTTAAATTAGGCAGCCATTTGTATTTAATGTATTTAAAACTTTAAAGCGATTATTTAAAATGGTGCATAGCCATCATTTGGTTTGTTTGGGTTAGTCCAGCGCTGTTTAGCATCAACAGGAATGCGTGGTGCGCCTTGTGCTGGTAATCGACCGCGATCCCCATACAACCACAATACAAAGTTAGTTCGCTCGCCACTGGTAATAGGCTTGGCTGCGTGTGCAATATTGCCTCGATGTAACATGGCAGTACCAGGCTTAAAGGTAAGTGATTTAATGTTACCTGTGTACGGGTGATAAAAGTCCACTTGTGATCCTGTAAACTCTTCGCCTGGTAAATTTATGTTAATGTTAAGCGTTACAGCTGATGCGTCGGTATGTGGGCGAATTGACGAATCTGTATTTGGCTCATAATAAATTGAAAAGCCAAATGTTTGTGTTTCAAACCCCATAACTTCCGGGAACAGCATACGTGAAATAGGGCGCATATAAGTGTTTAGTATTTCGTTATAAAATGCCTGAAAGCTTGGCGCGGCTAAATAACCTTCTGATCGGCTATCAAGCATGGCACCACGGCGATTTAACACTATGCCGTATGGCGGGCGCATAGGGATTTGCGAATTCCATACTTGTTCTAAATATCCGCGTAATACTGCTAGGCGCTCTGGATCAAAAAATTGAAATTGAAACACATCAGGCGCTACTTCGTGTAATAACGCTTTTACGGCCAGCTCTTTTGATGGATCTTCCCATGCTTGCTTTACTGCTTCACGGAGGTTTTTATCAAGTAGTGTGTCGTCTAGCGTAAACGTTGAGCTATCTATTGATGTTGCTTCCCATTCGCTCCACGCGTTTGTAATTAGGTCAGTGTTGTTTATCCAAAAGTTTTGTACTGCTGGTTCACGGTAAAGCATGGCTTGTCGTGTTGGTAACTCTAGAGCACGCGCTAGTTGTAATTGGTTGGCAAACATTTTGTGTAACTCCAGTTGTTGAATTTTGTTTATATCAATTTAGGAGTGCAATTTATTGTATTTGATTTAGTAGATAAACAGCCTGCTTTAGGAAACAGAATATACTATTTATTGATAATGAATCCTAAAACTGAGTATCTTAAGTCAAGCAGTGCTGTCCACTTAAAGCGAAGTGACATGTATCCTATTTGCTATTCAAGCATTTAGCTTAATAACAAAGGCTTTATGAAATAGACGGTGTATAAATAAACCTTTATTATAAATTCCTTATTTTGCCTATGTTATAGCTAGGATTTAATAGCAATATAAAATGGAGATTAATTGTGGAAGATAAATTAAAAGAAAAAAGTGTGACACAGAAATTTTTTGGTGAATATTCTTGGATGTATCAAGTTTCAGCGTTTGTTGCTTTTATTATGGTTATTTACATTAGCTTTAATGGAGAGGGAAATGTTTGGACACAGCTTGTGAGAGGTGATTTTAATTCAGCTTTGCTTGTTAGCATTGTTGGTTACTTATCTGAATTTAGATATCGATTTATTAAAGAATCTCGCAATAACTAAAATATTAAAAAGCTGATAATTAAATCAGCCTTTTAATATTTTACAGTGGATTACCTGATTAAACGCGATTAATGGGTTGCTCTGTCGCCCCAAATTTCTTCTAGGCGGCTGTCGCGACCACAACGCCAACGATAGGTGTTGTATCGGATTGGATTGTTTTTGTAATAATCTTGATGAAAGCTTTCCCTCCCTTTTATAGGGTAAAAGGTGCTTGCATTTAGTATAGGTGTAACCACAGTTTGATTAGGGAACTCGGCAACGACTGCAGCTTTTGTTTTTTCGGCTAATTTACGTTGTTCGTCGTTTTGTACAAATATAGCGCTTAAGTAACTAGGGCCTTTATCACAAAATTGGCCTTTTGCATCAAAGGGATCAATATTTACCCAGTAATGATCAAGTATGCCCTGATAGCTTACTATGGACGGATCGTATGTGATTTCTACGGCCTCGTAATGGCCTTTATGATTACCATTGTATGTCGGGTTTTTAAGTTTACCGCCAGTAAAGCCCGATATTACATCGGTTACGCCTTCTAGCTTTTCAAAGTCACTTTCCATACACCAAAAACAACCTCCAGCTAGAACGGCTTTTTCGGTTTTAGCTGCATGGGAAAATGTACTAAACAAAATAACGGCAGATGTTAATGCAAGCGTAAGTGATTTTTTCATAAAATTATCCATCTGTACTGTGAGTTTATAAATACTTATAAAGTTAGACCCGCTAAGTGCTAATACAATTTCATTGTAGAGGGCTGGCCAACTTATCTATGGTGAAAAATATTGCACTTTGACAAGTTTTATAGGGATAAGGCTAGTAACAAGATCACTATTTAAGTTAGTAGCACGGTTTAATTGGGTTAGCCAAGTATGCGTTATTTAATGGGGTGTTGAATTATGCTTACGTGTTCATTAAAGTGACAACATCCGTGATATAAATTAGCAGGTGATAAATGAACCAGTTAACAGAAACATCAATAAGCTGCCCTTATTGTGGAGAAAGTATAGAAGTATTACTTGATGCAGCAGATATTGATGAGCAATACATAGAAGACTGCCAAGTGTGCTGTAAGCCTATTTCGTTTGTGGTATTTGAAAATGATGACGAGCTAAACGTTAATGTTTACAGCGAAGACGATGCATTTTAACTCGTTAATTAGATAGTAGGCTGCAAAATTGCAGCCTTTTTACTGTGTATGTGTTTGGTTAGCTATTTTGCTCACGCGCTAATTGGTTAGGAAGAAGTTCTTCTACTATTTCGCGTGCTGGAAGCGTATAGCGTGTGCCGTCAAACATTACTGAGGTAAACTCGTTAATATTAGTAATGCCTGTTAAGGTCCAGCCTTCGCCGCGCTTTGGGCAATATACTGTGGTAGTGGGTTGTATTACTTTAAAATCGTCACTCATTACGTTCTCTTACTCTTTTTGCTTTAAAGATAATGCTTGTTAATAGGGTATGGTAAGTTAATAATGCGTGCCCATAAAGAGCTAATTTAACTAACCACTTAAATAAAATGTTTAACACCACAAAGCTTGAGCGCGTTACGCTGCGTTTAGTTACCCACAAACACGCAGCGTGTTTATTTAATATTTTAAATCACCCGCACGTGTCAGAATTTAACGACTACGAAACACCACTTAGCAAAACGCAAATCAAGCAATTAATACAAGATGATATTAGTGCATATTACGAAGGTGAAGTAATTCGAGTTGCAATTGAACATAATATATCTGGAAAGTTAATGGGTACTTGTGGGCTTTATAATGTAACCCCGTGTAAAAGTAGTGCGTTTATAGGATTTGAGCTGCATCCTGACTTTTGGGATAAGGGCGTAATGTTTGAAGTGGTGACCGGTTTTATTGAAACTCTAGTTAAGCATATTGCGCTTAAACATTTGTCGGCTGAGGTGAGCGCACATAATGCACGTTGTCATAATTTACTTATGAAACTAGGGTTTAGTTTAAGAGAAAATTCTATTTGGCATAAATCACTTTAACTCAAGACGGCAATTATAAGTGCTTACCTTTTTTCAATCCTCAATCCTTAAAGCTCAGTAAATAAAATACAAAAAATAGCGGCTTTCTATTATAGTTAAGCGTAAGCAAATGAATTTGTTACCCGTGTTTTATTAAACATTTACGCTTAACAAGGATTTTATATGCTAGAAAAACTCTCTCAAGATGCGCTTGTAATTTGGGCGACCATTGACCCTATAGGCACAATGGCGCTGTTTGCTGCGCTTACTTCTCATTTAACTGATCAACAACGTCGTAAAACTGCATTTAAAACGGTGCTTTATGCTGGGGGCGTATTATTAGGGTCTATTTTAATAGGGCAACTAATACTTAATGAGATGGGAATTAGGTTGGTATCGTTTCAGTTAGGGGGCGGAATTATATTGTTTTTGTTTGGCCTACAAATGATTTTTGGAAACGATTCTAATAAAGCCAAACAAGACCCCGATCACGATATAGCCGTGTTTCCGCTTGCTATACCTGCAACGGCGACTCCTGGCGCTATTTTGGCGGTAATACTACTTACCGATAACCATATACACCCAATTACTACTCAAATAGGCACAGCGCTTGTTACAATTGGTGTGTTGGGTATTACATTAATACTGTTGCTGCTTTCGGGTAAAATAATTAAGTTAATTGGTATTGGCGGCGCGTCTATTTTAACGCGTGTGATGGGGATGATTTTAGCCGCGTTTTCGGTTGAGCTTATTATGACCGCACTTGAAATAAAACAATGGGTTAAGCTTGGTTAAATAACTCCTAAACATTGAAAGGAATGCCGTATGGCAATAAAAATAACAAAACACTATATTATTAATTTAAGTTTGGCCGTAGTCATTTTTGCTATTGGTATTTTAGCGATACGTTATTACAACCATTATGTATCGGCCTATACAGATGTAACAATTAACTCAAGCGTGCTTAATGAGTCGCGCAAAGTGTTTATAAGATTACCGACTAATTACAATCCTAAAAAAGCGTATCCGTTAATTATTAAAACCGATGGTAACTTTAATTTAGATACATGGGATAAAGCACTTACAAAACAAGCTAAAAGCGAAAAAGGGGATAAGGCTATATTGGTGTCTATTCCTAATTTATTTTTTACTGATACACGTAATCGCGATTTAGTACCTCCTTATGCCCGCCAAGATGTAAATACACAAGCGCGTCCAGAGCATGAAACACTTATTGAACCAAATGGTGAAGCCGACAAGTTTTTAGCGTTTATTGAAACTGAGTTACTTCCGTATTTATCGGTAAAATATAAGCTTAGTAATAACCGTGTATTAAGTGGTTTTTCGGCAGGTGGTAGCTTTGTACTTTATACACTGCATACAAAGCCTGAATTGTTTAATGGCTATTTTGCTTTTAGCCCAGCGGCTTGGTATGACGATATGACCGTAGTTAATAATTTAGAAGCGTTTTTAAGTGCTCAAAATAACAAAGTTAAGTCGTCTACTTATTTATATCTCTCGGTGGGCGGGGCAGAGCATCCGCTAATGTTAAAAGCGTTTAGTAATTTAGAGGCCGCTTTAACAGCCAACCCTAACAATAACCTTGTGTGGCAAAGTGCTAGAAACAAAGGTGCTGAGCATTCAGATAATCCATCAATTAGTGTGGCTAAGGCATTAGCTGGTTATAGTACGTTTATTAAAAAGTAGGTTAGATAGGTTTAAGTGATAACTGTATACATATACAGTTATCGTTGTTTTATCTATTTATGACAACGAATCAGCTTTATTATTAACGACTTACAAAGAAAGGTTGGTTTAAATTATTTTTGCACAGTAATTACACATACTGTTTTTATATACAGTTCACAACTATTAAATTAGAATACCGTCAGTACCCATGAGCATATACACATCTATTTGTTACTGCTTTTAATCAGCCTTTCGCCTTTGTGATCAGTAAAAAGCAGTGTCAGTACTTTGCAAGTTCAATATAGTTTCACCATCTTATATACTCTTAATGCAGTTAATATAAATTGGCTGGTGGCTTTACAGCAAAAGAACACATCATACTAAATATTACTATAACGCTAAACTTAGCAATAGAGTCAAATTAGAAAAAAGTAATCAAAATAATAAAGCCTGCGATAACTACATCCACTAAAAATATAAATGCCGAGTGTGGACTATGAGTGCTTAATTAAAGTTTTCCCCGCTCATTGTAATGAGCAGAAAAACGGTAAACGTAAAAAAATAGGGGCATCGTGAATGGTGCTATTACAAATTAAAAAAGCAGATACCAATGCGGCTGTTAATGCCTTTTTTGAAATAGCCTTAAATGCAAAATTGAGTATTGAAAAAAGTATGGCGGAATAAAAAAAAGCCCAGTTAAAAAAGTTAAAAGGGCTAAAAGGGTTGTGCTTAGGGAAGTTGTAGTCGTTTTATAAACTTATATTTAAAACTTATATCTAAAACCAAATGCTATACCGTCATCTTCCGACTGTTCCATTTGTGCTTGTTGATCGTCGTTATCGCTTTCAAAGTCGCTAAAGTCTTTACGTGCTTCTACGTAGGCAATAGTGTCTTCGTCAATTAAGTAGTGAAGGCCAATAACAGCAAACTGACGTTTAAATATATCGTCTGGGTCGGCGTTAAAGTTTGGCTGAATTACGTAATCATCACCGGCATCAAACACGTTGTAGGCAATAAAAGGGCGAAAATCGTTATCAAAGCGGTAAGATGCAAATGTTTCTACACCGATTGCGTCTTTAATTAAGCGACCGATGTTATCTGTGTCGTGGTTTTTGTTTTTATTTACGTTGGCTGCAACGTATAGGCCGGGCTCATCAATGTTGCCCCACATAATACCTGCACCATAAATTAAATCTTCAACATTGCGAGTAGAACCATCGCCAAACGTTAAATCAAACTCACCACGGTTAACACCTGCTGTAAGTGTTAGCATGTCAGTTGGGGTATAAGTTACAGACGCCCCAAATGTGTAATTAAATTCAACTTCTTGGGCTGCACTATCGCCAGAGTTCCAAAGTGCTTCACATTCTTCTTCTGAAATGTCGGTGACGTCACAGGTATAAAATTCGCTGTTTTTAAGCTGCGCTTGTACTGCAAAACTAAAATCGTTATAGCTATTGCGGTACTGCACTAATTTATCTCCACGGCCAGTGCCATTAACAGCGCCATCGTCTTTGTTATAGGTGTAAACACCAGCCGCATTACCATCCCATACAAAGCTATTATTTGTGCCGTAAACTACGTCGTACCATGCACCCCATTGTTTACCAATAGTTAGTTGCCCGTACTTTTCGTGCGAAAGCCCTGCGTAACCTAAACGGTTATACAAAAACTCATCCTGGATAGACTCAAAACGATTGTTATAAATAATATCGCTGCTGCCAACAGGTTTTACACCCCATTCTACGAGTGCGAGTGCGGTCCAGTCTTTCTTAAGCTTTCGGGTAAATCCAAAGTTAATGCGCGAAGTACCATTAACAACTTCGGTTTCGTTTTGTGTATTAATAACACGCACATCAAGATATCCACCAACTTCAACAGTATTTTTGTCATCTTTGTATAATTCTACTGCCGAAACAGCGGGTGCGAATACAATACTTGCGCTAATAAGCGTCGCTAATTTTTTGCTCATCTTGTGTGTTGCCCTGTGTAAATTGGTCAATTTTTTACGTAGGTAAAAATTCAGATTCGAAGACTAACAAAGCAATAAACGGCTCAAAAGTGAAAAATACTCAATAAAATTAACCGTTAAACTTAACGGATATTCACTAAAGGTTAATTTTGTTTTTCAGGTGTTGCAAAAGTTTATGTTTTTAATGATTTGATAGGTAAATAGGATGAGAAATTAGCGATGTATAAAAATTGTAATTTGAATTAATTTCATCTTGGTTAAAAAGTAGTAACTAGTGTAAAAGCCCTAAAAGTACTTTATTTTTATAAATATAACTTTTTATTATTACAGGGTGAACAAAAATGAGTTAAGTAGACACACAAACACGTTAAAAGTGTTTTTACTCTAATTTGTATCGTAATTTCTAATCTCTTATGCCTGTTTATAAAACATACTTTATGGATTTTAATTAGAATAAGTTGAATAAAAATTAACGAAACCATTAAATCTAATCCGTTATTTTTACTACTAACTACATAGCCATAATAAATGGCTAAAACGCAGTGGTTTGCTTTTAAACTTTCATAGAAAAACAGGCCATTTTGGTTTAAACTGCGCGCAATTTAAATACATCATTACTCCTTTGGAGGGTAGCGCTATTATTAGTACAGCTAATGTCACCATGCAATTTGGTGCTAAACCATTATTTGAAAATATCTCAGCAAAATTTGGCGATGGTAACCGTTACGGTTTAATCGGTGCAAATGGTTGTGGTAAATCAACATTTATGAAAATTTTAAGTGGTGAGCTTGAAGCGTCTTCAGGTAATGTAAGTACTGATCCTAACGAACGCGTTGCTAAACTTAATCAAGATCAGTTTGCCTACGAAGAATACTCAGTAATCGATACCGTAATTATGGGCCACAAAGAGCTGTGGGAAATCAAACAAGAACGTGACCGTATTTACTCTTTACCTGAAATGAGTGAAGAAGACGGTATGAAAGTAGCCGATCTTGAAACTGAATTTGCTGAAATGGATGGTTACTCTGCGGAATCTAAAGCAGGTGAGCTTTTATTAGGTGTAGGTATTGGCACTGACCAACACTTTGGCCCAATGTCAGAAATTGCACCGGGTTTTAAGCTGCGCGTGCTACTTGCACAGGTATTGTTTTCAGACCCAGACATTATGCTACTTGATGAGCCTACTAATAACTTGGATATTTACACCATCAAGTGGTTAGAAGACGTGTTAAATCAGCGCGACTGTACCATGATAATCATCTCGCATGACCGTCACTTTTTAAACTCTGTGTGTACACACATGGCCGACATTGACTACGGCGAGCTTCGTATTTACCCAGGTAATTATGACGAATACATGTTTGCAGCAACGCAAGCACGTGAGCAATTACTTAACGAAAATGCGAAAAAGAAAAACCAAATTGCTGAACTTCAACAGTTTGTATCTCGTTTCTCTGCTAACGCATCTAAAGCTAAGCAAGCAACATCGCGCGCTAAACGTATCGACAAAATCCAATTAGACGAAGTTAAAGCATCTTCACGCCAAACGCCGTTTATCCGTTTTGATCAAGAAAAGCAGTTATTCAGAAACGCACTTGAAATGACAAACTTAACACAAGGTTTTGACGACAATACGTTGTTTTCTGGACTTGAAGGTTTAGTAGAAGTTGGCGAACGTATTGCTATTATTGGTGAAAATGGTGTTGGTAAAACAACATTACTTAATACATTAGCAGGGCGCTTAGCCCCTAAAGCTGGTGAGTTTAAGTTCTCAGAAAACGCGAATATTGGTTACTACGCGCAAGATCACGCTGATGAGTTTGCAACCGACATGAACTTGTTTCAGTGGATGGAGCAATGGCAACAAGAAGGCGACGACGAGCAAGTGGTTCGTAGCTTCTTAGGCCGTATGTTATTCTCTCAAAACGATATTAAAAAATCAGTTAAAGTAATTTCAGGTGGTGAGCAAGGCCGCATGTTGTTTGGTAAAATTATGATGCATAAGCCAAACATATTGTTAATGGATGAGCCAACTAACCACATGGATATGGAATCAATTGAAGCGCTTAACTTAGCCCTTGAAGCTTACGAGGGCACATTGATGTTTGTTTCCCACGACCGTCAGTTTGTATCATCGGTTGCAACCCGAATTTGGGAAATTAAAGACGGTAAAGTTATCGACTTTAGAGGCAACTACGCAGAATACCTAGCGAGTAAAGAAGCTTAATTAGCTATTTACCCGTTAACTCTAAAAAGCCATGTTTAAACATGGCTTTTTTTGTTTTTGTGAGTCGCAATTAAACTTGGTTTGGGTATAATACCCGCCTAAAACCGGACATAAGTCCGCTATTTTTAAAATACATTACTGAGGAGTATTTATGACTGTTGGCATTATTATGGGTTCTAAATCAGATTGGCCAACCATGGAACATGCAGCACTTATGCTAGAGCATTTTGGCATTAAGTACGAAACCAAAGTCGTGTCTGCACACCGCACTCCTCAATTACTTGCTGATTACGCAAGTTCAGCCGCAGAACGTGGTATTAAAGTTATTATTGCTGGTGCTGGCGGCGCAGCGCATTTACCTGGTATGGCAGCTGCTTTTACGTCGCTTCCTGTACTTGGCGTACCTGTAAAATCAAAAGCATTAAATGGTGTTGATTCACTTTTATCTATTTGCCAAATGCCTAAAGGCGTTGCGGTAGGTACGCTTGCAATTGGTGAGCCGGGCGCAGCAAACGCGGGTTTATTAGCTGCACAAATTTTAGGATGTCAAAATCCAGAAATTTTTGCAAAAATTGAAGCGTTTCGTAAAGCTCAAACCGACACTATATTAGCTAATCCAAACCCTGCAGAGTAATAATGAATATTTTAATATTAGGTGCAGGGCAACTTGCACGTATGATGAGCCTTGCAGGCGCGCCGCTTAATTTAAACGTTGTTGCATACGATGTAGGCAGTAAACAAATTATGCACCCGCTAACTGGTGACATTTATAACACGTCGCTTGAGCAAGCAATATCAAACGCTGATGCCATTACTGCCGAGTTTGAACACATTCCTGATGACGTACTAACACTTTGCTGTAACAGTAATAAGTTTTACCCAGGAAAAGCCGCTATTAAAACCGGTGGCGATCGCTCGCTTGAAAAGGCATTGCTTGATAAAACAAACGTAACTTGTGCGCCGTACCAATTAATTACTGAAAAAGCGCATTTAGAACTTGCCGTTAAAACTCTAGGTAAACCTCTTGTAATTAAAACATGCCAAGCGGGTTACGACGGAAAAGGCCAATGGCGTTTAAAATCGGATGATCAAATAGACGAAATTTGGTCACAAATGGCTGATTTTATTGCATCAGGCACCGAGCTTGCGCCACATACGATTATTGCTGAAAAAATGATCCCGTTTGATCGTGAAGTATCTATCATTGGTGCGCGCGACAAACACGGTAATGTTGCTATATATCCGCTAACAGAAAACGAGCACACTAATGGTGTGTTAACGCTTTCTATTGCTGGTAAAAATAATCAAAGTGTTGAAGCGCAAGCAAACGATGCATTTACAAAAATAGCAAATGAGCTTAACTACGTTGGCGTGTTAGCTATTGAGTTTTTTGATGTACATGGCACGTTACTCGTTAACGAAATTGCACCGCGCGTACATAACTCAGGCCATTGGACGCAACAAGGTTGCCATTGCTCGCAGTTTGAAAACCACATGCGCGCTGTTGCAGGCTTACCGCTTGGTAATACAGAGCTTAAACACATTACCGCGATGATAAACGTATTAGGCCAACCAAGTATTCCAAGTGAAGTATTAAAAACGGTTGATGTAACGAGCCATTGGTACGGTAAAACTGCAAAACCAGGTCGTAAAATGGGCCATATTAATGTATCAGCTGTTAATATGAGTGAGCTTGCAGACAAACTTGGTGAACTTACAGAGTACCTACCAGAGCAAGATTATCCTGGTATTTTAAAAGCAGCTGCCAATTTAGTGCTCAGTGAATAGTTATCATACCTTTATATAAATACCGGCTTAAGCCGGTATTTTTTTGTCATAAAAATGGGCTTTGAATATGTAATACTGTTAAAGTCTAATTTTAAATTTGTGAAGTAAAACAATGAAACTAAAAACAATATCTGGTGTGCTAGCCATTACTGCATTATTTAGCTTAAATACATTTGCATCGGAATCTCTTCGTGTTGCAACTTTTAATGTAAGTATGGATGCAACTAATCACACGCCTAAAGGTGAGCAAGTTAAAAGTGATGCTTTAGTTAATGCACTTAAAGCTAACCACCAGCAAATTAAGAACATAGCGGAAATTATTCAGCGTGTTCGCCCTGATATTATTTTACTTAACGAATTTGATTACATCCCAAAAGAGCAAGGCATTGAATACTTTAATCAGCATTATTTAAATGTAGGTCAGCAAAAACAAGCCGCTATTAACTACCCTTACTCTTATATTGCACCAGTAAATACAGGCCTAGCTACCGAGTTTGATTTAGATAACGATGGCAAAAAAAATGGCGTGATGGGCGATGCACAAGGCTTTGGCTTTTTTGAAGGGCATTATGGCATGGCTATTTTGTCAAAATACCCAATTAATTTTGATAAAGTAAGAACCCTTCAAACCTTTAAATATAAAGACATGCCAAATGCACAAATGCCTGTAATGCCTAAAACAGGTGAAAACTGGTATAACGCACAAGAATGGCAAGCACTTAGGCTCAGTTCTAAATCGTTTTGGGATTTACCTATCAGCATTAATGATAAAACAATTCATGTTATTGCATCTCACCCAACACCGCCTGTATTTGACGGTGAAGAGGATAGAAACGGCAAGCGTAACCACGATGAAGTAAGATTAATTGCCGATTACGTTTCAAATGCTAAGTATATTTATGACGATAAAGGCGAAAAGGGCGGTTTAAAAGTTCACTCTCGTTTTGTTATTTTAGGCGATTTAAATGCAGCCCCTGAGGGGGACAAAGCCCGTACAAATACCACCGACCAATTACTTAAAAACCCATTAATAAATGCTCACTTTGTTCCAAAAAGTGAAGGTGCTAAAGAGCAGTATGATGTGCCTTATGCACAAAATTACAGTGCTAATTGGCAAGCCCGTGTTGATTACGTTTTACCGTCAAACTATGGCTTAAAAATTAAGGACGGTGGGGTGTTTTGGCCTACTAAAACGAGTAGTGTGTATCGCTTAATTAAAGATAGAAACGCATCGAGCGATCACCGACTGGTGTGGCTTGATTTGGTAATTGAATAACGCCTGTTAACAAGAGAAGCGCTAGTAAACTGAGCTTTACCCTGTTTAATGGCTATTTATCTAAAAAAATTGCAATAACTTAAGTGCTTCTGCTTAAATACGGCTTAATTATAATAACCGTATAGAAGCACTATGATTTTTAATTTTTCTTCATCTAAAACGTTAGTGGCCTTAGCTGTTGCCTCAAGTGTCATGCTTGCAGGTTGTAGCGCGACCGCTAACACCTCATCAACACAGCAAAGTGCTTTACCAGCAACATCGGTTGCTGCGGTTGTAAACACGCCAGCAGATATCGGCTCACAAAAAATAACGCTAGAACAAGCAATGGCCGATCCGGATTGGATGGGCAATCAGCCAGAGAGCGCTTATTGGGCTAGCGATTCGGCTACTATTATTTATGCTCAAAAAGAGCAAGGTAATACACTACGCGATTTATTTAGCCAATCGGTTACTAGCCAAACAGCAGAGCAGGTAGCACTTAATAAACTTCATACTGTGGGTTCAAATAAAGCTGTTTATTCAAAAAATAAAACAATGGCGGCCTACACGTTTAAAGGCAATGTGTTTGTTAAAAACCTAAAAACCGGTGAACTTAAGCAAATTACAGCGACATCAGCGAGCGAATCTAAACCACAATTTTTAAATAACGGCGATTTAGTTTACCGCCAAGGCAATGTGTTTTTTAAAGTTGATTTAAAAACAGGCTTAACGAGCGAGCTTGCTAACTTAAAACTTGCTGATGAGCCAAAAGGTATTGAAGAGCCCAGCACGTATATTGCTAAAGAGCAGCATAAATTGATTAAATTTGTGGCGCTTCAACAAAAAAATAAAAAAGATAAGCAAGCGCGCAGTGAGCAAGTTAATGAACAAAACGATTCAATTGCTAATACGGCTTACTACTTAGGTGACGGTAATAAAGTTGCAGAAGCACAGCTTTCGCCAAATGGTGATGCGTTATTAGTCGTTGTACAAAAGCAAACTGATTGGCGTGGTGATGGCGATATTATGCCAAATTATATCACTAATGATGCAACCATTGAGCCTAAAAAAGCACGCCGCCGTGTTGCAGATGCTAAACAAGAAACCTCAAAGCTTGTCTACATCAATTTAACTAACAAAGAGCAAACATCACTTAGCTTTAATACCTTACCGGGCTTTGACGAAGATGTTTTAGCCGCAGTTAAAAAAGAAAATTATGCACGTGATGGTAAAACATATAAGTCCAAAAAGGCACCTCGTGGTATTAACCTTATTATGGACTGGGGTTTTGAGCAAAGCCCAATAGTATGGAACGATGACGGCTCGCAAGTGGCTATCATGCTCGAAGCATGGGACAACAAAGACCGTTGGCTTGCTACTGTAGATTTTAAAAACAACAAACTTGTGTCGCAACATCGCCTGCATGACGACGCATGGATTGCTTATGCGTTTAACGACTTTGGGTGGTTACATAACTCGAACACGCTTTATTACCTATCGGAAGAGTCGGGTTACAGCCAGCTTTATAAAAAACCAGTTAATGGTAGTGCAACCGCGCTAACACAAGGCCAATTTGAGGTTTCTAACTTAACGCTTACAAGTGACGACAGCGCAATTTATTATAAAGCGAATGTTGAACACCCAGGTCTGTACGAAATTTACCGCGTTAACCCGCAAACAGGTAATAGCGAGCAAATTACTGACTTAAATGGCATGACCGATTACACGTTGAGCCCAGATGAAACCAAGTTACTCCTTAAGCACTCTACAATTACTATGCCTAATGAGCTTTACGTAGCAGATGCTAAAGCCAATACAAAAGCAACGCGATTAACGCATACTGTGTCGGATGAGTTTTTAGCTAAAAAGCTAACAGCCCCTAAAATTGTTGCTGTGCCATCGAGCCATACTGATCAACCAATATATGCAAAAGTGTACTACCCAGCTGATTACGTTGAGGGTGAAGTAGGTAAAAATCGTAAAGCGGTTATTTTTAACCACGGCGCGGGTTACTTACAAAATTCACACATGGGTTTTTCGGTTTATTTTCGTGAATTTATGTTCCATTCATTGCTCGCTGATGAAGGTTACATAGTAATGGATATGGATTACCGCGCATCTAAAGGTTACGGGCGTGATTGGCGTACCGCGATTTATCGTCAAATGGGAACACCTGAAACACAAGATTTAGCCGATGGCGTTAAATGGATGGCGCAAAATGCCAACGTTGATACCAAAGCAGTCGGTACTTATGGTGGCTCTTACGGCGGTTTTATGACCTTTATGGCATTGTTTACCGCGCCTGAGTTGTTTCAATCGGGTGCGGCACTTAGACCTGTTACCGATTGGGCACATTACAATACAGGTTATACAGCTAATATATTAAACCATCCTGATGTTGACCCGATTGCGTATGAGCGCAGCTCGCCAATTTATTACGCTGAGGGCTTAAACAAACGTTTATTAATTAATGCCCCAATGGTTGACGATAACGTGTTTTTTCAAGATTCAGTACGTTTAGTGCAGCGCTTAATAGAGCTTGAAAAACAAAACTTTGAAACAGCTATATTTCCTGTTGAACCACATGGTTTTGTACAGCCTTCAAGCTGGTTAGACGAATACCGCCGTATTCATAAGTTATTTAAAGAAACACTTTAATCTTTAACTCTTAAAGTATAAAAACAAAAATGCCGCATTAGTTTAGTTAACTAATGCGGCATTTTTATTGGATTGAACACAATCTAACTTTATTTTTGCTTTTTAAAGTTCTTTTTAAAGAGCTCTATAGCCAATGGTATTGCAAGTAAAGTCCCGCCAATAACACCAATTAAATGTGCATCAATAGCCACAGTGGAGTTAATAAGCTTTCCTATATCAGCATTAGGGCCGCTAAATTGTTCAAACCCTATTTTAATCCATACGCCTATAAATAATAAATAACCTGACTTAAGCCCTACAGTTATATCTTTAACTGCACCCCAAATAATTACACCATGCAGTAGGGCACTTAATCCGGTATAAATATGTATGCTTGGGCAAAACCAATACACGCCGAGTCCACACCACAGTGCTAGCGCAGTTGTATTAAAAGCGTAGCGAGTAGGTGATGTGTATTCGCCATGTAAAAGCCATATTAATAAAACACCACTGGCATTTAATCCCAAATGAGCCCAACTAGCATGAACAAATTGGCTTGAAAAGATTCGCCACAGTTCGCCATCATCAATTAGGCTTCGGTTAAATTCAAGTAAATTATTTAAATCAAATGCAGCAAAAATGGTACTAAAAAGCAGCAGAATAATAGGCGGTAATATATAACGAGGTTGAATAGGTAAATTAAGCATTTTATTATATTTTTTTAGTCAAAATTTTTGCATATTGTGCCCGTTTAACTTTAAGATGCCAAATACAACTACGTAATTAAGTGTTTTTAGTATTTTTATGCATTTTAAACTTAACTCATTATTTGCCATTGGACTGTGCGCAGTATCACTGCCTTCATTTGCACAGCAAGCAACTCAAATTGAAACTCGCGAACCTGAAGCTGCTACTGGATTAATCCATAAAAAAGTAGTGCAAGGTGATAAATACATGGTTGCTGCGGCAAATCCATATGCCTCAAGAGCCGGTCAACAAATTTTAGCCAAAGGCGGCAGTGCCGTAGATGCTGCCATTGCTACTCAACTAGTGCTTACTTTAGTTGAACCGCAATCCTCAGGTATTGGCGGTGGTACATTTATGATGTATTACAACAAAGCTAACAATAAATTGACTAGTTTTGATGGCCGCGAAACTGCACCTGCAAATGCAGACGAAACACTGTTTTTAGATAAACACGGTAAAGCCGTTAAATGGATTGAAGCCGTAGTAGGTGGACGCTCTGTTGGTGTACCCGGTATTTTACATGCCTTTGCAAGCGCACATAAACAATACGGTACATTACCGTGGGAAGCGCTTTTTAAACCGGCTATTGAACTTGCAGAACAAGGATTTGTAGTTTCGCCGCGTTTACATGGCTTATTAGCACGCCAATTAAACCCTGGTGTATTGAGTATGCCGATTATTAACGAATACTTTTACCCAAATGGTAAATTAATTGAAGTGGGTAGTGTTAAAAAGAATCAACCACTTGCTGATTTGTACAAAGACATTGCAAAGCAGGGCATTGATGCATTTTACAAAGGCGAAAATGCAAAACAAATGGTTAATGCGGTACAACACTCTAAAATTGCCCCTGGTAAATTAAGCGTACAAGATTTAGCAGATTATAAAAGTAAAGAGCGCGATGCGGTATGTATTCAATACCGTGCTTATAACGTGTGTTCTATGGCACCACCAAGTAGTGGCGGCGTAGCAGTACTGCAAATGCTTGGCTTGCTTGAACATAAAGATATGAGCGCACTTAAGCCAAATGGCGAAAAGGCGATTCATTACTTTAGCCAAGCTTCGCGTATTGCATTTGCCGATCGCGATATGTACATGGGCGATCCCGATTTTACTCAAGTACCTACACAAGAGCTCTTAAACAAAGATTATATTGCCTCACGCGCTAAATTAATTACCGAAACAGACCAAAAAGCCGTAGCAGGTAATCCTGTAGGGTACTTAAGTTATGCAATGGATGATTCATACGAGTTACCTTCTACCTCACATGTATCTATTGTAGATAGTAAAGGTAATGCCGTTTCGATGACCAGTTCAATTGAAATGGCGTTTGGCTCTACGGTTATGGTTAATGGCTTTATTTTAAATAACCAACTAACTGACTTTTCGTTATCGCCACGTAAAAACGGCAAGCTTGTAGCAAACCGTGTAGAGGCTGGTAAACGCCCGCGTAGCTCTATGTCACCGGTAATGGTATTTAATAAAGATGGTAGCTTACGCTTAATCGTAGGCTCACCTGGTGGTAGCCGTATCATCGATTACGTTGCACAAGTTGTTGTGGGTGTTATTGACTGGAATTTATCAGCGCAAGACGCCATTAACTTACCGCGTACAACAAATCGTAACGATTACACCAGCCTTGAAAAAGGCACAACCATTGAAGCCATTGCGCCTGCGCTTACTAAACGCGGCCACAATGTACGTATTATTGATTTAAACTCAGGCTTACACGCAGTTGAAGTTAAAAATAATACCTTATATGGTGGCGCTGATCCGCGCCGTGAAGGTGTTGCGTTATCTGATTTAACTGATAATAGCGCCACTATCAAATTTTAAATTATGTATAATATACATGCGGGCAGTGAAGCCCGCATGTATTTTCTCTCAATGGTCTGACTAGCTTAATTGTCGTTGCAATTAAACCTCTAACACTGATAATGACAGATCATAACTTAAGACTCCGTTAAAGCCTGGAAATATGACAACTAATACTGATCCTAACTACTTATATATTCATCATTCTGGCCCTGGCCTAATTGAAACACCGCTATTAAATAAAGGCAGCGCCTTTAGTAAAAAAGAACGCGAAAATTTCAATCTTGCTGGTTTACTTCCTCCTCGCTTTGAAACAATAGAAGAGCAAGTTGAGCGTTGTTATCAGCAGTATTCTAGCTTTACCGACAACCTTAATAAGCATATTTACTTACGTGCGATTCAAGATAACAACGAAACACTTTACTACCGTTTAGTGCGTGACCACCTTGAAGAAATGATGCCAATCATTTACACACCGACAGTGGGCGATGCTTGTGAAAAATTCTCTGACATTTATCGCAGCGCACGTGGTTTATTTATTTCGTATGAAGATCGCTACCAAATTGACGACATTTTACGCAACGCTACCAAAGGTAAAGTAAAAGTTATTGTTGTAACCGATGGCGAGCGTATTTTAGGCCTTGGCGATCAGGGTATTGGTGGCATGGGTATTCCAATTGGTAAATTGTCACTTTACACAGCGTGTGGTGGTATAAGCCCAGCATACACATTGCCTGTAATGCTCGATGTGGGTACTAATAACGAAAAGCTTTTAAACGATCCTATGTACATGGGCGCACGCCATAAGCGAATTGCTCAAGACGAATATGATGAGTTTTTAGATTTATTCATTAAAGCGGTTAAACGTCGCTGGCCAAATGTATTACTTCAGTTTGAAGATTTTGCACAGCCAAATGCAATGCCATTACTTAAGCGCTACCGCAATGAAATTTGTAGCTTTAACGATGACATTCAAGGTACTGCGGCTGTAACGGTCGGTTCTTTACTTGCTGCGTGTCGTGTTAAAAATTCAACCCTAAGCCAGCAAAAAGTAGTTTTTGTGGGTGCAGGCTCTGCTGGTTGTGGTATTGCTGAACAAATTATTAGCCAAATGGTTTTTGAAGGTATTTCAGAAGCACAAGCGCGTAGCCAAGTATTTATGGTTGACCGTTTTGGTTTGCTTAGTGAGGGTATGGAAGGCTTACGCGATTTCCAACAAGCACTTGCACAACCTACAGGCTCGTTAAGTGATTGGACGTACAGCGGCGAGTACGCATCACTTCTGGATGTTATGCACTGTGCTGAGCCTGACATTTTGATTGGTGTTTCTGGTCAACCTGGCTTATTTACAGAACAAGTAATACGCGCTATGCATGCCGGTTGTGAACAGCCAATTATTTTCCCATTAAGTAATCCATCTAAGCAAGTAGAAGCGCATCCTGCTGATGTGATTAAGTGGACTGACGGTAAAGCACTTGTTGCCACAGGTAGCCCATTTGATCCTGTTGAGTACAATGGCGAAACGTTCCCAATCCCACAATGTAACAACAGTTATATTTTCCCGGGTATTGGTTTAGGGGTTATTGCCGCTAAAGCGACACGCATTACAGATGCAATGTTAAGTGTATCTAGCGAAATGCTTGCAGAGTCGTCGCCGCGTGCAAACACAGGTAAAGGTAGTTTATTACCAGCCTTGACTGAAATTGAAACGCTAAGTAAACGTATTGCATTTGCCATCGCTAAAAAGGCAATCGAAGAGGGCGTTGCTCTTGAGATTACGGATGATGCGTTATGGGCAGCAATCGACAAAAATTACTGGTTACCAAAATACCGTAACTATAAACGTTGTAGTGTTTAATTAGGTTTATAAGTAATTAAAAATAAATAACGTTGTAGGCACAGTTACAATGCTTAACAAAAAACAGGCAATTGCCTGTTTTTTGTGCTTGTTCATATTTAATTAACCACGTACGGTGTTTACTTGCTTTTATATAATTAAAGGATCGACTTAATGAAAACACTGACTCTTGTTTTAGGTAGTGCACTGGCTTTAAACGTACTTAGCTTTGATGCACTTGCGGCAGCGACTCCCGATGCTCCTCATATTTATGTTAAGGGCGAAGCGACTCTTACTACAATGCCAGATTACGTACAGCTTAGTGTAGGTATTACCGAAGTTGATAAAGACTTAATTGCTGCTAAAAATAAAACCGACTTAACTATCGCCAAGGCAATTAAGCTCGTAAAAGAGATTGGTGTTAAAGAGGGAGATATAAACGCAGGGCAAATTTCAATAAACCGTGATAGCCAATACAACCGCACTACCGGTAATCAAGAATTTAAAGGCTTTAAGGTTTCTCGTACGTTAACAGTAAAACTCAGCGATATAAATAAATACCCTGAGTTACTACAAAGCTTAGTTAACAACGGTATTAACGAAATTAATCAAACGCAATTTTTAGCAAGCAACTACAACGAGCTGCATAAAAAAGCGCAAAAGTTAGCAATTAAAGACGCACGGGATGCTGCAAAAGAGTTTAGTGAGGATTATGACGTTGATTTAAAAGGATTATACAGCGCGTCACTAAGTCCACTCAATGTGCAGTCGCAGCCTTATATGCGCGCAGAAAAAGTAATGATGGCTGATAGCGCACCAAGTAACTATGTACCTGATGCCTACCATGCTGGAGAGATTAAAGTAACAGCCTCAAGCTATGCTGTGTACTACATAGATTAAAATATAGGTTCTTCCTAGGGACGATTAACTCTATGTTGCTCGGTTTTTACTTAGCCCACTAGGTTACAAACCTCGCGCCGCGATTTAATCGCCCCTAGATTGAACAAATTTCAATCCAAATAATTCAACACGCCCTAGTGGTGCTCAAAACGTGCCACCAACTTCTCACCTTGCTCTTGGCTGATACGCGCTATAGAGTTGAGCATATTAGTCACTTCGCGTCTGTCGTATTCATTAGTTACATGCTCATTTATGTCATCAACAATCGCATTTAAATAATTAAATAAACTGTTTCGTGCATCGGTATCTTTATGGGCTACAAACAAAATATTTTTGAATGCCTCAAGCACGTTTGTCATTACGTATGCATCGCCTTTGGCGTAATTACGCAGCGGTGTAAAGTTGTCATGTAATAACTCATCAAAGCTTGTTTCATGAAGGTACAACAATGGGGCATTATCACTGTGCTTAAACGAGTAGTTAATATCGTTAATTGAAAGTCGTTGAATAAGTAAAATACTCAGCATATCAATTGATTTAACCGCAGTACCGGGATCGTTGATACCTGGACTCATTGCCTTAACTGCAATTTCTGATATTTGCGTTAATCCATAACGGTAATGATCGCTAATGTACTCTTCTATATAAAAAATAAAGCAGTCGAGAATTTTATTAATCAGCTCTTCATCGTTTGCTATCTCTTTATTACATTTTAAAAACGGGTAACCTTTAACTGTAAAATAGCCTTGGTTTACAGATATATACACCTTTATATCTTGCTCAGCCAAAATGGCACACAGCTTATCGGTATGTACGCCTTTATAATATCCTTCTGTTTTACTGCTAACCGAATGCCATTTGCTAAAGTCTGGAAAGTCCTCAACTGGGTCCTCTTGTTGTCTTTGTATTATTGTTTTAATTTCGTTTTTAGTTTGGCTAAACAAGCCATTTAACACGTTATCAACTTGAATAGCACGTGAGATTGAGTGTATAAAAAATACAAACAAACCTAATGAAATCAATCCAAAAACAAGTGCAAACAACACACCTATTGAAGGAATTGCCGTACTGCCACCATCAAGCTTATTAATATTTATAAGCATAATAATAGAGTAAATTATGCTGCCTAAATAAAACCCCAAAACCATTTGGTGTGATTTGCGCGTAATAAGCCCTGGCACTACGCGGGGCGATAAACTCGCGCTGGCTGAATTTAAAACCACCATTACCATCGAAAAACTAAACACGGTAAGCGAAATAATACTCCCCGCTAAAGTGCTTAGAATAGTCCGCGCGTTTTCGGCGCTATCTACAAGTACAACCGATATAAACGATTTTAGCTGCTCAACAGGGGCTAAATATTCAACCGACATTGTAATAATGGCAAATAACAAAAAGCCCACTGAAAGCATCGAAGGGTAAAAGCCAATACTGTTAATCATTTCACGGTAACTGTCGGCTACTTTACGAGGTACAAACATAAAATCCTTATGTATTTTCTACTAACTTAATACCTCTAGCTTAGCATAGGCAATTATTAAACTTCTGATAATGCTGCTCAAATTTATGTGTTATTATCACGCCCACAATAATAGAGCGCATATTTATGCGATAAAAATAACAGGAAAACGCCGTGATCATTTCAACTTATGCTGCATTACTCGCATTCTTTTACATTTATTTAAGCTTTAACGTAATAAAAGTGCGCCGTGCGGAGCAAATATCGCTTGGTGATAACGGTAATGCAACGCTACAACGTGCTGTGCGTGCCCACGCAAATTTTATGGAATACGTGCCATTTGCTTTAATTTTGCTTTTTTTAGCAGAGTACCAAGGGCTTGCTAGCCATTACTGCCATATATTAGGTGGTGCGTTATTAGTAGGGCGTGTGTTTCAAAATTTAGGCATAGTAGAAAAAAGCCTTAAATATCGCCAAATTGGTACTATTACTACATTTTTAGTCATGATTATCAGCGCCTTTGTATTACTAGTAACACGCGGCTAATTATAGAAAAGTTAATGAGCAAAATATTTATAATAGGTTTACCACGTACCGGCACAACTAGTGTGTGCCATGCATTTTTAGAACTTGGCATTACAACAGCGCATACCGCGTATACTAATGCCTGTTTTGAAAATGCCAGCGCAATTGCTGACACTCCCATATTTAACGATTTTAAAGCGCTTGATATTCATTATCCTGACTCTAAGTTTATTTATTTAGAGCGCGAACTTGGTGCATGGCTTGTATCAATAAAACAGCTTTTAACGCGTATGCACACTAATTTAACCCGTGCAGACGGGGGCTTTAATATTCATATAAAGCGCTGTTATTTAAATACGTTTAGTGAGCTTTCGCTTAATAATATTAGCGACGATAGTTACTTAGCTCACTGCTACGAAACACATTTTAACGATGCTCACACGTACTTTAAGAATCGTGACAACGATTTTTTATCCATTGATATAGCAAAGCCCGATAGCTACAAAAAACTATGCGATTTTTTAGCATTAAAAAGTGACAAAGCTGATTTTGAAAAAATGAATATGGGCGGTAAAGTCACCGCATGGAACGATATCAAACACCCGCTAAAAGTTGAATCCACCGCTAAAGGGCGCATAGATAAATTGCTGCCTTACAAGATTTTTTAAAACAAATACGTTAAAATCCCCGCATTATTATTTGAGTTGTACAGAACATGTTTGAATTAAAATACCACACCCCATTTGAATGGACCGAAGTTGTCCTTGCTGACTTTAATACTTTTTTACAAGATCATGCCGCTGCAGAAAAAAAAGCATCGGGTATGGCTATGTCTATGCTTTCACATTACCCAGACAAACGTAAATTAGTAAAAGCCATGACCGACTTAGCATTAGAAGAATTAATACACTTTAAACAAGTGCTTAAGTTACTTTTAGAGCGCGATGTAAACTTAGGTGACGACAAAAAAGATCCGTACATAAAACAAATACGTGCACTGTTTAGACATGGTCGTGATGGTTTTTTAATGGACCGATTACTGGTTGGCGGTGTAATTGAAGCACGTGGCCACGAGCGTTTTTCTTTAGTTGCACAAGCACTTCCTGAGGGTAAAGAAAAAGATTTTTATGTTGCTATTGCTAAGTCAGAAGAAAAACATAAAAACCTATTTGTAGAACTAGCTTACGAATACTTTGAAAAAGAAGAAGTTGATGTTCGCCTAGAAGAGCTGCTTATAGCTGAAGCTAAAATCTGTGAAAGCATCCCGTTTACAGCCGCTTTGCATTAATTAAAACTAGCGTAAAGCGTATTTTCACTCGCTTTGCGCCACACACCTCTGCTCTTATTTCTTTGTTAACCTCTTCATGAATTGTTGATTTGCAATTTGCAATTTGCGAATCAAAATAATAAAAAACACGTTTATACATCTTAATCCACTGATTATAAATATAAAAAACCTTGGTCTCATACTTGCTACCTATACAGTAAGCAAATTGAGGGAAAGGCTTATGTTAAAATTTATTTTTATACTATTACTAATATCTTTTACCGCTATGGGCAGTGAAAGTCATTTAGATTATATAGAAAATGCAAATGGTGAGCGGGTACAAAAAGTATCGCACTTAGTTAAATGGACGCATACTCGCTTTGTGTTTACCCGTGATATTTCTCGTATTGCACTTGGCCACGAAACAACGCTTGATGTGAACGTGGTTAATGGTCGCGAGCTACTAATTTTAGCTAAAAAGTTGGGCCGTACATCTATGATGGTGTGGTACGACGATAAAAGCTCGGAAACATTTCACTATTTTGCAAACCACATTTGAGCTGGTCGGTATCGATTTAGTAAATAACCTTATCATTAGTGAAACACTGAGCTTAATAGGGATTGAGCCAGGTATTACATATTGCAAAACATCACTTAATTTAGTTAATGCAGAACAAGTAATTAATATCACCACAGGCAAACCTGCTCTTAGTAGTTTAACGCCACCATTTAAAGTTTTACTGCCAGTACATAGCGGCCAAAACAGTACAACGTGGATACATACTCCCCCAAAAGGGGAAGGAGAACGTCAATGAACGCCTCAAATATATTTACCTCACATGCTAATTTAGCAGATACACCAACTGATGAAATATCAACAGAAATTAAAGAAACGCTAACGCTACTAAAACAGTTTTATGATGTTCCAATTGTTAAATTTATCGATTTTAGAGAGGTTTATTCAGAGCAGTTAATAACCTGCAACGATAAAGAAAGTGTCGAAAATGAGTTATTAAGCTATCAACAACGCTGCACACAAGAAAAACTATATTTATTTGAAGATACCTTTTTTGATGATGTATCAAACAACACGCACAAATTAATTCGTTTTTATGCACAATATCCAATTTATAGTGTCACTAATAAATTCATTGGCGTAGTGCTGATGGCTGATTTAGCACCTAAAACATTAATAGGTTCACAAAAAAATCAGTTTATTTCATTTGCTCAATTATTGCAGACACAGTTAAATAAAAATTCAGATTCAGTAAGTAATCAAAGTACTAATCCTGTGAAAAAAATTATGGGGAAAAGTATATTCATGTATTTAGTTTAGCGCCCGTGGCATTCTTAATTGCATTAGTATTATGCTCATTCACTGCATTACTGCTTTATACTATAGAAAAAAAGGAGCTGCAAAGTAATTACAATGAACAAACTCAGCAATTACGTAAAACGTTATTTAATGCTCTAGAGCGATTTGATAATCAAGGATTATATATATCACAAAAAGATTTAGTTATCGCAGGCTTTTTACAAAGCCAAAATAGCTATACAAAAGAGCAGCTTAATGATTTAGTACAGAGTCAGGTTTCACAAAGCTTAACTTATAAAGGGTATGTTGTGTTTGATTCTGAGTATAACCAACTTGCACTTTGGTCAAAAAATAATTTTGATTTAGCCGCGTATGGATTTAAAAACTGGTTAGAAAAATTCAATAATAGAGCGAATAAACAAGCAGTAGAAGTATTTACTGTTGCAGATACGGCCTTCTTAATTTCTGAAATAAATATTAAACAAGGCTCTATTTATACACTTACAGCATTTGATTTAAGTAAGTTTTTAAAAGCCGTTATTGGTAAATTAAACACTGAAAATTATAACGTTTTTATAGCAACACCACAGTTTACTTTAGGAAAACAAGGAGAAGTAAACCCCAGTATAATTAAAAATAGTATTAGCGCTTTGAGCAGTCGTTTTCCACCTACTTGGCGTTTACATGTGCAACCAATGAATAAAATAGTACGTCCACAAATAACTAAATATATCCTAATTAGATTAGGACTGATCGCCTTTTGTGTATTCGCATTCGTGTACTATTTTTTACGTTTGCCTAGGCGTTTACACAATGAAATAAAACAAAAAAATCAGTTAATACTTAATAGGGAAGAGCTATTTTCAAGTTCTCTTGATGCATTGCCACATGGGTTTGCTATTTTTAATAGCCACGAATTTCCTGTGATTACTAACAATGCATTTAATCTTTTATTTCCACAGGTGAATAAACAAAACAGTCAGCTATCGTATAGCCAGCTGATAAGTATTGCGCAACAGCATAATATTATAAATCATTACCATGAGCATCATAAGCTTGATGATGATCGTAACCAATTAATAGATATAGGTTTTACAGACGGGAAGTGGATAACTGTATTACAAAGACATACAGATTTTAATGGTTTTGTTTGCTACTTTAGAGATGATACAGAGGCACATCAAAAAGAATGTTTACTCGCTGATGTTCTCGAAAAATCTAAACAGACAAATCAATTAAAAGAAAAATTTGTTTCAAGGCTTAGTCGTCAATTAAAAACGCCTTTATCATCTTTAAAGTCATTAATTGAAATATCAAAAGATCCTATAAGCTTTAACGAATTTAAAAACAATGTAGGGAATATTTCTGATGTGTGCGACCAGCTTGAAAGTGTGATTCAACAGCTCGTAAATATAAATAAATCAGAGATAGGTAAGTTAAAGCTTCAAGCCAAAAACGTAAATCTAAAGAAACTGATCAATAATAACATGTCAATTTTAACGAAAGAGGCTGAAAATAATAAAATAGTTTTGAAAAATAATATTACATCAGAGTTAACGGTAGCAAGCGATGAAAAGTTAATTTCTCAACTGGTTATTCAGTTAGTTACTGAGGTTTTGGATTCATCAAATAATATAACGCTTTCAATTGACGCTCAGATTAAAAAAGAAAGTACTCGTAATTACTTAAACCTCGACTTTTCATTAAGTAATTTAATCAACACTAACCATTTTATAACTGAACTTAAAAGCATTTCGGGTGATAATATAACACGCTTTATAGATGATAAAGACTTATTATTAGAGTTAAAGTTTTTTATCTCGATATTTAAAATGCTTGGTGGGAAAGCGATAATTATTAGCAGTAATGCAAATAAAACGACGATATCACTTTCTATATTGGTAAACCTAGCGAGTAAACAAAACAAAGATGATGAACAAGAAGTATTAAACAGTCCATTAATAACTACCGATTTAGTAAATATTAATCCATTAACTAATGAAGAACAAAACACGCTATTACTGGTTGATGACGATCCACTGGTTGAAATTGTTATTAGGGCAATGCTAAAAAATGAGAGCATTAAAATAGATTACGCGCGCAGTGCTATAGAAGCAATGTTAATGGTATCTCAAAACAGTTACGACATTATTTTAATGGACATAGTAATGCCAGAATTATCAGGAACTGATGCTATGTTAAAAATTAAAAAACACAGTGATAATTCTAAAACTAAAATAATTGCACATACATCGACACCCGATCCAGAATCTAAATATGTAAACCAGGGCTTTGATGACATGCTATTAAAACCTGTAAAACAAGGCATATTAATAAACCAAATAGCACGTATTTTAAAAAGATAGGCCGCTATACCAACCGCCTTAATGTAGATTTTATGTAACGATAAAATATTAATGCCGGTTGGTGTTACATATAGCGTAATATATTCGAGGTAAAAAATGAAAAAAACGATTGAAGATACGATGGAAGTTATCGGATTTAATACAGTAAAACCTATAAATAAAACTACACGACTGCTTTTAGTCGATGATGATTTACTAATAGAAATTGTAATAAGAAAAATGCTTAAAGAAGAAAACATATTAATAGATTTTGCATCCAGTGCAATAGAGGCGCTATTAATGGTTTCTCAAAATATTTACGATATTATTTTAATGGACATAGTCATGCCACAGTTTACGGGCACCGACGCAATGCTAAAAATAAGAAAGCACGCTGATGCATCAGCAACGAAAATTATTGCGCATACATTTAGTGAAAACGAAAATAGTAATAATAAATATATAAAGCTTGGGTTTAATGGTTTGTTATTAAAGCCAGTTAAGCAAGGTGTATTAATTGAAAAAGTAGAAGGTCATCAAATTACTTATCAAGAAATGGGACAAGGTACACCTTTATTATTGATACACGGTATTCCGACTAATAAATTTTTATGGCGAAATGTGATGCCAAACTTGCATCAAAATATCGGGTAATAGCACCAGATATGCCAAGTAACACTGATGTATCTATAAATGCGCAATGTAGAATAATGTGTAAGTTTATAGAAGAGCTCGGTATTTCTAAAGTTAATATTGCTGCACATGATATTGGTGGTGGTGTTGCTCAATTAATGGCTGTAAATCATCCGGATAAAGTAAACGGGTTGGTTTTACTTGATATTGATAGTGTATGTTTTGATTCTTGGCCAATACCAGAATTTGAACCTTTACTAGAACCAGGCGTAGAAGAAAAAACATCTGTAGATGAATTTGTTGATACATTAAGAGATTTCATGCCCAAAGGTGTCTACGACTCGAACGTAATGACTGAAGAGTTGATGAAAATATACTTAACACCATGGAGTAATGAAAAAGGAAAAGCCGCTTTATTTAGTAACATGCGCAGGCTCAATAAAGAATATACCGAAGCTATTACAGGCGATCTTAAAAGCTTACCTCATGAAGCACTCATATTATGGGGTGAAGAAGACAAATTTCAAAAGCCAAAGTATGCACCAATGTTAGAAGAAGCAATTCCAAATTCGTCATTGGTTTGAATAGATAAAGCCGCACATTGGGTTATTGATGAACATCCAGATAAAGTGTCTGAGCTTATTAGTGATTTTATGAATGATAAATTATTCTAGTGAATTACTAGGATAATTTAAAATCTATTTATTTCAATATGTTAAGTTTTATTGCATAAAGTAGCGAATAGGCAATCAGTGTAATACCGCTTGATTATATTAATAACCAAGCGGTATTTTTATATGTTTAAGTAACAAATAGCGAAAAGAGGCAAAACATTAATTTTTAAAATAAGTAGGTTTAAGTAGGTTAATGCTTATTAAATAGTCAAAATATCGCGTTTATACGTTAATTCATGAAGGTGAGTAACTTAGTTATGTATTTATTTACCCTATTTAACATAATATAAATTATAGGTAGTTAATGTATATATAGAAAGAGCGCTTAAATGCGCCCTTGCTATGTCCAATACTAGACGGTATCGGACATTAAGTGTTTTTATTACAATAACTAGTATTACTAATACAGATACTTTATTTATCAATTTGTTTAATCAATACTAAGTAAACGCTCAGCTGTATATTCGTTAGTAATTAATCCACTGATCATGTTTGACCTTACTGCGCCCAAAATGGCTAACACTTTTTCTTCACCAGCAGCTATCGCATAAATCTGTTTGTTAGCATTTGTTTTTAATGGCGTACTTGCTACACGCTGATTAACTGTGCAATCTAAAAGCTTACCGTTTTTATCAAACACCCAACTAATCATTTCACCAACAGCACCAAGATCTTGTAGCTCTTTAAGTTCTTGCGCATCAATAAAACCATCTATATGTAATGGCGACTTTTCACCTAAGCTACCAATACCCACAAATGTTACATCGGCATCTTTAGCGAGTTTTAAATTACCGGTAATATTTTGTTGTGCGTGTAACTGTTCTTTTTCTTCAATGCTTCTTGGTAAAACTGGCAATGGCATTGGATAATGTTTTGCATTAGTGTGTTCGGCCATTCTTACTACAACATCATAAGGTGAAGCCGATCCATCCAAAGCCATATTACCTAGCATGGCTACAATTTTATGTTGCGGACAATCAACAGTTCTTAGCTCATCCACACATGAACGTAAAACTCGACCGGTTCCCATAGCAAGTACTTTGGGTTGTTCTGATTTTAGATGACGTTCTATTTCTGCCGCGCCAGCTTGAGCCAAACCTAATGTAGATGAAGGTTCAGATGGATCGCTCGGTACAACTTCACACGAATCTAACCCAAAACGGCTTTTTAATTTTTCAGCTAAATCCATACATTTGGCAATCGGGTGGTCAAGTCTAACTTTAATTAATCCTTGGCTCACAGATAATGCGACCATTCTTTGTGCAGATTGACGAGATATATTTAGTTTTTTAGCAATTTCATCTTGTGTGTTACCGCCAACATAATATAACCACCCTGCTCTGGCTGCATCATCTAGCTTTCTAATTTCTGTATTTGATAGCTTTACCACGTAAACCTCTTAAAATAGAAGGAAAACTAAGTCCTTATTTTTATTACATAATTTTAATTATATGTGCTGCTATATAAATTATTTTATTAATTTTGGAGTATCTATTTATCAATAACGTTTTTGTTATTTATAGTTGTAAATATACCATTCCTTAATAAAAAATACCTAGGTTTCATAGGATTATGTAATTAGAATTTAGTTAATAGCACCTTTATAAAGGTGCTATTTAAGGTAATTAAAGATTGGCTCTAGAGAATTGTTAAACCGTTATTATCAAACTTTAATACTTTATCAGCCGGTGCGCTTAGGTAAATACTATCGCCATATTTTAACGGACAATCACCATCTGCTTTTACTGTTACGGTCCCTTTGCCTTCAATATTTATATGTAAAAAGCTCTCCGATCCTAAATGCTCAATTACACCTACAGTTCCAGCCCAAGTACCTTGCTCAGTAGAGAGTGTTATATGCTCTGGTCGTATACCAATACAGCTAACATTCGCATCTTCATTTTGTGGAGCATCTATAAAATTCATTTTTGGCGAACCAATAAAACCAGCTACAAATTTGTTTACAGGATTTTTATAAAGCTCTAAAGGTGTGCCTACCTGTTCAATAATACCGGCATTAAATACCGCGATTCTATCTGCCATTGTCATAGCTTCAACCTGATCGTGCGTAACATAAATCATTGTTGTAGCTAAACTTTTATGTAATTCAGATATTTCTAAACGCATATTTACACGTAGTGACGCATCAAGATTTGAAAGCGGTTCATCAAATAAAAATGCCGAAGGCTGACGAACAATTGCGCGCCCTATCGCTACACGCTGGCGCTGCCCGCCCGATAATTGCCCTGGCTTTCGTTCTAAATAATCGGTCAAATTAAGAATTTTAGCGGCGTTAGCAATTTTACTTTCGATTTCTGCAGGGCTAACTTTGGCTCTTTTTAAAGGAAAAGCAATATTGTTACGCACGGTCATATGCGGATATAACGCGTAGGATTGAAACACCATTGCTAAGCCTCTTTTTGCAGGTGGTGTTTTTGTAGCGTCAATGCCGTCAATTTCTATATTACCACTGGTGGTATCTTCAAGCCCTGCGATCATACGAAGTAATGTAGATTTACCACAGCCTGATGGCCCAACAAATACGATAAACTCACCGTCTTTAATTTCTAAGTCGAGTGGTTTAATTACGTTAACTTCATCAAAGTTTTTAGTGACTTGTTTTAGTGTGATGCTGCCCATGTGTATTCTCCTATTTTACTGCGCCGAAACTTAATCCACGCACTAATTGTTTTTGACTAAACCAACCAAGTATTAAAATTGGCACAATGGCCATGGCAGATGCTGTCGATAACTTAGCGTAAAATAACCCCTCAGGGCTTGAGTAACTGGCAATAAATGCCGTTAAAGGTGCAGCATTTGCAGCGGTTAAAATAAGTGTCCAAAATGCTTCGTTCCACGACAAAATAACATTTAACAATAGCGTTGAGGCTATACCCGGTAAGGCTATTGGTAATAAAAAATGAAATATTTCTTCTCCAATTGTTGCGCCATCCATACGTGAAGCTTCAAGTATTTCTTTTGGTATTTCTCTAAAGTAGGTGTACAGCATCCATACCATTATTGGTAAGTTAATAAGTGTCATTACAATTACTAAACCTAATTTTGTATCGAGTAGCGCAAAGTCTCGAAACAATAAATAAATCGGAATAAGTACCCCTACTGGCGGTAACATTTTGGTAGAAAGCATCCACATTAATAAATGCTTAGTTTTTTTAGTTTGCACAAACGCCATAGACCACGCAGCAGGTACAGCAATTAATAACCCCAGTAAACTTGAACCTAGCGATATAACTACAGAGTTCCAAAAATGGTTAAAGTATGGCGAACGCGACAGTACATCTCGGTAATTTTCGAGTGTCCAATCGAATGCATATAAGCTTGGACTTGCTGAAATTGCTTCAGCTTCCGTTTTAAAGCTGGTGATTAACGTCCATAAAATTGGAAAGAAAATCATGCCGCTTATTGTCCATGCAGCAATGGTATAAATTAGTTTGGAACGACTGCTATCTTTTATAGTCATAATTAACCCTCCAAGTTTTTGCCAATTAAGCGCATTAAAAATATAGCGACAATATTTGCAATTATTACTGCAACTATGCCCCCTGCCGAACCGCCACCTACATCAAATTGAAGTAGTGATTGCGTGTAAATTAAGTACGTTATATTGGTAGACGAATAACCAGGACCACCACTTGTTGTAACTAATATTTCGGCAAAAATTGACAGTAAAAATATAGTTTCGATTAAAATAACAGCGGTTACAGCGCGCGATAAGTGCGGCAAAACGATGTAAAAAAACTTACTAAATGGCCCAGCTCCGTCTAAATCAGCCGCTTCTAATTGTTCACGGTCTAATGATTGTATTGCTGTTAGCAGTATTAATGCTGCAAATGGTAACCACTGCCAAGACACAATTATGATGATTGAAAATAGCGGCATTTGAGCAAAAAAGTCGATAGGTTCAAAGCCAAGCCAAATCGCGAAATGTGCAAATAAGCCATTAACTGGGTTCATTAGCATGTTTTTCCATACTAATGCCGACACAGTTGGCATTACAAAAAATGGGGCTAGTACCATAATACGAACGTAATTTCGTCCCCATATTGCTTGGTCTAGTAAAATAGCTAAGCCAATACCACCACAAATAGTGATAAGTAAAACCCCAGTTACTAGGTAAAGCGTGTTAAAAAATGATTCAAAAAAAGCCGGATCAGTTAGGAAAAATTCATAGTTTAAAAAGCCTACAAACTCTTTATCCCCTGGAACGAGTAAGTTGTAATCAATAAATGAGAAATACAGTGTCATACACAGCGGAACTATCATCCAAGCAAGTAATAAAATTACACTAGGAAGAAGCATAAACCGAGCAAGCGTGCGCGAGTTAGTTGTTGCCATAAAGGTGACCTTAAAAAAGCCAATTCTATTTACTTGTTAACTATCAAGTGAAAATCAGAAACCCTTGATAGTGTTTATAACTAACAAGTAAATAGAATTGACATAAAATATTGGGTAAGTTTGAGTACTTACCCGCCCATTACATGCTATTTAGGATAGCGAGCTTTACGCATTGTTCGCTCAACGAGGTGCTGAGACGTACTAAGCGCTTGCTTAACGGTCATTTGGCCAGTTAATGCTGCTGAAAATTGTTGCCCAACAGCTGTACCAATTCCTTGAAACTCAGGAATAGCAACAAACTGAATACCTACATAAGGCACTGGTTTAACTGTCGGATTTTTAGGATCTGCAGATTGAATAGAATCTAAAGTAATTTGCGCAAACGGTGCTGCGTCCATGTACTTTTGATTACTGTAAAGTGATTTACGTGTACCTGGCGGTACTTTTGCCCAACCTTTTTTATCGGCTACAAGTTGTGTGTATTCTTTAGATGTTGCCCAGCTAATAAATTTCATTGCGGCATCTGGTTTTTTGCTGCTTGCCGGTACGGCTAAAGTCCAAGACCATAACCAGTTACCGCGTTTACCTAGACCGTTATCTGGCGCAAGTGCAAACCCTACTTTATCGGCAACTTCTGAATCTTTTTTGTTAGTAACAAATGCGCCTGCAACGGTTGCATCAATCCAAATACCACATTTTCCGGTTTGAAAAAGTGCAAGGTTTTCATTAAAACCGTTTGCAGATGAACCAGCAGGACCAGATTCTTTCATCACATCGACATAATACTGAAGGGTATTTTCCCACTCTGGGGTATTAAACTGAGGTTTCCAATTTTCATCAAACCAACGCGCACCAAACGAATTTGCCATGGATGTAATAAGCGCAACGTTTTCGCCCCAACCTGCTTTACCACGTAGACAAAGGCCATAAACACCTTCTTTTTTATCTGTCATCGCTTTAGCAGCTTTGCGTATAAAGTCCCATGTTGGGGCTTTAGGCATTGTCAGCCCTGCTTTTTCCATTAAGTCAGTGCGGTACATAACCATTGAGCTTTCGCCATAAAATGGCGCAGCATAAAGCTTGTCGTTAATCGTTAAACCGCTTCGAATTGCCGGAATTAAATCGTCTAAATCGTAGTTTTCACCTAAATTATCCAGCTCTTTTAGCCAATTTTGCTTGCCCCAAATTGGTACTTCATAAGTACCTATGGTCATAACATCGTATTGGCCGCCCTTTGTTGCAACATCGGTTGTGACACGTTGGCGAAGAATGTTTTCCTCTAGAGTAACCCATTTTAGATCTATATCCGGGTTTTGGCTGGTAAAGTCACTGCTTAATTCTTTCATGGTGATCATGTCACCATTGTTAACAGTCGCTATTGTGATTGTTTCTTTTGCCGCAGCGCCCATGCTTATAAAGCCACACGCGAGCATAATTAATTTATTTTTCATCGGGTATTCCCCATACACGTTATGTTTTAACAAGTGCTATTAAATTTCAATCTATTACCAATTATATTTATGGCAGTTTTAACGCATAAAACTGCCCGCAAAGTGCCTTTTTAGGTCCTTTGTTTAAATAGTTAGACTAGTTGGATAATGATTTAAAATTTAACAGATATTTCAGAAGTGAAGCCGTCAAATCCTTTACCGATTTGGCCGCCCGAATTAACACCTTCTTCTTGGTTAACATACTCAACTTTTAAAAGCGTTTTATCGTTAAACCAGTAACCTGCGGCTACTTGAATACGCTCTACTGTGTTGTCTGTTTGTTCAATTAAGTCGGAAGTGTTATCGGCTTCTGCATAACGAGCCGCTACATATAGCTTTTTAGGGATTAGATATTGTTGTGCTTCAAACACGAAGTACTCAACCGATGAGTCGCCTTCTATTACACTGTTTGAATCAAAAGTAGTGCCATTTTCATCAGCTATGCCGTTTGTACCAAAGTAGGTAATACCGGCAACTGCATTACCAGCGGCATCTGCAAATGTGTAATCATCAGACGATTTACCAACCATAAAAATTAAGCTAGTTTCGTCAGATGGTTGATAAGCTAAGTTAAGCTGGATGATTGATTGCTCAAGCCCTGGCATTGCGCCAACGTGAGTGTCACGCTCGTTTGAAGGTGACGCTGAGAAATTATAGTTTTCACCATCGCCAAAGCGATAGTTTGTTGTGGTTACACCATCAAGACTTGCTACGCCATTTTCAAAACGTAACTGGTCGCCCTGATTCGCTTTTAATAAGTTTAAGCCTGCTTTAAAGCCACCTTCAAATTCTAGAGTACCTTGAAGTCGGTAGTTATAACCTCTGTCTTCTTGAAATGCTTCACCGAAACTTGAAGTCGTAATGTGACCTGTAACATTATAAGCACGTACTACACCACTATCGAAAGTTTCGCTGTAACTTAGCTGTGCGCCGTTTTCTGCGGTTGCGTAATCGGTAATACCATTACCAATAAGTGCATTACTTTGGTTATCTGCGCCGTCTTGAAAGCCTTTAAATTGAAATGGTGAGCCACCAATATTACCCAAACGCAGTGTTAAATTTGCGTTTTCTTTTGGTGTGCCATATAGACCTAGTAAGTCAAATTCAACACCTGCAAAATCGTTGTGAAATGAAAAGTCACGATCTTCGCCACCAAAGTCATTAGGCTCTTCTGCAATATCTATATCGGCAGTGATGAACTCGTTAATATGAAATTTAAGCATTAGATTAGCTCTAATACGGCCAAATCCTGATTCTTGTTCTTCATCTTCTGGACGAAATGCACCATCTTTAGCCTGAATTGACTGAAAGTTTTGCATTAGTAAAAAGTCTACGTCAACGCGATCTAAATATTCAGAAATATCAGCCTGTGCTGGAGCCGATGTAGCCATAGCTGCCGCTATGAGAGAAATTGCAAATTTAGTCTTTTTATTATTCAACATAATAAGCTCTTTATTTAGTGTGGTGTGTGATGCCAACTTTATTAAATTGCATTTTCATTTAATGAAATTGGTATTAATTCAGTGTGTATAGATGAGGCTGACTGAGCAAAACATTAAGTGGTTAATGAAACTGCACTTGTGAGCATAAGCCCATCTGCTGAGCATAATCACAGAATGAATTTAGAAGGTCAACGATTTTTTATTACAAAACGTTTACAAAAAATCGAATTCATATGTAAATATTTTTGAATCAATAAGTTAAGTAGCAAATTTGTTACATCAAATTTTGATGGAATGTTGTATTGGATTAAGGAATTTCTTATGAATACGTCATTATTGTTCATTACAATTAATGAAAATATAAGTTAGTAGAAGATATGAGAGCAGATAATCCTTTAAAAATACGTTGTTGGGCAAACCTATAAACAGTTTATTTATTGGTGTTTTTTAAGTAACGTTCTTGAGCTTATGATGGGGTTAGCTTAGTATTAAAGCACTTAGATGTATTCAAAATAGAAGTAACCTACATATGGAATTTGTTCGCCCGCTAGAGCCCATCCTCATTATTGATGACGTTAAGGAAATTCGTGATTATCTAAACCAAATTTTAACTGACTTAGGGTTTGAAGATATATTAGAAAGTGCTGATTTTAGCTCTGCCAAACCTATTATGGACAATAAACCGCCAGGCGTTATATTTGTAGATGTAGATTTACCAGACTCTAACGGTGCAGAGATATTGGAATACATTAATAGTGCTTACCCGCACACTCATGTTGTTATGTGTTCGGGCCACAATAGTCTCGAAAACGTACAAAACACGTGGGAAATGGGCGCTAAAGGTTTTATTGCAAAACCTTTTAATACAAAAAAAGTAGACACTGTAATGAAGCGTCTTGAAATAATAGAATAATAATAAGGTTAGCATGCATAGTACTGTTACTGCGATTATAGACGATCTTTCGAGTGTTATATTTGGTAAACAACAACAAATAAAACTGGCACTTACATGCTTATTTAGCGAAGGGCATTTACTCATTGAAGATTTGCCTGGCATGGGAAAAACCACTCTTTCTCATGCATTGTCAGCTGTGTTAGGCTTATCGTATCAGCGTATACAATTTACCAGTGATCTTCTCCCTGCTGATATTTTGGGTACTAACGTGTTTAATTCTACTGAGCACAGTTTTACGTTTCATAAAGGCCCTATTTTTAGCCAAGTTGTTTTAGCTGATGAAATAAACCGCGCAGGGCCCAAAACACAAAGTGCGTTGCTTGAAGCAATGGAAGAGCAACAAGTGACAGTTGATGGAAAAAAATATACGCTGCCAAATCCATTTTTTGTGATTGCAACACAAAACCCTCTTTACCAATCAGGTACCTACCCGTTACCTGAGTCGCAATTAGACCGATTTTTAATGCGCATTAGCTTAGGTTTTCCTCCTAAAGAAGCCGAAAAACGCTTAATTTTGAATATGCAAAAACGAGATTACAGCCAATTACCTAAGCGTATTAACCAACAAGAGTTAGCGGCAATTCAATCCCAGATAAGCCAAATTACTTTAAGTAGCCCGGTTATTGACTACATTATAGAGCTTGTTAATTACACACGCACAAGCAACGCTTTTGCATCATCGTTATCACCTCGTGCTAGTATGGCTCTGGCTAAAGCGGCTAGGTCGTGGGCCTTTATTGATGGTCGTGATTTTGTAATGCCAGAAGATGTTCAAGCCGTATTTGCAAGTGTGTGTCAGCATCGATTAGGTTTGCATAATGAGTCAGATGAAGCGCAAGTAAACGATATTTTAAAAAACGTATTAGTTCCGGTATAAACTTTTATGCCAAAAAAAACAGCTAAGCGCCCTTCTTTATTTAAGTCATTTAAGCAAAGTGTATTTAATAAGTTATTAAAAAATAAACATTTAAAAAACTCAATTACACTTGAACACAGAACAATTTATGTATTGCCATCATCCCTTGGTTGGTATTTTATAGTTGTAGCTATTTTAAACTTTGTGATGGGCATTAATTATCAAAATAATCTAATTTTAATAATGTCTTATCTTATGTTTGTGGTGATGATTATTGCTGTATTAATGGGCTACAGTAACGCTAAAGGCTTAACAGTTAAATTTAAAGATGCATTTAATAGCTACGCTCCTCAAAAACCGAGTATTATATTTGAATTACAAAGCCCTTCAGTAACCCAATCTATTAATTTAACATATCAAGGTAGTGAGCAAACTCACAAACATACCGGCCAAGTTGATATTAAACCTCAGGTACTTACACTCAACTTACCCTACAGCTCACGCGGTAAGTACTCAGTGCAACGTATTAAAATAGCGAGTAACTATCCCTTTGGTTTGATAACTGTTTGGAGCTACATTCAATTACAAGAAGATGTATTTGTATACCCGTCGCTTGAACAAGTACACAGTGATACGCATGTTTCTATGCTTGATGAGCAAGCCGATAAAGGTATTTCTACACAATCTGGTAGCGAAGAGTTTGAGTCTCTTATCCCACATTTACCTGAAATGGGCTTGCAAAGAGTGTCGTGGAAGCATTACGCAAAAACCCAGCAGTTGTTAGTTAAAGAGTTTGTAGACTTTAAAACAGCAAATGCACTCTTCGATTTTACGTTAATGAATGGAGATACAGAGCAGCGCTTAAGCCAGTTATGCTTTTTAGTGTGTGAAGCAACCGAGAAAAACACCCCTTTTATGTTAAAGCTACCGAATAAAACAATAAATACAAATACCGGACAGCATCATAAGCAGCAATGCTTAGAATTATTATGCTCATTTAATGGTGATGTGTAATGGACATACTTAAAAACGAAAAAGTAATAAATTATTCGCTGTCTTTTATATATGCATGTTTGATTGTATTTTTTGTATCACATTTACCGCTTGTTTTCGTAGGTGTACTTTCACTTATTTGTGCATGGAACTTTTACATAACGCTGAGTAATAAACCAAAGCCAAATGCTTGGCTGGCAAATATACTCGCAGGTGTGTCACTGGGTTTAATGCTCTACATAGTAGGCATGTCGGATACGGTTATTTTATTTGTGGCCATGCTGCTACTTGCTAGTTTATTTAAACTGCTACAGGCTAAAACCAAAAAACACTATCATGTAATTACAACGCTTACGTTTTTTTCACTCTCATCTGTGTATTTATTTAACCAAAGCATTTTAACGACTTTAACTGTTAGTAGTTTATACATATTAAACTTTGCAGTACTTGGCCTACTCGAGTCCAAACATAATTTAAAAATCGCCTCTAAGCAAAGTGGTAAATTGCTACTTTTAGCGCTTCCTTTAGCTATATTTTTACTGCTTTTTTTACCAAAAATGCCCACCTTTTGGCAGCTTCCTGGACCTAAGCTTGCTAAAACAGGGCTTTCTGAACAAGTCGATCCATTCGATATTGCTAAGCTTTCAAATTCTGACGAGCTTGTATTTAGAGCTAAATTTAACGAAGAAAAACCTGTAGCGCCTTATTATTGGCGAGCAATAGTCCATGATGAGTTTAATGGCAATGCGTGGCTTACGTCTGACTTTTTAAAATATAATAATGTAAAAACAAATACGCAGAGCGAAAATGATGAGCAACTTATTGCAAGCTACTCAGTTATTACAGAGCCTGCTACACAAAAATGGCTCTATGGTTTAGCGTATTCCAGTAGTAACTCACCAAATGTTGAAGGTAATTCGCTAGGTTTATTGCGTAAAAAAAGTCGCCAAGCTAAAAACTTACAATACGATGTAAATAGCTTTAACTTCAAAGCTTTACCGCTTGGCGAATTTGAAGAAAAACGCTACAAATACCTCTCCAATAAAAAGAATGTAAAAACATCATCACTTGCTAAAAACTTAAAGCAAAATACACACTCTGATCGCGATTTTTATAATCGCTTATTACAGTACTTTGCAGGTACGGGATTTACTTACACATTAACACCCACTCCTATGAGCGGCGATAACACCATAGATCAATTTTTATTTGATAATCAACGTGGCTTTTGTGGCCACTATGCCAGTGCCGCTGCGTACATTTTTAGAACCGCAGGTATACCCGCTCGACTAGTAAGTGGCTATTTAGGTGGCGAATTAAATCAAGATAATAATACGCTCACTGTTCGCCAATACGACGCACACGCTTGGGTAGAAGTATATTTACAAAACGAAGGTTGGGTTATTTTTGATGCAACCGCCGTTGTTGCACCAGAGCGTTTAAATGGCTCACTTTCGCAAAACGAAGAGCTGAATGACGAATTTAAAAGTAACCTTGATTTTGGTTTAGTGAGTTTAAGTAATTTCCCCGCTATTAATTGGTTAAGGTTGGAACTTGAAAACCTCGATTATCAATGGTCTAGCTGGGTACTTGGTTTTGACGAAGAAAAACAAAATGATTTTTTAAAATCAATTTTTGGTAGTAAAAATATTTGGCTTGTACCATTAATGGTTTTACTAACAGCTGGTTTTTGTTTTATAGGTTATTTTATTTATTTAAACTTGCCAAAACGCCCGTCTAAATTAGCGCCTATGGTTAAAGAGTTTTATGAAGTAAAAGCATGGGCTAAAAAACAAAAAATAAATACACCCGATAATTTAACACCGAGTCAGCAGTTAGACTTTTTTGCTGATCAACTTCCTCGTTCTGCACAATCTATAAGCACTTTTAGGCAGTTATTTAACCAAGTACGCTATGGTAAAAAACCTTTTACGAAAGAGCGTAAAACTCAGGCTAAAGATCTGATAAAATTAATTAAAATTTCCAAATAGAGAATACTATGAATGCTGTTGTTATAGGCGTTATTTTAATGCTCGGGCTATCTCTGGCTCGCGTTAACGTCATTGTTGCCATGATCATAAGCGCGTTAGTTGCAGGTATTACTGCTGGCTTGGGCATAAAAGAAAGTGTTGATGCGTTTAATTCTGGCCTTTCAGCTGGAGCTGAAATTGCACTAAGTTATGCTATGCTCGGCGCGTTTGCCGTTGCTATTTCTAAGTCGGGTTTAACACGTATTCTCGCTGATAAGCTACTTGCTAAAGTAAATGCAAAAGGCAGCGGTAATGAAACATTTTTAAGTTACTTCATTTTATTAATTATTTTAGGTTGTGCAATTTCTTCGCAAAACTTAGTCCCTGTACACATTGCGTTTATTCCTATTTTGATCCCGCCGTTACTCGTTGTTTTTAATCAGTTAATGTTAGACAGGCGTGCTATAGCGTGTATTTTAACATTTGGATTAGCAACGTCTTACATGGTGCTTCCTTATGGTTTTGGGGGTATTTACTTATATTCTATTTTGCACAAAAACCTAGTTGATAACGGCCTAGACATTGTAAATACCCAAGTCCCTGTGGCGATGATAATTCCTGCATTAGGTATGTTTATTGGATTGCTTATTGCGGTATTTATTACCTACAAAAAACGCCGCGAATACACCGAGCTCCCATTAACAACTGTTAGTAAATCGGCTGAGGTAGAAAACCCTAAAAAAGTAATGATTGTCGGGCTTTTTGCAGTACTTGCCTCACTTGTTGCACAAAACCTAAGTGGCTCAATGATTTTAGGTGGCTTAGTAGGTGTAATGATATTTAGTGTTTTCGGTGTAGTTAAGTGGGAAGAAAACGGCGACGTATTTAGTAAAGGCGTTGCGATGATGGCCATGATTGGCTTTATTATGATATCGGCACAAGGTTTTGCATCGGTTATGCAAGCCACTGGCGATGTAGCAAGCTTAGTACACAGCGCAGCCGCCCTTTTTGATGGTAATAAACCTTTGGCCGCCGGTGTTATTTTGTTAGTCGGGTTATTAATTACAATGGGAATTGGTAGCTCGTTTTCAACAGTGCCTATTATTGCAACTTTGTTTGTTCCTTTGTGTTTAGATCTTGGGTTTTCGGTTATGGCAACCGCTGCACTTGTTGGTACTGCGGGCGCTTTAGGTGATGCAGGCTCCCCTGCTTCAGATTCAACGCTTGGCCCAACATCAGGTTTAAATGCCGATGGCCAGCACGACCATATTAGAGACTCTGTTATTCCAACGTTTATTCACTTTAACATTCCACTGCTGATATTTGGCTGGATTGCAGCAATGGTGCTTTAGTTGTATGCATGTAAGTATTCGTAAATTTAATTAAAAGTTAAATGTAACTAAAAAGGTATGTTTAAAGCATGCCTTTTTAGTATCCAAATCCAACAACTCTCACCCCTATCAACTCCCCCCCAGTTTGATTACTTTTTTTAGTTAATATTAACTCTGTTGTCGAGGTTATATTTAATGAATATTTAGTATGATGTGTTCTTTTAGGGGTTTTATATAAGCACCAATTAAGGTGCTTATATAAATTTACTTTACCGCATATTTAAAGCTTTAAATTAATCAAAACCATAAATCATTTTGTCGCATACTACCGGAGTCGGTCTGTGGTTATCATCGACTGCAACAAACGTAAAGCTACCACTAATGGCAGAGTGCTTATCATCTCTGTGCATAGTTTCTAATAATATATCTACGTCAACTTTTAAGCTGGTATTACCTACATGGACTACTTTAGCAATTAACTCTGCAAAAGTACCTGCTGGTATCGCTTCTTTAAAATCAACTCTATCTGAAGATATAGTTACCAAAGGCTTACGGCAAAAACGAGTTGCTGCTATAAATGCCACTTCATCCATCCACGCCAGTGCATCACCACCAAATAAAGTATTGTGATGATTAGTACGCCCTGGAAACACAGTTTTAGTTACCGATGTGGTTGAGTCTTCAATACGCTGAGCAATTATTGCATCGCGATTTACTTCAGTCATAATCTCTACTTTTTGTTTGCTAATGTATCTTGCATTAGTAATGCAGGATCAAGGCGTTCGCCTTTCCAGTTAAAACGCCAATCTAGGTGAGGACCCGTTACACGCCCTGTTGCACCAATTTCAGCCACTTTGTTACCTTGCTTAATTTTGTCACCCACTTTTACATCAAGCTTACTTAAATGAATGTAAGTTGAGGTAATACCATGGCCATGATCAATAATTAATGTACCACCTGAGTAGTATAAATCAGGTTCAGAAAATACCACGGTACCACTAATTGGCGCGTAAACAGGAGAACCTGTTTTATTAGCAATGTCTAAGCCAAAGTGCGGACGACGAGGCTCACCATTAAAATAGCGCTGACTACCATAAACACCCGATATACGCCCTTCTGCAGGCTTTAACACAGGGTCTAAAAAGTACAGTAAATCAGAGTCTACTTCTCTCGCTTTACGAACAGCAACTGCTTCGCGGCTTATACGTGCACTGACTTCTTTTGCCGGTGAAACATACTTCTTAGCCACGCCGGTAATTTTATCAATTTCATATTCACGCTTAGTTATGGCTAGCGGCTGTGAATGCGATTTACCCGTGTTATCTACCCATTTTAAAGTATGAGTCGTTTCAGCGTCACGCCCAAAACCAAATACAAAGTCACCATTTGGCGAAAGTTTTAAGCTTTTGCCATCTAAACTTACTGAATTAGCGTTTTCTAGCTTTCCAGTAACTAAACCGCCTTGTGTTAAATGCCCTTTTAACTCAAGCGCCATAGCACTAAAGCTAGCAGAGGCAACAAGCGCTGTTGCTAAAAGTGTTTTAAACATAACTAATCGATCCTTTTCCAACACCTTCATAAGCCGTTACTTTCACTGCTTTTTCTGGGTATTGGGCTTTAATTTGGCCAGCTACATGTTCAGCAATACATTCTACAGTGGTATCTACTGGCAAAATGTCGCAACGAGACTCGCTTATAGCCATTTCAAAATAGCCTTGTGCCGATGTATAAGCAAAACATACATCACCCGCTTTGGCTGTTATGTGTTTTAAATCAGCTGCGTTAATTTGATCTTCACTGGTGGCTAAGTAAATATCTTCCCACTTTTGAGACCATTCTTTTTGCAAGCGCGGCATAGAGATACCATCTAGGCTAATACCAATTTGAGAACGATGCCCATGAATAATACGCTGGCAATTACCGTCATGCTTTTTAAGGCCATGGCTGTAATGATAGTAAAAACTTTGGCTGTGTTCAGGCTTAAGAGACAGCTCAATTTTTTCAATGTTATCTGGTAGCTTCGGTAAAATAGTCGCAATTAAAAATTCGGTAACCGATTCAACAGTTACTTCGTCTGCGTTAATCATGCAATAAGCTTGATGAGGAGCGCTCATAGCTAAGTGATTATTTTCACCAAATGTACAGTCGAGTGTTTTATGCTCGTCAAATTCAGATACAGTGCCATTAAGCCCTGTAGGAATTGCTAAACGGTGATCAATACACTCATCTATAATGCCTTTAATTTGCTTTTTAACTAAACCAAAGTCTAAAACCATAGACTCTTCGTTAAGTTTACCGTGCAAAGTTAAATCAACAATCCAGCTCTCGCCAACGGCGCCGCGTTTGTTACATAAGTAAGAAAAATCAATCACAGTTAGTGAGTTAACAAAAAGGATCATAAACTTCCTTTAGACTGGTTATAAGACAGCGTTAATTATAATGATTTCTGATTGTAATTGCGCGGTTTTATAGTGCAAAAACCAATCGCGTTGATTGATTGATGATTTAATATGCAATATTTTGATTTTTTAACTGCTCCGAGTTGTTTAGCGTACAAGTGTACGCTAAAGTACTTGGCAATTTCTAAGCGAAGATAAGTGTTATGGAACCTAAAAATAGCTATACAAAAGAAGAGTTGATCCTGTGTGGTCAAGGTGAAATGTTTGGTGAAGGTAACTGCCGTTTACCAAGTGACAACATGTTAATGATGGATCGCATTACCTCTATTACTGCTGATGGCGGTATTCATGGTAAAGGCGAAATTGTTGCTGAGCTTGATATTGACCCTAGCCTTTGGTTTTTCGATTGTCATTTTAAAGGCGACCCAGTAATGCCAGGTTGTTTAGGCTTAGATGCTATGTGGCAACTAGTTGGTTTTTACTTAGGTTGGTCTGGTGGCCCAGGTCTTGGCCGTGCGCTAGGTGTGGGTGAAGTTAAATTTACTGGCCAAATTTTACCAACTAATAAAAAAGTAACTTACCGCCTTGTAATGAAACGCGTAATTAAACGTAAATTATTCATGGGCGTTGCAGATGGCACTGTAGAAGTAGATGGCCGAGTAATTTACGAAGCAAAAGATTTAAAAGTGGGCTTGTTCCAAGACACTAGCGCGTTTTAATTTTTAAATGCGTACAAAAAGGCCTCCAACGTGGAGGCCTTTTTGCTTAAATTCGATTATTGATTTTAGGTTTTGTACATGTTGCGGTTTTCAATCGCTTCACGCCAACCTCCTAACCACTCTGATTTGGGATCTACTTGTTGATAAGGGCATAGCTCTTTTGAGCGACCTGCTAAACCTGCTTTAAAACCTTGAGAATGAGCTCTTTCTAAACGATCTCTTTTCTGTCTCTTCATCGGTAATATCCTCACCTTTTTATTTATATATTGTGTAGCATTAGTGAAATCTACATTTAATGAATAGTTAATAAAAATGTAAAATTCAAATCGTAAAAGCAATTAAATTGTTTGACTTTAACTAAGTTGCTGATGCAAAAATGAATTAACATTTAAAAAAGTAAGTGGTCATACAACATTTAATTTGACCGGTTTTATGCTAAATAAAATGCGACTCAATAATCGCTAAAAAGCACTTATGTGCTTTAATTGTGACCGACTAATATTGACTAAGTTCCAAACAAAAATGTAATCGTTACACTTTTATTTCATTAATCTTAAATTAATAGCCCGCCCCTAACTTGAAGTATTTTTAAACAATTTAAATTTATGCTTGATTATTTAAAGTCGATCGGTCTAATATGAGTTCATGAACAAAAATACATCAACACCAATACGCCGTGGTCGCCCACCTAAAATAGCCAGAGAGAACGCCGATACCAAAGCGCTACTTATTCGCACGGGCCTAGAAACCCTAACTGAGTTTGGCTTTAGCGCCACGGGGCTCGATACTATTTTAAAAAAAGCGGCTGTACCTAAAGGCTCCTTTTATCATTACTTTAAAAGTAAAGAGGCCTTCGGCATTGCGTTAGTTGATGCATACGACAGTTACTTTATTGCAAAGCTTACCCATTACATACAGCAAGAAGATGTTCCCCCACTTGAGCGAATCGTTAATTTTACCCAAAGCGCAATTAAAGGAATGAAAAAATACGATTACAAACGTGGCTGTTTAGTAGGTAACTTAAATCAAGAGCTTAACCATTTAAGTGATGAGTTTAAAACCAGATTAATGCAAAGCTACACCGCTTGGCAAAACCATGTAGAGGTTTGCTTAAACCAAGCTAAGCAACAAGGCACTATTGCAAGCCATGTAAATACAAAATTGATGAGTGAGTACTTTTGGATTGGCTGGGAAGGTGCAGTTATGCGCGCCAAGCTCACAAAATCAAATACTCCACTTACTTTGTATACAGAAATGTTTTTACGCGCATTATTAACCTAATGCGTTTTTATTTACCAATTAAAAGACGATCGGTCTAAAAGGATATCCCATGAGTAACCCAATTAAAGCCATTGTTATTAATAAAGAAGATAATAACTACAGCGCCTCATTATCGACTATCGAAAATAGTGATTTACCAAACGAAAACGTGTCTATCGACGTGCTATACAGCACACTTAACTATAAAGATGGTTTAGCAATTACAGGTAAAGGCCCCGTTGTACGCAGTTTTCCTATGGTGCCAGGTATCGATTTAGTGGGTACGGTTACAAATTCCACCAGCGATGAATTTAAAAGTGGCGATAACGTAATATTAAATGGCTTTGGTGTAGGCGAAAAACATTGGGGCGGGCTTGCTCAAAAAGCGGCACTTAATAGCGATTGGCTAATCCCCTTGCCTGCAGGTATCTCTCCAAAACAAGCGATGCAAATAGGTACAGCCGGTTATACCGCTATGCTAAGTGTTATAGCTCTTGAAAAACAAGGTATTACGCCTGAATCTGGCGAAATACTGGTAACAGGTGCCAATGGTGGTGTAGGCAGCTTTGCTATTTATTTATTAAACCAGCTAGGCTACAACGTAACAGCAGCTACGGGTCGATTAGATCAAAGTGAATATTTAAAAGAGTTAGGTGCTAAACAAGTAATTTACAGAAACGAGCTTTCAAATCCTGGTAAGCCTTTGCAAAAAGAGCGCTTTGCAGCGGCAATAGATTCAGTAGGTAGCCATACACTTGCTAATATTTGTGCATCATTAAAGTATGGGGGTGTAGTAACGGCCTGCGGACTTGCCCAAGGCATGGATTTACCTGCCTCAGTTGCCCCATTTATATTACGTGGTGTGTCACTAATAGGCATTGATAGCGTAATGCGCCCTAAAGCCGACAGAATTGAAGCGTGGGATCGTTTAGCTAAATTAGTAAGCGCCGATTATTTAGATAAAATTTCGACTGAAATATCACTAGAACACGTAATTGATAACGCAGAGCTACTTATGCAAGGCAAAATTCGCGGTCGTGTTGTAGTTAATTGTCAAAGTTAAGCTATTTACACTGTTAAAGCCTCGTTATTAAATTTATAATGCAATTTGTATTTTAATTACGAGGCAACACCTATGAGCAACCAAGAACTTTTCAGTAATAATCCACTGCAAGGCGTTAAATTAGAACAAGTGGTTGAAGAGCTGGTTGAACAATACGGGTGGGAACTCCTACACGCTTATTTACAACTTAACTGCTTTAAAAACAATCCTGATATAAAGTCAGCGGTTAAATTTTTACGTAAAACACAATGGGCACAAGAAAAAGTAGATAACTTTTACCTTTATCGTCTTAAAAACTTACCTAAGCCTGATGATGTGCAATACGAATTACCGCCACGCGATCGTGTGATCCCAGCTGATCATAAACCTGGTGAGCCATGTGAATTAAGTTTTAGCGATGCGAAACGCATTATGGAAAAAAAAGCAACAAAGCAACGTGCTCGTGATCGCAAACAACGCTCTAATTCTAGTAACCCTTGGGGTAACTAAACACGCTAATTTACTTTTGTAGAGCTATTTTAAATGGCTCTACAACTCTCTTTTATTAATTTTTACTACATCCCCGCCATATAGCTAAAAAATAGAAATCAATACCCTCGGTTTTTCCAAAAATCAGTTTCAGTACGCTCTGCCTCTAATGCCACCTTAAATGTTTTATCAGCAATGATTTTTCCATTAAGCTCAATCGTCATACGCCAATTACCCAACTTGTTTTCTATTGGCAGCCAAAGCGTATCGCCTAAGTAAAAGTTCCAATCACTGTTTTTAACGTATACATCGCCTTCAAAGGGGTCCATTACATCACCGTCACTGTCTGGAATATCTGGATGGTATATACAGTAGTGAAGCTTTTCGCCTTTGCCCTTTTTAATATTTACGATTAAGCCAAACTCAACATCTACCTCAGCTATTACATTTGTTGTAAATTGCTCTATTTGTGGCAATGCTTTACTTTCGCTATCCCACTTAGAGTAAATACCGTGACTTTGTAACGTCACTACAGGTTTTGTTTTAGCCATTAAGGTAACCTTTTATATTAGCTATTTTTGCATTAGTTTAACTTTTTGAAATTTTAAAATAAAACACAATCCAATAAAGTTAAATCTCAACTTAGCTTTAATACTTCGTCTATTTACATCATTGCTAATTTGTCATCATTGTTTACACACTATTTGCACAATTGCTGATTATTGTTTGAGTAACTTAATTGAACAGGTAAGCAGCAATGAAACTACACGCAGTTAATATTAAAAACTCAAATAGGGTAAATGCTATAAAGCTAAGCACCTTGGCTTTAGTTGTTTCATCGTTAGTTGCTTGCGGAGATGGAGAAGGCATAGTTGATACCTCAACAACTACAGATTCATCACCAACAACCTCAGATAACGGTACAGGTACGAGTAGCTCAACCCAAGGCGTGTTTTGTGAATATAACTACAGTGAATATAACGAGTCAGAATCAGTACAAGCCACCAGCGCTGCAGATTGGTCATGCACAGGAACTACACGCAACTTAGTCGCTAATGGCATACCTGATCACGAAGTAGGTACATTCCCTAATGCCGATAACCCAAATACTATTTCTGAACAATCAGTAAATGAAAGCTACACACTTGAGCCTGTAGAGACAACACAAGCAACCATGCTTGGTGGCCCTCGTGGAGTGATAGGTGTTGTACTTAACGGCATTAAAATAGACGCCGGCACAGGCGGAAGTTGCGGTGATTCAGGCACCGATTGCGATTTAGGCGACAACAGCGGTAATTGGAATATAGAAGCCTTAAGCCAAGACACGTTTAGTTTTGGAACAGACGACAACAATGCACACGTACAACCCGATGGCACATATCACTATCATGGTATGCCAGAAGGCTTTGTAGCAATGCGAGGTGGCAATAGCTCAACTATGACTCTAATAGGCTGGGCAGCAGACGGCTTTCCTATATATGCACGTTACGGCTACTCAGACTCAAGTGATGCAACTTCAGCCCTAACCGCAATGACCGGTAGCTACCAACATATAACAACCGTAAGCGCAAACCGCCCTTCTACCGATATATACCCATTAGGTACATTTGCACAAGATTGGGAATACGTAGCAGGCTCTGGTGATTTAGACGAATGTAATGGCCGCGTTGGCGTAACACCTGAGTTTCCTCAAGGGATATACCACTACTACGCAACAGACACTTACCCGTTTTTTCAACGCTGTGTAAAAGGCGAAGTTTAGTTAGGAGTAAGTTATGCCTTATATAAAAAATTATCTGCTAAGTGTGACCACATTGGGCTTATTGAGCACATCAACATTAGCAAACGCGCATTTAATGGTTGCAGAGCACGGTACGCTGAATTTTGTTGATAATAACGTGTTTATTGTGCTTTCAATCCCTATGTCGGCTTTTAAGGGGGTTGATGAAAACAAGGATGGCAAAGTGTCAATAGTTGAGTTTAACGCTCATAAAAAGCTAATAACTAAGCGAGTTAAAAAGAACGTTTATTTAGCGGATCATCAGTATAAATTTACTATTGATGGACTTTTGCTAAACCCAGAAGCGTCGCATACACATAAAAGCAACAACATAGACCAAATAACCATTACTGGGCGCTACTCTTTGCATAGTAAACTAACCAAGGTTAACTTTAACGTTAAGCTATTTAGTAACAATGAGCACAAGCAGCATTATCAAATTACAGCGGTTAATAAAACGCAAAAGCTAACTCATCAATTTGAGCTATCACCAATGTCGCCCTTTAGTAAGGTGTTTACTAATTAGTGATACTTACCCAAATAATTAAGTAGCAAAGAGTACAAGTTAAACCAATTTGTTCTCTTTTTTATTTTTGTCGTCTTATTTAACACTCTTTAGTGAAGGGTTCTTTCTATAAAGATACAAGCTTGGGATTTTTAGGAAAATAATGCTCTTGTTGCTGCTCACATAAACTAAACTCACGGGTGTTTTTATATGGTAACTTCATAAAGCCCGCAACACCCACGTCCGTAATATTTACCGCGTATTGCATTAGTTTATTAAGAAGGCGTTTAAACTCAACCTCTTTGCTCGAATCGAGTAAACGGTAGTAATGGTGAATTTTCATTCTGTCCGGCAGTGCTTCAAAAATAATACACCCCGTATGATGAATTTGGTTAAGCTCAAATACGCACTTAATAACTTTTTTTGGTAGCTGTAGTTGCTCATCAGGGTCTTTACCGTCTTCAAAGTATGAATGCGGGCGGGTTATGTCGTTTGCTTTCATGCTTACAACTTCGTATTCAAGCTCTGGTAGGCTATCAAACTTAAATGCACCGGTGCCATCTCGCTCTAGTTGAATGGTTTTACGGGCGTCAAACAAACAACACTTAAATAACCCCTTTTGATTAATCGCTTGGGCTAGCATCACTGTGTTATTAATCGCATCACTAAAGGCATCACCCAATGATTCGTCATGCATAATTAAAGACGATTCAACAAACATTGACTCATCCTTCCAATGAAAACTAAGCCCACCTACTACAGGGTACTTAGCTAATCGGCTTATTGATGCTAAAAATGCTTTTTCGGTATCGCCTGTATCAAACAAAAACTCTTTATAATAGCGGTCAAGTTGCGCGTCATTTATATCAAGTAATTGCTGGTTAAGATCGGCTTGGCGTAAAAACTGTTTTCGTGAACTATACACCACCGTGTCGGGCTGCTCGTCGTTGCCATACCAAAAAGGGATATCTGCTTTTCTTTGTTTTTTATCAAGCTCAGGTAAATACATTTTGGCCATAGTTGTAATGTTACGCATAAAGTAATCACCAGCACCATCACGTATGGCCTTACTTTTTGACAGCATGCCATCAATCACCTTAGCCAGCTCTTTTGGGAGCCCTAAGCTGCTTGCAGGAATGGCTTGTGCACCAAAGCGGCACGACTGCGCCGACGCTAACGCATACAACGTAGCGGCTACACCTTGTTCGTCAAATCGTGGGGATGATTGCTCTCCCGACATTTGCGCTTCACCAATAAAGTACACATCGCCCATACGGGCATTCGTTGTGCTTAAATCGCCCGACATTAAATCCATAAAGTTACTGGCAACAGGGTTACCATCACTATCGAGCTGTGCATACACAGAGCTGCCCCAATCCACTAATGAAAGCGCGTCAGTGTTTGCATCCCAAACAAGGTTTGAAGGTTTTATATCGCCATGCACTATAGGTTGTGGGTTAACGCCGTTTTTGTGACTACGTAAATCAATTAATACAGTACGTAACCTAACAGCTAACGCCATTATTTGCGCGGCACTAAAGCGCCCTGTTTTAAGCGATACTTTTTCAAGGTCCTCTCCAATGGCGCGCGCCATCATTAAAATCCCTTGTTTTTTAATTCGCTCAAATGCATAAAAGGTAGGCACTAAGGGGTTATTAATTTGCGAAAGCATATACGCTTCGTCTTCTAGGCGGTCGCGTACACTTTGGGCAAGCGTAATACGCGAAAACTTAAATACCCAAGGTAAGCAGTTATCGTCATCACCTGCAAACACAAAACCAAAAGCACCCGAGCCAATCATTTCAACGTTTTTGTAGCCCAGCAGTGTTAGCTGCTTAATACAAATATTAAGCCACTGGCGGTGTTTTTTAGCATCGCGGTGCGAAAGCAAATAAACAGATTGCTCTTCGTTGATATAAAAATTGCGGATTTCTTTGGCTTTCAATGCAGGTACTCAAACTTATAAAACTAACCAATTATTAGTTTTATGTAATGAGATTACAATAGGTTAAATAAGAGTTTTGAAATCGTGGGATAAAACAGCGCTAAAGTAGCGCCATAGCAGTAAATTTAAGTGTAAACGTTAAAGCTTAAAGTAAGCTTTCATAATGAACTGTATATAAATACAGTGCATTGCTTTTTGCTAACTTTCTATAACACGAAGCTGCTTAATTGATGACACAGCTATGTGCGTTTGATAATAATATTTATTAGTGGCTCTACCACGGCTCATAAAATCGATAGTTACTCGTTTAGCTTCGCCTGTTACTTCTATTGTTTTATTAATAAAAAAGGTGTCTGCTGGTTGTCCGTATTTACTTTGAAGCTCGGCTACCACATTAGGCTGTATTGATATCGTAATAGCACGCCTATCACGATAATCAGTTTCTGTATTTAAATACAACCAACTCCCCTGAGCTCTCGCCGCTTTAATATGAAACTGGTAAGTGCCAGCAACACCCTTTGGTGCACTTTGCTCAGTTAAAGCGATAAGGTTCATATTTGCTGCCGTACTTTGGCTTATTTCAATTTTATGGGGAACAGAACTACATGCACTAAGCGTAAGCACACTTAGTAAGGCTAGATATTTCAAGACACAATTTCCTTGTTTCTTACACCAATTCGCATAATTCAGTGATCTATTTTGAGACAATAAAATCGTGTGGAAAACACAGCAAAAATTTCGTTATTGAGTTGTTCTATATCAGAAACTTTTAATGCAGTTAGCGATTTAATCCCTTAAATTGATTAACTATTATTGCGAATTGGTATTATGCATTATTAAAAATATGTAGTGTTAATGATACCACTATATGCAGCTGTGTTTCTATAATCAATCCAAACAATTAATTAGCGGATATTAAGGCGCATTGCGCTGAGAAGGATCTGTTTTAAAGCTTTTTAGCAAACTTTGTGGGTCAACCACCTCTGTATACTCTTTAGCAGCCTGCGCCCACCATATTAGTTGGCCAAACGTGCGTGAGAAATAATTAAACCACGATGATTGACTCTCTCCTGCAACAGGTTTGCCATCCTCACTAAACACATTTTGCGCTTTTGGCACGTGGATCATAGCCGATACTGGCAAACAGCCAAGTTCAGATAAAAACGTGCGCATACTAATGGCCGCTCTTACACCACCCCACTGTCCTGCTGAGTAAGTAACTATTGCACTTGGTTTGTATGAAAATAGTGAGCTACCAAAATGATTAAGTAAGTCAGCGAGGGCTGGACTCATGCTGTGATTGTACTCAGGGCTAATCATTATATATCCATCTGCGGCTTTAATTTTATCAGCTAATAGAGTGAGCTCGGTAGGTGCATTACTTTTAGCGTATGCAAAGTGTGGTTTAAATACGTTTTCGCTAGGAAAATCCAACGCATCAATTAGCTCAAACTCATGATCGCCAAAATGCTCTGTTAAGCATTCTATACAAGCCCGAGAAACCCTTAAGCCTAAGCGAGCTGGTTTTGGTGGAGTGCTATCGCGTACTGTGCCTAAAAATACTAAAAACTTCATATGTAATTCTCAACTTTTTTAAACGATAGCTAAACACTAACATTTTTTAGTTATTGTGTATTACACATACGCATTGTTTATTGATTCAAAGCATACGAATAATTTAAAAGCTGTAAACTCACCCTCAAAAAGCAAACACGCCCTAGTATTGATAACTTAGCCCTACACCACCCCAAAATATATTTCGAAGTGTCTCGTCACCTGCAAAGCGTTTTTCATCCTTATTAACTGCAATGCTATAGCTTGTATATGTGTATAGGGCTAACTGATTAAAAAGCTGATACGACAAGTTTGCAGTAAACTTAACGTTGTTTACTCCGTTGTGCCCATCACTAACATACCCCGCATTAACCCCCACGCCTGATTGAATATCTACTGATAGTAAATCGTTAATATAAAAACCTTTTTTTACTGCCATCTCCAAAAATGTACCGCTGGCATCAAATGAATAATAAACACTACTTAATAACTGAATACCGTCCGCAAAAAAATACGCAACGTCGAGGCTTAGCTCATTATCGTGAGCATCAATGCCTTCTTCGCGAGCTTTAATATAGTTATAGCCTACATACATCTCTATCCGCTCAGATAAGTGAGCGGTATAAATAGCATTTAAATTAAGCTCTGAATAATCACTACTAATACCTTTTGCCGCCCAAGGGATCACCGCAAAGTTTTTATAGTTAACCTCAGTAGCAATTGATGCAATACCATTACCGGCAAGGTTATCTCGACCTTCGGTAACATATCGGCTCTCCCATAATGGATGAATATGTAAATCAAACTCTTTATTTTTATAATTTACGTCAGTATGGGTATGCTTAATATTTCCGCCTACGCCCACTTCAAGCTCTTGGTAGTGCTCTTGTGTTTTTGCTTGTGCGTAAGCTGTATTTGCTACCGCTAGAGTCGTAATAACAAATACATATTTTAAATAGTGAGTCATTTATTAAGTCCAAAACCATCATAAATGGTAAAAAGTGGCGCATAGTATTGTTATAAAACGTGTTAGCGAAATAAATAGATGCATATATATTGTTTTATTTATTAGATTTGAAGTATTTACTAAGTATTACCCATAAACTACAAGTTGCAATTAGCTCGGGTTTTAACCAGCAAACCAAAGCTATATACGCACCGAGCAATGCTCTAGCAGGTACTTAATTTAATAGTTAAAATGATAGTTATAGTACTCACGGTGAGGCGCTCCCTATTGCAAAAACAGGAAAGGTATAAGTAGGAAGTGTAAAAAAGTGCGGTAACGGGACAAACATAAGCAGCAACAACTCAATAGGCTGCTTATTCTTAACCTAATTTATTTGCAAATTTAATGACTTAAATAAGCCATAAGGACAATCAGTGCAACATAAAAACCAAAACCTAGTAAGAAGGTTAGGTCGACTCTTCTAGCTTTACTCGCTTTATAAGATGCAAAGTCTTTAAACTCGCTTTTATACAGCCCAAACGTAACCGCTTTTAATAGTAGCCAACCGGTCGAGTAAAATAAAAAGCTCAAGCCAGTATCAACTATTAGCCAAATAAAAATCTCAAATGCAATACTCATTAACTATGTCCATTAGTTTGGAATGCAAAAACTATATAAGCTATGTGTTTAAAATACAGCCAGCTAAGTTAATTAAGGTGTAACAGTAAATTTCGTTAAACCTATTAGCTGACCTGACTCGGTGACTACTTTTACTTGCCACTTACCAACAGAGTCGCTAGGAAAATTTACCTTGTGGGTCCATGCTCTGTAACCTAGCTCTCTTCCGCCATTTATATTTAACGTGATCCGATCAACTTCCTTTTTATTATGAAGCCACACGTGAAATATTTTTTCATTTAAGCCTCTTGGTGCTTTAACAGCGGTCCAACTATATAAACCTTGATGATGCAGTGTATAAGAGTCTAACTGTTTAATACTCCCAACTGGCTTTTTATGTTGTAAATCAACTTCATGAGCTAACGTAATATCGGTTAATCGCAGCGCTGCAGGAGGCACATAGCTTCTTAATTGCCACACAGCAGTGCTCAATGCACATAAAATCAATACAAGAATAGGAAAACGCCACCAGCGTGCATTAGGCATTAAATTGTTTAAACTCGGAAGAGTAACCACTACAGCCGTTACAAGGGCTGCAGCTAAACTTTGGCTCGTTGTAAGGTTTAACAAAATAGGTAAGGTAACAAGTAAAACAACGAATAAAGCAAAGTTATGAAACACACTAAATAACGTAAGGTTTTTAGCAAGCTTCTTATAATAAAAGGGGTCGATTACCGATATAACCGCACATACCACAATGAGGGAGGTAAAAAACGCTTGAGGATGGTCCCACTGCGTAACCGCTAAAAAAAACGGCAAAGCAAAAAATAGACTTTCTTGTTGTACCATTTGTAGAGCAAAACGCATTACATTAGGAGATACAGCCACACCAAATTTTTCTTCTACTTTGTCTCGTAGCCAATTATCAATAATTAGCCACAACCAACTAAAAAGTAAAAATATCGCAATAACTTGCGAAAAAGACTCTTTTCTATCTACAAGTGCAAAGCTGGCAACGCCCGACAAAAACGCCAATACAGCCAATAATCCAGGCCGCTTTTGCATCGCGCTTATAAATTTAGCGATTATATTTTTACAGTAATCCATGTATGAGTGTTTCCGTACGGGTACGTACTTTATTATTTTTATTCAGAGTATGATTAGTTTAACCAAGTTTAAATGAACAACAGATAGACGGATGGATTCAAACGCGCCATTTAACAGTACATCAAACTAACCATTTTTAATTAAATAAAAGCTCGGCATAGCGCGTCATTGGTACGTTTATTAATTTTTGTAACGTGTGAGCCTTAGCAAGTAATTCATCCTCACTAAGTACTGGCATTTTATTGTTAAAAGCAAAAACAATTTTATTGCCGCCTTCAATAATAAAACTAAAAATCTGTCCTGCAAATTCTTTATCAAGTAGTTGATCGAACTCTTCTCTTTGCCCAACTTTGGTATGGCAAATATTAAGTACTAAAACACCATCAAAAGTGAGCGCATTTTTACAATCACGTAAGTAGGATGATTGCACCTGATCTGATTCCATCCCTTCTGAGCTATATAAATCAGAAAAAATAACATCCGTTTTTATCTGCGTTTTTTTCATGTAGTTTGCCGCATCATCAATGTGAATAAACAAACGTTCTGACACAGGCAGTTCAAAATATTTTATAGCCATTTCAGCAACGGCTTTACGGTATTCAACGGTATGTATAGTTAGTGCAGGAAACGCATGATAAAGACTTTTTGCTATAGAGCCCGCCCCAAGTCCCATTATCATCGCGGTTATTAAATTTGGTATAAAAAAAAGCGCAGCCATCATAGCTTGCGTATAAGCTAAGCTTAACCCGTTAATATTATTTAACTTAATACAGCTTTGATAAATTTTTCCGTCAAAGCTGAGAATTAGATTCTTTTTTGTTTGATATACATAAACAGGGCCATGCTCATCAATAGTTGATGCAATACAAGTGCCTTTGATACCCACGAATACTCAATAGGTGAAGTGATGAAAAACGAGTATAACTTAGTTAACGTACTACCATTGCTACTAATATGACTAATAACGCTTTTATTAATTTACAAGCATTTATATACGTACTCAAAAAAGTCGGTTTATCATTTAGGCTAGATGAGCTGAAGTATATGCTTTTATAGTGAATTAAAACTTTCCCAGTGATGACTCTTAGTACAAGCAACGACTTAACCTACTAAAAATTTGGCTAATGTACTGTTATAGCTATGAAAAACCCCCTTTGAATATTCCTCATGTTCAACATGAATAAAGTGCACATCAGAAAAAAGGAAGTCTAAACGGCTAAACATCCATCCTTTGTTTTTATCGATTTATGCCTTTTTTTCCTCAATTGCTACGTAATCGAATCTAACAATAATGATTAATGAATATGACTCATGTTTTATGTGAAATTAAACCGTTTTTCTTCATATCCCAATCAACGTATAAATTACTCATCCCTTAGCGCTAAACACTATTGCTAACAACTTAAAGCTGCTGAATACCTAAACCAGCTAAGCCAGCTTAGTAAGTTGTGTTGTAAGGCTAGTAAAGCGCAAAGCATCAATCAGGTTTAAATTATAAAATTGGATATAAACACGATGAAAAAAGATTTTACATTTAATATAAAGAGCGTTTCACTCGACGAAAATTATCATCCATCAACTAATACGCGTATCACAACCAACTTTGCTAATTTAGCCAGAGGTGAATACCGCAAAGCAAACTTACGTAACGCCTTAAACATGATTAACAACCGTTTTAATGCCCTAGCCCACTGGGATAATACCAAAGGTGAGCGTTATGCTGTTGAGCTTGAAATTGTCTCTGTTGAAATAGGTATTGAAGATGGCGGCGAAAGCTTCCCCTCTATCGAAATATTAAAAACAAATATTGTTGATCATAAAACAAATAAACGCATTGAAGGTATTGTAGGAAACAACTTTTCATCGTATGTGCGCGACTACGATTTTAGCGTACTTCTACAAGAGCATAATAAAGGTAAGTCTCAATTTAGCATTCCAGATGACTTTGGGGTTTTACATGGCAAACTATTTCAGTCATTCGTAAATTCGGATACATACAAACAAAACTTTAAAAAACCACCGGTTATATGTCTAAGTGTGTCAGATAACAAAACCTACAACCGCACTGAAAACCAACACCCGGTACTTGGCGTTGAATACGAGCCAAATGAATCGTCTTTAACTGAGCAATACTTCAAAAAAATGGGCTTGCAGGTACGTTACTTTATGCCGCCAAATAGTGCAGCGCCTTTAGCATTGTTTTTCTTTGGTGATTTACTTAATGATTACAGCAATCTTGAGCTTATAAGCACCATTAGTACGATGGAGACGTTTCAAAAAATCTACAGACCAGAGATTTATAATGCCAACGCAACAGCGGGTAAATCATATAAACCAAACTTAAAAAACTTGGACCACTCACTAACGCAAATTGTGTATGACCGAGAAGAGCGCGGAAAGTTAGCAAATGAGCAAGGCAAGTTTGCGCAAGAGCATTTTATCAAACCGTACCAAACAGTTCTTGAGCAATTCTCTACTAGCTATCTGTCATAACAACTAATAGTAACAAGCAGTAATAACGCGCTTAACGATACGTTTAATAATTAACTAAAATATACGGCATTATTTATTATGAAAAAATTACTACCTACATCTACCGCTGGCAGTTTACCTAAGCCTTTATGGCTTGCGGAGCCAGAAACACTTTGGTCACCTTGGAAATTACAAGGTGACGAATTAACCCAAGGAAAACACGACGCCCTACGCTTGTCATTATTCGACCAACAACAAGCCGGTATTGATATTGTTAGCGATGGCGAGCAAACAAGGCAGCATTTTGTAACTACGTTTATAGAGCACCTAAACGGTGTTGATTTTGAAAAACGCAAAACAGTAAAAATTCGTGACCGATACGACGCAAGTGTACCTACAGTGGTTGGCCCTGTTAGCCGTCAAAAGTCTGTGTTTGTTGAAGACGCTAAATTTTTACGCAAGCAAACCAAGCAACCAATAAAATGGGCATTGCCAGGCCCAATGACAATGATCGACACGCTTTACGACGATCATTATAAAAGCCGCGAAAAACTAGCATGGGAATTTGCCATAATTCTCAACCAAGAAGCAAAAGAATTAGAAGCCGCCGGCGTTGATATCATCCAATTTGACGAGCCCGCGTTTAATGTATTTTTTGATGAAGTGAACGACTGGGGAATCGCCTGTTTAGAGCGCGCAATTGAAGGGCTCAAATGCGAAACCGCCGTGCATATTTGCTATGGCTACGGCATTAAAGCAAATACAGATTGGAAAAAAACACTAGGATCTGAATGGCGACAGTACGAAGAAGCATTCCCTAAGCTTCAGCAATCTAATATCGATATTATCTCACTAGAGTGCCATAACTCGCATGTACCAATGGATTTACTAGAACTTATTCGCGGTAAAAAAGTAATGGTAGGCGCAATTGATGTAGCAAATCACACTATCGAAACGCCAAAAGAAGTAGCTAATACGCTACGTAAAGCACTGCAATTTGTAGATGCCGACAAGCTCTACCCGTGTACAAACTGCGGCATGGCTCCACTACCTCACCATATAGCCAGAGGTAAACTAAATGCCTTGAGCGCAGGGGCTGAAATTATAAGAAAAGAGTTATTAGAAAAGAACTAGAAAAGTAGCTTTAAAATACAAATTGTAAACAATAACAACTGTCGCACCATGTCATAGTAAAACCCATAAACATGGTGCGTTAGCTTAAACCGACTAAAGAACAAAGTTTAGGTTAGTTATTTAATTTTTTTATTTAAAAGCTCTAACCTATTTTTTGAAAAATCGATAACTGCTTGGTATTGAATAAAAAAGGGAGAGCCTAACAAGCCATGTACTCCCTTTTCACCACCCGCCACCTGTACATGGTCAAGATTAAGTGACACAAAGGCAGGACTTTCAAACAAGGCACTACCAAACTCAATTGAATCAACTTCTATATCTCCCATAGCGTGATCCGAAGTGCCTAAGCCTGCTGCATTTTCAACATTGAGTTTTTCTTCAATGCCTAACTCACTTAGGCATCCCCTGTCTAAAACAGATGCGCCAGCGCCAGTATCTAAAATAAAACGTAACAATTTACCGTTAATTTTAGCTTCAACAATTTGGTGGCCTGTTTCTGATATTTCAAACTCAATTACAGTTTTGCCTTCAGATAAATTCATATACGTTCCTTGTTATAAAGTTTTTGAAATCTTACTTACTATTTTCAGCTTCCCACAATTAATAGCCAAATTTTACTAGTCGCCCACCTCAGGACGTTTTGTTAAATGTACATTAATTTAAGACTATTTCAGGGTGTTCTTTAATCCCGTACATTTTTTCCATTATTTTTAAGTAAAAATCTAAAGAGGGCATATTCATTTCTTTACGCCGCATATCTACATTAGTTTCATCTTCTATAGGGCTAAACACAACTTTAACTTCACTCACGTCAGCTTGAGTACCATAGATTTGTTTCTTTCCTTGTGCAATAAGAACTCTATCAGTTAAAAGAGCAACTTGTTGTCCGCTAACACCTTCTCCATTCAAATATGATTGTTTTAAATAAGGAAGCATTTTTACTTTAAATGCAACATCAGGTGAATGCTGAATGACTAAAAATGCTGCTCCAACTCCTTTAACTCCGACTAAATCCCTTGTTACCCAATGATGCTTTTTAATGATAGCTTTAAGTTTTCCTGTATTACTTTCATCTATTTTCATCATTTGTTCTAGGAGTGCTTTAGGCGGGTTTTGCCACCCAGCTTCTCCTATTTCGTTTCGAATATGTTGATCTTCAATTTCCATTTCAATTAGTTCTTTTTGCAGAGGAAGGTTAATTTCAGCAAAAGAATAAAAAGGTATTATCAACTGTAAAAATAATAGGTAACGCATCAACTGAACTCTCCTTGTACATATAACGAGCCTGTAGATTAACTCGTTTTTTAATTATTTTTATTGATAAACAAACCATAGCTGAGTTCCTATTTTGGTTCAATTGATTACTGTCTTTTTACACAGAATATAGAAGTGTTTGATATTGTTTTAATTGGCGTTTTGGAAGGGATTAAGGGTGGTTGAGTGGCTTTTATTTAGAGTAAGAGGGCTTACCCTTCTTAATTCATCGTGTTTTGCAGCTTTTCTATATTATGAGCAAGGCAATACAGTTGCCACACAATAAAGTAAAGGCATTGACTTTCGCTTGACCCCGTAAGGTCAGTTTATTCATGCCTTTGTTCACTGTAATATTCCGCTTTTTATTTAAAGGAAAGCCGGTTTAATACAGCCGAGTCGTTTGCCATTCTTTAATAAACAGCTATCGTAGCCCGATTGTGCTGTCTATTTTTACTTTCATTTTGTCTACATAGCTCAGCTTTTTGCGTGATTCATTATTTATAATAGTGCACTCTTCATACTGTTTTTGTTGGCTTTTTTCCTAATGATTAGGATAGGTGTCATCCTAATCATTATTTTCCTCAAAGTGATGAGGAGGTGTCCACTAAAACGGGTCAGGAGCATTGTCCTTGTTTAACAGCTTGTTATAACTAATTACCACTTCTAAGCTGTTCTTTTAAGTTAACGTTTTCATTTTTCAATATTTCAACTTGCTGCTTGTAAGATGCAACTTCACTTTTTAAACTAGAAACATCAGACTGTATCTCATCTAGTTTTTCTACAATTTCTATGGAACGTGCATTCCCCAAAAAGAGAACAATTAACGCTATTACGAATAACGTGCCACCAGTTAACTTTACTTTTGATTCCATCCACTACAGCTCCTTTGGTTATAACGCCCAAATAACAGGCAAAAAATTGTTGGCTAAAATGGCGACGAAGGAGCAAAAAGCCAACTGTTTTTTGTCCTAGTTTATTTGCTTGTTAGATGCCGTATTATGCTAAGATATCAACCTTTCCATTTAGCTGTTTACCGTCAAGATCTTTAAATTTATTTAAAACACCTGATAAAAAGTCAGTATTCTCACCAATGCTTTTTTTTAAATCTATAGATTTTTCAACTTGCCCAATTAAGTCTACTTTGATTTTACCTATTTTTTCGGGATCATTATTATATTGTTCAAGAACATTTAATGGTATAAATGGCACCACATCAAGTAAAGCACTTTCCCCTGATTTAATTAATGTATTAATTTCATCAATTGATATGTTTCTCATATCAATCTTTGTAGGTTGTGAATTATTTTGGTTTATGTTTTTTTCTACAGCAATAGATTCAGTCGGCATTTTATTGCCGCTAGATGCTGTCGTAATGGAATAGTTTTGCCCTACATTTGAAATATTCATATTAAACTCCTCGTGCATTAATAGATATTTGATATTAAAGCAAAAGATGTACCATGTTAGATATTATACTAATGACTATTTTAGGCATATAACAATTTTGTCTACGACATTTGTCGTTTTATAAACAGACAAATGTCCATATATTACAGTGCATTTATCTTAATCATCAAATAAACACCTGTAAACAATTAGTTAACTATAAGTTTTTTCCTTAATGTAGAAATACACCGAAATGGTGGAGATCAGTAATATTGGACAAAACAATAAGCACTGTCTATACACACAGCCGCACTTTATTCGAGCTTAATATCATGAAATCACCTTTTTAACTATGATAGCCGAACAAATGTATCTAAAGCGTTATGCTAAAAGTACTATTAAAGCGTACTTATACTGGATAGCTTCGTTTATTCGATTTAACTCTATGAGGCACCCAACAACGATGGGAGATAATGAGGTCGAACTTTTTTTAGCTTTTTTAAACTCGTTTATTCAACCAACAAAATGCTGCTCCTAACACTCAAACACAAGCCTTAAATGCGTTGAGCTTTTTATTTAAAGAAGTGATTAATAAGCCACTCTCATTAGGTTTTATTAAAAGCAAACGAGCAACTAATTTCACAACAAAATGCCAACGCCGTTATCAGCCCTTTTTCAAGATTATAAACTCCTCGATTTAAAACAAAAAAGCATAACCCAAAGAGCTATGCTTTTAATCAACCTTAATCCAGTTCGGTTTACAAACGAATGCCGCCGTCTATTTCAACCACGCGACCGGTAAAAAAGTCGTTTTCAATTATGTATTGTGCAGTATGGGCAATTTCGTCGCTTTCGCCTAAGCGCCCTACTGGCGTTACCGCGAGCATACGTTGTTTGGCTTCTGGCTTCATGGCGTCTGTCATGGCGGTACTTATTACACCTGGTGCAATAGCGCCTACACGTATACCAAATCGGCCAAGTTCTTTAGCCCATGTGGTGGTAAGTGCCACTACGCCTGCTTTTGATGCTGCGTAGTTTGTTTGGCCTATGTTACCTGCGCGCGCTACGCTCGACATATTAACTATAACGCCGCCTTTACCAGATTCAATCATGTGGCTTGCCGCTTCCCGCCCTGCTAAAAACACACCGGTCAGGTTTACATCAATAACTGATTGAAATTGCTCAAGAGACATTTTTTTTACCACTTTGCCATCTTTAGCCTTTATAAACATGCCGTCGCGTAAAATACCGGCGTTATTTATAAGCACACCAATGTGGCCAAAATCGCTGTTAATGGTATTAAATACGTTTTCTACTTCGCTCTCATTTGTTACGTTTGCTGCATACCCTTTTATATTGCTAGTTACACCCTCAAGCTGCATTAATTGCATAAGTTGCTCGCGTGCGGTGTTTAATAAGTCTTGTGCCATATCTATTAAAGCAATGTTAGCACCCATAAGTGCAAACTTTTTCGCCATTGCAAAGCCTAAACCTTGTGCGCCACCGGTTATTACTACCGTGTTATTTTTAATTTCCACGCGTTGCTCCTACTTAGAAAACAGTTTAAAAATGGCACTAAAGTCATCACTACCCGCACCTTGGTGCTGTAGCATAGTGTATAAATTTTTAGCCATTGAACCCATTGGGGTTGTTGAATTACTTTGCTGCGCGGCTTCCATGGCAAGTCCTAAATCTTTAGCCATTAAATCAACCATAAAGCCAGGTTTGTAATCGTTACTTGCAGGGGCTGTATCCATTACACCTGGGCAAGGGTTGTAAAGTTCAAGCGTCCAGTTACGGCCAGAACTTGCGGTCATAATGTCGCTAAGTACTTTAGGATCGAGGCCGTTGTTAATACCCATTTGCAGTGCTTCGCTGGTGCCTGCCATTAAAATACTGAGTAGCATGTTATTACATATTTTTGCTACTTGCCCTGCGCCAATATCGCCTGCATGAAATATGTTTTTACCCATATCACTCAGCACTGTATGTGCTTTATCAAACGCTGCTTTTTCGCCGCCTACAATAAAAGTAAGTGTACCTGCAGTTGCGCCTGCAACGCCGCCCGATACCGGTGCATCTACAAAGCTTATGCCTTGTTTGCCAAGTGCACTGCCTACAGTGCGTGCTGATTCTGCATCAATTGTTGAGCAATCAATTACTAATGTATTTTTGCTCAGCACATTAATTAAACCGCTGTCGTCGTTATTACCCAAATACAGCGATTTAACATGTTTGCCTGCAGGTAACATACTAATAAGTATGTCAGCATTTGTTGCGCACTGCTTTGCATCAACTGCGGCTTTTGCACCTTTGCTTGCAAGTTCATTTACGACCGACTGGTTTAAATCGAACACGCTAACAGTATGCCCAGCTTTAATTAAGTTAGCCGCCATTGGGCCGCCCATATTGCCTAAGCCGATAAAACCGATATTGAGTTTAGTCATCGTCTTTCCTTTATTTGTGTGTTGGCGTGTCTAAGCCATTGAGTGGGTGGTTTTCGCCAAAGCGATTAGCAAAAAAGCTGTCGATTATTGTTTGTGGGACATCACTAAGTGTTTTGTACTGCCAATTAGGCGCGCCGTCTTTATCTATTAATAACGCTCTTACGCCTTCTTGAAACTCACCTACTTCGCCAGCGCGCACTGACATACCCAGCTCCATTTTAAAACACGTTAATAAGCTTTTGCCTTTACTTGTTTTTAATTGTTCACTAACGAGTGCGCAGCTTAGTGGGCATCCGTGTTTTAGTGACTTTTGGGCGCGTTGTAGCCATTTATCGTCAGTAGCTAGCCTTAAAATATAATCAACTTGCTCCTGCAAGGTTGTAAATTCACCCAATTTTTGAATTGTTTTTAAATTAGCTTTTATATTGCCTTTTGGCATACGCGCAGATTGGTTGTCTAAATCGGTTAATAACTTAGTTAAACGCTCATGATTTAAGCTTGCGGTTTTGCCCCATTTAGCTGCTAAAATTTGCGCAAGCATGACATCATATTTAGTGCTGTCGATAAAGTGATCGGCAAGCGATACAAAACGCGCGTCGTCGCAGTTAATTGATGCCGACGTTAACCCTAAAAATAGCCCCACACTTTGTGGCATTTTATGTAAAAAGTAACTGCCGCCTACATCAGGGTATAAACCTATGGTTTGCTCTGGCATGGCAATGCGTGATGTTTCGGTTACGACGCGGTGGCTAGCACCGGCCATTAACCCTAAACCGCCGCCCATTACTATGCCGTTACCCCAAACGAGGATAGGTTTATCAAAGGTATGAATAAGGTAATCAAGCTTGTACTCTAGCGTAAAAAACTCTTCAACTAAGCTTGTTGGTTTACCTTGCGCCATTGCATGATGAAGGCTTACAACATCGCCGCCTGCACAAAATGCTTTATCGCCTGCGCCTTTTAACAACACCATTGCAATAGCATCATCGTCTTGCCAAGCTCGCAATTGCGGTTCAAGTAATTTGATCATCTCAAAATTAAGTGCATTTAAGGCTTTTGGCGCGTTGAGTGTAATAAGCCCAATTAAACTGCCATTTTCTGCGGTTGCGGTTTCAAATACCACGGGCTCATCGGCGCTATTTAATAATGTTAAAACACTCATTAGCCATTTACCCAGTTAGCGCGGCGTTTTTCTAAAAAGGCATTTACGCCCTCTTGTTGATCTTCGGTATCAAATAAACCAATAAATAACTCGCGCTCAAGAGGTAATACACTTGCCATTGGTTGTTGGCGCCCTTTTTGAATCAATGTTTTACATGCTGCAACTGAGGTGGGGCTTTGATCGGCCACTTGGTTGGCAAGTTTTAGTGCTGCCGCAAAGCTTTCACCTTGTGGTACTACTTCCTCTACTAAGCCAATTTGCAAGGCTTTATCAGCTTTTAAACGCTCGCCGCATAAAATCATCCGTTTTGCCCAGCCTTCGCCTACAAGCCATGCTAAATTTTGTGTGCCACCCGCACAGGGTAATAAGCCAACTTTAGCTTCAGGCAATGCCATTTGTGCTTGCTCTTCAGCTATACGTATATCGCACGCAAGCGCAACTTCTAGCCCGCCACCCATTGCATAACCATTAATGGCTGCAACCGACACGCCTCTAAAATTAGTAAGCGCTTCAAACGCTTCACCAAATACACACGACATATCAGCAGCTATACCTTTATCGCCACCTGCAAATACGTTTAAATCGGCACCGGCGCTAAAAAACTTCTCGCCTTCGCCAGTAAGTACTAAGGCATAAATATTTTTATTATTGTTTAGCTCGTTAACGGTATTTTTTAAGTCAACTAAGGTGTCTTTTGTCCAGGTGTTTGCTGGCGGGTTAGACATCGTTAAAATAGCAACATGACCTTCGGTTGTAAGTTCAATACTCGGATTAGATTTAGATTCTGACATACATTGCTCCTTATAAAACGTCGCTTGCAGACTCAGCCAAAATACGGCGCGCTATAATCACACGCATAATTTCGTTAGTGCCTTCTAAAATTTGATGAACGCGTACATCACGTACATGGCGCTCAAGCGGGTATTCTTTTATGTAACCGTAACCACCATGAATTTGCAGTGCGTCGTTACATACGGTAAAGCCAACATCGGTAGCAAAACGTTTAGCCATGGCGCAGTAAGTGGTTTTTTCAACGTCGTTATTATCAAGTTTAAATGCAGCAAGCCTTACCATTTGGCGCGCAGCTACAAGCTCGGTGTTCATATCGGCAATTTTAAATTGCAAAGCCTGAAACGCAGCCAATGGTTTACCAAATTGCGTGCGTTCTTTTAAATATTCACGGGCGGTATTAAGCGCCGCTTGCGCTGTACCAATTGAACATGTGGCAATGTTAATTCGACCGCCATCAAGGCCTTGCATCGCAAATTTAAAGCCTTCTCCCTCTGCGCCTAACAAGTTATGCGCAGGAATGCGCACATCTTCAAAGCTAATTAAGCGTGTAGGTTGTGCGTTCCAACCCATTTTTTCTTCAGCTTTGCCATATTCAACGCCTTTTGCGTCGGCCGGGACTACAAATGCCGAAATACCCGCAGCGCCTTCGCCGCCTGTACGTGCCATTACCACTAATACTTCGGTTTCGCCCGCGCCCGATATAAACATTTTTGAGCCGTTAATAACGTACTCATCACCTTCAAGCACGGCTTTTGTTTTAAGTGATGCGGCATCTGAGCCCGAGCCTGGCTCTGTTAAACAGTAAGAGGCAAGTAGCTCGCCCATTACTAATTGCTCTACGTATTTGTCTTTTACGGCATCGGTACCAAAACTTGCTACCATCCAGGTGGCCATATTATGAATGGTCAACATGGCCGTTGTTGCGGTACAGCCCATAGCAAGTTGTTCAAAAATAATGCTCGAATCTAAACGAGATAAACCAAGGCCGCCGGCTTCCTCTGGCGTGTATAAACCACAAAAACCAAGCTCGCCTGCTGCTTTAATCGTATCTTTTGGAAAAATATGCTCGCGGTCCCATTTTGCTGCATGGGGCGCAAGTTCTGACTCGGCAAATTGGCGTGCAGTTTGTGTAAAGGCTTGTTGATCTTCAGATAAGTTAAAGTCCATGTTAGACCTCTTTAATTGTGTAAGTTATGTTAGTTGTGTTGTTAGTGTTTCCCGTCACAGGGATAGTTTGTGACGAGCGGCGAAGGCTTATGTGTGTGTTGTGTGTGAAGTAGCCTTCGCGCCCATCTTTTTTATTAATTATTCTTTTATTTACTGATTTTTTAATTACGATTACTTTAAGTTAATACTCATGTTTGGGCCCGACGCAATGTCGTCTTCAAACCAACGTGATGTAATTGTTTTAGTTTCTGTGTAAAAGCGAATACCTTGCTTACCGTACGTGTGAGTATCGCCGTAAAACGAGCCTTTCCAACCAGTGAACGAAAAGAACGGAAGTGGCACCGGAATTGGCACATTAATACCTACTTGGCCTACTTCAATTTCGTGTTGGAATTTACGAGCCACTGCGCCGCTTGACGTGAATAACGAGGTACCGTTACCGTAAGGGCTGTCGTTAATAAGGGCGATTGCTTCATCAAGCGTGTCTACAAACATACACGCTAGTACTGGACCAAATATTTCTTCTTTGTATAAATCCATCTCTTTGGTTACATCGGTAAATAACGTTGGGCCAACCCAGTTACCTTGCTCATACCCTTCAACCGTAAAGTCAGAACCATCAATTAAACAGGTAGCGCCTTGCTCTTTACCACCAGCAATGAGTGATAAAATACGTGCCTTTGCCGCTTTTGATGTTTGTGGACCGTATGCCGCGTTTGCATCATCCCACACGCCTGGGCGTACATTTTCAAAGCCTGCTTTAATTTCATCTACCCACTGACTTGCTTGACCTACAAATACAGCAACAGAAATACCCATACAGCGCTGGCCAGCAGCACCGACAGATGCGCCTACTAGGTTGTTTACAACGTGCGATTTACTTGCATCAGGCATAATAACCATGTGGTTTTTAGCGCCAACACAGGCTTGCACACGTTTAAGGTTTTGCGTGCCTTTAGAATAAATATAAGCACCTACACCACACGAGCCAACAAACGAAATAGCGCGCACTGCTTTATCTTCTAGTAGGCGGTCTACTTGTGGTTTTGTACCGTGAACAACTTGTAATACACCTTTTGGTGCGCCGGCTTCAATAAATAGCTCTGCTAAGCGCATTGGTGTAAGTGGATCTTGCTCAGACGGTTTTAAAATAAAGGTGTTACCACACACAATGGCCAGCGGGAACATCCAAAGTGGGATCATTGCAGGGAAGTTAAACGGGGTTACGCCTGCACACACGCCAAGTGGCTGCATGTAAGAATACGTATCGATTTTACGCGCTACGTTTTCCATTGTTTCACCCATCATTAATGATGGTGCGTTTGCTGCTTGTTCTACTACTTCAATACCGCGCCAAACATCGCCTTTTGCATCTTCAAATGTTTTACCCAATTCGTGGCAAATAATGGTAGCAAGCTCATCGTGGTGTTCTTTTAATAGCGCAGCGTACTTCATCATAATGCGAGCACGTTCAGTAATAGGTACGTCTTTCCATGTTTTAAACGCCTCAGAAGCTGAGGCAATTGCCGCGTCCATTTCTGATTCTGTGGTACATGGCACTTGTGCAAGTACTTCTTGAGTTGCTGGGTTTATAACATCGATAAGCTCTTTTGATGCTGATTGAATAAATTCGCCATTAATAAGTAGTGGTACTTGGTGCATGATTAAATCCTAGTGTGTGAGTTGTGTGTTCTCTTTTAAAATTGGTAGCGCCGCTTTGTTTGTATTATTAGTGCAGCGCTTTTATAGTTATTCGTACAGCTTTCTTATAACTATTAAATACCTAGTTAATACGCTTCTACGGCCATAGCAACCGCTTCACCGCCACCAATACATAAAGACGCAATGCCTTTTTTAAGGCCTCGGTTTTTAAGGGCATGAATAAGCGTTACTAAAATACGCGCGCCGCTTGCACCAATTGGGTGGCCAAGTGCACATGCACCGCCGTTAACGTTTACTTTGCTTTCATCAAGTTTTAACTCGTTAATAGCCAGCATGGTTACCATGGCAAATGCTTCGTTAATTTCCCAAAGGTCAACATCGTTTACAGCCCAACCTGCTTTTTCAAGCACGCTGTTCATAGCCCCTACTGGCGCTACTGTAAATTCACTTGGTTTTTGAGAATGCGTGCTGTGCGCCACAATTTTACAAAGCGGTGTTAAGCCCTGCTCTTTTGCTTTTGATTCGCTCATTAATATAAGCGCTGCGCCACCGTCTGAAATTGACGATGAATTAGCCGCTGTAATAGTGCCGTCTTTTTTAAAAGCTGCACGTAAGGTAGGAATTTTTTCTGGGCGGGCGTTACCTGGTTGCTCATCAATCGATACTGTTACATCGCCTTTGCGTGTTTGCATCGTGTGCGGTGCAACTTCGTTATCAAAGCTACCATTTTGTATTGCTGCTTTTGCTTTACTTAATGAGCCTAATGCAAACGCATCCATTTGCTCGCGGCCAATGCCGTATTCGTCGGCGGTGTCTTGTGCAAAACAACCCATAGCTTTGTTGTCGTAAGCATCTTCAAGGCCATCGCTCATCATGTGATCTTTTATTTCGCCATGTCCCATGCGCATACCGCCACGCGCTTTTGGTATGAAGTACGGTGCGTTTGTCATGCTCTCCATGCCACCGGCAATAGCAGATTGAATAGAGCCGGCTTTAATTAAATCGTTTGCAAGCATGGCCGCTTTTAAACCAGAGCCACATACTTTGTTAATTGTTGTAGCGCCAGTGCTAAGTGCAAGGCCTGCTTTTAACATTGCTTGGCGTGCGGGTGCTTGTCCAAGGCCTGCTGGTAATACACAGCCCATAATTACTTCGTCTATTGCATCATTAGCTAAACCAGTTTGTGTGAGTACACTTGCAATGGCGGTAGCGCCAAGCTCGGTAGACTGCGCATCACTTAACGCTCCCATAAAACCACCCATTGGGGTGCGTTTTGCTGCTACAATTACCACTGATTCTAAAGTCATAACTAACTCCATTGTATTTATATGCAAATAGTTGTTAGTATATTTGCTCTATTAATTTAGTATTCATTTATTATTTAATACCCTTACACAATACTAACGTTTACGCCAACGTCAACTAAAAACAGCTTAATTTTTAGTTTTATAAGTGTAAGGATTATTTTCCATCGGTTAGACTACACTGATGAAATAAAAATAACCCATTGAATATTAATAATATAAATCAATACTTCACTTAAACATTCCTTTATAAATAGTTTCAAATCACACCAAGCTTTACCTTTACGTAAACTTCACTTATATTGGGGTTATTCGAATGAGGTAAATACAATTATGAAACCAGATAATCAAACAAACTTTGCAAGCTCAGCCAAAATGCCGGCCAGTAATGAACAAACATTTAGCATTAGCGAACTCGCTAAAGAATTTGACATTACAACCCGCTCTATTCGCTTTTACGAAGACCAAGGGTTAATAACTCCAGAGCGTAATGGTCAAACCCGTATTTATTCAAAACGCGATAAAGTGCGTTTAAAACTAATATTACGTGGTAAGCGCCTTGGCTTTACATTGGCTGAAACCGGACGTTTGTTTGAACTGTACGACGCAGATAAATCAAGCGCTAAGCAGTTGGTTACTATGCTTGACCTTATATCAGAAAAAAAAGCAGATCTATCTCAACAAATGGACGACATTAAAGTTGTTCTTATGGAGTTGGTGACGGCCGAGCGCCGCTGCAGAGACACGCTTAATAAAATAGACGAGTAAGTTTATTTTTAAAATAAAAACACACTGACAACACACACGTCACACAGGAATGAATCATGAGCACTATTTCACTATATAAAGAAATGAACTTTGGCCTTGGCGAAACCGCCGATATGATCCGCGACCACGTAAACAGTTTTGCGAGTCAGGAGATTGCCCCGCTTGCTGAAAAAACGGACTTAGATAACGCTTTTCCAAATCAACTTTGGACTCAAATGGGCGAAATGGGCGTACTAGGTATGACCGTATCTGAAGAACTTGGCGGCGCCGGTTTAGGTTACTTAGAACATGTTATTGCTATGGAAGAAATAAGCCGTGCCAGTGCCTCTATAGGTTTAAGCTATGGTGCGCATTCAAATCTGTGTGTTAATCAAATTAACCGTAACGGCACACAAGCTCAAAAAGAAAAATACTTACCAAAGCTTATTAGTGGCGAGCACATTGGTGCCCTTGCAATGAGCGAGCCTAACGCGGGCTCTGACGTAGTATCGATGAAACTCAAAGCCGAAAAAAAAGGCGATAAGTACATTTTAAACGGTAATAAAATGTGGATCACCAATGGCCCAGACGCACACACACTCGTTATTTACGCTAAAACAGATTTAAACGCTGGCGCTAAAGGCATTACCGCATTTATTGTTGAAAGTGACTTTCCTGGTTTTTCAACAGCACAAAAGCTCGACAAACTGGGTATGCGCGGCTCAAATACCTGTGAGCTAGTATTTGAAAACTGCGAAGTACCCGAGGAAAACATTTTAGGTAACTTAAACGAAGGCGTTAAAGTACTTATGAGTGGCCTTGATTACGAACGCGTAGTACTTGCAGCAGGCCCGCTTGGCATAATGCAAGCGTGTATGGACATAGTGGTACCGTACATTCATGAGCGTAAACAGTTTGACACCCCTATTGGTCAATTTCAGTTAATTCAGGGCAAAGTAGCCGACATGTATACACAAATGAATGCAGCCCGCTCATATGTGTACACGGTAGCTCGCTCTTGTGACCGTGGTGAAACAACCCGTAAAGATGCAGCCGGTGCAATTTTATACGCAGCAGAGCTTGCAACTAAAATGGCCCTAGATGCAATCCAAATTTTAGGCGGCAATGGCTACATAAACGAATACGCAACAGGCCGCCTGCTGCGCGACGCTAAATTATACGAAATTGGTGCAGGTACATCAGAAATACGCCGCATGCTTATTGGCCGCGAACTTTTCACAGAAAGCCGTTAAGGATTAAACCATGACGATTTTAAAATCGAGCGTTAATCCTCACGATCTAACGTTTGTGCAAAACCATAAAAATATGTCAGCGCTGGTAGATGATTTACGCGATAAAGTAGCAACAATTAGCCAAGGCGGAGGCGCTGCTTTAAAGGAGCGCCACGAAGGCCGTGGTAAATTATTTGTACGCGACCGCATAAGTACATTAATTGACGAAGGCTCACCGTTTTTAGAAATTTCACAATTTGCTGCCTTTGGTGTTTACGAACAAGCAATACCTTGTGCAGGCGTTGTAGCCGGTATTGGCCGTGTTAAAGGCATTGAATGCATGATTATTGCAAACGATGCCACGGTTAAAGGCGGTACATATTTTCCGCTTACTGTTAAAAAGCATTTACGCGCACAAGACATCGCAGAGCGCTGCCACTTACCGTGTATTTATTTGGTGGATTCTGGCGGTGCAAATCTGCCAGAGCAAGACGATGTATTTCCAGATAAGTTGCATTTTGGTCGTATTTTTTACAACCAAGCCCGTATGTCGGGCAAAGGCATTCCACAAATTGCCGTGGTAATGGGATTATGTACCGCAGGTGGTGCGTACGTACCTGCAATGGCCGATGAAAGCATTATTGTAAAAGATCAAGGCACTATATTTTTAGCAGGCCCGCCGCTTGTAAAAGCAGCAACAGGCGAAGAAGTAACCGCTGAAGAGTTAGGCGGCGCCGATGTGCACTGTAAAGTGTCGGGTGTTGCCGATCACTTTGCTGAAAATGATGCGCATGCATTATCAATTGCACGCCAATGTATAGAGCGAATTAATTACACACGTCCGACCGCGCCGTTACTTAAACAAGAGCTAGAAGATGTAAAACCACCGCGTTACGATATTAACGAGCTTTACGGCATTGTTGGTACTGATCTTAAAAAGCCATTTGATGTGCGTGAAGTAATAGCCCGCACTGTCGATGACTCGTCTTTTGATGAATTTAAACGTTACTTTGGCGAAACACTGGTGACAGGCTTTGCCAGCATTTATGGCAACCCTGTGGGCATAGTGGCTAATAACGGTATTTTATTTAGTGAGTCGGCGCAAAAAGGCTCGCACTTTATTCAACTGTGTGCTCAGCGCAATATTCCTTTAGTGTTTTTACAAAATATTACCGGCTTTATGGTGGGTAAAAAATACGAAGCCGAAGGCATTGCAAAGCACGGCGCTAAAATGGTGATGGCGGTTTCGTGTGCTGATGTGCCTAAATTTACAGTACTTATTGGCGGCTCTTACGGCGCGGGAAACTACGGTATGTGTGGCCGTGCGTTTGAACCCACCATGATGTGGATGTGGCCTAATGCACGTATTTCGGTCATGGGCGGCGAGCAAGCAGCCGGTGTAATGGCGCAAGTTAAACAAGATGGTTTAGCACGTAAAGGTCAAAACATGAGCGAGCAAGAAATCAGTGATTTTAAAAAGCCAATTATTGATCAGTACGAAGAGCAAGGTCACCCGTATTACGCAAGTGCACGCTTGTGGGATGACGGCATTATAGACCCTGCCGATACGCGTAATGTATTAGGGCTTGCGTTGACGGCTGCGAATAACGCACCAAAACGTGATTCGAAATTTGGCGTATTTAGAATGTAACCGGAGCGCAAAATGTCAGTAACACTACAAATAACAAAATCTAATGTGGCTGTACTTGTGTTAAGTCGCCCAGAAAAAAGAAACGCATTTAACAGTGAAGTAATACACGAACTTATTCAGTGTATTGAACATGCAAATACGCTTGATATTCGTGCTTTGGTTTTAAAAACAGAAGGTAAACACTTTTCAGCCGGTGCTGATTTAGCTTGGATGAAATCGATGGCGGATAACAACTACGCCGATAACCTAGCTGATTCAATGCAATTAGCTAAATTAATGCAGGTATTGGCAAGCTCCCCGCACCCTACAATTTGCGCTGTGCAAGGTGCTGCTTTTGGTGGTGCTCTGGGCTTAATTGCCTGTTGCGACATAGCCCTTAGTAAAGACGATGCGCAATTTTGTTTAAGCGAAGTAAAGCTGGGTCTTATTCCGGCTGTTATTAGCCCATACGTCATTAAAGCCATTGGTGAACGCGCTGCTCGCAGGTACTTTTTAACGGCTGAAGTGTTTGATGCACATACTGCTAAGCAACTTGGTTTAATTCATCAAGTAACCGGTAATTTAGACTGTGCGCTCGATAATATGCTGCAAACACTGATTGATAACGGACCTGTTGCAGTAAAAGCCGCAAAAGCATTAATTAACGATGTAGCAAATAAAAAAATTACCGATGAACTCATTGAGCTTACCGCAGAAAGTATTGCAAAAATTCGCGTATCTGAAGAAGGTCAAGAAGGGCTAAGTGCTTTTTTTGATAAACGCCCACCCGCTTGGCAACTGTAGGATTGATTATGAAGACACAACGATTACAAAAAATACTGATTGCCAATCGTGGAGAAATTGCGTGCCGAGTAATACGCACCGCAAAACAAATGGGCTTAACCACGGTCGCAGTTTATTCTGATGCAGACAAACATGCCCAGCACGTAAAAATGGCTGACGAGGCTTACCATATTGGTGCCGCACCAAGTAAAGATTCGTATTTGGTGGCAGACAAAATTTTACAAGTTGCTAAAGACTGCGGCGCTGATTGTATTCACCCAGGCTATGGTTTTTTATCTGAGAACAGCGAATTTGCTAAAGCCTGCGAAGCTAATAACATTGCTTTTATAGGGCCACCAGCAAGCAGTATTGAAGCAATGGGGTCTAAAACCCGCGCTAAAGAAATAATGGCAGCTGCTAATGTACCGTTAGTACCTGGTTATTACGGTGATAAACAAGACCCTGCTTTTTTACAAAGTGAAGCTGAAAAAATTGGCTACCCTGTACTAATTAAAGCCGCCTTTGGTGGCGGTGGTAAAGGCATGCGCGTTGTACAAAAAGCAAAAGACTTTATGAGCGCACTACAAGGTGCGCAACGTGAAGCGATTGCCGGTTTTGGTAACGATTTAGTATTACTTGAGCGCTACGTTAACCAGCCTCGCCATGTTGAAGTGCAAGTATTTGCAGATAACTACGGTAACTGTGTTTATTTAGGCGATCGTGATTGTTCTTTGCAACGTCGCCATCAAAAAGTAATTGAAGAAGCCCCTGCTCCGGGTTTATCTGACGAACTACGCAAAGAAATGGGCGAAGCGGCTGTACGTTGTGCACTGGCTATAAATTATAGAGGCGCAGGTACGGTTGAGTTTTTACTGTGTGGCGATGAATTTTTCTTTATGGAAATGAATACGCGCCTTCAAGTAGAACACCCTGTGACCGAAATGGTAACGGGTGTAGATTTAGTCAATTGGCAAATTAATATTGCGGGTGGGCAAACATTGCCACTGACACAAAGTGATATTCAATTGCAGGGTCATAGCTTTGAAGCGCGAATATACGCAGAAGATCCAGCTAACGACTTTATCCCGTGCTCGGGAACTATTGAAGCGCTACATACGCCACTTAACAGCGAATTTGTGCGCATTGATACAGGCATTGCACAAGGCGACGAAATCAGCCCGTTTTACGACCCGATGATTGCAAAACTTATTGTGCATGACGACAATCGCGAACAAGCACTGAGCCGCTTACAACACTCCCTTGAGCAATTTCATTTGGCGGGTTTTAGCACTAACATTGGCTTTTTACATAATTTAGCAAGCCACCCTACCTTTAAACAGGGTGCGCCAAGTACACACTTTATTGCTGAGCAAGGTGATTCGTTAGTTGCGGTTAACGAATCGTTATTACAAGCAAGTCAGCTTATTGGCGCTTTTGCATATTTAGAATCGCTAACTAACACCCAAAATGCGCAAAGCAGTGCAAGCCCGTGGCAACAACTAACTGGATTTACACTCAATTCACCACAAGCAATTAAAGTCCCTTTTGCCGATTTACAGCTAAGCGCTATAAAAACGACAGCGGGCTATAGTATTACGCATAACGAGCATGTATTTAAACTACAAGGCACATTAAATAATAATCTGTGCACTGTATTTATTAATGGTGAAAAACATAGCGCGCACGTAACTACGGTTGGTAATAGTACTGCGGGCAATATTGTCACTGTTATGAATAAAGCACTGCAAACTAAGCTTGAACCAGTTGATAAACATTATATTAGTTCGCACGAAAGCGAAGCTTTGCCACTTGCCGCGCCGCTTAATGGCACAGTAGTTAAGCACTTAATCGACATTGGTAGCACAATTACCAAAGGCGATGCGGTTGTTATTATCGAAGCCATGAAAATGGAATACACGCTAAACGCACCGCATGACGGCATTTTAAAAAGCTACTGTTTTGGTGAAGGCGAATTAGTAACGCATGGTGCTCTGCTTGCTATTGTCGAAGATACAACAGAGGAAGGTGCATAATGAGTGCCTTTCCAAATAAAGTACGTATTGTTGAAGTTGGCGCGCGAGACGGCCTACAAAACGAAAAAACAGTAAGCACAGCCGATAAAGTAGCGCTTATTAACGCCCTAAGTGCTGCAGGTTTAAAAGATATTGAAGCGGGCGCGTTTGTCTCCCCTAAGTGGGTGCCACAAATGGCAGACTCAGCGGATGTAATATCAGCGCTAGATTTACCCAATGTAAATTTAAGCGCCCTTACACCTAACTTAAAAGGTGCACAAGCAGCGCACGCTGTTGGCATTAAAGAGTTTGCTATATTTACCGCTGCAAGTGAGTCGTTTTGTCAAAAAAATATCAACTGCTCAATTGAGCAAAGTATTGAACGTTTTAGTGAAGTAATGGCGTTTGCTAAAGCTAATAATATTCGTGTACGTGGTTATGTAAGCTGTGTGCTAGGTTGCCCTTATGAGGGTGAAATTAACCCGCAAGCAGTACTAAGTGTATCGAAAAAGCTATTAGATTTAGGCTGTTACGAAGTAAGCCTTGGCGATACCATAGGTGTTGGCACCGCAAAAAAAGTAACGCAATTAATCGAGTTACTCTTAACGCACATTGATAAAGCCAAGTTGGCCGTGCATTTTCATGATACATACGGCCAAGCGCTCACAAATATTTACGCAGCTTTAAGCCTAGGTATTGCAACGGTTGACGCGGCAGTTGCGGGCCTTGGTGGCTGTCCTTATGCAAAGGGGGCGTCAGGAAATGTTGCCACCGAAGATGTAGTTTACTTACTGCAAGGGCTTGGCATTGAACACTCAATTGATTTACAAAGGTTAAGTGACGCTGGCTGGGAGATAACCAAAGTACTTGGTAAGCAACCTGTGAGCAAAGTATCAGTGGCACTACACACTAAATAACCTGAGCTCTGGATAATAAATTTATCTCGAGCAGCTATTTTCAGCACTAACTGCGTTGAATTTACTTGCAATAGACCAGCTATTGACGCGTAAATTCGCCTTGTTTTCACTGAAAATCTCTGGCTAGAGAAAATAAATTTAAATATCAACCTAATTCAATATGTTAGTAAATCTCTTAACCAGAGTTCAGGTTAAATGGCTATCTTATAAAATGATGATTAAAGATAATTAACAACAAATAGCACACAATGAGGAGAGACTCATGGCCGGTTTTGATAAGGTAGTTTCTAGTTACGAAGCTGCAATGGAAGGGTTAAAAGACGGCGATACCATTATTGCCGGTGGTTTTGGTTTATGTGGTATTCCTGAGGGCTTAATTAAACAAATTAAGCACATGCAAACAAAAAACTTAACCGTAGTATCTAATAACTGTGGTGTTGATGACTTTGGTTTAGGTATTTTATTACAAGACAAACAAATTAAAAAAGTAGTTGCCTCGTACGTTGGCGAAAATGCCCTATTCGAGCAGCAGTTATTAAGTGGCGAAATTGATGTAGAGCTTACGCCTCAAGGTACACTAGCTGAAAAAATGCGTGCTGGTGGCGCGGGTATACCTGCGTTTTACACCGCAACTGGTTACGGTACTCCAGTTGCTGAAGGCAAAGACGTAAAAGAATTTAATGGTCGCCCGTATATTTTAGAAGAATCTATAACGGGTGAATTTGCTATTGTTAAAGCGTGGAAAGCCGACCGCTTTGGTAATTTAGTGTTTAGACACACCGCCATGAACTTTAATCCAATGGCGGCAACAGCGGGCAAAATTACCGTTGCCGAAGTAGAAGAAATTGTAGAGCCGGGTGAGCTTGAACCAAGCCAAATTCATACCCCGGGTATTTTTGTAAATCGCGTTATTAAAGGCAGCTTTGAAAAACGCATTGAACGTGTAACAACACGAGATTAAGCAGGAGCAAAATTATGGCATTATCACGTGAACAAGTTGCAATGCGCGTTGCACAAGAACTTCAAGATGGTTACTACGTAAATTTGGGCATAGGAATTCCGACACTCGTCGCAAACTATGTACCAGATGATATTGAAGTTATGTTACAGTCCGAAAATGGCCTTTTAGGCATGGGCCCGTACCCGACTAAAGCAGAGCTAGACGCCGATATGATTAACGCGGGTAAAGAAACCGTGACAGCAGCCACTGGTGCAGCCATATTTAATAGTGCAGATAGTTTTGCCATGATACGGGGTGGTCATGTAGACTTAACCGTTCTGGGTGCATTTGAAGTTGACCAGAATGGCAACATCGCATCGTGGATGATCCCTAAAAAGCTGATTAAAGGCATGGGTGGCGCGATGGATTTAGTCGCTGGCGCGAAAAACATTATTGTTACTATGACCCATGCAAGTAAGCATGGTGACTCTAAACTATTAGAAGCCTGCTCTTTACCGCTTACTGGCGTTAATTGCGTTAAAAAAATAGTGACAGATTTAGCCGTATTAGAAGTTAAAGACGGCGCATTTCATCTATTAGAGCGTGCTCCGGGCGTATCTGTTGATGAAATCATTAGTAAAACAGCAGGTAAATTACTTGTTGACTGTGAAGTTCCAGAAATGGTTTTTTAGGCTTTAGCTTAAAATAACGCTTTACCCTGTACCGACCTCATTCCCAGTGCCAATGGCGCTGAGTTACCCAAAATCCCTCTTACGAGGGATTTTTTTTATCTTTTGTCATTATTTTTACCGTCATTCATACATCTGTAGTAAATTTTATCTATAATACAAATATAAATTAAATGTAAGCGCTTAGATTCTTTGCACTATTTAGTGGATAGCCTGCACTCTTTTTGTGAACTAGCACTAAATTTATTTTTAACATACTGATATTTATGTATTAAATAGTTGGTTTAAATTTTGCCTAAGTAAGGCGTCTCAATAAATTAAATAATTCTGGAAAACATGCAAACTCCTATTCGTGGCCTTCGCTCTTTTTGCTTTGCCGCAAGAAGCCTAAGTTTTAAGCATGCAGCTAATGAGCTGTACTTAACGCCGTCTGCGGTAAGCCATCAAATAAAGCAACTTGAAGAACAACTTGGTATTGAGCTTTTTCAACGTAAAACGCGTTCAATTAGCTTAACCACAGCGGGTAAAAACTTTTTTGATGCTGTGTCTCCTATCATCACAATGTTAGAGGGCACCATTAACGAGTTTAGTCAGATGCAGCAAAATACAAATTTGACGATTACGCTGCCTGAATTTTTTGCCAGCGAACTACTCATGCCTAAATTAAGTGAGTGGACGTCAGAGCATCCTAATATAAACCTGCAAATGGACACGCTTAAAACACGCAAAGAATTAACGCGTCATAGCGATTTATCTATTGTATTGTCCTCTGGTAAACCTACTGAAGGGTTAGCGACTGAGTTGTTTAACCTTGAGTATATTCCTGCATGTAATAAAAAATTGCTCGATCAGTGGAGGGACGATCATCGTCAAGCCCTTAACCAAGTTCCGTTAATCTTGCACAAAGCTCGCCCGTGGGCTTGGCATCAGTGGGCCGAAAAAGCAGGGATTGATGACTTTTCTCCTTCGCAAATTATTCAAATAGATAGCATGTTTGGTGTAGCGCGTGCGGCGCAGCAAGGCATGGGCATTGCACTTATACCACTGCCTATTAGTCAAAGCTGGCTAGATGAGCAATGGCTTTATAAATTATTCGAACAGCCTTTAACAACTAAAGATAAATACTATTTAGTGCAGCACGAATCAAGCACGCCTAATCACCCGCTTGATTTATTTGCGAAGTGGGTTGTAAATACGTTTAGAAAAATCCAAGAATAATCCCCTATTAGACGAGTTCAGTAATACAACCCACTCTGTGTTTTATTACTGAACTCGTCTAAACCTCTCTGCAATTTTTAATAATATTTTTTATTTAAATACATAAACTTAACGCCGAGCATTAGACTAAAGTCTATAGTTTAATTTTTTTCACTCATTGGTTTCATTTTTATCGTTTGTCGAAAATAAAGTTAAATATTAAAGTTACTTCATCAGCTCAAAACAACTTAGTTAATTTGTTTTTTAAGAGCAATAAATGCAACCTTTTGAGTTTTAGTAACTCAAACTTAGCAGTGAAAAGAATCTTATATTGTGTGTGTAAGATGTTGTCAGTGTGAAAAGCGGTTCAAGTTAGGTGGTGACTTGGCTTGAACTGTTTTTATTCTTGGCTCAACCACATGATATGCATTACAAAGCTACTAAAGCGTAGCAAACCGAATCTTTATATTGTGTGTGAAGATGTTGTCAGTGTGAAAAGCGGTTCAAGTTAGGTGGTGACTTGGCTTGAACTGTTTTTATTCTTGGCTCAATCACATGATATGCATTACCAGGCTACTAAAGCGTAGCAAACAGAATCTTTATATTGTGTGTGAAGATGTTGTCAGTGTGAAAAGCGGTTCAAGTTAGGTGGTGACTTGGCTTGAACTGTTTTTATTCTTGGCTCAAACCACATGATATGCATTACAAGGCTACTAAAGCGTAGCAAACAGAATCTTTATATTGTGTGTGAAGATGTTGTCAGTGTGAAAAGCGGTTCAAGTTAGGTGGTGACTTGGCTTGGACTGTTTTTATTATTAAGCACATACATAATATAGCTATATACAGATTAATACATTTTAAAAAGCCCCGTAAGTTATAACTTACGGGGCTTTTTTAGTTAATTTTTTATTTGATACTCTTTTTTTAATTTACTTATTTGCACTTTATGTGAAAGCAAAAATGTATCAAATTGCTTAACTACCTCAGGATAGTCAATCGACGATAATAAAAAGGCTTGTAAATCTGTCGGCAATTCGTTTTGAAAATAAACGGGTCGGGTTAATTTGAAATATTTAACAATATTATAGTTTAGTACATCGTTAGATATGTAAATACACTCCACTCGCTCTTTTAAAAGCATCTCTATTAATTCCATTACGTTAGCTGTTTCAATTAGCTCAACGTTTTTGTTATTCATTAAAGGTTTAAAGCTTTGAGACGTAAACCCTCTCACCGTTGCAAAACTAACGCATTCATCAATAGTGATATTTTTATTTAAACTCGCAATACCCGTTTTAGTCACAACGGTTGGCTGCGAATAAATAATTTCATTTAAATCACCAAAGGAAGCTTTATAACTTGGTTTCCATTGTGGATTATCTGGGTATTTAAAATCAACATGATGGTGATCAATGAATTCTTTATAGAGACGATTAATTGGCAGCGTGTAAAACTCAAATTCAAAATCGTGCTGCTGGGCAAACAAGGTAAGTAACTTTTGACTGAAACCATAATAGTCGCGGTTATCAGCCCCACTACCATGTAGTATGGAAGGTATTCTATATTCTCTACGCCGATGACATAGTGCGTTGCCGACTTAGCATCGGTTATAAAAATTAATAAAGCTAAAGGCAAATACATTAACTGCGTTGTTATTTTTATAAATTGATTCATTTACAACCTAAGTAATATTATTGATGTGTAGCTCAACGCTTTAATTTTAACAAATTTGCAAAGAATATGATAAATCTATTTTATTTTATGCAAAAAAAGCCTGATTAAAATCAGGCTTTACAAAGTAAAAGGTTTAGCTTTTATCTCTTGGTACAAAATCGAGTACTGTTGCGTTTATACAGTAGCGGTCTGTGCCTCTAGGGCCTTCTCCAGGGAATAAATGACCAAGATGAATACCTGTACTTTTAGAACGTAGCTCAATACGTGTTATTCCCCAGCTGCTATCGTCATGCTGCGTTACACTACTTTTTACTGGGTGCTTAAACGACAACCAACCACTACCGGAGTTAAACCTATCGCTTGTATCAAATAGTGGCTCGCCACTTAATTTATCAACAAAAGTACCGTCAGGTGTGTTTTTAAACTCTTTGTACTCTTTGCAGTAAGGTCTATCTGTTCGTGCATCAAATGCAACTTTATAAGCATCACTGTTACCTAATTTAAAAGCGCCTAATGCTTTATAAAACTCTTCAGGCGTTGCATAACCTTGACGACCATATACCTCAATACCATTTTCTAAAAACAAAATGGTTGGTGTTGCCCACGTGGCTGACTTAATAGTTAAATCATCAAGTTGGTCAGCATGGCGAAACGACATTGGTATTGTCCCTTTGTAATCATTTGCGACTGCTTTTTTAAACTTTTCACAGTATGGGCAGTATTCACGTGAATCTAAGACTACGATTTGTTTTCCTGATAATAAAGCCGTGTTATCTACTTTTTCTACAGGTGTTTTATTAAAAACAACACCGGTAGAGTGATCGGGACAATAGCCATTAGGGTTCTTTTCTAAATAATTTTGATGATACTCTTCTGCCGATACAAAACCTTGAAGCGGTTTAATAACCGTTTCAATTTTGCCATAGCTCGCATCAGTTAAAAGCTGCTGATATTGCGATTTAACTTGTTCAGCTACTTTAGCTTGCGCATCAGTAGTCGTTAATAAAATTGAGCGATATTGCGTACCAATGTCGTTACCTTGGCGATTTTTTTGCGTAGGGTCATGACTTTCAAAGTAGTTTTTTAAGAGATCTTCTGCTGAAATTATATTGCTGTTATACATAACTTGTACAACTTCAGCATAATTGTTCTCGTCAAAACGACGAGACTGATCAGTAATGTTTCTGTAGGTAGCTTTAAAGCCATTGCCGTCAGCGTACCCCGATTCAGCATCAATAACGCCATTAAGCGCTTCGTAGCGTTTTTCGGCTCCCCAAAAACAACCCGATCCAAGTACAATGGTTTCTACATGCATGGTGGCTTCTACATTACTGTGCTCAACCTTTTCCATAGATAAAGCAAAGCTGCCTGCGCTAAATATAATAGCAGCGCCTGATAAATATAATAAATGCTGGTGTTTCATAAAGTACCTCTTAAACAAGTGCGTGCTAACTAAGACCTCCTTATCCTAATTTTCATTTCAACCTAATTACTTATTTAGTACGAAGCGTATTAAGTTTTGGTCTTCAATAAGTTAAATACGATTAATTGAATATAAAACTACTCTTAAAGTAAGTTGGGCAATAAACATAACCACTTAGTCGCAATGGTGTAAATAAATTAATAAAACTGTGTTACGTTTAAATTATGTTGTACAAATAGGTTTATTTAATGAAGCCAGCTCCTCATATTTATGCATTAACAAACAGTAGTTTACTGTTTGATGCATCGCATTTAGACGCTACAGATAGACTCTCTATTCAAAAGAAAATTTGGGCTTTAGCTAGCCACTGTAAAAGCACTGATGAATTTAGCGATTTGGTGCCCGCCATGAACTCGCTCACTCTTTATTTAAAATCAGATAAACACTTAAAACAGTGGTTACAAGTGCTACCTTCGCTGTGGGATGAAATTAAAACGAGTACTTTTAAGGGGCAGCATCACTTAATCAAAACCACATACAAGGGTGAGGACATTAATTACGTGGCTCGCTATCATAATTTAAGTGCCGATGAAGTTATTAATATTCATAGTAAAACCAAGTACCACGTTTTATTTTTAGGCTTTCAGCCCGGTTTTGCTTACCTACATGGCTTAAATGAGCAATTACATACACCAAGACGTGATGAGCCACGCATTAAAGTTCCTAAAGGCTCTGTTGCGATAGGTGCTGCACAAACCGGCATTTACCCCGCAGATACCCCAGGTGGTTGGCATATAATAGGTCATACAGATACTGTTTTGTTTGATTCGACCTCTGAGCAACCTTGTTTAATTCAACCAGGCGATACGCTTGAATTTGTTCCGCTCGATAATAAAGGAGCAAATCATGATTAAAGTACTTAAAAGTGGTGTATTACTTACAATTCAAGATTTTGGCCGTGAGGGCTACCGCCATTTAGGTGTAAGCAAAGCGGGTAGCTTAGACCCTATTGCACAAATCATTGCTAATAGATTACTTAACAATAACGACAATGATGCCGTTTTAGAAATAACTGTAGGTTTGTGCGAACTGGAATTTACCTGCGACACAGTAATTGCGCTTCATGGTGCAGATTTGCAAGTAACCCTTGATGGACATGCAATTTATCCTGGTTGGACATACGCAGTAAAAAACAAACAAGTCCTAAGTTTTGCTACTGGTAGAGCAGGCTTAAGAGCTTATTTAGCAGTGAAAGGCGGTATACAAAATGCTGAGGTTATGGGTTCTAAATCTACAGATTTAAACGCATGTTTTGGTGGTTTTGAAGGTAGATCTCTCACCACTGGTGATGAAATACCTATTACTCCTTATTATGGAGAGTTTATAAAGGTAGGCGCAATCGCTCCCGCCCAGCGCAAGCTTATACGCCTGCATCCAAGTCCTCATGCTAATTTGTTAGGCGAGACTTTACTTAGCAACTTTGTGTCTACCGCTTTTAAAGTCAGCAATAATAGTAACCGAATGGGTGTAAGGCTTGAGCATAAAAATAATTTGGGCCATTCACACTCTTTGCCATCATTAGGGGTGAGCCCTGGGAGTATTCAATTACCACCAAGTGGAGAGCCGATTGTGTTACTAAATGATGGCCAAACTACAGGGGGCTACCCTCTGCTAGGGACTGTTATTGAAGCCGACTTACGTCAATTTGCACAGTTTAGACCTTTAGATACTGTTGAGTTTAAATATGTAACGTTTGAAGAAGCAGCAAAGGCGAAGCAGAAACTTGACGGACACCTGCATCAATTGAGCCTTGCACTTAAAAATAACCTATAAAAATATTCTAAAAATAAATAGGAAAACTATGTTCGACTTAAATTATTGGCCCTGATAATCGTTTAATACTGGTTGTTTTGTATTGTGTAGGTATATTTTTAATTGAAGGTCATGGCACAAGCCCTGTTCCATTAGTTGCGCTCGGCATGTATAGCGGCAATTGCGGTACGTTAATGACGCCTATGACAGCAAATTAAATATTATTCCTACAGCTATTTTAGACTTAAAAGATAAGTACCATGTAATAAAGGTTCAAATTCAGACGGCAGTTACCTTACTCGCCGTTAATATTATTTTAATGTATAGCTTGGTGTGTAATGACTAAATCAACTTCTTCTATGGCGTGTGTATTAATTACCGGCTTTGCGCCTTTTGATGGCGATGCTATCAATCCTTCTTGGCAAGCAGTGCAAAAACTTGATGAAACTATCATCATGAAACATAAAATATGTACACTAGAACTTGCCTGTGAGTTTAATACGTCTATTAGTCAGCTTATAAACGCCATTGAGTCGCACAATCCGGCGGTTGTTTTATGTATAGGTCAAGCTGGTGGGCGCAGCGAAATATCAATTGAGCGTATTGCAATAAACGTTGACGATGCACGCATTAAAGACAATGCAGGTAAGCAACCTGTCGATACACCAATAGAAAAAAATGGCCCTGATGCGTATTTCACTAATTTGCCAATAAAGCGTATGTTACAAGCACTGCACAACAGCAATATACCTGCTGCCATTTCCAATACGGCAGGTACGTATGTATGCAATCACGTTATGTATGGCCTTATGCATTACATAAATGATCACTGCGCTGTAATGAAAGGTGGCTTTGTGCATATTCCTTATTTACCAAGCCAAGCTGTGCACCACAATGGCGCACCAAGCATGAGCGAAGAAACCGTTATTAATGCCCTGAGAGTTATGATTGCACAAGCTTTGAACAATAATAGCGACGTAAAAATAGCAGCAGGAACGACGCATTAACCACTTTGGTGCAATTACATCTAGCTTGGTGCATAAATTATTCTTAATTAATTGTAAAAGCTATGTGACTTGAGTAATTTTTTCTGATAAAACAAGGTTTCGCAGCACAGCAAATTGGCTCTGCTGCACACATAATAGGAATGAGGAGTTACTATGTGTTCAATTTTTGGGGTATTAGATATTAAATCTGATCCCACTCAATTGCGTACCCAAGCAATTGAAATGTCAAAGCTGCTTAGACACCGTGGCCCAGATTGGTCTGGTGTATATGCATCTGAAAAAGCTATTTTAGTGCATGAGCGTTTAGCTATTGTTGGTGTATCAAGCGGTGCACAGCCTTTATACAATCCTGAAAAAACAAATATTTTAGCGGTTAACGGTGAGATTTATAATCATAAAGAACTTGCAGCAGAGTTAGATGTTGATTTTACTTTTCAAACTCAATCAGACTGTGAAGTTATTTTAGCGCTGTATAAACAAAAAGGACCTGACTTTTTAGATGACCTAAATGGCATTTTTGCATTTTGTTTATACGACGAAGAAAATGACGCCTACTTAATTGGCCGTGACCATATTGGTATTATCCCGCTTTACACCGGTCACGACGAGCACGGTAACTTTTACGTTGCTTCTGAGCTAAAAGCACTTTCTCCAATTTGTAAGCATATTGAAGAATTTCCACCAGGGCATTACCTGTACAGCAAAGATGGCAAAATGACGCCTTATTACAAACGTGATTGGGAAACATTTGATGCAGTTAAAGATAACAGCGCAGAAGCGCAAGACGTTAAAGATGCATTAGAAGCGGCCGTTAAACGTCAATTAATGTGTGACGTGCCTTACGGTGTATTACTTTCTGGTGGTTTAGACTCATCGGTTATCTCTGCTATTACCCAGCGCTTTGCTGCAAAACGTATTGAAGATAACGACGAAAGCGACGCATGGTGGCCTAAGCTGCATTCTTTTTCAGTAGGTCTTGAAGGCTCACCTGATTTAGCGGCTGCACAAAAAGTAGCTGACATGATTGGTACTATTCACCACCCTATCATTTTTACCATTCAAGAAGGTATTGATGCACTGCGTGAAGTGATTTACCATATTGAAACGTATGATGTAACAACAATTCGTGCCTCTACACCTATGTACCTAATGGCTCGCCAAATTAAAGCAATGGGCATTAAAATGGTGTTATCTGGCGAAGGTGCTGATGAGCTATTTGGTGGTTACTTATACTTCCATAAAGCCCCTAACGCACAAGAGTTTCATGAAGAGCTAAACCGTAAAGTATCAAAACTGCATATGTTTGACTGTTTACGTGCTAATAAATCAATGGCGGCATGGGGCGTAGAAGCACGTGTACCGTTTCTTGATAAAGAATTTGTTGATGTTGCTATGCGTATCAACCCTGAAGCTAAAATGTGTAAAGATGGAAAAATTGAAAAACACATTTTACGTGAAGGCTTTGAAGGTTACTTACCTGATGAAGTGCTATGGCGTCAAAAAGAGCAATTTTCAGATGGTGTTGGTTACAGCTGGATTGATAAGTTAAAAGAGTTTGTAAACGAGCAAGTAAGCGATCAAGAGCTTGCAAATGCAAAGTTTAAATACCCTATTAATACGCCAGATTCAAAAGAAGCTTACTACTACCGTACTATTTTTGAATCGCATTTCCCTGGTGATGCATCAGCTAAATGTGTACCGCATGGTAAATCGGTAGCGTGTTCGACTCCTGAAGCACTTGCATGGGACGCATCGTTCCAAAACAATGCTGATCCATCAGGTCGTGCTGCAGGCGTTCATAACGACGCATATGCAAGCAAAGGTTAATACTCTTTGTTTAGCGAAGCGTAAGCCTAAATGGCTTACGCTTCGCTTTATAGAGCTCACTTCTACCGAATCTGTTTTTTATAGCCCTGCACATAACTTAAAAGGCTCAAGTGCTTTAATTGTTATTTATAAAAATGGGTTAACTTCAAAAACAATGCAATATATTGCATCACAATCAACTTACCCTGCTACCGTATTTTTAAATCAAAATGAGATAACTAAACGCCATTGTAAAATTCGCTGGTTTAATCGAACGAGTGAAATTAAACGCTGTGGACATGGTACTTTAGCAGCCGCTAATTTTTTAATAGACCATTTGGGTTATTGCCCTGAAGTATTTACTTCAATGAGTAATGAGCGCTTTACTATAAGAGTAAAAAAACAACGCGCTCAGCTGTTACTAAAAAGCATAGAGCCTAAAAAAAGCGAGTTAGCTGAAGGTGAGTTACAAAGTGTGTTTTCAGTAGCAATAAAAGCAGCCTACAGTACCGGCGACAAAAACGGTTATACGGTTGTATTATTTAGTAAAGAATTTAATAAGGAATTTAGTAAAGAATTCGATAAAGAAGTTGAAAAAGACGATTTAAAAAGCGTACATGTTGATTTTAAAGCTTTGTGTGCACTCCACAAAAATGCAGTAATTGCCCTTCGTATAAAAAATAAAGACAAGAAAAATGCCATAGCGCATTTTAGATACTTTGCACCCCAGTTTGGTGTAAATGAAGACAGTGCTACAGGCTCTGCGGTATCTGTTATTGCCCCCCTGCTATTTAGACTGTACGGTTTAAATAAAGCCAAGCTTATACAGCAATCAAATAATGGCGCATTGCTAAGCTATGAGCTTAACAATGCTAAAGTTGTCATTTACTAGGGCGTGTTGATCTTTGCGAATTGAAATTTGTTCAATCTAGGGGCGATTAAATCGCGGCGCGAGGTTTGTAACCTAGTGGGCTAAGTAAAAATCGAGCAACAAAGAGTTTATCGCCCCTAGGCAGAACCCGAAGGGCAGCACATGTTTGGCATTTATGCTGCGTTATCGCCTATTTATGTGGAATAACCACACTTCATAGGCTCTACCTTGCCTAAAAACCAAACATATTGCTGCAAATTCAACTATCAAAGATCAACACGCCCTAAACATATTAAGTAAACGTTTATAGCGGTCGTAATAAGCACAATGCAAAATAGTTACTATCGTCTTGCCATGTTTGCTCTAACTTTAAATTAGCTTGCGCTGCAAGCTGCTTAAACGACTCAAGCGTGTACTTGTGAGAGTTTTCCGTATGAATGCTTTCACCTTCTATAAAGTCTATTTGCTGATCATTTATAATCACGCTTTGAGTACGATTACTTACTAAATGCATTTCGATACGGCTATGTTGCTCGTTAAAGCGTGACTCGTGGCTAAAGTTATCTATATTAAATGTGCCGTTTAGCTCGTTATTAATACGTTGTAGTAAATTTTTATTAAAAGCACCGGTAACTCCCGCTTTATCGTTATATGCATTGAGTAGCACTTGGCGCTCTTTTACTAAATCAACCCCAATTAATACATAACCATTTACACCGCATAAGCGATGGAAATTATTCATAATTTCTATGGCTTTAACTGGGGCAAAATTACCAAGAGTAGAGCCCGGAAAGTACACCAAATTAGTTTGACTGTCTAAAGCGGTGTCTTTGGTTAGCTGTTTGACCATTTGGCTATGTGTAAAGTCTCCTAATAATGGCGAAATTGCCAAATCTGGAAATAACGGTGACAAATGTGCAAGTGAATAACTGAGCATCTCCTCAGATATTTCAAACGGTACAAAGGTTTTAACGTTTGCCATATGCGCTAATAAATAGGCTACCTTTTTACCCGAGCCACAGCCGGGCTCTATAATAGAGAGGTTTTCAGGTAGCATTTGAGCAATCGACTTTGAGTGTTGCGCTAATATAGAAAGCTCAGTACGTGTAACATAATACTCTTGTAAGGTTGTTATTTGCTCAAATAATGCAGCACCTTTATCATCATAAAAATATTTACACGGAAGCGTTTTTTGTTGTTGAGTTAATCCGCTTATCACGTCGTTTAAAAATTCAGTGTCGGTTATGTTACTTTGTTTAATCGCTGTTACTTGGCTCATACTATATCCTTAGCTAGTCTTATCCCACTGCACATCCACGCTTGATGTGGGTAATAAAAATTCCGGTATGTTTGTCGTAAATGGTTTTGAGGGGTAAACACACACCCGCCCCGTAACACCATTTGGTTATTCATAAATTTACCATTGTATTCCCCTGCTACTCCTTCAATAGGCTTAAAGCCGGGGTATGGCAAATATGCACTGTTTGTCCATTGCCAACATGAATCCGTTAACTGGTTTATTTCAGTATCATCTTTTGTTTGTTGTGGTGTTAGGTAGTTATTATTAGTGTCTTTTAAAGGTGTATTTTTAGCTGCATATTCCCACTCGAACTCTGTAGGCAAGCGAGCCTTTACAAAATTAGCATAGGCGCTGGCCTCAAAATAACTAACATGGCTGATGGGAGCACTTAAATTTAAAGGCTGGAATCCATAGTGTGTAAACTCAAACCATTCGTTATTTATGTAATGCCAATATAATGGATGCGTTAAACGAGTGTTTTGAATATGCGCCCAACCGTCGCTTAACCAATATTGTGGATTGCTATATCCACCGGCATTTATAAAGTCTAAATATTCACCATTAGTGACCAATCTATTAGCAAAGCTGAATGGATGAATTAGTACTTGGTGTTTGGGGCACTCGTTATCATATGCAAATTCATCTTCGGCATTTGTGCCGATATTAATAATGGCTTTTTCAAAATTGATAAAATTAAGGGGTTTAATATCAGCTGATTTTTTTTGGCTATTTAAAAGCGATGTTTTATATTGAGGAAATAATGGATTTACTGAAAAGTTATATTTGATGTCCATAAGCATTAGTTCTTGATGCTGTTGCTCGTGGTGTAACCCAAGTTCAATAATATCTTTAATGTGCGGGTTAACGTCAGTCTTAAGTAATTCAATCACGCGGCTATCCACATGTTCTCTGTAAGCTAGTACTTCGTCTAAACATGGCCTAGATAAGCTTCCTCTGTTTGCCCGTTTAAATTGCTCTCCAATCCCATTGTAGTAAGAATTAAAAAGCATTTTATAGTGAGGATTAAACACTGCGTACTGTTTACAATGAACACTAAGTAAAAACGTTTCAAAAAACCACGTGGTATGCGCTAAATGCCATTTAGTAGGACTGGCATCAGCCATAGCTTGTAATTGGCAATCTTCTACAGTGAGTGGTTCGATAATGGCTAGGCTTTCGTCTCTAACGCTACAAAAGCGTTTAACAAGTTCGTTTTGATTGGTATCGTTTGTAACGCTTTCACGCATAATAGTATTAATCCTTTGCCTATCTATTTATAAAATATAGCTTAGGGCATGCTGAGCTTTTTGGATTGAAATTTGTTCAATCTAGGGGCGATTAAATCGCGGCACGAGGTTTGTAACCTAGTTGGCTAAGTAAAAACCGAGTAACAAAGAGTTAATCGTCCCTAGAAAGAACCCAAAGGGCAGTGTATGTTTGGTATTTATGCTGCGTTATCGCCGATTTATGGGGAATGACCACACTACATAGGCTCTGCCTTGCCTAAAAACCAAACATACTACTGTAAATTCAATCGCCAAAATTCAACATGCCCTAATGTTGTGTTAAATCATATTCATATTACAACTTGATTAAAGATGCTTATCGGCTTATAAATTTATAATAGCCTTGAAGAGAAATTTGCTCTTTGCTAGCCGGTCTTTGATTATTCTTACGTGCATGCAAGCATGAGAAATAACGCATAAGCTGTTACCGAACCGCTAAGCTATAAAACTAGGAGCGATTAAATTGCGCCTAGATTAAATAAATTTCAATCCTTAAAGACTAACAAGTCCTAATATTTAAGCATTAATTAAGCTACTTAAAAATGATCTTTTTTTACTTAACCAAGTAAATTAATACTTTTAATAGCAAACTAAATTTTAACGTTCACTGAATTTTTAAATTTAGGGCTTTTAAATGAAAAAATCATGGATTTGGCCATATAAACAGCGTTTTAAATACAAATTCATTTACATTTAATATTTAACTCATACACTACTAGCTGTATGATCACGCTTCAAATTAGTTAGTCTTCAAATAATTACGGTATTACTTTTTACTTAATATTTAAAGACTAATGTAATTCGATATGACGCCGAATTTATTTTGGCTTGTTAGGACAACTAAAGAGGTATTGCATGAAGGAAAATCATGACAAATATAGTATTGACAACACGGATTACACCGTAGGTCAGGACAACGTACAAAAGTGGGGGTTTGATATTCACAACCCTGTTTTTGGAACTAGTGCGGGCCTGATTGTCATCTTTTTAATCGCCATACTTGTTACCGACCCACAAGCTGCAAAAACAGCGCTTGATAGTATCAAGACCGATATTATTAATAATTTTGATGCCCTATTTATGTGGGCTGCTAACTTCTTTGTACTCTTTTGTTTAGCACTTATTGTTTCTCCTTACGGTAATATTCGCCTTGGTGGTGTTGACGCTAAACCTTCTCACTCTCGCGTTTCATGGCTTGCTATGTTATTTGCTGCCGGTATGGGTATAGGCCTTATGTTTTGGGGCGTTGCTGAACCAGTTGCTTACTTTACTGGTTGGTACGAAACCCCGCTTAATGTAGCCGCTAATACACCAGAAGCTGCAAAATTAGCAATGGGCGCAACTATGTTTCATTGGGGTCTTCACCCTTGGGCTATTTACGCTGTTGTTGGTTTATCTCTTGCGTTTTTTACATACAACAAAGGTTTACCTCTTTCAATTCGTTCTATTTTTTATCCTATATTAGGTGATAGAGCTTGGGGTTGGCCTGGTCATATCATTGATATCTTAGCTGTACTTGCTACGTTATTTGGCCTTGCAACATCTTTAGGTTTAGGTGCGCAACAAGCTTCTGCTGGTATTAACCATGTATTTGGTACAGAAGGTGGTGTTGGCTCTCAAATATTAGTAATAGTGGGCGTAACACTACTAGCTATAATTTCTGTTGTGCGCGGAATTGATGGCGGCGTAAAACTTTTAAGTAACATTAATATGCTAATTGCTTTTGCTTTATTAGTGTTTGTTTGCTTAGTAGGTTTTGCTGTTGCTATGGGTAACGTACCCACTACCGTGATGGGCTATGTAGAAAATATTATTCCATTGAGTAATCCTCACGGTCGTGAAGACGAAACATGGATGCATGGTTGGACTGTGTTTTACTGGGCTTGGTGGATTTCCTGGTCGCCGTTTGTAGGTATGTTTATCGCGCGTGTATCACGTGGTCGTACAATTCGTGAATTCTTAATTGCAGTTTTACTTATTCCTACTCTAGTTACCGTTTTATGGATGTCTATTTACGGTGGTATTGCGATTGATCAAGTAGTTAATGGTGTTGGTGCGTTAGGCACTAATGGTTTAACTGATGTACCTTTAGCTATGTTCCAAATGCTTGATGAATTACCTTTATCTAATATTTTATCGTTTATTGCAATTTTATTAGTGTTGGTATTTTTCATTACGTCATCTGACTCTGGTTCATTAGTAATTGATTCAATTACAGCTGGCGGTAAAATTGATGCACCGGTACCACAACGTATATTTTGGGCATCGGTTGAGGGCGCAATTGCAGCTGCTTTACTTTGGATTGGTGGCACACAAGCAATTGAAGCACTACAAGCAGGCGCTGTCTCTACAGGCTTGCCATTTACTATTGTATTATTATTTATGTGTTTAAGTTTAGTTTTAGGTTTACGAACTGAGCCTCGCCCAGTTAAGTAATACTTTTAGTGAGTAATACTTTTAATTAGTAACGAAAGCGCCGCAATTTTTGCGGCGTTTTTTTGTTTGGTCATTAAAAGCTAGAGCCACAGCTCTGAGATTGGAGTATCTACACGATAATGATAACTCAGCTGCGCTTGTAAAAGTTCTGCTGTAGCAAGTGCATCCGTTAACGCATTGTGATTTTGATATGCTGGTAGGGAATAACGCGCACGGCAATCTGTTAGCCTAAGAGAACCTAATTTTGTGTTAAACAACCGCCCTAATAACCCCTGCCTTGCTTTTAGTGCTCTTTTTTCTATTTCCATTGTATCAACAAGTGCAAACTCAATACCTTCTTTAAGCCTTAACAATAACGCATTATTTAAAAAGTGACGTTCTATTGCTGCATAATGCACCACGACAACTTTACCACTGAGCGCTTCAAGTAAAGGCTCTATAATTTGATTAAAGTCGGGGGCGTCGTCCACCTCAGAGTGCGTTATTCCATGTATTAAAATAGACTCTTCATGAAGGTTTCGCCTAGGCTGCACCACCCAATGCCGACTGTGCTTACAATAAATGCGCTCTAAATTGAACGGCACTAAACCAACACTCACTATATCGTCGTTTTGGCTATTTAAGCCTGTTGTTTCAAAATCCATTGCTACAAAAGGCACGTCTTTTATTGCAGCTTTGTCTTGATTATAAGCACCCGCATAAAAGTGTTTTAGGAGTTTATTTTTGGTGCTATTGGCAAGCTCGTTATACCTAGCTTGCCAATCAATTGCTTTATGATTACGCGGATTCATAGGCTACTTCACACCAGAGTTTGCTGTGTAGCTAAATTTTAAATAGCTTTGTGCTTTTTCTAAAATGGCGAACGCCTCTTTTAAGTTTCGTTGCTCGAACGGAGAAAGTAAATGTGGATCTAAGTCGTTATCGGGCTCTTCGCCCTTCTCTATTTGCCACGCTTGATGGCGAATTCGCATCATGGCAATATACTCAAGTGCATCACGTAAATCTTGCGCTTTACCCTGTGGTAAAAGTTTCGCTTCAATAATATCTTCTAGTCGTTCAAACGAATTTTGTTTACGTGAACCAATAGCCAATGCGTGCACGCGAATAACATCAGAAAGAGGTGCAGTCCCTCTTCGCTTTAAGTTCATTGAACGCTTATGTTGGCCATTATGCTCCATAACAAAGCCTTTAAAGAAACCTAGTGGAGGTGTTCTATTTCTAGCATTTGCTGCCATATTAGCTAAAAATACGCGATTTACTTTACTTTGTTTTGCTATAAATATTTTAAGCTCGTCGGCCCACTTGGTTTTACCCCACACACCGTCTAAGTCAAAAAATATAGAACTATTAAGCAATGCTTGTGGTTTTGGCTGCGCGATCCAATCTGCAAATTGATCGAACCACTGTGAGCGAGTTTTACGCCATTTTTTAAACGACGCCATAATTTCTCCATCACAGTAGGTGTAACCACACTGCGCTAAACCATCACACACAAAATCGGCAATATTTTGAAAATACGCGTTATGTTTTTCGTCGTCATAACTGTCATCTAAAATAAGCGCGTTGTCTTGATCGGTTACAATAAGTTGCTCGTCTCGAGCCATTGAGCCCAGAGCAATAAAACAGTAAGGCACAGGAGGTGGTCCAAACTTTTCTTCTGCTAATACAAGTAGTCTTTGTTTAAATGTACGCCCTATAACAGCCATGGCTGTACCAACCATGTGTGAGTTTGCATCTTCATTCACCATACGAACAAACACATTGGGCAATTGGCGTGCATAATGCGCCAAATCCTCTATTGTTTGTTGAGCCAGTATGCCACGTACAAGTAATAAGCTGCTTTGGGATTCATAACGCAAAATATCAGAGAGGGAGATAACGCCTATTGGGCGTCTTTTTTGTACTACTGGCAAATGATGTAAGTTATCTCTAAGCATGGCCAATACAGCTTCGAAAATATAGTCATTAGCATCTAAAAGCACTAAGTTAGTGGACATAATGTCTTTTACTTGCGTGTTAAAGGCAAGCCCTTTAGCCACTACTTTAGAGCGTAAATCCCTATCGGTTATTATACCAACTACTTGTCCATCATCTTCTTCTGGGTCATCATTTATGGGTTTATTTACATCGGTTACCAACACTGACGATACCGCCTCTTCGGTCATTAATTTAGCGATATCTTGTATTGTAGAGATTGCATCTACGGTGACTACATCTCTGTGAATTAATGATTTTACCTTCGCGGTTGTCAGGTCATTGCCATCGGCTTGCTCGACAATAGCTTGATGCAAACGCACGTTACCGTCTGTTTCGAAGTAATCAGCAAACGCATCAAACTCATCACAGTAACAATTAAAGAGCTCGACATTTATGCAATAAACTAACGTATCTTCCAGAGCAGTTGCAGGAAAACGTACCTTACGGTTCATCAATAAACCCATTTGACCAAATATACCTGCGGTAGCCAAACGATTGTACAGCTCGCCATTTCGGCGATACATTTCTACAGAACCACTTCTAATTACATACAAATCAGAAATGTCTTGTCCAAAACTCAAGATATCTGTTTTTGCTCTAAAATAAGCCACTTCTACTTGTTGAGCTAGCTCATTAAGCGCTTTTTGAGGTAAGTCATCAAAAGGAGGATGTTGTGCTAAAAATTGTGCGATTTCAACTTGTTCGGCTTGCATAAATCTCTTCCTGTATGCGCATTAAAATGACTAAATATATTTTGCAGATTAACACTATCATCGGGGTGTGAAAACAATTACTGTACAAATTTAGGCACAAAAAAAGAGCCTAAATAGACTCTTTAAATGTAATACTTATTGTATAAATTTATTTACCGCGCTGAGCGTCTTTTTGGGCTTTTTTAGCTTCTTTACGTTGCTGTAAAACAGCTTGTGCTTCATTACCAATATGGCCTTCACCACGCGCTTGCGCTAATTCTATTTGCTTTTGGCGCTCTGCAAAACGTGCGCGTTGTTCATCCGTAACTTCTTCAATACAATGATGACAAGAGACGCCCTCCATGTATTCAGGCTTTAACTTTTCGTCTTCTGTAATTGGCATACGACACGCGTGGCATTGATCATAAGAGCCTTTTTGTAGGTCGTGATCAACCGCAACGCGATTATCAAATACAAAACACTCGCCTTCCCACATGGTTTCTTCTTTTGGCACTTCTTCTAGGTATTTTAAGATACCGCCTTCAAGGTGATAGACTTCATCAAAACCTTGCTCTTTCATGTAGGCTGTCGATTTTTCGCAGCGGATACCACCTGTACAAAACATCGCCACTTTTTTGTGTTTTTCAGGGTCTAAGTTTTCTTTTGCCCACTGTGGAAATTCACGGAACGTTTTGGTATTTGGATCGACCGCATTTTGAAATGTACCAATTTCAATTTCGTAATCATTACGTGTATCAATTAAAATTACTTCAGGGTCAGATATAAGTGCGTTCCACTCATTTGGCTTAACATAGCTACCCACAACTTTAAGCGGATCTACGCCTTCAACGCCCATTGTTACAATTTCTTTTTTTAGTTTTACTTTAGTGCGGTAAAACGGACATTCATCGTCGTAAGATTCTTTTGTAACGATGTTTTTTAAATTTGGTTGCTCATCTAGCCATGCTAATAAGTTGTCTATCCCTTCACGTTTTGCAGAAACAGTGCCGTTTATACCTTCGGCAGCGAGCAATAAAGTACCGCGTACTTCATTTGCTTCCATCACTTCTAGTAATGGCTTACGGATAGCTTCAAATTCAGGTAAACCTACAAACTTATACAGCGCACATACTACAAAGTGATCGCCCGTTACATTATCTTTATGAACAACAGTCATTATATTTCCTATTTTGCCTTGTTAGCCAATATTGGCGTTTACCGAATCGTAAATCCGGCGCATATGGGGCGCGTATTTTACGCTTTTTTAGTTTAATTGCAAAAAATAGCGCTATAGATTGGTTTTTACTGTTAGCGACCTAGCTGTGTAAGCTATAATGCGCTAATAAATTTATAGAGTTAATTTGCTCATTTTGGAGAAACACACATTGCAGTTTACTGATCTTGGGATTGATACACGCCTTGAAACACAATTAGCACATCAAGGGATCACCCAGCCCACCGATATTCAAGCGCATGCAGTGCCTACCGCACTTGCAGGGCATGACATTTTCGCTCAGTCTAAAACTGGGTCGGGCAAAACCTTGGCGTTTTTATTACCTGCTGTACAAAGGGTTATGAAACAAAAAGCACTCAGCAAACGCGATCCCCGTGTACTTATTGTTGCTCCTACGCGTGAGCTTGCTACGCAAGTATTTACTCAGCTGCGTTTATTAATTGCTGGCACAGCGATTAAGGCAGTTAAAATACTTGGCGGCGAAAACTTTAATGACCAAATAAAAGCTCTTAGAAACGACCCACAATTCGTAGTTGCTACACCTGGGCGTTTAGCTGATCACATAACAAAACGCTCATTGCAATTGAGTGGACTAGAACTGCTTATTTTTGATGAAGCCGATCGTATTTTAGATTTAGGCTTTACCGAGCAGTTAAAAATGATTAACGAGCAAGCTAATCACCGATTACGCCAAACGTTATTGTTTTCTGCAACACTTGACCATGCACAAGTAGATGCACTATCACGTAACCTATTAAAAAAACCAAAGCAAATTACGCTAAGTGCAGCAAATGAGCAACATAGTGATATTAAACAAACGTTATACCTTGCCGATCACCTTGATCATAAAGAAGCGTTATTAGAGCATTTTTTAAACCAAGATGATGTTGGTCAATGTATTATCTTCACAGCAACGCGTTCTGACACGAGCCGTTTGAGTGAAGCCCTTAATGCTAAAGGCTTCAAATCTGTAGCGCTTGCTGGTGATTTAACGCAAAACAAACGTTTAGATATCATGGATTCGTTTAGTCGCGAAAACTTTAAAATATTGATTACCACCGACGTTGCATCTCGTGGTTTAGATTTGTTAAGCGTAACGCACGTTATTAACTTTGATTTACCAAAACACGCTGAAGAGTATGTACACCGCATAGGTCGTACAGGACGTGCTGGCTTTAAAGGAAATGCAATTTCATTAGTTGGCCCAAAAGATTGGGCAAGTTATTTAGCTATTAAAGCATTTTTAAATGACGAATTAAAATTTGCGAGCGTAGAGAGCTTAAAAGCTAAGTTTAAAGGCTTAAAAGAGAAAAAGCCTGAGGCAACGTGGGATAAATCTAAAGAAAAATCCGCCGCTGTTAAAAAGCCTGTATTTAAACGCAAAGCCAAAGCTAAAAAGCCAACAGCACCTATTAAAGCACCAATGAACATTGATGGCGATACACCAATGCGCCGTAAAAAAAAGACTGAGCAGGAATAATTATGAGTTACCTAGGAACCACACAAACATTATTTGTAAAAGAAGTGAGTAACGAAGGTGCTTACTTAGACGGTCATGATTTAGGTGAAGTGTTTTTACCAAAACAAGAAATTAAACATGAGCTTGAAGCGGGCGATAGCATTAGTGTATTTATCTTTTTAGACAATGCTAATTTAGCCACAGCAACAATAAAGAAACCACATGCTCAAGTTGGCGAGTATGCCCTACTACGCGTTAAAGAAATAAATAGTATTGGGGCATTTTTAGATTGGGGGCTTGAGAAAGATGTGCTTGCACCTTTTAATGAACAAAAGCCACGCATGCAAGAAGGCCATTCTTATTTAGTACGCCTGTACCTTGATAATGCAAGCCAACGTATTTGTGCCTCAAACAATTTTAATCGTTTCTTATCAAAAGATGAGCCGCAATATACTCACTTACAAGAAGTGGATTTAATTGTTGCTGGCAAAACAGATATTGGCTACAAAGTATTAATTGAAGAGTCGCACTTCGGTGTTGTTTTTTACAATATGGTATTTAAAAGCTTATTTGTGGGTCAAAAGCTTAAAGGCTATATTCAAAAAGTACGTGACGACGGAAAAATTGATGTTGTACTAGAAAAGCCAGGTATGGGAAAAGTAAGTGACCTTGGTGAAACTATTATGCAAAAGCTTAAAAACGAAGGCGGTGTTATTCCACTTGGTGATAAGTCTGATCCTGAAGCAATAAAAAAGATGTTTTCTACAAGTAAGGCTAATTATAAAAAAGCAATTGGTGGCTTATTTAAACAAGAGTTAATAGATATTGAAGCGAAATCCATTCGCTTAAGATCTTAATTATAATTGGCTGTAATTACTAATAATACCTGTTTGTAATTAACCTAAAATATATTTATAAGGCAATGTACATTGCGTATATTGCCTTGAATAATCAAGCACTTCAACTTCCGACTCAAGATTGAGCGGCGCCAAACGAAAAACCTTTTTTTCACATTCTGTTTTTTTATCATCAAGCTTTGATATACATTCACTAACGCTTACATGCTGAGATATGAGTGTATCTTCATTTTTGTAACACAGATGATGAGCATAATCTTGCATTGTTTTTTTAAAATCAAACATATCGACTGGGTACGTTGGAATTATATCTGTAACGGTTGTTACACCATCGTATGCTTTATTAGAAAAAACGTACTTATTTACCGAAAAACCCGCAATAACTATTACTATAGAACCAAAAAATAACTTCAAAACAAACCCCTACTACATTTTGATTTTATTAATGTAACATAAAACTCACATAAGGTAAGGGGTTTTAGCACTATATGACTGCTTAATGTTAAATTAAGCTATAGAGTTATTAACATCACTAAGCACTTTTACAGGATTATCTGCTTGAGTAATCGGTCTGCCTATAACTAAATAGTCACTTCCTGAATCTATAGCTTGCTTAGGAGTCATTATACGCTTTTGATCACCCGCATCACTCCCTTCAGGGCGTATACCAGGCGTAACAAGCTTAAAGCTATCACCTAACTCTGTTTTTAAAGCTTTTGCTTCTTGTGCAGAGCACACAACACCATCAAGCCCAGCTTCCTTTGCAAGCTTAGCTAAATAGATAACTTGCTCTTGAGCTGATTTATCAACACCTAAACGCTTAAGTTCTGTTTCATCCATACTTGTTAATACAGTAACAGCGATAAGTAATGGCGCTTTGTCACCAAATTGCTCTAGAGCCGATTTAGCTTTGCTCATCATTTCAAAGCCACCAGAAGCATGAACGTTTACCATCCACACCCCCATTTTAGCAGCTGCAGTAACCGCTTTAGCTACTGTATTAGGAATATCATGAAACTTTAAATCTAAGAAAACATCAAAACCTAAATCAATTAACTCTTTAACAAATACAGCTCCAAAATAGGTAAACATTTCTTTGCCGACCTTGAGACGGCAAGTATCAGGAGAAAGTTGTTTAACAAAGTTTAAAGCAACTTCTTGATCATCGTAATCTAATGCAATAAGAATTTTTTTTGAGTGTTCGAAAGACATAACTATCCTAGTGAATGGCAGTAAAGTTATTAATTATGGGGTTATTAAAATCCGTCTAAGCCTCGACTTGGAACAATGGTTTCCCAATGCTTACAAGAAGGGCAGTTCCAATATATGGTGTAGCTTGTAAAACCACAATGCTGGCATTGGAAATCTGGTTTTGTAGCAATATAAGAGGTTACAAGCTTATCAATTTCGTTAAGTACTTCTTTAGTATTTTTATTTTGGTCACCCATTAATTGCAGTAAAAAACTAAAACCACGAATAGTAGGTTGACGTTTTAAGCTATCAGTTAAAAATTCAAAGGCTTGCTTGGTGTGACCTTGCTCAAGTAATGCTTGGCAATGCTTTATTTTAATTAATACACCGCCCTTCTCTAACAAGTCACTGACTAACTCGTGAAATTGATGCGTCAAATTCAATTGTTTATAACTGTGTGCCAGCTCATCAATAAACAACGGAGCAAACAAGGTAAATTGAGAGACAAGTTCACGCCAGTAATAAATAGCTTTAACGTAATCTTCTTTTGCGTAAGCAACTAACCCTAACTCGTAAAGCGGACGCACGGCTTTATAATTTAAGCTAATCGCTTTTCTCATTAGTTGGGGTGTATTGTCACTTAAAGCTGACTCACAATAAAAATTAGCAATTGCTTTAAATTGCTGTTCTTTTGAAAATAATTCGCTATGGGCTTCAAACATGTTGATGCCTTTTTCCCACTCACGGGTTTGCGAATATAAAGTGATAATAGGGTCCAGCGCTTCTACATGCCCTGCTTTAACTAACCAAACTAAGTGCTCTTCCGCACTATCTAGTAGTCCAGCCATTATATAATCTTCGGCTAGTTCTAAACGGCTAGTTGCAGCTTGTTGTTCATTTAAGCTTGGGTGTTTTAATAGAAGTTCGTGAATTTTTATTGCGCGGTCTAATTCACCTCTACGGCGAAACATGGTGGCAAGTGTAGAATAGTGTTCAACCGAGTCGGCTGAAACTTCAAGTAAGTTGATTAAATGCTCTAAGCCTTGATCTTCTTCTCTATCGAGTAGAAATTTTAAGCCTTTGCTATATTCAGAAGTGATCTGACGATTAAGTTGATGAGCTTGGTTTTTAGCACTGTTTTTACCCATAATCCAACCGTAACCAGCGGCAACGGGTAATAGTAAAAACAAAAGCTCAATCATAGTTAGGTGTCTTTATTCGCGGCAAGCTTTTTTTTATCTTTTTCAGGCGCTAATTGCTTTTTTAAGCGGTAGTTTTGCCACTTTAATTGCGAAAACAATTTAAAGCTAATAAAACAACCAATCAAAACACCTAATAAAAAGCAGATACTTATTATTACAGCTAAAGGTAGCGTATTACTGGCTATAATGTAATTTACTTGTACTAACTGTGGGTTTTGTGACCCTAATACAAATGCACTGATAAGGCATAGTGCAGCCAGAATAATTTTTAATACCTTGAACAAGTAACTACTCCACTAAGTTAACTAGGCAATGCTTTCATTCACGCGGTCGCGTAATTCTTTGCCTGGTTTAAAATGAGGTACATGCTTTCCTTCAAGCTCAACTGTATCGCCAGTCTTAGGATTACGACCTGTGCGAGGAGCGCGGAAATGCAAAGAGAAACTACCAAAACCTCTGATCTCAATACGATCTGAAGTAGATAATGAGCCGGCCATTTGTTCAAGAATTTCTTTTACAGCATTCTCAACATCTTTCACTGGAACGTGTGCGTGTTGTTCCGCAAGTATTTCTATCAATTCTGACTTAGTCATAGCGTTTCCTTAAAAAGAGATATAGGAAGGGCAAAAAATGCCCTCCCAACTAAAAACTAATTATATATTAGTCTTTTTGTGCATTTGCGAAAGCAGCTGCCATTGCGTTTTCAAACACTGGCTCTTCTTTCTTAAGCTTCTCTAGTACTTCTTTCTCTTCTGCTTCGAAAAGAGCTTTTACAGATAAGCTTAAAGTGCGGTTCTTACGATCAACACCAACGTATTTAACTTCAATCTCGTCGCCTACAGAAACAACAGTAGTTGCATCTTCAACGCGCTCTTGAGCGATATCAGCTACACGGATGT